>Ga0209167_10000007_pt1 | contig 380855 bp, 299 predicted proteins | sample Coa_R1_9_FD_187154 | JGI IMG/M metagenome (GOLD analysis project Ga0209167, IMG submission 187154) | Surface soil microbial communities from Centralia Pennsylvania, which are recovering from an underground coalmine fire - Coalmine... | ecosystem: Environmental > Terrestrial > Soil >...
TTGCCCCCCTGGTTTTCGTAGTAGTGGCTGTGTCCCTGCATGTTGAGAAAGAAGATGTCAGGCCAGCCGTCGCCATTCAGGTCGCTGAAGCTGGCTTCGCCGCACCAGCCATGCGGGTTCAATCCCACGTCGGCGGTGACGTCCTTGAAGTGGTGGTGTCCCATATTCTTGTAGAGCACGGGATGCTCGTAACGATCCGGGTGCAAGTGTCCATCAAATGCATTGGGTATCCCGACGTACTCGCCATCCGGCCCCTTATCGTCGTAGGTGTACTTGCCGACATTGCAGACCAGGAGATCGAGCAATCCGTCATTGTCGTAGTCGAAGAAGAAAGCTCCCGAAGAGTGCGCCACAAGCCCCAGTCCGGATCCCTGCGTAATATCCTTAAAATGTCCGTGGCCGTCGTTCTCGAACAGCACGTTTCCGCCGCGAACCGTGGTGACGAACAGGTCCTGATCGCCGTCATTGTCAATGTCGGCGAAAGCCGCGCCCACGCTGATCCGGCCCGGTAATCCGACGCCGGCTTCCTGGGTGATGTTCTTGAACTTGCCCCCGCCCAGGTTCTTCCAAAGCTCGTTTCCGCCGACCTGATTGACAAAATAGATGTCGTACAAGCCGTCGCCGTCGACGTCCGCCGCAGCCACGGCGCTGCCGTGGTCATAGTGCCCCATCCGCATGTGCTTGGTGATGTCGTCGACGGCGCGATAGCGGAAGGTGATTCCGCTTTCCTTAAGTTTGTCCGAAAACTGGAATTGATAGAAAACCTTGAACTGCTTGGCCGTTTCCATCTGGGCCTTCTGCCGCGAGGGAAGGGAATCTTTTCCCATATCGTCTTCCGGGTAGCGGGGCCGGACCGAATCCGTACCGCTGCTGATCAGGAGGAAGGCGCAGGCGGAGACCATCGCAAACGCCACCCTGAGCAAACGATTTCTACAAAGGGCCATGTGGAGACTCTCCTCGCAACCGAATTGTACATTTCTCGCAGCCGACCCGGCGAAAAATGGTGAATGCACGAGATCGCATCTACGCATCACCGCCGAGCACTCGAAGCGCTGCGAGGCGCGGTGAATTTCGACAGCGTCAAGAAAAATCTCCTGAGTTGGTTCGCGGCCGTCGAAGCGAGCGATAATGGCGGGTATGCGTTTCCCCACCCGGCTTGGCATGCTGATCGTGCTGTTTGCCATCCCCCTCATTCTTGTCGCCCAGACAACCGCCCAGACAACGACAGCAGATCGCGTCCGATCCATTACTGCCGCGCTGCGCGCCGGGCAATTCGATGCCGCACTCAACCTTCTGCAGCCGGAACTAGGCCAGAATCCGGGAAACCCGCAACTCTGGGCCTTGCGCGGTATCGCCCTTTCCGGCAAAGGCGACAAGAAAGAAGCCCTGACCGCATTCCGCAAGGCGCTTGTCATTTCCCCGGATTATCTGCCCGCTCTGGAAGGCGCGGCGCAGATCGAGTACGAGAACGGCCGCAAAGACGCAGTTGCTCTGTTGCAGCACGTTTTGCGGTTGCGTCCTGACGATCCGACCAGCCACGCCATGCTGGCTGTGTTGGCCTACCGCCAGCGTGACTGCGCCGCAGCGGTCACTCACTTTGAGCGAAGCGGTTCTCTGGTGGATTCTCAACCCGGCGCCTTGCAGGAATACGGCGATTGCCTGGTGCGGCTGAAGGAAAACGAGAAAGCGATTGCGGTATTCAGTCGTGCGCTGGCTCAGCCGGACGCAGACGCCGCACTCCGCGTCCGGCTTGCCTCCATTCAAATGATGGCGCAGCATCCCAAAGATGCCATCGCGACCCTGCAGCCGGTGCTGCAGGAAAACACGACGGATGCCGATGTCCTCGACCTCGCGGCCTCCGCCTATGAAGCTGACGGAAATACGCCCGAGGCCGTTCGGCTTCTCCGTCAGGCGATTCTGGCGGATCCCCACAACCTCAATCTCTTTCTCGACTTTGCCAACGTTTCCATGGACCATCAGTCGTATCAGGTGGGCGTCGATATGATCAACGCCGGACTTTCCGCGCAACCAAAGGCGGCGCCGCTTTATGTGGCTCGCGGCGTCCTCTATGTGCAGCTCGCTGAGTATGACAAGGCCGAGGCGGACTTCGAGAAGGCGGATGCGCTCGACCCGCGGCAGGAGATGGGTTCGGCCGCTGAAGGATTGGCCGCCGTGCAGGCGAACGACCCCGACCGCGCCCTGGCTACGGTGCGGGCGAAGTTGGCCAAGAAGCCCAACGATCCATTTCTTCTCTACTTGCAGGCGGATATCCTTACGCAACGCGGCCCCGATCCGGCGAGCGCGGAATTTCGGGAGGCCATGGAGTCGGCGAAAAAGGCCGTGGCCCTGCGCCCTTCTCTGGCGTCCGCGCATGACGTTCTGGCGAAACTCTACCTGCAGGCGGGACAGAACGACGCCGCCATCGCGCAGAGCCGCAAAGCTTTGACCAGCGATCCCAAAGATCAGACGGCGCTGTATCACTTGATTCAAGCCCTGCGCAAAAGCGGGCGAACGGAAGAAATTCCCAATCTGCTCAAGCGACTCGCCGATCTTCGAATGGAAGGCACCAAAGAAGAAGCCGCGCACAACCGTTACAAGCTGGTAGAAGAGAAATCGCCCTCGATGGAGAAAGCGCAACCTTGACTTTGACCCGCCGTGATTTTGTGCACGTGTCCCTGGGCTCTGCCGCCTTCGCGGCAGCGCAACGGCTCCTGGCCCAGGGGGTTTCGACTCACACGGTTAAACCGGTGGCCCGGCCAGCCCCGTCCGGACGGCCTTTCTATGCGCATTTCGTGGATGTCGCACCGGCCGCGGGATTGCACGCTCCCGTGATCTACGGCGGCGAGGACAACAAGAAATATATTCTGGAAGCGACCGGCTGTGGTTGTGCCTTCATCGACTACGACAACGACGGGTGGATGGACATTTTTTTGTTGTCCGGCACGCGCTTGACCGGCGATCCGCCGGGAGCGACCAACCGCCTCTACAAGAACAATCGCGACGGAACTTTTACCGATGTCACGGAACAGGCCGGCCTGAAGGCCGTGGGATGGGCGTCTGGCGTCTGCATCGGCGACTACAACAACGACGGATTCGAAGACATCTTCTGCACTTATTTCGGTCAAAACCGCCTGTATCGCAACAACGGCGATGGAACGTTTACTGACGTCACCAAAAATGCCGGCCTTTGGAATGGTCAACCCGGGAACGATCAACCGCGCTGGGGAGCCGGATGCAGCTTTCTTGATTACAACCGCGATGGGCACCTCGATCTTTTCGTTTCCAACTACGTGCGCTTTTCTTTCGAACACGCGCCGGTGCCGGGGGAGAACGTGAATTGCAACTGGAAAGGCGTCCCCGTGGAATGTGGCCCACGTGGATTACCCACCGGGAGGCATTCGCTATATCGCAACAATGGCGACGGAACGTTCACCGACGTAACTCAGCAGGCGGGAATCGCCAGCGCCACCGAGTGCTACGGAATGACGGTGGTCGCCGCGGATCTCGACGAGGATGGCTGGACTGATATTTTTGTGGCCTGCGATTCCACGCCGAGCTTGCTCTTCATGAACAACCATGACGGAACCTTCCGCGAAGAAGGCGTGCTTCGCGGTGTCGCGCTCAGCGACGACGGGATGGAGCAGGCTGGAATGGGCGTGGGCGTTGGCGACTACGATCTCGACGGCCATCTCGATCTTTTCAAGACTCACTTTGCCGAGGACGCCAACGGCCTCTATCACAACGACGGCAAAGGGAACTTCGACGATGTGACTCGATCCTCTCGCGTCGCAGTCGATACGCGTTATATCTGCTGGGGCGCGGGCATCGTCGATCTCGATAACGATGGCTATCCGGACCTGTTCATGGTCACGGGCAACGTATATCCAGAGGTCGAACGCAAGTTACCGCAGTATCCGAACAAAACGCCGCGGGCCGTGTTTCGCAACCTGGGCAACCGCACTTTTGAGGAGTTAGGACAGGAAGCTGGACCCGGCGTCACCGAGGCTCACTGCAGCCGCGGTTGCGCCTTCGGAGACTTCGACAACGACGGGGATATCGACATCCTCATCGTCAACCTGAATGAACCCCCATCTCTACTGCGAAATGACATAAAAGGAAAACAGAACTGGATCAAAGTCAAACTCGAGGGCGTCAAATCCAATCGCAGTGCGATCGGAGCGCGCGTGCTCGCCCGCTATGGGGGCAAGGTACAAGCGCAAGCGGTGCTCAGCCAGTCCAGTTTTTATTCCTGCAACGATTCCCGCCTGCATTTCGGCCTGGGCGGATTCAATGTGGTCGACCTCGACATCTACTGGCCCAACGGTCTGCATGAAAAATTCAAGGGACTTTCCGCCAACCAGCTCGTTACCCTGCGGGAAGGATCGGGGATTGTGAAGAACAAAGGCTGGGGCCGGGTTTGAATAATTCCGAAAATCACCGCAGCTGAAGAACAACAGTAAGACAGAGCTTCACTGTCTTTTGTTCGCCCGTTCGGAACCGTAAACGTTCCCGCAAGTGCTAACCAAGAAAGTTCTTGACAACAGGAAAGCCTAGTATTTATATAGTACCCGTTTACAGTAAACGTTTTCTCGTACGCGCTTCTCCGTCGAGGCGCGCGCTTGGGAGGAACCATGCAGGGAAGAGTTCAGCTTCGTCGCTTGCTCTGGGCATTGTCTACCATCTTTTTCACCGCTTCGGCTTTCGCGCAGTTCACCGGTAGTGTACAGGGTGTCGTGCAGGACCCCTCGGGCGCCGGCGTTGCGAAAGCTTCGGTGCAGTTGGTGAACAGCGCCACCAAGGTGACCCAGGTTGCCAACACCGACGCTGCAGGCAACTTCGTTTTTGTCAGCCTCGCCCCCGGAGCTTACAAAGTCACCGTCGAAGCAGCCGGCTTCGCCAAGTCTCAGGTCGACATTACTTTGTTGACCGAGCAGAATTTAAGCGTCCCAGTCACGCTCAAGGTCGGCTCGGTGTCCGAGGCCGTAACCGTCACCACGGAAGCTCCCGTGGTCGACACCGCGGATAGCCGCACCCAGTTGACTCTCGAGAATCAGGCAGTCGCGCAGTTGCCCATCGTCGGCCGCAACCTGGTCACGCTCGTGACCATGGCGCCCGGAGTCTCCGGCTTGGGCACCAGCGCCTCCGGAAGTCCCGCATCCGGTGTAGATAACTTTTCGACGGAAGAGCAAGTGGACGCCAGCGCCAATGGCCAGGGTCAGAACAATAATCAGTACGTGGTCGATGGGCTCGACGTGACCAGCGGAATTCGCCAGGGCGTCCTGAATCTCACCCCTCAGCCCGAAGCGATTCAGGAAACCAGCGTGCAGGTCAACACCTTCACCAGCGAATACAGCCGCGCCGCCGGATTGCAGACCATGTTTACCACGCGGTCAGGGACGGACCGCTTCCACGGTTCAGCGTCGGATTACTTCAACTACCAGGGCATGTTCGCCGATCAGCACTTCGTGAACTCGTCGACAGTTCCCTACAAGCCATTCCATTCCAACAATATGGATTTTTCCATCGGTGGTCCGATCTTTCCCCACCACAATAGCTTCTTCTACTTTGCGGTAGAGCCGCTGCGTTCCTCTGCGAGTGCCGGCGGATCCGTGACCTTCGCCGCGCCTGAGTTCATACAGTTTGCCCAAACCAACAATCCGGGCACGGTAGGAACCGGAGTACTCACCAAGTACTTACCTGTGGGCGTGTCCGGCGTCGGAGTGTCCCAAACCGCGCAGCAGGTTTTCGGTAAAGATGCGTCGGGGAATCTGATTTGCGGAACGGCAGCGGTCGAGAGCATCCCTTGTTCCACCCCCATGATCGACACCGGTTCCTTCGGCGCCACCCAAATACGCAACGGCACGCAGTATTTCGGCCGCATCGATCAGGGTTTCAAGAACGACCGCATCTACGCCAGCATTTTCCGGACTCTTCTGCTCACCGGCGCTCCGTCAGCCATGCCGCAATTCTCCGCGCTGAACAATACCTGGCAAGTCGCGGGGCAAGCGTCCTGGACGCATACGTTTTCTCCCACCACGCTCAATGACTTCACCATCGGGCAAAGCAGAGTGGAGGGCGTCCTGGGCAGCGGAGCCAAGGACTACACCGTTCCTTCGATCTCTGTAAATGGCATCAACGTCGATTCGGGCCAGGCCTTCGGTGTAGGTTTCGCGCAGGGCGATTTCATTCAGCACAACTATCACTGGCGCGACGTGCTCACCCACGTGAAGGGCGCACACACGCTGAAGTTCGGTTACGAAGGCTGGTATGGCGACGACGTCGAGCCCTTCCAGGGTCCCTGGTCCCAGCCGAAATTTTCGTTCGGCAATCTGCTGACGCTGGCGCAGGATGCCCCCATTAACGAGAACGGCATTTTTTACAACCCGCAAACCGGCACCGAGCAGTTGTGGAGTTGGGATGCCGCTTCCCGAACCTTTGGCCTGTTTGCGCAAGACACCTGGAAAGCCAGGAAGAATCTCACCGTAACCTTGGGCCTGCGCTATGACGATAGCGGCAACCCGTGGTCCAAGAGTCCGAGCACGGTCTTTGGAAATTTCTATCGCGGCACCGGCTCAACCGAGCAGGCGCAAGTGGCGAGCGGAGTTGCCAAGCCAACGCATAACGCGCTGCTGGGTTCCGTGAACAACCTGTTCAGTCCGCGCGTTGGATTGGCTTGGGATCCCACCGGACACGGCGACTGGGTAGTGCGCGGCGGATTTGGCATCTACAACAACTGGCTGACTCAAGCCAACGTGCAGGAGGAATTCCGCGGCAATCCTCCAGGATTCGTTAACCCGAATTTTGTGGCGGGAGGGACGGCGAGCACAACGGCCCCTATTTTCGCTCTCGGAAACAGCAGCAAGCCCCCATTTGGCTTCACCTTCCCGACCTTCGGCCCAGGAACGGGTCCCACTCCGCAATCGGGAGGCGGGCTTAACGCCCAAGGGGGCGTTGTCGGTGCCAGCTTCGGTATCGGTGGCATCAATCCGCATCTGAAGTCCCCGAAATCGGATATTTGGTCCGCCACTCTGGAACGAAAGCTGGGAAAGACTTTTGCCGCCAGCGTCGGCTACAACGGATCCCACTCCTACAACATCGTGGGCAACGGCAACTCCATTGGTAACGTCTCTTACGGTGTTGATATCAACGCCGTCCCCGGCGATCTGATCACCCATAACAGCTTGAATCCGGTCCGCCTCAATCCCAGTTTCGGTCAGATTCTCTACGCCGACAACGACCGGCATGGTAATTACAACGCTGTGATCTTTGATGTGAGAGGGCACTTCTCGCGTGGTTTCGTGGATGCGTCCTACACCCGATCCAAATCGCAGGATGATGCACTCTCCTATCCCAACTCCGAGAGCCTGAATCCTCAGCAGTATTATGGCCCCTCGATCTTCGATGTGCCCAACCGGTTCTCTTTCAGCTTCAACTATGAACTGAAGGGCTTGAATAATGGCAAGGGCGCCGTCGGGTATCTGACTTCGGGCTGGGGAGCTAGCGGCACAAGCATCTTCCAGTCCGGTTATCCGTTGACCGCCGGGAATGGCAATTCCTATCAGCCCATTTGTGGAATTACCGGGACTGGTGCACCGCCTTGCCCCTCAGCCGCGAACCCGGCCGTAGGCTACAGCGCGTCCAGCGGTGACTATCTCGCCGATGGGGATAATATCGCTTACCCGGATGCGCTCAGCTACAGCCAGCCGAACAATAACAAGGCTTGGCTTACGGGCGGAATTTCCAAGTCCAACTTCGCCGTTCCCACCTTCGGGATGGAGGGGAATGAGAAGTCGAATGGGTTCCGCGGGCCGAACTTTTACGAAACCAACATCAACTTTTACAAGAACACGCTTCTCGGCGAGAGAGTTAACTTCGAGTTCCGGTTTGAGGTATTCAATATCTTCAACCGGGCAAATTACACAAACATCGATACGAATTTCCCCGACGGAAATTTCGGGCAGGCCACGGCGTCGCACGAGCCCAGATTCTGGCAGCTGGGAGGCAAAATTTCCTTCTAAGCTGTCTCGGATGCACCGTTCTCGGATGCACCGTGGAAGAGCGGCGCTTCAGCGCCGCGTAAAGGCTTTGAAATCAGTGGGGGCTTTAGCCCTCGTGGTCGTATTTTGTGTCCACGACGAGTTTTTCCGCAACCGCTTCAGCCGTGCTGCTCGAGTCCCAGGAATTCGGGCTTTAGCCTCCGGAGGGTTTGCGCCTTACTTCGTGTTATTTTGTGTCCTTCGTAATTAGGGTCGTCGCTTTTCCAACTAGAATTCCCGGAAGATCCGATTCCGCAATCAGGCGCCTCTGGTACGATTGCTCCTGGATGGTCGAGATCGAGATCGCCAAAATCCAGATCGTCAAAATCGAGGTCGCCGAAGTCTAGAGGGCTGAAATGAATCATCTGCTCCCTCGCTCTTCTCAGTTGCTCAAACTGCTGGTTCTAATCCTTGGAGTTGGAGTAGTTACGTCGAACGCCGAATTGCCAACGAAGAAATACCTCAACCTGGCGGCCATCAAGACCATGGTCGCGGGCGCGGAAGCCGAAGCGCTACGCCAGCACGTGGAAGTCACTATCTGCATCGTCGACGAGAGCGGCAACCTGCTTTTTCTGCAAAAGGCCGACGGCGCATCCCTCAACACCATCACCTGGGCGCAGAAAAAAGCGCGCCACGCCGCCTTCTATCGGGCTCCCAGCAAGGACGCCGCCGAAGCGGTGAAAAAGGGCAACGTCGAAGTGCTTGCCTATCCCGATTACTTTCCCAACCAGGGCGGACTTCCCATCCTGGTGGACGGCCAGATTCTCGGCGGCATCGCGGCCAGCGGCGCGAAATCTGAAATCGACGAAGCCGTCGCGAAGGCCGGCCTTGACGCTCTTTTCGGGAAAAAGTAAGGCGACCAATTTCGTGCACTACCGTGGAAGAGCGGCGCTTCAGCGCCTCGAATGCCTCTGAAATCAGCGTGGGCTTTAGCCCTGGTGGTCGTATTTTGTATCCAGGACGAGTTTTTCCGCAGCCTCGTTCGATGTGCCGTGGGGCATCGAAAACCATCCACGCTTCAGCGCCTGCGGTAAGCTTATCGCAAGGCTGACGACCAGCCCGCGGGGCAATCCAGAGTTCCGCGTATGCGTTTTCTCTGATTTCGATTCCAATGCCTGTCCGGAAAAAATTAGCCTTCGGAATCATGTTGGCGCTTTCTTTCAGCGCGGCCTTCGCCCAGACGCGGGAAAGCCCGACCGAGGCAATCGCGTCGGCGTTGCGCGCCAATGAATTCAGTCGAGCAGTGGATCTCAGCCGCGCCGCTCTGAAACAGTCTCCCCATGACGCGGAGCTCTGGGCCATGCAAGGCGCAGCCTATGCGGGCGAGAATCACAAACAGGACGCGCTCGCTTCCTACCGCGCCGCGCTCAAGATTTCACCCGACTATCTTCCCGCGCTGCAAGGGGCCGTCCAGATCGAATACGACTCTGGCAGCGCAAACGCGATTCCGCTTCTGCGCCATATGCTGCGTTTGCGCCCGCGCGATCAAACCAGTCACGGAATGCTGGCCGTCCTCGACTACCAGCAGGGAAACTGTGCCGTCGCCGTGGTTCATTTCAAAGACGCCGGCGACCTGTTTGATGCCCAACCCGACGGCCTGCACGCCTACGCCGCCTGCCTGGTGAAGCTCAAACAATTCGACCAAGCGGCGGAGATTTTTCAGCGGACAGTGGCGCTAAAACCTGAAGACGGGCGCGAGCGCCACCTGCTGGCCGCCCTCCAGTTGATGGCTCATAAGCCGCAGGATGCGCTTTCCACCCTGCAGCCGATGCTGCAGGGGAGCAATCCAGACGTTGACACCCTGGAACTGGCAGCGACCGCCTACGAGAGCTCCAAGGACACGCCACAGGCGGTCACAGCGCTCCGCCAGGCCATTCTGCTCGATCCCAGGAACGTGAATCTCTACGTGGATTTCGCCAACCTAAGCTCCGCGCACGATTCTTTCCAGGTCGGCATCGATGTGGTGAGCGACGGCATCGCCCAGCTGCCAAAGGCGGCGCCGCTCTACCTGGCACGCGGCGTCTTGTACGTGCAATTGGCGCACTACGACAAAGCGGAGGCTGATTTTGAAACCGCCCACGAACTCGACCCCCACCAGTCGCTAAGCTCTGCCGCGCAGGGCCTGCTGGCTGAACAGCAGAATGATCTGGACCATGCCCTGGCCACCGTGCAGGCAAGATTGGCACATAAGCCGAACGACCCGGTCCTGCTCTATCTGCGCGCAGACTTCCTTTCGCAGAAAGGCGTTGAGCCGGGCACGGCGGAATTTAAGTTGGCCATGCAGTCGGCCAGGCAAGCCGTTTCCTTGCGACCCGGGCTGAGCGGGGCCAGGACCGTGCTGGCAAAGCTGTATTTGCAGGCAGGCAGCTACCGCGAAGCCGCCGAGCAGTGCAAAAAGGCTCTGGATCAAGACCCGAAAGACCAAACCGCGTTGTATCACCTGATCCAGGCGCTGCGGAAAACGGGAGACCAGCGCGACCTTCCTCCACTGCTGCAACGACTTGCACAGCTCCGCAAGCAGACCGCACGGGAAGAAAGCGAACGCTACCAGTACAAGCTGGTCGAAGAAGATACCCAGCCCAAATAGAATCCCACCCGCGCGGCGCGGCAGTTCCCGCTCAAGACTTCAGCAACACATACGTGCTGTAACTTTCCTTGTCTATGTTCATGAAGGGACGCATGGTTACGCTACTTCCGTCGGCCGAACTTGCCAGCCAGTCTCCCTTGGCGTTGTTGGCAGACTTGGCTTGTAGCAGCGCGTTCCTGTCAAAACTGGGCTGCGAATCGGCGACAGCGAACAGAACCAGCGGTCCTTGCACCAGCGCCACCAGCTTGGGATGGTTCGCGTCCACCTGCTCCAGCCGCAGCGGCATGGCAAGCTCCAGTTCCACGCGATCCCCATCTTTCCAAGTTCGCCGAATCGCGGCGAACGTGCCTGGCTGCACTGCGTCGGAGACGCGTTTGCCGTTGACCGAGAGCACAGGATCCGGCGCGGCCCAGCTGGGAATGCGGATGTACAACGCGTAGTCCTTGGCCTGCGAACCGGAAACTTGAATCTGGACTTTGTTATCAAACGGATACCGGGTTTCCTGTTTCAATCCGTAACGGCCGCCGCCATCGTTCCATTGCACTTTCGACGGTGTGAAGAGATTCACGTACACGCCATCGGCTCCGCGCAGGTAGGTGCTGATGTGGTAATCGGCAGCGAGTTGGGGGAAAGTTCCTGAACAGCACGGCCACTTTTGGCCATACCAGACTTTCTTGCCCGTATTGGCGTAGTCGGAGTAGTAGAACGACGTGCCGTCGGCTTGAATGGGCCACGCTCCGAGAATGGTGTTGTAGAGCACGCGCTCCATGCTGTCGCCGTAACGCGAGTCTTTTGTGGCACGTAGCAGGTAGCGCGTGATCTTGAAATGGCCGTAGGCGCCGCACGGGGTTTCAAAGCTGGCATGGGTGAGCCCTAGACTGTCGCCTAACTGTCCGGTGCCGGGTTCGCCAAACGATTCATTCGGCCCCCAGCCGCCCGTGGCGAAGCTCTGTGTTTTCACCAACATCTCGAATCCGTTCCTGGCCGCGCGCAGATGTTTTTCGCTTCCCAGCGTGATGTAAGCCTGCATGGCGGAGCTGAACGCGTTCACGTGGCTATAGGCGTGTTCAAAGGGCAAAACGTTGTTGCCTTCGGAAAGCGGGTTGAAATACGTGTCATCCTCAAGATATTGCTTGGCCATATCGCGATAGAAGGCCTTGCCGCTGCGCTGATAAGCGAGAAACAGATTTTCCGGCAGGGTGTAAGTTTCGTCCCAGGTGAAGGACGTATCTTTGTGCGGGCGGGAACGCTGCTCCTGGCGGTTGAGCGCCTTCTCCGGCAGATAAGCCGTGATGGCGTGCGTCAGCTTCTCGTGAACATCCATGGCCATGGGATCGTGGGCGAACTCGTGAGCGTCGATCAGGCCGCAGGAAAGCTTGTCGTAGGTGTAGGCGGGCAAGCGATAATCCACGAAAAACTTAGCCTTGGGATCGAGTGTTTCGGCGTAGCCCTTGACCAAGCGATTGATTTTCGCGCGCGTAGCTTCCGATCCGGTGACGGCGTAAGCGCGCGCCAGACCCGAAACGTATTGGCCGAGGGTGTGGCCGGCGATGAAGCCGTGGAAGTCGTTGTGTTCCAGGCTGAAGCCGGTGAGGTCGTACCAGCCTCCCATGTCTTCTCCGGGAGCGGGCAAGCCGGCAACCTGGCGGAAAACCTTGAGCAGGCGATCGTCGTCGAGGTTCAGGAAGCGGGCATGGTTCTCTTCGAACTGGCGCTTCATGGGACCGTCGAACAGTTCGACCTCGGAATAGGAAAAAGCGGCGAGGGGAGTATCGACTGCGACGGTGCCCCGGCCTTCCGCGGCCGAATCTGCGGCGGCCCAGGCGGGGGCGGGAAGCACGCGAGCCGCGTAGGTGGCGGCAGTGGTCACAGTGGCGGCTTGAAGAAAAGTTCTGCGGCTGACACGGCGGGACATGGGTGTCTCCTGAAGGTAAGTTTTGCTCGGTGGCAAACGTTTACTAGAATGAGCTTCCCCCTCGCGCGGTGACTTTGTCAACTGCCTTTACTGGGGGAGTGACTCCATCTGAATTTCTTCGCAGACGGTGCGGTTAGAGTTTTTGCTTTACGCAAGGACTAAAAAGCCTTTAACCGCAAAGGTCGCAGAGGAATAAGCGCAGAGTACGCGGAGAAAATTCAAGCTGAGGCACTGCGCTGTACAGCTTCGAAACCGCCGGGCTTCCTGGATCACTTCCTGCATCGCTGCAATGGGCAGACTCACGTTGCCGACTTGGCGGCTAAAGCGCCAGGAACGGGAAAAGATTCGGGTGCAACCAGCGTACGCTCCGATTGTGGAACGTGACCCTGCAGAGCGGCGACCAACGCGTCGAGAGCGTGCGAAGTGACCGGAGGCACGACGACGGTGGCGGCTAAAATTCCCTGCCGCACCCAGGCTTGCCCGGTTTTTGCCAGCCCGTCGACGCCAAGGAAAGACAAGCGGGACTTTTGATTCTGTGACGATCGATTTTCTGACGATCCGTCGTTTTGTTTCTCCATGGCGCGCCGGGCTCCCAGCGCGAGGAAGTCGTTCTGCGCTTGCACAACATCAATTTGCTCCTGATGCGCCGTGGAGAGCCGCAGCCAGGAAGAGACCGCGTTGAAGCCGGCATCTTCCGTCCAATTCGCGCTCTTCAAAACCTTGATGTTGATGCTGTCCGGTTTGCTTTCGAGCATGCCGGCGGCGCGCTGCTCTGTGACACTGCTGTGGGAGGGGCCTTGAATGTAGAGAACTGAGCCACCTCGCGGGAGAAGCGCGGCAAGTTGCCGACCTTGAAGCCGCCCAACTTCATGATTGTCGGCACTCACCGCAAATGCGGTTGCCGTACCAACGGCGCGGAGTTCGCTTAAGTAGTCGGCCTCGCAATTCAATACTACCCAGGCGATGCCCGCGGAAATCGCGGCCTGCGCAACCTTGGGGAAGGCCGTACGACTGGCAGGTTCCACAAGAATGCCGCTCACGCCGCTGTCGCGGGTCTGGATTATGTCCAGCAGTTGCTGACTTTGATGAATGGCGTCGCTCTTGGCAAAAAGAATCTGCAGGTCCACTCCCAGGCGGGCCGCAGCCTCCTGAGCAGCGGTGGCCTGCTGGCGCTGGTAATCGTTTTCATCGGTAATCAGAGACACAACAAAGCGGAGCTTCTGCATGTTTCCCCCTCAGCACAGACATGTAAAGAAGCAAAGGCACACTCGCGGTCAGGCGGCGACCTCCCGTTTCAATGCATCCTCGATCTCGGCCATATGGCTGGGCAGCAGACGAAATTCGGCAGCGCCGATGATGCCGGAAACCTGGCGCACACTGCGAAAGCCCACAATCGCGGCGGTCACCGCGGGATGGTTCAGAGTCCAGGCGATCGCAACCTCTCCCGGACTGCGGCCGTGGGGTTGGCCGATGGACCGCAGCCGTTCGACCAGCTTCAGGTTGCGCGACAGGAGCGGTTCCTGAAAGTTGGGAAGGTTCCTGCGCCAGTCTTCGGCGGCAAAATTTGCGACTCTTTCGCGCGTCATGGTTCCTGTGAGAAGTCCGGCGGACATGGGGGAATATACGATCACGCCGATGTTGTTCTGGGATGCGAAGGGAAGGATCTCTTTCTCGATCGCACGGGTGACAATCGAATAGGGCGGCTGCAGCGACGTGATCGGAGCAATGGCCTGGGCGCGCTTCATTTGCGGAACGCTGAAGTTGGAGACACCGATGTAACGTACTTTGCCCGCCTGCTGCAAGCGGGCGAGTTCGGCCCAGCCCTCTTCGATGTCTTCATCCGGCTCCGGCCAGTGGATTTGGTAGAGGTCGATCACGTCGGTCTCGAGGCGGCGTAAGCTGGACTCGCACTCGCGGCGAATGGACTCGGCTTTGAGCGAGGCGCCGATGTAGCCGCTGGCGTCCCATGTGCGTTCGCATTTTGTGAACACATAGGGGCGGGGAGTGCGTCCGCGAAGCGCCTGGGCGACGATTTCTTCCGAGTGCCCCAGGCCGTAAAGGGCGGCGGTGTCAATCCAGTTGAGGCCATAATCCAAAGCCGCGTGAATGGCGGGGATGGAGTCGCCGTCACTCTGCGGCCCCATACTGCCGTTCCAGCCGCCTCCGCCCATGGCCCAGGCACCGATTCCGAGGGGAGTGATGTGGAGATCGCTGTTTCCAAGTTGACGGGTTTCCATGGAAAACACCTCCTGTGCCGATGCAGGGTCGCCGAGATCGGAGCTCGAGGGCGAGCTGTGAAATCGCTTTCTCGAAGACCGAAAAAATCGAACTCCGGCGTTGCCGGAAGGATAGAGGTTGGAATCATGATCCGTCAACGGCTGCAGTGGATATCCTGGCTGAATTACTGATCAGCGGTTGAGCGAGGAGTGCAGCGGACCATTTCCTACCGGAAAATGCCGGCGGCCCTGCAAACCTCACAGAAAGCAGCCTGGCGCTCCGAACCGTGGTGGGTTCAGCAATGTGTTTTGTCTCCTGGAGGCATGCCACAGAACAAGGACAAACTGTTGAATTGATTCAATATACTGGCGATCTGACGCTAGAGTTAGCAAGTATCGAGGGTAGAGAGTCCGCCCGGTCGTCTTAAGCCTTGCGGCGAGTTGCGCGGCGCAATCTCCGCCCCGATCCAGCGCCTGCCGGGACGGCGGCCGGTCCTGGCGGCTTCGGTTTAGGCTTGCGGGGCAGGCGAAGGAAGAGGGCGAAAAAAATCTTGACAGCCAGTGATAAAGGGCGCTATAACCTCTTTCAATTAGCCGAGAAAGCGTTTACTTCGGCGCTCGCACCGCGATGTGGGAGGAAACTATAGTGGCTCACTCTGGGGTTCGCCTTTCCCTGCGCCTGTCATCCCTTCTGGTTGTGCTGATCTGCTCACTACCCGGCTTCGCCCAGTACAGCAGTAACATACAGGGCGTGGTTTCCGACCCGGCCGGCGCCGCGATCAACGGAGCTTCGGTGCAGTTGCGCAACGAGGACACCGGAGTGACGGCGACGATCATGACGACTGATTCGGGCAATTACCGCTTCAGCAGTCTTCCTTCCGGAAATTATGTAGTAACGGCGGACGCGCGGGGTTTCAGAAAAACGGAAGCGAGGTTCGCGCTCAGCACCTCAGAAACCAAGGGCATCAATCTGGCTTTGCCCGTGGGCTCCGCAACGCAGACAGTGGTCGTCGAGGTTGCGCCTCCGGCGGTGGACACGGACGACAGCCGGCTGGAAACAACGCTCTCTTCGAATACCGTGCGGGATCTTCCAGAAGCCAATCGTAATCTCTGGGACGTGCTGGCAGTCGCGCCAGGGGTGGTTGGCACAGGCACACGTGGAGCCGGAGAGTCGCCGGGTGGCTTTGCCGATAACTTTGGAACACAAACGCCTCAGATCAGCGCCAACGGCCGCAGCTACACCGGGAACCTGGTGATGGTGGACGGGTTGAACGTGACCAGCCCGATCCAGAACGGAAATATCATTCTCGCGCCCATTCCCGATGCGGTGCAGGAAGCTACGCTGCAAACCAATTCCTGGGACGGGGAAGACAATCTGGGCAGCTCGATCCTGATTCAGGTGACGACCAAATCAGGCACCAACAAGTTGCACGGCACCGGCAGCCTTTTCTTTACTAATCAGGACTTCCAGGCGACTCCGGATTTCGTGGCGGGGAATGCGTTTACTCCGTTCGCGCGAAAAGATCTGGTTGGCACCCTGGGCGGGCCCATAAAAAAGAACAAAACATTTTTCTTCGCCGACTTCGAAAAGCTGTGGGCAACGACTTCGGCGGCAGCGCAAACCGGCACTCAGACTTTTGAGGACCCGGCCTTTGTCCAATGGGCCACCCAGAATTTCCCCGGTACAGTGGGGACACAAGTGATGACAGGATGGCCGGCCAGCCGTCTGGTCCCAAACGGAAAAGTAGACAGCGCTCAAACCGTTTTCGGTGCGAGCAATTGCGGCGCCGGTTCGGCGACGGGCATTCCGTGCGCTCTGAATGTGCGTGACTACGGAAATTTTGTGGCCAGCCCCTACTACAACGCATTGCAATACAACTTCCGACTCGATCAATACTTCACCCAGAAGGATCGGTTGTATCTGAGCTATTACAACGATTCCTTCGATCAGCAGCAGCCCTCCCCCAGGGCGGGCTTGCAGGCTCTGGACATCATGCGGAACCGGTATGGCCAGATCGACTTTACCCATACGTTCAATTCCAATTTTCTGTGGGAATCCAGTTTTGCGTTCGCCAGCGTCGGCGGGGCGAATGGGCAGGATGCCAACCTGAAGGTGCCGGCGATTGGAGTGAACGATGTCAGTGAAGGGTTCCAGGTCGGGGGCGGATGGGGGCCGGGTGAATATCGGGGCCCAATGTACAACTGGCGGTCGGTCCTAAGTTGGATGCACGGCAAGCACACGTGGAAGGTGGGTTACGACGGAGCGCGGGGCATTGAACATGGCGACTTTACGCCTACCAACGTCCGGCCCAATTTCACATTCAATACTCTTTTGGATCTGGTGCAGGACAACCCGGTGAGCGAATCGGTTGGGGCCTACAATCCTCTGACCGGCAAGCCCGGCTTGGTGGTTTTTGGCGGGCAAACCAACCCGTTTGGTTTCTTTGTGCAGGACGACTGGAAGGTGAAGTCAAATCTCTCGCTGACGCTCTCTGTACGCTGGGACGATTTTACGAATCACATCCCTTGGGGGAACAGCGGTTTCCAATTCAGCGCCCTGAATCTGGGGACGGCGGGCAACTTCAACGAGCAGGTTCAATTCGCCACGGTCGGCACTGTGCCCTCCGTGTTCGCCAACCCCATGAAGAATCTCATCAGTCCGAGGATTGGTTTCTCCTGGGATCCAACCAAGACGGGGAACTGGGCCGTACGCGGTGGAGTTGGCGTATACCACGACTGGGTTGTGATGGGGCAGAGCATCGATCAAACCCGCCTCAACCCGCCCGGCATTATCAGTCCACTGTTTACAACCGGAAGCACAGGCATTCAACCGATTTTCGCGTTAGCCCCGTCGGGAACTTATCCGTTTAACTTTCCGTTGCCAGCTATCCCCGCAGGCTCGCTGAACGCCGCCGGAGGCGTCACCGGGGTAGCGGCTGGAGTTGATTCGCTCGATCGCAACATGAAGGCGCCGATGGCGGTGAACTATGTGATCGGTGTGGAACACCAGCTTCCGTTGAGGCTGGTGGCGGGCGCCAACTACTCAGGCTCACGCAGCTTCAACGGCCTGAACGGCTCAGACGTGAATCGCTTCCCCGGTGGTGCAGTGGTGAGCGGAGGTGGTGAGGTCATCAGCCGGCTGAACCCGAACTTCGGCCCCATAACATACGTCAACAATGCCAATCAAGCCACCTACAACGCGATGATCCTGTTTCTTCGCGGGAGGGCTGGATCCCGTGGCAGTTTTCAGGGCTCCTACACTCTTTCCCATGCCAAGGACTATCCCGAAGCTGGAACCCGGTTTGACCAGGACGGCGGGCTGAGCATTCCCGATCAGAACGCGTATTTCAGCTACTATGGCGACGCGAATTATGATGTGCGGCAGAGGTTCTCGTTCTCCGGGTCGTACACATTGCCGGGTCTCAACAATGGGGTTGCGAAAGTTCTGACTTCGGGTTGGGAGGTTTCCAGCATCATCGCGATCCAGAGCGGCACGCCGTTCTGGGTCTACAACACGAACTCGGCAACGGCCCTGGTCAACCCCGGCGACTACAACCTCGATGGCAACAACTGGGATGTGCCGAACACGCCGGCCCAAAACTTTAGCGGGTCACACAGCCGTTCATCCTACATCAACGGGCTGTTCACCGCCGCTGATTTTCCGGCCCCGGCGACTGGTTCGGAAGGGAACTTGGCGCGCAACCTCTACCGCAATCCTGGGATGTTTCAGGTCGATGCCGCTATGCTCAAGAACAATCACCTTCCATGGCTTGGCGAGCAGGGGAACCTGCAGTTCCGCTTCGATTTCATCAATGTTCTCAATCACGGGAATCTTGGCCCAGTAGATGCCAACATGGCAGACGGAACCTTCGGCAAGTCCACGGCCGCGCTGCCTGCGAGATCTTTGCAGCTGGGTATTCGAGTGGCGTTCTAGTTGTGTTGGAACGGGGAATCGCGCGGCGAGCCGGAGGGTGGAACTTCGGCTCGCTAGTTTTTTGCGGGCGATAGGAGTTACATTGCTCCCGGGACATTTGGGGCGGTACTGTCCGTGTGCCGATTGGCTGTGCCGATCCTACTGAGTGGTTTCAGGGCCGACGCGCTGGGGCGTAGAGTGGGAGACTTATCCAATGCGGGACGCCAATAGGGACGCCATTGAAAGATGCCAATGAGGGATGCCATGAATCGATTCTCCGCTTCCAGACGTCGGTTTCTTAAACAGGCTTCGAGCGCGGGCGTGGCTTGCTCGGCGACGGCGCTGCTGGGGCCTGCGGCGTTTGCGGCCGGCCGCTCGGGGCAGGGTGCTTCCGCTGGCAATGCCACCGCGGCTGCGCGGGTTTACGTCGATTCGCGAAGAACGGTCGCTCCGCTCGACCGCAATCTGTTCGGGTCGTTTCTTGAGCATTTGGGGCGGGCGATTTACGAGGGCGTTTACGATCCGGGGTCGAAGCTCTCCGACGTCAGCGGATTTCGTAAGGATGTGCTCAACGAAATTCACCAGATGGGAGTTCCGATCATCCGTTATCCGGGAGGGAATTTTGTTTCCGGGTACAACTGGCTGGATGGCGTGGGGCCGAAGAAAGAGCGGCCGCGCACGCTCGACAAGGCCTGGGACACCATCGAGTCGAATCAGTTCGGGACGAATGAATTCCTGGCGTGGTGTAAAGCTGTGGGCACGCTGCCCCTGATGGGACTGAACCTGGGAACCGGAACCGCGGAGGATGCTGCCGCGCTGGTGGAGTATTGCAATGTGGAGAAGGGAACGCGTTGGAGCGATCTGCGGCGGCAGCATGGCGTGGCTGATCCATGGAAGGTGCAGCATTGGTGTCTAGGCAACGAGATGGATGGTCCCTGGCAGATCGGGCATATGTCGGCCACTGAATATGGTCTGAAGGCCGCGGATGCGGCACGGCAGATGCGCTACGTGGATTCTTCTCTGAAGTTGATTGCTTGTGGTTCCAGCGGGCCGTTTATGCCGACGTATCTGGAATGGGATCGCGAGGTGCTTGAGCAGTGCTACCAGTATGTGGATGGTCTTTCGCTGCACCGCTATTTTGGCAACAATGAGCGCGACACGGGCGCCGACAGTTCGAAATACCTGGCAATGAATCTGAGCATGGAACGCCAGATCGCGGAGACGATTGCGGTTTGCGATCTGGTGCGCGGACACAAACGGTCGCCGAAGAAGTTGTGGCTGTCGTTTGACGAATGGAATGTCTGGTATCGCAGCAACACGGGCGATGCGGTGGATGGACACAGAACGGAAGCGCCGCACTTACTGGAAGAGGTCTACAACCTGGAAGATGCGCTGCTGGTGGGTGGGCTCATCAATTCGTTGATGCGCAATGCGGATCGAGTGAAAGTTGCCTGCCTGGCGCAGTTGGTGAATGTGATTGCGCCGATAATGACGGATGCCAACGGAATTCTAAGGCAGACGATCTACTATCCGTATAGCTGGGCGCTGCAGTATGCCCGGGGCGCAGTGCTGAACCTGCTGGTGGAGTCGTCGACCTATGAAGTTTCCGGGTTGGACCAGGTGGGGCATATCGACGTTGCCGGTTCGCTGGATCACGAGGGCGGCAAGCTTTCGCTCTTTCTGCTAAACCGGGATTTGTCGAAGTCACATGATGTGGAAGTGGTGTGGGAAGACGCGGCTCCGGCGCGCGTGATTTCGGCATCGGTGCTGACCGGTGACGATCTGAAGGCTGCGAACAGCTTTGCCGCGCCCAAGCGGGTGGTGCCGCAATCGTTCGCGGCGCCGGCCACGGCCGGAGGGAAAACGAAGCTTGAAGTTCCGGCGCGATCTTACACAGTCATTCAATGGGCGATGTAGAAGCCTGGTCAAGGTAGAAACGGGGTGAAGAGGCATGCCTGAAAAAGGAAACATCTCGCGGCGACAATTCGTAACCGCGGCGATTTCGGCGGCGGCTGTGTCGACTCTGCCCACTCATCTTGCCGGTGAAATTGGAGGTGGGAAAGCGATGCCGCAGAATCGAGTGGCGCTGAGCGATTCGCCCGGCTGGAAAGATCAGGGCGTGGAAAACCTGGCCAAGTCGCCTCACGCTAAACTGCGGGACATTCCGGTGCGAGCGGTGACCATCGCCGGCGGTTTCTGGGGACAACGCCGCGAGATCAACGTGACCAAGAGTATTCCTACCATGCACGACCTGCTGGAAGCCAACGGCCGCATGAATAACTTCCGCCGCCTGGTGGGCAAAAGTACCGCGGCGCAAAGCGGGCCTGTGTTTTCTGACTCCGATGTTTACAAGTGGACCGAGGCGGTGGGGTTTGTGTTGCAATCGGGCGATCGTCCCGCGCTTCGGGCGAGCGCTGACAACCTTATTGACGAGGTGGTGGCCGTGCAGGAACCAGGCGGCTATCTGAATACCTACTATCAGGACGACCGCAAGTCTTTGCGAATGTTGCCGCAAACGCAAACTACTGGGCATGAGCTTTACAACATCGGACACATGCTACAGGGCGCGATCGCCTACTACCGGGCGACGGGCGATCGCAAACTGCTGGATGCCGGCATTCGTTTCGTCGACGATTTTCTGATCCCGAACTATGGTCCAGCGCCCAAGAAGCCGATCGTTTCAGGACATCCCGAGATTGAAATGGGATTGATCGAACTCTACCGCATCACCGGCGATAAACGGCAACTGGACCTTGCCGGTTACATTTTGCATGGAGACGAGCGTATTGAACTGCCGGAGCGCCGCACGATTTATATGTTCAGCGGAACTCCGTTTACGGCGCGCACCAAGATGCAAGGGCACGCCGTGCGGGCGATGTACGCCTGTTGCGGCGCCACGGACTATTACCTGGAGACGGGCGACCCGGCGTACCTGCAAACGTTGAATACTCTCTGGAATGACATGACCACCACGAAGATGTACGTTACGGGTGGAGTCGGGTCGCGGAGCGACGGAGAAGCGTTTGGCGATGCCTACGAGTTGCCGAATTTCCGCGCTTACGGCGAAAGCTGCGCCGCCATCGGCAACATGATGTGGAACTGGCGGATGCTGGCGGTTACCGGCGAGGCGAAGTTTACCGATGTCATTGAACGTGCTCTGTACAACGGAATCAATTCGGGGATGTCGCTGGACGGCACGCTCTACTGCTATCGCAATCCACTGGCGTTTGATCCGTCGACGGGAGACAAGATCCGCAACCCGTGGTACGACGTGACCTGCTGTCCGCCGAATCTGGAGCGCACGTTTGGGTCGCTGCCGGGATATTTCTACAGCACCAGCGCGGATGGAATCTATGCGCATCTGTATGACAATTCAGAGCTGAATTGGCATCTGGAGAACGGAGTGGGGCTGAAAGTTGCGCAGAAGACGAGTTATCCGTGGGATGGGAACGTGGAAATCACGGTCACGCCCGCGGAAGCTTCTGAGTTCACTTTCTATGTGCGTGTTCCGGGGTGGGCAGACCACGCCCAGGTCACCGTGAATGGGAAAGCGGTGGCGGGCGCGACGCCGGGGCAGTATCTTCCTATTCGGCGGCGCTGGGCGGCGGGCGATGTGATTCGGTTATCGTTCGAGGTGGTGCCACAGGTGATTGAGGCGAATCCTCGCGTGGCCGACGACAGCGGGCGTGTGGCGATCCAGCGCGGACCGCTCATTTACTGCCTGGAAGAAATCGATCAGCCCAGCGGCTTGTCGCTGAGCGATGTGGCAGTGAATCCGGGGCGCAGACCGGCCGACCAGTTTCAGACTGAGTTCAAGAACGGTCTGCTGGGCGGGATGGTTGTACTTCACCATACGGGCGCGGTTTACGAGCGAGGAGCATCCGAGAAGGTGCTCTACTCGCAGTATGGCGGGGAATCGACGAAAACGCGGCGCGTTCCGCTGACTTTTATTCCTTATTACGGCTGGGCGAACCGGCAGGCGACCTCGATGCAGGTGTGGAATCTGTTGTTGCAGGCGTAACCGGCGGCGGGTTCTCGGCGAAAAGTCTCACCAGGAGAAGCGCAGCAGGGAAAGTCCTTGTCGAGGCAGCACGAAGTGCAATCTCACGCTGCCCTGCTTCGTTTCGATCCATGCCGGCGAGTTCAGGAGTTGCAGTCGGCCGGCAGTCTCCAGACGTTTGTATGCGCTCTCGGAAGGCGATAGCGGCGAACCCATTTCTTTCCATGCGGTGAATGCGTTGCTGTGGTCGGCGTCAACGCGGAAATGTTCGAGCAGACCGCGCTTGGCGCTCGCGGGCAGGCCAGTGATACCCAGATCGATGGACGCGGCGGGGAAGGGAAGATCGTCGTCGTGATAGTTCCAGATCAGGATTTCGATTTCGTGGTCCTTGCGTGTGGCGATGGCGTTGATCTCGGGCTGCGCCCGCACGCCGTCGCGCACAACGTCTTCGGTCGGTAAAGCTCCCGAGCTGGTTACGTGCACGCGTTCATCTCCCAGCAACCCAAGCATGCGAAAGGCGTTCAGGACGGGCTTGTCGACACCATTCGTGGCCAGCTCGCGAAAACCTGCGAAGTAAGACTGGTCCTCGAATTCGAATGCCCATGTCACGACGCCGAGAAGATTGACCTGTTCTCGACGCGCCAATGCCAGGATGTGATGCAAAGTTTCCACGGTGTAGGTCGCGTAGAGAGGTCCATTGCGGTACGAGTTCTGCGGGTTCTCTGTGGCGGAACAGGCTGCGCAACCCTCCGGGTCAGACTCTCCCAGAATGATCGGAGTCTGTTTCCACTCAGGAAAAGACGCAGTGATCTTGAATCCCTGCTCGATGGCGGCAAGCTGGCGGCTGATGCCCATCTGCACGTGGTCGGCTTGCCAGGTGGGAGATCCCTTGGGATGGAAGCTGACGAAGTCGAGGCGCGTCCGGATTTTGCCGGTTGCGTAATTTGTGCCGTGAGCACAATGCTGGAGGAACGCGCGGAGAAAGTCTGCGGCTTTCGCGTTGCCTGGGCCCGTGGTGTCTGGCCCGCCGATCCGCGCTTCGGGAAGAGCCCGCAGCACTGCCTCGACTGAAAAATCATAAAGCTTGAAAAATTCTTCTGGCGTTCCCTGCCAATATCCAATGTCGGGTTCGTTCCACACTTCCCACAGCCATGTCTTTACCTCGGCATCACCGTAACGCTCGCGGAGGTGGTGAACGAACTGGAAAACCAGCTCTGACCATTTCTGATAATCCGTTGGAGGATAGGCCCATCCCGTATAAATGCTGCCGACTTTGCCGTGCGGAAAGTCGTGCCGATAGGGCTCGGGGTGGGTGGAAAGCGCTTTCGGCATAAATCCAATTTCGACCAGAGGCCTGACGCCGGCCGCGCGGAAGGTGTCGAAAATCTGATCCAGAATTGTCCAGCTGTAGATCGGATTGCCGGATGCGTCTTCCGAATAGACGTTGGTCGATCCCCACTTGAGGGAGGCCGAGCCGTCGCCTGTGGTCAGCAGATTGTGAGTGCGTATGTAAACCGGCGCAGCATTTGCCGCAGCCAACTCAGCGAGCAACTTCTTACCGTTGGGCGCGTAGGTGTAGTTGGGCTCGTCATACCCGAAGTAACTCCAGACAGGTGAGATCGGCCCGTCTGCCTGGTCGAATCGCACCTGGATGTTAACGCTCTGTGCGGTTTCCTGCGGCCAGCAGGGTTGACAGATCAGAAAGCAGATCAGGAACCAGATCAGGAACCCGGGAACGACTGACGAAAGGAGATGACCGCCCCTTTCGTCTCGGTGCCGATCGTGCATCCCGATGTGCTGTCTCAATTTGCGGATCATCGCCGGTACGAACGAATCCCCGAGCATTCGCTAACGGGTAGAGAAGCGGTAGACGGTGACCGTGTGATAGCGCTCACCGGGTTTCAATTCGGTCGTAGGGAAATCGGCGTGATTCGGAGAGTCCGGAAAGTGCTGTGTCTCCAGGCACAGGGCGGCGTGCAACTCATATGCTCTTCCTTGTTTTCCGTGAACCGAACCGTCCAGGAAATTTCCGCTGTAAAACTGGATTCCAGGCTGGTCGGTCAAAACTTTCATCACGCGTCCGCTGCCGGGATCGTAGAGTTCGGCGGCTTCTGACAGCTTTCCGCCGTTGCCATCCAGCACCCAATTGTGGTCATAACCTCGACCTCGATGAAGCTGTTCATCGTCGGTGCCAATGCGGGCTCCAATCGCGGTCGCTTTGCGAAAATCGAACGGAGTCGATTCCACAGATTTCAACTCACCCGTCGGAATCAAGCCGGCATCCACAGGGGTGAAGCGAGCGGCGTGGAGCATGAGTTGGTGGTTCAGAATGTCACCCTGGCCAGCGAAGTTGAAATAGGAGTGATTCGTCAAATTGATGACCGTGTCTTTATCGGTTGTGGCCGAATACTCGATCCGCAAGTCCCCTTTCACCAATGTGTACCGAACCGTCGCCGACAGATTGCCGGGATATCCCGCCTCGCCGTCTTTGCTGAGATAAGTCAGCTCTACCCCGTTGGGGACCGGCTTTGCCTTCCAGACCACGTTGTTGAAGCCGTGCGGGCCGCCATGAAGAGAGTTTTCGCCGTTGTTGAGGGGCAGGGAATATTTCTTGCCATCGAGCGTAAAGCTGCCGTGTGCTATGCGGTTGCCATAGCGGCCAATGATGGCGCCGAAGAACGCAGTTCCTGGGTTGTTGAAGTTCGCAACGTAGCCGTTGAGATCATCGAATCCCAGCACGACGTCCGCCGACTTTCCGTTCCGGTCCGGAACTTTCAGGGAAACCACAACCCCGCCGTAGGTCGCGATTCGAGCTTCGTACGCGCCGTCGCTCAGGGTGAAAATCTCTACCGCAGTGCCATCCGGCATTTTCCCAAACGGTTGGCTTGTCACTTTTGTTTCGGCCTCCGTGCTCATCGTTAACAGTGCCAGCCACAACCCGCTGATCGCAATGGTTCGTACGCCTTGCCGCACGGTCATCGTTGCTCCTCGATTCGCACCTCTTGATTCGCACCTTAGTGCTTTGGCTCACCCGTTGCAGCCTGGGCCACGGCAATTAAAGTTGGCAGGATGTCTCCCAGGCCGTCTCCGCCCTTCTGCCCTAAAGTGAAATACAGCTTGCTATACAGGGGATAAAGTTGGTTGTAAGTGTGCAGCGCGGCGTGATTCGGTGTGAACGTTCGGTTGGGAGGGCAGATCTTATCCTGCGCCTCTTCGACGGTCTTGAAAGTGCCCGCGGCCAGAAACGCAAAGATTGCCGATCCCAGGCTGACTACGCTCTTGCTCGGAACGAGCACTGGGCGCCCGAGCACGTTGGCATACACCTGATTCAGCACGTCATTTTTTTGCGGAATGCCTCCTGCGTTGATGACGCGCTTGATATGCACGCCATGCCCTGCCATGCGGTCGAGAATCACGCGCGTATGAAACGCGGTGCCTTCGATGGCGGCGAAAAGTTCATCTTGAGCAGTGCTCTGAAGGTTCCAGCCAAGCGTAACTCCGCGCAGGTTGGGGTTCACCAGCACGGTGCGGTCGCCGTTGTCCCAGGTCATGCGCAGCAGGCCGGTCTGGCCGGGGCGATATTTCTCCAGGCCCGCGCTTAGCATCTTGACATCGGTTCCGGCGCGTGAGGCGATGGCGCTGAAAATATCTCCCACGGCGGAGAGTCCGGCTTCGATTCCCGTGCGCAGCGGATGCACGCTGCCCTGAACCACGCCGCAAACTCCGGGTACCAGGTTTACTGACGGGGTGATTCCGATGATGCAGGTCGAAGTGCCGATCACGTTCACCATATCGTCAGTGCGGCAGCCGGCGCCAATGGCGTCCCAGTGCGCGTCGAACGCGCCGACCGGGATTGGAATGCCGGCCATTAATCCTAACTTCTCTGCCCAGGCCGAAGAGAGTGTGCCTGCAATCTGATCGGAGGTTGCGTACTCGCCACCCAGTTTCTCGCGCACTCCCTTTAAGAGCGGATCCACTTTTACCAGGAAGCTCTCCGGCGGAAGGCCGCCCAGTTGCGCGTTCCACAGCCACTTGTGTCCCATGGCGCAAATGCTGCGCTTGACCTTCTTAGGATCGGAAATGCCACAGAGCGTGCCCGCGACCATGTCGCAATGCTCGAAGGCGGAGACGAATTCCGACCGCTTCTCCGGATTATGCCGGAGCCAGTGCAGGAGCTTGGAAAATCCCCACTCTGACGAATAGACTCCGCCGCACCAGTCAATGGCTTCGAGGCCCTCTTTGTGCGCTGCGGCGGTGATCTCGGCAGCTTCGCCCTTGGCCCGGTGATCGCACCACAGGTAGTACTCGCCGAGTGGTTGAAGATCTTTGCCAACTGGAATCACTGACGAGCCCGTGGTATCGAGCGCGATGGCTTGTACTTGATTTCCCGCGATGTCCGTTTTGGTGAGAACTTCGCGGGTAGCGGAGACGAGCGCCCGCATGTGGTCGTCATGGGATTGGGTGGCGTATTCGGGGTCTTCGCGTTTGCGGTGCAGGGGATAGTCGGCGGTGGCTGAGTCGATCAGTCCGCGTTCGCTGTCAACCAGGGAGACACGGACGCTCAGGGTTCCGAAGTCGACCCCGGCGACAATAGCCATCAGCAGGCTCCGTTGTCGCGCCCGTGGTAATGCATGTCCCAGCCGAGATAGCGCGTGCTGGCTTCGTGCACCGCCGCGGCGACCGTGGAAAGATTCGCTGCCACGTGATGCTCAAAGCCGCGTTCGCAGATGAAGTGCAACAGCTTCTGCAGATTTTGGATTTCCACTACGCCTGCGCCACCGAAGGTGTTCAGCGGATCGTCGGTGAATCGTCCTTCGCCCACGTAGCCGCGCATCTTGCCCGAAGTGTCGTCGGTGGAGAAGCGGGCGAAACTCATTCTCTCCGGCTTGATCAGCCCCACGCAGGTTCCGAAGGTGTTTTCTTTGCCCACAGTGCCGGCGATGATTTCCTGGAAATCCATTTTCACCGAGCGGAAAAAATGTTTGGGCAGATTCGAGCAGTGAAAGCAGACCGCCTTGTTCGGGTCCGATCCGTAATTGTTATTCCAGTCGAGCAGCGCTGAGGGCGTCCCCGATGCCAGTTGCAGCGCGTGCATGCCCAGTACCCCGCAGATATCCACTTCGCAGGCGCTCGACAGCAACTCGTTGCTCATCATACTCATCACGGTGCAGGGAACTACTCCCAGATTCTCTTCGATCGACGTCCAGCACTGCACCGCGCTGATGGTGACTTCAGTTGCGGCCATCCACTGGTCGACCACGGCTCCCAGCTTCGCCATCTTCATGAGCGCCGGTGCAGGCACGCTGCTGGCGTCTACGTATTTCTTGATGGCGGCCAGCTTAGCCTGCGCATGGTCGTCGTGGTCTTTCATGCGCTCGATGCGGCCGAGCACTTCGGAAAGATCCAGCGTCTCAATCGAGATGCCATGTGATTCGAGAATCTTCTCGCTGTAGCGCACCGTGTTGAAGGCCGCCGGACGGGCGCCGATCGCGCCTACACGCAGGTTGCGAAATCCCTTCACCACGCGGCACACTCCGGCAAACCATTCCAAATCGTGGGCGAACTCGGGCGAGTCGGGACTCTCGGTGTGCAGCGTGGTGATCGAGTAAGGAATGCCGTATTGCCGCAGGTTGTTGCAGGCCGACATCTTGCCGCAGAAGCTGTCGCGGCGCGAAGCAATGGTCATTTTCCTGGGATCGTCAGGCGTGGCCTGAACCAGCACCGGCACGCGCAGATCGGCCAGCCGCAGCGTGTCGGCAATGGCGCGTTCTTCGCCGAAGTTCGGCAGCGTGACGATCACTCCGTCAATGCGTTCGCGATGACGCTTGAATAATTCGGCGCAGCGCCGCGATTCTTCCCGCGTTTCCACCGCGCCGTACTTGCTTTCTTTCGGATCGAGCGTCACGGCGTCCATCCCGGCCGTCTCAAGCGCGCGCAGAATTTCTTCCCGCCCGCTTTTGGCCAGATGGTCGGGGAAAAACCCCCGGTTGCCCACGATCACTCCCATCGTCATCTTTTTCTGGTTCTGGTTGGCCGACATATCACTCCCGCCCCACTACCGGGTTCTCGCGCGATTCGTTCGTAGTCGCATCAGGGCCTGTTTTTGGCCTGCCCGTAGTACGCGTCCTTACCGTGCTTTCTCAAGTAATGCTTGTCACGCAGCGGGCTCCCCGCCGGCTGCGCCGCTGCATTGATGCCCAGCGTGAAATAAGCCATCCGCGCCAGCGCTTCCAGAATCACCGCGTGGTGCGCTGCCGCGGCAACGTCTTCTCCCCAGGCGAACGGCCCGTGATTCGCCACCAGCACGCCAGGCGTCGCGGTAGGATTTGTTTCCCGCAGACTCCGAACGATGGCGTGGCCAGTATTCTTTTCATACTCGCCGGCAATCTCCTCGTCCGTCAATTCCGCGGTCACCGGCACCGGCCCGTGGAAATAATCCGCATGCGTGGTTCCGAAACAGGGAATCGGCTTGCGGGCCTGCGCCCATGCCGTGGCATATTCTGAGTGCGTATGCGCCACCCCGCCGATCTCCGCAAACTCACGATACAGCACCAGATGTGTGGGCAGATCGGAGGAAGGCCTCAGCGTTCCTTGCACAATGTTGCCCGCCAGATCGCTCACCACCAGATGCTCCGGCTTCATCTCCTCATAAGGCACGCCGCTGGGCTTGATCACCACCAGGCCCTGTTCCCGCGAAATGCCGCTGGCATTGCCAAACGTGTACAAAACCAGGTTTCTTCGCACCAATTCCAGATTGGCTTCGAGCACCTGTTCCCGCAAAGCTTGCAGCATACCTGTTGTCGTAACGACCCCGAATCAAGAGGGAGAGAGTAAGCGTTTACTCAGATCCATGGAATTTAGACTATTCCGGACTGGTTTGTCAATTGCAACTTTCTGATTATAGGATCGTTAGCGATTCCGGAAGGGTTGTCGCTTGGAGTGCGCGCGACTTCTTCCGGCGTACCCACTAGCGTGCCCAACCGGCCGGGGCCTTACGGGAGCGGCTAGTTCGATTTCCCTTGGACGGCATGGCTGGGTGCGTCCCAGCGTGGGCGAGGGCAGTGGAGCGGCGGAGCACTAGAGTTGTGTTCAGCTCGTACTCATGGCGCTCATGCGAAGGGGGCTCACTTTCCACTTCGGTCAAGAGGGCCTGAAACGCAATCCTGGCTAATTCTTTTTGCGACATTTGGACCGTGGTAAGGGGGGGAGTCGTGAACTCGGCCAGGCGAATGTCGTCGAATCCCACCACGGAAAGATCATCAGGAATCTTGATGTTGTGGTCGAAGGCCTCCCGCATGACGCCGATGGCGGTCATATCGTTGGAGCACAGGATCGCGGTGGGCCGGTTGCTTAGATTGGTGAGTTCGACGAGCGCGCGCATCCCGCCTTCCAGGTGGTGATCTCCCACCACGATCAGGTCAGGAGAAAGCCCGATTTCGATCATGGAGGCCTTGAACGCCTCACGCCGCGCGATGGCAGACTTCAAAAGTGAGGGGCCGGCAACGAATGCGATGCGCGTGTGCCGCAGTGCGGCCAGATGCTGAACCGCCTGGCGAATTCCGTTCTGATAGTTGATGCGAATATTGGCGATTCCCCGCACATCCGGGCCGACATCGACGAAGACCAGCGGAACTTTGCGATAACGAAGGTGTTCGAGCAGAGTCTCTTCCATGCCGAAGGTCAGGATCGCGACGCCGTCCACGCGGCGTTCGATCATGCGCCGCACCGACGATTCCATGCGTTTCGGATCGTGCACGGTCGAGGTGAGCAGGATTTCGTAGTTATTTTCGACGGCGAGATTCTCGAAGGTCTGCACAATCTCGGGGAAGAATGGATTGGTAAACTCGGAGACGATCAGGCCGAAGATGCGGCTGCGTCCCAGAACCAGGGCGCGGGCCTGGGTGTTCGGATAGTAGCCGAGCTCGTCGACCACCTTCCACACCCGCTTGGCGAGCTGAGGATCGACCGTAGGAACGCGGTTGATGGCTCGGGATACGGTGGCAGTGGAAACCTTCGCTCGGCGAGCGATCTCACGGATATCCATGGGTGTTTGACGAGACCAGCGCGACGGCGGTCATCTTACCATAGCTTGGCGGCAGCTTTGGGAGCGCAGGTGCCTGGCAAAGCAAACGTTTGCCGCATCTAAGCCGCGATTCGGAATATTAACGGCTCGGTTTCAGATCCACCCAGGTGGTTTCCTTGCGCAGCGGAACTACGACGGCGCCCCGCTGAGACTTCATCGCGGCGACGGGATGATAGGTTCCGACATTGCCAACTTTGGCAGGCTGCTCGATGCGAAGAAGTGCCTCGGGACTCGCAGGTGTGGCTCCCGCGAGCCCGACACGCACGACGCCGCTATTTGCATTCAGTTCGACACTTTCGAAGGTGCCGGCGTCGAGCGTTAACCACAGTCCCAGCGAAGCGACGTAAACCCGCGTTCGGAACGAGTCCAGAGGCGTAGCTGTGACCACGTTGTTTCGCACCTTGATGTTCCCGCCAAATGCCACCCAGCCGAACTCGGGATGGTCCACGATGTAAGTAGCGGTATTCCAGGCGTGCCCGAAGAAGTTTGGACCATAGTCGCCGCTGAGTGGATCGGGTTTCAGCATGTCGGGGAATCCATGGAAGGCTGCTGAAGCGAACCCCTCCTGGTCGATATCGGTGAGCGCTCCCATGGTTCCACCATAACCGACGCGCAGCAGGTAAAAGTCCTCAGGATGCTCGCGGTATTCGCTTAGCAGAGGAATGGCGTTGAGCCCCGAACCGTAATGATGCAATTGACGTTCGAGACGCCGATCTTTGGCGGCGAAGATGAAGTCCCAGTATCGGCGCGCGCTACCGTTGTAGCCCCAATGCGGAATTGCCGGATCGTATCCGAGAATGGCGTCGAGTGTGACTTCGGCTTTGTCGTGATAGCCAAAATACTTGGTCCAGGCGTAGACCTCTTCCTGTCCGGTGGAATCCCAGGGCATTTCGCTGCCGAAGGGGTAGGCTTGTTTTGTCCAGTGGTCGGCACGTTCGCGCATCTTGGCTTCCAGCGCATCCGCTTGCGTGTTCATGCCTTCGCGCTTGAGATCGGTCAGGATCTGCACGAAGATCGAACCCTCCATCTGCCCGAATACTGCCAGGTCTTTGGCATAGCTGGTCATGGCGATCGATGTCTCATAGGCATGATTCAGATACCAATCCCAGGAATGGTTGGTGACCAGCCCCTGATGATCGCGGGCCAAACGGTACAACACCCAATACGCCGCCGCCACGTGCGGATAATCATACGAGCGGTCGACGGCCTCGGAGGCCTGCTTGTTCCAGCTAGTCCAGGATTTCCAGTCGAAGCTGGGGTTGTAATAGTTTGGCGGCATCTGGTCTGGCTGGTAATAAAAAAGGCTCTTGCGCACACCGTTAGCGTGGGGGCCGTCTTTGTATTGCAGGCCACCCCATAACACGCCGTCGACGAACTGCTGCAGTTTGTCGAGTTCTACCTGGTTGGGTTGGACCAACTCCTTCATGATGGCTGCCAGCCAGGAGCCAGCACCGCCTTCATCGCCCAGTCCCGCGATCCAGGCGCGACTATCCTGCAGGACTTTTTGGTTGGCCTCGCGATCATAAGTAATCACTGCGGGAGCGCGATGGAACGGATCGTTCGGGTCAGTAAACCACTGGCGAGTGGTGAGAAAGTTTCCCATGTCGGCCACGGTCTGCACTTCTGGTTTGATGACAAAGTAGTGGATCGTTTGCACCGTACCATCGCCGTAGGTGACTGTCAGACGCGACCGTCCCCAGTTTTTTCCGCGCAGCGTATAGGCTTTCCAGGTCCCGCGAGTGGGTGAATCTTCCTTGATGTCGATCGCCGATGGGGGCTCAACCTTCAGCGAAGTGACGGGTTTGGGGTACTGAAGAAACAAGCGTGCTTCGATGTCCTGGGCAAGGATGTAACCGGGCACGCCAACGGCAACCGGGCGGTGGTTGTCGGCGAGGGTTTTTTCGATGTGGCGAATCGAATCAGAAAGCAGAAACTTGAGCCCGTACGTCTTCGACTCTCCCGGAGCAAGCGTGAGACTAGTGGGAGGGTTCCAGGGTTGCGCAGTATTCCATTCGTTGTCAGCGTAGGCCCGGCTGTGAACCATCCATTCGTAGAATCCTTCGAATGTAATTCCTCGCGGCGTGGGATCTGTAAAGACCGGGGCGGCGCCCCAATGCCCCTTGCGGTCGAGGATTGGGTTATAGGCTTCAAACGGAGTCTTGCCTTCAGGGACGACCAACAGCGCCGGACCGTGCCCGCTTAGTCGCGTCACTTGGAGATAGCCGGCGTCTTCACCGATATAGGGATCGTAAAACGAACAGATTGCGTGCGCCTGGTCCAGCGTCCGGTCGTTGAGCACGTTGTTGAAGATCATCGGAATGCCCAGTGCTCCGATCTGCACCGGCTTTGTTGACGCGTTGGTCAACTCGAAACGCAGCACGAGCTTGCCTTCCTCAACGGCCCAGGTTCTCGTGATTCGCAGTGGAATATCCGCGGGCAAAGTGGGGGAAAGATCGGCGGCAGCCAGCGCATTCGCGGATGCAGGCAGCGCACGCACCGGCGCACGCGCGCCGGCGGTCGAATAGTTTTTCCAGTCAGCTAAGTCTGCCGTGCGCAAGCGCAGAGTAATGTCACCGAGATGAAAATATCCGTTTTGTGAGCGCTCCGTGAGCAGGTCGCCGGGCGTGAAATCGAAGCCTTCAGCCGCTTTTGGTTTGAGAGCGGCGACGGTCTGGGAGGAACGAACCAGGCTCAACGTGAAATCGGGGGTGTCGTAGTTTGCGATTCCCTGACTGAGCATTGGCCCCGGCGTCGGAACCGGCCTGTCGGCGGCAGCTTGCGCGGCAATGGTTGACGACATGAGCAGGATCGAGGCGGCTAATAGAAGAACGACTCCGCGCATAAGCCGAAAGAGTTTCACGTTTTCGTCCCTCGCTTCATGGGGCTAAGAGTCATGGGGCTAGGAGTTTGATCGTCTCCTCAACAACTTGGAGACCGCTGAAAAATCTTCGTCGCCATGGCCTTCAGCGATAGCTTTCTGGAACACTGAAAGCGCGGCAGGGGCGGTTTGCAGTGAAATTCCGTGCTTGGACGCCTCGCCTATGGCATACGAAATGTCTTTGGCCATCCACCGTAGAGCGAAGTCTGGTCTGAAGTCGTTGGTCGCCACTCTCTCCGCCACTCTCTTCACGATTCCGCTTCCAGGGGCGCCGCCAGTAAGAATCGAGAGGGCTTTTCCGCGATCGAGGCCGCCGGCATCGATCATGGACACAGCCTCGGCAAATGATGCGGCCTGTACGCCACAGACAAAGTTGTTGATGAGCTTGATCAGTGTTCCGCTGCCGACCGGGCCAAGGTGGATGGCGTCGCGGCCGAGAACTGAAAAGACGGGACGTGCCTTATCCAGTGCTTCCGCGGAACCTCCCACGAGGAAGAGAAGTTCGCCGGACGAGGCGTGGGGTTTCGTGCCGGTAACGGGTGCATCGAGAAACAGGCATCCACGCTCGGTCGCATTGGCTGAAAGTTCGTGAATCCAGCCGCTGCTCAGCGTGCTGGACTCGATCAGGACTGAACCTGGGGATGCTCCGGCCAAGGCGCCGTTTTCGCCGAGCCAAACGTTGCGGGACGCAGCGTCATCCCCGACCATGCTGAGAATGATCTCGGACCGCGATGCGGCTTCGCGCGGCGAAGATGCGAGAAATGCGCCGGCATTTGCGAAGGGAATCCCTTTCTCCCGATTCCGGTTGTAGACCGCCAACGGAAAGTTCGCGGAGAGCAGGCGATTCGCCATGCCTGTGCCCATGATTCCAAGTCCGAGAATGGCAACGCGTGGTTTTGACATGGTTTCACTCATCACATTTCACTCATGGCATTTCATTCATGCCATTTCATTCAAAACAAGGGTATGACGTGAATAAGCGCGGGCTTCGACTGGTCAATGCGCAGGGAGTTGCGCAAAGGCCGGCCGTACCCTTCGGCGGAAACTTGCATGACGTCTCCATCCTGCAGACGAATGTGATCGCTGAAGCTCAGGCAATCAGTTCCAAGGAAGTGCACGTGAACGTCTCCCGGCCGGCGGTGCGCTTCAAATTTGAAATGGTGGTGCTCAATGTTGGCCAGGCTATGACACATTTCGGATTCACCGGTGCAGAAAGTTTTTGTCCAGTGGACAGCGCCGTTTTTCTCGATGGTTGACGTCACCGGTACGGACACGAACTCGGCATCGACCACGAGCTCAGGCCCCAGGGCGCAGGTGCGGAGTTTCGAGCCTGCAAGGTTCAAGTAGTTCTTTTTCTCGAACTGATGATCGGAAAATTCATTGCCCGCGGCCATGCCAATTCGATAAGGCTTTCCATCGCGAGCTATCACGTAAACGCCAGCGATCTCAGCCTCTTCTCCACCGTCTTCCGCGTAGGAAGGAATGTCGAGCGGCTCTCCGTGTGCCCGCAGAGCACAGCCCGTGCCCTTGTGGAACCATTCGGGAGGGATTCCGATGTTTCCATCAGCGGGTCGGCCTCCCTCCACGCCCCAACGGAACATTTTCATACTGTCCGTCAGATCGTCGGTGGCGCTTGCGTGCATGGACTGGCGTCCACGGGCGCTGCCGAGATGAGTTAATCCTGTGCCGGAAATCAGACAGCGCGCGGGTTCTTCGGGGTGGTCGATGGCGGGAAGCAAGCGCCACTCGGAGCGGCCGTCGTAGATCGGATCGTAGTCGATGGCATCGAGCCTGGCCCTCTGGCGCGCCAACTCGCTTAGCTTGACGCCCGCAGAGATGGCCATGTGCGCTAGTTCGCAGATCGAGGAGCAGTTCTCCAGCAGACGGAGCTTGGGTTCCTCGACCAGTGCCACTCGGCGAATATTGTCTTTCTTGATTTGAACGAGTCTTGTCATCGGATCGTTTTCTGGGAACGGTTATTCAATCACCTCGAACTGATCGAGGCCGCGTTCGTTGATGGTCAGTCCGAGGCCAGGAGTATCGTCATCGAGATCGACATAGCCGTTCTTGGCCCTGGGCTCACCTTGAAAGATGTACCAGAACAATTCATTGCCGACTTCGACGTCGACAATCGGGAAATACTCCGCCATTGGTGAGTTCAGACTGGCCATGACGACGTGGTAGTTGTGCATCTGTCCGGCATGAGGAATTACGGGAACCGAATGCGCCTCCGCCAGAGCGGCGATCTTGCGCGCTTGTGTGATGCCGCCCACACGATTGGTGTCGAACTGGATGTAGTCCAACGCACGAGCTTCGAGCAGCTCGCGAAATCCGTAGAGCGTGAACTCATGTTCGCCGCCGGCGATCGGAATCTTTCCGCAGGACTTCAACTCCGCATAACCATGGATGTCGTCTGGAATGACCGGCTCCTCAAGCCATCGGAGATGAAAAGGCTCGAGCAATGGCAGCATTCTCTTGGCGTAGTCGAGAGTCCAGCCCATGTAGGCGTCGGCCATGACATCGACGTCGTCGCCGACAGCTTCACGGACCGTACGCACGAGCTCAAGATTTTCTTGCATGCCACGAGCGCCGTCAGCCGGTCCCCATCCAAAGCGGAGCTTCATCGCCTTGTAGCCTTCTTTTTTGTAGCGCCTTGCTTCCGCCGCAATCTCAGTGAGTTCCACGCTGTAAAGTCGGGAGGCGTAAACGGGTATGCGGGTTTTCGTCCTGCCGCCGAGCAGGCGATAGACGGGCTGTTTGGCGGATTTTCCCAGCAGGTCCCACAGCGCGATATCCAGCGCGCTGATTGCGGCCATGCCGATGCCTTTGCGGCCGAACGCCATGGTCTTGCGATACATGTGTTGCCACAGGCGTTCGAGGTCCCAGGGATTCTGCCCGATCAGCAGAGGCTTGAGATAAAGATCAATCACCTGTTTCGTGACCTGAGGTGCGAGGGCAGCGTTGCCCAACCCTACAAGGCCTTCGTCGGTGAACACCTCGACCACCAGCCAGCCGTGAAACGTAAACGTCTGCATGGAGGCTTCCGGCAGCGCCAACAGGTCCATCGGATTGGTGCAAAAATGTGGAGGCAAGGGCACGGTCCTGCCGCGCCAGCGTACCACCCGTGTGCGAATTTCGGTGATCTTCATGCAACTCCCTGATACTTCAGTTCTCGCTCCAGCCGCAACGGCAGCAAAACAGGAATCGCCGTAAGAATAGCCAGAAACGCGACGATGTGGAGAGTGCCCGCGATGCGAAAAACAGTGCTGTAACCGAAGCCGTGGTCGAGCAAGTATCCGACTACTTCGCCGAAGGCGATTCCGCCCATCGCGCCTCCGAAACCGACCAAGCCAGCAACCGAGCCGACTACACTTTGTGGGAAGAGATCCGTGGGAAGAACCATGACCAGCGTCGACCACGACTGCTGCCCGAAATACGCCAGGCAGAAGAGGGCGATTGCCCATGAAACTGGGACATGCGGGACCAGGATGACAAACGGCATGACTGCAGCGCTGAGTCCGAGTGCCAGTTTCCGCGCTACGCCGAGCGAGAACCGGCGGCGAACCAAGTAGCTGGAGAATCCGCCGCCCAACAGACATCCCACGCCCGCGGCCGCGCTCGGCATCCAGGCGAACGTTCCTACCGCCTTAATATCGAAGCCACGCGCATCGTAAAGATATTTTGGGAGCCAGAAGAGATAAAAAAACCAGGCTGCATCGCTCAAGAACTTGGCGATCATAAGTCCCCAGGTTTCCCGGATGCGAAAAAGGTGGGTCCAGGGCAGCGCCGGCGCAGAATCCGGAACTGGCGTTGGAATCGGGCTAGTAACGATCTCAGAAGGAGGCGCGGGCGGACTAGAGTACGAAACCCGCCACCATACGGACCAGAGCAAGCCGATCCCACCGGTGAGAACGAAGATGCAGCGCCAGTTGGTGTAGCCGAGAACAGTTGCGATCAGGGGCGGGGCCGCGACTGCTCCCACGGCTGTGCCGGCGTTGATAATTCCCATGGCGGTTGCACGTTCTTTTGTCGGAAACCACTCGGCAACCACACGGGTAGCGGCCGGAAAACCACCGCCTTCACCCATGCCGAGCAGGAATCGGCTGGCTGCCAGCATCACAAAACCGGTGGCCAGAGCGTGACTGGCACAAGCAAACGACCAGAACAGCATGATCACGAGAAAACCGCGTTGAGTTCCCAGCATGTCCACTAATTTGCCGCCGCCAGCGTACATCAGAGCGTAGGAAAACAAGAACGCGGACTGAAGGGCAGAGAACTGCGCGTTCGTCAGGGGAATGTCTCGGCTGATGGCCTGGATCGCGACCGGCAGCGTCTGTCGATCAAGATAGCTGATCGCGACCGCGGCACTGACCAGGATGGCGATTGGCCACCGCAACTTTCTCCTCCGTTCCCAACCCTGTGACGGACGAACGAGTGTGCATTATACGCGAGAATGGTAAACGTTTACTCCATTTGCCGGTTTCCGTTACAATCGCTCGATCCAGAACGGAATTACGCTATGAGCCAGCAGTGGAATCGTCGAGACGTGTTGAAAGGATTGGTCGCCGCGTCGACGGCCATGATTATCTCGCCGTCCGACGCAGCGGCGCAGCCAGAGCCACCTTCTTCGGAGCAGATGGAGATACGAGTCACTCCTGTCAGCGTCCGCACTTTTCGGCTGAGCGTTGTCCCCGTGCGCGACCGAGCCACGGCCGCGATCCCTTTTGATGGATCTCTCATTCGAGAGTCCTGGGGTCCACCCGCCGTCCAGTTGAGGAGCGAAGCCGCCGACGCAATTGCCGTCGGCGATTTTCGGTTAAAGATTTCTCTTCGCCCCGTCAACATAAAAGTTTCGAACGCGCACGGCGATGTTATTCAGCAATTCACTTGGGACGAAAGTACCGGCGTCCTGTCATTCCAGGTGGGCGACTCCCCGCTGTTCGGGTTAGGGGAGGGCGGACCGCAATTCGATCGTCGCGGCTCTACGGATTCGATGCGCAGTGGGCAAGGCGGTTACAAGCTTGCCACCCACGGAGGTCGCGTTCCCATTCCGTGGATTGTCAGCGCGTCCGGTTGGGGAATATTTCTTCACCAGCCGTACGGCACTTTCGATTTCACTGGATCGCAAGGTAAGTTTCAATCTACGAGTCCGGGAACTGCGCTTGATTTGTTTTTCGTTGCCTCGCCGAATCCCGCGACGATCATGGCCGAATATGCGCGTATCACTGGCCTCCCTGAGATGCCTCCGCTGTGGAGTTTCGGCTATCAACAGTCGCATCGCACACTTGCCAGCCGGGAAGAAGTGCTCGCGGAAGCAAAAACCTTTCGCGAGAAGAAGTTACCTTGTGATGCGCTGATCTATTTAGGCACCGGCTTCTGTCCCTCGGGCTGGAATACGGAGAACGGTTCGTTTGTATGGAACTCTCGCGTTTTTCCTGACCCCAAAGAAATGCTCGATGAGTTGCATCGCGAGAATTTCCGGGCCGTGGTGCATGTCGTAATTTTGTCGGACAAGCTTCATGGTACGGTTCATGATCCGTGCGAGGTGTCGCGGTTTGATGAAGAGGCCGCAAGTTGCCATTGGGACGCGCATCGCAAAGACTTCGCTATGGGCATCGATGGATGGTGGCCGGACGAAGGTGATCCGCTCGACATTCCGTCGCGCCTGGTGCGCAACCGCATGTACTGGGATGGGCCGCAGATGGATCGGCCGAACGAGCGCCCTTATGCACTGCATCGCAACGGCTACGCCGGCATGCAGCGGTACGGATCGTTTCTCTGGTCGGGCGACGTGTACTCCACCTGGGAAACGCTGAAGACGCATATTCCGATCGCGCTGAATACCGCGCTCAGCGGCATTCCGTACTGGGGCACGGACATCGGAGGCTTCGTTCCGACAGAAGAATTTACCGCGGAGTTGTACCTGCGCTGGTTTCAATTCGGAGCGTTTTGCCCACTCTTCCGCTGTCATGGCCGCACATGGAAATTGCGACTGCCCTGGGGATGGAACACAGGCGATCCCGGTCCGGTTGAGATTAGAAATTACAACGGCGCGGCGGTTCCCGATTCCAGTCAGTTGCACGATGCGCGCGTAGAGCCGATCTGCCGCAAATATCTGGAATTGCGCTACCGCATGTTGCCGTATCTTTACAGCGTGGCGCGCGAGTGTGCGACCACGGGGATGCCGATCATGCGTGCGCTTTGGCTGCATTTTCCCGACGACCCGAAGGCGGTCGGATCTGGAGACGAGTATTTGTGGGGCAGGAACATTCTCGTTGCTCCAGTTGTCGAAAAGGGAGCAACGGTTCGTCGAGTCTATCTCCCGCGCGGTGCCTGGTATGACTTTTGGACCCACGAACGTCTTGAAGGAGGCCGCGAGATAAGCCGGACGGTCGACCTCGAAACGTTGCCGCTCTTTGTGCGCGAGGGATCGATTTTGCCGCTGGGCCCGGTCAGGCAGTTTACCGGGGAAAAAGTCGATGAGCCAATTTCTGTTTCTATCTATCCTGGCGCCGATGGGTCGTTCCTGCTGTATGAAGACGATGGCGCGTCCTTCAACTATCGCAAGGGTGAATGGATGGGAATCGAGATGGAGTGGAACGACGCGAGCAGAAAACTGGGCATGCGGTTGGCTCGGGGTTCGCGGATGCTTCCGCCCCGATCAAAGACGATTACGGCGAAACTGAAAGAGACCACGCGCGCCATCACGTTTACTGGAAGTCCGATCGAGATCTCGTTCTGAAGGAATGAATCAAAAAGGAATGAATCAGCCATGAAATACCGCGATCTCGGCAGGACTGGCTGGAAGGTTTCAGATGTCAGTTTCGGCGCATGGGCCATCGGCGGCGCCTGGGGAAACGTGCCGGAGCAAGATGCAATGGCCGCCTTGCACAAGGCAGTCGATGCAGGAGTCAATTTCATCGACACGGCTGACGTTTATGGAGACGGGCGCAGCGAGCGTCTCGTGGCTCGGCTCAGGAGAGAACGCAAAGACAAAATTATGGTCGCAACGAAAGCTGGCCGGCGTCTGCCACAGCAAACGCTGGAGGGCTATAGCCGCCAGAACCTGACGATGTGGATTGAAGACAGCTTGCGCAATCTCTCTACCGACGTCCTCGATCTGCTTCAACTGCACTGTCCGCCGACCGAGCTTTACGATTCTCCCGAGGTATTCGCGATCCTCGATGATTTTGTTAAGGTGGGTAAAATCCGTTACTACGGCGTCAGTGTGCAGAAGATTGAAGAGGCGCTGAAAGCCATCGAGTTTTCAAATGTGCAGACCGTGCAAATCATCTTCAACTGTTTCCGCCAACGGCCGGCCGACGTTTTCTTTGCAGCTGCCAGGCAGAGGCAGGTTGGCATTCTCGCTCGCGTGCCGCTGGCCAGCGGTTTGCTAACCGGCAAGCTCCGTGCGGATTCTACCTTCGTCGCTGACGACCATCGTAACTTCAATCGGCACGGAGAAGCTTTCGATGTTGGTGAGACGTTTTCTGGGGTCGACTATAAGGTCGGATTGGAAGCCGTGGAAGAGATTCGCCGGCTTCTGCCCGCGGGAGTCTCGATGAGCCAGTTTGCCCTGCGCTGGATTCTAATGTTCGATGCGATTAGTTGTGCGATTCCGGGCGGGAAGCGGCCGGAACAAGTCGCTGAAAACTGCGGTGCCTCTGATCTGGCGCCCCTTCCCCCTGAAACCATGGCGAAGGTTGAGCGCATCTACGATCAGAAGATTCGCCCCCTGGTCCATAACCGTTGGTAAAATGCGGCAGTCGCCGTCGAGGCGCTGCGAAAAAACCACGGCGCGGACACACGATCAGCGTTCGGTCGCGGATATCTCGTGCGCCACGGCGTCTCCCACGTCACGAGTACTTGCTTTGCCGCCGAGATCCGGGGTGTGGAGATCCGGTCTCGCCAAGACTTTTTCGGCGGCACGCTCGACGGCCATCGCTGCTTCGGACTCTCCCAGATGCTGCAACATCATGGCCCCGGACCAGATTTGCGCGATGGGGTTCGCAATTCCTTTGCCCGCGATGTCCGGAGCTGAACCATGTACTGGCTCGAACATGGAAGGATATTGCCGCTCGGGATTAAGGTTAGCCGACGGCGCCAGGCCGATAGAACCGACAACTGCCGCGCCGAGGTCAGACAAAATATCTCCGAACAGATTTGACGCGACCACCACATCAAACCAGTCGGGATGGCGGACAAAGTGAGCGGTCAGAATATCGATGTGGTACTGATCGGTTTTGACATCGGGAAAATCTTTGGCCACCACGGAAAAGCGTTCGTCCCAGAAAGGCATGGTGTGAATGATGCCATTTGACTTGGTCGCTGAAGTGACGTGGCGCTTTCGAGTTCGCGCGAGATCGAAAGCGTAACGCAGGATGCGGTCACATCCCCGCCGGGTGAAGACCGTCTCCTGCATAGCCAGTTCGGCATCGGTGTTTCGGTAGAGACGCCCGCCCACTTCAGAATATTCGCCTTCGTTGTTCTCACGGACGATGCAGAGGTCGACGTTTCCGGGTGGAAAGCCTTTGATGGGCGATTCAATGCCGCGGAGCAGGCGCACCGGCCGCAGATTCACATACTGCTGAAAAGCGCGCCGGATCGGGATCAACAGGCCCCACAAGGAAATGTGATCCGGGACGCCGGGGTATCCCACTGCGCCCAGGTAGATAGCATCGAAGCTGTGTAACTGGTCGAGGCCATCCTCCGGCATCATCCGGCCAGTCTTGAGGTAGGTCTGGCAACTCCAATCAAAATGCTGCCAGGAGAAGGCTATATCGAAACGGCGCCCTGCGGCTTCCAACACGCGGAGACCTTCGGGAATCACCTCGCGTCCGATTCCGTCGCCTTCAATCACCGCAATCTTGTAGCGGGTCACATACCCTCGTCGTTGATTGTTTCAGACGCGCGACCGCAGTTGGGCTCATGCCGATCGCGGCAAATGAATCTAGTGTGCTGGATACTTCTTGATGCTGGAAGTCCGCGAATTGAAAACTTCGAAGCTTCCATCCGGCCATGCGGTCAATTCCAGATAGTTGCCCGCGTCCGGGCCGTCAGGGTTGGCGATGAACTCCGGTGCTACGTTGTGCGCGGCGCCGCCTTCTTCGGAGAAGTGCAATTGCCACAGATTTTCCAGCCGCGGCGACTTCTCGATAATGTCCCATGCGGAAGGAGTTCCGCCCTTTTTAGCGCCGTTATCCATAATCGCTACCCGCGGCGCGATTGCATTCAAAAACGCAGGGCTGCCGCTCTGATACCAGCCGTGATGGGAGACGATGTAAATATCAATCGCGCCCAGCTTGTTGTTCGGACACACCAACTCCATTTCCTTGTCGCGGGTGAGATCGCCCAGGTCCAGAATTCTCAGTTTGCCGAAAGTGATGAGCGTCCCCACGGAGCGCAGATTCTCGGTCTGATCGGCGGGATATGGTTCGGCATTCTTGCAAGCGGGATTCTCCTGTCCCGCGCCGGCCAGGCGATGATCAATCACGGCCCCATCGGAACTTATGACGGTCGTCTGTATTCCGCGGATCGGAAGGCTGTCTCCGGGCTTGACCGTAATGCGGCTGAACGTCTTCGCGGCCAGCAGGCTCTGGTAAGCCTGCCAACCCTGGACGGTGGGAGCGTCGGTGCTTTCGCGGTTGTCTCCGTGGTCGATGACCGTCCCGACGGGAATTCGGGCGACAAGCTGAGGCAGACCGCCGACGTGGTCGTTGTGAAAGTGGGTAATCACAACGTAGTCGATTTTGCCGATCCCCGCCTTTTTGGCGGCAGCGACGATGCGGTCGGCATCGCGGCCGCCATTTCCGGGCCAACCGGTGTCGATCAGCAGCGACTGCTTCTCGGGAGTGACGAATAGAGTTGCCTGTCCGCCCTCAACATCTACGAAAAAAATCTGTACCGGTTTTCGTGAGTGGCCGGGGGATGCGGCCCAGGAAAAGGAAACCAGCGCGAATGCGAGGACCATGCGCGAAGCTTGACGCAGTCCGTGGCCCGCCGTTCGAATTCCCAAGAACGATAGTATGCACATGTTCGAAGCCTTCATAAGGGATGTGAGCATCGAGATCATCTTCCAGTCTGCGCTTCTCGTCAAGAAAAACCTCGCGCCGAGATTACGTTTACTCAGGGCGTTTGCGGTATTATCAGCGGGAAGCGACAGGGATCAGAAGTAGTTTCATTCGATTCAAGGACGAAACAATAATGAAGAAGCTGCGCAGCCAGGCGTGGTATGGGCGAAAAGACCGCGACGGTTTTCTTTACCGGAGCTGGATGAAGAACCAGGGCTGGCCCCACGATCTGTTCGATGGGCGGCCCATTATCGGGATCTGCAACACGTGGTCCGAGCTGACGCCTTGCAACGCGCACTTTCGTGAGCTTGCCGAATTTGTGAAGCGCGGCGTGTGGGAGGCCGGTGGTTTTCCGCTGGAGTTTCCCGTCATGTCGCTGGGCGAGACGCAACTGCGCCCGACCGCCATGCTGTTTCGCAACCTGGCCAGCATGGATGTGGAAGAGTCCATTCGCGGCAACCCAATCGACGGAGTGGTTCTGCTGATGGGTTGCGACAAGACGACCCCGTCTTTACTCATGGGAGCGGCTTCCTGTGACCTGCCGACGATTGGCCTTTCGGGCGGGCCGATGCTTTCCGGAAAATTTCGCGGCCGCGATTTGGGCTCGGGCACCGGCCTTTGGCAAATGACAGAACAGGTCCGCTCGGGTGAAATGAAGATGGATGAATTCTTTGAAGCGGAAAGCTGCATGCACCGCTCCAAGGGACATTGCATGACCATGGGTACGGCCTCCACCATGGCCAGCATGGTGGAATCTCTGGGCATGAGCTTGCCGGGCAACGCGGCCATCCCCGCGGTCGATGCGCGTCGCAATACCCTCGCTCAGATGACCGGTCGTCGAATCGTGCAGATGGTGCACGACGATCTGTGTATTTCGCAGATACTCAGGCGCGAGGCTTTCGAGAACGCGATCCGCGCCAACGCGGCCATTGGCGGCTCGACCAACGCGGTGATTCATTTGATCGCGATCGCAGGCCGTGTCGGCGTGCCGCTGTGTCTTGACGACTTCGACCGCTTGGGATCATCGCTGCCTTGTTTAGTTGACATTCAGCCATCGGGCAAACATCTCATGGAGGATTTCTTCTACGCGGGTGGGCTGCCTACCGTGCTTCGCGAGCTGGGCGAAGCGAATGCCTTGAACCGGGACGCGCTCACTGTCAATGGGCAGCCGATCTGGAAGAACGTGGCCGAGGCTCCTTGTTGGAATCGCGATGTGATTCACCCCTTTGCGGAACCGTTCAAGGCCAGCGCAGGAATCGCGGTATTACGCGGGAATCTCGCGCCCGATGGCGCCGTGATCAAGCCGTCGGCCGCGAGCCCACATTTGCTGAAACACCGTGGGCGCGCGGTAGCGTTCGAATCGATCGAAGAATTCAATTCCAAGATTGATGACGACGCCTTGGACATCGATGAGAACTGCATCATGGTTTTGAAGAATTGCGGTCCTCGCGGCTATCCGGGAATGGCGGAAGTCGGCAACATGTTGCTGCCGCCGAAGATCCTCCGCAAGGGTGTGACCGACATGGTTCGCATTTCCGATGCCCGCATGAGCGGCACAGCTTACGGAACAGTAGTGCTGCACGCTTGCCCGGAAGCCGCTGCGGGCGGCCCACTCGCGTTGGTGCGTTCCGGCGACATGATCACGCTCGATGTTCCCAAGCGATCACTTCGCCTGGAGGTCGATGACCATACTCTCGCCGCCCGCCGGGCACAGTGGTCGCCTCCGCCGCTGCCGGATCGCGGCTGGCTCAGGCTCTATATCGAACATGTCCAGCAGGCGGATAAAGGCGCCGACCTCGATTTCCTGGTGGGACGCAGTGGCGCGCGCGTGGCACGCGACTCCCATTGACCATCAGCTCGGAGTGAGTTTCTAGAGTGAGTCCCTACCCCAACCATTGCGGGTTTTGAAACGTCCCGTCGAAGTTGTGCGTTGTCTTGTAGAGTTCGTACTCGCCCTTGCCGGCAGCGGCCGCAGTCCGGGCGAGCAACCGCGAGACCTCGTCCTTGCCCATAGGTTTGAAACTGTGAGCGGCATCGAGCGCCTGCTGGAGAATGGGCAACGAATCGCAGCCGGTGATCACCACGCTGGTCGGCAAGTTCATAGCGTAATGGAGGCATTCGACGGCGGAAGCCGCCTTGCTGCGTAAAATAATCGCGTCGCCCATGGGTTTCATACCGAGCACGCCGATCTCGTGTTTCAGCAGCACGGGAAGCACTTTCTTCTCGAAGCTCTCAAAGTGCGCGTCCATCACGTTCAGCGGCATCTGAACCGCATCGAAAGTGAACTGGTGCGCGAAAGCGGTGTCCAGCATCTTCAAGTGAATGTCCGGATTTTTGTGCCCCGTGAAGCCGATGTAGCGGATTTTGCCTTGCTTTTTCGCTGCGAGCACCGCTTCCATGCTGCCGCCCTCGCCAAAGATTCGAGCCGGATCAGATTCGCGAATCACTTCGTGGAACTGTAAAAGGTCGATATGGTCGGTTTGCAAGCGGCGGAGCGATTCGTCCAACTGTTGAGCCGCGGACGTCTTTGTCTGTCCGTCGACCTTGGTCATGAGGAAAGCCTTTTGACGGTAGCCATCGCGTAATGCTTTGCCCATGCGGATTTCGCTGACCCCGCTGTTGTAATCCCAGCAGTTGTCGAGGAAGGTGACTCCGCTGTCGAGTGCCGTGCGTATGATGCGGATGCTTTGCTGCTCGTCCGATCCCATCCCAAGGTGATAGCCCCCGAGCCCGATGACGGATACTTTCTCGCCCGTGCGGCCCAGTACGCGGTAAGGAAAGGAGTCCACCGCGCCGTGCGCCAACTTCGTTGCCAGCGAGCTGACGACTGTAGTTGCTGCTGCCTTCTTGAGAAAATCTCTTCGATCCATAAACCATTCTCCAAGGTATTCGATGCCAGGCCGGCTGGAAAGCCGCAGTTGTCCGGATGATCGTGGACATTGTACTCTGCATGCATGCGACAAAGCGTTGCGCGTTGCAGGATGAATTGAAGGATTTGAATCCCCAGGAAATCTGGCGCACGGTGGACGCGCAAGTGACCCGAAAGACGACGGTGGCTGGTTCCCCGGCTCCAAACAAAGTCGTAAGCAAAACGGCTGGGATATGACGCCGGAACGCTGGCAACAGATTCATGAGTATTGGAAAGGGCTCTCGAACTGGCGCCGGCCGAGCGTTCCGCGTTTTTGAAGCGGGCCTGTTCGTCGGATCAATCCCTACGGCGGGAGGTAGAGACGCTGCTTGCCTCCATCGATGACGTGCGCTCCAGCTTTTTACAATCCTCCAATCCGCCCCGGGTGACATTGGCGGCGGGGACCAAACTCGGCGGGTATGAAGTCAAGTCACTGCTCGGTTCGGGCGGAATGGGCGAGGTGTATCGCGCTCGCGATTCGCGGTTGGAGCGGGACCTAGCCATCAAAGTTCTGCGAATTCCAATCTGCTGCGGCGCTTTGAGCAGGAAGCGCGGGCGGCGGCAGCCCTAAACCATCCCAACATTCTGGCCGTGTTTCAGATGGGCACCTATGAAGGTGTGCCGTATCTGGTCTCAGAGTTGCTGGAGGGCGAAACGCCGCGCGAGCCGATCAAGCGTGGCCGTTTGTCCGTTCGCAGGTCCATTGATTACGGAGTGCAGATTGCGCGCGGACTGGATGCGGCCCATGAGAAAGGCATCGTTCATCGTGACCTGAAGCCGGAAAATGTGTTTGTCACCAAAGACGGCCATCTGAAAATTCTGGATTTCGGCCTGGCAAAGCTTGTCCAGGGACAGATCGAGTTGGGGCCCGGCTTGCCGGCCGACGGAACCGAGCCGGGAGTGGTCATGGGCACTGTGGGCTACATGTCCCCCGAGCAGGTGCGAGGACAAGCGACCGACCACGGACTGACATTTTTGCTTTCGGCGCGATCCTGTACGAAATGCTGACGGGAAAGCGGGCATTTCAAGAGCCCGGAGCAGCGCTTTCAGTCCGTGTCAGACTTGGCGTTAGCCCTGGATGCGCTGTCCGAGTCCGCTCACCCTCGGCAAAGGCCGCGAACGCCGTGGCTAAGGAACGAAAACCGTTGAAGGTAATTGTCCCCGCTGCCTGTGGCGGTGCTGGCACTGTCGATCTGCGGTTACATCTACCGCCGCCGTCCACCCAAGCTCACCGCAAGGACACGATTGTCCGCGCAGAGTTTGCCAACAGCACGAGCGACGCAATTTTCGACGAGGCGCTGAAAACGGCGCTCAGCGTTTCTCTGCGGCAATCGCCTTTCCTGAATGTACTCCCCGACAGCCAAGTCGCGAAGACCATGGCGGACCTTCCTTCGGCGATGGAGGTTACAATCCTTATGGCACAACGTCACGATTCTCATTCCCGGAACCTGATTTTGCAATGCAGAACGCACAGCATAACACTCTGAAGAGCCAGCCGCCTCATCAGGGGCCCAGGAGGAGCAAGTGAAGCGTCCCAGATTATTGGGTGTAATCATCGCGATTGTCGTTGTGGCGTCGGCCGCTTCGGCAACGCCAGTCCACTTGCGCTGCGAATATCTGGCGAATCCGCTAGGCATCGACGCGGCTACCCCTCACTTGTCGTGGCAGAGCGACAACACCGAGCGCAACTGGAACCAGGCGGTGTACGAAGTCTGGGTGGCCAGCAGTAACGAAAATCTGAAGGCAGGAAAAGCTGACGTCTGGGACAGCGGCAAAGTTGACTCCTCGGAATCGGTGGGAATCGCCTACCGCGGTCCGGCGCTGGAATCGCGCAAGAGATATTACTGGAAGGTGCAGGTGTGGGACGCGGCGGGGCACACCTACGAATCGGTGGACGCAGCCTGGTGGGAAATGGGACTGCTCCATCCCGTGGACTGGAAGGCAAAGTGGATCCACTGGAGGAACCCCGAAGATGATGCTGACCGCCGGGGGATTCGTTGGATTTGGGTGCCCGGGCAAGATGCCCTCGCGGTTGTGCCGAAAACAACGGCTACGTTTCAAGTCACCGTCCAGCTAGCCGAGAAAGCCCGAGATGCAGTTTTGCTGCTGGCGACAAGAGGAGACTTTGTCGCGAAGGTAAACGGCCACGAAGTCGATGCCAAGAGCAGATGGACCACGTTTGATCGAAGGGATATTAGCGATCACATGGTAGTGGGTAAGAACGTGATTGAAGTTACCGTCACTGCGCCCAAACCACCAGATTTTGGCCCGAAGTCCGGGGCGAAAACTACAACGGCGGCGCTGGCCGCGTTGGTGAAGATCACGCGCTCGAACGGTTCCGTGATGCGCTTCCCCACGAATGCGCTTTGGAAGGCGCGCCTCGAAAAGACACCGGGGTGGAAGCCCGCACAAGTCGCAGCAGAGTTGACGGACAAGCGCCTCGGGGATCCGGGCCAATTGCCGCAGCCTGCAGTGTACCTGCGGCGAACTCTGGCGCTACCGAAGAACGTACAAAGCGCGCGACTCTACGTAACGGCGCTCGGGAGCTACCGCGTATTCTTGAACGGCACCCCGGTGGGGAGCGATGTTCTGACGCCCGATTTCACCGACTATCGCAAGCGCGTGCTGTATCAAGCCTACGATGTGACCAGTTTATTGGTGAATGGCAACAACGCTATCAGCGCTTTGCTCGGAGATGGATGGTATGGCAGCGGTCTGACGTGGGCCGGAATGCATTTCTTTCCGCCTCCCGACCGTTTTGTGGCGCAACTCGAACTCGACTACACAGACGGCAGTCATGAAACCGTGGTGACCGACGACTCGTGGAAGGCGGCTGCATCGCCAATTGTTCGATCCGATATTTACGCCGGAGAAGTGTACGACGCACGCCTCGAACAGGAGGGGTGGAAGAAGCCTGGATTCGATGCCTCCAAATGGGGGCCCGCGGTCGTGGCCCTGGCGCCCACCATTGCCGTGTCCAGCCAGATCGCCGCCCCTGCGCGAGTGATTGCGATATTAGAACCCAAAGGCATGACTCTTGTCGCGCACGGGGCCTACATCTTCGACATGGGCCAGAACATGGTGGGATGGGTGACTCTGAAAGTGAAAGGCTCCGCGGGAACGAAGGTTCGGCTGCGATTTGCCGAGGTTCTAAATCCCGACGGAACCATCTACACGGCGAACCTCCGAAATGCCGACGCCACTGACGTCTACGTTTTACGCGGAGGCGATGAAGAAACGTTTGCCCCGCATTTTACCTTCCACGGCTTCCGCTACGTTGAGGTTACAGGCTACCCCGGAGCGCCGGCTCTCGATGCGATCAGGGGAGACGTTGTCAGCAGCGTGAGCGGCGACCCAGTGGCGAAGCTGGCGACGTCAAGCGATCTGGTGAATCAGATGTGGTCGATCGGCATCTGGGGCCAGCGGGGGAATTTCCTTAGCATCCCCACCGACTGTCCGCAGCGCGACGAGCGCCTGGGTTGGATGGGAGACGCGGGAGTTTTCTGGCGAACCGGCAGCTACAATTTCGATATCGCTTCGTTCTCGCAGAAATTCATCCAGGACATCGTCGATGCCCAAAGCCGGCAGGGTGCATTTCGAAACGTATCCCCGAACACTCTTCCTTCCAGTGCCCATGAACCGGAGGTGCCCTCTTCGGAAAGCGACTCAGTGGGAGCGCCGGGTTGGGGTGACGCGGGAGTAATCATTCCGTGGACGGCATGGATGCAGTACGGAGACAAGTCTTTCATCGAGAAAAACTGGGGTGCGATGCAGCACTGGATGGAATTTATCCAGAGCCGAAACCTTGATTTCTTGCGCAAGAAAGGAGTTGGCCCCAACTACGCGGACTGGCTCGCCCCCGACGAACATACCAACAACGATCTGCTCGCGACTGCGTACTGGGCCTTGATCGCCAACATGATGTCGCAGATGGCCCACGCTGTGGGCAAGGAGGCCGATGCGAAGCGCTACGATGACATCGTGCAGAATATTCGCGCCTCGTTCCAGAGGGCGTACATCAAAGAAGACGGAACCGTCGGCACGGGAACCCAAACTTCCTACGTGCTTGCGCTCTACACCAGGATGGCTCCGGAAGCTATCGAACCTCAGTTGGTCGATAAACTCGTCAAAGATATCGAAGAGCGCCACTGGCATCTTTCCACCGGATTCCTCGGGACGCCATTCCTGCTATTCACCCTTGCCGATCACGGGCGCAGCGATGTCGCCTATCGCTTACTGCTGAACGATACCTATCCATCCTGGGGCTACATGCTGTCGAAAGGCGCGACTACGTGGTGGGAGCGATGGAACGGCGACACAGGAGATCCCGCCATGAATTCCTACAACCACTACGCGTTCGGCTCGGTCATCGCCTGGGTCTATCGCTATTCCGGCGGCATTGATACCACGCCGGATTCTCCGGGGTTCAAGGAGATCGTCATTCACCCGCACCTTGATGCGCGTATGACATCGGCGCGTGCGGAATATGAATCGGTCTACGGCAACATCATCAGCGATTGGAAGGGAACACCCACCGGTCCATTTTCTTTAAGTGTCACGGTTCCTGCGAATACTTCAGCCAAACTTTTCTTGCCTGCCATCGCCGGAGCACACCTTACCGAAGATGGAAATCCGGTGGACGCGCCGCAAGAGCACGGTTCTTATGTAGTGAAGGTTGGTTCGGGTTCCTATAGCTTTGAAGTGAAGTAATCCCGCATCAAAGGAGCTAACGGCCTACCAGGACGAAAGCAGCCCAATAGTAAGGAGGAGCCTCTCCCCAGCGGGCTCTTAGAGCCTTTCGCAATTCCTGCTGTGCATCACTAAGGGCATCGTGCTTGCTTTGGCCGGAAAGCCACTTCTCGTAGAAGAACGCCATCAGCTCCTGTGTTTCTTCATCGGGCACCGACCACATGCTCATCAACACCGCTTCTGCCCCAGCCTCCTGCAGCGCCCGCCGCAGCCCGAACACGCCTTCGCCGTTGGCCACCTTCCCCAATCCAGTTTCGCATGCGCTCAATACAACCAACTCCGTTCCCTGCAGATTGAGGCCGGTGGCCTCGTAGGCCGTGAGTACGCCATCGTCCAAGTCAGCGACGGGTTGCCCGGCGGTTCGCGCGCGATCGGCTCCGGCAAAGAAGAGCCCGGACCGCAACATGGGATCCTCCAAGCCGGAATGCGCGCCGTTTACATCGCGATTGGGCAGTTCTTGATCCGGCTCGAAGAAACCGTGCGTGGCCACGTGCAACAACCGCGGGTGGTTGACGTGTTTGATCGCTTCTTCGAGAGCGAGTTCACGACTATAGATATCCATCTGCCATCCTTTTTTCCGCAGCAAGCCCCGGATGGACTCCAACTCGACCTCGGTTCCCGGCAAGGGGTCGAGCGGCCCTCCTTGGGCATCAGGCGAGCGAGGACTGGGAGCGACATTGGCAACGGAAGGGTTCCACCCTTCGGCACTCTTCTTTTCCCCTGAGGACGACACTTGCGCGGGACCGCCGCCTGAGGATTGCTGTCGATTCTTTTCCAGGGCTGCGACCGCCGCTCTTTGTCCTGTCTCATCGAGATCGAACTTCGGGTTGCCGATTAAGACCGCCGATTGATCGGATACGGTGTGCCTCTCCCGAAGAAGGTCTTTGGTCGAGAGGACCACGTCCACGTCGTACCTGTCTGCGAGTAGGCCGCCATCGTCGGTCGGCACCGCGGCCCAGGAAATCTGATTTAAGACGCCATCTGGGGAAACATAGACTTTTTTCATTCCAGCCAGCTTCGCTTCCAGAGGTTTCCAATAGGCCTGATAAAAAAGCCTTCCTGAATTCGGATCCGGCCGGAGTGCCCCGACCCGGTCCTGATAATCGGCCAACGCTTTTTTCTCGAGTTCGTTTCCTTCCCCGAGCACGACCAAATCGGGAGCGAGGTGGGTCTGGGCCGACACGACCAAAGCAATGTAATAGCTCTTCGCGCTCCATTGCTTGCCATCGTGATATTTAAAACGAACGAACTCGACAGCAGCCTCGTCCGGACCGAGTGCTTTTTGCACCTCTTGCCAGCTAGCCCGGGCGAGCTTCCGGTTCTCCTCCAGAGTTCGGAAACGTTGCACCAGACTCGTTTCGAGCTCATTGCTTTGTTCTTCAAGTTCGTCCACCTTCTGGCGCCAGAGTTCCAGATTGTTGGGTGGAGGATTTCGCAGTTCGGCTAACTGTGCCCTCTGCGTCGTGAGTTTTTCAAACTGGGCGAGAGCGTCCTTATCGCCGCTGGCAACGATCGTCGAACGCACGGCTGCAATCCCATTGACCACAAGACCTTTCTGCCAAAGGAGCAGGTTGTACAGCTTTCCGGCCAGTTCCGGCGATTGTTCGCGGTAGGTGAAACAGAAGCTGGAGTAAAGTGGAAATTCACTGGCTGCCGTAGCCAGAAACGACAGCCGATCCTTTTCGCTCATGTAAGCAAATTGTGTTTCGAATTGCCGTTGTAATCCGCCAAGGCTGCGGTCCCACACCGGGCTGGCCTGCGCGTATTTGCCTTGCGCGTAGTACAACGTCGCGAAGTTGTGGAGCAACTTGGTAACGCCAAACTGATCCTTCCCTAAAGTCTCTTCGGCCATCGCCAGAGCACGCTGATAAAAACTTTCGGCCTCCGCGTATTTCTCCTCACTCTGGTACACCATTGCAAGATTGGCCAATGAGAAAGCCTGGAATGGGCTCCCCTTGTCCAGCGTCTTTTGTTCTATATCCAGTGCTTGATGGAAATAGGGCTCAGCTACTTGAAACTTTCCACGCACGAGGTAGAACTCGCCAAGGTTGTTGAGATCGCGGGCCACGTCGGGGTGATCCTTGCCCAGTGCGTTCTCGTCGATGGTCAAAGCATTCTTGTACAACGGTTCCGCAGCGTCGGCTTGCCCCAGATCCTGGCTCAAGCCTGCCAGATTGTTCAGCAATTTGGCCACATCCGGATGATCCTTTCCAAGAACCTCCATATCGATGTCCAGCGCTTTCTGGTAGTACTGTTCGGCCTCGGAGTATTTGCCTTGCTCCTGGCACACCAGCGCCAGATTGGCGAGATCTCTGGCCGCGAAGGGGTTTCGCGTGGGAATAGCACTCTCGTCGATGGACAGGGCGCGCCGGTAGAGTTGCTCCGCCTCTCCATACTTACCCTGAAGATGGTACAAAGCAGCCAGGTTATTGAAGTCGGTCGCCACGGGATGCTGGTCGCCCGAGGTTTTCTGATCGATAGCCAACGCGCGGCGGTAGTATTGCTCGGCATCCGCATACATCCCCTGGTCGGCGTACAGGGCCCCAAGGTTGTTTACTGTGTCTGCGATGTCGGGGCTGTCGCTGCCAGACAGCTTCGTGTAAATGTTCATCGCGCGCTGGTAGAGTATGGCGGCCTCTCCATACTTACCCTGGTCCCGACGAAGCTGCCCCAGATTATTCAGGGAGTCAGCCACCTCGGAACTCTCGCCGCCGAAGAGCCTTTCTCTGATCTCCAGGGCAAGATCATCTTGCTTCTGCGCTTCTGCATACCGGCCCTGTGCCCGGTACACCAGGCCCAGATTGCTCAGTGAGGCGGCCCAATCCGGACCTCGATCGGGATATTTTTCCAATACTTCCAACGCTTGCCGGAACAGTGGTTCGGCCTCCCGGTACCTGCCTTCGGTGCGGTAAAGCTCCGCCAGATTATTCCGAGCCGCCGCTAGATTGGGATCGCCGCTCTCCATTGTCTTTTCCATGAAGGCCACACAGCGCTTGTAGTACTGCTCAGCTTCGGCGTAATCCCCCTGGGATTTGTACAGCGTTGCCAACGTGTCGAATGAAACCCCGATGTACGGACTATTTTTATCGAGGGTAGTCTCTGCAACCTGCAGGCTCTCTTTGGCCAACGATATGGCGTCGGCGAATTTTCCTTGAATCTGCAACATCTGAACCTTGGCGTTCAGTTGATCCCAACGGGCTTGCTGGGCGCTCAACTGGATTGCAAGAAACAACCCGGCCACGCAGGCGCCGACCCTTAGAAGTGTCTCCCGATAGGCCGACATAAGTTGCGTCCCTCCCTATTGATGGCGAACGCCCTCAATGAGTCCAGGAGATCAGGCCGTCTAACGCCTTTTGAACTTCCGGAAATCCAACCGCCAGGACGGCTATGGTGGTGCGCATCTTCAGCGCAAAAAGTTCGGTGGTTTTCGGTTCCCAATAGTGCTCTTGCGCGGCCTGGCTCAGAAATTCCCGCACCCACCAGGAGGCTAGATCGCTGTCTTTGGCCGGCACAGCCGAAAGATCCTGGAACAGATACTGGCCGGGGCTGACCGACTGCAGCGGAGCCAGGGCGGAAATGATGTATGGCCCCTCTCGGAGGTTGCCCGGCAAAACGTCAAGTAAAGCCCGGGCTCGCGCGTAATCGTAGTGTTCCAGAAGCCAATCGGCGGAAGGGTTAGGATCGGGGCTCGCTTCCACCGGCAGGTATGCGATATTCAGTTGTCCCGGCCGAAAGTAAGGTTCCAGTTTTGCAACCTCGTCAACCATGCTGAGATACGCGCCGATCACCTTGAGATACCGCTCCCGGTTTGAACTATCGGGATGCGATCCCAGCAGCAGATAGCTATACAGACCATACCCGGCGACCTCCGTACTTCCCTTTACCAGAAACGATCGGCCGGTTTCTCGTTTTGTGCCACGCTTTTTCTCGCCGACGAACACCTGCACCGAACAACTCTCCGATTCACCCGAGGGAAGCGTCGCCTTCACCGCGGCTTGGTAGGGTCGAACAGGATTTTGGGAAACGCCAGCCAGGTTCCATCGCACTTCGCCGCCCCGGCCGACAATCTTGCCTGCGTCCGCATCCCAGGCATACTCCGCAGCCTGACCGCGCGGCGATGCGGCCCAGGCCCTCAGGACAACGGTCTCCCCTTCGAGCACAACAAGCTTCTCGGCGCTGCAAGCGAGGTGTAGAGCGGAAACGACTTCGGGCCTGTTGCTAGCCTGGTAGGGATGCGATTCAAGTGCGGTAGGCCGGCCAATACCCGGTTCTAACGCAATACAGATCACCGCGAGGAATGTGAAGCCTCTCATTGTCGACTCACCCCGTCGGGCTCTTTTTGTGCAAAAGCCCCCAGATCCATTTCGCCCCAAGTACGACCACCAACCAACCGCCAACTACAATTGTGGTTTCCGGGGGCGATAACGGCATGGACTCGAAATAAAAGAACAGCCAGGTAGCCAACGACAAACCCAGCACAAGGGCTGTCACCGCTTTTTTGGAGATCGCGCCAGGGGCGGAATCCTTTTCGTTTGTGGTTCCCATTTCTCAACCTACCGTGGACGGCATTCGTCCTATCCCACGTAATGCCTATGATCGATCAGGAGCTGATGTTCCTACCATCGTCTAATTCTTTGAGGCGTCTGGTGGCGCCGTACTCTTAATGTTGTCGGCCCGCTGTTGGTACGCGTCCGCTTCTGCGCTACGACCCTCCTTGCGCAGCACAAAAGCGAGATTGCCCAGCACCACAGGCAAGTCCGACTTATCCGGCGCCTTCTCCTCGATAGCCAACGTCCGCCTGATCCACGCCTCTGCTTCGGCATACTTCTTCTCGTGCAGGAAAACCGCGCCCAGATAATTGAAATCTGAGACTAGGTCGGGATTGTCCTTTCCCAAGGCCTTCTCCTGGATTTCCACCACCCTTTTGAACAACGGCTCCGCACTGGTGTACTTGCGCTCCTGATAGTAGAGGCCAGCCAGATTCCTGGAGTCCCGTGCCAGACCCGGATCGCTCGGGGCCAGCACCTTTTCATCGATGGCCACCGCCTGTTCCAAGAGAGGCTCCGCGTCGCTGAATCGTCGTCGAGCAACATAGAGCATGCCCAGATTATTGAGTTCCTCGGCAACCCCAGCGTCATCCGCCGGCACCGTTTTCTTACAAATTTCCAAAGCCTGCTGGTACAGAGCTTCTGCCTCGCCGGCCTTGTCCTCCTCGGCGTAGACCATCGCGAGGTTGTTGAGGGCGGTGGCCATATTACGGTCGTCGGGCCCGCGGGTCCTTTGCACGATGACCAGGACTCTTTGATACAGCCCTTCCGCCTCGCTGAACTTGTGCTCCTTGTAATACAGACCGGCGAGATTGTTGATCATCGCACCCAGGTCAAAGTGGTTCGGCCCCAGGGCTTTCTCATCGATGGCAAGCGCTCGTTTGAACAGTTGTTCCGCGTCGCCGGACTTACCTTCGTCCTCATAGACCTGCGCCAGCCCTTCAAGATCCGCAGCCAGTGCTAGATCACCCGCCGACGCCATCTTTGTCTTTTCATCGATGGCGATGGCTCTCAGGTATAGCTTTTCCGCCTCAGCGTTGTTGCCGTCGCGCCGATCGAAGAATCCCAGGTTGACGAGATCTCTGGCCAAATCCGGGTGGTTCGGCGGCAAAGCCTTCTCATCGATCGCGAGCGCTTGCCTGAACAGCGGCTGTGCCTTGCCGGGTTTGCCCTCGCGGAAATAAAGCGTGGCCAGATTGCCCAATGCCGTCGCTACAACCGCATGCTCTGGTCCCCTCAGCTTTTGTTCCAGCGCCAGCGACTGTTGCAGTAATGGTTCTTCTTCAGAGTATTTCTTTTGGTCACCATAAAACATTGCCAGGTTGTTGAGATCGTTGGCAACGTCCGGATTCTCCGGGCCCAGGGATTGTTCATCGGTTTCCAGAGCGCGCTTAAGGAGGATTTCTGCGTCACTGAACTTGGATTCAGCCGATAGCACCACTGCGAGATCGTTCAGCAGCATCGGATCCGCGCCTTGGGCTCCGAGCACTTTCTTCAAGGCTGTTTCAGCGGCAGAGTAATGCCCTTGCTCATACTCCGCTCGCGCTAAAGGCACATAGTTAAGAAAAACATTGCCGCTGGAGGAAGCGATAGATTCAGAAACGTAGCGGCCGGCTTCCGTATATCGCAACTCATGCAGTGCAGCCAAGCCTTTTTCATAAGGTCCCTCGGCCGCCTTTTCCCAGTCATTCAGCCCGGAAATGATCTGTGGGACAGCAAGGCCCACCGCGCTCGCTTCATTCTCCATAAACTCGGCGGCGAGCTGAGGAGTTTTCGGCACAAACAGGGCGGCTTGTCTTTCGAGAACCCGGACTGCGTTTTTCCCCGCGACGATCCGAGTGTCCCCCTCCGGAAGCACATTGAGCGCGAGTCGCTTTCCCTCCGCATCGGTCACACGCACCCGACCATAGCCCAAATCGAACGGGTCAATCACAACGTAGTGTGGAACGGAAAACGTGATCGGGAAATCTTTCCCTACACGGTCGGGCAGAAGAAGTTTGAATTCGCCGGAATCGGAGGTTGAGGCGGACCCTACACCCGCTATCCGCACCTCCGTGCGCTTGACCGGCGCCCCGTCTGCGGTTTGGACCACTCCAGAGATAGACCGGCTTTGCGGACTAGCAGTAGCCGCAAGGCACAGGGCCACGGCGCACCTACCCGCTGCGAGTACACGTTTCGGAGGAACCACGGGAACCTCCTCCATTAGCCGTCAAGTTTTTCTTGAGGCCATCGTTGCGGCGTCTCTCGGCTTCGTTTCGAGGTTGAACCATCGCTGCGATGGCTCTCTATTGAATCATAGTGATGGCCGGATTGGAATCGTTTCACCGATCACGATCAGCATCTCGAGCCTCGACACGCTGAACCGAGGAGTTCCAGGCGCGTCGAACGGATACTCCCTAACTCCATTGACTTTCCCTGTACCCGAGGATACTGTCTCCGTCAAGAACCGGGGCCCCGGGCCCAAGTGGAGCCGGCTTGTCAGAAGTATCTCCCAATGAAGTCACCGAGCTGTTGCTGAAATGGAGGGAAGGCGATCGGGAATCGCTGCAAGCTCTGCTGCCCCTGGTGTACGGCGAACTCCGTCGCCTGGCCCAGCATCATCTCCGGGGGGAAAGATCCGACCACACTTTGCAGAGCACCGCCCTGGTTCATGAAGCTTACCTGCGCATGGTAAAGCCAGGTTCGCTGCGCATCGACAGCCGAGGACATTTCTTCGCTCTGGCCTCGCAACTGATGCGGGAAATCCTAGTCGATCATGCCCGCAGCCGGAAAGCCGGAAAGCGCGACGGTGGAACCCGGCTGACCCTCGACGAAGCCGCGGAGTTGTCGATCTCGAAAGGCGTCGATCTGCTGGCGCTGGACGATGCTCTCAACCGGCTAACCCAGATGAGTCCCCGTCAGAGCAGGATCGTGGAATTGAGATTCTTTGGCGGGTTGTCGATCGAAGAGACGTCCCAGTTTCTTGAAATTTCGGCGGCAACCGTGGAACGAGAGTGGGCCGTAGCCCGCGCGTGGTTATATCGCGAAATAAACCGGACCGAAAGCCGTGAATCCTGAACGGTGGCAACAGGTTTCGGAAGCTCTGGACAAGGTCCTGCACCTATCTCCGGGGCAGCGTGCGGATTATCTCGCGCAAATCGCCACCAGTGACCCAGAACTTTACGGCGAGCTTGAGTCTCTTCTCGCCTCTCATCAGGAAGCGGGGGCTGACTTCCTGAACACGCCTGCCATCCAGGTTTCGCGAAACGAAGATGCATTCCATCGACCTTCGCTGCTGGGCCAGCGCCTGGGCGCTTACCAGATTGTCGAATTGATTGGCACCGGGGGCATGGGCGAGGTCTACCGTGCTTTTCGCGCAGACGATCAATACCGCATGCAGGTTGCGCTGAAGGTGGTACACGGGGGGAACAATTCCAGCTTCGTCTTCCGGCGATTCAAGAATGAACGGCAGATTCTGGCCAGCCTCGATCACCCCAACATTGCCCACTTGCTCGATGGTGGCGCCACCGGAGAAGGTGCCCCGTATTTTGTCATGGAGTTGATCGAAGGCGAGTCCATCGACCGGTATTGCGACCATCACAGACTGGGGACAATTGATCGCCTGAAACTTTTCCTGCAGGTCTGTTCCGCGGTGCAGTATGCGCATCAGCGATTGATCATTCATCGCGACCTCAAGCCCGGCAACATTCTGGTAACCGCGGACGGAGTTCCTAAACTTCTGGATTTTGGTATCGCCAAGATTCTTGATCCCAGCGTCGCCACGGAAGGCTTCGACGCAACGCTCACTCAGTTTCGGGCGCTGACGCCCAGTTATGCCAGTCCCGAGCAGATCAACGGCCAGCCCATCACCACCGCTAGTGATGTTTACTCGCTGGGCGTGGTTTTGTATGAACTGCTGACCGGACATCATCCCTATCAGGTGGCGGGGGATACGGCGGAGAAAGTCGCCCGAGCAGTCTGTGAAACCGAACCCAAGAGGCCAAGCAGTGCCGTACGGCAAGGGGGAATCTCTTCGACGAGTCAAAATCAGCAGCCAGCCACGGCAAACTCAGCGCAAGCCGTTCGCGACGCCGAAAAACTCGCGAAGCGCCTGCGTGGAGATCTGGACAATATCGTTCTGATGGCTTTGCGCAAAGAACCACAGCGCCGCTACAGCACGGTGGAGCAATTTGCCCAAGATATCCGGAGGCATCTGGAAAACCTTCCGGTCAGTGCGCGGAACGATACTGTCGCTTATCGCGTTTCCAAGTTCGCGCGACGACACAAGGCCGGGATCGCGGCGGCCGTGATCGCCGTTGTTGCTCTCCTGTTGGGGATGGGAATGACGCTTCAGCAAAAGCGCCGCGCCGACCGCCGGTTCACTGATGTGAGAAACCTTGCCAACTCGCTGATCTTCGAGGTTCACGATTCGATTCAGAACCTGCCCGGCGCCACCCCAGCCCGCAAGCTGCTGCTCGACCGCGCTCTGCAGTATCTGGACAGCTTGTCCAAGGAATCGGGCAACGATATTTCTCTGCAACGGGAACTTGCCGCCGGATACTTGCGAATCGGCATGGTGCAAGGAAGCACCATAGATGCGAGCCTGGGCCAAACGGATCTCGCCTTGGTCAATCTGCGCAAGGCCGTCGCCATCCGGGAAGCCATCGCCAAAGCGAATCCCAACAACACGGAAGATCAGCTGAACCTGGCGATTGCCTATCGGAACCTGGCAAGAGTCCTGAGGGGAGCCGGCAGCCTCGAAGCGCGCACGCCGATTGATCAAGCCTTGGCCGTTACCGAACGCCTCTCCAAACAAAGCCCTGCAAATCTAGAAGTGGAACGAGAGCGCTCCGGCGAGTACGACGTGCTCGCCAACATTCAGGGTGAGGCCGGCGATCACGTCGGCGCTCTGGAGACACAGAAGAAAGGATTGGCCATCACACAGGATTTGCTGAAAACAAATCCCCAGGACAGAAGTCTTAAGCACTTGGCCGCCATTTACACCGTGGAGATCGGTCTTGAATTAACCGACCTTGGCCGCAGGACGGAGGCTCTGCAGTTCTTTCAAACCGGGCTGGACCTGTTTGAATCGTTGGCCAAGGATCAAAATGACGCTCGTTCCCGGCGGGAGCTGGCAGTTGCAACCGGCCTTCGTGGCGGTGTCCTGCTGATGAACGGAGACGCAGCAGAAGCTCTGGCGGCGCATCAGCGTAGCCTAGCAGTCATCGATTCCATGGCTCAAGCCGATCCGCAGAATGTCACCCTGCAGCTCGACGCCGCGGGCGTGCGTTTGGCCATCGGAGCAGACCTGTTGTATGCCGACAGCTATGACGAGGCAGAGGCCCTGCTTCGCCGAGCCATTCAACTTCAGGACGAAGTTCTTGCCCGCAATCGGGCGGACCAACAGGTGCCGCAGTACAGGGGATACAGCGAAATCTGGCTCGGCGAAACTCTGGCCGGAACCGGGAGAACGGAGGCGGCGTTGGAAAGTTATCAAAAAGCTATCCACGACCTCGAGAGTTTCGTCGCCGCCGCGCCGGATGTGCGCTCCGACTTGGCCACCGGATATGTCAGATTCGGCAAAGCCCTGGCCCAGCTCGGTCGTGCCCGGGACGCCGAAGCCGCGTACGGTAAAGCTCTCGCGATTGCTCAGCCCCTGGCAGAGGCCGAGCAGCCAAGTATGCGGGCGTGGTATGCGATCGCTGATGCGTGCTTCGGTCTCGGTGAGTTGTCGAGGATGGCAGCGGCCCGTGCTCCTGGTTCTTCCTCCATAGAGCGATGGCGGGAAGCGCGCGAATGGTACAGCAAGAGCGCGGATGCGTGGGGCAAAATTCCAAATCCCGGAGCGGTGACTCCAAGCTCACTGCCATGCAGCCATCCGGCCCAGGCGACCCGAGCCATCGCCGATTGTGATCGCGCGCTCCGGCCTCAGAATACTTCAGCCAAGAATTGAACACTCGGTTTCTGAAGCGGCGAACCTGATTGGCCCCAATTTATGCTCCGGAAACCACCGTCAACGTGACCGCCGTGGGCGTGTAGTTGACCTCGAAGTGCTCGCTTGAGTTGATGCTGGTACCTTTCACGGTTGCGAACTGGCCGCTGACCGCGCTGCCGGTGACAATGTTGAAGGTGTTGCCGATCGCCGGGACAAAGCCCTTGATGCGCTTGATCACGAGGGTTCCGCCCAGGCTGACTCCGTTCGACACCGCGACTTGGCCATACGTGCCTGCCGCCGTCCCGCCAATCGAAATATTCAGGCTCCCAGTTGAGTTTTGCGTGTAGGTGCCCGTTACTGTGAGTGTTGCGGGCTTGGAAGAAGAATCCCCGGCCGTAATCGAGGCGCTCGAGGTCACCGCGGCCGCGATCGTGCCTTTCCCCAGAAGCGAACCCTTCTGCAGCGCCAATCCGGACGGCGCCATCAAAGCGCCGTCGACCGTGGTTGTGCCCGCAGTTTGCATGTAGCTACCACCGACCGAAAATCCGCTGCCGGTGCCCACCGTCGTCTTTCCGGCGTTGCTGAAGCTCGTGGCGGTGGCCAAAACTTGCCCGCTCGCCAGCGACAGAGATCCCAGCGTAGTATTCGCAGCCAGATTCGCCAGTGCGCTGGTGTTGGTAAAGCTGTTGATGATCTGCGCCGTTGTTCCGGTCAGCGTAATACTGCCTGCGTTGGTGACGACGCTGTTCTGGAATTCCAGAGTGCCCGTTACCAGAAATGTACCGCCCATCAGCGTCGTGCCCGAAAAATTGTTGAACGGGCCCACGATATTCAGCGTGCTCCCCTTACTCACCATCAGTTTGCCGGTATTGGTGAAGCCCAGAGTCGCGTCGGGCGAGATCACAAGCGGGGTCGTCTTATTCGCAATGATGGTTCCGCTGTTGGTGATTCCCATCGGGTCGGACCCGCCGATAGTGCCTGCTCCCTCAATCGTGCTTTCATTGGTCAAGGTGTTTGCGGGAGTGCTGGTCAGGAAGGCTGTGTTGGGCGACATGATCACCTTTCCCGAGCCCGTGAGAACCGTGGGCTGGTTCAGGATGATGAAGAATCCGCTCTTATCCAAAGCAATCGTGCCCGTGTTGTTGATGGTGCCTTGCAGAACGAGATTTCCATGAGAAACCTTGAACATTCCCGCATTGTTGACGGAGTTGGCCGTGCCATCCAGAGTTCCGCTGTTGCTGTCGAACGCACCCGTCCCCGTGGTTTTCAACGTACCCCCACTGATCACGCCAGTGTTGGAATAGACCAGCACCGTGGAGCCGGCCAGCGCCTCAATGGTTCCACCGTTGTTGTTGATGGTGTTCTGGATCTGCAGCGTCCCTCCGCTGCTGGCTTCGAGCGTTGCGGTGTTGTTAAATGCATGCCCCGAAAGAACCAAGGGATTCGCCGTATCGGTCGCGTTCACGGTTCCCTGATTGGTAAAGGTTAAGTTGGCGTCGCCAATAAATCCCGATCCCGCAATGTTCGATTGATTGACAAGTGTCGTGGCCCCACTGAGCGAGATAATGCTGCCTTCGGGATACGCGATGGGAACAGATCCCCCTTTGAGCGTTGCGCTGCCGTTGACGAATAATCCTCCTTTGACTTGAATTGTGCCCAGGTTATTGATCGTCCCTGCAATGGTCGAACTGCCGCCGCTGACGATCTGATAGTTCGCGTTGTTGGTGAGATTGCTCAACGATGGATTGCCGGATCCCGCGAATGTGCTGAACAGTCCTGAGCCGGTGCTGGCCAGAGTCCCTTCCGAGATCGCAAACGCATCCACCATCACGGTTGAACCGGTGAGAGCCTGAATCGTCCCCCCGGTATTGTTGAAAGGAACGCCCAGGCTCGTCCCTTGCAACAGCAGCGTGCCGCCGTTGCTGGCCTGAATCGTGCCGGTATTGGTGATGCTTACCCCTCCGGCCAGTTCGATTTGAGCCCCCGACACGTTGGCATCGATGAGGGACTGGTTGGTAAATGTGGCCATGCCAATGTATCCCTGGCCCCGAATGGTGTTGTTGGTGTTGATGACAGAGTTCTGGGAGCCCGTGAGTTGGCTCGATGCCAACAGGTTGATCGTGCCCGCACCCGAGATGGTCGACGTGACCGAGGCTTGAGCGAAACTAAGCCCGTTCCCGGCGCCGATGTTGACCGTGCCCTGGTTAAAAAGGCCAGGGCCCGTAATGTCCAAATAGCCCGGGGTCAGATTCAGAACGTCATTCGAGGCGATGCTTAGGTTGACCACGGAGGCGCCCGTGGCAAACACCGGCCCGCCCTGAATGACGGCGTTGAAGTTGCCGTTGGGAATGACGTTCGTCGAGCACGTATCCCATAACGCATTCCCGCCCTCGCCGGGACAAGGCGACCAATTTCCCGAGCCGCCGTTCCATGTCGACGTGGTTTGCGCCAGGGCGGGCACGCCCACCAGCCCGACTAACGCCAGAGCAGTGACGGCCATCAGAAACCGCAAACTCACTAACTTCGTCACCAGCTTAGACGAGAGCATATCCATACAGCCTCCTTCATTGATTTCGGTTTGCCGAAGCCTTCAGACCTGTCTGCCAGGCCTGGAGGCCCAAGCTCCGCGCAGCTACTGCATCACGTATTGCACGTTGGTAAAGACGTCGGATGGCGAGGTGCCAATAATGGGAGTGCAGCCCGCGGCAGCCTCGCTCGCGAAAAGGATTTGTGTGCCGGCGGACACCGCGAGGGTGAGTGGGCCGGAATCGGCGAAGCTCTGGTTCTGGCCCAGGTCGAGTTGGATGATGTTCGTATTCGCCGCGGGATTGTAGAGCACGACGAATGCATCACCACTGCAGTTCGAGCCCGTTGAGTTCTCGGAGGCAGTTATCCGCGTAATTGTAATATTGCGGTCCGGGATAAAGTACCCCCCCAAGGGATGGTTTCCCAGATTGCCAGGCATGAAGCCGGAAAACACCATGTGCGGATTACTGCTCATGGGAACGTCGTTGTTGACGGACAAACTGGTGGCTTTCACGTTGCCTTCGAGATAGATATTGCCTGTGCCGGTGAAGTTCGTGATGCCCAGGTTGCCCGCCCCTTCCGCGTTGCCGGCTGCGGCCGAGAGGATTGCCCAGTTGTGACCGCCCGGGCTGGTGTTGTTGAGCTGGAACCACGTGCCAAAGCCGCTTGAACTTTGCACAAAAAGCGGCTGATAGGTCGCGTTGTTCGTGATGTTGACGATGCCGCCTATGTTCTGGTTACCGGCGAAATTGTTGTTGGCGGCATTCAGCAGTGGTACCTGGGTCGAGTCGATGCTGAGACTGGGGACGCCTCCAGTGCCGCCGCCGACCAGACCCGGTCCGGCGGCCACCCCAGTTACAACTTTGGTGGTATCCAGATTCAGAGTCACGTTGCCACTGCTGCCTCCACCTGTAAGATCAGTTCCTGCAGTCACTCCAGTGATCGTGCCTATCCCGGGGAAGGTTTGCCCGGGAGCGAAGGTGACCAGCCCCGTAAAGTTCCCCGTCCCATGCACGTCCAATGAATACGCGGGAGCGGTTGTGCCGATGCCCACGTTGGTGCTGGCCGTGGCGCTATTCACGCCGTTGATGCTGCCGAGCACCAGGGAGTTATTGGCGGTGACTTCCGCGTAGGCCCCGATCGCGGTTGCATTGGTGAGACTGAGCTGCGTGCCCGAACTGGTGTAGGCACCTACATAAGTGTTCAGGTTGCCAGTCGTCAGCGCACTATTGGGGCTGGCGCCGCCGGCAACCGTGCCGACAGCCACATTGCCGCTGCCGGTGGTGTTTGCCGAAAGGGCAATGTCGCCTAGAGCGGTATTCGAGCTGCCTGTGGTGTTGAACTGAAGCGCCGCCACGCCGCTTGCGGTATTGAAGCCCCCTGTTGTGTTGGATAGGAGCGCCTTATAACCGCTCGTCGTGTTGCCCTTTCCCGTGGTGTTGGAATTCAGTGACCAGGTACCGTCGGCCGTGTTGAGACTCCCCGTGGTTCCAAAGTTTCCTGCCAGATTGCCGACAAACACATTTCCTGAATTGCCGCAGCAAGTGTGGATGAAGTAAGTTCCTCCCTGATTGATGACACCTGCGGTTGAGCTGGAGGTTCCGGGCAAATCAAGGTTGCCGCTGTTAATGGCTACGTCTCCACCCGCGACGCTCTGCGTTCCGCTGAATGTGTTGGGCACTGTCAGTTGTGGAATCTTGGTGGTATCCAGATTCAGCGGAACATTGCCGCTGGTGCCACCGCCGAGCAGTCCCGGTCCCGGTGTTACGCCGGTGATCGTGCCTGTGCCCACGGCAGCGCATGCCCACGCGCTGCCATTCCACTGCAGCACCTGAGTCGCAGCGCAAGTGTTGGTCAGGGCCAGGTTGAGGTTGCCGTTACTGCCGCCGCCGGTCAGCCCGCTGCCGCTGGCGGTGGTCACTCCTGAGATTGTGCCGCCTCCGGCGAAGACAATATCCAGCTCGGCGGCATGGCTGTTGGCGGTGTTTTCTTTGCTGTCGAAGCTGGCATTGATCGGACTGTTGCCCACCAGCGCAATGCCGTCATTGGGCTCGGTTCCGTCGAGCCACGCGCCAACGGCCGGCGTGATATCGATCAAAACGTAATCGTGTACGTTCGCACTGGTCAGCGGCACGCTACTCACGATCGTCGTCCCCAGCGCAGGCGCCAAATCGGCGGTAATGGTTTTTTCCGACCATGTCCCGTTGACGTAGTCTACGTTGAAGCTGCCCGCCGTGGTCACGGCGTTGACGTAAAGCTTCAGCGTCGCCTTGGCGATGCTGGCGCTGGTGTAGCCGGATGGGATCGACGACAGATCGAACTGAATGTACGTGGTTTGCGATGCGCTCTCCACGTCGAGGAGCGGTTTGGTGCCGAGGTTCGTAGTCGGAGTGGCGGTGTTAGTGTAGGCATCGCCACTGGGTGTGATCTGCCCGATGGCGACCCGGCACCAGCTCAGCATCAGGAGTAACAACGCTGCCAACCGTGACTCTCTCTTCAAGGTTTTCATAGCGATGCTCCAGGCGTTCTTGTTGATTCCTCAGCTCCAAAAAGGTTTGTTGCACGGGGGGCGCGCTCATCGACGGTGCGACTTGAACACAGCCTCGGCTCAGCCAGCCGACCGCAATGCAGCCAGGGAATAACCACATCCAAGACTTGACGTGATCGAGAACTCCAGTCTGGGCGCCCCCAATGCTGCCCCTACTAGACAAGGCGGAAAACCCCAGGAATTTCCCTCACGACTTACGGAAAAAATTGCCGGGAAGGGAATTGGAGAGTCCGAAGGGATCGGAAAGCCGTGAATGGCGATCAGTTGGCTCGATCGGTGCACGATCCGCGCCGAATGCAACATCGTCCGCCACAGGTCCTTGCCGAACCGTCAAGCCATTCCGAAAGTCTGGTCGGGGCAGCACTCGGTCGTCCCGAGTATGAAGTTCCCAATTATTCTCCCTGGCGGCTGGACCTAAGCCCTCGATTGCGGTACAAGAACAGCTTGAATTGAATAGCAGCGGCAGAAACCTACAATTTGCGGCGCGGGCGCAGTTGCAGATCGCTCGGCTAATATCGCGAGGTCTTAGCTGGTAAGTTGCGGACTGGTGAGGCGATATCGCTGATCCGCGGGAGAAATCATCGGCGCGAGGCAAGCGCCGTCGGCTTGGTGCGGCGGAGTCTGTCGGTGGACTCCACCTGGTCAAAGATGGTCGAGGCGGGAACGCCGGATAGGGTTATGAAGCTCGCGCTTGCTCGTCGGGATGCAGCTGGGAACGGATCTTTCCTTTCATTTGCGCAACCGAAACTACCCTGCGTCCAAGGTCATGTACCTGGGCAAGTTCCTGCTGAATGGCTTGCAACCGCTCATGCCTCTGGCCGTGAGCGACCTGGGCCTCCGCCGCCGCTGGCTTCTGAAGCCGGTATTCCTCGTTCAACCTTTGAATCTGGCCGATCTCGGCACGGAGACGCGCTACCTTTTCCCGAAGAACCTCTAAATGATCCATGACATCAGCATACCTCATTTAGCGGCTCACGCGCCTGCCGAAGGCCATTTATGCGACAACCGCGGGCCGCACCGCGTCCACCGTCATCGTCCTGTACAATTTCGTTTCCCATGAGTTCGTATGCAAAATGGTGGCTGCGTGTGGCCTGCTCGCTCCTGCTGGTTCTGGCGGCTCGCGCCCAACCTGTAGCGCAACTCAAATATAGCGATTACGTCAACGACTTTGCTCATGTTCTGGACCAGAACACGATCGCGCAGATGGATGAAATCTGCCGCCAGATCGACGAAAAGGCGCACGCTCAGATCGCCGTGGTGACCGTCCACTCTCTCGATGGCGCCGATATTGAAAGTTACGCGGCCGATCTTTTCCATCAATGGGGCGTCGGCAGCAAGTCCACCAATCGCGGAGTGCTGATCCTCTATGCGATTGACGACCATCGCGCCCGCATCGAGGTCGGCTACGGGCTGGAGCCCATCTTGCCCGATGGAAAAGTCGGTGGATTTCAGCGGGAAGCAGTCCCGCTCATGCGGGCCGAAGACTACAAGAACGCCCTCTTGCTGGTCACGTCGAGGGTTGCGGACGTTATCGCTCAGGACGCAGGCGTTCAGCTTTCGACCCCGCACATTAATTCGGCTCCGGAGCCTGCAGAACAGCCGGGCAAGGGAATCTCCGTTGGCGGAATTATCCTGCTGATTATCGTGGTCATCGTCATTCTTGTAACTCCGCTGCGCAGCGTGCTTTTTTGGATGCTCTTTTCTGGGATGTTTGGCGGCGGAGGCCGGGGCGGGGGATTCGGTGGCGGTGGCGGCGGATTTGGCGGTGGTGGGGGATTTGGCGGGTTCGGCGGCGGTAGTTCTGGTGGCGGCGGGGCCAGCAGCAGCTGGTAGCCAGCGAGGATGCAAATGGTTCCCGAGAAAAAAATCAGCGAGTTCGTCAGCCGGTTGCAAGCGGCGGCTGGAAGTAACCTTCAAAGCGTGATCCTATTCGGATCGGCGGTGGCGGGAGATTTCCACCCCGAGTTCTCCAATGTGAATCTGTTTTGTGTGATTCGCGACAGCTCATTCGCGGCCTTGCAAGCCCTGGCTCCTGCGGTGAAATGGTGGGACGCCCAGAAGCAGCCGCCACCCCTGTTCATGACTCGCGATGAGATCGAGCGCTCGGCCGACGTCTTCACTATCGAGTTTCTTGACATACAACAGCACCACCGCGTGCTCTTCGGCGAAGACGTTCTGCAGGGCCTCTCGATTCCCGTGAATCTGCACCGCATCCAGGTGGAATACGAACTACGCGAAAAACTCGCCTTGCTGCGCCAGCACGTGGCGCTGGCTACGGGCAACGAATCGCGCATGTGGGAGCTGCTGGTCCGGTCCGTCTCCTCGTTCGCCACCCTTTTCCGCCACGCGCTCATGGTTCTAGGTCAGGATGCGCCAGTGGGGAAGCGCGAGGCGGTTCAGGCACTGTCAAAGCAGATTGGATTTGACGCCTCGGCTTTTATGCAGACCTTGGACGTCAGAGAACGCAAAGCAAATTCCAAAAAGCTTGACGTGGCCGACGTTTTTTCCCGCTATCTGTCGGCGCTGGAGCAGGTAACAGCGGCAGTTGATAAAATGCTGGAGCCGGGTAGTGCGGGCTCCTCGTAGAACGTCGCGGATTTTGCTTTCAAGGAGAATCTCATGGGCAAGGCACTCATCGTAGTCCTGGTTTTAGTGCTGTTGGTGGGCCTTTTTGGATTTGGCCAATACATAAGCGTGAAGAACACGCTGGTCAGCAAGAACGAAGCAGTAAAGGCTTCCTGGTCGCAGGTTGACATCGTTCTGCAGCGCCGCGCTGACCTGATCCCGAATCTGGTGGAGACGGCGAAGGGGTACGCGCAGCAGGAAGTAACCGTATTCGGCGACATTGCAAAGGCACGTTCTGCCCTGCTTTCCGCGGGCTCGCCGCAAGAAAAGATTGCAGCCAACGGGCAGCTCGACGGGGCGCTTGGCCGCCTCCTGGTGGTGGTCGAGAACTATCCTCAGCTGAAGTCCAACGAGAATTTCCTGCGCCTGCAGGATGAACTGGCCGGCACGGAGAACCGCATTGCGGTCGAGCGGAAGCGCTATAACGATACGCTCCGCGACTACAACACTTACGTGCAGCAATTTCCCAACAGCTTTTTCGCCGGCATCGCGGGATTCAAGCCTAACGATGCCTACTTCGAAGCGTCACCCGGATCGCGCGATGTTCCCAAGGTGAACTTCTCCAGCCCGGGAGCGACAGCTCCGCAACCCGCGCCCGCGCATTAGGAGAGACAGAGATAAGGGCTCGATGTTTGAGGTCGCGAGCTCCCGCCGATCGTACTCGGCGCTCGGCGCCTGCGACGCGCCCTAGACCGATTGCGATAGATCGTCATCCGGCAATTCGTGCGCCGGTTCCTCCGACGACGACAGCGCGACCGATGTCTTATTTCCGCGCCGCATGGCCACGATTCCGGTGCGCACCATTTCCAGCACGCCATAGGGACGCAGCACTTCCAGTAGTCCGTCAATCTTGTCTTCCCCGCCCGTGATTTCGATGATCAGAGACTCGGGCGCGACATCTACGACGCGCGCGCGGAAAACGCTGGCCAACTCCAAAACGTGGGAGCGCGCCTCATGCGTGGCCGCGACTTTGATCATCGCCAGGTCGCGCACAATGGCCGGCTCGGCCGTGATGTTTTCCACCAGCAGCACGTTCACCAGTTTGTAGAGGTTGGCCTCGATGCGGCGCGCCTGGTCGCGATCGGCATCCACCGTGATGGTCATGCGCGACACTTCCGGCTTCTCCGTGCGCCCCACGGTAAGGGAATCGATGTTGAAAGCGCGGCGGCGAAACAGCGACGCCACCCGCGTCAGCACTCCCGGCTTGTTCTCCACATACACCACGAAAGTGTTCAGCATATGGGTTAAATCAGCGAGCTATTCGTCGGCCGCAGTTTCCACAATCGGGCTGGGGCGCCGGATCATTTCGTGCAACGCCGCGCCCGCCGCAACCATGGGATAGACCGTATCTTCCTGCTCGACTTTAAAGTTGATCAGCACCGGCCCATCGTGCTGGCGCGCGGCTTGCACTGCGGGCACCACCTGCGAGCGCTCGGTCACGGTTGCGTTGCGAATGCCGTAAGCTTCGGCCATCTTGGCAAAATCCGGATTCAGCAGCGGTGTAGCCTGGTAGTTGCGTTCGTAGAAAAATTCCTGCCACTGGCGCACCATCCCGAGAAAGCCATTGTTGATGATGGCAATATTGATCTTCAGATTCTCCTGCACGATGGTGGCGAGTTCACACATGGTCATTTGAAAACCACCGTCTCCGACCACCACCCAGACCTCGGCATCGGGCCGCGCCACCTTGGCTCCGATGGCTGCGGGAAGTGCAAATCCCATCGTTCCCAGGCCACCGGACGTGATCAGCGACCGCGGCTCCTCGTGTTTGTAATATTGCGCCTCCCACATCTGGTGCTGGCCAACGTCGGTCACCACAATCGTGTTGCTGCCTCGCGCTTCGCGCCAAAGATCGTTGATCACATGCGCGGCATAGAGGTGGCCGCTGTCCGGCAGGTTCTGAATATCGCGGACGGCGGAATCCCCTTTCACGCGGTCGATCAAATCCAGCCACTCGCTGCGGTCGATGGTTTCGATCCGGGGCAGCAGTTCGTGCAGCACTTCCCGCAGATCGCCCACCAGCGCCACATCTACTTTCACATTCTTGTTGATCTCCGCCGGATCGATCTCCACGTGAATCTTCTTGGCGTTGGGCGCATAAGTTTTCAGATTCCCGGTGACGCGGTCGTCGAAGCGCATGCCCAGCGCGATCAGCAGATCCGCCTCCTGAATCGTGTGGTTCACCCACGCTTCGCCGTGCATGCCCATCATCCCCAGGTTCAGCGGATGAGAAGCCGGAAGCGCGCCCAGACCCAGCAGCGTGAGCGCCACCGGAATGCCGGCACGCTCAGCCAGGTCACGCACTTCGCGAATCGCACCTGAGACGATGGCACCGTGTCCCAACAGGATCACGGGCCGCTTCGAGTTGTGAATCAATTCCAGCGCCTGCTCGTATTCTTTGGGATCGGGAGACAAATCCGGACGATATCCCGGCAGTTGCGGCTTCGCGCCATCCCAGTCGAACTCGCACGAAGCCTGTTGGGCATCCTTGGTGATATCGACGAGAACCGGCCCCGGGCGGCCGGAGCGAGCGACATAAAATGCTTCGCGCATGGTGCGCGCCAGTTCATCGGCCCGCGTCACCAGATAATTGTGTTTGGTGATGGGCAGCGTGATGCCGGTAATATCAGTCTCCTGAAACGCATCCGAGCCAATCAGCTTGCTGCCCACCTGGCCGGTCACACAAACAATGGGCGAAGAGTCCAGCATTGCCGTAGCGATACCGGTGACCATGTTCGTGGCTCCCGGACCGGAGGTTGCCACCGCGACTCCCACGTTTCCACTGGCGCGGGCGTAACCATCCGCCATGTGTGTGGCGCCCTGCTCATGCCGCACCAGCACGTGGTGGATCTTGCTGTACTTCAGTGCGTCATAAGCCGGCAGGATCGCGCCGCCGGGATATCCGAAGACGTGTGTCACGCCTTCGCGCTCCAGGCATTCCCAAAGAATCTGCGCTCCAGTTTTCGTCATCGGTTCATGGTCCTCTCACTGCCGCCCGCTCTCTGCGGCGCGTGCTGAGCACCCCATTCTTGCGGCGCAAAACAGCAGCCACGCCCGTAGAGTGATTGTAAGCCGTCCGCGGGCGCCATCAAACTCCAGGCAGAAAATCTTCCCTTATCGGTTTAAGAAACAACTCTGATCGCAGGCAGAGAAATTATGAATGAGACAAACCCTGTTCGCCTCGCGCACAGCGGCCATTCCTACTCGCGATCGCGATGCACCGTGTCCATGGAGAACGCCGGTAAACACACCGCGATGTATTCAGCCCCGCCTTCATTCGGAGTGGAGTAGCGCACCCATTCGCCCGCATGCGCGATCACTGCCTGTCCGGCAGCAACGTCGAGCGCTCCGTCTTTGTGCTCGACGCGCAGCATGCCCTTTAGAACGACGGTGAACTCTTCGAACTCCGGTTTCTGTCCGGGCTCGATCCATCCCTCCGGGCTCCGCATGTGTGCCACGCTCGCCGCCGCCGTTTTGGAATTGACCCGTCCGATGTATTCGTCGATCAGTTTGGGTTTGGTGCCTGCCGCTTGAATGCGCGTAGGTTGCAAGATGAGTGTGGGCATGAGTTCGGACTTCGGGCTTCGGCTTCGGACGTTAAGAATTCACCAACCCCAGCCCTCAGCCATCCGGCCGTCAACTCAATTAAATCACGGGTAGTGGCTCAATTTGAATTTCTCTGCGTTCTTTGCGGACTTTCTTTGCGCACTCTGCGGTTAAAGTCTTTTGATTTACCCAGAACAAGACCCTTTAGCCGCAGCGTTCGTATAAGGAGAACCGCAAAGAGCGCGGAGAAGTTCAAATTGAGCCACCACCAAAATCACGGAGACGGAATGGGATGTTGTGCGAGAAAAGACTTTCGGCGTACAGCACGTGGCTCGCCGTCACAGCCGACTCCTACGCGATTCCGAGCACCTGGTTCAAGAATCCGATGATGTATTTCCACACCAGGTAGTAAATCGCCAACGCCACCGCGAACCACGGAACGATCAAATAATACGGCGCCGTGATCACGCCGAACCAGGTGATGCCATGCGCGCCAATAGCGAGAAGTCCCAGCCAGCACGCGCCCGCTCCTCCCAGCGGCGCCATAATCACCGGCAACAATGCGCCGTGAAAACCAATGGGAAGATGACGGCGCGGCCGCAGCCACACGTACAAAATATTCCACAGGCCAAACAGATTCGGAACCAGCGCCATCGGAAATACGATAACGCGTTCGAGCGGAATCGGCACCTGAAACACCAGGCGCGAAATGATAAACGCGGTCAGCACCACGAGCAGAAATAAGCTGGGCGCGAAGATGCCCGCCATATAAGCGCGAAGATAAGGATGCGTGTTCATCATGCCCTCCCACTACAAGCGCGACGGCCTGTGCCGATCACAGGTGATAAAGCAATACCGGAATCGCCCGCGGAAAAATTGCCAGCCACGCCACGACCGCCGCCAGCAAAGCCCAGTCAAACCACGGCACGGCGACAGAAGTCTGGTCAAGGCGGCGCAGCGTCGCCGGCCACAGATCGCGTTGCAGCTTCGCCTTCGGATGATCGCTGGTGGGCGGAAGTGCTTCCTTCAGTAAGCGCCGGATGCGTTCGTCGTCGGTGTTCATGTCGTGTCGAATCATGGCTCGATTCCTTGTCGCTGCAAAGTTTTTCTCAAGATGCGGACTGCCCGGAAAACGCGCAGCTTAACGGCTCCGGTGGAAATGCCTAGCCCCTCCGCGATTTCGTGGTAAGGCTGCTCCTCGATCAGCGCGAGTGTGGCTGCGATGCGCAGCTTGGGCGGGAGGCGGCCGAACGCCCGCGCCGTTTTCCGCCGCAGTTCCTGCGAAATGCCAGGGTCGGGCTGCTCAGACTGAGGCAGATTTTGAACCAGATCGTCCGGCAGTTCAGTTTCGCGCGGCCTCGACCGCAAGTGATCGAGCGCTGCGTTCGAAGCGATCCGCCGTGCCCACGCCTCGAAGCTTCTGCTCGGATCGTATCGGGCGTGAGCCCGGTGGATGCGCCAGAAAGTTTCCACCGTAAGGTCTTCGGCGGCCGCAGGATCGCGCACGATCCGAACGATCCAGCGGTACACCTCGCCTTGATGCTGCCGGAACAGCGCCTCAAACGCATCCACGTCGCCGTGTGCGAACCGTTGCAGCAGGTCGCGCGGCTGTTCCAGTGCTGGCATGTTCTTCGGTCGCTATTGCCCCTTACTCCAGCCTCGCAGCCGCGGCCACCAGCGGCGCACGTTCCGGCAATACTCTTCGTAGTCCGCCCCGAATTTCCCACGCAGCGTCGGCTCTTCGTACAAGCGCACGAACAGATGTATGCCCAGCGCAACCGCTGCCACGCTGGCGATCAGCATCGGGTTGGGATGGCCAAAAATTACCGACAACCCAATCCACCCGGATGCGAAGCCCACATACATGGGATTGCGCACGTAGCGGTAGAAGCCCACCACTACCAATCGTTGCGGCGGAGCGATTGGAACAGGCGTGCCGTGTCCCGTCCACCCGAAATCCCAAACGCAGCGCGCCGCAACCGCGAATCCCAGCACGGATGGAATTGCGGCCAGCCATCGCCAGCGTGCCGCCCCCGCCATTTCCACACTGAAGCCGAGCCATTGCGGCAACAGCCAGAACCACAAAGAGAAGAACGCAGCGCCCACCGTCAGCGAGGCCAGCGCGGTCAGCCGGCGGTAATCGTGCCCGTCCGCCGGAGCCTTCATCGACTGTGCATTGGTCGTCATTTTTTCGCCCTCTATCTACGCTTACGAATCGGGCACGGGCAAGGTTACAAAAAATGACGACGTTCGCGAGCCAACGCAAAGAAAAAAATAGCGGAAGCCCTCTCTCTGCGTTCTCTGCGGCGTATCTCTGCGAACTCTGCGGTTTAAAAGCTTTAGCCTTTTCTTGCCGTTAACGAATCTCGAAAGGTAAAGCCGAACTACTTCGCTTTTTCCGCAATCCAGCGCGAGACAGCGGTAACGACCTTCCGCGGAGCGAAGCGCACCGATTCCGCGATCAGCCAGTTGTGCATCCCCGAGATCACCACCGTGCGCCCCGCCATCAAGCCGCGATACCCGTCGCGGGCGACAGCTTCCACGTTCATCCCGCCAATCTGCTTGAACAGCCGTGAGCCTTCCAATCCAGCGCGCTTCGCAAACCCCGTATTCGTCGCGCCAGGGCAGAAGCAGCAAACCGTAACCCCCGACCGGCGAAGTTCATTCGCCAGCGCCTCGGAAAACGACAGCACATAGGCTTTGCTCGCATAGTAGACCGCCATCAGCGGTCCCGGCTGAAAGGCTGCCGTCGATGCCACATTCATAATGCGGCCCGAGCGCCGCTCAATCATGGGCGGAAGGAAAAGCCTGGTCAGACGCGTGAGCGTCGTGATATTGAGCTGGATCTGACCCAGAATCTCGCTTTCCTCCATCTGGGCGAATTCGCCATAGACTCCGAACCCGGCGTTATTGACCAGAACATCCACGTTAATCCGCTCACGCCGCAGTTGGTCAAAAAGAAACTTCGGAGCCGAGGGCTCGTTAAGATCAAGCGGCGCGACCGTAACCCGAATTCCATGTTGGGCTTGCAACTCAGCCGCGAGCTGGTTGAGTTTCTCGCCGCTGCGCGACACCAGCACCAGGCGGTAGCGATCCGCGGCAAAAAGTTTAGCCAGTTCGTATCCAATGCCGCCGGAGGCGCCGGTGATGAGAGCGGTTTGCGCTTGAGGGTTCATGGTTCTTACCATCATCTGTCGGTCTGCTCCACGATTCAAGTCCAGCGTCGAAAACGTCGATTTGCCTGAAAAGGCGCTGTCGCGCATCTGGAGTACACTACCTGCCGTAGCGCATAGCCTGCCCTAATTAAAGCTTGGCCAGCGGACAGTAGCGGAGGGTGCGGTGTCGTTTCGATCGGTATTTATCGCAGTCGTCATTTCTTTTGGCCTCATCGTCGGCGCATTTCTGATCAACCGCGCCCGGCCCAAAGCAGAATCAGGCCAACCCAGCGGCGAATTCGTACGCGCCACCGGAAAATGCGCCGAGTGCCACGAGCGCACCCAGTATTCCATCGTCCACGAATACGAAATGAGCCGCCACGCCCAGAAAGGCGTGAACTGTCTGGATTGTCACCAGGCAGCGACTGGCCAGGCGAAAAAAGATCACCACGGCTTTGTCATCGCCTCGGTCCGCCTTACGGCAGGGAACTGCCGTTCCTGTCACGAGCAGATCTACCAGCAGTTTCTGCACAGCCGGCACGCGGCCACTTCCTGGGCTGCAATTTACGGCGAAAAAGGACTCACTCCCGAGCAGGTGAACTTCTCCGAAACTTTTCAGCCTGGCGGAACCAGGCGTCCCCCGCATCCTTTCACGCAACTGGAAGGCGCTTCCGCCGTGGTCAGCGGATGCGAACAGTGCCACAGTATCGGCAAGCCCAATCCCGACGGCACCATCGGAACCTGCACCAGTTGTCACACCCGGCACACCAGTTCGGTCGCCATCGCGCGGCTGCCCAGCACCTGCGGTCAGTGTCACATGGGCCCAGATCATTCGCAGATCGAGATCTACGAGGAATCGAAACACGGCCTGATGTTTGTCGCTCAGGAAAAGTTCTTGAATCTGGAAGCTAACCCCAAATCGTTGACCACTCGCGACATGTTCGTGCCGACCTGCGCCACTTGCCACATGAGCGGTATCAACGGCCTGGGCGTCACGCACGATCCCTCGGAGCGCTTGTCCTACTATCTGGCGAATGCCATCAGCGAGAAGCGCACCAACTATGCGCAGGCGCAAGCCAAGATGAAGCAAGTCTGCGCCCAGTGCCACACCCAGGAGATTCCTGACCGTGTCTACGCCGAAGCCGAAAAGGTAGTGCAAACCACCAACCAGCGGGTCTCCGACGCAAAGGCCTTGATGGATGGCTTGCGCAGGGACGGCACTTTGAGCGGCCCGCCCTTCTCGCAGCCCATCGACTTTACGTATTTCGATCTCTGGCATTACGACGGGCGCACCGCCAAACACGGAGCCTTCATGGGCGGAGCCGACTTCGTGCAGTGGCACGGCAACTATCCCATGCTGCGCAAGACGGTCGAACTGCAAGCCATGGCCGCGGAACTGAGAAAGGCTCATGGCGCCAGGAAGTAGAAGTAGAAGCCGAAATGAAGTTCCGTGGAAGCAGCCCTGGTTTCTGGTCGAGGCGTTTGCCCTGGTCAACCTCGGCTTCCTGACACTGGATATTTATCTGGCCCATTCGGCCAACGGTTTCCGCCGCTCGGCGGAGTATGTCCCGCTCTATTTCTCGGCCACCGCTCCGCTGGTTTTATTGCTCGCCCTGGCCCTGCGGAAGCGCTGGATCGCGGCGTGGAAAGATTTTGGATACCTGGTCGGCTGGGCCGCCATCCTGATGGGCCTGGCGGGCGTCATCCTGCATCTGGACAGTTCCTTTTTCTACGATCGCACTATCCGCAGCCTCACTTACTCGGCCCCGTTCGCGGCGCCGCTCGCCTACGCCGGCCTGGGCTTTCTGCTGCTGCTCAACCGCATGGTGGATGACCAGACCGAAGAGTGGGCGCAATGGCTTCTCTTTCTTACTTTAGGCGGCTTTGCGGGAAACTTCGTTTTCAGCATCAGCGATCATGCCGAAAACGGGTTCTTTAACCCTCTGGAATGGGTTGCGGTTGTGGCCAGTGCCGTCGCCGTCGGCTTTCTCGTTACGCCTCTGCTGGTAACCGTGCACCGCCAATTCATCGCTTTGTGCGCGGCCGTGCTGGCGTTCGAGTCGCTGATCGGTGTCTGGGGCTTTTTCCTGCATGCGGCGCGAAACCTGCACGGTCCCTCCGTGCATGCCTGGTCCAACTTCGTCTGGGGAGCTCCGCCCATGGCTCCGCTGCTGTTTCCCAATCTCGCTGCCTTAGGAATGATCGCCCTGTGGCAACTTTGGAGACTGACCTCACCATTCGAGCCAGCATAAGTCTTTGCCCGCCAGCGCCACGCAGCGGATCTTCAAACCCTCCCGCAATCGTCTGATCGATTTTTAACCTCAGCTGGCCGCCGATGGCTTTCTTTGACTTGATGCCAACCCAGGGCACGGGTGTGGAAAGGGCACGGCTTCAGGAAGGGAACAGCTTCGGGAAGGGCGCGGGACCGGGAAGGCCACGACTTCAGCCGTGCCGCTGACAGCCAACAGGGACGCGGGCTTTAGCCCCCGAGGTTCTCGCTGGCCCCTAACCGCTGAGACCGATCAGGCACACCCAAGTCAGGATGAAACGCCGACTCAGACCCAACCTCAAACGCCTGCCACGTTGGGAAGGAACAAAAAAGAGCGCGGGCGAAAGGGCCCGCGCCCAAACAAACTCAGACGCCTTACGCGTGCACTAACTCCACGCCGTAAATCGAGTGCCACGACGTTGCGGCCTTCAGTTTGCTATTCACGTTATTGATGTTCTTCACGCCCTCGGTTTCCAGCCACTTGCGGAAGGCACCTGCGCCCTGCTTGGCGTAGACCGGGATGCCGTCTTTCCATGTCGCCCGTCCGCACAGCACGCCGTTGAACTTCACGCCCGACTCTCCGGCAAGTTCCAGCGTCTCGCTGAACTCCGCGTTGCTGACGCCGGCCGAAAGGTAAATGAACGGCTTGGTCGCCGCGGCCGCAGCCTTGTGGAACAGGTCGATGGCTTCTTTCTTGGAGTAAGCCTTTTGTCCGCCAAAGCACTTCACGCCTTCGACAAACTTCATATTCACCGGCACTTCCACTTTGAGCACGTCAACGCCGTAGCGATCTTTGCTGAATTCCCGCATGCTCTCGGTCACGATGTGCGGTTTCTTCTTGGCATAGTCCAGGCCCTTTTCGTCGGCGCCTTCTTCATAGCCCACGAACTCCAGGAAGTACGGAATATCGTTGGCGCGGCATTCGTCGCCGATGCGCTCCACCCAGGCGTGCTTGGTTTCGTTGACAGACTTGGGATCGTCGGGCGTGTAGTAGAGCAGAATCTTGACGCAGTCCGCTCCCGCTTCTTTCAGCCGCCGCGCCGACCAGTGATCGAGCAGATCAGGCAAACGGCCGGGGCCGGTCTTATCGTATCCAGTCTTTTCGTAAGCCAGCAGCAGCCCTGCGTTCTTGGCCCGGCGCTTGGAAGCGGGCAATCCCCACTCCGGGTCAAGCAGGATGGCGGTCGCGTGCGGCGTAAGAACTTCCGCGACCAGGGTTTTGAATTCTTCCATCATGGCGTCGGTCACTTCGCTGCCTTTTTCCTTGGCCAGCGATTTTTGCAACGACCCGCGCTGATCCATGGCCGCGGCCGCAATGACGCCGCGTTCGTTCGAGACTCTCTTGAGACCGGCAAGTTTTCCAGGGGTAATCTTCATGGGAATCCTCCAATCAGTGCTGAATGGGATGAATGCGTGGAACCATCAATTGTAAACTACAAAGAGTTCATATGGGGATAGCCGCCCTCGGCCGTCCGGTCGAGCGAAGCTCGACTTAACTTAGGATGACGCCCAGTTCTTCACCTTCAACCCGCGCACCCTGCGGAATTCTTTTTCATTGTTCGTGACCAGCGTCAATCCCGCCGCCAATGCATGAGCCGCGATCCACAAATCGTTGGACCCGATCATCTCACCTCTGGCCTCAAGGTTCGCGCGGACGAACCCATACGCCTCGGCGGCTTTCTCGAGCAAAGGCAGCGGCAGAACCAGGCGAACGAATTCGCGCACGGTTTCCAGCGCAGCCTCACGCCGCGAACTTTTCGTAGCGCCGCAGAGCAGTTGGCCGTAGGTGATCACGGAGATTGCCGCCTCTCCCGGACTGAGCTTGTCAAAGTGGCGCAGGACTCGCTCCGGCTTTTCCCGGCGGATGTAGATACAAATATTCGTGTCGAGCAAATAACGGGGATCCACGGGTCTAAATTCCCTTGCGCTTTTCGGGGCGCTCGTTCTCACGGCCGGGTAGGTCAAAGTCATCGGGCAGGGAAGCGATCAGATCGAATGCCCTCGCCAGTGTCTTGTCCTTTTCGCGGAGGACAACCTCGTCGCCCCGCCGGAAGATTTCGACTTCTTTGCCTTTGAATCGGAATTGCTTTGGCAATCGAACCGCCTGACTGTTTCCCGAACGGAATACGCGCGCTGTGCCCATGGGTGCCCTCTTCCAAAATGTATATACGTAAGGTATATACATTCGTCCTGTGCCTGATAAAGAGAAAAGTTGGAGAAGGAGCCGGTCCCCGATCTTGTGATTTCCGTCACTGCAAATAATCGCGTCAAGACCTAACCTGAAGCTGTAAGTCACCTGCCACGACGACAGGCTTGGAGGTGACGTCATGTTGGTTCTTCTCGAAGTGTTGTGCGCAGTCGGGGCAGTCTTGCTGCTAGTCTGCGGAATCCTCGCCGAGATTCAGGAATTGCACGAGAAGCATCCACCCGGCTCGCGGCTGGGATGGAAGTAAGTCTTCGAAGCAAGGCGAAAACTTAATGCCACTCGCCAGGGTGGTATAGTGGTATGACCGCTGGGCTTTCCCGCGCCCACCCCAGCGTGACGACAACGGGCGAGTTGCGCCGGCTCCGTCCCACAATATCCAAAGAAGGGAATTGCCATCATGGCCATTGCCACTATTAATCCTGCCACGGGCGAAGTGATCGAGACTTTTCAACCTCTTACGCCGGAACAAATCGAAGAGAAATTGCAGCTGGCGGTTTCCGCGTTTCGCGCCGAGCGCAAGACTCCGTTCGCGGAACGCGCCAGGCGCATGCTGAAAGCGGCTGAAATTCTGGAACAAGACAAAGAGCGCTTCGGCCGCCTCATGACCCTCGAAATGGGCAAGCCCTACAAAGCTGCGGTGGCTGAAGCGGCCAAGTGCGCCACGGCCTGCCGCTACTACGCGGAAAATGCAGAGAAGTTTCTCGCGGACGAAGTGGTCGAAACCGGCGCCAGGAAAAGTTTTGTGCGCTATCTGCCGATCGGTCCAATCCTGGCCGTGATGCCCTGGAATTTTCCCTTCTGGCAAGTGATCCGGTTCGCCGCGCCCGCGCTGATGGCTGGAAACGTTGGTCTGCTGAAACATGCCTCCAACGTGCCGCAGTGTGCGCTCGAGATTGAGAGTCTGTTCAAAAAGGCGGGATTTCCGCCAGGAGTTTTTCAAACGCTGCTGATCGGCTCGCAACAAGTCGACGCGCTGTTAAACGATCCCCGCGTAGTCGCGGCCACGCTCACCGGAAGCGAGCAGGCGGGCATCCAGGTGGGAATCGGCGCCGCCAAGCGCATCAAGAAAGTTGTGCTGGAACTCGGGGGCAGCGATCCCTTCATCGTAATGCCCAGCGCCGATCTCGACGCGGCCGTCGCCACCGCAGTTGAGGCGCGCGTCATCAACAATGGCCAGTCCTGCATCGCGGCGAAACGCTTTATCGTCGCGGCGCCGATTGCCGATGAATTCGAGCGCAAATTCGTAGCGCGTATGCAGAGCCTGCGCGTAGGCGATCCCTTTGACGAGCAAACCCAACTTGGACCGCTGGCCACGCCCGACGCAGTCACCACGCTCGATGCCGACGTGCAGAAAACGGTGCAGGCCGGAGCGAAGGTCCTGACCGGCGGGCATCCCCTGAAACGCCCGGGCAACTACTATGCCCCCACCGTGCTGACAAACATTCCCAAGAATTCGCCCGCATATGGCGAAGAATTCTTCGGCCCGGTGGCGTCAATCTTCCGCGCCAAAGATCAGGACGAAGCCATCCGCATCGCCAACGACGTCCGCTTCGGCCTGGGCGCCAGCGCCTGGACCAACGACGAAAAAGAACGCGAGCGTTTCATCAACGAACTCGAAGCGGGGATGGTTTTCATCAATAAAATGGTCGCCTCCGACACCCGCATCCCCTTCGGCGGCGTGAAGCAGTCCGGCCACGGACGCGAGCTGGGCGCGGTAGGCATCCGCGAGTTCATGAACGCGAAGACGGTCTGGATCGCGTAGGGCAGTTGTCAGGTCATCACTAAAAGTCATCTCATAAATGGGTTCGGGAAGGGCACGGCTTGCAGCCGTGCCGCCCGGTGGCTGGGAATTTTGGGCTTCAGCCTCTGAGGTTTCGCTCGTGTCGGACCGCCGACGATTTACAAGATAGCCTGCAGGGGCGGGTTGACCGCGGCTGCCGAAAGTAGTTAAAATCACTACTTATGGAGAAAGCCATTTCAGCCGCCGAAGCGAACCGGAAGTTCTCGCAACTTCTCCGGGAAGTGAAGGAAGGGCGCAGTTACGTGGTCACGAGCCACGGCCGGCCCGTGGCCCGCATTGCTCCAGTCACGGAACAGCGTAACAGCAAAGCCAAGGCTGCCCTGCTGGCTCATCTCGAAGCCCGCCCTGTGCGACGGCGCCCAATTGGCCGCTGGAAGCGGGACGACTTGTATGACTGATTAAGCGGGACTGATTCAACGGGACCGGTGCGACGGAATATGCGAATCGCGCTCGACACCAATATTCTGGTTTACGCCGAAGGTGTGAACGGCGCGCTCCGCGCAAAGACGACCGTGGAGTTAATCAAGAAGCTGCCGGAATCCAGCACATTTCTGCCCGTGCAAGTGCTCGGAGAATTGTTCCGTGTCCTGGTAAGGAAATCCGCATTTCCTCCGCAAGAGGCGAGAACCGTCGTTCTTCACTGGCAAGATACGTTTCCGCCGATTGAAACTTCCCCGTCAGTTCTGGTCGCCGCCCTCGATGCTGCCGCCGACCATGGTCTGAGCATCTGGGACGCCATCATTCTTTCGGCTGCAGCCGCGGCCGGATGCCGGTTACTTCTCTCCGAGGATATGCAAGAAGGATTCACCTGGGGCGGAGTCACGGTGGTGAATCCGTTCGCGGCGAAGAGGCACGACTTGCTGGCGGCGCTGCTCGGACCATAGGCCTTCGCGTTCCGCTGCGTGATACAACACGCCGTAGTGAAACAGAATCAACTTTTCCCTTGACAGGCATTAGAGTACTATCGTACTCTTACGTCATGCGGTATTCGTTGGAACACAAGGCGCAGAACCACGAGAACATTCTTTCCGTGGCCGCACGCTCATTCCGCGAGCATGGCGGTGACAGCAGCGGCATCGGGACGGTGATGAAGAAGGTAGGCCTGACGAAGGGGGGCTTCTACCGGCATTTTAAGAGCAAGGACGACCTGTTCGTCGAAGCGGTGGCCCGGGCATTCGACGAGATGGGAAGAGGCATGTTGGAAATTGCCAGGTCCGCGCCCGAAGGTCAGGCTCTGCGAGCCATCATCGAACGCTATCTGAGCCCAAGCCACGCGAATTCGCCGGGAATGGGTTGTGTGGTCTCCGCCCTCGGGCCAGAGCTCGCACGAAAGCCCTTGTCCGTGCGCAGACGGATTGAGGCGTCGCGCGAAGCGTATCGTGAGCGGCTGCTGCCCTTTGTTCCGGGTCAGACGCGAGAAGAAAAAGTGGCGAAGTTTCAGCTGTTGTTTCCCAGTATGGCTGGGGTGTTGACTGCGGTCCGGATGACCCTGTCTCCTCAAGGACGTGAGCAGATGTTGATGGAGGCGAGGAACTTTTTTATAAAGTCCTTTGCGGAAGAGTAATTTTTTTATCTGAAAAGAGTACGGTCGTACGCTTATCACGAAAGCAGAACGAATACCAAACAGAATCGAGAGGCGAACCGATGAAATTCACGATCCCTTTTCTCATGGCAATGCTGCCGCTAGCGTCCGTAGCGCAATCCCAGGCCGGAGCCGCCTCAGGCGTGCCCAGCGTGGCGATACCGAAAACCACCGAAGTGCTGGTCATTCAGACTCCCAGGCAGGGCGTAACCGCTCAACAAATCATGGCCGTCATACCGGCAGAGATTCGGGCAACTGTGAAGCTCTACCTCGACGGGAAAATCCGTCAGTGGTATTCGCGCGGCGATGGCAAAGGCGTCATCTTCCTGGTCGACGCGAAGACCGAGGACGAGGCACGAGCCCTCATGGAAACGTTGCCCCTCGCCAAGGAACAGTTGATGGATCACCAGTACATTCCCGTCGGACCCTTGATGCCGCTGCGGGCGTTGATCGGTCCAGGAGCGCAGCAACAGTGACTCTCGCGCGCCTGAGTCTGGCGGCGCTAGCGCACCATTAACTTGCCGACATTAACTTACAAAGTGCAGTCACTACGAAAGGGAGCGAGGTCACCATGGAAAACACAGTCCTAGCGCGCGTCGATCAGCCCAAAGTTCCAGCGGTTCCCGGCACAGGCGCTTTCGTCGCCGCATTCTTTTTGGTTTGGTTGGCGCTCATCTTTGTCCTTGGAGCGCGAGGCGCGTTCGTGGCGCCGCGGGGGGCGCCGCCGCTCGCATTATTAATCGGCCTGTTGGCCCCCCTCAGCCTGTTTCTCATTGGGTATCGGACCATCCGGCCGCTGCGGGAGTTTGTTCTTTCCGCTGACCTTCGCGTCATTGTGGGGGTACAGGCGTGGAGATGGGCAGGCTTTGGGTTTCTGACTTTGTACTTCTACGGAGTCTTGCCTGGAATTTTCGCTTGGCCTGCCGGGCTCGGCGATATGGCGATCGGTGTGACTGCTCCCCTGGTGTTGGCTGGTCTTCTGCGTCGGCCTGGTTTTGCGGCGAGCAAGAACTTCGTGGCCTGGAACCTTTCCGGCATTCTGGACCTTACCGTGGCGGTGAGTATCGGGGCGCTGGTCCCGCTGCTCGCTCCTAATCTCTATGGAGCTGTTTCAACGGCTCCTATGACACAGCTGCCGCTGGTGCTGGTTCCGACATTCCTGGTGCCGACATTCCTGATACTGCATTTGACTGCACTGCTTCAAGCGCGACGGCTCGGCAGATAAGCGGGCAACTCGGAAGGTACGGGAACCGCCATCCGGCGTAGCCGCGAGGGGCGGCTTTCCCGCATGTTTCGGAGCTATTGTCTCAGCGTCAGCCCGCTCAGCACAGCCTGCTGCTTGGCGATCAACGACTGCACGCCTTGCTTGGCCAGCGCCAGCATCTTCGCCAGCTGCGCGTCGTCGAAGACCTGGTGCTCGGCGGTCGCCTGGACTTCCACCAGTTTGTGCCCGGCGGTCATCACAAAGTTCATGTCTACGTCGGCGCGGGAATCTTCTTCGTAGCACAGGTCGAGCAGGATTTCTCCATCCACAATTCCCACGCTGATGGCGGCGACAAAATCCTTCAACGGGACCGAGGTCAGGGTTCCGGCGTCCACTAACTTTTCCAGCGCCAGTCCCAAGGCCACGAATGCGCCGGTGATCGACGCGGTGCGCGTGCCCCCGTCTGCCTGGATTACGTCGCAGTCAATCCAGATAGTGCGCTCGCCCAGACGCGTGAGATCAGTCACGGCGCGCAGTGACCGCCCGATCAGCCGCTGAATCTCGTGCGTGCGTCCGCTCTGGCGGCCTTTGCTGACTTCCCGCGGCGTGCGCGTCAGCGTGGAGCGGGGAAGCATGGCGTACTCGCTGGAGATCCATCCTTTGCCCGAGTTGCGCATGAACGCCGGTACGCTCTCTTCAATCGAGGCGGTGCAGATGACGCGCGTATTTCCAACCTCGATCAGCACCGAGCCTTCGGCCGTGGAAATAAAGTCAGGAGTAATGGCGACGGGACGGAGCTGATCCGGAGAACGATTATCCGAACGAAAGAACATGACTCGGCGATTGTAAATGAAGCGAAAAAGTGAATGTGTGGGAACAGCCGCCCTCGGCTGTTCGTCGAGCGCAGCTCGACGATTTTGTTCTTCACCTTCCGCTAGACCGTGGGGGACTTTGACCTTGACCTTGCCGATCGAAACAAACCTCCCGCTCATGCCGAGCCCAGGCAACCCTTTTGCGAGTTGCATCAGGAATGATGCTTTGGGCTGCAAGCGCCTGATTTCCGGACGTTTTTGCGCTTGAGGTTCTGTGTAAATAAACGTCTGTAACGTGCTGATAATAAACAATATAAACTGGCGATATGAATCGTTTTAATTCCCCTCCAGAGCTGGCCTGAGATGAAGTCAACCCGCAGCCTTGGTGAGTCGACAAGATAGCTTGTACGCCCGGCGGAGCCTCCGCAGGGGCAAGGGAAACTTCCTCTCGCCTCACGTTGACAGGATGTTTTCGACTTGACAACAGATATATCTAACGATATACATAACGATACTATAACTGATAATTCAGTCGAGCGAAGTAGCAAGTCACAAATTTTCGGAGGAAGTATGTATCGAGCATGGGGAAGTTGCTGGAAAGGTGGAGTCGCCGCCGCACCGTTCATGGGCGGCGGATTTCCGTGGGGGCGCGGTGGACGCTGGGGACGTTTCTTTGGACCCGGCGAAATTCGGCTGGCGTTGTTGTCGATGCTGGAGGCCGGGCCGAAGCATGGCTACGAGCTGATGAAGGAACTGGAAGCGAAGTCGGGAGGAATCTACAAAGCCAGCGCGGGAGCAGTGTATCCGGCGCTGCAGCAGTTGGAAGATGAAGGGCTGGTGACGTCAGACACGGCGGCAGGAAAGCGAACTTACGCGCTGACCGATGCTGGCCGTCAGGAACTGCAGCGCGAAGCCGAGACCGTCAAGAAAATCTGGCAGCGCGCCGAGCAGGCGGGAGATTGGGCGCCCTGGATCGAAGAAGGCGCGGAAGTAATGCGTCCTGCCGCGGCGGTGATGAAGGCTGCGTTGCGCGCGGCCACTCGGGGTTCCCACGACGCGGGGCGAATCGCGAAGATTCGCGAAATCCTGGAACGTGCCAAGCAGGAGATCGACGCTTTGGAAAAAGAGAAGCAGTCTTAAACAATCTTTGCTTCTGGGCCACGGCTTTCGGCGGAGGTTATAAGCGGAGGTTTAAAAGTCGATCGGGTCGGCCCAGCGCCGACCCGCCCGTCCGACGGTCAGTCGGAGCGCAGCGCCTGCATAATATCGACGCGCGCGGCGCGCGCCGCGGGCAGAACCGACGCGATAACCGCGACCGCCATCAGCACAAACGCGGAGACAAACACCGGCAATGCGCCCGGCATCTTCACGTCCAGGAAATATCTTCCCGCGACGCGCGCCAGCACCAATCCGAACGCCGCGCCTGCAAGGACGCCCGCCGCAGCCATCACAGTGCCCTCTGCGATCACGCCTTTGAGGAGTTGCTGCGGCTCCGATCCCAGGGCCAGCCGGATGCCGAATTCGCGCGTCCGCGCGCTCACCGAAAACGCCAGCACCCCCGCGACGCCCACCACGGCAATCGCCAACGCGACAGCCGCGAATACGCCGAACACCAGCGAATTTAAACGGTCTGGCGTGAGCACTTCTGCCCGAATGTCTTCGAGAGTGGCGGCGCGCTCAACCGGCTGATCGGCGGACATGTCGCGAATCATGCGGGTGACCGACGGGACCAGCGCATAGGGATTTGCACCCGTGTGAATGAAGAGACGACCGCCAAACATTGGACCTTCGTCAAGAGTGTTGTAAACGGTGAGCACGGGTTCAGGAACGACGTGTTCGTCGTCAATATCGGCAACGACGCCAATGATGCGGTGTGGCGCGAGAAGGCGCGCCTTTTCGAGATCAGTCCCGGAGAAGAATTGCAGCACGGGATCCGTCCAATAGACATGCCGATTGACCGCATCCTGGTTGGGGAACATGCGCTGTGCGAGCGTCGCGCTAACGATAACCACAGGCTCTTCATTTTTATTTTTATTATTCTGGTCATTCTTGTTCTGACCATCGAGCGCATTGAAATCGCGGCCGGCAATGATAGGAACGCCAAGCGATGCAAAGAATCCGGGAGAGATGACGCGCCACTGTGCCCGGGGATCCTCTACGCCGGAGGCATGGACGTGCCCGTCGGCGGAGAATTGCAGACCAGGAGCGGTGGGGCCGCCGGCATCGCGCCAGGGAACGTAATTGCCGAAGGCGGTCTTACTCACGCCGGGTAGGGTATCAACGCGACGGATCGCTTCCTTGTAGAAATCGACGACCTGCTCGGGCGTCTTCCCAAAGGACATAGCAGGAACGTCGATCGCCAAGACGTGCTGCGTATCCAGTCCTGTCTGAGCCCTTTGCAGGGCGATCAGCGTAGTGATCAACATACTTGCGCCGGCCAGCAACACGAACGACGCGGCTATCTGTGTCACCGCGAAGATCCGCTGGCGGCGGCTCGTGTTGCCGGTGATCCGTACACTGCCGCTTGATGAGCTCAGTCCATGGGGCGTGCCGGAAGAGGGCAAGCGCGGGACGAAGGCGAGAATCACCGCGGCAACGATGGCCAGCGCCGCTCCCACCCAAAGCAAGCTCGAATCGACTCTGAAATCGAGCGCACGGACGGAGAAGCGCGAGGCGTAGCGGGCCAGGACGGCCACCATCGGCTGCGCGCTCACTACACCGAGTGCGGCGCCAGCGCCGCAGAGCAGAAGGCTTTCGGCCAACAGCATGCGGCGCAACGCGCCTTTGCTTGCGCCCAGCGCCACGCGGACCGCCAGCTCACCTTCGCGGCGAACCGTCCGTGCCAGAATCAGATTGGCAACATTGGAGCACGCGATAATGAAGACCAGCCCTGACGCTGCCAGCAGCACCAGCAGCACGGTTCGGGCGCCCGACGTGATCTGGTCACGCAGCAACTTCACCCCGATCTGAAAGTCCGCTTCCTGCGCATAGGCTTCGGGATGGTCCTTCTTCATCGCGGAGTAGGCGGAGCGCAACTCAGCGCGAGCCTGTTCGACGGTGACTCCGGGAGCCAGACGGCCGAAAAGCTCAGTCATGCGATGGATGCGGCCGGTGACCATGGTCGCCGAAAGATGATGCGGGCTGGTGACGATGTTGGAGATGATTTCGGTTTCCTGGGGATATGGGACGCAAGGCTCGAGGACGCCAATGACCGTCGCAGACCGATCGCCGATGCTACCGAGGCGAACAGTTTTGCCCAGGACCGAAGGATCCTTGTGAAGAGCGGTCGTCCAGAAACGGTAGGTGAGAACGACGACGCCGGCAGCTTGGGGACCGTCGTCTTGAGGTCCGATGAGGCGACCGAGCACGGGATGAAGGCCCATGACGTCAAAATACGTGCCGCTGACGACGCCACCTTGAATGGAACGAGGCTCGCCGAGGCCGATCATGGTGAAGTCCATGGCGGAGAAGTCGCCAAACGCGCTCAGGCTTTTTACGCTCGTGCGCAAATCCTGTATCTCGGGTACAGAGAACGTAGCGTTTTCGTCGCGAATGCCGGGGGCGCTTTGCCGGATATAGATCAACCGGTCCTCGCCGCGGTTGACAAGAGGCTTGAGCAGCACTCCGCGCACCAGCGTGAAAATGGCAGCGTTTGCCCCGATGCCAAGCGCCAGCGTGAGAACCACTGCCATCGCTAACCCTGGAGTCCGAATTAGCGAATGAGCCGCAACTCGCAGATCGCGAACGAAGGACATGTTATTAGCCTCCCTAACGAGTATCAGCATCACGCCTGCCAAAACGAAGCGCCACATTGTAAACGACTTAATATGCGATAAGTCAGCCCGTGCTGTCCGCTTCCGGACACCGCCATAGCAAATTCGGACACTAAAACGCAGCTTGCCCGGATTTCCGCAACACACCGCTGGAAGACACATCGCATCGCGAGGCTGTTTCGCGCTGTGCGGCGTTTCGTGGGAAACCCTGCATCATTTGTGCGCGCTCGCCGGTTAACCAATGGCGCGCAGCCGCGTCTTTAGCATACGCACGAATTCGGGAGACAGCGCCTCCGTCGCCGCTTCCGCTCGAAATTCAGCGAATCGGATTGCCCGAACCCGAAGCCGGAGAACGCGAATGCGCTGCGTGATTGTCATCTTGTTATTGGCCGGAAGCGCGGCGGCGCAGCAGTTGTTCACCGCCAACCAATCTCCCTACCCGGAACGCGAGGCCGAATCCATCCTGATTGCAAGCTGCCGCGTGGTGGGGGAACGCTTTGCCCTCCCTTTGCCGGCGCCCCGCGTCGAACTGCGTCTGGACGAGCCGGTGAACACGGTGGAAAGCGACAACAACGCGCATGTGATCCGCTTGCAACACTGGAACAAGGCGCTGTTTAAAAGAGCGGCGGTGCACATCTGCATGAGATACGCGGAACGCGATCTGGTGGTTGAGCTGGCGAAGAAAGTTCCCGATCACTGACCGGCTGCGCAAAAATCCTACTGCACCGGCTGCAGCTCGGTGCTGAGCTGGTTCACGGCAGTGACGTCGTAAAAACCGGTGAGATCGGCATGGCCGGCCAGCGTCTCGCGTTCTTTGCCATCCACCAGAATTTTCACTTTCAAGACTCCCGGGATGTTGGCGGAGATGGTGTGAATGAGCGAGGTCACGGTGAGTTCTTCCACCAGCACGCCCGACCGGTGGCCGTCGGCGAAAGCGGAGTTGAGATCAATCACCGCGACGCCGGGGTCGACCAGATAGACGCTGCGGATATCGGCCCCGGGAGCCAGGACATGGGGAGAGGTTTTGTCGAGATAAATGGAAAGCAAGGCGGTGAGTAATTCTTCGGCGCGCTGCTGGCGTCCGGAAGGAAGCGGAATTTGCGCGGATCGGGCGCGCAGGGAACCATCCTGATCGTAGGCAACAAAGATCGTGGCGCGTTCGGTGGGGCCGGCAAATGCCGGCGCAAGCGGGCGAGTGTCGGCGGAAGCGCCGGGAATGGCGGCCGCTCGTCCGCGCATGTGCCAGGCATAGAGGCTCATGCCAAGCACGGCCACCAGCAGCACGGCGACGCCGATGACGAGATGGCGGGGAATCATTGCGCGGCCCCCAACTTCTCCCGGTCGGCCGCGATGGCGGTGGCGACCGCGCTGGTCACCAGCTGCTGATAGTCGGGCGCGTTGAGTTGCGTGAGGTCGGAACCTTGCGGCGCGACTTCCACGGCAAGCGCAGCAGTGGTTACGTTATTCAGCGGGCGCAGAGGAGCGGTCAGTGAACGCACCAGAATCTGCCGTTTCTGAAACTCGTTCGCCACATCGGCCGCGGCACTCTGGCTGAGCGAAAGAAAAGCGTGCTGCGAAGTCGTCCAGGAATGGAAAGGCCCGCGGTCGTCGCCACCATAAGGCAGCAACGCGGTATAGATACGGACTCCGTGGCCGCTGGCCGTCGCGTGCAGTGCGATGTAGATGGCCTCATGGTTGGCGTTGGCCAGGTACGCGCGCTGATCCAAACTCAGGGTGGCGTCGGAATCGCGCAAAACAAGAACGGTAATGCCGCGGCTCTCCAGTTCCTGGCGGAGGCTGCGGGCCAGGGCGACCGTCACATCCTTTTCGAACAGCGTGCTGCTGAGAGTTTCGCCTCGGTCGTCGCCGCCATGGCTGGCGTCGATCACGGCGAAATAGCGGCGCGGGCCCGATGGCGTGTTCGGGGATGAAGGATTGCCGGCCGTCAGAGGCAGGCCGTTCGGCCCGGTAGGAGTCACCACGGTTTGCGAGGAGGTGGCAGAAGGCGAAATGGTAACCGTGCGTCCGTCGCTGCTGAAGCTGGCGATCAGCGGTACCGGGGAACTGACCGTGATCGACGCGCCGCCATTGCCCTCGCCGTAGGTGGCCGATGGAATCACCTTGCTGCCGAAGGTGAGCGTGGGCGAGGCCGGGGCCACCAAGGGCTCGCGGCTGAAGGTCATGTGCAGCGCCCCGGGCTCGGTGGAGATGGTGGGATTCACCGGGCTGGTGAAGTGAAACACCAGCTTGGGAGGATTGTCCGCCGCCAGCGATGCGGTGAAATGAGTAGCAATGCTGCCGATGAAAAGACGGCCGGAATCTTCATGCAGGGTGACGGGCCCTCCGAGGAATCGGGGCAACAGAGCGGCGAGAGAAGAAAGCGGAACCAGCCCGCGGCCATTCTCGAGCAGAAATTTGTCAGGCAGATCGGCATCGCGGCCCTGAATGCGGATGCGGTTCTTGCCGGCAAAAAATTCACCCTCCACCCGGTTGTAGCGCAGCCGCCAGCGCTGGCCGTCGGATTTGGCGCTGACTTTGCCCAGCGGGTCGAGCACTTCGAGCAGGCCGACATAATCGCGGCGGTCCCGCTGCACGATGGGAAGCGAGTAGTTAGCGGCGGTGGAATAGACGGAGAGATGCTTATCAGGCGCGGCCGCGAGGAGCAGGATCGCCGCTGACAGGATCGCCGCTAGAAGGACGGGCCCATAGACGAGACTCGCGCCCGGAAGCCAAGAGAGACATTTCCTCGCGAGGATTCGCCGGGCGACGAAGCTGCGCAAGCCTTTAATCCAGCGGCGATGAGTCTCTCGCAGATCAGTCCAGCGCATAAATGGTCAGCCCGCTCAGCAGCTTGGGATAGAAGTCAGTCGATTTCTGCGGCATCACTTCGCCCGCGAAAGCCACGTCGCGCACCTGCTGAACGCGGCAGGGGTTCATGAGGAAAGCGATGTCGGCTTTGCCGCCGCGAACCAGACTCAGGGCCTCGTCCGCGTCGCGCACGTAGGAGAGGTTGCGCTGCTCGCGAATCGATTCTTCGGAGAGGTCGAGGACTTTCTCGAGCAGGCATTTATGCAACTGCACCACATCCAGCGCCTGCTGGCGCGGAGACAAACCCGCGAGAACGGACGCAGCCGCCCCGGGCAACCGGAGCCCGGACAAAAGAAATGCCCGGTTGGCGGCGACAGCCAGCAGAGTTGCACCTGATTTTCCTTTGTCGCGCAGAACAGCAGCCGCGCGCGGACCGTCCAGCGCCGGGTCGATTTCCTCGACTTCGAAGAATTTCCGGCTCGAACTCTGAAAGTCCTCGCCGGAGAACGAATCCAGGCCACGCACAACCCGATGCGTGGGCAGCACGACCAGCCCCGGACTGTTCAAGTTGACGAACGTCATCATCAGGAATTCGTGCGGAGCGTCAGGCCCGGCCGAGGGATCGGCGGCGCGGCGTTCGTTGCGATAGTTCAGCGCCGTCTCGTAACGATGGTGGCCGTCGGCGATGATCAGCTTTTTGTCGCGCATCATGCCCTGGATGGAAGCGACCAGGCCGGGATCAGAGACCTGCCAGAGCCGATTGGCAACTTCGTACTCGTCCGTGACTTCAGTGACCGGGGCGGAGTGCGCTCCGGCACTCAGAGCCGAGTCGATCTCGCCCGAGTCTTCATAAAGCATAAAGATCTGGCCAAAATGGGCCCGGGTGGCGCGCAGCAGGTCGAGGCGGTCGGCCTTGGGCTTGGCCAAAGTCTGCTCGTGACGGAATACGACCTGCGCCGAATAGTCTTCGAGGCGACCGAGGGCAATGAATCCCCGACGCTCGCGTTCGGCACTCTCCCCCGGAGCTTTGAAACGCTGGGAATACACGTAGAGCGAGGGAGCAGAGTCCTGCCGGAGAACGCCCCGGCCCCGCCACGCTCGGAAATCGGCAGCAGCCCGGGTATATACAGTATTTGCTGGATTGTCGTCCGCCTCCCGCCGGCCTATGATGATGCGGACCAGGTTGTAGGGGCTGGCGGCATAGTAGCGGTCCTGCATGGCCGGACTGATCTTGTCGTAGGGCTGGGTGACCGCCTGGCCTATGGGAACCTGTTGAGGGTCGTAACGGAGCGCGCGAAAAGGAATTATGTGAGCCATAGCAAACCCTTGATTGTAGCAAGCTTAGCGAGTCGCCCGGATGGGCTGCCAGTTCCCCGATTCGGCGCGGCTTGGGCAAATAGTGCGATTTGGGAATTGTCTCGAAGTTTTGACAAAAAAGCGTGAGCCGTCCAGGGAAACCTGTGTTACTATCCGGCCCAGATGAGGTATTTATGGCCCGCCTGAATGCTTGGCGCTGGTCATCTCGCCCTGCGGCCCCAGTTCGGGAGTCCGTTCGAGCAGTTGCCCACGGACGTGCTCGAATGGCCGGCTCGGTTCTCCCCTGGGATCCGGCCCTAAGTCGGCTGTGCCAATCCCAGTCTCGACCGCGCTCTCAGTCTCTGCCCTGGGCAGTTCTGGCTGTGTGTCTGGCCGCCTTCGGTGCTTCTGCGGCTTTCGCCCAGACTACCGTCGATGATGTACACGTGGCTCCGCGGGAAGCGGATAAGCCCAAGGATGTGGTTGCCGATGCTGCCAAAAAAGAGTTGGTCACAGATCGGCTGAGCGCGCACGTTCGCCCCCTCAAAGTGGACGTCGACCTGGTTCTGGTTCCGGTCACCATTACCGATCCGCTGAACCGCCTGGTCACCGGTCTGGATAAGGAGAACTTCCAGCTCTTCGAGGGCAATTCCGCGCAGGAGATCCGAAGCTTCTCCAGCGAAGACGCTCCAGTTTCCCTGGGCGTGATCTTCGACTCCAGCGGCAGCATGAGCAGCAAGATGGATCGCGCGAAAGACGCGGTGGTGGAATTTTTCAAGACCGCGAATCCGCAGGACGAGTTTTTCATGATCACGTTCTCGGACGAGCCCGAGGAAGTCAGTGACTTTACTTCTTCGGTGAACGAAATTCAGGACAAGCTGGTCTATGCCATGCCCCGCAAACGCACGGCGCTGCTGGACGCGATTTATATGGGCGTCAGCAAAATGCGCCAGGCCAAGTTTCCCAAGAAAGCGCTGCTCATCATTTCCGACGGCGGCGACAACCACAGCCGCTACACCGAAAACGAGATCAAGGCTTTAGTGAAAGAAGCCGACGTGATGGTCTACGCCATCGGCATTTACGATCGCTACTTCGCTTCCCAGGAAGAGCGGCTCGGCCCCGCTTTGTTGAGCGAGATCACGGAACTGACCGGCGGTCGCGCTTTTACCATCGACAATCCCAACGATCTGGCCGACGTGGCCACGAAAATCGGCATCGAACTGCGTAATCAATACGTGCTGGGATACCGTCCGGCGAAAATCGTACGCGACGGCAAATGGCGTAAGATAAAAGTGAAGCTGCTGCCGCCGAAAGGACTGCCGCCTCTACGGGTGTATGCCAGGATGGGATACTACGCTCCGGTCGAGTAAACGAACCGCGGGAGCTTTTCTTCTTCTAACAATTTTGGCCTGCGCCGGAACTCAGGCGCCAGCGTCTGCCCAATCGACCGCTGTACCGAGCGAAAGCAAGGCCGCCCCCACTCAAACCACTGCGCCGCCGGCGCCGGCACAAGACAATTCCAAAACCCAGTCCCGTGACGACAATCTGATCATTCGCGAGGACGTGGACGAGGTTTTGCTCCACGCCTCCGTGATCGACAGTCGCCAGCATATCGTCACCGACCTCGACAAGAATGCGTTCACCGTGTTCGAAGACGGCAAGCCGCAGACCATCGTTCACTTTCACCTCGAGGATATTCCCGTCTCGATGGCCATTGTCATCGATAATTCCGGGTCGATGCGCGAAAAGCGCAACAAAGTAAACCAGGCCGCGCTTAATCTGGTGCGGTCGAGTAACCCCAAGGACGAAGTCTGCATCGTGAATTTCAACGACGAGTACTATCTCGACCAGGAATTCACCAACGACCTGCTGAGGCTGAAAGAGGCGCTGGAAAAAATCAATGCCAGCGGAGGCACCGCGCTCTACGAAGCTGTCGTGGCCTCCTCCGAGTATTTAAAGACGTACGGCCGGCTGGAGAAGAAGGTGCTGTTTGTCGTCACCGACGGTGAGGACAACGCCAGCCTCGAGACTCTGGAGCAGGCCGTCAAACAACTGCAGGGCGAGAACGAGCCCGCGGTTTACGCCATCGGGATTCTGGGCGAAGAGGAGCACCCCAAGCGGGCCCGACGGGCCCTCGAAATCATGGCAGAGCGCACGGGAGGCCTCGCCTTTTTCCCCAAGACGCTCGACGAAGTGGACGAGATCAGCCGCACTGTAGCCCACGATATTCGTAACCAGTACACCATCGGATACAAGCCCACCAGCCCAAGGAGCGCAGGCGGCTTTCGCACGGTGCACGTCGAAGCCAAGGCCAAGAACCACGGGAAGATGACCGTGCGCACCAAGAGCGGCTACTACGCGGGCGGACCGGGAGCGGCGAGCCGGGGGAAATGAAGTCGCAAGCTGGTCAGGGTACGGGATCGAAAGGGATCGTGACCTCGAGGGTAATCCGCGAACTGCCGACCGCATAAATCCACCGCTTCACCGCGATAACGGCGGATTCTCCCAGAATGGGGTTGCCTCCCAACAGGGCGACGCTCTCGACATTGCCTTTGGGAGAAATGGTGACGGCCAGGCGTACGATGCCGCCGATCCCGAGCTTCCGCAGAGTTTCCGGATATTGCGGCTCGACGCGGGTGACTATCTTTCGTGGGGCGTTTCCCGCGGCAATGACGAAGAGGGTCTTCACACCTTCCGCGATGGTATCGGTGCGGATATATCCGATGGCTCCTCTTGTCCGGGCCACGTAGGCCACTACTTCCGCATCGGAGCCGAGAGCTTTCGGCATTGACCCTCTGCCGGTGAAGACCAGAGCGCGATAGTAGGTCTGCAGCGAGTCGTCACTGCGATCGAGGTATTCTCGCAGGAAGGCTTCGTGAGCCGGTCCGCGTTTTTCAAGAACCGGCTCGACGTGCGCACCGTCACCCAGCGAACTTTTTTCTTGCAGGAAAATGCTTTTGAGCTCGCTGGCGGAGATCGAGTCTGCCTTCAGGCTGGGATTGGCGACGATCTTGACGTCGCCGGCCAGCGCAAGCCGGGGCAACAACATCATCAGCGCGGAGGCAACGAGGAATCGTGTTCGGCGTTTCATCGTATTTTTCCCTGGTGCATACGCGCTCAGAAACTAAAGCTGGTCTTCACGACCAGAGCATTCGTGTTGGGCTTAAAGCCCTGTAAATTCTGTTGGGGATAAAAACCATCCGGATAGAGGCTGTCCCCATAGCCGTCCATGAAATGGCCTTCCACTTTCACATTCCAGAATCGATTCAGGTCGACCCGCCCGGTGATGACTTTGTCGTAGACGTGATTAGCCGGCAGGCTGGTGTCAGTCTGGGCGGGGAACAGCGCCGCCAGTGGGCCTCCTGCGGCGGTGGTGATCGCGTAGCGCGAGTAGTAGGAGCCAATGGTCAAACGCTTGGCCACGCGATAGGCTCCCGAGACGTACCAGGCGCGCACATCATCGGTGGTGTCAAGGATGCCGCCGTTGACAATATCACTGTGGAGAAACCGGCGGTACTCCGAATCAATCTGGAGTTTCCCCGCGATGTACTCCCCGTAGAATTGGTTCGTCCAGTCGGCCTTGGAAGTGTCGGAATAAGGAACGAATCCGCCAGCCGGGTTGTAAGGGCTGATGAATTTCGCCTTGCCCGAAAGGTCTTGATTGATGCGGGAGGCTCCGATCAACAGACCCTTCAGAGGAGTGTTCCAGCGCAGATCGCCGCCATACTGCAATCCGCCATAGCTAGAATAGAAGACTTGGAACTGGGAAGCGAGGTAATTGAAGCCGCTGTAAATGCTGTCGCTGCGATGGCCGGCATAGGCCGTATAAGAAAAATCGCCGAGATGGTGCGTGAGAGAAATATTGCCGTAGATATCGCCTCCTACGTGAGCGATGGTGGCGTCTCGGAGGTCCGCGGGATAAACGCTCTGCGGCAGCAAGGCAAAGGGTCGAAGAAAGTCCAGGTCCTGGGTATCGTTATAGAGGCCAAGCGTGGTTTTGACTTTACCGCCGCGAACCCCGAACCAGCTCTTGAAGCGGTAATCCGCAACCGCCCAATCCAGCGAGGGATGGTATTGCCCCAGTTGTCCCAGGTTGCGGTCGTAGACTTGTGCGCCCACCAGGAGCTTATCGGTGAGATGGCTGGACATATTCAATCCGAAATCGGTAAAGGCGGCGCTACCTTGACTGGTGTTCATGGTGAACCAGTTGTTGTCGTTGGTGTAGATGAATCCCTGCGAAGCGAAGCCATGCACTTGAACCGTCTTATCAAAGAGCTTGAATTCCTGCGCCTGCACCGCGCCCTGGCATGCCCAGAGGCAGACAATTGCCGCTTCGACGATTCGCCGATGCATGGTGCTCTCCTCGCCTGGTCAGCTGAGGGGATGGCTGGCTAAGAATCTAATCGGATAATCCGGCCAAGACTTGAGCGGCCCGGCGGCCGGAGCATGGCAAACGAGTTGCAGGTCACACCAAGGAAACCCTTACACACAAAGCACTTGACGATCCTTCGTGGGCTGAGTGGTTGATTGGTTTTCTCTTAATCATGGTGAACTGACCCAAGGCATGGGATGACGATGGTAAGAGGAGGCGCGTTTCCTTTCGCGCCCGGGTCGCGCCCGTTCCATTGACGACGCCCGACCCCGCCCCGTACCCTGTAACGTGCTCACAAAAAGCTCAGAAACGTCCCGCTTGCGGGTGGCCGACGATATTACGCAACTGGTCGGCGAAACTCCGATGCTGCAGCTCAAGCGCCTGGTTCCGGCCGGGTCGGCCGACGTGTTTGCGAAGTTGGAATACCTGAATCCCGGCGGCAGCGTGAAAGATCGCGCGGCGATTGGGATCATCCGGCGCGCAGAGCAAGAGGGAAAACTCAAACCGGGCGGAACCATCGTGGAGGCCACGGCCGGGAATACCGGCATCGGCCTGGCGTTGATCGGTGTGAACCGCGGTTACAAAGTGAAGCTGTTCGTGCCTGAACAATTCTCCGAAGAGAAAGTCACGATCATGCGGGCCCTCGGCGCCGAGGTCACGCGCACGCCGGACGCCGAAGGCATGGCAGGCGCCATCCGCCGCGGAAAAGGTTTAGTGGCGGGCGACCCCAAAGCTTTCATGGCTGGACAATTCGAGAACCTTGCCAACCCCGATTATCACTACGCAACCACCGCGGTGGAAATGTTTGAACAGATCGACGGCAGAGTCGATGCCGTGGTTCTAGGCTGCGGCACCTGTGGAACCTTCAGCGGCGTCGCACGTTATATGAAGGAGCATGTCCCGAGCGTGCGGGCGTTCGCCGTGGAAACGCAAGGCTCGATTCTGGCTGGAGGACAACCGGGTCCCCACAAAGTGGAAGGGATCGGCGTGAGCTTTATTCCGAAGACGTTTGACGCTTCGGTTTGTGACGAAGTGATTATGGTGAACGATGTCGACGCTTTTGCCACGGTGAAGAAACTGGCCGCGCAGGAAGGCGTACTCGCCGGATCGAGTGGCGGAGCGGTAGTTTTCGCGTCGCTTCAGGTGGCGCGGCGGTTGGGCGCAGGAAAGCGCGTGGTCACCATCATTCCGGATTCGGCTGAGCGGTATTTGTCGAAGAAGATTTTCGCGGGCGGAATCTAGGCTGTATTCTCAAGCTTGACCACTGAAGTAGGCAAGCCGGCGACTTTTGCTCTGCGTTCTCTGCGGCCTTTCTTCGCGATCTCGGCGGTTAGAATCTTTCTTAGTGTGTACAAACTGATATGAAAACCAAGAAACAACCCGGTTTCGCCACACGCGCCATCCATGTCGGCCAGGAACCCGATCCCTTGACCGGCGCGGTGACGGTGCCGATTTATCCGACTTCGACTTATGTGCAGCAGGGAATCGGCGAGAACAAGGGCTACGAATACTCGCGGGTTTCGAATCCCACGCGCGACCGGTTGGAACAGAATCTGGCGACGCTCGAAGGCGGAGTTGCGGCAAAAGTTTTCGCCAGCGGCATGGCGGCGATCAATGCGCTTACCAGCACGCTTAAATCCGGCGACCACGTAGTCTGCGGCCACGATCTTTACGGCGGCGTGCCCCGGCTGTTCAACCAGGTGCTGACCAATTTCGGGCTGGAGTTTTCTTACGTCGATACTTCAGACGAGAAGAACGTAGAACGCGCGATCCGCAAGAACACGCGGATGGTCTACGTGGAGACGCCGACCAATCCTCTAATGCAGTTGAGCGATCTGGCTGCGATCGGCCGCATTTGCCGCGCGCGAAAGGTCCAGCTGGTCGTCGACAATACTTTTCTCTCGCCCTATTTCCAGCAGCCGATTGCTCTGGGCGCCGATATGGTCGTGCACTCGACCACAAAATTCCTGAATGGCCATAGTGACGGCATCGGCGGAGTCGTGGTCTGCACGACTCAAGAACAGGCCGACAAACTGGCCTTTCTGCAGAAAGCCGCGGGAGCGATTCTGTCTCCCTTTGAGTGCTGGCTGGTGCTGCGCGGAGTAAAGACTCTGGCCTCGCGCATGGAGATTCACGATCGCAACGGACGCATCGTGGCGGACTTCCTCGCGAAACACAAAAAAGTAAGGCAGGTTCTTTATCCCGGTCTCGCCGATCACCCGCAGCACGCGTTGGCCAAGCGGCAAATGAGCGGCTTCGGCTCCATGATCACGTTTGAAACCGGATCGATGAAGAACGCCAACAAGATGCTGAAAGCTGTGCGCGTGTGCTCGTTCGGCGAATCGCTGGGCGGAGTGGAGACGCTGATTTCGCATCCCGCAACCATGACGCACGCGGCCCTCGGCGAGAAAGGACGCAAAGCCCTCGGCATTACCGACGGCCTGGTCCGCATCTCGGTGGGAATCGAAGACGTTCAGGACATTCTCGACGATCTCGATCAGGCGCTGGCCGCGATCTAACCGTGAAAGGTTTCGCTAATTGCTTTTATCCGCGTTGATCCGCGTAAATCCGCGGCGCGGTTTAGTTTTCTCCTGGCTTCATCGAGTCTGCCAGCCACTGCAGATACTCCGCGCCACCATCTTCAATCGCGAGCGCAACGCATTCTGGAACATGATAGGAATGCAATTCCTTAATGGCATCGCGCACGGCGGCAAAGCCTTCCGCAGTGGTCTTGATCAGCAGTAACCACTCCCGCGACGATTCTACTTTGCCCTGCCAGCGATAGACGGATTCGATACGTGGAACGATGTTCACGCACGCGGCCAGCTTGTGCTCTACCAGATGCCGCGCGATGATGTGGGCTTCGTCGTCGGAGCCCGCGGTGGTGAGGACGATTCGTTTGTCGGTCATATTTGTCGGTTATCGAAGTCGGTAATAGAATTCGTTGCGTTCGCGGTCGGCTTCCCGCGCGCCAACGCCGGCCCTCGACTCAGAGGTTAGCACTTCGCCTCAAGGGCTGAGCAAGTGCTGGCCACGCATGGCCCGAAGCTGTTTCATAAATCCTCGGCGGCTGAACACGAACGAAGCTTCACAGGCAAAGCCGGAGCTCCTGGCGACTTGAGCGGCACGGCTGCGAGCCGTGCTCTTCCCGAACCCATTTATGAGATGACTTCTGGGCGCGGCGGCGGCGATGCGGCGCTTATATAACCAAGTTGGTTCCTGCTGCTCGCAACGCGAGAACTTCCACTTGACGCCCAGGGTGAAAGCGAAGTCCACTGAGAAGCTACGTTCCGAAAGGATTATTCGGGACGCAAGTTCGCAGCCCTGTGTAGCCATGCTGTCCAACCATGCTGTTCATAGATGGATTTTAGAGTGAGAAATCTGCCTAGGATTCCGCGCCCCGAAGAGGGCCTGCGCGCCATGGTCGCAAACGCGCCGCGGGCCGAGGCGCTGGCGGCGTCGTGGATTGAGCGAGTCCGCCCCGGGTTCATGTCCGTGTATGTTCTGCGGCGGCGCATTGCCACGATCCTGGTGGTTGTGGTGGCAGTGTCATTGTTTGCCCATGTGATGTTCGGCGCCAACGGGATGATCGTTTACCGGCAAAAGCGTTCGGAATATCAGGCGCTGCACCAGCAGATCCTCGAGCAGCAAGAGGAAAATGAGCGCTACGCGCGCGACATTGAAGCCCTGAAGAAAGACGACAAGGCCATCGAGAAAGAAGCGCGCGAGCAACTTGGCTATGCCAAACCAGGCGAGTACGTGTACGTGGCTCCGGCGGCGGCCAAGTCCGCGCCGACGGTGAACCGCTCCGCCAGGAAATGACTCGTTTTTTTCCGTTGAGAAAACTCACGCCTTGCGGTTTCGCCCTGACAAATTCCAGGTTTTCCTGTGGTATAGTTCTTCCACCTCATTTCACATTCAGGCGGGGATGTGTGATCCCTGAGGGGTTCTGTGAACGCGTTCGCCTTCCGGAGGATCTTGACGCCGGCCAGGTACGCCGTGAGAAAACACCCGTCATAACCTGCGGTGTGGGTCCGCAGCCTGAACAAAAAGGAGAATACCGTCCATGAAGAAGATTCTGCTGATTTGTCTTGCGTTATTTTTCGTGCTGGCAGTGTCGGCGCTGGCGTTCGATGACATGGGGAAGAGCGCAACCGTCAACGGTTGGGTGGCTGACGACAAGTGCGGCGCCAAGGGCGCGAACGCGGGCGCGGAGGCGTGCACCAAGAAATGCCTGGCTGCGGGCGCGAAGATGGTCATCGTGACCGATAAAGACCAGAAGGTGCTGATGGTGGAAAACCCCGACGCGCTCAAGGGGCACGAGGGACACCACATCGCCGCGACCGGGTCCGTAAAGGGCGATTCCATTCACGTGGACAGCGCGAAGATGCTGTAGGGCGACAAGATTGCTTTTGGTGGGGGCGGCCGTTTTGTGGCCGCCTTTTTCTTTTGGCAAGCGGCCGGAGGAATTGAGTAATTGGGAAATTGGTAATTGTGTAATTTGAAAAAGAAAAAGACAACGCAGGTTTTCAATTACACAATTACCAAATTTTCCCAATTACTCAATCTCATTTCACGACGCCTTCCAGGGGCGAACTGGCTGTGGCGTAGAGCTTTCTTGGCATGCGGCCGGCCAGATAGGCCTGGCGTCCGGCGAGCACGGCGTGGTGCATGGCTTCGGCCATGAGGACTGGGTCCTGTGCGTTGGCGATGCCGGTGTTCATCAGGACCGCGTCGGCGCCGAGTTCCATGGCGAGCGCCGCGTCGGATGCGGTGCCGACGCCAGCATCTACGATGAGCGGCACGGCGGTGATCATCTCGCGCAGAATGCGGATGTGGGCCTGATTCTGAATGCCCATGCCGCTGCCAATGGGGGCGCCCAGGGGCATGACGGTGGCCGCTCCGGCTTCGATCAGGCGCTTGGCAAACACAATGTCATCTGAAGTGTAGGGAAGAACGGTGAAGCCCTCCTTCACCAGCACGCGCGTGGCTTCGAGCGTGGCTTGCACATCGGGATAAAGCGTGGCCTGGTCGCCGATCACTTCCAGCTTGACCCAATCGGAGAGTCCGACCTCGCGGCCGAGGCGTGCGGCGCGGATGGCTTCATCGGCGGTGTAGCATCCGGCGGTGTTGGGCAGCAGAAAATATTTTTTGGCGTCGATGTAATCGAGCAGCGATTCCTTGCTGCGATCGAGATTCACCCGGCGCACGGCGACCGTGACCATCTCCGCGCCGCTGGCTTCCAGCGCACGGGCCGTTTCCTGAAAGGACTTGTACTTTCCGGTGCCGACAATCAGGCGGGAGCCGAAGGAGCGTCCGGCAATGATGAGGGAGTCTGGCATGAGTACATTGTAATGAAAACCCGACGCTAAGGGATGTCGGCATGCTCGAAGTGGGTGGCTCCCATTATTGGGCCAGCGTCCTGTGCGCCGTGCTCGGGGTGGTTGAGGCAGACGGTTGCAGATAAACCTCTGTGTCATTCCATGCTGCCTTGCCCGACAGGAGCGCAAGCACACGCGCGTGGGAGCTGGAAACGTGAGAGCCGAGACGGTAGCAGAGCCCGAAATCCTGGGCATACCATTCGCCAAGAATGCGCGTCCCATGTGGGTCTTCGACCGGGAAACGCTTGCCTTTCTTGACGTGAACGATGCCGCAGTTAAGGACTATGGCTATTCGCGCCAGGAGTTCCTGAACATGACGCTGCGCGACATCCGTCCGGTTGAGGACCTGCCAGAGTTGCTGCGCCAAACGCCACATCCGCGACCTCTCGGTCGAAGCACCGCGGAAAGGTGGCGGCACCGAACGAAACGCGGGGTTGTTTTTCCGGTGGCGATCACGAGCTGGGAGTTGACGTTTCGCGGACGTCCAGCCGAACTGGTCCTGGCCAGAAGAGGAAGCTCCGCTGATTCTGATGCGGAGGCACTCTAAGGGATGGGCGCTGCTTTGGAATTCAAGGGGCGGCTGCGGCCTCGGCCTGGGCGTAGAGTTCGTCGATCTGGCGGCGGTAGCGGTCTTCGATGACGCGGCGGCGGAGTTTCATGGTGGGCGTGAGCGCGCCGTTTTCGGAGGAGAATTCGTCGGCGACCAGCAGCACGCGTTTCAGTTTTTCGAAGCGCGCCAGGCTTTGATTGGTGCCTTCGATGATTTGCTCGTAGAGCGCCTGCACTTTGGGATGGGCGACGAGTTCGGTGCGTGAAGCAAACGGGATGTCGTTGGTGCGGGCCCAGTCTTCGAGCAGCGGGAAGTTGGGCGAGACGAGAACCGCGGGGAATTTGCGTTTGTCGCCGACAATCGCGGCGGTGCCGATCAGGGCATTGAGCTTGAGGGAATTCTCGATGGGCTGAGGCGCGATGAACTTTCCGCCGGACGTCTTGATCAAGTCTTTCTTGCGGTCGGTGACGGAGAGATATCCATCGGCGTCGATGTTGCCGATGTCACCGGTTTTGAACCAGCCGTCGTTGTTTCTGCCATCGACGAAAGCGTTTTGAGTTTCCTCCGGACGATTCCAATAACCTTTGAAAACAGACGGGCCGCGCACCAGGATTTCGCCGTCTTCGGCGATGCGGACTTCGATGTTGGGCAGAGTCTTGCCGACCGTTCCAATGCGGTGATGGATCGGCGAATTCACGGCAATCACCGGAGAAGTTTCGGTGAGCCCGTAACCTTCGTGAATGCGGATGCCGACGGTGGCGTACCACTCGGCAAGTTCGCGTCCCAGGGGCGCGCCGCCGGAGATGAAGGTTTTTACCTGCCCGCCCATGCCTTCACGAATTTTCGAAAAGACCAGTTTGTTGGCCAGCCTCCAGGTTCGCGCGCTGGGAGTGCGGCCGGCCAGAATCTCGGGCTTGTACTCTGCGCCCACCGAAAGCGCCCAGTCGAAAATCGACCGCTTGGGAAATCCCTGGGCCTTGCGCTTGGCCTGCGCATAGATTTTTTCATAAACGCGGGGCACCGCGACAAATATGGTTGGATGCACCTCCAGCAGAGCCGTAGCCAGCTGCTCGATGAACGGGCAATAGGCCAGAGTCACGCCGTGGTAGAGCATCGAAAGGTCAACGTGGCGGGCGGTGATATGGCAAAGAGGCAGGAAGGAGAGGCTGATCTGGCCGGGCCGTACGTCGAACCCCAGCAGCGAGCAGAAAATGTTGGAGGCGATGTTGCCGTGGGTGAGCATCGCTCCCTTGGAGGCGCCGGTTGTGCCGGATGTGTAAACGATGGTGGCGAGGTCGTCGGGTTGGATGGCGCGGGCTTGCGACTCGATCTGGCTTGCCATCTGCGGATCGAGGCCGGATGCGGCTGATTGCGTGATCGTATCCATCGTGATCACGCTTGCTGGTGAAGCGCTGGAGGCAACCTGGCCCGTGGGTTCGACGCGGTCCATGACCACGATCTTCTCGACTTTCGTGTGAGAAACGGTGGAGAGAACTTTCTGCAGGTGAAGGTCGGACGAAAGAAAAATTACGCGAGAGCCGGAGTCGTTCAACACGAAGCCGGTTTGCTCAGGCGTAAGCGTGGTGTAGAGCGGAACCGTAACCGCGCCCAGAAGCAGCGTGGCCATGTCGGCGATGGGCCACTCCGGGCGATTCTCGCTGAGGATGGCGACGCGGTCGCCCTTGCGAATTCCCCACTCGCGGAGAGCGCGAGCCGTGTTCATGGTGCAGCGGCCGAACTCCTGCGAGGAGACTGGCAGCCATTTCCCGCCTTCGCGATGCAGCATGACCCGGTCGAGATTGCGTTCGACGGCGGCAAAGAAGATGTCGTTGAGAGTGGCAAGACTCATCGAGATGTGAAGACCATATGAGGGCGGATACGGATGCTTGTGGCCAATCGTGGAAATGGCTCTGCACAGAAATGTACTGGTTTGTATGCTGGGTCGGCAATGGCAAACGGTTCGGAGAAGGGTACTGGTTGGCGTCCCAGTTTACCCGCGAGGCGACTCCAGAGTAAGCTGAAAGCGGATTCTTCACGGAGGATTGGGATGCAGAGAAGAATTGGCAAGATTGGAGTGGGGAGGGTCGCGATGGGGAAGATTGCGATAGGGAAGATTGCCTCTGCGGTGTTGGCGGGCGCGCTCGCATTGGCGTGCACCGCACCACTTCGGGCACAGAGCAAGCCGGAGGATGCGTCAGGGATGCCGAAAGTGGGAGATATGGCTCCCGATTTCAAGTTGCATTACTTTGACGGCAATGACTTGAAGGAGATGACGCTGTCCGAGTACCGCGGCAAAAAGAACGTGGTTCTGGCGTTTTACATTTTCGCCTTCACCGGTGGTTGAACGCAGCAAATGAAAAACTTCCAGCAGAATCTGAAAACGCTGGAAGCTGCCGACACCCAGGTCCTGGGTGTGAGCATGGATAGCGCCTTCGCCAACAAAGCCTTCGCCGATCAAATTGGGGTAACGTTTCCGCTGCTGAGCGATTGGGGCGGAAAAGTGACTCACGAGTACGGCATCTACAAAGATCAATATCAGGCCGCGCGCCGCGTGAACTTCCTCATCGGAAAAGATGGGAAGATCATGGAAGAGCAGGTGGATAAAGACGCCATCGATCCCAAAAAGATTGTGGACGCCTGCCAGCGGCCGAAGCTGAAGAACTGAGAACAAAGCCACCGGAGTAGCCAGTGGCGATGCTTGTAAGTTGGCCGGAGCCAAGGGCTTGGCGGTGGAGGGGAAACTATCGATTCGGCGCGGTGTTTAATCGCTCGTAGCCAGAAAAAGGACTGCAGCAAGAATTTTTCGTTTTGGGGCGGAGATTATGAAAACGCAAAAGCAGCGATGGGCGTGGATACTTTTCTTAGCGAGTTTTGCATTCATCATGCAATCGTCGATCGCGGCGAGGGCGCAGGACTACCAAGATCAGCAAGGTCCGCAGGATCAGCAAGGTCCGCAGGATCAAGCCGACGATCAGGACCCTCCGAGCCGCGTGGCGCGGTTGAATTTTTCGCAGGGGTCAGTTTCATTTCAGCCTGCAGGCGAGGGCGATTGGGTGACGGCAGTGCCGAACCGTCCCATGGTGGCGGGCGACAACCTGTGGGCAGATGAGAATTCGCGGGCAGAAGTTCATATAGGCTCGGCGGCGCTGCGCCTGGGCGCGCAGACCGGCATCACATTCCTCGACATCACGGACAACGCCACGCAGATCCGGCTGGCCCAAGGTTCGCTGCTGGCGCGGGTGCGGCATGTAGACGACGACGACACTTATGAAATCGACACGCCGAACCTGGCCTTGAATCTGCTGCAGCCCGGCGAGTACAGGATCGACGTAAGCGCGGACGGCAGTCAGACCGTGGTTACGGTTTTTCACGGGCGCATACGGGGCACGGGCGGAGGGTACTCCTACAACATGTTTGCCGGACAATCCGCGACGTTTACCGGGTCCGATCAACTGGACTATGACCTGGAACAGCTTCCGGCGCAGGACGATTTCGATCAATGGGCGTTTCAGCGGGATGAGCGCGAGGATCAGGCAGATTCCGCGAACTACGTTTCGCGCGAGATGACCGGCTACGAAGACCTCGACGCCAACGGAGACTGGAGCTACGTGGCCGGCTACGGCGAGTGCTGGAGGCCGCGAGCCGTCGTGGCAGGATGGGCTCCGTATCGCTTCGGCCATTGGGTTTTTGTAGGGCGATGGGGATGGACCTGGGTGGAAGATGAACCATGGGGATTTGCTCCGTTCCACTACGGACGCTGGGCGTCGGTGAATGGAGGATGGTTCTGGGTTCCGGGGCCGGTGGTGGTGCGGCCAGTGTGGGCGCCGGCGCTGGTGGCATTCGTGGGCGGCGGAGCGGGCTTCCGCTTCTCCGCGGGAGTGGGTGTGGGATGGTTTCCGCTGGGGCCGGGAGAAGTTTTTGTCCCCAGTTACCGCGTGAGCCGGAACTATGTGAACAACGTGAACATCACGAACACGTCGGTGAATATCACGAAGATCACGAATGTGTACAACACGGTAGTCATCAACAAGACGACGGTGAACGAAGTTTATGTGAACCAGCGTGTGAGTGGTGGAGTCACGGTGGTGTCGCATGATGCTTTTGTGAATGCGCGGCCGGTGGCGCAGAACATTATGCGAGTCGAGCCGCGAGAGCTGGCGGCGGCTCCGGTTACGCACGTGGTGACAGCGGAACCGGTGCGGCAGAGCGTGATTGGAACCGGGCGACCGGCGGCGGTCAGGCCGCCCGCCGCAGTGATCAGCCGGCAGGTGGTTGCGCAACGGACAGCGCCGCCGCCTCCGCGGCCGATTGAGCAGAGAGAGATGCAGGCGGGCGGGCACTTGAACCAGCAAGCACTGGTTCGTCAGGAACCGGCGGCGCGGCCTTACCAGCCGGGGCAGACTGAGCCGAATCGGGCCCAGCCGCTGCAACCGCGCCCGGGACAACCCGCGCAGGAGGGATTTCATCAGTCTGGCCAGCAGGAGCCGAATAGCCAGGTGAAGCGGACGCAACCTGCGCCACGCGTGTATGAGCAGCAGGGAACTCCGCCGCCGGAGACCCGGAACGTGCAGCCGCAGAACCGTACTCCGCAACCAGGTGCTCCGCAGGCCGAAACCCGGCCGCAGCCGGTGTACCGCGCTCCGCAGAATGAGGCGCAGCCGCCACAGTCTCATCCGCTGGTGAGGCCGACGCCTCCGGTGCAGGACCGCAGCCCGCAACAGGAGCAGCAGCAGGCGGACAAGTTCCGCAACTGGCAGCAGCAGCGGCCCGCTCCAGCCCCGGCTCCGGCGGCGCAACCGAGGCAGAATTCGCGGCCGCCTGAACCGGAGAAGCCGGCGAAGAAGTGACGTTGACGCCGGCTCGTTATCTGAGCTGTGATGTTTCGCATGCGACTTTGCCTGCGAACCGCCAGCGAGGCAGCAGGTCTGTCAGCGCCGGGGATGGGACATTCCGTTCCCGGCGTTGGCTTTTTGTAATTGGATTAAAGAATGAACGAAGTCAAACGGCCCACGATCAACTGGATGGATGCGCTCTGGCTGGTCTTGCTTGCGGTGCTCGCCCTTCTGCCGCCGGTGAGGGAGAGTCACAAGCTACTGATCCTGCTGGCATTTGGAGTGGTTCAACTGGGCGAAGGGTGGTTCCTTTCGCGCCTGCCCCGCAGGGGCGGGGCTTACGTTGTTCTGATTAAAATCGGCCTGGCAACGCTGCTCATCGATCACACCGGAGAGTTGAGTATTAACAGCAGCTACTGGCCGATTTATTTTCTGCCGGTGGTCACGGCGGCAGAATTTTTCGGTCCGTGGGCCACGTTGCTTTGGACGGGGCTGGCTTCGGCGGCTTACTGTTCTTATCTTTATCCGGCGCTTGAGGAATACGAAGTCACGGCGGAGAGTTACGGGCTGCTGGCCATCCGCATTCTGTTTTTCTTCTTGGCGGCGATGGTGGTGAACCGGTTTGTCGTCGAAAACCGGCGGCAGACCAAACGCTACCAGGAACTGGCCGAGACCCTGGCCGAGACCAACCGGCGGCTGGAGCAGGCTCAGGAAGAAGCGCGGCGCTCGGAGCGGCTGGCTGCTTTGGGACAGCTTTCGGCTGGACTGGCGCACGAGATTCGTAACCCTCTGGGCGTGATCAAGGGATCGGCGGAGATGTTGACGCAGAAGCTGGGGAAATCCGATCCGTTGACGGCGGAACTGGCGGGATACATTTCGAGTGAGACGAATCGCCTCAGCGCGCTGGTGACCCGCTTCCTCGATTTTGCGCGTCCGCTGCAGGCTGAATTGACCCCGCAGCGCATCACTACCGTGCTCGATCGGGCTTTGAATGACGTGGCGATTTTGTGGAAGGCTGCTCCGGTTCGAGTGGAACGCGAATATGAGCCCGATCTGCCAGAGGTGCCCTTGGATGAAAATTTGTCGGAGCAGGCATTCTTGAACATCATCCAAAATGCTTACGACGCGATGAGCAGCAGTGGGGGCGTTTTGCGGGTGAGTGTCAAGAAATCGGGTGCGGGCGGCGGGCGCGAGGGCATTGAAGTTCGAATCGAAGATACGGGGCCGGGCATTCCGGCCGGGTTACGGGAGCAGATTTTCAATCCCTTTGTTACTACGAAGAAGACAGGCGTCGGCCTGGGACTTTCCATTGTTTCGAAAATTATGGATGGACATCGGGGATCGATCCGCATCGAGAGTGTGGCGGAGAATTCGGGTGCGAACGGGGCGTGTTTCGTTTTGTTCTTTCCGGCTGCGGGGCAGGAGATGGCGGGTAAGGAGTCGAACCAGTTGGTGGTCTCTTGAGAACGCGCTTCGAGTGACGGGCTGAGCTGGCCAGGAGAAAGAAAACGGGTCAACCACGAAGGACACCAAGGATCACGAAGGGGTCGAATGGTAGCGCGGATTGGCGAATTGAGGAAATGACGCGGCGATGCCGGCAATTTTGATTGTCGAAGACGAAGCGAAGATGCGGCGCCTGCTCGAGTTGAATCTCGGGGAGGACGGATTCACGACGTTTTCTGCGGGGGACGCCGAAACAGGGCTGAATTTGCTGCGCGAAAATCCGGTCGATCTCGTGGTCACCGATTTGAAACTTCCGGGCATGAATGGTCTGGAGTTTCTGCAAGCCGTCAAGCGCCAGAATGCGGCGCTGCCGGTGGTGGTGATGACGGCGTTCGGCAGCGTGGAAACAGCGGTGGAAGCCATGAAAGCGGGCGCCAGCGATTATGTGCTCAAGCCGTTTTCGCTGGCCGAAATGCGGATGGTGGTTCGGAAGGAACTGGACGTCCGGAATTTGCGCGAGGAAAACCGGTCGCTGCGCGAGGCGCTGGGGAAAAAGTATTCCCATCCGAATATCGTGGCGCGCAGCGCGAAGATGCAGGAGACGCTGGCCACGGTGGAGCGGGTCGCGCCGACCAACGCTACGGTGCTGCTGGGCGGGGAAAGCGGAGTGGGCAAGGACCTGATCGCGCGCGCCATTCATGAAAAGTCGCGGCGGGCGACGGGGCCGTTCGTCAAAATTAACAGCACGGCGATTCCGGAAAGCCTGCTGGAAAGCGAACTGTTCGGCTACGAAAAAGGAGCGTTCACTGGAGCCGGGGCCAGCAAACCGGGGAAGTTTGAACTGGCGGACAAGGGAACTCTTTTCCTGGACGAAATCGGCGATGTGCCGCCGGCCACGCAGGTCAAGTTATTGCGGGTGCTGCAGGAGCGCGAGTTCGAACGCCTGGGCGGGACGAAGACCATCAAAGTGGATGTGCGGCTGGTGGCGGCGACCAATCGCAATCTGCGCGCCGCGCTCGAGCAGGGAACGTTCCGCGAAGATCTTTACTATCGTTTGAACGTCGTGCCCATCGATATTGCGCCGCTGCGCGAGCGCAAGGAAGACATTCCGGAGCTGGTAAATCTTTTCGTGTCGCGCTTTGCCGGAGACTCTGGAAAACCGGTGGAAGGGATTTCGCCGGAGGCCATGCAGGTTCTGGTGAATTATCACTGGCCGGGCAATGTGCGCGAGTTGCAGAACATTATCGAGCGGGCATGCGCGCTCGCGAAGGGAACCGTAATCGAGAAGTCTGATATTCATCTGGATTCGCATCCCGCAAAAGACGCGGACGCAGGCAATCACTTTTTGCCCTCAGGCATCACTTTAGAGCAGTGGGAAGACGAGATGATTCAGGAAGCGCTGCGGCGGGCGCACGGCAACAAGAGCCAGGCGGCAAGGTTGCTGGGGCTGTCGCGGAACGCGCTGCGGTATCGCCTGTCGAAGATCGGGATTGCGGATGAGGGAGAGAAAGAGACGTAGTGGTATTATGTGTTCATGGCGAACACACGTAGTGCAACCCTCAGCATCCGGCTGAAGCCGGAGGTGAAGAAGCGGTTAGCCAGACTGGCTCGGGTCTCAGGGCGGAGCTCAAATTTTCTTATTTCCGATGCAGTCGAGTCCTATGTTGCGGACCAGGAAAGGCTGCTCGCAGACATCCGCCAGGCGGACCGACAGGTTAAGTCGGGGCATTATGTGAAGCATGAAGACATGAAGGCCTGGTTGCTTTCCTGGGGAACCGACCGTGAGCTGCCGCCGCCGAGGTGTGCCTGTGGCAAGCCACACGATGACGAGGCGCTGTGCCCGTAGAGATCGTCTGGTCGCCGCTCGCGCGGGCTCGGTTGCGGGAAATACGGGCTTACGTGGCGCGAGACAAGCCTGACGCAGCTGCCAGATTGGCGACGCGGATCGTTTCGCTGGTCGAGGCGCTGCGGGAGCATCCCCACTTAGGCCGGGCCGGAAGTGAGTCGGGAGTTCGCGAATTGGTGGTTGGCGGTACTCCCTATCTGATCTTCTACCGGGTGGTGGGCAAGCGGATCACGATAAACACCATTTGGCACGCATCGCAGTCCAGGAAACGGAGACCGAAGTCCCGTTGACCAACTTTGCCGGAGTGATCCTGAAGCTTCCCTCCGCCCAAACCATTGGCTGAAAACCACCGCCTTTGGTTGCAGTCGGCCAAACCATCCACACTTGAATCCTGTACTTGACCGACAGGCCCGATTTAACGTTGAAAACAAAGGGCTTAACGCAAGAGCCGTTATCGTGCTTTGGCACGGTGGTTGCTTTCTACTGTAACAACCCGAGGTTTTGTGAATTTGGTTATACAGGCTGTAAGTCAGAATCGGTCGGAAGAGGCCTAGCATGAAAAGCAAATTCTTAGCGGGTTTCGCAATCGTAGCTTTAGCGCTGATGGGGGCTTGGTGCGTCAATGTGCGGGCGCAGACGACCGACGAGGGGAATGGTCCTTCGGAGCATCCGAGCGCTCCGCTGGAAGGCGGGACGCCGCAGGCTACGCAGAATCCACAGGCTGGTCCGCCGGCAGGCGCTCCGCAGCCAGGACAGCCACAGCCAGGACAGCCACCGGGAGAGGCGCCGCCGGGCGGGCCGACGGGGGAAGGTCCGGCGGCTAACGACCATGGGGTGGCGCGCGTCAGCATGATTCATGGGGCGGTCTCGACGCAGCGCGGGGATTCGGGGGACTGGTCGGCCGCGATACTGAATCAGCCAGTGCTTGGTGGTGACAAAGTTTCGACGGGTGAAGACGGGCGAGTTGAACTGCAACTCGATTTTGCCAATATTCTTCGGCTGGGCGCGAACTCCAAGGCCAACATCGCGAACCTGACCAAGGACAGGATTCAGATTCAAGCGAGCCAGGGCGTTGCCAATTACACGGTGTTCGAAGAGAGTGAGACAGAGCCGGAAATCGATACACCGAACGTGGCGGTTCATCCGGCGCATCATGACGGCGTATTCCGGATTGAAGTGCGGCCCGATGGCGACACGCTGGTGATCGTGCGCAAGGGCGAGGCACAGATTTCTACGCCGAAAGGCATTGCGCAAATCCGCCAGGGTGAAATGGCCACGGTGCGCGGCAACATTGACGACGCGCAATACAAAATTTCAGCCGCGCCGGTTCCGGACGACTGGGATCGCTGGAACAGCGATCGCGACCACATCATTCGGGACGCTGAATCCTGGAAGCACACCAACAAATACTACACGGGGTCGGAGGATCTGGACGCCAACGGCACGTGGAAGGATGCCCCAGACTACGGGCAGGTCTGGGTGCCGAATGAACCGGAGGGTTGGGTGCCGTATCAGGACGGTGACTGGGTTTGGGAACCGTACTACGGCTGGACCTGGGTAGGTGGTGAGTCGTGGGGTTGGGCGCCTTATCACTACGGACGCTGGATGTTTTATGGGGGCGCGTGGGCCTGGTGGCCGGGACCGGTGTGGGGCGGGCTTTATCGTCCGTTCTGGGCGCCGGCGTACGTGTCGTTCTACGGATGGGGCGGGGACTTCGGTTTCGGATTTGGCTGGGGCGGCTGGGGCGGGTTCGGCTGGTTGCCGCTTGGTCCTTGTGACTGGTTCCATCCGTGGTGGGGCGGATATGGTGGACGTTTTGGAGTGGTCGGGAGAGGTGGCTTCAATCGCTATGGCGGTTTCGCGCCGCTGCATAGCGGAACGCGCTTCTCGAACGCGGCGCACATAAGCGATCCGCATATTGGCCGAGCTTTGTCGACGGTGAACGCTGGACACTTTGGGGCCGGCCGGGTGAGCGCTGTGCCCGCTACCGGAGAGCAAATCAGAGGGGCTCGGATGATGGCGGGTAACTTGCCGGTGGTGCCGTCGCGCGCCAGCTTGTCGGCGAGTGGACGGCCTGCGGCTCCTTCGACGATTCGTGGCGGCGGAGCGGAGCATTTCTTTGGCACGCAGAACACGGCGCGTCCGCAGTCGTTCCACGAGCAGACGGCACAACTGCGGCAGTCGATGCAGCAGAACCACGTGACGGCGGTGCAGGCGGGCAGGACGAATGCCGCCGGCTTCGGCGAGCGCAGTGCCGGTATGACGCAAAGGTCGAGCGTGAGCGCGGGTTCGACTGGCCGAGAAATGAACAGCGCGGCTGCCCGGACTTCCGCCGAAGCCAGACCATTCGTTCCGCCGACGAGCGGCAATACGCGCTCGCCGGAAGCTGGAAATGTGGAAACACAACGGAGCGCGGGCTCAGCCACGGCTGAAAGCGGCGACCGGGCTGGGTTCCGTCCGTTCACGCCGCCCACGCACAGCGACTTGCCGGCGGCTTCATCCGGCCGCAGTGGCAGCGAGAGTGGCAGCTACTGGAGCCGGACAGCGCCCAGTTCGTCGACGTACCTGGGCCATGTCTACTCGGGCGGTTACGGGCAAGGATCGTCTCGGCCGCAACTGAATATGCGGCAGCCAGTTGTGCAGTCGCGATCTTCGGGTGGATATGGCGGAGCGCCCAGCTACGGAGGGAGCCGCGGTGGCTACAGCGGTGGATCCCGCAGTGCGCCGAGCTACGGCGGGGGTGGCGGGCGTAGCAGTGGCGGAGGCGGAGGTGGTGGTGGGCACTCGAGTGGCGGCGGGGGTGGGCATTCGGGCGGTGGTGGCGGCGGTGGCGGTGGCGGCGGACATTCGGGTGGCGGCGGTGGCGGTCACCGGTAGGGGTGGAGTCACAAAAACCCCACCCATCGACTTCGCTCAGGGCAGGGTTTCTCGGGAAGTGCGCGAGCGATGGGGCACCTGGATCTGGGATGTAAGCGGGTTGCGGTAAACGAAGTGAAGGTCAGAGGCGAGAAGGGCGTGCTAAACGGCACGCCCTTTTCTTGCTCTGCGAACAGCACGTCTGCACGGTCATCAAGCATCGCTCGGTCACACAGTGGCGCCTTGCAGGAGACCCCGTTCGGCTTCGCTCAGGGGGGGCCTTCGCTCCGCGTGTAGCACGGCTGCGCTAAGGGTGATGCTGCAATACGGATGTAGCTGCTTGAGTCTTTGCCCGCACCGGCTTCACGGGCGCGCGTAGGCGGGGTTTTCCGGGTCGGGACGGTCGTAGTCGCGGCCGTATTTGTTCTTGTGGGCGACTTCGAGATCGGATTCCCGCAGGCTGAGGGTGCCGAGAGTGGTGTCTCCGGGGGCGACTGTGATTTCGCGGTTCAGGGCGCGCAGGGCATCGGGGGCGACCGAGGTATGGAAGACCTGAAGTTCATAGCGGCCGGGAGGAACGTTGGCGATGCTGACTTCGCCGCGCGAGTTTGATATTGCGTAGTAGGGAGTGTTCAGAGCAATAATCACGGCGCTCATTTCGGCGTGAATATTGCAAAAAATGTAAGAGATGCCGGGCTTATCGAACTGCACGAAGCGGGTGGTTCCGCTCTCGTACAGTCCGAGGTCGAAGCGCTTGCCTTCAAAAAGCGAAAACACGTTGTGAAAAAAGGGATCGTGGTTGGGGAACTCCACTTTCCCGCCGACGGGGATCACCAGCAGAGAAGGGTGGAAGCTCTTATTCTGCTGCACCAGTTGCGGGATCTTCGAAGGATCCTGCGGAGTCGGTTCGGCCGTCATGCCTCCCACTGGACTTAGCCAGACCACCGCCTGCGATGAGTTTTTGAGAGGGCGACCATCTCGCGTGATCTCCACATGGGCTTTGAGTGTGGATTGCTGGGCGGCGGCAAAAGCCGGGCTCAGCGCCAGCAGGCCTACCGACCACCGGAAATGAGCGAAGAAGCGCATGTTCAGAAAAGTATCCCTATGGCGAGGTTCACCTGGTTGGTCACATTGCTGTCACTATAGACGGGGTAGGTGCGTAATCGTCTGAACTCGGCGGAGAAGAGCAGGTCGGAACGAGGGCGAAAGACCACGTTAACCAGCCCGCCACGATTCCGTCCGAGGATCGGACTGATGTTATTGGCGTCAGTCGCGAAACCGTGGATATCGCCGGTCAATGCGTCATCTTCGGCCACAACCCCATTGAACTCAACCTTGGAAGTAAGCTGGAATTTGAGCTGGGTCCATCCGCCGGCCGAGTCTAAGGCGTGAATGGGTGTGAAATCATAGCCAGGGTTGCCCCCGTAGAGAATGGAACGCCCCATGCCGGCGCCTAAGCCTCCGATGCCGCGGCCGCGGTAAAACTCGCCGGAAACTGTTACGCGGCGGACGACTGGAATCTGCCAATCCGCCATGGCGGCCCAGGCATCGACGTAGCGGCCCCAGCTCCAATCCTGGCGGCCGTAATAGCCGCCTGCGCCGAAGCTGAGAGGATGATCGAAAACTGGCCGGGACCAGGCCACGCGCGTGCCGACGGCCGGCTGGCCTGATTGCTCGCCTGCTTGTGCCGAGCGGTAAAAAGAGTAAGGAGTCTCCCAATCCAGGTTGTCAAGGACTCCGGCTTGTACGGTGAGGGTTTGCCGATCGGCGAACTCGAAGCGGTGTTCGACTCGGATTTGCGGAGTCCAACCCCAGAGATTGCCGGCGAAGGCGAACGCAGGCGTGGCCAGAGAGGCGAAAGAAGTTGGCGACAGCGGCGACAGGAAAAGAGAATCCTGGCCAGCGACAATCGAGGTGTGTTGCCAATCCATGCGCATGCTGGCGGTCTGCAAGCGGACGATGCCGAAGTTCACGCCGTTGCCAGTGTTGGCGAAACCGCCGGCGAAGTCGAGTTGCAGGTTGGCGGTGGTTCTTGCGCCTGCAACGGTGGGCCCGAAGATTTCGAGGCCGATTTCGGATTGGCGCAGGGTCGCTCCCAGGGTGGCCTGGCTGGTGCCGCCGGGCGTGGGCTGGGCGAAATTCGGGAAGTCCAGATTATCCGAGGACCCGACGTTGCGGAAAGCATTCAGCAGCACGATGCCAGAGAGGCGGGCGCGATACTTGGAAGCAGTTTCGACTTTGGTCTGATACTGCTCGTCGATTTTCGAACCTAGCAGTGACGTGGACTCTTCAAGTTTCTGGACTCGATCCGCCAAACGAGGAGTCTCCGCGGAAGCTTGGGCTTGCTTGTCTGCCGGCGCAGCCACCGATCCTGGCGCGACAGACGCAACGGCTGTCGCGTCGGAGGAGCGGGGACTTGCGGCGGCGACTCGCTCCAGCATGCTGCGCGTGTCCTTTAATTCCTGCCGGAGTTCCTGCATCTCGGTGCGGGACTGGGCGTTGTCGGCGCGCATCTCTTCCACCAAGGAACGCAACTGCCGCACCTGCTCGTGCAGGTCGCGCAGTTCGCCGGCGTCGGGCGCAGAAGCGCGGTCAGGAGATGGCGCGGTTTGCGCCAGGCCAGATGTGCTGCCAAAAATCAACGCCACGACGAGAGTACTAAGAACTGCAGAGGTCCGAAGGCTTTTCACACCTACCTCCTGCGATCTATCTGGATCGTATACAGGGCTAAGGGCTCGGGCTGCCGGTATGCGGGTCCGGATGTGAAATCGAGTGTTGGTCCTCGCCATCGTGCTTGGCCGGGACGAAAGATGGCGCATGGCTTGGACTACGGCCCGCCGTGGTTTCGCGCGACCGGCCCGGGAGCACGATCCTGAAAATGGTTCTGGCGCTGACGGTTCGTTCCACGGCAATTTCGCCGCCGTGGTCCAGAACGATTTTCTGGACGACGGCGAGTCCAAGGCCGGTTCCGTTCTCTTTGCCGAAACTCACAAAGGGATGAAACAGTTTGTCGCGAATCGAGTCTGCCACACCGGGGCCATTGTCGGAAACCTCGATCGCGATGGCGCCGGCGTTTTCGCTGACCGCAACCTCGACTCTGCCGCCCGACGATGGCGAGGCTTCACAGGCGTTGAGCAGCAAGTTGTATAACGCGCGCTCCAGCTTGCGGGAGTCGAACCATCCCGAACAAAGTCCGTTGCAGCGAACTTCGATGCAGCTGTCGTGATGGCGGGGATGCAGACGAACCGCCTGTACCGAACGTTGCACCGTGTCGCAAACGTTGCCGTAGGCGGGATTCAGGGATTCGCGGGTGCGGGCGAACTCGAGCAGGGAATCGATGAGATCGGTCATCAGGTTCACGCCGGTTCGAACTTCCTGATAGAGCTCTTCGCGCTGCGCCGAGGTCAAGTGACTCTCGCAAAGAAATTCCGAGTTGGCAACGATGGCGGCCAGGGAGTGGCGGAGATCATGCGAGATGGAACTCGCCATGCGTCCGATGGTGGCAAGCTGTTCGGCCTCCAGAAGATCACGCTGGCTTTTCAGGAGGCTGGCGCGCATGCGCTCGAAGACGCGGGTCAGTTCGGCGACTTCATCTGCGCCCCGCGAGTCCAGGGGATGATGGAAGTCGCCATGCTCCAGGGCGCGGACGCCTTCCACCAGGTCGGCGAGCGGGCGGGTGAAAGTGTGGGACACGAAAAAGACGAGACCGCTGCCCACGAGAACTGCGGCAAAACCCAGCAGCAGGAGCAGGCGATTCAGTTGATTCAGGAACTTTGCCGCCTGGTCATAAGACCCCAGCACACACAGGCGCACTGGGACGGCTTGTTGGCCGGAAAGGTCCAGCGAAGTGCCGAGGAAATGCTCGTTGCCGACGTCAATATCGCGCGGTTCGGCTTGGGCTGCAGCAGTCAGCAGACCCCGCAGGTCCCGACTCTGGATTTGCGACGAGGTCAGCGTGGTAGCAACCACTTCGTCGCCGAAGGAGAAAGCGACCTGGCTGGCGGCAACTTTGGCCACATCCTGGGCCAGGCGGTTATCGATTTCATAGCCGATAACCAGAAAGCCGAAAAGGTGACCATCGATTTTCGAACCAAAGTAAATGGGCTGCACGAAAGCCTGGTAAAGATGATGAGCGCCATACCACCAGTGGCTGCCACCTTCTTCATCCAGCGACTGGTGAAAGAATTTGTCGGCGTCCTCGCGGGTAAATCCAGCCGTTCTGGTGTGGAGGGCTACGACCTTGCCGCTGCGGTCGACCAGGACGAAGAGATCGCTCTGAGCAATCTGCCAGACGTCCCGCGATGCGTCCTGGATGGTCACCGGGTCGCGGCTGGTCATGATGGAGCGCGTGATCGGAAGGTCGGCCAGCAATTCCGCCGAGCGGGTGAACATCAGCTCCCGTTGCCGCTGGAGATTCTCAAACGTGCCCACCGAGTTGCGCAGGTTCACCGCGATCTCCTGGCGGATATTGCCCTGCACGCTGCGCCGCACCAGAAGCAGGCTGGTGGTGGTGAGGCCGGCGGTAATCAGGAGCATGGAGAGCAGGAACCGCGTGCGCAAGCGCGGTCTGGACACGAGCGTTACTCCCGACTCAAGCGGGCGCGAGCCGGACGCGGATTCCGTGGAGGATGTCAAGGGAGTCAGCGCACGAACTTGTAGCCCATACCGTGCACGGTTCGGAAGTGTACCGGACTGGATGGGTCTCTCTCCAGCTTTTGCCGGAGCTTGAGAATGTGGTTGTCCACGGTGCGGGTGGAAGGATAATTCTGGTAGCCCCAAACTTCATTGAGCAATTCGTCGCGGGTGATGACGCGATCGGAATTCTGCACCAGAAACTGAAAGGTCTTGAATTCCTGGGCGGTGAGAATCACAGGCTGCCCGTCGCGTTTGACCTCGATTTTCTTGAAGTCGGCCGAGATGCCGTCGAAATTGACCACGTCGACACTGGCGGTGCGCGCGGTGTGGCGCAGGGCAGCGCGCACTCTGGCCAGCAATTCGCGCGGACTGAACGGCTTGGTCACGTAATCATCCGCGCCCAGTTCGAGCAGCAGGACTTTGTCGGAAACGTCGCCGGCGGCGCTTAGAACGAGAATGGGCAACGTGGGCGCCTGCGCCTTGATCGCTTTACAAACCTCGTTGCCGGAAACTTTCGGCAGACGGAGATCGAGAACGATCGCTGCCGGAGGAGCGGACTGAAAGCTGTCGAGAGCTGACTTTCCGTCAGAACAGACTTCCACGGCGAAGCCCTCGGTTTCAAACAATCGCTTAAGGGCCTTCTGGACGGCGGGATCGTCCTCTACGACCAGTATCCGCCCAGCCGGCCGGGGCTGGTTTGAAGGATCTGGTGCGGTTCTGGTCGTTCCCAGTGGCATGGCAAGTTGACCCATTTTGAACCATCCATCTTCCCGAGGGGCTTCTGGCTCTTGAGTAAACCCGCCGGAATGCAAGTACAGGTTGAAGCTTACAACGGTTTTTCGGCGCGTGACACGATGGCTCCAGAGGTTTGACAAATTTTTTACAATTCTGCAGCCAGCCGGGAGCCGACGGGAATGGTTGCGGCCCTCGTCTTGCTTCGGGAGTGCGCGAACTGGCGCCTCAACGGCGCCGGACTATCGTAGAATTGCGCGGTCTTGGCTGCTCCTTCCAAATCTGAAAGCTCCAAATTTGATGGCTCCAAACTTGACGAGCTGGTCGTGGTGCTGGTGCGGCCACGGAATCCCCTCAACATCGGTGCGGCCGCGCGGGCTTTGAGTAACTTCGGCTTCCGGCACTTGAGGCTGGTCAACCCTTTTGGAGTTGCGTTCAAGGACGCGCGTTCTGCGGTTGGGGCTGCGGATGTGCTGGCGGAGGCGGAAGAATTCGAGACTGTAGCAGATGCTGTCGCCGATTGTGGGTTGGTCGTGGGGACCACCGCGGTGCGTCACCGCGTGCTCAAGCAACCATTGCGGCGGTTGGATGAAGATGGCGGCAGGTCCATCCGTGACGAACTCTCGTCCGCCCGCGTTGCGTTACTTTTCGGTTCCGAGAAATTTGGCCTTTCCACCCGGGACTTTACCCATTGCCATTGGTTGCTGAACGTTCCCACGGCGCAAAAAAACATTTCGATGAATCTGGGGCAGGCCGTGGCGGTGTGCCTCTACGAGATCGCGCGAAGCGTTGAATCGGCGCGGCCAGCGGAAGAACCGGTGGAAGAAATCGAGCGGGCCACGGCTGGAGATCTTGAACTCATTACGTCCATTCTGCTGGACGCCCTGCGCGTCAGCGGCTACGTGAAGCCGGGAACCGAAGTGGTGATGGAGGAAAAAGCGAGGCGTTTGCTACGCAGAATGAACCTGACACCCGGCGACGCCACGGTTTGGCTCGGCATGCTGCGGCAGATCGCTTGGAAGCTGGGAATCAAAAACAAGTAGGGATTGTCGTGCCGGTGCGAAGTCTGCAAGTTTTTCTAAGCGTGCCTAGCGATGGTCGCGTTCGCGCGACGGGACTGCCTTGGTCGACGTGCTTGAAAACTGGAAGCGCAGCAACCACGTGCTCGAAGTTCCCTGGCCATTTACCTGAGGTGTGAACTCCCACTGCTGCGCAGCTTTAAGGGCGAGATTCGCGAAATACTTACTCGGTCCGGGCGAGGTCAGCGTCGCCTTCGTCACCTTTCCGGATGGGTCCACTTCGACACGCACACTGACTTTGATCCGGCCTGTAATCGTATTTCGTGCGCTCTGCGGAACATTCGGGAGAACCTGGTGGAGTACTTCGCCGCTGGACACCGAGTTGGTTGGGGCACTCTTGGCTGGTTTGGTGGCCAGAGCTGGCGTCGACGAGGCCGCGGGTGGCGCTTGCCCGGCTTGCGTGATCGACTGCGTCGCAGGAGCGTCGCTGTGGTGACCAATAATTTTCTGCCCGACATACACGGAGACGGCCAGGAGGGCAATTGCAGCCGGTACCGCCATCCGCCATTTAGAACCGTTGGATTTCGCCGGCGACTCTAGCGCCACAACTGGCGTGGGCAGTGGAGTCGGCTGCTGCGGCGGGCGCCAAGCCTTGATATCGGCGATGGTGCAGCGCTGTCTGAGCTGGCGATGCAGAGACTCGCGGGCGATGCTGCGGAAGGGCTCGGGAATAGTATCCGGGACGGCCGGATCTTTTTGTTCCTTGGCGCGGTCGATGGGCGGCTGTTGAGTAAGCGCAGTCACCAGCGTGACACCGAGGGACCACACATCGACAGACGGCGACATATCACCGTTCGCGACTTCGGGCGCGTCGTAAATGCTGAGAGCTGCTGGCTTCTCGTCCAACTCTCCTCGCGGACAAACGCGGTCCGTGGAGAGCTTCAGCTGATCGCCTACGGCAAGAATGTTGGAGGGCCGGATTCGACTGTGCACCAGGCCCCGGCTGTGCAGGTAGGAGAGCGCATCCAGCAGGGGAGGGAGCAGATCGCCCACTTCCGCGGGCGCGAGCGGTCGCTGAGGAATAATCTGCGATAGATCTTCCTCGGCGTATTCCATGATCAGATAAAGAAGCGGCGTGCCGTCGAAGCGGCAGCGTCCCATCTCGAACATGCGAATCAAGTTCGGGTGAGAAAGCTTTGCGGTCGCGGCCCAGCGCGAGAGTTGGCGGTCGGCATTAAGGCTGGCGGCAATCAGCTTCAGGACGGTTTTCTGAGGTCCTCCCAGGTCGGTGAGGAACACCACGCTGTGATCAGAGCCGCCTAGCCAGCGGCGAAGCGGAAATTTCCCATCGACGGTGCGGCCTTCCCAAGTCTTCCAGGCCTCGGTATTGTTCATGGGCTGAGTCGCGGGTTCCGGCCCGCGAATCGTATTCTATTCCAGCAGCAACCTCAGCCGTTATGACGAAAGCCCTACGGCCGGTCCCGACCATGAGGACCTGCCGGTGCAAGATCAGTCGGCACGGAGGGTGAAGTAAAAGACCGATCCTCGCCCCACCTGGCTGCGCACGCCGATGGTTCCGCCGTGAAGTTCTACGATCGCCTTGGCGATGGCCAGACCCATCCCCGTGCCCTGGATGCTGGTGCGCTGGCTGCGGCCTCGATAGAACTTTTCGAAAATCATGTCTTGTTCAATATCGTCGATCCCTGGACCGTGGTCGGCCACGCTGGTCACTACTTCGCCACCCAGCCGAAGTTCGGCCACGACATGAATCGGGGTGTCGGGCGGAGAGTATTTGCTCGCGTTTTCCAGAAGATGCACCAACACTTCGGAAATTCGCGCTACATCCATTTTTAGCAGCGGCAGGTTCTCAGAGATTTTAACGTCTACGGGATGATGCTGCAGGGCCGCGCGCGATTGTTGCAGCGCCATGTCGATGGCATCGCGAATGGAATGCGGCTCAAAGTGAAATTCGAGCTGGTGGGAATCGAGCTGCGCCACTTCGGCGGCTTCGCCGACCAGGCGGTTGAGCCGGTCGCACTCTTCGTTGATCACGGTAAGCAGATCGGCGCGCTGCGATTTGTCCAGTTGTGGCTTGTCTGACTTTTCCGGTTGCACGTCGGAGAGCAGCGTTTCCGCCGAGGCCTTGATGGCAGTCAACGGGGTTCGGAATTCGTGGGTTACGGAGTCCAGCAGGATCGAGCGCAGGCGGTCGCTTTCACGGGAGGCCTCGGTGCGGGTGAGGGTTTCAACGGTGCTGGCGCGTTCGATCGCGATCGCTGCCAGGCTGCCGATGGCTTCCAGGGTTTCACGGGAGAGATCGCAACCTGCGAGGCCGAGCGCTCCCACCGAGCGGACGCCCATCCGGAGAGGCATGTAGCAAATGCGGTGTTCGCGGTCGAGCACGGGCTCGCCGCGTCCGCTGATCGCCTTGAGTTGTTCGACCGGGAACGTGGATTGGCTGGAGGGGTCGAAGAAGTAGGTCTCACGCTTTGCTTCCACGAACATGGCCGCGCCGGTCACGCCGAAGCAATCGACAATGTATTTCGGAATGGTGTTGAGCAGTCCGAACACGTTGTCGCTGACCAGCAACTGCTGGCTGAAAGCGTAAAGACGCTCCACTTCACTGCGGCGCTGGTTCGACTGCGCGGCCTCGCGACGGGCCTTCTCCGACAGTTCGCTGCCCACCACGGCGGTGAACAAGAAGGCGAAGAGCGCAACCCAGTTTTGCGGGTCGGCAATCGTAAACTGGTATAGCGGTGGCAGGAAAAAATAGTTGTACCCGGCGGTCGCGAGAACGGCCACGAATATGGCGTAGCGAAGACCCCAACTCGCTGACACGATCAGAACGATCAGCAAGAAAGTGAACCCGACCGTCGTCGGATTCACCGGCAGCCATTTGGAGTACACGAGGATGACAACCGCCACGATTGCGGCGGAAGCTGCGAAGCGTAATATCTGATAAAGTGGCGGTCGTTTCACAGTCAGCCGATTCTAGCTGATTCTCGAATCGGTTCGTCATAAGGAAATATTTCTGATGCCCAAGACGCCGGAACAGTGGTTGGAGGAAGCGGTCCCGCAAAGAAAGCAGGGCATATTCAAACTGTTTCTCGGATATGCCCCCGGCGTCGGCAAAACCTACAACATGCTGAGCGAGGGGATTCGCCGCAAGGGCCGCTGCGAAGATGTGGTGATTGGGATGGTCGAAACCCACGGGCGGAAGGGCGTGATCGAGCTGTCGTCGAGGCTGGACACCGTTCCCAGACGCAACGTTGAGTACAAAGGCACGCAGTTCGAAGAGATGGACGTGGATGCCATCCTTGCCCGCAAGCCCGCAGTGGTGCTGGTGGACGAGCTGGCGCACACGAACATTGAAGGGAGCAAGCACAATAAACGTTATGAAGATGTGATGGACTTGCTGGACGCGCAGATCGACGTGCTCTCGACCATGAATGTGCAGCATATCGAGAGTCTCATGCCCACGGTGCAAAACATTACTGGAGTTCGCGTACGAGAAACGGTGCCGGACTGGGTGATGCAGCGGGTGACGGAAATCGTGCTGGCCGACTTAACTCCTGAAGCTTTGCAGACACGCATGCGGCGAGGCGATATTTATCCTGTAGATCGCGCGGATCGGGCGCTGGATAACTTTTTTCGACCCGGCAACCTGATCGCCCTCCGTGAGTTGGCGCTGCAACAGGTGACGCGGGCGGTCGACCGGAGCCTCGAGACTTACCTGGAGAAGGAAGGCGCTGGGCGCAGCGTGGGGGTGCGTGAACGCATTGGAGTCGGGATCAGTTCAAGTCCGGCCGCACAGTATCTGGTTGCCAGAGCCGCCCGGATGTCCCAGCGCATCGATGCCGACCTTTTTGTGATCTATGTCGACATCGGCCACGACGACAATCCGCAGGATCAGCGCTCGCTGGCGCAGAATGTGAAGTTTGCCGAGAACCTGGGTGCGCAAGTTGTGCGAACCAAGGGCAAGAGCGTGGCCGAGGAAGTAGCCAAGGTGGTGCGCGAGAAGCACATCACGCAGGTAGTCTTTGGCAGATCGGCGCAAACTGGGTGGCGGCGGTATCTCTATCTTTCCGTGATTCATAAATTTCTCCGGGATGCGCCTCCGGTCGACGTGCACATTGTCACGCAGGAAGTAAAGTGAATTGTAGTGAGCGCCGAATGAACGAACCCTTGGGCAAAGGCAACATTCTGGTGGTGGACGACGAACCGCAGATTACGCGCGTTCTCAAGACCACGCTCTCCAGCCAGGGATACGGAGTGCGGGCAGCGTCGGATGGCGACGAGGCAGCGCAGATCATCAAGCAATGGGCTCCGGACCTCGTGATCACGGATTTGCGCATGCCAAACCTGGGCGGGTTGGAGCTTTGCCGCCATATCCGAGCCAAGTCGCGGATTCCGATCATCGTTCTTTCTGTGAAGGGCGAAGAGCGCGTCAAGGTGGAAGCTCTGGACGCGGGCGCGGATGATTACGTGACCAAGCCGTTCGGCGTGCATGAACTTCTGGCGAGAGTGCGGGCCGCGCTCCGCCGGGCAGCAGCGCCTGAGCAGTCGGAGGCGGCGCTGATTGAAGCGGGAGACTTTCGCATCGACATTCCTACGCGCAGCGTTCGAGTGAAAGATCGGGAAGTGCATCTCACGCCCAAAGAGTTTGATCTGCTGGTCTACCTGGCGAGGCATGCGGGAAAGGTCTTGACTCATCGAAATTTGCTGGCAGCGGTGTGGGGCGGAAATAGCGTAGAGCAGCCGGAATACTTGCGCGTGTTCGTTGGCCACTTGCGGAAAAAGCTCGAAACAGACGAAGCAGCCCCGCGCTACATACTCACCGAGCCCTGGGTGGGATATCGATTTGAGCCCGGGGAGTGAGGCAGGCTGTCAGAAATTACTCGGCCGTCGCATTGACGCCGATTCCGTTTGCGGTCTATAGTGCTGGCCTATCCTGCAGCTATCTGCACCGAGCCTTTCGGGAGTGATCAGCATTTTTCGATAGATATGTTTCGCCAGGGAAGAGCCCGATGAACAGTGCCCAGCGCCGTGTGGCTTCGCCACGAGTGGTCTGCATCGCCGATTTCCGTTCCATCGCGTATCAGCAAGTGCCGAAATCGGTGTTCGACTATCTGGACGGCGGCGCCGAAGGCGAAGTCACGCTGCGCGAGAACTGCCGGGTCTTTGAAGATATAACATTTCGCTCCCGGCATGCCGTCGCCATCACGGCCTGCGATCTGCACACGCGAGTGCTGGGCTTCGATCTGGCGCTTCCGTTTCTGTTGGCCCCCGTCGGCTACAGCCGGCTCATGCACCCCGTCGGGGAAGTGGGTGCCTCTCGTGCCGCGGGCAACGCGGGTACTGCCTACATTCTTTCGACCATTTCAGGTCACAAGATGGAGGACGTGAAGGCAGGATCTTCGGGACCGGTCTTCTACCAGCTCTATCTTATGGGCGGACGCGGGGCCGCGGAAGCCGGTATCGCAAGGGCTCGTGCGGCTGGGTTTTCAGCGCTGGTAGTTACCATCGATACACCAGTCGCCGGAATCCGCGAGCGCGATTTTCGCAATGGTATGAAGGAGCTTGTCAGCGGAGGTCCACTGGAGAAGATTCCTTACTTGCCGCAAATCTTTTCGCGGCCGGGTTGGGTCGCGCGCTTTCTGTTAGACGGCGGCCTGCCCATGCTTCCCAACGTTGTTGTTCCTGGCAAAGGTCCGTTGCCGCTCACGGATGTCGGTGCCGCGCTGGCAGAGTCTGCGGTCACTTGGGCCGACCTGCGCTGGATCCGCGAAGCCTGGAAAGGTCCGATTGTAGTGAAAGGCGTTTTGACCGGTGAAGATGCGCGTCGTGCGATTGACGAAGGCGCCGTTGCAATTTCGGTGTCGAATCATGGCGGCCGGCAATTGGATTCTCTTCCGGCTTCTTTGCGCGCGCTGCCTGAAGTGGTCAAGGCGGTCAACGGCCAAATTGAAGTCTGGATGGACGGCGGCATTCGTCGCGGCACCGACATCATTAAGGCCATCTGCCTCGGTGCTCGCGCCGTGCTGTGCGGTCGCGCCTATGCCTACGGTTTGGCCGCTGCGGGCGAAGCCGGAGTCAACCGCGCCATCGAGATTCTGCGCACGGATCTGGACCGAACACTGAAGTTGCTCGGCTGTCCGTCCATCGCCGCGCTCGATCGCTCTTACGTGAATGTTCCGAAGAGTTGGGAAGACTGATTCTGGCTGGGAGAACGGGTTTAGATCGCTCAGTGCGCGCGAACGCTTGACGGGCGCCGGTTGGTCCGCTTTGCGCTCCAGGCTCCATTCGTGAGGAGACTGCCATGCAGTGGACTCAGATCTACGATCCCCTCGGACATTGGTGGCTTTCCACGCTGGTAGCATCCCTGCCTATCATTGTTCTCTTCAGCCTCTTGGCCGGTTTCAAAGTGAGGCCGCACTGGTGCGCGATGGCCGGTGCGCTGACTGCCGTGACCGTTGCGATCGCCTTTTTCAGAATGCCGCTGGCGCTGGCTGCCATGAGTTTCGCTTACGGCGTGGCGTTCGGACTGCTGAAGATTGCGTGGATCGTTTTGGCCGCGGTCTATCTTTATGACATTACGGTGGAGACCGGGCAGTTCGAGATCATGAAAGAGTCAGTCGCGGGAATCACTGCCGATCGCCGGCTGCAGGTTTTGTTGGTGGCGTTCTGCTTCGGAGCGTTTATCGAAGGTGCGGCGGGATTCGGAGCGCCGGTCGCGATCGCCGGCGCATTCATGATCGGGTTGGGCTTCAAGCCGTTTCACGCTGCGGCCCTGAACTTGATCGCCAACACCGCGCCGGTTGCGTGGGGAGCGATTGGCACTCCGGTGCACACGCTGGCGGCAGTAACTGCGTTGCCGGAATCCGATCTCAACGCCATGATCGGGCGCATCCTTCCTTTTATGGCCGTTCTCGTTCCTTTTTGGCTGGTGCGGACCATGGTGGGGTGGAGGGAAACGCTCGAGGTCTTCCCGGCTATCCTTGTGGTCGGCCTTTCCTTCTCGCTGACCCAATTCTTCTGGTCGAATTATGTGGACAGCAATCTCGTCGACATCATGGGAGGCGTGGTATCGATTGTCGCTGTGGTCACGTTTCTGCGTTTCTGGAAGCCGAAACGAATCTGGCGCTTCGACTACGACGACAAGGCGACGGCGCTTCCGCCGCCAACGGGAGAAATCAGCGACCGGGTCGGCGGAGAATGGGCGGCAGAGAAGTTCGATGGGTACGTAAAGGCCCGCACCTACACCGCAGGTCAAGTGTTGAAGGCGTGGATGCCTTTCGCCATTTTGTCGCTGTTCGTACTGCTCTGGGGATTGCCCTCGATCAAACTGGCCATGAACCAGGCTACGACGCCGGCGTTTCGAGTCGTGCTTTCAGATGGCAAAGTGAGGTCGGGGCCGCCGGGGTGGGATGTTCCGTATCTCCACAACGCCGTTTATCGCGCCGCGCCGGTCGTCACCAAGCCCACGCCTGAGGCGGCGCGCTACGATTTCAACTGGCTCTCCGCCACAGGGACAGGGTGTTTCTTCGCTGCCATCCTCTCAGGATTTCTGCTTGGTCTCGGCCCAGTTCAGCTGATGAAAATCTTTTGCAAGACTCTGGTACGAATGCGCCTGGCCATGATCGCGATCTCGTTCATGCTGGGACTGGGCTACGTGACCCGCTACTCTGGACTCGACGCTGTGCTGGGCCTGGCATTCACCCGCACGGGATGGTTCTATCCGTTCTTTGGCACCTTTCTGGGCTGGCTGGGTGTGGCGCTCACGGGAAGCGACACCTCCTCGAACGCGCTGTTCGGAAGCCTACAACGTATCACTTCGCAACAACTCGGGATCGATCCAATTCTAATGTGCGCAGCCAATAGCGCCGGCGGCGTGATGGGGAAAATGGTCGACGCCCAATCGATAACGATTGCAACGTCAGCCACCGAGCAGGTCGGCAATGAAGGAATTATTTTCCGCTTTGTGGCCTGGCACTCAGTGGCGCTAGGGGCCATCGTTGGAGTGATTGTTCTGCTGTACGCTTACGTTTTTCAATCCTTCGTGCCTCACGGTTTGCACTTTGTGAAATGAGGCGCTTCCGGCGCCTGATTTCGTGCGCGACCAAGCGCTGGACTCTGCTATATTGGCCTCTTTCGGAGGTAACTCCCATGTCTCGGATCGTGCGCTGCGGCCTGATTCAGGCACACAACGTTCTAGGCAGCGACCAGTCGCTGCCCAAGATCAAGAAAGCGATGATCGACAAGCATCGCAAGCTGATCGCCGAGGCTGCGAAGAAAAAAGTGCAGGTGCTCTGCCTGCAGGAACTTTTCTACGGCCCGTATTTCTGCGCCGAGCAGGACATTCGCTGGTATGAATTGACCGAGCGCGTGCCGGAGGGCCCCACCACCAAGCTCATGCAAAAGATCGCGGCGAAGCATCGCATGGTGATCGTGGTCCCGATTTACGAAGAACAGATGCCCGGTCTCTATTTCAACACCGCGGCGGTGATCGATGCCGACGGCCGTTACCTGGGCAAGTATCGCAAGCATCACATTCCGCACGTGCATCCAGGATTCTGGGAAAAGTTCTACTTCACGCCCGGGGACATGGGATATCCCGTGTTTAATACGAAGTACGCGCGCGTGGGCGTTTACATCTGTTACGATCGTCACTTTCCGGAAGGCGCGCGCGTGCTCGGACTGAACGGGGCGGAGATTGTATTCAACCCATCGGCGACGGTAGCCGGCTTGTCGGAATATTTGTGGGAACTGGAACAGCCCGCGCATGCCGCAGCGAATGGCTATTTTGTGGGCGCGATCAACCGCGTGGGAACCGAAAAGCCGTGGAATATTGGCGAGTTTTACGGCAAGAGTTACTTCTGCAATCCGCGCGGGAAGATTGTTGCTCAGGCCAGTCGCGATAAAGACGAAGTTCTGGTGGCCGATCTTGACCTTGACATGATTCAGGAAGTGAGAAAAGTCTGGCAGTTTTTCCGCGACCGGCGCCCGGAAACCTACGGCCCACTCACTGCGCAGACCGGAGAATTTGCCGCCGCTGACTGACGTAGAACCACCCGGGACAGTTGAAGCGACGCACATTGATTCGACGCACATTGATTATGACCGGAGCCCAGGCTCTGCCCTCTCGAATCGAATCCAGCCCACTGTATAACCCCGATTTGGCACCGGCGACCAGCGAGCGCCGCACCTGGGGCACCTACAGCTTCGCCGCGCTGTGGGTATCGATGTCCGTCAATATTCTCACCTACATGCTGGCCGCGAGCCTGATCCAGGGGGGGATGAACTGGAAGCAGGCCGTGGTTACAGTTTTTATCGGCAACAGCATCGTGCTGGTTCCGATGCTGTTGAACTCGCATCCGGGGGCGCGCTACGGAGTGCCGTTCCCTGTGCTGGCGCGTGCGTCGTTCGGAGTGTTGGGAGCAAACGTGGCCGCGGTGCTACGCGCACTCGTGGCGTGCGGCTGGTTTGGAATTCAGACTTGGATTGGCGGCGAAGCGATCAGCACTTTGATCGGAGTCTTGGCCCCTGGCTGGGCCCATTTTTCTCACAGCACTGCGATTTGCTTTCTGGCCTTCTGGTTGATCAATTTGGCGGTGATTCTGAGGGGTATCGAGTACATTCGTTTCCTGCAGGGGATTAGCGCGCCGATCCTGCTCGGAGTAGGATTGCTTCTATTGGCATGGGCGTATCACGCTGCGGGTGGTTTTGGGCCCATGCTGGCAGCGCCTTCGCGTTTTACCAGCTTTCCTGAGTTCCTCAAGTTTTTGGTGCCTGCGCTGAATGCGACCGTTGGGTTCTGGGCGACGGTGTCTCTGAACATTCCCGATTTCACGCGCTTTGCCCGTAGCCAGCGGCAGCAGGCAATCGGACAGGCTCTCGGTCTGCCCACCACGATGACGCTTTATTCGTTGATCGGAATCCTTGTGACGTCGGCGACTGTGGTCGTCTACGGAACCGCGATCTGGAATCCGGTGCAACTGCTCAGCCGTTTTCATTCTCCACTGGCCGTAGTGATCTCGCTGCTCGCGATTCTGCTGGCCACGCTCAATGTGAATATTGGCGCCAACGTGGTTTCTCCGGCCAACGATTTTTCCAACCTGTGGCCGCGAAAAATTAGCTTCCGGACCGGCGGCGTGCTTACCTGCTTTATGGGCGTCGCCATGATGCCCTGGAAGCTGCTGTCGAGCTACGGGACGTTCATCTTCGGATGGCTGGGCGGTTACGCGGCATTCCTGGGGCCGGTCGCGGGCATCATGATCTGCGATTACTTCGTGATTCGCGGGCGCGTACTGATCGTTGATGACCTGTACTTGCGGGGTGGAACCTATGAATACTCGCGCGGCTTCAACTGGCTCGCCGTGATTTCCTTGGCGGCTGGTGCGGCAACTGCGCTGGTGGGGCTGGTGATTCCGTCGCTGCGGCCGCTTTATGATTATTCGTGGTTCGTCGGCTTCGCCGTCTCGTTCGCGGTTTACTATTCGCTCATGAGGCTGCGAAGAGAAGCCACATTGCCGCAACCGGAAACGTCTCAGGGTTGAGTTTAGCCACGCTCCGGCTACTTGGTCTTCAACATTTTCTCGAGCACGTCGAGCTTGCCGTCGATCGGTCCCGTCTTCAAGTTCGTGATGTCGAGGCCCAGAATCTTCGCAATCAGCGGATATACGTTCACGTTCTCAAACGGCTCAAGGGTCATCCCCGACCGGATGTCCGGGCCGGCGGCGATGAAGATCGCCTTCATCTCAGGCATGCGAGTAGTGTCGCACCCGTGCATGCCAAGGGTTGCGCGCTGCGGAGCCCCGGGATCGGCAGTCGGGCTGATCAGGTAAGGCCCGCTGGGGACCACGACGGGGTCTCCTTCGCGTGGATTGCTGTCGAAATGAAGATATGCCGGGACCTGGGCGCGGCGATACACCACAAACTTGTCGCTTTTTCCGCGCAGAGTTTCATAGGCCTTCTGCGCGTCGCCGTCAGATTTTGGGTAAAGTTTGTTATCTACGATTGCGGCAAACGACGAGGGATTCAAACCAAACTGGTCGAGGTGGATGGGCGGACCTTCTACCTTCACCATCCCGTGATCCGCGAGCACGATCAAATCCACTGCCAGCTTTGTTTCTTTGATTCCATCCATCAACTTCCCGATTTCGCCGTCGAGTTCATGCACCGCGTCGGCAACCTGCGTACTGTCGGGACCGTACCGGTGTCCGGCCTGATCGGCGATGGAGAAATACAAAGTGATAAAGTGCGGACGCTGCTCCGGCGGAAGACGCAGCCACGTCAAAACCTGCTCCGCGCGCTTGGCATCGGGAAAACTGGCATCGTACTTCAGGTAGTAGGTTGGACGAACTCCCTGGATATCTGAATCCGAACCCACCCAGAAAAACGAAGCGGAACGCATGCCTTGCTGCTCCGCCAGTACCCAGAGCGGGGTTCCGCCGTACCAGGTGCCGTCGCCATCGCGCCCGTAGTTATACGTCGCTTTTCTCGCCGGATCGTAAAAGCTGTTGGCGATGATGCCGTGATGCTCCGGATAGAGGCCAGTCACAATTGTGTAATGGTTGGGAAACGTAATCGAGGGATACGCGGGAATCATTCCCTCCGGCGCGCTGGCGCCCTGAGCCGCCAGCGCCAGCAAGTGATCGGCGTGATAGCGCCTGGCATAATCGTAGCGGAAGCCGTCGAGCGACACGAGGATGACGTAGGGTTTCGAAAGCTGTTGCGGAGAATTCGGGCCGTGATCGACCGTAATAACCGGAGCGATGGACTGCCCGTAACCCGCAACCGCGAACGCGAGCGTGAAGCAGAGGATGATGACCGAGAGGCGAGGCACGATAGGTTTCGGCGCACGATGCATAAATCCCCCTAGCTCTTGAACGAAGGCAGAACTTCTTTTCTATACGTTTCCAGAGTGCCTTCTTCCTCGCCGCACATCAGATATATGTTGAATTGCGTCACTCCGACGCTCGCCAGCTTGCGAAGTTTTTCCTTGTGAGCCTCGACCGGACCAACCAGGCAGAAGCGATCCACCACTTCATCGGATACAAACTTCGAGTGGTCGCTATCGACTTCGCAATGCTCCTGGTAGTCGTAGTGGCCCTTGTTGCTGATATAGGAGGTCAATGCGGGTGGCAGTTCGTCCGGCTTGTAGCGCGAGACCAGATCCACCACATGGTTTGAAACCAAAGCTGGGAACCAGCGCACATGTTCGCGGGCGATCTTCAAATCTTCGGAAACCCACACCGGCGCGGCCGACATCACTTCGATCGTTTCGGGATCGCGTCCCGCAGCGTCGGCGCCTTTTTTCACAAAGCTCAGGCACCACGCGATCAGGTCGGGATCGGCGAATTGCAGAATGACGCCGTCGGCGATTCTGCCTGCGGATTCCAGAACTTTAGGTCCGTAACCCGCGATCCACGCTGGGGGCGCACCCGTCGCCCAGGAGATGCGCATAGGCTGCCCCTCATATTCAAGCTCGCGTCCGGAAGTCAGATCGCGAAACGTCTTCACCGCTTGCTCGAGTTGCGACCACGACACCGGCTTTTTCCCCAGTACGCGCCGCGAACTATCGCCGCGGCCAATGCCCAGCTGCATGCGCCCATGCGAAATCAAGTTCAGAGTGGCAAAAAGGCTCGCTGTCACCGTCAGGTCGCGCACGGCCGGATTCGTCACGCAGGTGCCTAGGCGCATGTTCGTCGTGTTCGTCGCCATGAGTGTGAGCAGTGGATAAGGCTCCAGCCACAACACGTGCGAATCGAAGACCCAGCCGTATTCAAAACCAGCCTCCTCGGCCTGGCGTGTGAGCGAGACGATACGGTCCACCGGCATGTCAGGCTTGAGCGTAAAACCGAATTTCACCTTGCCTCCTTGCCCATTGGTCAGGCAAATGAACACGACCAGAAACAGCACCAGAGGTGGGGAGTTTAGCATAAAATGCGTTCTCGACCGCTGGAGGATGAACGCATGGGCTTCGACACCATCATCGCAAACGGGCGTGTGGTCACCGCGACCGACACATTCACCGGCGATGTCGCCATTACGAAAGGAAAGATCGAAGCCACCGGGCAAAGCCTGCCGCGGGAAAACGCCGGCAAAATCATCGACGCCGCAGGAAGATATGTTTTCCCCGGCGGAATCGATGTGCACACGCACCTCGATATGCCGTTCGGGGGCACTACCAGCGCTGATGATTTCGAAACTGGAACGCGGGCCGCGGCATTCGGCGGCACAACCTGCCTGATCGATTTTGCGATCCAATATAAGGGCCAGACCCTGCGGACTGCGTTCGACACCTGGATGCAGAAGGCTTCCTCCCGCGCAGTCAGCGATTATTCCTTCCACTGCATCATCACCGATCTAGCCGATGCGCAACTCGAAGAAATGAACGCCCTGGTGCGCGAGGGTGTCACCAGCTTCAAGCTGTTCATGGCCTATCCCGGGGTCTTCATGCTGGACGATGGCAGCATCTTCAAAGCGTTCCAGGCCACAGCCAAAAACGGCGGCCTGGTCTGCATGCATGCAGAGAACGGCAACGCCATCGACGTGATCGTGCAACAGGCGCTGGCGGCAGGGAAGAAGGCGCCGAAGTATCATGCCCTCACCCGCCCCACGACGGCAGAGGCAGAAGCTACATCGCGCGCCATCGCGCTGGCCGAGATGGCCGGAGCGCCGGTCTACATCGTGCACCTGAGCTGCAACGAGGCTCTGGAGAAAGTTCGCGAGGCGCGTGATCGCGGCCTTCCCGTGTACGCCGAAACCTGTCCGCAATATTTATATCTGTCGATCGAGAATTTCGACGTGCCCGGTTTTGAAGGAGCAAAGTATGTCTTCACGCCCCCCCTGCGCGAAAAATGGCATCAGGAAAAGTTGTGGCAAGGATTGAAGCGCGATCATCTGCAAGTGGTTTCCACGGATCACTGTCCCTTCTGCTTCAAGGAGCAAAAAGAATTAGGCATCGGCGATTTCACCAAGATTCCCAATGGCGGGCCCGGAGTCGAACACAGGATGAGCTTGATTTATTCCGGCGGCGTCGCCGGAGGCCGCTTCAGCGTCAACCGTTTCGTGGAACTGGTTTCCACCGCGCCCGCGAAGCTTTTCGGCCTGTATCCGCGCAAGGGCACGATCGCGGTGGGCGGCGACGCTGATCTCGTGATCTTTGACCCCAACCGCAAACAAACGATCAGCGCCAAGTCTCACCACATGCGCGTGGACTACTCCATGTTTGAGGGGATTGAGGTCACGGGTATGCCCGACGTCGTGCTGTCGCGCGGCCGCGTGCTCGTTGAGGATGGCAAGTTTCTTGGACGGCCGGGCGCGGGGGAGTTCCTCAAGAGATCGACTTACACCCAACTCTAGAGAATGAGCCCTGCGATCTGCTCAGCGGTGGCCCGCGGTGAAGGCACGCTAAACCGCCAGCTCCAGTTCAATCTTCTTCGCTTCGCGATCCAATTTCTGAATGCGAAAGCTCCGTACCTGGCCGGATTGCAGAGCCTCCGGCTTTGATCCCGTGCTGCTCGCTCCACCTTTCCAGCGATTCTGCAGCATGGAACTGAGCGACGAAAGATCAGCCTTGGCTCCAGCAGGTTTCTCTTCCTCAACCGCGGCCGGTGCGGAAATCTGGCATGTGCCCACGATTCCTTCTCCCAGTTCCACTCGCGCCTGCCTGCCCGCAACCTCGACGACTCGGCCCGAGACCACATCCTTCTCCTGATGCTCGGCGATGTATTCCTCAATGCTGGTGGGAATCATTTGTTTAATTCCCAGCCGCAGCCGCCGTTTTTCGATGTCAACCTCAAGCACCTGCGCCTTCACCGGTTGGCCAATCTTCAGCATGTCCCCTGGATGCTGAATGCGCTTCTCGGCGCTCAGGTCGCTGATGTGGATCATGCCCTCGACGCCCTCGACCAGTTGAACGAACGCTCCAAATTTCGTGACGCTCACGACTGGCCCTTCAATCACCGATCCCACCGCGAAGCGCTGCGCCGCCGTGGTCCAGGGATCGCCCAACGCCTGCTTCAGACCTAATGAAATGCGGCGCTCGCCGGCGCTTACTCCGAGAATGACCGCCTCGACGGTTTCCCCCGGTTTCACTATATCTGCCGGATTCCTCACCTTCCTCGTCCATGACATTTCCGAAATATGGATTAAACCCTCAATCCCCGGTGCCAATTCCACAAATGCTCCGAAATCCGTAACCCGTGTGACGGTGCCGTGCACGCGCTCTCCTGCCTGATACTTTCCTGCGGCTGCATCCCACGGGTGGGGCAGAAGCTGTTTCATCCCAACGGAGATGCGCTTCTTCTCGGAATCAATCTTTAGCACGACGGCGTCGATCTCCTGCCCGACCGAAAGCACATCCGCGGGTTTGTTCACGCGCTGCCAGGAAATGTCAGAAACGTGCAGCAAGGCGTCGGCTCCGCCGATGTCGACGAACGCGCCATAGTCCATGAGGTTGCGGACGGTGCCGCGCACGGCCTCGCCTTCCTTCATGGCGGAATAACGTCGATCTTTGGTGGCCCGTTCTTCCTCTTCCGCAATCGCGCGATGATCCACCACGACATCTTCGTCCGCAACATCCAGCTTGGTAATCCGGCAGCGGATCTCCTGCCCAACTAACTTCTCCATTTGCGCAGCATCGCGAACTCCGCTGCGCGACGCGGGCAGGAACGCGCGCACCCCCACGTCCACGCTCAGCCCGCCCTTGACCACGCCGATGACCGTGCCCACAATCGTCGATTTTTCCGCAAACGCTTTTTCCAACGACGTCCAATCAGTCGGGCGCTGCACCTTGCCGCGGGAAAGTTCGTAGTAGCCCTCCAGGTCACGCCCTTTGACCGTAACCAGAAACTTGTCGCCCGGCTTCACCGTTTCGCTAGCAGCCTGGAACACGGCAAGCGGCAAGATGCCCTCGCTCTTGAAGCCGATATCAAGTAGAACCGAATCGGCGGTCACCGCCACCACCGTGCCTTCCCGGCCTTTGCCGGGTTCACCGGCTTTGCAGGAATGACTTTGTTCGTATTGTGAATAGATGGCGCCGAAAGATTCTTCGGCCTCATTGCTAGGCGGGACTTCTGGAGCGCTTGCTTTGGGCATGAAAAGTTACCGCGGCCTCATTCGTATCAGAATTCGAACTAGGATAACATCGCGAGACTTCCCGGCGGGCTAGCGAAGCGGGCCTGAGCCGTAAGCCGACCGGATCGGTTGATTCCTGAACAGCTCCCCGGTCCCTACAAAAAACTCTTCATACTTTCGTTTGCCGGAAACTCCAGATTCCTCGCCGTTGATCTTGCCCCAGATGATTCTGTCCGATCCGGAATCTGTCAGCGGCCGCGTGCCCTGAGCAGAATAGGAGTAGTACCGATCCCGCGCCCATCCGTATTGCTCCGGGGAAGATGTTCGGAGCACGCCGTCAGCCGGAATTGTGAAGACGTAGTTGCCGGCTTCCATCGGCAATGGTGGCGCGCCCTGCACTTCAAACTCGACCCGCACCCAGCCCGTGTATCCTTCGGGAATCAGGAAACGCGATGTGCGCTGAGTCGAATGCCGCGCGCTCACGCCCACCCACACCGCCAACCCGATCACAAAAACCACGGTGAGGGAGCCCACAACGATTCGCGCAGACCGGCCTGCGGCTTGGGGAAAAATCCAACTTCGCGCGGCATCCTGTTGCCTGAAGCCGACAAATGCGGAATACAAAGTGACGAGCAGCAAGAGTGCAGCGGCTACGTAGGGCAATATCATATGGGTTCAAAACCGAGGGCCGGAAGCGGTTCCGGATCGCGCAGCGGAACAATCCCCGGTGTGCGTTTCCCGAGCGTCGTCGCAGGCACAGCCGCGCAAAATTCCGTGGGCGTAATCCATGCTCGAGCCGAGGACGCGGGCTGCCTGTTCCCGAATTTCGTCCGAATGGATTGCACGATCGCCGGACCGTAGAAACTCCAAATCAACAGGGAAGCGAGCAATGCAAGCCTTGCCGCCGCAAACGGCTTGAACAGGCTGATATAGGCGGCAATCACCAGACACAACGATCCCAGCAAAGAGACGATTTCCAGCGGATTGATGGGAGTCCCGTACACCACCAGCGACATCAAGGTGTAGACATGGAATCCGGTCATTACCCCGGCGGCGAAATAGAGGCAAAAGGGAAGCATTTCGAAATGATACCTAGCCGCCAAACCTCAGTCGAAGGCCCGGCGTGGCCAGAGTTCCAAAGGGTCTCAGGGCTGCACCCCAATTTCAAAGTTCAGAGTCGAGAGAGAGAGCCGGTACTGGTACTGAGCATTGACATAGCCGATGGCGGCATCGGTCTGCTGCAACTGTGCCTGACTAAGCTCAACGATGGACCCCAAGCCCAGCTGGTAACGGCCTTGAGCGAGAGTCAATCCCAGATCGGCTTCCTTGGCGAGTTCCGCCTCCACGTCGATGCGCTGAAAGGCTGTATTTGCTGACAGCCAAGCGGTTCGAACATCGCGCACGACACGGTCGCGCAGATCCCGTGTGCTCTCGGCCGCGGCTTTCGCCCGGTAATTCGCTTCCGAAGCCTGCGCGGTGAAAAGAAAGCCATTAAAGATCGGGATACTCATATTCACGCCGATGGCGCCGTACCAGGGCGAAATGAAATAGTTAGGAAAGCAGCCGCCGAAGCAGTCTGGACGCACCGGAGACGCGCCTGCCATGCCCAGGGCGCTGATGGTAGGCAAAAGCTGATCGCGCTGGGCGCGACGAAACTTTTCCGCAGCCTGTTGATCATAGGTGAACGCCTGCAGATCGGGACGTTGCTGCAGTGCGGTATTGATGAGCACGTCCACATCCTGCGGCGGTGAAGGCGGCTGCGCGTCTTCGTCGCTCAACTCGTACCGAACCTCCTTATCGAAGCCCAATACCGCCGAGAGCGCCGCGATCGTGGAATCAACATTGTTCTGCGCATCGAGCAGCAGCAACTTGGCTTGCGCGAAATTTACCTGGGCAAAGGCCAGATCCAGCGTCGACTTCAGTTTGCTCTTCGCCAGTTCGTCAACCTGATGTTCTACCGACCCTCGGGTGGTCACAGTTTGCTGCGCCACCTTGAGCAGAGCTTCGGCCTGCAGCGCGTTGTAAAAGGCCTGGTCTGTCGCCAAAACTATATCTTCGGTGGTTGCCAGCGCATTGGCGTTTTGGGCCTTCTCCAGGAGCTTTGAGGAAGACACCAGGTTGATAGTGCGCCCGAAGTCGGTGATGAGTTGGCTGAGGGTTACTCCCCCGCCAGCATGTTCAAGGAGGCGGGAAGCAGTAAGCGCCCCCGCGCCGATGCGGCTGCCTTCATTCGCTTCGACTGCGGTTATGGCACCATTAAAATTAGGGAGTTCCGCTGCCCTAGTTTCGCGATAGATCTGATGTTGCGCCAGCGCGAGCAGGCGTCCCACGCTGATCTGGGGATTGTTCTTGATCGCCAGCTGTTCCGCCTGGGTGCGGGTTAAACGCATGGGACCGCCTGGTATCTGCGTGGCCGGCGACGCTTGGGCATCAGCGGAGGAATTTGCCTGCGAAGAACCCGTCTGAGATCCGGCCCCACGCGGGAAAGTGGCCGCGAGCGCCACTTGGGCGGGAGGCGCGGCGATCCCCGCCGCGTTCGGGGGGAGCTGTGGCTGCGGAGCGGAGGGTAAATTCTCGGCTGACCCCGAATGATCAGGGGTTTGCGCGAACCCAGCCTGAGGACGAACCGCCCATAAAGATAACAACAGCGCGAAGAATATGAAGGTGTTGGCCCTTATCATCGGGATGCCTCTCGAATCTCCTTCATCAGATGCCGTGTATATCTCTGAGTGATTCCAGGAAACGGAATGCCGCTGCTTCATTCTCCATGCTCCGTTGGCAGAGCGGTCGCGGTTTGCGGATTCCGCTTTCCGTACACCAGAAGATAGGCAGCCGGCACGATGAAGATGGTCAATACCACCGAAGAGGTCAAGCCTCCAATGATGGCCTTCGCCATCGGGGCATACTGTTCCGCGCCCGTTCCCAATTTCAGGGCCATCGGAATCATCCCGATAATCGTCGCCAGAGACGTCATCAAAATGGGTCGCAGGCGCACGCGGCACGCAGTGATGACTGCATCCGCCGGCGAAAGACCTTGCTTTTCCAGATTGTGCGCAAAATCAACGATGAGAATGCTGTTCGAGTCGGCGATGCCGACCAGCATCAGCACTCCCATCAGCGACATCACGTTCAAAGTACTACCGGTGAGCGGCAGAATAATCAGCACACCCACAAATCCCATCGGGATGGCAAGCATGATCAGGAATGGATCGACGAAAGATTTGAACTGTGCCGTCAGGATCAGGTACAGGAGAAGAAAAGAAATGAGAAATCCGAAGGCAAAACTCTTAAATGACTCTTCCATGCCTACGACCATGCCGCGCAGGTTCACACGCACATTTCCAGGAATCTTTGTTTTCTCGAGAAGGTTGCGAATCGAACTGGTCACGCGTTGCAGGTCTTCGCCTTTGGGAGTTACGTAGACATCGACGACTCGCTGGATCTGGTAATGGTCCACCTCGGTGGGCGTTTGAACTTGCTCAACCGTGACCACGTTATTCAGGACAGTCGTCGGCCTGCCTCCCGCAGAACAGGCCCAGGAGGGCTGAGCGTTTCCCCGCCGCAGTGGGCCAGTAGGGCCACAGCTCATGTTTCCCGCCGATCCCGGGTCGCGCAACGGAATCTGTCCCAGGTCGGCCATGTTGTGAATCGCGGCCTGGCCTTTTTCGAAAAACTGCACCGTCAGGTAGTAGTCGTTGCCGCTCTTGCGATCGACCCAGTAATTGGGTGCGATCATGTAATTGGAATTGAGCGCCGTGATCACATTATCGACCACGTCCTTCTGCGTTAATCCCAACTCGCCGGCATGAACGCGGTCTACATTCAGGCGCAGGGCGGGATAGTTCATGTCTTGCGGAACATAGACCTGGTCCACACCGTGGATCTGGCGAATCTCCGTCGCCAGGTTCTGGGCGATGCCATTAATCTGATCCAGATTTGAGCTGCTCACTTGTACGTCAATCGGAGCCGCCGCCCCCTGGTTCAAAATTGCATCGACCATCGAGCCGCTGGAAAAAAATGTGCGGACCTCGGGCAACTGGCTGGCCATCTTGTGCTGCACGCGATCCATATACTCGAAGCTGCTCAGACGGTGCGATTCGCTTAACTGTACCTGCACCGTCGCGGTGTAAGCACCGGAATTAGTTGTGTAGAGCGAAGAGAAGTCCGGAACCACGCCTATGTTCGAGACGATCCTTCTCAAATCCTTGCCTTCCATCGTGCTTCGGATCAGGTCTTCAACTTTGGCGACATATTGGTCCGTTACTTCGATGCGGGTGCCGGTGGGAACTTTCAGATTGATGGTGAACTGGCCGGCATCGGTTTTGGGAAAAAACGCCAGCCCCATCAAGGGATAGATCGCCAGGCTGGCCACAAAGACACCGCTAAGCATCAGAACTGTGACTCCCGGGCGCTGCACTGCCCGCCGCACCCAGTACTCGTAATAGTCCAAGACCTTGTTGAACATCCGGTTGAAGCGAGCGTTAAATCTGTCCAGCCAAGAACGGCTGGCAGCGGTCGTGGGTTCGACCTCATATTCATGGTTCTCGTGCCCGGTATGAGGCACCGCCTTCAGGAAGCGCGAGCAGAACAAGGGGATCACCGTCATGGCTACGACAAAGGAAGCCAGCAACGAGAGGCAAAACGCCAGCGCCAAAGCAGAAAACAAGAACTTGGCAACGCCGTAAAGAAATACCACAGGAAAGAAGTCAACCACGTCCACCAGCGTGGCCGCCAGCACCGCCAGATTCACTTCGGCGCCACCCCTTTCGGCAGCGATGATAGGAGCGGCTCCCATCTCCAGATGCCGGTAGATGTTCTCCAGCGAGATGACGGAATTGTCGATCACGCGCGAGAACGCCAGCGCCATGCCGCCCAGGATCATTGTGTTGATTGTCCCACCCATCATGGCCAGCACTACAAACGCGGCCAGCGCAGATAAGGGAATCGAGAGCAACACCGCCGACGTGGCGCGGAAGCTGCCCAGAAAAATCAGAATCATCAGGCTGGTCAGAATCAGGCCCAGGGCACCCTCGTGCAGCACCGTGTCAATGGCTTCCTTCACGTAGACAGACTGGTCGAACACAATGCTGGTCACCATCTGCTTGGGAATGTCGTAAAGGTGCTTGATGAGTTGCCGAACTCCATCGACCACGGCAATGGTGTTGGTATCGCCGCCTTGCTTCATGATGGGAATGTAGGCAGATTTCTGGCCGTCAATGCGAACGATATTGGTTTGGATTCCATGGGCGTCTTCCGCTGTTCCGACATCGTTCACCGTGACCCAGGAATGCCCATCCACCTTGAGCGGCACCTTGCCCAACTCGTCCATGCTGTCGACCAGGCTGTTGGAGTAAACGAAATAATCGTACGGACCCATCTTCACGTCGCCTGCGGGCAGAATCAGGTTCGAGTTATTGACCGCGCCGACCACGTCCATCAAGCTAAGCTGGCGCGACGATAGTTTGTACGGATCCACGTAGACCATGATCTGGCGGTAGATTCCACCGAATACGCCGGGAATCGAAGAACCGGGCACAACCGTGATCTGATTGCGGATTTGAAACTGGGCGTAATCGTGAAGCTGCGTTTCGTTGAGACCCTCGCCTTTGACCGTGACCAGCGCCACCGGCAGGCTGGACGCGTCAAACTTCAGCACCACCGGAGGCAGGGTTCCGGGCGGCAGACGCTTCAAGTCGGCAAGAGCCAGGTTCGAAAGCTCGGTGACATCGGCATCGGGGCTCGTCCCGGGCTGGAAATACACTTTGATGATGCTCACGCCCTGCAGCGATCGGGACTCAAAATGATCGACGCCCGCAGCCAAAGTGAAGAAGCGCTCCAGAGGATCGGTGATATCGGTTTCAATGTCCTCGGGCGGCATGCCGGAGTAGAACGTAGCGACCACAACCTCGGGCAGATTGATCGGCGGAAACAAATCGATCGGCATCCGCCACAGACTGGTCACACCAATGACCAGCAGCGTCAAACAGATCACTATGATGAAGTACGGATTGCGAATTGAAAACCCTGGCATAAAATTTGTCCCGTTGCATTCGTAGGCGCATCCGGCGTATACGAACCAAGCACCTCTCCCTGCTTACTGCGTGTTTTCCTCGTGGTACTGCAACACAGCCACGGCCTGCGGATGAACCTTCTGGCCGACTTTCAGGCCACTGCGATCGCTCACCACGACCTGCTCGCCTTCGCTCAGTCCGGACGTGATTTCAGCGTCGCTGGATGTCTGCAATCCAAGTTGCACGTTGCGATCTTCGATTTCTCCACTCCCATTCACCACGAAGACGGTGGTCTTGTTGCCTTCGTGATTCAAAGCCAGGACCGGCACCGAAGGCACGTCATCTTTACGGTCAAGCACCAGTTCCGCGTCCGCATAAAGGCCCGGTAGCAATACGCGCTGCGGATTCGGAACGTCCACTTCCGTGTGCATGGTGCGGGTGTCTTCCCGCACATCCACGGAGAAGCGCGCCACCTTCCCCGGAAACGTCCGGTTGAGCGAAGGCACGTGCACGTCCACGTGATCGCCAACCCGGATGTATCGAACGTAAGACTCGGGAACTGGAATCACCAGCCGGAAAAGATCATCCTGCGACAGCTTGACGATCGGCATGGCCTGCGTGCTCGAACCCGTGCCCGCCTGCACCAGCGTTCCCAGGTTCGCGTACCGTTCCGTCACCACTCCCGAAAACGGTGCCGTAATCCTGGAATAGTCAAACAGGCTCTGGTCGTGAGCCAGTTTCGCCCTGGACACCGACAACTGGCTCTGGGCCGCTTCCAGGGCGGCCTGCCCAGCGTCCACCTGGGCGGATGCAGCCATATCTTTTCCCTGCGCGTCGTCCACTTCCTGCTGCGCGACAATTCCCGGCTGGCTCTCGAACACACTATTCAAACGCGTATATTGCAGGTGAAGCGCCTTGTATTGCGCCTGGTAGCGATACAACTCATGCTGTGCCCGGCTCACTTGATTCGCAGCATTCTTGATTTCCGCCTGATCTTCCTGAAGTTGCGCCTCTAACTCTGGAATCTCCAGAATTGCCATTACCTGGCCAACCTTTACGTGTGTCCCGTAATCCACGTCCAGCTTCTTCACGTATCCAGACTCTTTCGCATAAACGTCAATCTCCTGGAACGGCACCAGTTCAGAGGACAAAGTAATTTCCCGGCCCAGGGACTTCTTCACCACCTTGGTTACGCCGACGGTGATGGCCGGTCCGCTCGCTTGAACCCTGATGTTTCCATCTCCCGAACAGGAAGAAAGTAACATCGCGAGCGCTGCCAGACTGCCCGCTATAGCAACGCTTACACCGCCGCAGCGCAGCCGCTTCAATGTGGGCGAAACCATCGCCCCGCTTTGGTTGTAATCTTGAGTCATTGAGTTTCTCTTCACGTTAGCGCCTGGCCGTTTCTTATTTCGCTGCCTTCATAACCTCGCGCAGTTTCGCCACTGAAAATTCCCGAGACCGGCAAAAATCGATGATCTTTTGCTCCGTCTCTTGTAACTTCTCCGCGACCCCCGGAACGTCAGCCGCGATCTCTCCCGGCACGGTCAGGACGCCATGACGATCTCCGTGCAGCAAGTCTCCCGGCCGCACTTCCATTCCTCCTACATGGATCACAGCTCCGATCTCAAAAATGTGGGCGTAGGCGTGGGAGACAGCGACGCTTCCCGCGAACAACTGAATGCCCATGGTGCGCACGGAAGGCAACTCACGTACTGCGCCGTTGGTTAAGTAGCCGACGCAGCCCAGAGCTTTCAAAATTGCGGCATGCATGTCCCCGACAAAGGCCCCCCGTCCGGGTGGGTTATCCATGTCCTCCAATACGACGATGCGGGGCGCGGGAATTTCGAGAATACTGTTCCAGAAATCCGCACGGTCGCGGAAACTGCCGCCAACCACCGGCGGTTCACCGCTGCGCAGGCGGCCGGTGACCGCGTAGCCCACCATGGGCGGGGCGTCTGGAAACATGCAGCGCACGCTGGCGTCGGCAAATCCTGTGTTACACAGCCTGACGTGAAACGACTCGATCGCGTTGGCGACCATGCACGTGTCGTACTGGCGAAGCGCGTCAAGTTCTTCTTCCGTCAACGAAGGTGCCACCCGCATGCCTGTTTCCTTTCTCGAATATAGTATTCTTAATTGCTTAGAGTATTTTTATCTCTCAAAGCTTTTCGACCATCGACCCCGGATTCTCCCGGCCATCGCTGACCACAAGAATCTTTTCATTCCGAAATGAATTTTCTGCCTGCCGGCCGGCAACCGGAACAACTCCCTTTCCTGAGAGGAACTGGAGAGAAACTCCAGCCACCTCGCTCCGGTTTCGCCGCTCAATCCGCTTTATGCCAGCTCGCATTGCGATCATACCGCTTTAGAGTCTTCGTGATCTCTGCGGTCCGCGGACCTAGATCCTTCTCATAGACGATGCCGTCCTGATTTACCATGAACGTCATGACTCCGGAAGACCGGTACTCCGCTGGATACGCCACAAACGCGAACCCGCGCGTCATCTTCCCGTCCTCCAGATAGCTGTGCGCGCTTTCCGGCGCCATCGCTGCCTGGCCCTTCAGAATCTGAAAGTAATAGCCTTGAAACGGTTGCGGCTTTTGAGCCGCTGCTTCCGTATAGCCTTCGTCGGCAGCTGCTGCCACCAGCGCACCGATCGGACTTGCGGGTTCATTGGAGGATGCCTTCCAATAAAGCCCGTTGTGCCGGCCAGGATCGCTGAAGAAGCGTTGCGCGTACTGCCGACCTGAGTCCCCATCGTGCGTTTGTGCGTAATATTCCTTTTCCGCGTCCACCAACTCACGGCACACCTGGATTGCGGTCAGCTCGTTTTCTCCGATCCTGCGATAAAGAATCTCCTGTTTCGCGACCTTGGTATCGAAATACCACCCGTCGGCACTGTGCGCCAGCGGAATCGGCGTCGGCCAGTTTTCCGCGCCGACGTACAGTGTGGTGGCGCCATCCGGTTCGCCTACCAGGCGATGCATTTCCTCATATTTGTGCACGAAGTTATCTCTGTCATTCGCATCTTCCGTTTCATCTCCAGAAGAAACCAGGTCCCTGGCGTCCGGCCCCAGAATCTTTTCTAACGTCTGCAGGTCGCCACTCTGTAGCGCCGCGACCAACCCGTGACTGGCTTCCTCCGCGGACACAAAAGTCCGCTGCCCCGCCTGCCGCCCCTGGGATTTCAAGGCCTTGGATTGTTGTCCGCCGGGCGCCGGTTGTTTGGCAGATTGCCCCTCGGCGAGGTTTGAAAAAAGTCCTGGACCTGCAACTAGAACCGCAACCACGGCAAGGACAGCCACGCTGCCAACGCCAAGTCGATTGCTTGTGCTAACCCTGCTTCTGGTTAACGTCATGAGCAACATGTCCTTTCTGGCGAATGCCAATCTCAGGCCGAGTCATGCCGATTTCGGCTGCGAGCATTACCGTCTGCCTCCACCGCCGCCACCGTGCATTCCACCACTGCCACCGCGCATTCCACCACCGCCGCCTCCGCGCATTCCGCCGCCCCCAAAGCTCGAACTCCCTCGCGAGGAAAAGCTGCGGGCGAATCCGCCATGGCTGAAGCCGCCAAACGCACCAGATCGCGTTCCGGAAAAACCTCCAGACCTAGGAGCGGTAAAACCGGGAGCCCGGGATCCGGCAAAACCACGACTGGCAGAACCATGGTCAGCCAAGCCATGACCGGCAAAACCATGACCAGCCGAACCACGACCAGCGGAATCATGGCCCGCAAAACCATGCCCCCCGCTTGAGCCAAAGCGGCGACCCTCTCCGCCAAAGCCGCGGGCGAAGCGATCGCCGCGACCGTACGGCGCGTACCCACGGTAGTTTCCGTGGAAGTAAGCGTTGCGATCGTAAAAGGCGTGGCTGTGGAACGCATAAGCACCGCCGCCATACAGCAGACCCCGGTTGTACCAATCGCAGCCCCACCGATTCCATCCCCAGCCAAATCCACCGAACGGGCCGACGCCAAATCCGATCCCGAAAGAAAGGTATGGCCCACCCGCGGCCCACCATGGGTAGAATCCCGGCCACAGCCCAACGGGATAGCCGTAAATCAAGTCCGGATCATAATCCGGGACGTATACCACATCCGGATCCGCCGGCTGAATCACGATCGACGGCCCGTCGTCGCTCACAACCTGCTGCGGCGTCGTTCGTAGATTTCCCGCTTCTCGCGCCTTTTCGCGCATGTATTGAATGGCTTCCATGACATCCGCCGCCTGGTTGTAGTTGGCGTCGCCCAGTTCGGAAGTCCACGAAAGATTCTTGTCCATATTGGCCAGCACTGAAGGAAACTGCGTGAGGGCCTTCACACTCGGGTCCCAGTCCTGCTTGTCGACCTCCGCCCCCAGTGCCGCTCCCTGCAGGTTCGGATTTTCCTGCAGAAACCGTTCCACCTCGACGATCTGCGTGGGATAGGCTGAGGCCGCAAGGATCTGCGCGACCAAGGCATCGGGGTATAGTGCGATAGGAGCGACCAACTGCTGTAGCTGTTCCGAGCCGAGCTGCGCCGACGGGGGCGGCGGACCCTGTGCCGGTGGCTGATCCTGAGCCGTAGGCGGGGCGGCCTGCAACCCGCCGGTCCCGATAACCAGCCCGAGCCCGCACGCAACTGCAGTGGCAAGGATCTTTCGAAACGTCGATCTCATAATCCTCTCCTCACTGTGCCAAGACTCCATTTGGTCCTAACCTCAGAACCATCGCCGGAACAACCCGGTCCGCCGGGATGTCCGCATTCTTTCCACGATGGCATCGCCCGAAGTTCAACCCGACCGAGGTGAAGTGAGCTGGATCGGGTGTCGGATCGGGAGCAATGCGTTCCGCGCTATGCAGTTTGAGGGCATCGCCCACTCCTGCAAGTTTGGAGTTGCCAGGAAACTACGACCTCATGCACTGGCCGTAGCAGTCACCTGCGCATGCGATTAGACGAGGGATTTAAAGGACGGAGGAGGCCGATTGTAGAGGTTCTGGTCGGGCAGAAAGGTTGAAACCAGAGGTCGGGCTGGCGCGAATCGCGGGTAAACGATGGGAGCCTGCAAGACCCCAAAGCAAACCACTGGAGGCACCCACTCGGCCGCACTCTTGGCTAGGCGCTGGCATTTCGCGTCCGGCGAAGCGTTCGTCCGCACTGCCTGTGCGGCTCCAGAACTCGGCGTCAACGGCGAGCCATAGCGCGTAGCCAGGCTCACCGTCAGCGAGCATATGGCAAAAACCACAATCAGCGCGCACCATCTCCGGCGTCGTTGAGATTCGCGATGGGTTAGCGGTGACATTTTCAGGAGCGTCTTGCGACCTCAGTTGTTCTTACCATATCGATTTGAGTCGCCGCAAGCAAGAGGGATAGACGTGACCACCGTAACCATATCACGACAATATAGTTGGAAGCCTATTTCCTGATGTTGGTTGCATGATTCTGCAGCAAATTTTGCCCAGGCCACGGGGTTCCGCCACGCTTGAGTGAAATTCCGGCGACGTGCGCTCCTGTATCCAGAAATTGTACCCTACCAGCAGAGCCGGAGAAGATCACTGGCTGAAGCACCCGAAAATCAATTCTGCGCCAGTCCTCCGACCCCTCCTGCCCATTCACCAGAAATTAACCCGTTTGTAACCATCCTGTAACACGCCGCCGATAGAACCAGAACATCTATCCCAACGCCTTAACGCGTCCGGTCAAGCGCCGGGATTTTGTTTGCTCCCAGTAAGCAACGCGCCGAAAGTGAGAAGCGTAATCAAACAAAGAGTGATGTGGCGAGTGTAGTGCCTGCGATTTCAACAAACTGAATGCAAAATTCATTCCAAAAGAGGAGAGTGTAATGAGATCTGCGTGCAAGTTGTGCGCGATTGTATTTCTGGCGACGTCGCTGGTAGCGCAAACCGACACAGCGCCTAAGCCTAAGAAAACCAAGGCTGCTGCCACCGTGACGGCGGCTGATGTGCAGGCGTTGAAAGACGCGATTGCCTCCCAGCAAGCCGCCCTGGCGCGGCAGGAGCAACAGATTCGGGAGCTGCGGGAGGAATTGCACCACAAGGATCAAGCTGTGCAGCAGGCCACGACCGCGGCGTCCGACGCCGCCGGAAAAGCGGATGCGGCCCAGGCACAGGCGGCACAACAGCAACAGGCAGTTGTGCAGGTGCAGAGCGACGTGGCTGATCTCAAGACCAATGTCACCAACACCGCGCTCAGCCTGCAGGAAACGCAGAAGAACGTGACCGCGGCCTCGGAGAGCCCGATGGCGATTCATTATAAGGGGGTTACGATCACTCCGGGCGGGTTCCTGGCGGCTGAATTTGTGCGTCGTTCGCGAGCGCTCGCGGCCGACGTCAATACGCCATTTAATGCCTTGACGATGCCTGGGGCGTCGCAGAGCGCCATGTCGGAGTTCTTCGGTTCGGGTCGCCAGTCGCGTATTTCCATGCTGGCCGAGGGCAAGCTCAGCTCCGCTAAACTGTCGGGCTACTTCGAGTCGGACTTCCTGTCTGCCGGGGTCACCGCGAACAACAACCAAAGCAACAGCTACGGGCTGAGGCAACGGCAGGCGTGGGGTCAGGCCGCGTTCGATAACGGCTGGAGCTTCACCGGCGGCCAGATGTGGAGTCTGATCACGGAAACCAAGCACGGGCTGGACAACCGTACGGAAGCGGTTCCGATGACCGTGGACGCGGCGTATACCGTGGGCTTCAGCTGGGCGCGGCAGTACGGTCTGCGCGTGGTGAAGAACTTCGGCAACAAAGCGTGGTTCGGAGTAGCAATGGAGAACTCGCAGGCCACGATCACGACGCACAACAACGCTGCCAATTTCCTGGTGGGTTCTGCGGGCGCGGGCGGCGGCGTCTACAACGGCGGAATCACGACCTGTACCACGAACAGCAGCGGCGTTACGACCTGCAGTCCGGCGGCGAGCTATTCCTTTAACCCGTCGCCGGATGTGATCGCCAAGTTGGCGTTTGAGCCCGGTTTCGGACACTACGAAGTTTTCGGAATCTACAGCCGCTTCCGCGACCGCGTGTTTCCCTGCGAAGACGTTCCCGCCACGTCACCCTGCGGCGGATCGACGACGCCGGGACCCAATGTTCTGGGCGCTCACAATTTCTCCCAGAATGGGGGAGGCGTCGGCGCCAACGCGCGCTGGTCATTTGCCAACAAGCACCTCGATTTCGGATTGCACTTCATAGGCGGCAGCGGCGTGGGCCGTTATGGCGCTGGTGGTCTGCCCGATTCGGCGGTCAACGCTTACGGACCCCTGGCTTTGATCAAGAACTTCCAGGGACTGGGAACGCTGGAGTGGCACGGACCGAAGCTCGACGTTTACCTGAACGGTGGCTCAGAATATGCCAGCCGGACGGCGTCTCTGGATCCAGTCACTCTTAAGTATGTGGGTTACGGGTCCCCGTTCTTCGGCAATGGTGGTTGCTACACTGAAGCCGGTCCGGCAAACGGAGCAGGATTCCTGCCCGGCAGTCCGTCAGGCTGCACGGGTGATACGCGCGCGCTGGTCGAAGGCACGGTGGGGTTCTGGTACCGTTTCTACAACGGCCCCAAGGGACGCTTCCAGTGGGGACCACAGTTCTCCTACGTAAGCCGCAACGCGTGGTCGGGAACGGCGCCCGCGGGAATAAGCAACTCGCCCCATGGACTGGATGGGATGCTGTTTACCTCCTTTCGCTACTACCTGCCGTAGGACGTAAGAAAAGCGAAGGCCGAGTTGAGCCTTCGCAGCAAATGCTCGAGAGGAATACCGGCGCCGGGGCAGTCGACTTGACTGCATCGGGCGCCGGTTTGTTTTTTAGTTGGTTTCTCAACGAACCTGGGAGGTGCTGTTAGGGCCTACATTTTCAGGGCCCGATTTCTCCACGGTCTCTTTGAGTTAGATCGTTTTTTAGACCCGCAGAATCATCACTTCAGTGGCCTTGATCAGAGCGGCTGCCGACTGGCCGGGCTTGAGTTGCATTTCGCGCGCAGATCTAGCGGTGATGATCGAGATGATTTGCTGGTTGCCGATCGAAAGCGTCACTTCGGCCATGAGGCCGCTGATGCGCACGTCCTCGATTCGTCCCACGAGCTGATTGCGTCCGCTGACCCGGCGGATGAGGTCCTGGCGTTCGGGAGCGGTCCTGGCGCGGGTCCGGTACAACAGCCGATCCAGTTCACTCTGGGGGATTCGGTGATGTCCCCCGGGGGTCTTGACGCTGCGGATTTTGCGCGTGTAAATCCATTGCTTGATCGTGGGAAAACTGATTCTTAGCTGCAGGGCGGCTTCGCGCGGCTTCAACAGCTCATCGTCCGGACGGAGCTGTCTCGCGGACTGGTGTTTCATAAAGGTTCCAGCGAAATCGTATCTTGGCGGCACGATTTGGTCAAAAGTGAACGGGTACCTCCAGCCCGCCGCGAGAGTAATGCCGCCGCAAGCGATAGCAGATTCCTCGGCGCTTGCGCTCCTCGGAATGACAAACGATAGAGACACCATGCGCTGCAAGGTTAGAGCGATTAGCCAGGACCTTCGGTCTGCGCCCCGTGCCCAGCGCAAATAGACGATGAACGCATAAAATCGTATAGCATTTGCGTTAGCATACGTCATATATATACAATTTCCATTTTTGATCTCATTCTGCCCTGGAGGGTGCATGAGTAAGGCTCGTATGTTTTGCGTGCTGGCCACGTTATGTCTGACCCCGACCTTGACTCTCGCCCAAGACGCTTGCGCGAGCGGCCACGAGTTCGCCACCACCGATTGCGCGCTGACCTGGCACGGCATCACGCTGTACGGTGCGTATGACGTCGGTGTCGGCTACGTCAGCCACGGTTTACCGGAAAACGGTTACAACTACGAAGGCGAATCTCTGGTGAACCGAAACGGGTATCAACATCGCTTCCTCGTCGCACCGAACAACCTGCAGCAAACGGGTCTGGGCATCCGGGGCAAGGAAGAATTTCTGCCGGGCTGGTCGGTTGTGTTCAACGCTTCCACTGGCATCAATCCGCAGTCCGGCCTGCTCGCCAACGCGTCGGCCACCGACACCATCAACAACGGCCTTCCCAGAAGCGGCTATTCGGAAGCCATCGACGGCGCGCGCGCGGGCCAACCTTTCAATGATGAATACTATGCTGGTATATCGTCCGTGCATTTTGGCACGCTGACCTTCGGTCGGCAGCGCGCTCTCGGTACCGATGCAATGCTGCTTTACGATCCGGCCGGCGGCGCCTATGCCTTTTCCTACATCGGCTATAACGGCACAATGGCCGGCGGCGGCGACACCGAGGACAGCCGTTGGGACGACGCGCTGAAGTATCGCCTCGCCTATGGCCCGGTCCATTTCGGCGCGATGTATAAATTCGCCGATGGGAGTGGCGGCTGCTACTCGGCATCCGCAACCTTTACTGCTGCCACCTGTACGCCGGAGTCGGCGCATAATAACGCCTACGGATTCGACCTCGGCGGAAACTACGGCAAGTTCTCCGCCGATGTCGTCTACCAACATTACAACCAGGCGATCAGCGTATTGAACCCCTTGCTGGGGCCTCAGAGTCTGACGCAGCTCTATCAGTCGACCACCGACAGCATCAATACAAATCCCATCACCGGCGCCAATCTGATCGGAACGACCAACACCGTATATGGCATCGTGACCGACAACCGCGCCATTATGGCAGCTGCCAGGTATACGTGGGACCGGTTCAAGCTTTTTGCCGGCTACGAATACATCTGGCAGAATAACCCGTCGAACCCGCTGGGCATCGGCGCCTCGGACCAGGGCGGTTATTTCATGAGCGGGGTCGAAGACAACAATCTTGATTCTGAAAAATTGCTGCAGATCTGGTGGACGGGCGTGAAGTACACCTACCGCAGCAAAACCGACATCACTTTCTCCTGGTATCAGCAGCGGCAGAACGACTTCCGTGTTCCGCCGACCTGCTCGCCCTCGGCCGGTTTCCGCAGTGCCTGCGCGGGCACCCTCGACGAGGTGTCGCTCTATACGGATCATCACTTCACCAAGCGTTTCGACGGTTTTGCCGGAATTGCGTATTCCTGGGTGAGCGGCGGTCTGGCCATCGCCATTCCTCATGGCCCAGGCGTCCCCTATGACTCCAACAACAACTTTGCTCCGACAGTCGGTGGTCGTTTCACGTTCTGATCGTTTCTGCGGCTCAGGATTATAGCCGGAACATTGCCGTGCTACATTTACGGCGATGCGTTCAGCGACAGAGCCCGCCGAGCTCAGCCTTGCTCAACAGCCCTCCCTTGCGGAATTGGCGGTGGTCTTTCTGAAGTTGGGCACCATTTCATTTGGCGGGCCGGCCGCGCATATCGCGATGATGGAGGACGAATTCGTACGGAAGCGGCAATGGATTACTAGGGCCGACTTTCTTGATCGCCTTGCAGCGGCAAATCTTATCCCTGGCCCCAGTTCCACAGAAGTAGCGATCTTCGTCGGGCATGCAAAGCGCGGCTGGGCGGGGTTGCTGGTTGCAGGCTGCTGCTTCATTATTCCGGCTGCCGTTTTGGTAGCGCTGATCGCGGCGGTTTACGTTCGCTTCGGATCGCTGCCACAGGTCGCCGGTGTTCTCTTCACGATCAAGGCGGTTGTGATCGCGATCATTCTGCAGGCTTTGTGGGGCCTTGGTCGAACGGCCTTGAAAACCAAGGGCCTGGCTATCATTGGGATATTTTCGATCGGGCTCAACGCGGTCGGGATGGCTCCGCTGATTGTTCTGGCGATTGCCGGGCTGGCTTCCTTGGCAGGGTTATTGCTGGCGCGGCGGGGGCACCGGACGTTGTTGGCCGTTCCTCTGCCTCAGCCGCTGGCTTTGCTGGTGGGAGCAACCGCTACGGTGGCGATGGTTCCGATCAGCGTGCTTCGGCTATTTCTTTCATTCTTGAAAATCGGATCGGTGGTGTTTGGAAGCGGCTACGTGTTGCTGGCGTTCCTCAGGACGGAATTCATCGATCATCTGCACTGGATTACGGAAAAGCAATTGATTGACGCCGTGGCGGTTGGCCAATTCACTCCCGGCCCCGTCTTCACGACTGCCACTTTTATTGGTTACCTGGTCGCGGGAATTCCGGGGGCCGTGGTCGCGACATTGGGGATTTTCCTGCCGGGATTCTTGTTGGTTGCCGTGAGTGGGCCGCTCATTCCGAGGATTCGCCGCTCCCCGGTGGCTGGCGCTTTCCTGGATGGAGTGGTGGCCGGCTCTTTGGCGCTGATGGCGGTAGTGGCCTGGCAACTCGGAAGAGCCGCGATTTCGGATTGGTTGACCGCCGTGATCTTCGTCGCGAGTGCAGTTGCTCTGATCCGTTTCCGCGTCAACTCGGCGTGGCTCATCGGTGGTGCGGTGTTGATTGGGTGGATTGTCCCGTTGACCGGGCTGGCATTGTAGCCTCCTGTGTTCCACAGTGGGGAGTCAGTGCACGGCCGCATCTGCAGCAAGGGTGATGACCGCTGTGTTCGGATAATAGTGAGCGAGGATTTCACGGTAGTCCGCACCCTCATTAGCCATTGCCTTGGCTCCGGCCTGACAAAGACCGATACCGTGGCCCTGGCCGACTCCCCGCAGAACAATCTGCTCGCCATCGGTTCTCGCGATGAATGTGTTGCTGGGCACGGTGTTCCAGACTAATTGACGATCGAGGTTCAGGCGCGAAGTTTCGTTGGAACTCTGGAGGGTCTTGGCCTGTTCATTAGAGATTCGACTTTGCCAGTGCCATGGGTGCTGGCGGCAGTATTTGCAATCCACCGAATAGTACGGGTAAGCGGCCAGAGGCAGGCCAAACTCGGCAGGAGTGTGCGTACGTCCGCTGCAACTGCGGGTGTACATGGCGCCTATGGCGTGAGATTGGTAAGCGATGACCAGACTACGAGTAGCGATGACGGCCTGCGCGACGGCAGAATCATTCGCAGGCGCTGCGCGCAGAAACTGACAGTGGGTGGTATCGCAAAAATCGAAATCGCGGTGACGGCCTTTGCTAGCGACAAAATAAGAACGAGCTGCGATAGCCAGAGCTTTCAAAGACTCGGAAGGCTCGTCTCCGGCGCTTTCCGCAGCCACGGCGGAGGCAACGGCGGTTTCCAGGTCCGTGGTAACGATCGCCGTTAGAACCTGGGAAGCCGGTTTCAACTTAAGCGTGCCGCGATACTTTCGTGTGATCTTCCCTGGGATGGAAAGAGTGAATTCAACGGGACCGTTTTCGCGACTCGTCACTGTAACTTCAGACGTACGAAGGACGCGGCTTCCAATTGCAACAAACAGTTTGTTTCCGTCGGCGCGAATGTGCGCCAGGTTCACGCCTGAGCTTCCTTCGAGAACGAAAGACTCTCCCGCGACGTGGACGACCAGAGCCGAACTGGCAGAAGGTCTCAGTGCGAGGTGTTTTGGGTGAAACAAGGTGAACACCCCGATGCGCACGTTCTGTCCGACGGCAGCCGAGCACGCGAGGATGACTGTGAGGAGAGCGGTTGTGAGTTTCATGCTGGCACTGAAAGTTACTTCTGGAGGGAGCGCAACATCTCTCCGGCAATCTTGGCCGCCTGTGCTCCGGGGACGCCGTGCACGCGGACCATGAGCAGCGTCCGAGGTTCCTGCGAGGGCGTCATGACGATGGCAAAACCGTCACCGGGAGCGTGCGTCGAGTGGGTACACATGGCCGTGCCGGTTTTGACGAGAGCATAGGGGAAGGGAAGAGCGCGATCCACTTCGGCGCCGGTGCCCTGCTGTGCCGATTGTGCCATTCCGGCGAGAATCTGGCGGACGCCTGGCTGATCTCGGCGGCGAACTAATTCGAGATACGCACCCGCCATGTGCGGAGGCGAAATCAGCCAGCGATCACCCAGACCGGCCAGCGCAGGTCCCGCGCTTGCTGACGCGGGAGGCTCAAGGCCGAAGTGCATTGCGGTGGGAGCGACGTCGGCGGCGGTCATTTGTTCCGTGAGCACGCGGAAATAAGAATTGCAGGAGTACGCGATCGCGGTGGAAAGGTCCACGAGACCGTGGCCGCGCGGACGCCAGCATCCCGTTGCCGATCCGCGGCAAACGTGTGGCGGGAAAAGGAATGCGTGATGCTCGCCATAGGCCAGCGCGGTGAACGGTTTTACAAGCGAGCCGAGTGGAATCGGGGTGTCGAGATTATCCCAGCGGGAGGCAAGCGTTTTGCCGCTGGGGACGTCAATGAGTAGAAACGACATGCTTGCGTCAGGGTAATCGTGGGCTAATCTCTGGCTGGCCGCCTGGGCAAAGAGTGAGGCCGGAGGGGAGTCTGCGCGATCCGACGCGGAAGACCTTGTGTCACCGCTCGAAGGCGACAGCGCGAGCAGAGCCACGATCAGCGGAAGCGCGAGATTTCCGTTTCCGATACTTATTCTGACCATTCGTAGGTAACCGTCTGCAGGACTCTGTCCCCGTTGGTGCGAACGGCGATGTGCTCTGCGGAAACGCCGGCGAGAGTGGAACTCAGGCTTGTCATGTTCTCGGAAAAGAATTGCGGTTGCCGATCCATGCCTCGAGACTCCATGCCCGGAGACTCTATGCCAGGAGAATCGGATTGCGCCAGGTTGGGCCGGTCGACTAGTCCAAAGAAACGGGCGAAGTTGGCACGCGCATGGGAGTGGTTGAAGCCGGCGATGAAGACGGCGGGCTTCAGATTGGATTGGCGGTTGAAATTGGATATCATCGCGGCCCGCAAGATTGGGTCGTCAGAGACCAGCAGATATTTGCCGCGAACTGAAGCCACCAGTGGCCAAAGGCCGTCAAGTTGCTGATATCCGGATTCTCGCCGCCAAGTGACGCCAAGCTGGCTGGTTGTGAGACTAGGACCAACAAAGTCGGCAAGCGCGGATTGCACGATCGCCTCATTCCAATCGGAGGCACCCACTAAAACCACGGCAGAATGAATTTTCACAAAAACACCTGCCTTATCGCGCTCGGTGGATTGCACTTGGAGTGAAGCGAGAAGCTGAGTCTTATTGAGGAGTTCGCGCAACGCAGATGCCTTCTGTGGGGTCGCGGGAAGCTGCCCAGGCGCTCGATCGATGCGAGTCTCCAGGTCAGAGCCTGCGCCAGCCTCGCCGGACGTCAGTTGCACCTGCGGAGCCATCCGCGAAACGGGCGCCGCGCCGAGATTCGGCGCCAGCAGTTTTGTCTCGAGCAGGTCGAGGCAGGAATCAGCCGACGGGAATGCCTTGGCCTCATAAACGGCTGCGTTGTCGGGAACCAGGCGAGAGAGAGCGGCGGTTGCTTCGAGTGCTTCGGTGGACGCAGGCGCGGCGGGAAGAGCTTTGAGTATCAAGACGCGCTCTTCGCGGTATTGATCGCGGGGGCGAAACAGATCGGAAACCGCCGCGGAATACTGGCCCAGGTCTGTGATGTTTTGTTGCACCCAATAAGTGCGGAAGTATGGGCCGGGGGCAATCTTCTCCAGATTGAGAACCATCCTCAAGTCGCCCGGTTCGGCGGCACCGGCCACGGATTTCGACCACCACGGCTCGCTCTCGACAGTGCGGTTCTGGCTTCCGGACATCAGCTGCAGCGCGCCCGCCAGGAGATCTTCACGGGTCGCCAGCAGCAAGTAATCGCCGGAAATTGCGAAGGCGACTTCTTTTTGCGAATCGGGATCGCGGCGCAAGTAAAAGTTTGCCTGGCCGGCACTTCGCGGCTCGAACTTTGCACGAGTCTGCCAGAGGGTTGTCTGCATGGCCTTGGCCGACGGCAGATAAGTGATGTAGAGGAATTGCAGGTTGCCGATGTCATACAGAGCCAGAGCGCTGCGAGTTCCCGCAACCTGGGAAAGAAAATCCATGTCGGGTGAAAGCCCGGCAGCCGCGGCAAATTGACTTCCGGCACCATTGAGTCGCAAGAAGAGGCGCGAGCGGGAAAAGACCGCGTAGTTGCTGCTTTCGGCCCATTGCTTCTTTTGCGAAGAGGAATTCCAATCGGCGAGCAGAGCGGAGAAATCCTTGGCCTCGAGGTAAAGCAGCGGGCCAGCCGGAACATACCGCGAGAGCGGCGGCTCCGCCGGATTGGCATCCGAATGGGCAGACCAGCCCAGGCCGGCGCACGCAACAGCGAGCGCGAGGAAGATGACGGTTCGGTTCATGGCTTCACGCTTCCTTTCGTGGTTGTGGGTTTGGGCCGGGGTGCAGCGCGGGCCAGCAGGCGCGGGCGAACGATGCGATCTTGCTCCAGCGCTTCGTGCAGTAATGGCTGGCGCGCGGCGTTTTCGCTCTGGATTTTCAGCGACGTTCTGAGACCTGCAATCTTTCGAGCGATTTCCCTCTTTACTGCTGGCGCGTTTTCCAGGCGACGCGAAATTTCGTAATACGATACGGCGTCGGATAATCGATTCAGGCGGGTCATCACGTCGCCCAGCGTCTGCGCCAATTGTGCTTGTTGGGCGCGGTAAAATTTCAGCGACGGAGTGATTGTGGCGTCTGCTTCCTGGTTTTCGCCAGCTTGTTCGCCTTCGGAACTAGTGATTTGTTCCTCCTCGGAATCGACTGTGGAGGGAGACACTTTGCCGAGGAATTGCGTTTGCAGCAAGGGTTCGAGAATTCCGACCGAGAATTCGTCGGAATGCTGGTTCGCCGCGGCCTGGAAAAGCGGAGCGCGTGCTTCATCTCTCCGCGGGAAGTCGATGACGCAATGGCTCAGAAGTTGGAGTTTGGTCTGCGGGTCGGTTACGTTTTGTGCGGCCTTGATACGGGCCTCGTAGAAGTAAAACTTGTCAGCGGCGGTTGCCGAGATGGCATTTGCGTTTCCTGCAAGCAGGTTCAACTCGCCGCTTCTTAGATCGGAGTGTGGTTCGCCCGCGAGGACAGATGCCGCGTTGATACGGAGGCTGTAGAGAACGTCCGGCCCAGAGGCGATGGAGGCCAGCGCGTCCCGGGCCTCGGCAGTGTTCTGCCCCGCGTTTATTTTCGCGTTGGCCAGGCGCAGGCGGTAAGAAGCTTCCCAAGGCGCCGACGTAACCAGTTGATCGAGAAACTCGATCGCTTCCGCGCGGCGGCCAGTTTTCTCCAGCAGCACCGCGGCGGGATCGAGGTTCTCGAACGGATTTCCAACAACCACTACGAGACGGCGAAGGAGATCGACTGCGCCGGGAGTGTCTCCTGAAGCAAGACGAATCTCGGCGAGTCCGAGGAAGTTGGCAGCGGTGAGTTGGCGTTCATCGATCTCACAGGCAAATACGAATTCGAGAATCTTGCGAGCAGACGTGTTGTCCCCGGCGGCGAACAATTGCTGGGCGGCCGTGCGAAGAAGGTTTGAAGATGGAACGCTCTGCGGCTCGGTGCGATACGCGGCGATCTTGGAGTCCAGGGTCCCAAGTTGAGCGGCCACCTGCAGATCCAGCGGCACGAGATCGGCCACCTGCGCATCACGGGTGAATCCGGGCAAGGCAGCAATGCCGTCGGCCGCTTGTGCGTAATGCTTAGTCCGGATGAGGTATTGGATCCAGCGCACTTGCCAGGCGCCGAGAGACTGCTGAGCGTTGTCACGGTCGAGGCCAGTGAGCGAGCTGAGAGCGTCTTGCTTCGACTGAAGAATGCGCTGATAGATCGGCGCGCGTTGGTCGAGCGGAATCCAGGGAGCATCCACAACATCGGCAAGAATCTGCGTGGGATCGGGAGCGGCGGAAGAGACGTCGAGCAGCCAGGCGGTAGCAGCCTCAGAATCGCCGATGGCCGTGTAGGCAGGCTGGAGCACTGTGTTCGAAAGCCAATTGCCGTTGTGGTGGAGATAGGCACGCACGATCGCGTCCGCGTCGGGCTGGAGTTCAGAGTAGAGGTGCCAGGTGCGCAACTGATCGCAGGTGCGGTTGAAATCCCTCCAGAAGCTTTCCAGAACTCTCGCGCTGTTGAGTTGTTGGGAGAGCACAGCGAACACCTGTTTCCACTGGGCGATAGCTGCGGCACGATCGCCTCGTTTGTAATAGGCGACGGCCAGACTGTCATAGACATCGGGACGGTTGGGGGAGAGTTCGAGCGTGTGGTCGTAGTCCGCGATGGCGCGCGCTGTGTTGCCGGTGCCGGCATAGTAATCGGCCAGGGTTAGATATCCGGCGGAAGATGCCGGACTTTCTTCCAGTGTGGCGGGCAGAAAATCCTCAGGGTTGGCATTGCCCAAGGCAGATTTGTCTCGCGCGCTTACAGCGCCCAGATACTCACCGTAGCGCGACCCGTAGTAGAACCAAGTACCGCCGGCGAGTTGCTGGGTGCGCTCGACCGGTTTCGCGAGGCGGTCGGCGATCGTGTCGTCGCCTAGAGCGCCGAGAAAAGCCTGGTTGACGTCCGCCGTCGGCTCGACATAATAAAGTCCGGCCAGAGCAAGGTACGCCTTCGTCCAGACTGGCGGGCGGCGCCCTCCGCGGGCCAGGACTACGCTGCGCGACAAGGTGGCGCCGCCATTCGCAATCACGTAGTTCGCGGCATTTTCGCCCACGGGGCTAGGCCAGGTTGCGGCAATGGCGACAAGTTCCTGAGGACGCTGCGCCAGAAGCAACTGAAAGAGACGCTGCTGGCGGGCGTGGTCGAGGTAAGGAGCCGAAATGAGGGTCAGCACGCGCAACTCGTTTTGTTGATCGCCGGCAGCGCGGAAAGCGTCGGCCGCGTCGAACAGGGGCGCAGTGCGGCTAACCGGCGGCAATACTGCCGCGAACTGTTCCAGCTGCGACGCGAGTTCAGCAAACCGTCCACGGCGGCGTTGCAGGTCTACGAAGTCAGACATTCTCCGGTAAAGGTACGGGGAGCCGGTTGTGGTCTGCATCAAGAGCTCATATCGCCAACGAGCCTCCTGATCGGCGAGAGCAGCGCTTTGCGCGAGAGGAATGGCAAACTTCTCGATGTCGACGGCGTTCATGCCAGCCTTCTTGGATTCCGCGAAGCGAGCGAACTCGAGTCTCTCCTCGGGCGTGAAGTACAAATTGACGGTATTTCCCATTTCCTCTAACACACCGGCCATGCCGTTGCGGGCAGTCTCAAGGCGATTCTGGCGTACTCGGTCTCGCCACCGCGCGTCGGTGACTGCGGTGATGCCTTGTTTTTCAAGCTGCTCTTTGAGGATCGGCAGGTTTGAGGACGCGTCGGCGAGCGATTTCTCCAGGGTGGAGTAAGCTCGCTCTTGAAGGCGCAGCCGAGTCATGATCCGAACGTAGATTTTTGCGCCAGCGTGATTCTCGTCAGTGGCCAGCAGGTCTGGGCCAGCAGCCTTCATTCCCTCCTCGGCAAAAGCGCGAGCCTCGGCGAGCATTCTCCAGGATTCCAACCGGCGGGACACAGCGAAATAGTTGGCCGTGTTTTCCGGCCGACCATCGATTAGTGCGATCTTGAGAGCGGCGACGGTTTCACTAATCCTGCCCTGGCGCGCGCGCACGCCGGCGATTCTCTCCATCCACTGCGGGTCTTTGTAAGCGAGTTGATAAATGTGTTCGTAGTCTGAAACCTCGTCGTCAAACCGCAATAACCGTTCTTCAAGATTGGCACGTGCCATGAAAAGTTCAACGCGATCCGGGCGAATGGCGAGGGCTTTGCCGTAGGTGTCAATCGCGGCCGGGTAGTTCTCAAGATTGGTATGGATTCGGGCGAGCACCATGGACCAGTGGTAGTCGCGCGGTGATTGAGCGATGGTCTTCGCGTAAAAGTCGACCACCTTTCGCTGGCGCTGGTAACGTAGCGCATACAGCGCACCCTCGGTGACCAGCCCTTCGTCTTCCGGGAAATTGTTGATCAGTTCGATGTACTGGTCAACGGCGCCGGTATAGTCCTTCATGCGAGTGAGCGCGGGGATCAAGGCCCGCCGCAGAGTAGCAATCTCGATCTTGCGTGTGTCCGCAGGGATGGAAGAGCTTCGGAACAGAGCAATTTTATCGATATAGAACTGTTTCAGGCCTTGGTCGTCGCCGGCTTGCGCATACGTGTCGGCCATGGCGGCGAGGTATCCACCGTTATAGGGAGAGTTTTTCAACAGTTGCGAGAGCAGATCCCGTGCCTGGTCGTACTGTTTCGCGGCGGTCGACTTGCGAGCGGCTTCATAGGTGAACTGCGGGCTGAGTTCGGGATATGAATCCTTGGCAGCCTGCAGCAGGACCGAAATCGCCTCGGGATAGTGTTTGATGCGCCAGTAGAAATCGACCGTCGAGCGGACCACGCCGAGTATCTTCGGGTTTTCGCGGTACAGTGCCTCGACGTTTTTCTGGGCCGATTGAAAATCCCTGCGGCCCTCATAGAGACGAATCAAAGAATAGCGAAGCTCGAGTCGAGTAACCGGATCGCCAGTGAGCGCAACCTGTTTTTCAAGCGCGTGCTGACGGACAGCTTCCAGTGATGTCTGTTGAGCTAAAGTTTCCAGGTCTTCCGCTTGCTCGAGGGATGTTGCGGCATTCACGACCGCGTCGAGGAAGGTCTCCATTTCCGGCTTGCGGTCTTGCGCTTCGAGTACCTTCACTCGCAGAAAGATCGCCGGCATCGAAGGATTGGGCGCGGCTACCAGCTTGGCAGTGGTCTGATCGACGAGGTCGCGATATTTTGGACGGCTCGCAAGCGCCAGCAGTCGAAGTTCAGCTGACGAATCGGAGGAAGCAGTGAGCGCTCCTTTTGCGTATTCTTCGATGGCGTGACGGTAGTCACGCTGGTTTTCGTAGATCGCACCTGTCTCATACAAATAGAGGTTGGGATTGCTCAGACGATCTCGTCCCTGCCGGAGCAAGCGGAGCGCATTGTCAAAATCGTAATAGTCCCAGTAGATGGTGGCGGCTTCGAGGTATCCGCCGGATTGGCCCGGACGGACCTGTGGGATGCGCTCCCAATAGGGAGCGGCTTGTGCAAATTGATCACGATCGGCGTAGATATCCCCGACGCGGGCGAGAATCTCTGTGTTGCCAGGATTAGCCTGGAGTAAATGGTCGTCGATCCCAGCAGCTATAGCGGTATCGGTAGTGTCGAAGTACGCCAGCGACCGGTACACGGACGAGGTGGTGCGAGCGATTTCGAATTCAGCAGGATATTGAGCGGCGAGCGATCGGAGAATCGGCGCGCTCTCTTCAAAATGCGAGCGCCACAGATTAGCATTCGCCATGAAGTCAGCGGCGGCCGGATTGTTCCGCCAAGCTGCGGCGTCAGGCGCGCTCTGGTGGACTGCCGCCAGTTCCGCTTCCAGTTTGCCGGTGCGGGAAAGGAATTCGAAAAACTCCTCCCGTAGGCCGGTTTCTTCGAACCAGTGTTGGCGAAGCAACGCTTCCCAGGCAACCGGATCGCGCGTCGAGGAGCTTTGATAGGCAGAAAGTAGATTGCGAACAAAGACCGGGTTGTGGGGAAACCGCTCATTCGCGTACTGATTCAGGCGCAGGTAGAGCGCAGGGCTGCCGCCGCCGACGTTATTGAAGTAGCGCTCGAGATCACTGCCGGTGAAGTTCTTCACCGCGTCGCGGGTTAACTGTTCGTAGTCGGAGTTTCTTTTTTCGCGGAGATAAAAACGTGCGAGCTCGTCGTACCACGATCTGTCGGAAAAGCGCGCAATCGCACGGCGATACACTTCTTCCTGCTCCGCGCCCAACTGATTCTGCTCGAGAAACACAGCGAGTCGTTCGTAGATACCGGGGTCATCGGGGTTGCGGTCGATTTCGAGACGCAACACTCCCAGGGCCTGCGGGATTTGCTTCATTTGGACCAGGCGAGCAAGATAACGCTCCAAAACGCGCGCGTATTCCGATGAACGGGCGCCGGTTTGAACGGCTGGTGAAGTTGTGGAAAGGACTTGCGAGAAAAACCCACGGCCGGCCTGACCTGCGTTTGGCGGTTCTGTGTTTTCTTCCGGTGCGCTGGACTCCAGTTCGGCTCCGCCTTCTTGTTCGTCTTCTCCCATGTTGCGCGTGGCCGCATATCGATACTGCGGCATGCGCTCTTCGGCGGTTGAACCCAAGGGCACATTCTGTGCCTGGGTTGCGAGTTCCTTGAGCACGGCGTCGTAGATCGCGAACTCATTCGCGGGGTCACCTTTGCGCGAATAGCCATCGGCCATGAGCAACGCGACCGTAGTCCGTTGCGGAGCGTTCGGGAAATTCGCCAGGAATTCACGCCCGCCCTGAATCACCGCGTCGCTCTCCGACATGGCCGAATAAAAATCGAGCAAGCTGGCGTGAAGTTCAGGCCGGCGAGAAGACTCCGGATACTTAGCATCGAGCAGGGCCAGCAATTCGGCGGCCTGAGAGCGACGGAAGTAAGGCGCAGCGCGCTGTTCTTCCGTTGAATACTCTGAAGCTGGCTGCGTGGTATTGAAGATGAGCGAAAGAATCCCGTTCCAGTAACCGGGCCCTTGGTCCATGGTGGCGATGTCGCGATACATGGAAAGGTCGCCCGAGCCGAGGCGGATCGGTGTCTCCGGCGCGGTCAGTAGAATATTCGTGAGGCTGGCGATCGCCCGCTCTTGCGTCCCAGGCGCTTCCGTGCTGTTGTATAGCGCAAAGTAATAGCGCGCCGCTTCCGGATATGCGTGGATGTCTTCGAGAAGGCGGGCGCAGATGTAGAGTTCCTGCGATGTCCAGGGTGACTCGCCGGCTTCTTTGTGAGCGCGGAAATCGGCAATGGCTTGTTGCGCAGGCTCTAACTTGCCCTGCTGCTGATAGTAATAAAAGATGCGAGCGGTCGCACTCAGGTCTTCGGGATTCGAGTTCCGCGAGGTGCGGGCCTGGTCGAGAAACTTACGAAGATTCTGGGTCTCACGCAAGAGGTCGAAATAACCCTTGACCAACTCGGGATCCCAGAGTGGCTGAAATTGCCGATCGTACACAGCCAAGCCCTCATGCGCAGAGCCGTGGCGATATTCGACCAACGCTTTCGCCTTCACAGGAAAAAGCTGATCGTCGGGAAACTCTTTGTGGTAGTCGGCGATCAACTGGATTGCAGCGGCATATTCCTTTTGTGCCACCAGAAACTGCAGCAAACGGGCATAGAGTGGCTGTTCCTGCGGGTAGCGTTTGATCCATGCGCGGTACTGTGCAATGGAAGCGTCTTTACCGAGGCCCTGGGCTTGAATGATCCTGAAGATACGTTCAAACGCCTGCCACGAGCGCTGTTGTGAAGGTGGCGTCAGTGTTTCGGCTGCGACCGGCGCGGCCTTCGCAACCAAAGATAGAACTTGGATCTCGTCGGCTGGCCGGAGGCGGCGGTGATAAAAGTTGGCGAGAGTGAGTTGAGCCTCGACCTTGTCCGAGGAGTTGTCGAGAGAGGATTTCCAGTCTGACTCAGCGGCCCTGAAATCAAGCTGTTGTTCATCCTCCAGCGCGCGCAAAGAATAAAGCTCGGCCTTACGGGGCTGCGATTTGATGAGGTCTGAGAGTGCCGGACGGGTTTCCGCTGGAGGACGGCGAAAGGCCACGGCCCCTCCAGGCAACGACATCATGCGGAAAAACACAGCCTCCAGTGCGCTCGAGGCCTCGATGTTGCGAAGCCATGAAGGCAGTTCGCCGATTGCAGAGCCGGCCGAGCCGATCGCGAGCGCGAAACCGGCAAACGCCAACAGGCGCCTGCGCCGGGACGAAAGAGTGTTGGACAATAAATCAGGGAAGGACTTCAATCTGCACCTCCCGCGTACTAATGTTGTGGGCAATGTCTTCGGCGGTCACGGTCAGCTTGTAGGAACCGGGAATCGTCTGCACAGGAATGAATAGCGTGCCGGTATCGGCAGCAGCCTGCTCATTCCACCGCAGTTCCACCGGCGATGCTCCTTCGAGCCGCGCAATGAGCGTGCGAGTGGCCTGCGAGGCATGAACCTTGAGCGGGATTAGTTGACCGCGCTGGAAGCGGTTGTGGTCAAGCATGACCTCGACCAACGGCGGCTTGCTGGCAATGACGAATGTTTTTGCCTCGCGATACGTCCGGCCCAGGCGGTCCCGAAGAATGAGCCGCACGGTATAGGTCCCGTCCTGCATGTCGGTAGGAGCGAGAAAGCGAGTCTGCCAGATGTCTTCCGATGAGAGATAGCGCAGCGGTTGCATCAGGCCGAAGGGAAACAGCGCAATCACGGAGGAGATCGATGGGTCAGTTCTGACGCGAAGCACGGGATCGCCGGGGCGGATGACGCGCGGCCGCAGCAGGGCGCGTGGCATCGCCAGGAACGATGTGTACGGCGTGACGAACTTGTATTTCCGGGCGAGGCGAATGATTTCGTCGATTGTCGCCTGGTCTTCTCCTTCGCGCTCGATCTTTTCGAGCAAGGCATCGACGCGGGAGCGGGCCCACAGCCGGGGCAGTTGCGGGTGCTCGAGAGACTCGCGCGGGAAGCTGACCTTGCCCGCGACCTCCACAGGAGTTCCATCGCGTAAGCCGTGGATCGCGAATGTGACGTTCTCCTGCGGCTTCTGGTAGCGCCCTACCCACGAAGCCAGCGATCCGGAAAAAGTTGCGGCCTGCAGGGGGTAGACCGCGTCCGCGGCGCCTTGTGGCGCAACTGCAAGGTCGAGTTGGCCGACCGGGCTGCGGCCAATCTTCGAAAGAAACGAGTTCAGTTTGAACTCCATGGGTTCCGTCGACAGCACGTGTTCGAGGACGCCATCCTGGCGGGCGAGCAAGCGGAAGAGCGGCAGGTTGGCGTCATCGCCGACGGCGAGAATGTAAGTGCGCGGCCGCTGGGTTTCGGGAAGCCGCTTCCACGCGGAGGCGTACCAGGCCGCGAGTTTGCCATTTGCGATGACACCGCGAGTGGCGCCTCCGTCGCTCAGAATCACCAGGTAAGCATTGGACGCCGCTGGTGCGGTAGCCTGCTGGAGCCCGGCCTGAAGCGCGCGTTGCAGATCAGTGCCGCCTCGCAAGCGGCTGGCGCGGACAAACTCTATTGCTCGCGCAATCTGGCCGCTGTCGGCGGAGCTGAGCGGCAGCGCATGAGTTTCTGCGTTGAATAGTATGAGGCTGAAATGGTCGGCGGGGCGAAGAGTCCGCAGCACTGTTTCGAGAGCCTGATAGCTGCGCTCGAGTTTCTCCCACTGCATCGAAAGCGACGTGTCAAACAGCACGATCACGGTCTTGGGAGGGCCACTAGCTGTGGCTGTGGCGGGAGATGCCGACCCAAAGCCGATCAGAGCTTCGGCTTCAAAAAACCCCGGTTCGTTCGTACCGCGGACGGGGGCGGTCTCTGTGGGCGAAGGCTGGCCGCTGAGCGGATTGCGATACGTCAGAATCTGAAGCGTGTCTGACGCCGCGGGGTCGAGGTCATAGTTAACCTCAAAGTCTTCGCCCAGGTTGACGTTCTCTCCTTCGAAATGTCCTTGCACGAGATGTGCAGTGTTCTGCTCGATTTGCAGTGGGAAGCTCTTGGCGGGCGCCTGGAAATTGCGAATCGCATGCGCAGTGTGCAGCTCGAAATTGATGCGAAAGTGGCGAGCGGCCTGGGCCTGATATGCGTCCGGTCGCAGCGGGATGGCGAAATAGGACTTCAGATTCTCGACTGGAATCGATTCGTGATACTCAATCTCCAGGCGTTTCGTTCCGTGGGCGGCAATGGGAACGATGCGGGCGCTGAAGACGGAAGTGCGTTTGGCTTCTTCGGCGCCGCGTTCACCCATCTGAAGCAAACCAGGGTCAATAGATTGTTGCTTAAGCTGGTTGTAAATCTGTTCGGCGCGCTTGCGCTCGAGGATGACCGCGGGAATTCTGGTGGGCCCATCCCAGGTTGCGAAGTCGGAAATCGTAGCGTGGCTGGGCAGAGCAAAAATGTAGTTTCCTTCCTGAATGCCGCCGGTGTGATTGGCAAACACCTGGCGTACGAATACCTGGGCGTCGCCATTGTCGATGTGGACGGTGATCTCCATTTCTTCGAGCGATAGGATCGAAGGATCAGGCTGCTGTTTATCGCGAGGGATCAGAATGCCGGCATCGGCGAACAGGAGCGTCGTCAGGAGTTGGATGACCGCCGATAAAAACAAGTTTTTCATGAGTGCAGCTTCCGTTCCGGAATGCGAACCAGGCCGTTGTCCGTTCCAACATAGATGTAGCCATTGCCGCGGGCCAGCGTGGTCACGCTTAGAGAGGGCAAGCCGCTGTTGATGACGGACCAGCGCTCGGCTCGACGATCATAAAGATACAAACCATTCCCCAGAGTGCCCGCCAGGACATAGTCGGGAGTGACCAACATCGCGTTGGGGTTCACTTCGAACGGTCCCGAAGCCTTGTCGAACGAGTGGAAGCGTCCGGAGCGGTCAAAGCCGAGAACGCCCGCCCCGTAGGTGCCGACCATCCATCCGTCTCCTACCGCCACCACGGCGGTGATCCAGTTGTGCTTCAGGTTTGAGGTCGCGGTGGTGTAGTTGGCCGCAACGTTGCCCTTGTCGAGAACTGAAAGGCCGCCGAGCGTGCCCGCCATGAGTTGGTCGCCGGAGACGCCGAGCGCATAGACGTGGTTATTCACCAGACCATGAAATGCATACATGCTGCGCGCCCCGGTCGAGTCGAGAAATGTGAGTCCTGCTGGCGTTGCGAGCGCGAGACCGTCGCGGTAAGCGGCGATGTCGGTGACGTGGTCGGCGATGAGTCCGTCAGTGCGCGTGAGCAGTTGTTGCTCGTTGCCTGCATTGTCGAAGCGGACCAGGCCATTGGCGGTCGCGACGTCGATGGCGCCGGCTTTCGCGTCAGCGAAGATGCGGTTCACACAAAATACGTGCTCGTCTTCCACATGAATGGCGCGGCCGGCGTCAGGCGAGAGAATGTCCAGGCCACGGTCGAAATACCCGACCCAGAGTTGGCCGCTCGGGTCAGTCGCAAGAGCGGAAATGTTGCGATCACTAAGAGCCGCGCCACTCGGTTCGAGCACACGCTGCCATCCGAACCCGTAAGGATTCATACGATAAAGGCCATGGCGAGCGACGGCAAACAACGCGTCCCCAGAAGAAAAAATCTGACGCACCTCGGTCAAGTCAGAATTTGGGCCGCTGTTGGGATTGGGCCGGCGCCCTCCGAGCTGAACCGGAATCACTCCCTGGTCTTCCGAGCCGACGTAGAGGCGATCCTGATTCGCGAGCAAAGCGGTTGCAAGCACTCCGGGAGCGACGACCCCTGAAAAGCGTCCACGGCTGAAAACGGCCACTCCAAGCGGTGTGCCGACGTAGGTCGCGTCACCGCTTTGTGCCAGCGACGTGACCTGCGGATCGGGCAGTCCCTGTGCTTCAGTGAAACGATCGGTCTGGCCTGCATGGAAGTGGCGCACACCGCTATTCAAGGTCCCGATCCAGAGGTCGGACTCAGTGCCGGCAAGAGCGGTGACATAGACATCTTTCAATGTGGAGTGGAGAACGGTAATCTCCCTCCCGTCATAGACCAGCACGCCACGCTTCCTGGTGCCAAAAAGAAGATGCCCGGAAGCATCGGGCAGGATCGCCGTGATGGCGCGTGCACGAGGATCGGAGGGATAGATCTGCCGGAAAGCACGCCCGTTGAAGGCCAGCAGTCCGTCGTTTCCGGTCGCCAGAATCAGTTCAGGCTGGTGGGAGTCGGGCAGAATGGCGGGAGCGAGCGCAACCAGCGGCGACGCAGGCAGGTCTCGGCCCACCGCGTATTGCCGGAGCAGCGTGCCTGCCAACTCGTATTCGAGCAGCCCGCCCGGGCCTGCCACATAGAAATGATCCTGGAAACGCGCTGCCTGGGAGAAGCTCGCGAGCGAACTGATCGGTTCGAAATCGGTGTTCACCGCGGGCGCGAGCGGCCGAACCGTAAAACGAATCTCGTGTTCTGAGTGAACCTCTTGTGCCGCCGAATGCAGCGCCCGCGAAGCGCGCCATACTACGATCGCTCCGAGCGCAAGAGCCACGATCAACCCAGCCGCGATCGCTTTATAGACCGAGACGAAAAATTCCCGCCTCATGACTCCTGCTTTCTGAACCAGAACTATAAACCGCGAAGCCCACGCTGCAAATACCTAGCAAGCTGCTGACCAAATTCGGATTTCAGTGCAGGACGGAGTTTGGAGGGGAAACATCCGAAGGAAACCGTGTGCCACTGCACACAGCGTATCAGCACCAACACGGTGACGAGCAGCGCGATGGCGGCTGATCATCTGACAAGCTATTGGTGCGCCGATTTTTGGATGAGTATGAAACTGCTGGTTCATTTCCTCCGACGCAGACGGATCGAAAATGGCCCTGCAGTCCCGCGCGGGGGAATCCTCGGAGCCATAAGCATTTCTCCGAGGATTCCCGCGAGAGTTACCTGTGCCGCGGCGGCTGTTGCCTTTGTTGCATCTGCTGTTGTTGCTGCACATGTCTTTGCTGCAGTTGCTGGGTTTGTTGCTGGTGCCGCTGCTCCATCTGCTGCGTTCTAGCTTCGCTAGCGCTCTGCTGCTGCAGCCGTTGATGGTCCTGCTCTTGCTTCTGCTGTAGGTTCTGACGCTGCTGCTGCTGTTTGGCGAACAGATTATCCTGCTGCTGCTGGTACTTCCGATCGCGGTTGGGATCTCCGGTGTTGGGCGCGGGGGGGCGTTCAAAGGCCGGAAGTTCTTTGGGATGAACCGCGGGGCGGGACATATTTGTTTCGCCTCGGGACGTATTGCCGCCACGATTGGCCGGAGGGTTATAAACCCCTCCGGCTTCGCGGGCGGGCACCACGGAACCGCCGCGAAATTCTCCGGGTCGGGATGTGGCTGCGATCGGCGGCCGGCCCTGGTTGGCGGAAGCATGCAATTCCCGGTTGCCGCGCGCCGCTTGTTCATGCTCGATTTGCGGACGCGCGGGCGGAATGTGCCGCTCCCGGGCCGCCATTTCTTCTTCCGGCCGTGGGCGCGCCTCAATGCCGCCGGATCCGCCGTTGTAGCTGATGTGATTCTCGGTGTAGCGGTTGACCACGGTTTCGTTATAGACATTATGAATGTTCACGACGTCGATGTTGGCCACCGCACGGTTGTAGAAAAAGTGATCGTGGTCCCATCGTCCGCCTTCGAAGCCGACACCGAAATAGCCGAAGCCATAATTGATTCCACCGTAGAAGCCGACATGCGGCCCCCACCAGCCTTCATGGAAAAGAAAGGCGCCATCGCTCCAACCCCACCAGGGTGGAGTCCAGAGGTAGCCTACTTCCGGGGCCAGGACCCACGTGCCAGGCACCCAGTAATAATCGTCGCCGTCCCAGGCCCAGTAGCCGGGCGTCCAGATGTACCCGTCGCCGGGGCAGATCGGTTGCTCGTAGATAGGGAGCGCGGGCGGACCGAACGAGACCGAGATGCCGATTTGGGAGAACGCTGCGCTTGCAACAGCCAGCACAACGAGTGTGAACAGCAAACTCCGCAGGGAGGAGATCATGCGCATGGTGTGTTCCTCTTGCCCGGTCGTTCCTACGCTTGCCAGTGTTTCTCAGTCGCTGCTGGCCGCGTGGACCCGACGGGCGGAATTTTCTGGAAGAAACGACTGAACGTCTTCCAGGTCTTTTGAGATGCTACCACTGTGCGGAAGGTTCTTTTGGGGGAACACGATAGTTCACGACTTTTGAGACAGTGGTTTCTCTGCCTTCACCCGCCGTTTGCGCACCACACGATGGTCGACGCTCTCCAGCGAACCGGGCGGTGTTTGCACACCGCCCGGGAAGCCGACGTCGTTGACAAAAAATGTGTTGCGATCGAGCCTCAGTTCGGGCGCTGTTTCGATTTCAACCCCTCCACGGGAAATCGCTGATTATCGATCGGTCGGGGTCAGAAGGTAGGCATGGAATTCTCCGGCGGTGGTTACGCCTAGGCCTGTGATCTGGCCGTTGTCGTTGATGGAGCAGCCCGAGAACAATGACATGGAAGAGTCCGCGGGGATGAGTGTGTTGAGGTCAGTCATTTTTCCGTCGTGCCAAACGAAGGCGCGACCGTTGAAGTTTTGATCGAGGGAGAGGCCGACGATGTCGCCCTCGTCATTAATGCCCGAGCCGGTGCTGTTGACGTCGCCGGGAAGCGTGCCGAGGTCTTGCATTCCGCTCGCCTTGGTCCAGAGGAAGGCGTGGAAATTAGCATCGCCGGCAATGTCCGATACTCCGACTACCTGACCTTTGTTATTCAAATTCCAGGCGATGTTTCCACCGGCTGCGCCTGTTGCGCCACCCAGATTGCCGAGGTCGATGGGTTTTCCGTTTTCCCACAGGATGGGGTGAACGCCGAGAAGATTGATCAGCGTGGGCTGAAACGTAGTGCACGTGCCGGATGAACCCGCGATCTGACCGCGATCGTTAATCGCCAGTGCCAGCCCATCGGGATCGCCCCGGTACGTGGGGAGGCGATGGATTTTGCCATCACGCCAGACAGCAGGTTTGAAATGAAGCACTTGGGGCGCGGGGCAAGCGGGATCAGGGACCGAAGTTTCGGCGAATCCGACCGCGGTTCCCCAGCGATTGATCATGTTGACGCCGCCATTGTTTCCTCCGAACGTTGGAAGAGGAATCATCACGCCATCGGCCGATTCGAATGGAAGACAGGTGAGGTGAGTACCAAAGCCGCAGAAATCCTCTCCATTGGGATCGGATGCGGAAGTTTCGGCCTCGCCGACGTTCCGGCCTGCGGCATTTGCGCTGAACGCAATGCTGTTGGACCCGCCGAACGTGCCCAGGTCGGCGGCTTGGCCGCGGGACCAAACAACAGCATGCGATGCGCCGCCAGTCAGATTTGAGGATCCGCTGACATGGCCATTCTTCGTAATGAAGAATGGCTGACTGAAATTACCGCCCGGCAACGTGCCGAGGTCGGTCACGCTGTAGCGGGCCTGCGGGAGCGTGGGTTGTAAGGCTGATGTTTCCTGTGCGGCCACGTTCAGTGGAAGCGCCAGCGCCGCCAGGAACCAGGCCGAAAGAGAAAGCCGGGATTGAGATTCCATGTGGTCCTCCTTAATTGTCCGCATCCATGTGCGGCGGATCTTCGAGCTCATTTCGCTCTTGTCTGAATAGGCGCAATCAGGGGCGAGGAACTATCATCCCGAGCGCTCTTTTCTTTGAAGGGCTGGCTTCGCGTATGATTCCCCGGAGCGTCGAGCGGTGGAGAACCCCGAACAACCCGCGAATAAAGCGTCGCAACCACCCGAGGGCGGCGAGGTGAGCGGGTTGCTCCTGGCCTGGAGCGACGGAGATCGCCGAGCGCTCGACCTGCTGACCCCCATCGTCTATGAGGAACTTCGCCGCCTTGCCAGACGCTACATGCGAGGCGAGCGCCCAGGTCATAGCCTTCAGACGACAGCGCTCGTGAACGAGGCCTATATGCGCCTGGTTGACTACAAGCGCATGCGCTGGCAGAATCGGGCCCACTTTTTTGCGGTCTCGGCCCAGTTGATGAGGCGCATTCTGGTGGAACATGCGCGACGCCATAACCTGAAACGCGGGGGCGGCGTGCAGCATGTTTCTCTGGAACAGACGGCGATCATCGACGGCGACCGGCCAGCGGACCTGGTGGCACTGAACGACGCGATGGACGCATTGGCCCGCATCGATCCCCGCAAAGCGCAGGTCGTCGAAATGCGTTTCTTTGGCGGACTTAGCGTGGAAGAGACGGCCGAGGTGCTGAAAGTGTCATCCGTCACTGTGATGCGCGACTGGAGCACCGCCAAGGCGTGGCTCTACCGCGAACTGACCACCGGGGCGAGCGATGGACTCTGATCGGTGGAAGCAAATTGATAGCTTGCTGCAATCGGTGCTGGAGCGTCCTGCCGAGGAGCGCGACGTGTTTCTGCGGCGCGCGTGCACAGGGGATGAAGGGCTGGAGCGGGAAGTGCGCTCTCTTCTTAAGGCACAGCAGCAGGCAGGAAGTTTTCTGGAAAGTCCCGCCCTAGAGGCAGCGGCGCTTGCCATCGCACAACAGCAACGCAAAGATTCGCCGGAAGACAGCGATTTCCTGATTGGCCGGACCTTCAATCGTTACCGTATCGTCGGAAAGCTGGGCAGCGGCGGGATGGGCGTGGTGTACAAGGCCGAGGACACCGAACTCGGTCGCTTCGTCGCCCTGAAATTTCTCCCCGAGGGAATGTCCCGCGACCCGCAGGCTCTGGAACGCTTCCGCCGCGAGGCGCGTGCGGCATCTGCTCTCAACCACCCTAATATCTGCACCATCTACGAAATCGGCAACCAGGACGGGCACTCTTTCATTGCCATGGAGTTCCTGGACGGTGTGACCCTGACGCACCGCATTGCGGGACGTCCGCTGGAGACCGAGTTGACGCTGTCGCTGGGCGTCGAAATCGCGGACGCACTGGACGCCGCGCACACCGCAGGCATCGTCCACCGTGATATCAAGACTGCGAACATTGTTGTCACCAAGCGCGGACATGCCAAGGTCCTCGATTTTGGGCTGGCCAAACTTTCCCTGAAGCGGGAAGAAGCTGACATGAACGCCTCAACGCTGGACGAGTCTCTTACCAGCCCGGGCACGGCGGTGGGCACAATCGCCTACATGTCTCCGGAACAAGTTCGCGGCAGGGAACTGGACTCGCGCTCTGACCTGTTTTCCTTCGGTGTGGTGCTCTACGAGACAGCAACTGGAATATTGCCGTTCCGCGGGGAAACCGCAGGAGTAATTTTTGAGTCCATTTTGAATCGCACTCCAGTCCCGGCGGTGAGACTGAACGCAGACCTGCCCCCCGAACTGGAAAGGATCATCGGCAAGTGTTTGGAGAAAGACCTTAAGCTTCGTTACCAGCACGCCTCGGAGATCCGGGCTGATCTGCGACGGCTGAGGCGGAAAGCGGATTCGGCGCAGCTGCCGTCGACGGCCGGCAGCGAAACTTCCACCCGCAAAAAACGCGGACGATCGGTAGTTCTCGCTGTGGCCGCGCTGCTGGTCTTGTCCGTCGGTGCCTACCGTTATCTTCATCGCGCGCCCCGGCTGACCGACAAGGACACAATCGTCCTCGCCGATTTCGCGAATTCGACGGGAGACCCGGTGTTTGACGGAACCTTGCGGCAGGGCTTGGCGTCGCAGCTGGAGCAATCCCCGTTCCTCAGCCTTATCTCCGACGAGCGCATGCAGGCAGTCTTGCGACTCATGGGGCAGTCGCCAGATGCGCCTCTGACCCCCGAGATTGCTCGCGAGATATGCGAGCGCACCGGTAGCGCTGCAGTCCTGGATGGAACGATCGCCAGCCTGGGAAGCCAATTCGTTGTGGGCTTGCGCGCGAAGGACTGCCGCACCGGCAATGTCCTCGCCGAAGAACAGGTTCAGGCCGCCAGAAAGGAAGAGGTACTGCATGCCCTCGGCGAAATTGCCAGTAAGTTCCGAAGCCGGGTCGGCGAATCCCTGAGCACAGTGCAACAGCACAACACACCACTTGCCGAAGCGACGACTTCTTCCCTCGAAGCCCTGAAGGCTTATAGCGCAGGATGGAAAACCTCATGGTCGAAAGGGAGTGGAGCAGCGCTTCCATTTTTCAAGCGCGCCATTGATCTCGATCCGAAATTCGCCAGTGCTTACGCCGCGCTGGGTCTGATGTACGGTGACGGCGGAGAGTCGGGGCTGGCCGCGGAAAACACGGGAAAGGCCTACCAACTGCGAGACCGGGCCAGCGACGAGGAGAAGTTTTTTATCGCCGCTTACTACGACGGGAGGGTGACGGGAAATCTCGAAAAGGCGGAACAGACGTGTGGCCTGTGGGCGCAGACCTATCCCCGCGCAAGGCTCCCCCACGGCTTCCTCGCGGGATTTATTTATCCCGCATCCGGCCGGTACGAGAAGTCGGTCGAGGAATTGCAGAAGGCCATCGAGATCGACCCCGAGTCCGTATTTGCGTACGCCCTCCTCGGCAGTGATTACCTCGCGCTGGAACGGATGGAGGATGCGGAAAACGCGATTGCCCTGGGAACGGCGCGAAAACTGGACAGCCCTCAACTTGCTGCACTGCGCTTCGACCTTGCGTTTCTCAAAGGGGACGCCGCCGGAATGGGGCGCGAAGTCAGTGGGGCGAAGGCGGGGCCGGGAGGGGAGGCCCGGATCGCGAACCACGAGGCCTTTGCGCTGGCATATACCGGACACTTACAACAGGCCGGGCAGATGTCGCGCCTCGCCGTGGATGCAGCCCAACAGGCTGGGCATCGCGAAAGAGCGGGCATCTTCGAAGCGGGCGCAGCCCTCCGGCAGGCCTTCTTCGGAAACGTGGCTGCCGCCAGGGAAATAGCCAAGGCCGCGTTGCAATTGTCGAATGACCGCGAGGTGGAGTACGGCGCGGGACTCGCGCTGGCTATTTCGGGCGATTCCTCTCTGTCCTCGACCTTGGCCGAGGACATGGAAAGGCGCTTTCCGGAGGACACCTCGGTTAGGTTCAGCTACCTGCCGTCGTTGCAAGCCATGCTCGCGCTGAACCAGGGAAACCCTTCGAAGGCGCTCGAACTGCTGCGGCCCGCGGCTCCCTATGAACTTGGGTCGCAACGCAGCAGTTTCTCGGGATTGTTTGGGAACCTGTATCCAATCTACGTGCGAGGCGAGGCTTATCTCGCTATGAACCGGGGATCGGAGGCCGCCTCAGAGTTTCGAAGAATCCTGGAGCATCGCGGAATTGTGGTCGGCGATCCGATCGGAGCGTTGGCGTCCCTGCAAGTGGCGCGCGCCTATACGGTGTCAGGCGATCGGACGCAGGCGAGATCCGCCTACGAGGGTTTTCTGAATCTATGGAAGGACGCCGACCCGGAAATCCCAATTCTCAAACAAGCCAAGAACGAATATGAGAATGTCAGGTAACTACATTATTTACTTTAATTTAACTGGCTGTTAGGAAGTAAGTGTTTATGTGTAAGATCGCTACCCAAACGTCCAAAGCACACCATCTTCCATCCAACTGATCGTGGAATTGCCGTGATAGAGCGGAGGAGAAACAATGCAAAAACGCAAGCTCGGAAAAGGCAATCTGGAAGTTTCGGCAATCGGTCTGGGCTGCATGGGAATGAGCTTTTCCTACGGGCCAGCCAAAGACACGAAGGCGATGACCTCTGTTATCCATGCTGCAGTGGACCGCGGCATCACTTTCTTTGATACGGCTGAGGTTTATGGTCCCTTCATAAACGAGGAGCTTGTGGGTGCAGCCCTGGCTCCGTTTCGCGGAAAAGTTGTGATCGCTACCAAGTTTGGGTTCGATCTAAGTGGCAGCGATCATCGACCAGGAGCGGCAGGCCTGAATAGCCGGCCGGAGCACCTCAAGCAGGCGGTGGAAGGCTCGCTGAAGCGGCTCAAAGTTGAGACCATTGATCTGCTCTATCAGCACCGGGTTGACCCGAACGTGCCCATCGAAGACGTGGCCGGCGCGGTGAAGGAACTGATTCACGCCGGCAAGGTGAAGCACTTTGGACTTTCCGAGGCCGGCGCAAAGACGATTCGTCGCGCCCACGCGGTCCAGCCGGTCACTGTTCTCCAGAGCGAATACTCGCTGTGGTGGAGGAAGCCAGAAGCGGAGATCATCCCGACGCTGGAGGAACTTGGCATCGGCCTGGTTCCATACAGTCCTCTCGGCAAGGGATTCCTGACGGGAGCGATCAAAGAGGACACAACGTTCGCCAGTTCTGATTTCCGCAGCACTCTCCCTCGCTTTACGCCGGAGGCTCTCAAAACGAACCAGACGCTGATTGATCTGCTCGGCAGCATCGCGAAGCGAAAGAATGCGACTCCGGCGCAGATCGCAATTGCCTGGCTGCTGGCTCAAAAGCCGTGGATCGCTCCGATCCCGGGCACAACGAAGCTGAGCAGGCTGGAAGAAAACATTGGGGCCGTGGTGGTCAAACTCACGGCCGGCGATCTCGGCGACATCGAGGCCGCCGCCTCGAAGATCACGGTGGAAGGAGCTCGGTATCCGGAACGTTTGGAGAAGATGACCGGGCTGTGAGGATCCTGCAACCGGAACGAAATGAGAATCTAACCGAGCGCCTTCACAGCAGAAAGAACGGCGGCGAAGACGGTTTTATTCTGACTTACAAAATTCAGATAGTCGTTATCCGCCACGTATGACTCAGGCCGAATCCACGCAATCTGTTCCCAGAAGAGAGCGGCGAGATCTTTCATCTCAGGTTGGTGCAAAGCGAAGCAGTAGTTCACGAACACGCTTAGGTGTCCCGGCTGTTGCGGCACTTCGAAGATATTTTCTTCAAGATGGCTTATGCCGAGATCAGGGACTTGGTTGTCGAAGATGTACCATTCGTCCCAGCCGCCGCGGGGTAAGTCTTGAGGATTTTCAACTTTGGGGCTATACGCGATTTTCCCGCGGTTTTGCCACCCAGCTGCGCTCTCCTCTTCGCAGGGTACCAGTTGGCCGCTATCGATGGACGTAATGGCAATGTATTTCCCAAGCACGACCTCAGGACAGATTTGCAAGAGGTCAAAATGATCGTCTATGACCAGCCATTCGTAGTGACGATGTGATCCAACGGTGAGCATCGAATCGATTTTACGGCAACCGAGCGATCGCGGTGTTCAGTTAGAATTTGGCGTAATTCCCGCATCAACAAAGAGGGTGGAGATGTCGAACACACCGGATCAACGCCTGCTTTATGCACTGCTGGATTCGTGGCAGCGCAACAACACCATTTTGCTCAACCTCCTCCGCGCTCTCCCCCAGGGCGGGCTGGAGGCCCGGGCGATGGAAGGCAGCCCATCCATCGCAGAGATGTTCATGCACATCCACTATGTACGGCTGGTCTTCGTCTCCGAGGACGCTCCCGAGTTCGCCAGAGAATTGCCAAAGCAGGAGTGGGCGGCCGAGCGCGACCCTGGCCGCATCGCGGCAATGTTGAGCGACAGCGCCAACGCGGTGCGGGACGCGGTTAAAGGCAGGGTGGGGGCAGGCCGAGACATGAACCTTCACTACGACCACCCGATCCTCCTGCTCCAGCACATGATTTGGCACGAGGGCTACCATCACGGTCAGATCAAGCTGGCGCTCAAGTTGACGGGCCGGCCCATGATTGATGACGAAGCCGGGCCGATCACTTGGGACGTCTGGATGAACAAGACATTGAAATGAGTTGGTTCAGCCATCAACCAGGGAAATCAAGAAATGGAAATCAAAAGAGTTGGCACGCAATCTTCCGCCAAGGGTCCGTCCGAGTGGTTTAGCGGCACGGTGCGGATCGATCCGCTATTTCAGGCGCCTGATCCGGCGCTCGTGTCCGGCGCCAGTGTTACGTTTGAGCCCGGCGCACGGACTGCCTGGCACACGCATCCGCTCGGTCAAACGCTCATCGTTACGGCGGGCTGCGGCCGGGCACAGCGCTGGGATGGGCCGATTGAAGAAATTCGGCCCGGCGATGTGATCTGGATCCCGCCCGGCGAGAAGCACTGGCATGGGGCCGCGCCGACCACCGCCATGACCCACGTCGCTATTCAGGAAAAGAAGGACGGCAAGGTTGTCGACTGGTTGGAACACGTCAGTGATTCGCAATACCAGCCCGTTTAGAGTGAGCTACCGTCGCGCTTTGGTGTTGAGTGCGCTTCTGGCCGCACTGCGCGACAGGAATTGTACAAACTCGTTACATACCGTTGACAAAGCTGAGGTTGCGGGGAGCCTAGCATGAGGGCGATTCGCAAGGTCAGAGAAAGTGTGGTGTGCGCAGGTTGGAAGCTGGGGCGCGAACCGCCTTGTCCTGACCGCGCTGGAAAAAAGGAGAATTCTCTCATGCAACGCCGCAGGATCGCTCTCACAGTATTTCTTGGGCTCGGGCTGATGTTGGCCACGAGCGCGGCCATGGCGCAGTATCAACTGACGAATTTGAGTTCGAATCAACTGGGATGGGCGAGACACACGGACCCGCTAATGGTGAATGGTTGGGGACTGGCGCGCTCGGGGGGATCACCCTGGTGGGTGAGCGACAACAATTCTGGATGGTCGACTCTGTACGACATGACCGGAACGGCGCAAGGCTTGAAGGTATTGATTCCGACGGCGGGGAACGGCCCAGATTCGCCGGCCGGAGCGAATGGTCCGGGCATGCCGACAGGGATTGTGTGGAACGGATCGAGCGAGTTTCAGGTGGGGGGATGGACGGCGTTCTTCCTGTTTGCGACGTTGGATGGAACCATCAGCGGATGGGCGCCGCAGTCGAACTTCAACCAGGCGCTGATTGGGGTCGACACTTCGACCAATGCGAAGCCATCGGTCTATACCGGGCTGGCGATTACGAACAAACCTTCGGGGAATTTTCTGTACGCGGCCGACATGGCAAATAACAAGGTGGACATGTACGACGGGACCTTCGCGCTTGTAGGTTCGTTTACTGATTCCACGCTGCCGGCGGGGTTTGCGCCGTTTGGAGTGCAGGACATCGGGGGATTAGTCTATGTGACGTTTGCCAGCACGACCGGCGGAAGCGGCGGATTCGTGGAGGTATTTCGCGAGGACGGCACGCCAGTGAGTCCGGGAAAGCCGTTGATCTCGGGAGCGCAGCTGAACCAACCCTGGGGAGTTGCGTTGGCACCCAGCAATTTTGGGCCGCTGAGCAACACGCTGCTGGTTTCGAACAACACGAATCATGGGACCATCAACGCCTTCAATTCGGGTACGGGCAAGTTTGTGGGCCAAGTGAAGGACATGAGCGGCAAGGCGATTGCGATCGACCAGTTGTGGGGAATCGCGTTTGGCGGCGGAACAGCCAGCAACGGCGCCGCCAACCAGTTGTTCTTCACGGCCGGTCCGGGGAACAACCTGGCGGGTACTTACGGGATGATTGCTTTCAAATAGGACCGATATCGTTCCGTCAAAAAGCGAGAGGTGAACAGAGGCCGCTTGAGAAAGCGGCCTTTGTTTTTAGGGATGAGTATTCCAGAACAGACGGACGCAATGCGGGATCGCTGAGCTTCCGCGGAGGTGGAGGCGGTCCTGCGGAAGAATTGAAGTTTTTGGTGAGCGCGGCAGGATTCGAACCTGCGACCCATGCCTTAAAAGGGCATTGCTCTACCAACTGAGCTACGCGCCCCACATACCGCAGCGTCTGCGGTTCTTGGACTGACTTCCTTTATATTAGCAAAGAAACGAGGTGGGCCCGCTGGTGGAGATGAGAGCGGGCGAAAAGGGTGCGTGACCTTGTGAATCGCCGAATGCCCGGCGTGCGAAAACCTCGCGGGCGAGGCGCCGGCGGCAATGGGGTTCTTAGCGGCGACTTATGCTATGTTTCGTTCGCTTGTGGTATCTTTCGTTGCGAGAAGTGTGAGGAGCCATGAAAACTATGAAACTTTGCCAGCGCAGTCGCGGAGCCGGAGAAGAAGCGCGTCGCGGTGGGTTGCGCGAGTCGAAGCGCATCTCGGTGGGCTGGTCGATCGCGCTGCTGGCGGGCGTGGCGTGGGTGAGTCTGAGTTGCACACGGGCGCCGATGCAGCCGAAGGCGGGGGCGGCGCGGCCGTCGGATATCAAGGTGGAGGTGCGCGATGGCGGGCCGGTGGTAGTGACCACGAGCGCGGCGGAGTTTCAGATTTTACCGTCGGGATTTGTGCAGGCGTCTCTTCTGGAAGATGGGAAGAAGCTGACGCTGGATGAACCGGGCGTAGGCTCGGCGGCGGGCAGTGATTACGTTGTTCACGACGGGCAGGAGCTGCAGTTCACCCCGGACTTCGGACAAGCCAAAGTCTTGGAGGCGACTGGAAAGCTGGGCCGGGGGAAGCGCGTGGAGATTCCGGGGCGTCCGCTGGCTCCGAGCGGAATCGAGGTAGAGCGCACGCTGGTCGTCGAGGCTTACGACGATTTTCCGGGCATCGTGTTGGTTACTGATTCGTACAAGAATGTGGGCGCGAGCGATTTTGCGATTGATTCTGCGGTGATGCAGGAGCATCGGTTCAATGCCAGTCTGGCAGACGCGAAGGCGAAGCCGTATGAGATGTGGTCGTTTCAGGGATCGAGTTATGACTGGGGAAAAGATGATGTGCTGAAACTGGCGCGGACTTCGGCTCAGCCGAACGCGATGGGAGACATCGTCAAAGGCGGGTATGGGGGCGGGATTCCGGTGGTCGCGTTTTGGACGGGTTCGGTCGGCGAGGCGATTGGGCATGTGGAGACGCTGCCCTGGACGCTTTCGATTCCGGTGAAAGTCGAGGCCGATGGGAGAGTGAAGGCAAGCGTGACGGTTCCAGTGAACGCCGCACTCAAGCCCGGAGAAAGTTATTCCAGTCCACGAAGTTTTGTAGCGGTTTACAGTGGAGATTTTTACGAACCGTTGCGGATGTGGTCGAGCGTGCTGCAGAAAGAAGGATGGGATATCCCGAAGCCTTCCAACGAAGCTTACAACGTGAGTTGGTGCGGATGGGGTTACGAGTTCAACGTGACGCCGAAGCAGATGCTGGGCACGGTTCCCAAGCTGAAGGAAATGGGAATCAAATGGGCCACGCTCGATGACCGGTGGTTCGATACGTACGGCGACTGGAATCCGCGCAAGGATACGTTTCCCGGAGATTCGATCAAGCAGATGACGGACGACTTCCACAAGCAGGGAATCCTGGTGCAATTGTGGTGGCTGCCACTGGGTGTGGAAGACGGGGAGCGGAGGACGGAGTCGCATAAATATGTGATGTCGAAAGTGGCGCAAGAGCATCCGGATTGGCTGATTCTCGACAAGAATGGAAAGCATGCGCGCATGACGCGGAATCTGGCGGTGCTCGATCCCTCGCTGCCGGAGGTGCAGGCGTATTTCAAACAGCTGACGGAGAAATTTATTCGCGACTGGGGATTTGACGGGTCGAAGCTGGACAATATTTATACCGTGCCGGCGTGCTACAACCCGGCGCATCGTCACAAGTCGCCGCAGGAATCGGTGAACGCGATGGGGGAAGTGTATAAAGTGATTTTCCAGACTACGCGTGCCATCAAGCCGGAGAGCGTGACGCAGGCGTGTCCGTGCGGGACGCCGCCGTCGCTGGCGTGGCTGCCGTTTATCGATCAGGCGGTGACGGCCGATCCGGTGGGCGCAGTGCAGGTGCGGCGGCGGATCAAGATGTACAAAGCGCTGCTGGGGCCGCAGGCGGCGGTGTATGGCGATCATGTGGAACTTTCGGCGATGACGCCGAAGGGTGGGGGAGACTGGAGCGAACATGGTGACGACTTCGCTTCAACCCTGGGAGTGGGCGGGGTGCCGGGGACGAAGTTTGTGTGGCCTGATCCGGGGCCGAAGTATGCGCCGGTGAATTTGACGAGCCAGAAGGAAGCGCACTGGAAGAAATGGATTGGGCTCTATAACGAGAAGATGCTTTCGAAAGGGAACTTTCTCGATTTGTACGTTTATGGGTATGACTCGCCCGAGGCATATGCGATTGAGAAAGACGGGAAGATGTATTACGCGTTTTTTGCGCCGGGGAATGGAGAGTGGAAGGGTGAAGTGGAGTTACGCGGGCTGAAGGCGGGGAGTTACAGCGTGGTGGATTACGTGGATGGAAAGGATTTGGGGAGGGTGGAGGCGGGTCCGAACGGGACCGCAAAATTGAAGACGGAGTTTAAGGAGCATTTGTTGGTGGAGGTGAGCGGGAAGTGAGTGGTGGAGACTCCTCGCGAGGCCGGTGGCGCTGAGGTTGCTTGGGTTCCTGTCTTCGCTCGGAATAAAAACCATGTCTTGGATTCGCGTTTGTGAACTCGCCGCCGGGCTTCGGCCATGCGGGACAGCTGAGGCAGCTGTCTCTCCGTGAGGGGCTAAGGTTTCCGGTGCTCTTGAAAAAACCTTCCCCGATGTGCGGCATCGCGGAAGGCTTCGGTGCCGCCGGGGCGCGTGGTGGAGAGGGCTCCGGCGAGGTTGCCGCTGGCGAGGCAGGTGAGTACGTCTGCGCCGCGGACGTATTGATGGAGGAATCCGGCGTCGAAGCTATCGCCGGCGCCGACGGGATCGACTGCATCCACTTGGTGCGCGGGACTGACGAAGCGCTCGCTTCCTTTTTGCGCCAGGGCCCCCTGGCGTCCGAGCTTCACTACTAGCAGCGGCACTAACCCAGCGAGTTTTTCTACGGCGGCTTCGAGATCGTTTGTTCCGGCGATCTTCTTGGCCTCGCGTTCGTTGGGAAGAAGAATGTCGACCTGGCGCAGAACCTCATGCAGGCCACCTTCCCATATATCGGCGGGATCGTCGTTGGTGTCGAGAGAGATGGTGAGTCCTGATTTCTTCAGGCGCCGGAATAGCTCGCACACGCGCGGACGCAGGCTGGCCTGTAAATAATAAGAAGATAGATGGAAGTGGCGCGAGTCGGAGAGGTAGTCGAGGTCGAGATCATCCCAGCAGAATTCGGCGATAGTGCCGGAATAAGTGAGAATGTTGCGCCAGCCGGTGCGGGGCAGGATCACGGTGAGTCCGGTCTCGGTTGCGTCGCGAACCACGCGCATATGAGAGATATCGACCCCGGCCTGGCGCAGGCGGTCGAGAGCGATGTGGCCGAAATCGTCATCGCCGATGCGCGACTGGAAGCCGACGCGGCTGCCGAGGGCAGCCAGGTTGTGAGCCACGATGGCGGAAGAGGAGCCAAGCGTGAGGGCCATGCGGTCGGCGAGCAGTTCGCGCTCGGGAGCAAGTTGGTCGGGGAGACCGTAGAGGATCAGGTCGAGGTTGAGTTCTCCGGCGATGGTGACGTCGAAACGGGGCATGGGAAGTTGGTTGCCTCAGATACCTCGGGGGCTAAAGCCCTAACCAGCGGATGACGATCATCACAGCGCTCAATCGCGCTGCGCCACCGAAAAGCGAACTTCAACGAGCGAACCGCAATAAGACAACCCGCAACAAAGCGACTGCAACGAAGCGAACTGCCAAGGTCGAGCGGGAGCGCGCACCGAAGCCAGGGGGGGTAAACGTCACACCAGCGTGACTTCAATTCCCGCTTGCTTCAGCGCGCGCGCATCGGACTTCGGAATGCCGCGGTCGGTGATGACTTCTTTGAGGGCGGAGGGCGGAGCGATCAGCGACAGGCTGCGGCGTCCGAATTTACTGGAGTCGCAGACCGCCACGCTGCGCTTGGCGACTTCGACCATCACGCGATTCACTTTTGCTTCCAGAAGATTAGGAGTACTCAGGCCGAAGTGCGTGTCGAAGCCGTCGACGCCGAGGAAAAGAAGGTCGGCGCTGAGGCGACGCAAGGTTTCTTCAGCGATGGGGCCGACCAGCGAAAAAGAATTCTGCCGCAGCGTGCCTCCGGTGAGGATGACTTCAACCGCGGTGCCGGCGAGTTCGGCGGCGATATTCACCGCGTTGGTGATGATGGTCAGATTCTGAAAATTGCGCAGCGCGCGCGCGACAGCGGTGGTCGTGGTGCCCGAGTCCAGGATCACGACCTGACCTTCTCTTACCTTCGACGCGGCGGTCTGCGCGATCCGCATCTTTTCCTGGCGGTGAAGCTTTTCTTTCTCGCGAAGCGTGGGGTCTTCGAGCGCACTTTCACGGGCGGGCAGGGCTCCTCCGTGAGTACGGTGTACCAGACCGTGGGCGTGCAGCACTTCGAGATCTTTGCGAATCGTAACCTGCGAGGTTTCGAAGTGGCGGCTAAGTTCGGCCACCAGGACACGTCCCTGGCGGCTGAGCAAATCGAGAATGGCGCGGCGGCGTTCTTCGTTGAGCACTGGAGTCGGCTTGCGGGTGGTTCTCGTTCTGAAATGTGGCCCGTCGAGGCCTTTTGTGGCGCATTTCTTTTTATAGCGTTTCGTTTCGCTTGTCCACTGGAAAAGTCAGAGGTGGTGGACTGGTCGGGATTGGCTGCAAGGAGTGAAGGAGCAAGCGGCAGTGGCAAAACCGGGCAAGTGGCGGAGCAATAACCCCTGTTTTTGTCTACAGTTGGGAACCAAACGGGGTGATAACCAACGCAATACCTACCCTGAAGACGCATTGCTTTGGGGGGGTGCTTTTGTCGTAGTCTCATTTTGATAGCGAAACTCTGGGGAGTTTCGATGGGGCGGGATGTTACGAAATCCGAACAAAGAAGATCGTGAGGGAACGGTGATTTCGGACACACAGGTTTTCGTGCGGTCGCGGGCGGTGGTTTCGCGCGTGGTTGCGGGAGAGACTCTGATTGTGCCGGTGCGCGGGAAAGTGGGCGATCTGGCATCGATCTACAGCTTCAACGAAACCGGGTCGCTGATCTGGAAGGTTTGGGATGCGCCGCGGACGGTGGCAGAAGTAGTGAACGCGGTCGCAGAAGAATATCAGGTTGATACGGAGCGGGTGCAGGCGGATGTGCTGCAGTTTGTGAATGAAATGCTTGCGGTTGGGCTAATTGAGATTTCCGCGGCTCGGAGTTGTGCTGCCGACGGTTGTTCGATTGAAAGTGTTCCGACCGAGGTTCCCGGGACGGCGGTTGTTGCCGGGACTGAGGGGTCGGTGGGGCGGGAAGGTCTGGCGGCAGCGGACGCGCGGTGAGGCGCGTCCGCTGCTCTCGGAACTTGAGTGGGTGCGTGATCTAGGGAAAATGATCGAGGGGAAATGGATCAGTTAAGTTACGGGGAATTCAGCGCGGACCTGCACCAGCGCCAGGCTGGGCAGCGCGTGCCGATGCAGGTTTCGATTGAAGTGACGCGGCGTTGTCCGCTGGAATGCCAGCACTGCTACAACAACCTGCCCATGGGCGATCAGGACGCCCGCAGCCGCGAAATGACCACGGAAGAGCATTTCCGCATGCTCGACGAACTGGTCGAGATGGGATGCTTCTGGCTGCTCTACACCGGCGGCGAGATTTTCGCGCGCAAGGATTTTCTCGAGATCTACACCTACGCCAAACAAAAAGGATTCTTGATCACGCTGTTCACCAACGGCACGCTCATCAACGAAAAGATTGCCGACTACCTGGCGGAGTGGCCTCCGTTTGCGATCGAGATCACGTTGTACGGGCGCACGAAGGAGACTTATGAGGCGCTGACGCAGATGCCGGGGTCGTATGAAAGATGTCTGCGGGGAATCGGGCTGCTGCGCGAGCGGGGACTGCCGCTGAAGCTGAAGACGGTAGCGACTAGCATTAATAAGCATGAAGTTCTGGCCATGCGGCAGTTTGCGGAAGAGGAACTGGGCGTGGAGTTCAAGGCGGACGGGCAGATCAACCCACGCATTGATTGTTCCCGGAGTCCGCTGGCGGTGCGGCTTACGCCGGAGGAAGTGGTGGCGCTCGACATCCGCTCGCCGAAAGCGGTGAACGAGTACCGGAAGCTGGCGAGGCGCGATCTCGAAAATCCCCCTACTTTGGCGCAAATTGACACCGTGTATTCGTGTGGCGGGGGGATGAATTCGTTCGCAGTGAATTCGTACGGCGAACTCGGCATTTGCGTCATCTCGCAGCAGGAAACGTTCAGCATCCGTGAGGCTGGAGTAAGGCGGGTTTGGGAAGAATCGCTGCTGCAGTTGCGAACGCGCAAGCGTACGCGAGTCACAAAGTGCATCCAATGCAAAATCCAGTCGCTGTGCGGGATGTGTCCGGCAAATGGCGAACTGGAAAACGGAGACCGCGAGAGTCCGGTTGAGTTTCTTTGCCACGTGGCGCACTTGCGGGCGGCGGCCATCGGATCGTCGGCGCCGGCGCACGGGGCCTGCGACTTCTGCGAGGGGGGAAGTCAGCATGAGGCCCTACTGGAGTCTGCACGCCGTATTAGCAGCAAGGAGATCGACGTGGAAAGCTGGGCTGGGCCGCAGCACATTCTTCCCATCCTGAATAATGCGCAAACAGCAGGGGCTTGTGGGGGCTGCGCTGGTCACTGATAGCGAGGCATGGTTGGGGGCCGAATGAATCGAGAAGAGAGCCAAGCGGACGAAAAGAAGCCGTACGAGCCACCAAGATTGACAACGGTCAGTCTGCGCCCGGAAGAGGCTGTGCTCGGGCATTGTAAGACAGCAACAGGGACGGACCATTGCAATACTCCCTGCGCTTCGTTTCTTTGCCAAAACGTGGGGTCTTAAGTGCCCGCCGTGAAGTAATCGATAAATAAGATGGGAATTCAAATGGCACAAGGCGCGCCGCAGTTGCTCGGAGAACAGGGCGATGGGTACTGCAACCGTTTTTGCGTGGGTGCGGTGTCCGTGCAACTCTGGGGGGAGAGACCTGGCGATGTTGGTCTAGGCGCCACGCTGGATGCTTTCCGCGTCGAGACAAGCGCTTCCGACATTTCGATTCAGGTTGCTTGGGTCCCAGAGTTGCCGCGAAGTTCGGGGCGGCAACTCTTCGATTCTGCAACGACTTGGCGGTTGTATGAAGATGAAGACAGGCTGCGTTTTGACATCTGCGCCGCCGTTTTTGGGCTTCGTCCCTTCAAGCGGCTTCTGATCGACCGAGGGTTCAGCAAGGCTCAGCTTCAGGTGAGCGAAGAATGCTTTGCCGCATTTCCGCATGCTGCGGAACCTTTCAGCTATCCGCTGGATGAATTGCTGATCATGCACCGCCTCACGCAGGAGAGAGCGATTGAGCTGCACGGGGTCGGCATCGTGGGGCCGGATGGCGCGAGCAACTTGTTTGTCGGGCACTCCGGGGCGGGGAAGAGTACGACGGCGCGGCTGTGGACCTCGATGCATGAAGTAAAGATTTTGAGCGATGACCGGATCATTGTTCGCGAAGATCATGTCCGCGAAGACAAGGCCGGCCGAGCGGTGTGCGGTGACGGCGGCCAAATCTTTATGTACGGAACCCCGTGGCATGGGGAGGCTCATTTTGCCCTGCCGGAGCGGGCGCCGCTGCAGCGGATTTTTGTTCTGGAGCATGGGCAGGGCAACGTGCTGACGCGGCTGACACGCAGCCAGATGGTGGCGGAGTTGTTTGCGCGCAGTTTTGTGCCGTTTCACCGGCACGAGTATGTGGACTCGGCGTTGAGTTTTCTGGAGCGGGTGGCGGACACGGTTCCTTGCTATCACTACTCTTTCGAGCCGGATGAGCGCGCGGTGGAGATGATTCTTGGATTCCGCGATTAGCGGTCTCGCGATTGAATGTCTCACGGTTGAAGGTCGCCGTATTCTGCGTCGCGCTGTCCATGATCGCAACCTCGACGATCGTGTCGTTGACGATGGCAACATCGGCATCCGGGCGCGCGCGAGGTACCGGTGACGGGGGCGGACAAGCCGCCGACGTTACTTTGGTTCCTGATCTTTTGCCCTTTCGTGCTGACAATCAATTTTCCGAGATTAATATTTCCTTAGCTTGGGCCCGGAGACTATCCCGGATGAGGATTCTTGAATTCCACGATTAACAATTTCACGGGTGATGAATTCGCTGCCGGCGATTGGGCACAGTCACGCCTGTTCGAAGTCTTCACTCGCGAATTGCTGACGAGCGGAAGTGGGATCCGGTTTCAGGCGCGCGGAGCCAGCATGTCACCGGCGATTCGCGACGGCGAGATTGTTCACGTAAGGCCTGTGGATCCGTGCGATTTGCGCACGGGAGATATTGTCCTGATCGAGTTTGAGGGCTGCTTCCGTTTGCACCGTATCGTGGTGGCCGACGCGACGCGCGACGTGTTTATCACACGCGGAGACCGTGGACTGCAGGACGATCCGGCAGTGGGCAGGGAGCAAATTCTGGGCGTCGCGGAATCCAAAGAGGTGCTCGTGGGGCGGAGCATCGTCCGGGCGAGGCTCAAAGGTGTTCGCGGGCGCATGGCGCAGTCCGTGGCTCGGGGGCAACGGGTGTTGGTGAAACTTCTGGGCAGGACAGTAGCAGCCGGTCCAGCGTTCATGGCGCAATCTCAGCGGCAAAAGCCGGATTCGGAGGAGCGCAGTGATCGCAGCGCTCACGCGCTGCGCCACCCAAAGGCACGCCTGTCAGTGATTCTTCCGTTCGTCCTTGGTCTGCTGCTGCTGCTGACGGCAACAGTGTCACGGGCGCAGGTAGCGGTGGACGCGACCACATTTGCCTCAGCGGACCTGGCCGGGACAGGAATACAGCCGCTCACCATTTCCCACACGACGGTGGCCACCACTACCGGGCTGATGCTGGTGGGCGTCTCGATCAATATCACTCACGACGGGACCGCAACCGTGAACAGCGTGACCTATGGAGCCACTGCGCTAACCTTCTTAGGATCCCACAATGACGCCGGCTTGACCCGGCGAGTGGAGATGTGGTCACTACTGGCTCCGGCGAGTGGGACTGCCAATGTCACCGTCAATGTAAACATTCCTTCCAATGTCACGGAGGGCGTGGTTGCGGGTGTGACCACCTTTACGGGAGTGGACCAGACGGTGCCGCTGGGTACGTTTGTCTCGGCGAATGGCACGGCGGGCGGGTGCGTGGCCAGCGCGAATCCTACATCGGCGTGCAATTCGCAGCTCGATGTGCAGAGCGTGGTCAATGGCATGGTTTTCGACACGCTGGCAACCGGCATCGCGGCCACGGTCACGGAGTCGAATCCACAGGTGGCGCAGTGGAATGTGAACATGGGAGGCTTCAACAATCGGGATGTGACGGGAACCGGGAGTACGAGAGCGGGCGCGCCGATCGTGCCGCTGTCGGAGCTTTTCAACGCGACTTCGAACTGGTCGCTTGGCGCGATTTCGATTAATCCGAGTACAGCTGACCTGGCCGTGAGCACCAGCGTAGCCACGGTGATGGTGGGCGCGAACACAACCTACAACATTACGGTTACCAACAACGGGCCCTCCGCGGCCAATACTGTCACGCTGGTGGACACGCTGGCCGCATCGGGCATGACGTTCGTGTCGGCGACTCCCACGGGCGGAGCCAGTTGCTCGGGTACGGGACCGGTGACCTGCACGATTGCAACGCTGGCCAGCGGAGCCAAATTCTCCGTGGCTGTGGTGGAGACGGCGGCAACTTCTGGTGCGTACAGCAATATAGCTACGGTGAGCGATACGGCTCCGCCGCCCGATCCGAATACGGGAAACAATTCCTACACGGCGGTCGCAACGGTGCAGATTGCGGCGTGCGCCGCGGTTTCGCAAGCGAATCCCGGAGGCACGCTTACAGGCGTGATTAATACTTACTATCCGGGAACGGCGAGCGTGGCGGCGGGAGCGAAGTCCATCCCGATCGGGACGGCGGCGGGCGCGGGGAGTGCGATCGCGATTGGAAATCTGTTGCTGGTGATCCAGATGCAGGATGCCACCATCAACATCGCCAACAACGTCACTTACGGAAATGGCGATACCGGGCAGGGATTCACGGCGCTGAACAGCGCGGGCAATTACGAATTCGTTACGGCAACTTCGGCGAGCAGCGGCGGCGGGTCGGTGTCGGTGGCGGGCTCGGGGTCAGGGGGCGGACTGGTCTTTGCATATCACGCCTCAGCGGCCTCGACCACGGCGGGACAGAGCACGTATCAAGTGATTGTGGTGCCGCAGTACACCAGCGCGACCTTGAGTTCGGGATTGATTGCCAGCCCGTGGAACGGCACCACGGGCGGAGTGATGGCGCTCGATATTTCCGGGACGCTGACGCTGAACAGCGCGACGGTAGCCGTGGACGGGATGGGTTTCCGTGGCGCCGCGGGACTGCAGATGAGCGGCGGTGGAGGCAGCAACACGGATTTCTTTCAGCCCTCTCCAGCGACCTATACGCCGACAGCGACAGGATCGACAAGCACTGGCCAGGCGGGCTGGGACGCGTCCAAAGGCGAAGGAATCGCGGGCACGCCGATGTGGGTCGAGTCGGCGAATACGTTTCTGCAGACGACCACCACCATCGGATATCCCAGCGGCGCTGCGGGAGTCGATGGCAGCATGGCGCGGGGTGCGCCGGGGAACGCAGGCGGCGGCGGAACTGACGCTGATCCGCAAACCGCGTCTCCGAACGGCAATGATCAGAATAGCGGCGGCGGCGGTGGTGGGAATGGTGGAGCCGGAGGATTTGGCGGCGATTCGTGGTTCACGAATTTGAGTGTAGGCGGCGAAGGCGGTGCAGCCTTTCCGGCGACCATCAACCGCGTGGTGATGGGTGGCGGTGGAGGTGCGGGCACACGCAACAACTCCGACGGCGACAATCTGGCGAGCAGCGGATCGGCCGGCGGCGGAATCATTATTATCCGTACTTACGCCCTCAGCGGTACGGCAACGCTTACCGCAAACGGACTGAACGCGTACAACAACACGGCCAACGATGGCGGCGGCGGGGCAGGGGCGGGCGGCAGCATTGTAGTACTTTCGGCGACTGGCGGCGAAGGCGGCCTTACGCTCAATGCCAACGGCGGCGCCGGCGGAGACGCGTGGCACAGCCAGGCCTATACCCTGGGCAATCGCCACGGTGCGGGCGGCGGTGGTGGCGGCGGCGCAGTATTTGTTTCGGGCCCTCCGGCGAACATCAACGTAGCCGGCGGCGCAAACGGAACCACGGAAAGCACCGACGTGAGTTACGGCACCACGGCGGGAGCGGCGGGCACGAGTGTGACCAACGCGTCGATCTCATCGACCACGGGGACGCTTTCGGGTGCGCAGTGTACGCCGGATATGACACTGGGCAAGAGCCATGTCGGGAATTTTGTGCGAGGCTCGACCGCGAGTTACACGATCCCAGTTTCAAACGTGAGTCCGTTCGGAGCGACGAACGGGCTGGTGACCATCAACGACACGCTGCCCTTGGGCGTGACGCCGACCGGCGCTACTGGCAGCGGATGGGCGTGCGCGATTGCGGCACAAACCTTAAGCTGCACGCGGTCTGACGTGCTGGCGGGGAGCAGCAGTTATCCCTCGATCGTGGTCAATGCGAACGTGGCGCAGTCTGCACCCGCGACCGTGACCAACACGGCGCTGGTGAGCGGCGGTGGCGAGGTCAATCTGGCGAACGACAGCGCGACTGACGTGGCCAATGTGGTATCGAGCGCGGACCTGAGCGTGACCAACGTGGGCGTGCCTAATCCGGTGGCTGCCGGCGGCAACATTACTTATACGCAGGTTGTCACGAACAGTGGGCCCAGTGCGGCGGACAACGCTACCCTGGTGGATACAGTTCCGGCAAACACGGCTTTGACGTCGATTATCGCTCCCGCCGGATGGTCGTGCATCACTCCCGGAACTCCGGGTCCGGCGAATGTTGTCTGCACTAACTCGAATATGGCGGGTTCCACGTCGGGCACGTTCACGCTGGTGATGAAGGTGAACAACGGCGTGGCGGGCGGGACGGTGATCACGCAGACGGCTACGGTGAGTTCCGCGGTAACCGATCCGAACTCGGCGAACAATACGGCCACGGTCAACACCGTGGTGGGCACCACCACGCAAGGCGAACTGACCGTGACGAACGTGGCGTTGCCGAATCCGGTGCAGGCGGGAACGAACATCATTTACATGCAGGTGGTGACGAATACGGGAGCGGCGGCCGCAACCACGGCGACCTTCAACGAAGCCACGCCCACGAATACCTCGTTTGTCTCCATCGCGCCTCCAGCAGGATGGAACTGCGCGGGCTTTCCGCCACAGTGCACGAATCCAAGCGTGGCGGCGGGATCGTCGGGGACATTTACAGTCAAGTATCTGGTGACCTCCGGAACGGCCAACGGGACCACCATTTCCGATATGGCAACCGTGAACGCGGCCAACCAGGCGTTTGGGGCGAATTCTGCCACCGCTACGGACATAGTCGCCGGAGCCGCCCAGGCCGACCTCGTGCTCACCACGGCTGCGACACCAGCCGGTGTACTTGCGGGAAACGACGTCTCTTACACGCAGACGATCACCAACAACGGGCCGGTGGCGGCAACATCGGTCAGCTTCACGGAATCCGAAGCCGTGCCGGCCTCCACAACGTTCGTTTCGGTTTCGGCGCCGCCAGGCTGGACGTGCACCACTCCGGCGGTGGGCGCGGCGGGGAGCGTCAACTGCACGAACCCAAGCTTGGCCGTGGGGGCTTCCGCGGACATTATCGTGGTGGTGAATGTTGCGCCGACGATTGCGGCGGGCTCGTTCACGACTACTTCGTCGGTCACCGCGTCGGACGCGGTGAATACCAGCACGACGAACACGACGACGACAGTCGCCACGGTTTGCGATCTTACCGTGACCAACAGCGGGGTGCCGAACCCGGCGACGCAGGGCAACACGATTACTTACACGCAGACCGTTTACAATCACGGTCCCAGCAATTGCTCTACGGCTACCTTCACCGAGGCAACCCCAGCTCACACAAATTTTACTTCGGTGGCTTCGGTGACCACCGGCGGCGGAACGTGGGCTTGTTCCGGCAACCCGGTGTCGTGCACGAACCCCAGCGTTCCCCCGGGATCCACCGGGACGATCACAGCGGTGTACACGGTGATCAACCCCACGCCGGCGGGAACGATTATCAGCGACACGGCGACGGCGGCATCGGCCACGAAAGACAGCAATCCGGCAGACAACTCGGCGACCGTGAATATTGCGGTAGCTGTCGCGGCGGATGCTGACCTGAGCATGTCAAATTCGGCCAGCCCAAGCCCGGTAACGGCCGGGAACAACATCGTCTATACGCAGACCGTGAAGAATCTGGGGCCTGCGACCGCGGGATCCAACGCGGCGAATTCGATCACCGTGACCAGCGTGCTTTCTGGGACCGGAGCCTCAACGCCCCTGACATTGACAGGGCCTGCGGGATGGACGTGCACCGTGGCCACGTTAACTTGCGCAAACAATGCGACCACAACTTTGGCGTCGGGCGCGTCGGTGAGCTTTACGCTCACCGTGACGGCAAACACAGGCGATGCGTCGGGGACGACGATAACAGACACAGCGTCCGTGACAGACACAACGCCGACGGATCCGAACCTGGGCAACAACAGCGCGGCGGCCACCGTGGGGGTGGGAGACTCGGCCGACTTGAAAGTAACGGACTCTGCGTCTCCAGTGCCGGGCGCAGCAAGCGCGAACGTTGTCTACACACAAGTGGTCACGAACCTGGGACCGAGTACGGCCACCAACGTCACACTTACCGACACGATTCCGGCGGGCACGACAGCCGTAACGCTGACCGGTCCGGCAGGATGGACGTGCACCCCGGCGACAGGAACGTGCACAAATCCCAGCTTTCCGCCGGGAACTGCAACCATTAATTTTACGGTTGGCGTGAACGCGGCAACACCGGCGGGCACCGTGATCAACAGCACGGCCACGGTCAGCTCGGCGACGAGTGATCCTAATTTAGCGAACAACACCGCGACTGCCGCAGATGTGGTTGCGGCGGCGGGTCAAGCTGATCTCTCGATGGCGAACACGCCTTCGGTATCGACCATCGCGGCGGGTGGTAATGTCACCTATACGCAAGTGATCACAAATCTGGGACCTGCGGCCACTACTGCGGGCACGGCCACGCTGACCCAGACCGTCCCCGCCAACATGAACTTCCAAAGCATGACTCCGCCGGCGGGCTGGACCTGCACCCCGCTTGCTCCGGGGGCAACAGGCACGATTACCTGCACGGCCAACGCGGGGACGAGCATTGCGCTCAACGGAACCGCCAGCTTCAGCCTGGTGATGCAAGTGAACGCGGGCACGCCTTCGGGAACGAATATTCCTGATACCGCAACCGCCTCGGCGGGCAATGTAGTGCCGGGCCTGACTACGAACAGCGCGACCGCTACAGTTCTTGTGGCCAATGCGAATAGCGCCGATATGGCGATCGTGAAGACCGCGGCACCCAATCCAGTTTTGCAAGGCGACCCCATTACCTACACCCTGGCCGTCACCAACAACGGTCCAGCTACGGCCACGAATGTTACGGTCACCGATACGCTGCCGACCCAGGTCGCCTTTCTCCAGGTCAACACCACCGCCGGCACGTGTTCGGAAGCTAATGGCATGGTGACTTGTCTCCTCGGATCCATGGCGAATGCGGGCACGGCGACGGTAACGATCCTGGCGCTCGCCGGGACCCCGGGAGTTGTATCGAACACTGCCCAGGTCTCGGCAGACCAGACCGACCCGAATCCTGCGAACAATACTTCCACTCAGATGGAAACCATTACTGCGCCAACCAGCGTGCAGTTGCAATGGCTGGCAGCCCGCATGGTGACCGACAAGAACGGAGCAAACCGCGTGTTGGTCACGTGGAAAACGGGTGGCGAGGCACACAATCTGGGTTTCAATGTGTACCGCGAGCTGAACGGAAACCGGGCGCGATTGAATCCGTCGCTGATCGCAGGTTCTGCGTTGTGGATGAGCGGCGCATTGCCCAAACATTCGGGCAAGTCGTACAACTGGATCGATCCTTACGCCAGCAGCGCGGGTGCCGCGTATTGGCTGGAAGATATGGACGTCAACGGAATTCGCACGATGCATGGGCCGGTCTCCGTAGAGAGCGCTCCGAATGTGTCATCTGGCGTGCAGTCTGCCAGCGACCCATCGAGGGTACAGCCGAGCGAACCGGGCGCGACTCCGGCCCCAATGTTGAGCCAATTGAATCAGGCGCAGCCGGCGGCGGGAGTGGGAAGCCATCCGGTGGAGACTCTGCCAGCTGCCCTTGCACCGACTACCGCGCAATTCCAAAAACAGTTCGACCTGGCGGCTCATCCTGCGGTCAAGATTCTGGTGAAGCATGAGGGTTGGTATTCCGTAGCGCAGCCAGATCTGATCAAGGCCGGGCTTGATCCGAATGTGGATCCGGCGATGCTGCAACTGTTTGCCGAAGCCAACGAGCAGCCCATCCAGATCACGGGCGCGGCGGCCGGCCCCGGAGGTTTCGGGCCGCAGGCAGCGATCAGTTTCTACGGCACCGGCATCGACACGTTGTATTCAGGCACGCGAGTGTACTGGCTTGTCGCGGGCAAGAGGCCAGGCCTGCGGATTCCACAGCTGCAGGCGAGTTCGGGAGCGAATCAACCGCCGGCAAGTTTCCCCTACGCGGTGGAGTTGCAGCCGCGCACCACCTATTTCGCCGCGCTGATCACTGACGATGGGGACAATTTCTTTGGCGCGATCATCACCACGACTCCGGTGGAGCAGATCGTGCAGACGCCCAATCTCAACCCTTCTTCGACCCGACCGGCGATCCTCGACCTCACTCTGCAGGGAGTGATCACAGGTTTTCCGCATGATGTCAGCGTGGCGCTGAACGGGACAGCGCTGGGAGATGTGACCTTCACTGGCCAGAAAAAAGGGAAGTTCCACGTGACCCTGCCGCCGGGATTGCTGCAGCCGGGCAGTAACACCGTCAAGCTGACGGCCCAGAACGGCGAATATGATACCAGCCTGGTGGGCGACATACGGATCGTCTATCCGCACCTGTACACAGCTGATTCCGACCAATTCAAATTTGCCGGACGCGCTGGCAATGAAGTCACAGTCAGCGGTTTCGCGAATAGCACGATCACCGTGCTCGATATCACCGACCCGACACAACCCGTGCAACTCTCGCCGCAGATTACGGCCAATCCAACTTCCGGGAATCAGGTTACAGCCAATCAAAATACATACGCTTTCTCGGTGCAGGTGCCGTGGACTACGACGGCCACATCCACATCTGCGCGGCACACGCTGCTGGCGGTTGCGGCCGACAGTATCTCCACTGCCGCCGCGGTGCGGGCGAACCACCCCTCGCACTGGCACAGTGCGCAGGCGGGTGCGAACGTTTCGATGGTTTCATACGAGGATTTCATCGGCGCTCTGCCTCCTCTGGTGGCGGCGCACAAGGCCGCAGGGAAATCCTCGGTTGTAGTCCCGATCGGGGATTTATATGACGAATTCAACTTTGGCGAACGCAGTCCCTATGTTATCCGCCAGTTCCTGCAGGCTGCGAACTTGAACTGGAGGATCAAGCCGGGTTATTTGCTGCTGAATGGGCGCGCGTCGATGGATCCCAGAAATTATCTGGGATTTGGGCACCTAGACTTTGTGCCCACAAAGATCATCGGGGCCGGAGGTTTGATGACGGCGTCGGACGACTGGTTCTCTGACTTCAACGACACTGGCATGCCAACGATTGCGACCGGACGGTTGCCGGTGGGAACTCCGGATGAAGCCAACCTGGTGGCAGGAAAAATCGCGGCCTACGACAGCCAGAGCACAAACGGCACTTGGACCGGTCAGGCTCTGGTGGTGGCCGACCGCGACGACACCAACAACTTCACACAGGACAGCCTGACCGTCCAGAGTGAAATGCCTTCTACCATGCAGGTGACGGACGTGTTCACCGTCACCGGTGAAGGAGCCGGGGCCAAGCAACAGATAGTGTCCGCCATCAACACGGGGCAGTTGCTGGTGAACTACCTTGGGCACGGGTCCGCCGATCAATGGTCGGGCGAAGATATTTTTGATACCAGCACTGTGACCGAACTGACCAACAGCTCGCAGTTGCCCGTCTTCTTCATCATGGATTGCCTGAACGGATTGTTCCAGGATGTCTACGGACAGCCGCTGGCGGTTACGTTGATGTTGGCGCCGAACGGTGGCGGAGTGGCCGTGCTGGCCTCCAGCGGGTTGAACCAGTCGGCTCCACAGGCGAAGCTGGATGAGTTAGTAGTGAAGAGCGCGCTGAGTTCATCGCAGCCGGCCCTGGGCGACGCGATCCTCTCTGCGAAGTCGCACATCAGCGACACTTCGGTCCGCAAGACTTACATCCTGTTCGGCGATCCTGCCATGCAGGTGAAGCCTCCGGCGGCAGCGACGTCGCACTAACCTTAACGTTTCAACTTCCTCGATCAAGCTTCCGTGGGTGCGGCTACCGTCGCCGTTCGCCGCAGGGGTTCCGTCAACGCTCGCATCACCTTTTCGAATCCAGAAAAATCCAGCGACTGCGCACCATCCGAAAGCGCGCGCTCCGGGCAGGGATGGACTTCAATAATGAGCCCGTCCGCTCCCACGGCCACGGCGGCACGCGATACCGCAGCGATAAGGCTCTGCTTGCCGGTTCCGTGCGACGGATCGGCGATAACCGGCAGATGAGAAAGATCGCGCGCCAGGGCCACGGCCGCGAGATCGATGGTGTTGCGCATCTCGGTTTCAAAGGTCTTGATTCCGCGTTCACAAAGTACCACTTGAGAATTGCCTCCTGAAAGAAGGTATTCAGCCGCGAGCAGCCATTCTTTGACCGTGGCCGAAGGGCCACGTTTGAGCAGGATCGGTTTCTTCACCGTAGCCAGGCGGCGCAGCAGTGCGAAATTCTGCATGTTGCGCGCGCCCACCTGCAGCATATCAACGTGCTCGCAGATAATGTCGACGTCCTCGGTGCTCATCACTTCAGTCACCACGGGCAAGCCAGTTTCCTGCTTGGCTTCGCGCAATATCTTCAGCGCTTCCAGGCCGAGTCCCTGAAAGTCATAAGGAGAAGTGCGCGGCTTGTAGGCCCCGCCGCGCAGCATGGTGGCGCCGGCGCGCTTCACCGCGTGGGCGGTGTCGAGCAACTGCTGGCGCGATTCCACCGAGCAGGGACCGGCGATCACCACTACTTCGGGGACTCCGATCTCTACGCCGTTGATGCGGACAATGGACCGCTCGGGCCTCACCTGCCGGCTGACCAGCTTGAAAGGTTGGGCAATGGCCACCACATTGTCGACGCCAGGAGCCACTTGCAGGGCTTCAATCTCGTGGCGGCGTCCGCTTCCCACGGCGGCCACAATGGTCCGTTCCGTGCCGCGGGTGACGTGTGGTTGGTAGCCGGCCTCGCGGATGCGGTCAATCACGTGCGCGATCTCTTGTTCGGTGGCTTTCTCCGACATGTTGACGATCATAGGGAGCACTCCTCTTCTTTTTGGATTCTTAAGCCCTGGATTTTCAGGACCTGAAATGCAAAAAGCCGCGATTTCCATCGCGGCTTGCGGCTCAAAACTTGTCGATCTCAGGTGAAGCTCACCGGTCGATCTGTTCAAGCCTGGCCGCCGCCGCTGCTGGGAACCAGTAGCGGAAGGAGGCCGTGCTAAAAGCAAATCGTGTCATCGGTGTTTTCCTGCGCGTGCAAATTCGACTTGCCAACTGCTTTGGAAAGGCAGCCTTACGGAACCTACTGAATGGAGCTAGCCACGTTGGAAAATGCAGTGTTGGAGTTGGTTCCGATCAGCCGGATCGTGCCCACCACCAGAACCAGGATCACCGCAAGCATGACAGCATATTCGGCGATGTCCTGCCCAGCATCTTCTGACCAAAGCTTGCGAACGAGTTGAGACATTTGCTCTCCTCCAGGCCGTTTTCGCTCCCCCCACGCAGGTGAGCGCTCTCTCTGTGCAACCCATGATGCACGTGACTCAAGGTGGTTGTCAATTGCGCGTTTCGTCGATTTCCACAAGGCCGTGAAAGCCTAGAAAGGCGCGCGGACAGCCCCATTTGCGGCGGAAGGCGCAGGAATGGACGGTTGCACCACCTCCAGCGCGGAGCGCCGGGTAAACTGCAATAGGCGGTTCGGCAGGATTCCGAGATAAAGCGTGGCCGCCAGACTGATAGTCAGAGCGAGTCCCAGTCCCAAAGGAACCGGAGTGACGGGAACTTCCCGTCGCGCCTCCCGCATGTACATCACGACGATGATGCGCAGGTAATAATATGCGGCGATGGCGCTGTTGAGGAAGCCGATTAGTGCAAGCCAGACCAGGTTTGCCTTCAGTGCCGCGCTGAAGACGTAAAACTTGGCGAAAAATCCGCCAGTCATCGGAATCCCGATCAGCGATAGCAAGAAAATCGTCAAGGTGGCGGCCAGCAGCGGAGAGGTACGGCCCAGGCCTTCGTAATCTTCGAGCGAGACATAGCGCTCGCCCGCGTTCGCAAAGTGGCTGACCACGGCGAATGCGCCCACGTTCATGGCCGCGTAGGCGGCGGTGTAGAACATGGCGGCGGAAACTCCGTTCGCGGAATCTTGCGGGGTGAGCATCGCGAAGGCCACCAGCAGGTAGCCGGCGTGGGCGATCGAGGAATAGGCCAGCAGCCGTTTCACGTTGGTTTGCAACAACGCCCCCACGTTGCCTAGCGTCATAGAAAGCGCGGCCGAAACCCAGATCAGCCAGAAACGTCCGGGAGGGTTGATGGTGAAGACAACTCGCAGCAAAACCGCGAACGCTGCCGCCTTGGGACCCGTAGACATCAGTCCCACGATGGGTGCGGGCGCTCCTTCATAAACGTCGGGAGTCCAAATATGGAAGGGGGCCGCGGCCACTTTGAATCCCAGGCCAACGAACATGAACGCCACCGCCACGTAGACTAGCAGTGCGGCCGGCCCGGCCTGCAGCTTCTGGCTGATGACGTCGATATTGGTGGAGCCGGTCGCGCCGAACATAAGCGCTACACCATAGAGGAAAAAGGCGGTTGCGAACGAGCCCAGCAGAAAGTATTTCAGCGACGCTTCGCTGCTGGAAGCTTCCTGGCGCCGGAATCCGACCAGCACATAGGAAGAGATCGAAGAAATTTCGAGCGCGATGAAAATCAACACTAGTTCGACGGCAGAAGACATCAGCGCCATGCCGACCGTGCCGAACAGGATCAGGCCATAATATTCGCCGGCCCGAATGCGCTGTACCGCCATGTACTCGTAAGAAATAAGAATGACGACCGCGGCGATGGCGATGACCAGATAGTGAAAAAACACGCTGAAGTCATCGGCCTTCACCATGTTGGAAAATGCGGAGCCATGCGATCCCGACATAACCCAGGTCGCGGCAATTCCAGCGAGGGTGGCAAGCAGGGCAATGAAACCCAGAACTTTCTGATTGTTTTCTTCATCCAGCAGCGGCTCGAGCAGCATGATGACGATGCCGAAAGCTGACAGGACAAGCTCGGGCAGAATGCGGATGTAATCCTCAGTTTGAGGAATCGAATGCAGCAAGGCTGCCGGGATGGCAGTAAGTGTGGCGATCGTAGTCAGTGTCACTGGCTCACCACCTTGCTGACCACCTGCGTGAAGGGAGTGAGTGCCGCCTGCACCGCGGGATCAATCGCGCCCAACCACAGAATCGGCGCCACGCCCATGACCAACGCTGCCACCGCGCAGGGCCAAACCGCCAGCTTCTCAAAGCCAGCAAGATCGGGCAGGGCATTGTTTGCCGAATGCGTCACCTGGCCATAGAAAACGCGCTGATACATCCACAGCAGATAGCCGGCGCTCCAGATCACTCCGGTGGCGCCGAGAACTCCATACCAGGGGTTGGCCTGGAATGCCCCGCTGAGCACGAGAAATTCGCCGATGAATCCGTTGAGCAGAGGCAGTCCCACCGAAGCTAGCACGATGAATAAATAAGTCGCGGCGTAGACCGGGGTGATCGAAGCCAGGCCGCCAAACTCGCTGATCTCGTAAGTATGGCGGCGTTCGTGAAGCATCCCTGCCAGCATGAAGAGCGCGCCGGTGGAGACTCCGTGGGCCAGCATAACGAACATTGCACCGTTCAACCCGGCCTGCGTGAAACTGAAAATCCCGAGCACCACAAACCCCAAATGGCTGACCGAAGAATATGCGATCAGCTTCTTCATGTTGGGTTGCACCATCGCGACCAGGGCACCATAGATAATGCCGATCAAAGCCAGCACCATAATCCAGGAGGCGTTACGGCGCGCCGTCTCGGGAAACAGGCCGAGGTTGAAACGCAGCATGCCGTACGTGCCCATCTTCAGCAGCACCCCGGCCAGCAGCACGGAGCCCGCAGTTGGCGCTTCCACGTGCGCGTCGGGAAGCCAGGTGTGAAACGGGAATAGAGGAACCTTTACCGCAAATGCGATGAAGAAGCCGAGGAAAAGCCATTGCGCTGCGATCGCGAAGCCTGGCACCCCGTCTTTTGCGATCTGATCGCGGATGACCACGAAGTCAAAGCTGCCGGTATGCGCGTAGAGCCAGAGAATCGCCACCAGCATGAACACCGAGGCGATCATGGTGTACAGGAAAAACTTTACCGCTGCGTAAACCTTACGTTCATGGCCGAACATCCCAATCAGCAGCGCCATTGGAATCAGCGTGGCTTCCCAAAAGAAGTAGAAGAGAAAGAGATCGAGCGAAGTGAATACCCCGATCAGCGCCGTTTCGAGAATCAGCAGAATGATGAAGAATTCTTTAACCCGGTCGTGAATCGATTTCCACGAGATCAGCACGCACAGCGGCGTGAGAAACGTGGTCAACAGCACCAGCCACAGCGAGATGCCGTCGATCGCCATGTGGTAGCTGATGTTGGGGCTGGTGACCCAGTGTTTATTCACGTCAAACTGAAATCCCGCCTGCCCGCGATGAAAATAAACTGGAAGATGCAGCGAGAGCACGAACGTCAACAGCGCAATGACCAAAGAAAAAATACGAATGTCGCGGTCGCGGCGCGGGAACAGGATCAGCAGCAACGCACCCGCAAGCGGGAGAAACGTCACCAGTGAAAGAATGTACGGGTTCCAGTCCGCGCTCATCGGGCCCCCGTCCATTTCCAGATCATGAAAGCGATCACCGCGGCCGACCCCGCGGCAATCCATCCTGCGTAGGATCGCAGGTTGCCAGATTGCATATGGCGCACTTCCTCGGAGATGTGGCCCGCGGCCTCAGCGCTGTTGTTGACCGTGGCGTCGATCACGCCCCGATCCACGCCCTGCCACAGAATACGCGTCGAGCCGTCAATCAGCGGCTTAACGAAAAGCGCGGAGTAAATTTCGTCGATATAGTACTTATGCACAACCGTGGTGTAGAAGCCGTCGAGCGCATCGGCGATCTTCTGGGGCAGAAGCGGCTTGCTGACGTAGAGCACATAGGCGAGAAACGCGCCAAAAAGAGCGACAGCCACGGATATCCCCATGAGCAGGTATTCCGTGTAACCGCTTGCTGTCTCGCCCGCCACCTCAGCGCCCGCGCCGAATACCGGCGCAAGAAAATGCTCAAAATGATTGCCAATCCCCACCAGGCCTCCGACCACCGAAAGCAGGGCCAGAATCATGAGCGGAACCAGCATGATCATCGGGCTCTCGTGAGGATCACCGTGCCCGTGGCCGTCGTCACTGCTGTGCGAGCCATGCCCGTGCGCTTCCACTCGCGCTTCGCGGTAATCGCCGAAGAAAGTCATAAACAGCAGGCGAAACATGTAGAACGATGTGATGAATGCGGTAATCAGGCCAAGCAGCCAATAGACCCAGTTCGTCTGGTAGGCCTTCCAGAGAATCTCGTCCTTGCTCCAAAACCCGGCCAGCGGCGGAATTCCGGCGATTGCCAGCGTCGCAACGCCCATGGTCAGGAACGTCCAGGGAATGTAGACGCGGAGGCCGCCCATCTTGCGCATGTCCTGCTCGCCGCCCACCGCGTGAATCACCGACCCTGCGCCCAGAAACAGCAGTCCCTTGAAGAAGGCATGAGTCATCAAATGAAAAATACCCGCGGAGAACGCACCCACCCCGCAAGCCAGGAACATGTAGCCCAGCTGCGAGACCGTAGAATAGGCGAGAACCTTTTTTATGTCGGTCTGCGCGATGCCGATGGTCGCGGCAAAAAATGCAGTCAGCGTTCCGGTGACGGCGACCGCAGTTAACGCAATCGGCGCACGCTCAAAGATCACGTGCGACCGCGAAACCATGTAAACGCCGGCCGTAACCATGGTCGCGGCGTGGATCAGAGCGGAAACCGGCGTGGGGCCCTCCATCGCATCCGGCAGCCAGACGTAAAGCGGAATCTGCGCCGACTTTCCCGCCGCTCCCACCATCAGCAGAATGCCAATCGTGGTGAGCAGGCCCACGCCCGCGGTCTCCCCCGACAGCGGTTTGACAGCGTCAAACACTTGGACGAAGTTCAACGTCCCGAAATGCTTGATCAGAAGGAACAGCGCGATCAAGAATCCGAAGTCGCCGATACGGTTCACGATGAACGCTTTCTTCCCCGCCGACGCCGCCGAGTCTTTCGTGAACCAGAATCCAATCAACAAATAAGATGCGAGGCCCACCCCCTCCCAGCCAATAAACATCAGCAGGTAGTTGTTGGCCAGCACCAGCGTCAGCATGAAAAACATGAACAGGTTCAGGTAGGCGAAGAAGCGGTAGTAGCTCGGGTCGTCCCACATGTAGCCGACGGAGTAGATGTGAATCAGAAATCCGACGCCAGTGACCACCAGCAGCATGATCAGCGAAAGCTGATCGAGATAGAAAGCGAAATCAGAACTAAATCCGGCGATGCGGATCCAGTGGGCGAGAAACTCCTGATGAGGAATCTGCCGAAGCGAAGAGAACTGCATTGCAACCCACAACGCCATGGCGAACGCCGCCCCGCAAAATGTCAGTGCAACCACCGACACGGTCTGCCGCGAAGACTTTTTCCCGAAGAGGCCGTTGATAGCCGCGCCAGCCAGCGGCAGAATCGGGATCAGCCAGAGATTGAGGGTCGGGTTCATAGTTTGAGCAGGTTCACCCGGTCAATATTCAGCGTCTCGCGCGTGCGGTAAACCGCGATGATGATCGCCAGTCCCACCGCAGCCTCAGCCGCCGCCACCACCATCACGAAAAAGACGAAAACCTGCCCGGCCAATGCATGCCAGTGCGCCGCGAACGCCACGAAAGAAAGATTCACGCCGTTAAGCATCAACTCAATCGACATAAAGATGGTGATGATGTTCCGTTTAATGAGAAATGCGACTACCCCGCACGCAAAGAGAAACCCGCTCAGCACCAGGTAATACGATAGCGGCACCATCAGCTCACCTTCTTTCCCGGCGCCACCTGAGGCGACGGCGATGTCCTGCTGGCGGCGGGCTTCCCGGCCAGAACCACCGCGCCCATGATGGCGATCAAGATCAGCACTGACGTGATTTCGAACGGCAAAAGAAACTCATGAAAAAGCAGCTGGCCGATCGCCCCAGGATCTCCCCAGCCGGCGGTTTGGCCCGGTATTACGCCTATGTTTACGGATTCCGTCCCAGAATGCCGCAGCACGACCCAGGCCATCAGAATGCTCCCCAGCAGGATGCCCGGCACGCCGAACAAAATAGCAACGCGGCTCCCTTTGGTGCGTTCCTCCACTCCCGCGTTTAGAAGCATGATCGTGAAGACAAACAACACCATGATGGCGCCGGCATAAACGATCACCTGCACCGCCGCCACGAACTCTGCGCCCAGCAGCAAGTATTCGCCGGCCAGTGCGGCCATCACCGCGATCAGCGAGAGGGCGCTGTTGATGGGATGAGTCTGCGCCAGCAGGCTGATGGCGCCCGCCACGCACACGGCCCCGAAGGCCAGGAATAAAATGAGATGTACGCTGATCATCGAAAAGTTCTCGGCTCTCAGTGGTCAGTTCTCAGTTAGAAACCCGCTGTACAGGCTGTCTCTCAGAGGGCTGTGCCGCACCGTAACTGAGAACTGAGAACCGAGAACTGATTTCCTCACCACGCCACCGCGATCGCCGTCGCGACCACGTTCACCAGCGACAGCGGCAGCAGAAATTTCCATCCAAACGACATCAGTTGGTCGTAGCGGAAACGCGGCAACGTGCCGCGCACCCAGATATAAAGGAACAGAAACGCAACCACCTTGGCCGCAAACCAGAACACAGGCAACACCGCCGCCAGAACTCCGTGGCCGATGATCGGCCCGTGCCATCCGCCAAAAAACAACAGCGTGGCCAGGCACGCCACTGTGATCATGTTGGCGTATTCCGCCATGAAAAACATGGCGAACTTCATGGCGCTGTACTCCGTGTGATATCCCGCAACTAGCTCGGTTTCCGCCTCCGGCAGATCAAATGGGATGCGATTGGTCTCCGCATAGGCCGCCATCAGATAGCAGAAGAAGCCGATGAACTGGCCGTGAAACACATTCCAGCGCGGAATGAATCCCCAGAAGTGGCCGCCCTGCGCATTGACAATGTCGCGCAGGCTGAAGCTGCCCGCCATGATCAGCACCCCCACCAGCGAGAGGCCCAGCGATATCTCGTAGCTGACCATCTGCGCGCTGGCGCGCAGCCCGCCCAGTAGCGAATACTTATTGTTCGACGACCATCCTGCCAGCGCCACGCCGTAGACGCCCATCGAAGTGACGCCCAGAACCAGCAGCACGCCGATGTTTACGTCGGTGATCTGAAACGGAATCAGCTGATTTCCAATCCAGACCAGGTTGCCGAACGGAATCACCGCGATCGAAGTGAGCGCCATAATCACTGCGATCAGCGGGGCCGCGATGAACAGCGGCTTGTAGACATGAGGCGGTGTGAGATCTTCTTTGAATAGAAACTTGATTCCGTCGGCGGCCGGCTGCAACAACCCGAACGGGCCTACCCGCGTAGGTCCCCACCGGTTCTGCATGTGGCCCACCACCTTGCGCTCCAGCCACACCGTGTACGCGACCGCGGTGAGCAGGATAATCAGCAGTACCAGCGACTTGACCACCGAGACGATAATGAAAAGCCAAATCGGCAAGCTCTTGCTTCCTCTCTTATCTCGTAACTTCAGCGCCGGCATTCCGGCGTCAGTCGGCAGCTACTTCCTTCAGTTTAACTTCGTGACTCTCCAGCACCGATTGCAGCGCGCGCGAATAACGGCCAAGAGTGCCTGACGTAAACAAAGTGTCGTTGGCGGGGTCGATCGCAGAAGCGATGTCCGCAGGCGCGTCCGGTTTCGGTTGCTGGACGCCTCCGCCTGTGTTGGCCAACGACGTATGCTGGCCGTTCCCTGCTAGAAGATTCGCGCGCGAAACGTCATAACCGGGAACCAACCGCTGAATTTCGTCCAGGATCGCCATGGGATCGAGCGGACTGAGTTTCGGCTCCAGACCCTGGTTTTCAAGCCAGACCGCGTGACGGTCTGCCTCGCCCGACTGCGCCCCGCGCGACTGGCCCATGTCGGCGTGGATTCCGCCACCAAACGGGACCAGCGTGCGAACGTTGAACCCCATGGCGTCGGCGATGCGGACAATCATTTCGAAATCGGATTTCGTTCCCGTGACTTCGCCCGCTTTCTTCACCAGTTGCACGTCGCCGCACGTGTTGGTTACCGTGCCCGACTTCTCGTAAGCATTCGCCGCAGGCAGCACCACATCGGCCGTGACCGCGGTTTCCGTCAGGAACATGTCCTGCACTACAACGAAACTGTTGGAAAATGCGAACGGATCGATGTCCAGCCGGCCCACAGGATTCGACCCCACCACGTGTAAAGCTTTAAGCTTACCCACTTTTGCGGCCTCGATCATGCCTCGCAAATCGAGGCCAGGAGTCGACGGGATGCTTTTCCATTCCTGATGAAAGTCGGTCGCTCCCCCTACGGGGTGATACCCGGGGAGAAGATCAGGATAGAGACCCATGTCGGCTCCGCCGCGGGAGTTGGAGTAGTCGGCGAGACAGACAAAGCTAGCCTGGGGCAGGGCCGCAACGAGGGCAGCCATATCGAGGCCCTGAATTTCAGATCCGAAAATGACCACGAGATCTTTCTCCCCGCGCAGGGTCTCGCGCAGCGCTTCGAACGCCGCGGGCGTCGTCCCGTTCGCGCCCAATGCCTCCGGCGCGGGATTGCCGTGAGAAAGGAAATGTGAGAACGCTGCCTCACCTTTGTTCGTGGTGACCTGCGCGAATACGGTCGCCTGCCGCTGCACCTTGATCGGATTCGAATTAACCACATACAACCGCGCCCGATGTAGGCGAACGTTGTTGCGAATCTGGTAAGCGAGCAACGGGTGCTGTTCGGTTGGATCGTTGCCGATCAGCAGAATCGCGGGCGCGGTGAAAACGTCGGCCATGCTGGCCGTGGCATTGGGCTTTCCGCGCAGCGCGGCAGCGAAAGCAGGGAAGTCCGCGGTGCGGTGGTGATCGACGTTGTTGGTCTTCAGCACCACGCGGGCAAACTTCGATAGCAGGTACGCTTCTTCATTCGTAGTGCGCGTCGAGCCGATCACGCCGATCGCCTGTCCGCCCTCTTTGTCGCGAACCTCGGCGAATTTTTTGCCGACCAGTTCGAACGCTTCTTCCCAGGTCGCGGGCGTCAGCTTGCCGCTCTTGCGAATGAGCGGCTGCGTCAGTCGCTCTTCATGATTCGCAAAATCGAAGGCATAGCGGCCTTTGATGCAGAGGAAATCGCCGTTGGTGCCGCTCTTGTCGCGGTTGTCGCCGCGGACAATTTCCATGCCCGTGTCGCCGCGCCGCACTCCCAGAGTCGTCTTGCAACCATCCCCGCAGTGCGTGCAAATCGTGCCCACGTGCTTCATTTCCCACGGTCGCGTCTTATAGCGATACGCGCCAGAAGTCAGCGCGCCCACCGGGCAAATGTCGATGCACATGCCGCACTCTTCGCATTCCAGATGATCTTCTTTATTAGGCGCGATGATCGAGCTCACGCCTCGGTTCTGCACGCCCAGCGCCCAAACGTCCATGGCCTCGCCGCACACACGTACGCAGCGATAGCAAAGAATGCAGCGCGGCCGGTCGAAAAACACAATCGGAGACCATTGCTGCTCTTCCTTGTGATTCTTCGCCTCCATGAACTTCGATTCGGCGGCGCCATAAGAAAACGTCATATCCTGCAATTCGCACTCGCCGCCCGCGTCGCAGACCGGACAATCCAGCGGATGATTCCCCAGCAGCATCTCGACCATGCTCTTGCGCGCTTGATGCACCTCGGGACTGTCAGTTGTGACGATCATGCCTTCGCCGACCACCGTGGTGCAGGCGGTCTGCAGCTTGGGCATCTTCTCGACCTTCACCAGGCACATGCGGCACGCGCCCTGCAGCGACAGGTTCGGGTAGTAGCAGAACGACGGCACCTCGATGCCCGCGCTCTTGCAGGCCTCGATGAGCAGCGTCCCTGCGGGAGCCGTGAGTTTCTTGCCGTCGACTGTGAGCGTTACATCAGGCATGGGAAATTTAGTGCGCAATCATCGGCAACGGTTCCGCCGCGCCCTGCTTCTCATATGGACACGGCCTGCCGTCTAAATGATCTTCAAACTCCTTGCGAAACTTTTTCACGAACCCGATGGTCGGCATCGCCGCCGCATCCCCCAGCGGGCAGAACGTGCGCCCCAGCATGTTCTCCGCCAGGTACTGCATGTTGTCGATATCTTTCTTCACTCCGCCGCCTGAGTGAAAGCGAATCAGCGTCTTTTCCAGCCAATCCGTGCCTTCGCGGCAAGGGATGCACCAACCGCAGCTTTCATGACGGTAAAACTTCATAGTTCGCAGCGCAAATTTCACGATACACTGCGCGTCATCGATCACCACCACGCCGCCGGAGCCGAGCATAGATCCAGCCTTCGCCACCGAATCAAAATCCATGCTGACGTCGACTTCATTCGCGGTCAGGCATGGGCAAGACGCCCCTCCCGGCACGACTGCCTTCAGTGCACGCCCGTCCGGAATCCCTCCGCCCACTTCGTAAATCATTTTCTTTAAGTTATAGCCCATGGGCAGCTCATAGACGCCCGGCTTGGCGATGTTGCCGCTAAGGCAAAACAACCGCGTGCCCCCATTTTTCGCCGGGCCGAGTTTGGCATACCAGTCCGGCCCGCCCAGAATAATGTGCGGAACGTTGGCCAGCGTTTCCGCGTTGTTGATCACCGTGGGCCCGCCCCACAGCCCAACTACCGCCGGAAACGGCGGCCGAATCCGCGGGATGCCGCGCTTGCCTTCCAGCGACTCCATCAGCGCCGATTCTTCGCCGACTTCATACGCTCCCGCCCCGCCGTGCCAATAAATATCCAGGTCGCGCCCGCTGCCGAAAATGTTGTTGCCGATAAATCCCTTGGCGTAGGCGTCGCGAATCGCCTTCTGCATAATCTCCAGAAGATACCGGTATTCGCCGCGAATGTAGATATATCCGCTGCGCGCGCCCACCGCCAGGGCGGCGATCATGACTCCTTCGATCACAGAATGCGGATCCTGCTCGAAGATCAGCCGGTCTTTGCAGGTGCCGGGTTCGCTCTCGTCGCCGTTGCACAGCACATACTTCGGCTTGGCCGACTGCTTCGGCACGAACGACCACTTCATCCCGGTGGAAAAGCCCGCTCCCCCGCGCCCGCGCAGCGCCGAGTTCTTGATCTCGTTGATGATGGCGTCCGGTTCCATGGCGAGCGCCTTCTGCACGGCTTTGTAGCCGTCGAGTTCGAGATAGCGCTCGATCGCCGCCGCGCCCTGTCCAAAGCGCCGCGAGACAACTTTTACTTCGTCGGGATGGGAAACCAAATCCGCCATAATCGCTTGAAGATTGTAGATTTCAGATTTGAAGCCGAGCGCGTCGGAAATCTACTCTCTGAAATCTTCAATCTGAAATCTTCAATCTCACATCTACTGCGTCGCCTTCTTCCTGTACTCATCCAGCACTCTGTCCATCTTTTCCGGGGTCAGGTTCTCGTGAAAATCGTAATTCACCTGCGCCGCCGGAGCCCAGCTGCAGGCGCCGATGCACTCCACTTCCTCCAGCGTAAACAGGCCGTCCGGCGTCGTCCCTTTGTGGCCGACGCCCAGCTTCTTCGCGCAGTGATGCAGGATCTCCTCCCCACCTCGCACCATGCAACTAATGTTGGTGCAGACCTGCACGTTGAACTTGCCACGCGGCTTCGTCGTGAGCATCGAATAGTAGCTGATCACGTTTCGCACTTCGAGTTCGGTCAGGTCGAGACGCCCGGCAATCTCCAGGATGACTTCGTCGCTGAGATAGCCGACTTCGTCCTGCACGTAAAGCAACGTTGGCACGAGCGCCGATCGTTTGGTCGGATAATGCGGCACCATCTCCGCAAACCGCGTTTCGAATTCTTCGGAAAACTTCACCGGTCGATCTCTCCTAACACGATGTCGATGCTCCCAATCGCCGCCACCACGTCCGCCAGCAACCTGCCTTCACACATCTTGGGCAGCGTCTGCAGATTGGCAAAGCAGGCCGAGCGCATGTGCACGCGGTACGGCTTCGCCGTGCCGTCGCTCACGATGTAGTAGCCCATCTCGCCGCGCGGCGATTCCACGGCCTGATATACCTCGCCCGCCGGAACTGCGAAGCCCTCAGTGATTATCTTAAAGTGATAGATGAGCGCTTCCATCTGGGTCTTCATCTTTTCCCGGTCGGGGAGCACGACTTTCGGCGCGTCCGCCTTGATAGGCCCTTCCGGCATGCCGGCCAGCGCCTGCTTCACAATTTCGACCGACTCGCGCAGTTCCTGCACCCGGCACATATAACGGGCGAAGACGTCGCCATCCTGCGCGACCGGCACTTTGAACTTGAAATTCTCGTAGCCCGAGTAAGGCATGTCCCGCCGCAGATCGAGATCCACACCACTCCCGCGCAAGGTTGGGCCGGTGGCGCCCAGTGCGATGGCATCGTCGGCCGTCATCACGGCAACCCCTTTGGTCCGCATCATCCAAATCGGATTGCCCGTGAGCAGGTTCTCGTATTCGTCCACCTTTGAGGGAAAATAACTGGCGAAGTCACGCACCCGATCGAAAAATCCCAGCGGCGGTTCCAGCGCGATCCCACCCACCCGGAAATAAGAGGTCATCATGCGCTGCCCGCTGACCATCTCGAACAGGCGCAGAATTTCCTCGCGTTCGCGGAAGCAATAAAGAAAAACCGTGAGCGCGCCAATGTCCATGGCGTGCGTGCCCAGCCACACCAGGTGCGAATTGATGCGCGTCAATTCATTCAGCAATACCCGCAGCCATTGCGCTTTCGGAGGAATCTCCAGCCCCAGCAGCTTTTCCACCGCCAGCACGTAGCAGAGATTGTTGGTCATGGGGCAGAGATAATCGATGCGGTCGGTCAGCGGCACCACCTGCTGATAAAACTTGGCTTCACAGGTTTTCTCGATTCCGGTGTGCAGAAAGCCGATGTCAGGCATCATGCGCACTACGGTTTCGCCGTCAATTTCGAGCAACACCCGCAGCACCCCGTGCGTGGACGGGTGTTGCGGCCCCATGTTCAGGATCATAGTGCGATCCTGACCGGGTTCAAGAACGGGCGTGGGCGTCAGATGAGCCATATCTTTAAGATATAATTATTTAGCGGTAGCCCTCCACCGGATAATCTTTGCGCAGCGGGTGGCCTTCCCAGTCCTCGGGCATCAGAATGCGCCGCAGATAGGGGTGCCCGGTAAACCGGATACCGAACAGATCAAAAACTTCGCGCTCGAAATAGTTGGCCCCGGGCCACACCGAGGTCAGCGACTCAACCGCCGGACTGCTGCTATCCAGGCGCACCTTCAGCCGCACGCGCTCCTTTTTAGGAATGGAGAGCAGGTGATAAACCACTTCAAACCGGGGCTCGGCAGGATACCAATCCACGCACGTAATATCCGACAGAAAGTTGAAAGCGCACTGGGCGTCATCCCGCAGAAGGGCGCAGGCTTCACGGATATTGCTCCGATCCACGTAAATGGTCATCTCCTCGCGGTCGAACTTCACGCCCTTCACCGCAGAAGAATTCCATGCCAGCAACCGGGCCACGGCAGGATGGCTTTTCAGTTGTTCCACGTCAGTGATGGCAGGAACTGACGGCATTTAGACTTCCCCCCGCCCGGTGGAACTCACTCCCCAATCCAGCACGCCTTTTTTCCAGACATAAAAGAAGCCAACCAGGAAAATTCCGATATAAACGAACATCTCCCACAGCCCGAAGTGACCCTCGCCTTGGGCCTTAAGCCGCCTCAGAATCACCGCCCACGGATAAATAAACACAGCTTCCACGTCGAACAGAATAAACAGCATGGCGACCAGGTAAAATTTCACCGAAAAGCGGTCGCGCGAGTCGCCAATGGGCGTCATGCCGCATTCGTAAGGAGAAAGCTTGGCACGCGTCGGCTTGCGCACGCCGATCAGCCAGGAGAGCGTAATAATCGCGCCCGCGATTCCGCCGGCCAGCAGAATATGAATCAAAAACGGCAGGTAGCGTGCGAAGTAATTGTCGGGCATACGAGCAGGTATATATAATTCGCGCCAAGCGATGCGTAAACGTTCTAGATTATGGGGTTACACTCAAGAGTGTCAAGCCAGCGCCGAGGCAGGTTAAGACTTTGTTAATCGCGATTTCGCAATTGCTCAAGCGTTGATTGCTTACGGTCGTATCTCACGTTGGGTTTGGAGTAAATCGTCCGGGGATGAGTACTTCGCTGGTGCCGGACCCTTGCGCGTGACGGCTTTCGATTACACAATTGATCGTCGACCATGGGGCGACGCCTATGGTTCGGTCGCGGATCCACTAAACGTATTGCACCAGAGAATTAGCTGCCCTTATGATTTTTGGCTTTAACACCGACGTCAAGCACGCCGACACCATCTACCACGTGCAGAGCGAAGCCCGCGAGGGCGAACTGCTGCTGCAGACCCAGGTGTTCGTGCGTGGGCGCTGCATCGGCAAGAAGGCAGTTTCCTACGCCGCCGCTGCAGGCCAGGGTCAGGCCGACACGCAGAAAGAACAATTGCTTCGTGAACAGCACCGCCACGTGCTCGACGCGATCCGGGAAGGGAAGCTGGAGAGTGTCCTCGACCGGCAGGAACCGGAGACGCTCGCCGGGATCAAGCAACTCGAACTGCAGTGGCTGAACGCCGAATCCGTCCACGCCGATCGCAACCTGACCATGCAGATCCGCGTCACCGAGGGCGGCGCGGCCGTTCCCGGCGCCCGCCTGACGTTTCGCTTCGCCCGTCCCGATTCCGCTCCGTTCTATACCCAGGCCGTGACCGACTCCGGAGGCGCAGCGGAAATCAAGATCGAAGTAGAGGAATCTGCACTGCCCGACTCCTCCTTGATGGTGCAGGCCAACTACGAGGGCCGAACCGCCACCCGAAAATTTCAACTGCGCAAGCGGAGTAACACCGCAGAGTAGAGTCGCCGCACAAAATCGCCTTCTCTGCGTCCTCCGCGGCCTTTCTCAGCGATCTCTGCGGTTAAGGCTTTTTCCTCTCGCCAGTTTCAAAGTTTCTCAGAAGCGCACAAAAAGTCGATGCCGTTCTCCTCGAAAAAGTCATGAGAGAATAGACCGCGATGCCGAAATGAAACTTCACCTCAACGGGGACGAACGCACTTTCAGCGAAACTCAAACGCCCTTCACCCTGGCGGCGCTGGTCGAATCCCTCGGCATGAAGCCGGACCGCGTGGCTGTTGAGTTGAATCGCGACATCGTGCCGCGCGACCGCTGGTCGGAAACTCCGCTCAACGAAGGTGACCGCCTCGAAATCGTCCACTTCGTCGGCGGCGGCCTTCCCCTTCCTGACCATTCGCCCCAGGAACTCTCCTAGTCACCCCTCCCGCGCCGAATCTTTGCTTGACTCCCACCTCCTCATGCCTACAATGGCTGAAACATTCTGCTGGGGGGTTGTTTCAAACATTACTGGGGATAAATGCAGAGTTGACTCATGCAAGAGCGTTTCACATCGCACGAGGTGGTAGACATCACAGGAATTACGCCTCGCCAGCTGCAATGGTGGGACGAGCGCGGAGTAGTGAAGCCTCAGCGCGAAGGCCATCGCCGCATGTATTCCATGAATCACCTGACCGAAGTCGCGGTGATCTGCGAGCTGCGGCGCAAAGGTTTTTCCCTGCAGAGTGTGCGCAAAGTCATGCGCTTTCTCGGACGCGAATTCGGCAAAGGCCTGGCGGAAATCGTCAGCCGCGACTCTGAATGTCATCTGCTCACCGACGGCACTCATCTTTATCTGGAAACAACGGCGGCGCAGATTGTGGACATCTTGAAGAATTCGCGCCAGCCGATCCTGGGCGTTTGCCTGAGCGACGCGGTCCGCCTGGTGCGCGCCGAGGTCGTCTCCCGAAAGTCGAATACTTCGGTAACATCGCCGGTTTCGCGCCGGCGTGCTAGAAAAGCTTCATAGACAGGTTTTCTCAAGTACCAAAGTTTGGTTCACAGGGCACAGGAGCAGGAGGATCAATGGTCGGCGAACTCGACTTGTTGAGCGAGTGGATTCCCGAGCAGATGCAGCCCGGCACGGTTTTCGTGCTGGAAAACGCCGGCGAAATCGGCGAAAAGGAAGATCCCTATTGGGCCGTGCTCTCCTGCCCTTCGTGCGGCATGCTGGGACTCATCACGCGCAAACAGATCAACGGCCTCATCCCGGTAATCTGCGGGTCGGAAGCCTGTTCGGCACAGTTCTTCATTCGCGACAGTGAAGTCGTCGTGCGCAAACCATTCTAAAAAAGTTGCTAGTGACTGGTTGCTCGTAATAAATCGGAACCGGTTCTCACTAGCCCCTGACCCCTGACCCCTGTTCTTTTTTCACCCCTCCTGCCTCCAACTCCACCGGAACCTGCTCCACAATCTCGATCCCAAACCCTTCCAGCGCCGCCACTTTCTTCGGCCGGTTCGTCAGCAGCCGGATATGCCGCAGATTCAGGTCCGATAAAATCTGCGCCCCAATGCCGATCTCGCGCTGCGTCTGCTTTTCATTGTCGAGCAATGCAGGCAACTTACGTCCGCGATGAAAGCTAAGCGCGTTGCGCTCGCCGATTTTTTCAATCGAGAATCCCTGCGAAGTCTGGTGTAAGTAAATCAACGCACCGCGGCCTTCTTCGGAGATACGCCGCAGAGAGCCTTCCAGCGTGGCGTGGCATTGGCATCCCGTCGCGCCGAATACGTCGCCCATCAGGCAGTGGGCATGCATGCGCACCAGCACCGGACTGGCGCTGCCTTCGATGTCGCCGCGGATCAGGGCCACATGACTCTCGCCGCCATCCACTTCGCTTTCGTAGGCAATCATGCGAAACTCGCCGAAACGGGTAGCCACCAGCGCCTCGCCCACGCGATGAACATAGCGCTCGTGCGCCATCCGATGCCGGATCAGTTCCGCCACGGTCAGCATCTTCAGCTTGTGCTCGCGGCAAAACTCAATCAGGTCGGGCACCCGGGCCATGCTGCCGTCGTCTTTCATGATTTCGCAAATGATTCCCGCCGGAACCATGCCCGCCAACCGCGCCAGGTCGACCGAAGCTTCCGTCTGTCCCGCCCGCACCAGCACGCCGCCCTTGCGCGCGCGCAGCGGGAAGACATGCCCAGGCCGCGCCAGATCGCTCGGCTTGGTCGCGGGGTCAATCGCCACCTGAATGGTCCGCGCACGGTCGTAAGCCGAGATGCCTGTGCTCACCCCCTGCCGCGCGTCGATGGCCTCACAAAATGCCGTGCCGTACTGCGAAGTGTTCTCCGCGGTCATAGGCCCAATCCGCAAATGGTCCAGCCGCTCCTCAGTCATCGCCAGGCAAACCAAGCCACGACCGTACTTGGCCATAAAGTTAATAGCCTCGGGCGTGACCTTCTCCGCCGCCAGCGTCAAGTCGCCTTCATTCTCGCGGTCTTCATCGTCCACCACCACGATCATCCGCCCCGCGCGGATTTCCTCCAGCGCATCGGGAACGTCGGTAAATGGCGGCTGCAAGCTCATATCACGCCGATTGTAGCAAAAGTTACTCTCGCGCCTCGTGGGCTCAACCGCACCCAACAACCAATCGGGTGCCCCATTTCTCGCGTACTTTGCGAGAAAGCCTGCCCTGAGCGAAGTCGAAGGGTAGCGGTTCTTGACGGTTTCCAACGAACCATAGTTTCCGCGTCTTTTCAAACCCTCGAGGCCTGCTCCTGGAATGAACCAGTGATTCCTCAGGCGTCCCTTCGACGTCGCCGCTAGGCTTAGTCTCGACGTAACCATCCGGGCCACTCAAGAAAACGCAGGTTCCTGCCGAAAGATGTCTCAAGAGGGCGTGCGCGCGGGCCTCAAGACCGAGCCTTGCGCAGGAGGCCGTTCTCGGAGGCTCCATGAACGTTCCCAGAACCGTCCTGATTGAGCCTTTGCCGGACCACTTTTGCCATCCCGTAACTAGACGCATACCCGCCGTGGCCAGTCATCCGATCTCTACTAGCCTCGGGCTGACGGTTTTTCTCTTCCTCTCCATCGCCGCCGGCGCGCAGGAACAAGCGGCCAGCACCAGGGACTCAACCCAGGACTCAACCCAGGATGCAGCCCAGCCCATCGGAGAAGCCAGCCTCGAGGAACTGGGAAATATCCAGGTCTACGGCGCCTCCAAACACCTGCAGAGCACCAGCGATGCTCCCGCCTCGGTCACTGTCATTACCGCCGACGAAATCCAGAAATATGGCTACCGCACGCTGGCCGATATTCTGGAAAGTGTGCGCGGCTTTTACATCACCTACGACCGCGATTACACCTTCGTCGGCGTGCGTGGCTTCGGACGCCTCGGAGACTGGAACACCCGCATCCTGCTGTTGATCGACGGCCACCGCACCAACAACAACATTCTCGGTCAGGCCATGATCGGTCCCGAATTCCTGATTGATGTCGATCTCATCGACCGGGTGGAAATCATCCGCGGTCCCAGTTCGTCGCTCTACGGTGCCGACGCTTTCTTTGCCGTCATCAATGTGATCACCCGCAAAGCGCCGCAACTGAAGGGCCTGGAACTCGCCTTGGCGCCGTCTAGTTTTGGCACGTATCAGGGACGGGCCAGTTATGGCGGCCAGTACAAAGGGATCAATATCATGCTCTCCGGAACGTTCTACAACAGCCAGGGGCAGACTCTGTTCTTTCCTCAGTTCAACAGCCCCGCCACCAATAACGGAATCACGCGAAACACAGATTATGAAAGTTTTCAGCACATCTTGGCTACCATCAGCTTTCACGGATTCACCCTGCAGGGATTATTCAGCGCCCGCGATAAGGGTGTCCCCACAGGATATTTCGGCGCAGTGTTCAACGATCCTCGAACTCTCAACCTCGACAGCCATCAATACTTCGATCTCAGCTACCAGCATTCTGTCTCCGAGAACTGGGGCCTGACTGCTCGGACTTCCTACGACCAGGCCCGTCTGCAGGGCCCAGTTGTCGTTCCCACCAGCCTGCCCGACGGATCAACCACCCTCGACACATTTTCTTTCCGCGGGAACTGGTGGGATGGCGAAGCGAAACTGAGCGGAACCCTCTTCGACAAGCACAGGATCACCCTCGGCACCGAACTCATCAACAACCTGCGCCAGGATCAAGGGAACTTCATCGACAACGTTTTTACGCCCGACCACGCCAGTTCAGTGGTCTGGGCGCTCTATGGTCAGGATGAGTTCGCCGTCGCCTCAAAACTGACTTTAAGCGCCGGTCTTCGTTACGATCACTACTCCAATTTTGGCGGAAGCACGAATCCGCGTGTAGGGCTGATCTATCACCTGTTCCACCCCACCACCTTGAAGTTGCTTTACGGTACAGCCTTTCGTGCTCCCGTGCCTTATGAAATCACGCCCGACTTCGGCTCCTTCTACGACCCCAATCTGCATCTCGGGCCGGAGCATATCCAAAGCCTCGAAGGGGTCGTGGAGCAGGGAATCGGACAGCACTTCACGCTGTCAACCAGCGTTTTCCGCAACTCGATTCGCGACCTGATTTCTCTGCAGGCCCAGAGCAGCGGGCAATCGGAATACGTCAACTTCGGTAGCGCCGATGCCATCGGCGTCGAAGTCGAGTTGGACGCCCACTTGGCGGGCGGTCTGCAAGGCCGGGCGAGCTACAGTTACGTGCACGCTGAGGATCCGGTCATCCATCAGCTTCTCAATAACTCTCCCCAGCACCTGGGCAAATTAAACCTGAGCATACCCGTGGCGCAGAAGCGGCTGTTCGCCAGCCTGGATGCCCAATATACCAGTCCGGCCCTGACCTTGGCCGGAAACACCGTCAGCGGCTTCGCCGTTTTTAATGTGACTCTGCTGGGCCACAGCCTGGGGAAGCATCTGGATGCATCCGCCAGTGTTTACAACCTTTTCGACAAGAAGTACTTCAACCCCGGGCGGCCGGAAGACCCCGAAGATTCCATCCAACAGGATGGAAGAAACTTCCGGCTCAAACTTACCGGCAGATTCTGAAACTCCGAATGCGGCGCTTGAGCCAAGACGAATCGTTTTCCAGGAAGCCCACGACCCCGGTCGCTGTTGTGGTCCTTGCCTTTCTTGCTGTCCACGTCATTGCGCTTCATCTGGGAGCGCCGGCGCAACAGAATTCGAGCGAGGACCAGGTCAAAGCGGCCTACCTCTTGAATTTCGCAAAACTGGCGGAGTGGCCCCGCTCGGCCTTGCCCGACGGTCCGTCGCCCCTGGTGATCGGAGTGAGCGGCGGCGAGGAAAATTTCCTCAATGTCCTGAAAGCCACGGTTGCTGGGAAAGCGATCGGAACCCATGTGTTGCTGATCAAGCCGGTGAGCTCCGAAGCCGACCTGAAGTCGTGCCAGATCGTTTTCTTTCGCGCCTCCGACAAGAAGCACGCGCAGCCTCCCCTCGAGGGTTTGCCCCGGGCGGGAGTCCTTTCGGTCGGTGAGGACGAGTCGTTTCTGCGGCAAGGCGGCATGATCAATCTGGTCCGGGATCATGGCAGCGTCCGTTTTGAAGTGAATTCCGACGCCTTGGACCATTCCCAGATCCACTTCAGCGCAAAAATCCTGGCCCTGGCCAAATCCGGCGGGCCCTCAAACTTGACAGCCGCCAACCCTCCGGCGGAAACGGCCCGGCAAGTCGAGCGCCGAATCGCCCCGGAGTACCCCAAAATCGCAGCTCAGATGAACCTGAAGGGCTCGGCGCAGGTGGAGGTGCTCGTCCGGCCCGACGGGACGGTCAAGGAAGTAAAAATCTTAGGAGGCCATCCCGTGCTCGCGGATGCCCTGGCGCGAGCCGTCAGGCTATGGAAGTTCCAGCCTGCACCCAAGGAAACCGTCGAGATCGTGAAAGTCAATTTCGGACCGATGTGAGTTCCAAGGCTTCCGCCCAACTTTCTCCATACACGTTGTATAAAGCTCACCCTTCGGCTCCTCTCCGGGCGCTTGCTCGCAAAGAATACGAGAAATGTTCCACCCCCGCTTCTACGAGCTTTCCAGTTCGCGTTCGGCGCCGCGGAACAAGGCGCGCAACGCCTTTACCACCCAACGGATTAGGGCGACTATGATCACGACGAGCACGCCGACGAGAACCCCCGCTATATAGGGATGCCGTGTGGCCAGCCAGGCGATCGCCACCGCCAGTACATCTTCTCCCAGGCTCAGCGCGGCGTTCGAAAGCGGCTCCGGGGATGGCGTAACTGCTGCCCGCACAGCGGTTTTGCCGCCATGAGCGGCCAGGGCCACGGCCCCGCCGAGCAATGTGGCGAACAGTTGTTGCTCGGGGGACAAAGGCTTGGACGCCTCGTAAGCGATCAACGCTGCGACAGGAATGCGCACGAAAGTATGCAACGCATTCCAAATCAAGTCGAACGCGGGCACTTTATCGGCGCAAAACTCGACCAAGAACAACACACCGCTGGCGCCGATAACAACCCAGTTCTCAAGCAGATGCAGGCCGGGAGGCAGAGGCAGGTGTCCAAAACGCCCCAGCAATCCCAGAACCGCCACCGTGGCATACACATTCAGCCCCGTAGCAAAGGCGATCGCCGCCAGGAAGGCAAACAGTTCACCTGGCGGGATTTGCACGAAGTTGAGCATGAGCCAGCCACGCTCCTGAGCCAAAAGCCTCTAACCGCAAAACTAGCTAAGAAACCCCGCGAAGCACGCGAAGAAGAACTCTCGAGTGCCCTTCTTTGCGTCCTTAGCGGTTTTCTTGGCGATCTTCACGGTTAAACGTTCGTTCTGCGGAATATATCAACGCAGCACCCAAACACAAAGGGCCGCTCTGGGAGCGGCCCCGAAATTCCGCAAGCTTCGGAAGTCCTGCAACTGCTCGCTTTACAGTGTGGATTCGATTTCGAATCCCCAGGCCTCCAGAAGAGGCTCAGGAATGTACTTGGAATTCTTGTTGCGGCGGGCCCACTCCCGCAGACGCGTAGAGCGCAGGTACTGGTCGGGGGAGAGCTTGTATTCGCGCACAACCTGCTCGAATTCCGTGATGGTGGGGACAACCGGGCCGATCGGCTCCGGCTTGCCCCAGTTGGGATTTCCGCGTCTCTTGGCCATGAAAAGTGCCTTTCTAAATTGGGGGAATCAACTGCTGCAAAAATAAAAGCGCCTAACTATATGATTCTCCGCCCTCTCCTCTGGATGCAAATCAGACAGAACCTTGCGTGGACAGCTAGACCCAGCTAGATATCCTGCAATCTGGCCCAGAAGCTTAGGTGGAGACTCAACATATTACGGCGAATATGGGTCGAAAGTCAACGGAATTTCTGCAATCGACGCGGGATAGATTGATTGTAAACAATTGTAAACACTGCAGTTCCACTCTGGGCCGCAGGTGCCGAATCGGTAATCGAGGGCAGACTGGAAGCGTGCTGCTGTGTGTTTCGCAAACGCCGTTACGCTCGTAACCCGGCGGGTTCAGGCTGCCGTTGCTATGACATGGAGCAAGCCGTAGAGTGCAATGAGGAAGACTTTCTCCCCCGGACTACAGGCTGCTCCCAAGCTGTGGGCTTCGGGAGCGGGGATTGATCGAACCATGTTGATCGAGCTATGACTCTAAAATCACTGGTGCTGTGCTCCGATGAGAAGATCGTGCGAGTGCTACGCCGGACCCTGGGCGACCTCGAGATCGGAGTTGAGCTGTGTTCCGACGCCGACGCCGCGTTGCGCAAGCTGACGCGCGAGCGCTTTGAGGCGATCATCGTAGATTGCGCCGATCCGCGCTCAGCGGATGTCTTGCGCAGCGCCCGAAGCGCACTGTGCAACAAGCGTGCCGTAGCGGTCGCGGTGGTCGACGCCGCTACCGGTCTGCGTTCCGCGTTTGACCTGGGAGCGCATTTTGTTCTCTATAAGCCAGTCTCTACGGAGCGAGCCAAGGCCAGTTTCCGAGCAGCGCGGGCTTTGATGAAACGCGAGCGGCGGCGCAATTCCCGGATCTCGGTGCAGATTCCAGTCATCATACGAAAAGTGGATTCCGATGCGACGATGAGGGTGACGACCACCGATTTGAGCGAAGGAGGAATGGCGGTGAGGATTCCGGGGCGCCGGCGTCCAACGGGGCTCTGGAAAATTGCCTTCACTTTGCCCGGAACCTCGGCGTCGTTCGAACTTTCGTCGGAGTTTGCCTGGGAAGGAAATATGGCTCAGGCCGGGCTGCGTTTCGTGGATGTCGCGCCCGATGCGGCGCGGCAGTTGCAGGATTGGCTCAAACGAAACTCGCCCGAAATTGAGCAGGATGATCCACCAGTGCGCTGCCATCTCACCGACCTGAGCCTGGGCGGCTGCTATTTGGATATTAACTCGCCATTTCCCGTGTCGACGCGGGTCACGCTCTCGATGCGAGCGGGCAGTATCGAAGTGCGGGCCGAGGGCGTGGTCCGAGTGATGCATCCGGAAAAGGGCATGGGGGTGGAATTCTCCCTGACCACGGCCGAACATCGCCAGGCGGTGGAGAAATTCCTCAGCGTCCTCACCCAAAACCGGGAGATTTTGCCGGAACTGCTGGTCGAACCCGAAGGCTTGGAAGGCGAGGCGAAATCCAGGGTGGCCGGCAGCGAAAAAGCTTTGGAGTCTGACGATCCGCTGCTCAGCCTTTTCCGCACGCAGGGCACGCTGCCCACAGATTCCTTCCACGACGAGTTACGCAAGCAGCGCGGAATGGCTGCTGCGGCGGGATCAGCGTAGGCATCGCACCAGTCCCCCGCGGGCCCGTTTGCGCCTTTCGTCAAGACAATCGAACACGCGAAATTCAAAACACTCGATTCCATAAATCCTGTCCGGCCTTCGACGCGCACTAAGGACCTCAGGGGCTAAAGCCAGAGTCCTGTACCACTTGAGCGGCACGGCCGAAGCCGTGCCCTTCCCGAATCACTCAGTGCTGCAGGGGGGAAACGCGAAAAGTTCGTGGGATAGAATAAGCGCGAGCCGGGATGGCGAAATTGGCAGACGCAGCGGACTTAAAATCCTAGAAGCTTAACAATTTCTTCGTCTATGTTGCTGTAAACAATAATTTTATTGACATCCTTTCGAAGTGGCGGTAGCTTCACACTCATTACACATTTTCGAGTTCTCGCGCCACTTCGCACGAGGAACGAAGATGACCGAACACCACACGATTCTGGGCGGCGAGGTCCACGTCTACAAGCGCCCGAACAGCAGCCTCTGGCAGTGCTCAAGCTATTTCGCGGGCAAAAATCGTCGCTCTAGCACGAAAGAAGAGAGCCTCTCCAAAGCCAAGGAGATCGCCGAGGATTGGTACCTGCAGTTGCGCGGAAAACTCCGCGCCGGCGAGATCAAAAACGAAAAGACCTTTCGCGAGGTGTCTGAGCACTACCTGCGCGAGTTCGACATCATGACGCAGGGACAACGCAACCAACGATACGTGGAAGGCCAGCACTGGCGATCTGAAGGACGCCTAGTTCCTTTCTTCGGCAACTTGGGCATCTCAGAGATTACCTCTGGAAAGATCCAGGAATACCGACTTCACAGACACCAAGAAGCTCTTAAGGCATTTGGCAAACCACCAGGCCATAGCACGTTGCACCAGGAAATCGTGACGCTCCGCCAAACCTTAAAAACGGCGCTGCGCCATGGATGGCTGGATCGTCTTCCCGACTTCTCTGAGCCATATCGGAAATCGCCAAAAATCTCGCACCGTGCGTGGTTCTCACCAGAAGAATACAAACAACTGTACAAAGCGACACGAACCCGTGCTCAAGAGCCGAAGCGACGCGGCTTCAAATGGGAAGCGGAGCAACTCCACGACTACGTCCTCTTCGCGGTGAACACCGGACTGCGGCCCGACGAAGCCTGGCGGCTTCAGTTCCGCGATGTCACGATCGTTTACGACGACGATTTGAAAAAGACAATTCTGGAGATCGAGGTTCGGGGAAAGCGTGGGGTTGGATATTGCAAGAGTATGCCCGGTGCGGTGTTGCCTTTTAAGCGACTTCGAAGCCGGCTCCGCCCGGCGCGCGTTTATGGCGCGAACGCGCCCACGGGAACGTCCGAGACGTCTGCTGTTCCGAGCGGACAATGGCGCACGCCCGAGCCTACCGATCTGATTTTTCCCAAGTGGCAGCGAGAGCTTTTCAAGACTATCCTCGACGAGGAAAAGCTCCGCATCGACCGTGAAGGCCAACCGCGCACGGCGTACAGCCTACGGCATACATACATCTGCCTGCGCTTGATGGAAGGTGCCGACATCTACCAAATCGCTAAGAACTGCCGCACCAGTGTCGAGATGATCGAGAAGTATTACGCGTCGCACATCAAGACCTCGCTCGATGCCGTTGCAATCAACGTGATGCGACCGAAGAAGAGAAAGTCAAAAGAAGCGAGCTTAACGGACGTAGCGTGAAGAACGCCCGTTCCAGCGGAACCGGCTAACCAGGAAACGGATGTGTAAAATCGGGCAACGTGCCCTATCATGAGTAAGACAGCCGCGCGCGGGCGTGGCGGAATGGCATACGCAGCGGACTTAAGGAAAACTTGAGTGCTCGCCTGGGAAACCAGCGATGCAGAACTGCTCAAATTCGGGGAAACCTTAAATGGCAATCCCGAGCCAAGCCCGGAGCAATCCCAGCCGGGAAGGTGTAGAGACTAGACGGGCAGCACCTAAGCTCCGGACTTTGCGGAGGATGGTGAAGGGATAGTCCAGACCGCAAACTAACGTGAGCTCTCCAAGAGCGTCACGTCCGGGCGGCGAAAGCCGTAGACGGTATGAAAATCCGCAGGGCTTAAACGGCCCATGAGGGTTCAAGTCCCTCCGCCCGCACCACGTTTTTGCTCCTGGAATCACCTGCCCCGCACTCACATGCGCGCAAGCGGCGCGATGGCAATCTTGCAGACGGTGTCTGCAGAATGTTGTCCTGAGGCCATACATCATTGGTCCGCCTCATCGCGGACGCGATCCAAAACCACCCTGCGGATAGCGGGAGGGTGTTGCAATATGTCATTACTTATGATTAAGTAATGACATATTGAAACCGCACCCGCCAGCGCCTCTTCAGAAGATTATGCAGTACATCGGCGAACACGGGATCGTTAGGTCCCGCGATATCGACGCCATCGGCCTTCCGCGACAGTATCTCCTTCGTCTGCACCGGCAAGGCAAGCTCAATCGGCCTGCACGTGGAATCTACACACTTGCGGACGTCGACGTGACCGTGACCGAACACCACTCTTACGCCGAAGTTGCGAAGCGTGTACCCAAAGCTGCTATTTGTCTGCTTTCAGCCCTTGCCTTTCACGAGATCACGACTCAGAGTCCCGCTTCGGTTTGGATCGCTCTCCCGAAAGGGGCAAGAACGCCTGCCCTCGCTTCGCCTTCACTCAGGATCGTACGACTGTCCGGCCCGTGGCTGACTAAAGGAATCGAAACCCATCATATCGACGGCGTCCCCGTCCGGGTGTATTCGCCCGCGAAAACCGTCGCCGACTGTTTTAAGTTCAGGAACAAAATCGGACATGATGTCGCAATCGAAGCTCTAAAGGATTGCCTTCGCCAAAGGAAAGCCAGCGTAAACGAAATCTACCGCCACGCCAAAGTCTGCCGGGTTAGCAATGTCATTCGCCCCTACCTGGAGGCGCTGTGATGGGGCTCTGACAGTGCGAAGCCGAAATCGCCAGAGGCAGCGATTCTACAGACACTGTCTGAAGAATCTATAAGCCCATTAGCCCCAATTACGTTGAGTGCAACAATTTTTTGTTTCTGCACTACGTTGATTCGGCCTTAGGCTTGGCCCCGTTAGGTTTATCGCCGGAGCTAGTCGATTGTTTGTCTACATAACATTCCTCAGTCCGGCACCCACGTTGCATGCAACTGCTCGCTGGGATGGACAGCCCGCTCGTCCAACTGTAGCTCTGGCATGGGCCCTTCCGGAGAGGGGTCGTGAGTTGGTGATGGTGATTGTCGTGGCCATGGCCATGGTGGTGACCATGATGGTGGTGGCGACAGTGCTCATGGTCGTCGTAGTCGTCGTGTTGGAGTGATTATGTCAACGTCGACGTGATGCAGTGTTGTGGGAAAGGAATCTCAGCCGGAGTGGGGTAAGGCGGACGGCGGCGGCGACTGCGACCGCGACCGCGGCGGCGGAGGAGGTGGCGGCGGCAGTGGGGGTTGTGGGCGGGGGTGGTGGTAGTCGTCGAGTGTGTGTGGAGGATTTGCGGCTGGTGTGTTGGAGGATCGCCGCGGTGCCGTACGAACTAACACCACGGTAATCGTAGGCGCTAAGATGTTGATATAAAGTAAAATACACTCGAAGGCAAATATTTACTGTTGCTGTAAATATGGGCTTTGGAGTAAATTTAAACCTGTGAGTCCTAACGCCAAAGAATCCCCGACCGAGTGGGTGTCTGGCATATTGCAGCGGGTCGAAGGGCTTGACGCACATCCAGGCTCCGCGCCCGATTCTCTCTCTGTGACCGCGAACGGTGGCCGTCAAACAACTTTTCAGATCCTCTCCATTCCGATCTTGAGCCAGGAAAAAGCCGACGAACTCGTTCGCGCATGGCAGAATTCTGGCCCCAGTATCGACCGCCCGAACAGATTGATCGCGACTCAACAGTCGTCTTTAGCGACTCGGGAATTGCTGCGCATAAACGGCATCTCTTGGGTTGAGCGACGGACAGGAATTTGTCGTCTATCTGCTCCGGGCCTGTTGGTTGATGTCAAGGTCGAAGGAGCGAAGCAGAAAGAATCCGCGATTCGAGCTCGCCTCCGCGATCGATCAGGTCTTGTAGCAGAGATTCTGCTATTGAATTTCCTTCACAAGGAAATTCGCCTCATACATCTTGCGAAGCAAGCACACGTGTCCACTGCATTGGCGAGCCGTGTTCTCACCCGCCTTGCCGGACTCAAGTTGCTGGATACACATGGCGCTGGTCCCCATCGTTTCTGGAAAATCTCGAATGCTGGTGGGCTGTTGGACCTATGGGCAACAGAAGAACAATCTGGTGTACCAAGTACCGGTATTTACGTCTGGAGTCGATCACCGCAAGAACTACTCAAGAAGATTCCCCAGCTTAACGAACTCAACGGACGTTGGGCATTGGCCGGGACAGCTGCGGCCAACTTGTACGCTCCGACGCTTACAACATCTCCCGATCCAATCATTTGGATTGAATCTCGATTTTCGAGTCGACAAGCTGCTACTGCTTTGGGCGGTGAGATCGTTGATAAAGGAGCCAATCTGCAAGTCCTACAATCGAAAAACGATCTGGTATTTGAAAATGCGTCGTTATGGGTTCCTACGAATGCTGCAGCTGATCTCGCGACTCAGAATCTTCGGATCATTTCTCGTCCACGAGCGTACATCGAGACAATCAACGCAGCGGGCCGTGGACCCGAAGTAGCGCAAAACCTTCGCCAAAGGATCATCTCCAATGGCATCTCCTGAGTTCACGAATCCCCGATTAGTCTATACGCCGGAAGCCTTAGCTGCGTGCGAGAAGGCGCTTCGAACAATCCTGACAAACATTGGACCGTGGGGTACTCGATTATTCCTGATCGGAGGCATGACTCCCCGCTATCTCGTCGGTACCGTACCGCAAGAGATGAGGGAACACATCGGTAGCACCGATCTGGATATCGTGGTCGGCGTGAGCCTAGCGACAGAAGAGGCGGAAGCCTATAGGACTCTTCAACAGAATCTCAGGGCATCTCAGTTCGCACCGGCGAGGAATCCAGATACCGGTCAGGAGGAAACTTTCCGCTGGGAGCGCAATGTAGATGGTGTCAGGGTTCTGCTGGAATTTTTCTGTCCCGTAGGCACTGGTCAAGCCGGTCAACTCCTGCGAAATCCGGGAGAGAATATAGGCTCCAAAATTAGCGCAGTGCGCACGCGAGGAGCGGAGTTGGCTGCGTTAGACCATTTTGAGGTCACGCTGCACGGAGAGTTACTGGACCATGGCGGCATTCAGGAGGCGGTGATCGCGCGAGTGGGAAATCTTCTCCCGTTTGTGGTGTTGAAGGCCTTTGCCATCGACGAAAGGAACAAAAGCAAGGATTCCTATGACATCGTTTGGACGCTGAATGCGTACAGACAGGGACCTCGATCGTGCGTTGAACGAATAGCTGAGAGCCCGGTCATCAATCATCCGGACGTGCCCGTGGCCATCAACCATCTACGAACCCATTTCCGGACCCTTGAGCACCGCGGCCCGTCGCAGTATGCGATTTTCGAGCTGAATACGATCGATGAAGACGAACGGGCGCGGTTGCGCCGATTTGCGCACGGGACATTGGCGGAATTCCTCGATTACTGGCACGAAATGAAGCTTCCGGAGTGAAATGCGGTTGTGAAGAATCGCTTGCGAGAGGGTAATACGGCCGACAGCTCAATCAACAAGAAAGATCTTAGCGAACGCGATATCTGCTCCAAGTTCATCGGTCCAGCCGTCAAGCGCGCGGGCTGGGACGGAATGATGCAGATCCGCGAGGAAGTCGCTTTTACCAAAGGGCGCATCATCGTGCGCGGAAAACTGGTTACGCGCGGGAAGCCCAAGCGCGCCGATTACATCCTTTATTACAAGCCCAACATTCCGATTGCGGTGATCGAGGCCAAGGACAACAACCACAGCGTCGGCGACGGCATGCAGCAGGCTCTCGATTATGCCGTAACCCTCAATATTCCCTTTGTATTTTCCTCCAATGGCGACGGTTTTGTCTTCCACGACCGCACCGGGCTCAGCGCCGAGAAGGAAGCCTCCCTCACGCTCGACCAGTTCCCTACACCCAAGCAGCTCTGGTCAAAATACTGCAAGTGGAAAGGCATCACGCCGGACGAAGAAGAAATCATCCTCCAGGATTACTTCGATGACGGCAGCGGCAAGGCTCCGCGGTACTACCAGTCAAATGCCATCAATGCAGCGATAGAAGCCATCGCCAAAGGCCAGAACCGCGTCCTGCTCGTGATGGCCACCGGCACGGGCAAGACCTACACGGCATTCCAGATTATCTGGAGGCTGTGGAAGGCCGGCCGCAAGAAACGCATCCTCTTCCTGGCCGACCGCAACGTCCTTGTCGATCAGACGATGGTGAACGATTTTCGCCCCTTTGGCGCGGCGATGGCAAAACTGAGCACGGGGGCGAAGACTATCGAGCGCCAGGACGGCTCTGAGGTCGAACTGACGACGGCGCTCGACAAAAAGCGCCGTATCGACACGGCCTACGAGGTTTATCTGGGACTCTATCAGGCCATCACAGGACCCGAAGACCGCCAAAAGCTATTCCGGGAATTCTCACCCGGCTTTTTTGACCTGATCGTCATAGACGAGTGCCACCGCGGCAGCGCGGCCGACGATGCGGCCTGGCGCGAGATTCTTGAATACTTCTCCGCCGCCACCCAGATCGGACTTACCGCCACGCCCAAAGAAACCAAGTACGTTTCCAACATTCATTATTTCGGAAAGCCTGTCTATACCTACTCGCTCAAGCAGGGAATCGAGGACGGCTTCTTGGCCCCGTACAAGGTAATCAAAGTTCATATTGATCTGGATGTACAGGGCTACCGCCCGGAGAGGGGCGACACGGACCGGGACGGTAACGAAATCGAAGACCGCATCTACAACACCAAAGACTTCGACCGCAACATCGTCATTGACGACCGCACCAAGCTCGTTGCTAAGAAAATCTCCGATTTTCTCAAGGAGAGCAAGGACCGCTTCCAGAAAACAATCGTTTTTTGCGTGGATGAGGAACATGCTGCGCGCATGCGCCAGGCCCTGATTAACGAGAACAAAGACCTATGCAATGAAAACCACCGCTACGTCATGCGAATCACGGGGAGCGATGCAGAGGGACAGGCGCAGCTTGGAAACTTTATCGACCCGGAAGCAAAATATCCCGTTCTCGTTACGACCTCACGTCTGCTCTCGACTGGCGTGGACGCCCAGACCTGCCGCCTCATCGTGCTCGAACGTTCCGTTGGCTCCATGACGGAGTTTAAGCAGATCGTCGGTCGTGGCACCCGCGTTCACGAGGACACAAAGAAGTTTTATTTCACGCTGATTGATTTCCGGGGCGCCACCAACCATTTCGCAGACCCGGATTTTGATGGCGAGCCGGTGCAGATTTACGAGCCCGGTGAGAACGACCCGATCGTCCCGCCCGATGACCTTCCCCCGAGTGATGAAAACGGCAATCCGATTGCGCCCCAGCCGGAAGCGGATGAGGTGATTGTCGATCAACCGCCCGACATCAATATCAACACGGACGTAGAGCCGCCGAGGAAAATTTATGTCGATGGTGTAGGGGCCAGTATCGTCGCCGAACGCGTGGAGTATCTCGATGAGAACGGAAAGCTCATCACCGAAAGTCTTAAGGATTTCACCAAACGGGCCCTAAAGAAACGCTTCGCCAGCCTAGATGATTTCCTCAAGCGCTGGAAGTCCGCGGAGCGCAAACAGGTCATCATCGAGGAACTCGAAAACGAAGGTCTATCACTGGAGCCACTTGTTGACGAAGTAGGAAAGGACTTAGATCCATTCGACCTGATCTGCCATGTAGTATTTGACCGTCCGGCCCTCACGCGCCGGGAGCGCGCGGATAATGTTCGCAAGCGCGATGTCTTCACCAAGTACGGCCCGCAGGCCCGCGCCGTGCTCGAAGCTCTGTTGCAAAAATATCAGGACCAGGGCGTCATCGATCTTGGCGACCCGCGCATCCTGCAAATCCCGCCCCTTGATACGATGGGAACGCCTTTGCAACTGATTAACGAATTCGGTACTCGCTCGGACTTCATGTTTGCGGTAAATGAACTCCAGTCTGCCCTGTACCAGATGGAAGCTTAAGCCATGTCCGTTCGCAATACTGTCAAAGCAATACAAGACATCATGCGCCAGGATTCCGGCGTAGATGGCGATGCCCAGCGTATCTCCCAGCTCTGCTGGATGTTTTTCCTGAAAATCATTGATGACCAGGACCAGCAGCTTGAGGTGATGCAAGAAGGCTACCGTTCGCCGATCTCAAAGCAATTCCGGTGGCGTTCCTGGGCCGCCGATCCGGAAGGCATCACCGGCGAAGAACTGCTCACGTTCGTCAATACGGAGCTGTTCCCCAAGCTCAAGCAACTTTCTGTCGTGGGAGAGAAGGCTGACCGCCGTCGCGTTGTGCGCGACGTTTTCGAGGATGCTTACAACTACATGAAGTCCGGCCAGCTCATGCGTCAAGTCATTAACAAAATCAATGACGTGGATTTTAATAATCTGGCTGAGAAGCAGCACTTCGGAGATATCTACGAACAGATCCTTAATGACCTGCAGAGTGCCGGCAATGCAGGTGAATACTACACTCCCCGCGCAATCACTACATTCATGGCAGAGCGCATTGACCCCAGGCCGGGCGAGATTCTGCTCGACCCGGCATGTGGCACGGGCGGCTTCCTCACCAGCGCCATAAAGCACATGCGGGACCACTATGTGAAAAAGGTTAAGGACGAGGAGGCCATGCAGGCGGCGCTACGTGCCGTCGAGAAGAAGCAGCTGCCTCACATGCTGTGTGTGACCAATATGCTGTTGCACGGGATTGAGAATCCGAGTTTCGTGCGGCATGACAATACGTTAGCCCGTCCGTACATCAGCTACGGCGCAGCGGACAGGGTCGATATCGTTCTCACGAATCCACCCTTCGGCGGCCGCGAGGAGGATGGCATCGAGAGCAATTTTCCCAAGCACTTCCAGACGCGCGAGACCGCCGATCTCTTCCTTGCACTCATTATCCGTATCCTAAAACCCGAGGGCCGTGCCGCGGTGGTGCTGCCTGATGGCTCGCTTTTCGGCGAAGGCGTGAAGACTCGCCTCAAGGAACAGCTGATAGAAGAGTGCAACCTCCACACCATCGTCCGCCTGCCAAACAGCGTCTTTAAACCCTATGCAAGCATCGGCACCAATCTTTTGTTTTTTGAGAAGGGCGCGCCTACCAAAGAGATTTGGTTCTATGAGCACCTCGTACCTGAAGGGCAGAAAGCCTATTCGATGACAAAACCCATCCGCGTCGAGCACCTCAATCGCTGCGTCGACTGGTGGGGCGGCCCAAAGCGCAAGGGGAGGGCAGAAACAGAGGTCTCATGGAAGGTCACTGCCGAAGAGGTGAAAGCCCGCGGATACAATCTCGACTTCAAGAATCCACATACCGTCGCAGATGATCACGGCGACCCCGAGGAGCTGTTGACAAGGCTCAACGAGGCTGAAGGCCAGGCGAACACTCTACGTGATCAGCTCAAGGCAATCCTGGCAGAGGCGCTGTTGCGATGAATCCGGAGTTGCTCATTGCCCATTTTAATCGTATCAGCGATGCTCCCGACGCCATTCCGCGCTTGCGCCGCTTCATTCTTGACCTTGCGGTCCGGGGTAAGTTGGTTGAGCAAGGCCCGAGCGATGAGCCAGCTTCCGTACTCCTTGAGCGAGTCGAGAAAGAACGGAAACGCCTGTATAAGGAACACATAGGCAAGGACGACCAAATCTCAACAGAAATCCGAGAGGTCGAAAAGCCCTACTCTCTCCCAACAAATTGGCAATGGATTCGTCTCGGCGAATGTCTCGAAATGATTAATGGTCGTGCATTTAAGCCGACCGAGTGGCTGCCCGCTGGCCTGCCGATTGTCAGAATTCAAAACCTTAACACCGAAAACGCTCCCTTCAACTATTGCGACGAATCAACCGTGGAGCAAAGACACATCATTGAATCTGGCTGTTTCCTCATAAGTTGGTCGGGAACGCCCGGTACGTCGTTCGGTGCATTCATTTGGAAGCGGGGCCGAGCCGCCTTGAATCAGCATATCTTTAGGTGCATCCAAATTGGGGATGCCTACTACGACCGCTTTCTTCAAATTGCAATCAACGGCCGCTTAGACGAGATGATTGCTAAGGCGCATGGCGGGGTAGGACTGCAACACATTACCAAAGGCAAACTTGAAAACCTCCCGTTGTCCCTACCACCGCTCCCTGAACAACACCGTATTGTTACGAAAGTAGATGAAATGATGGCGTTGTGTGACAAGCTTGAAGCTAGTCGGACAAAGCGGGAAAGCCAACTAGATCGGCTGACGGCGGCATCCCACTACCAACTCAACAACGGCGCCGATCCAGAAGCCCTTCGTCGGCATGCCAGTTTCTATCTCACTCATTTCCAGTGCGTGAGCGCTCGACCCGCGCATATCCAACTACTCCGCGAGACTATTCTTAATCTTGCTGTTCGTGGCCGACTTTTTGCACAGGACCCTAATGATGAACCGGTGGTTCGACTCCTCGCGCAAAATGACAAAGCCAGACAGACAATTGCTCACAAAGATCGAAGGGCGGACGCTGAACCCCAAATACTGTTGGCTCCGGCCCAAAGGTGGAATATTCCTCCGCCATGGGATTGGCGCGCTCTCGCCGACCTAGTACTGTTTATCGATTATCGCGGGAAGACTCCCACCAAGACAGAACGGGGGTTCCGCCTCATTACAGCGAAGAATGTGAAAAAAGGTTTTATCAACATTACTCCTGAGGAATTTCTTTCCGAACGCGAATACCACGTGTGGATGACGCGTGGCATTCCGAAAAACGGGGATATCTTGTTCACCACGGAAGCTCCGATGGGTAATGCAGCCGTCGTACGCTTAGACGAACGATTCGCGCTCGCTCAAAGGGTAATATGCTTCCGTCCGTACGGTGCGGTGAATCCAGATTTTCTCACGCTCCAGCTGCTTTCGGAACCGTTTCAGTCAATCTTGATTAAGACCGCGACCGGTCTCACCGCAAAGGGGATCAAAGCGGCGAAGCTCAGACGTCTTCCAGTTGCCATCCCGCCCCTTGCAGAGCAACTACGCATCGTTGCCAAGGTGAATGAATTGATGGCGTTGTGCGACCGACTGGAAGCGCAGCTAGTGACTGCAAAAGATGAAAACAGTAGCCTGCTCGAATCCGTCCTTCACCATTGTCTCAACGATAGTTACGATGCAGGAAGTGAGATGGACAAACAGAGCATTGTGTCAGTCGGGTAAGGGACTGTGGGTACTACCGCCCTGGCCATGCAATGAACCGACCTTCTGATCTCATCTTCCTCTTTTTCTTGCCTCTGCGCATCCTTCAGCCCAAACTACACGTACAATGATGCGTTGAGTTTCCATAGAAGAAATGGACTTTCCGGTTCAACTGAATAAAACTCGCCAAACTGCGAAACTTGTTTTTGCAGGGCAACAAGATTTTGGATTTGTCGACGCCTGGCGCAAAAAGCTGGGCGATGATCAGAATCCGGTCAGGAGAGACGCGGTGGATTTTGCTCAGCTTGCATTGGATCGGTTCTCCACTCACTCGGCGATACAGCCTTACGCCCGGAGCATCGGTGACATCGGCGATCATATTGCAAGCAATCCAAAAATCGAAGTGGCATGTTGCGTCCAATTAACCTGCGATTGGTTCCCGGACTCGAATGTACTTGGGCTCAGTCATTTCCGCCGCACCTGGAGCAATAATATTGTTTTGGATTACCTTACGGTACATCCTTTTATTACGAGGCCTCCGGATAGGTACTCGAACGTGGTTCAGGGCGTTGGTACGGCTTTGCTTTACTTCTTGAGCCAGGTGGCAAAGAAATTCGACTGCAGGTTCATTTGGGGCGAGGCGACGGCAATCTCGTGCGGGTTTTACAAGAAAGTGTTCTCGTTGGACTCCGTCGAGGACATGATCTACGTTCCTCGCGATAAATTCGTGGAATTTGCAGACGAGCTGGACAAAAAGTTGGCGGAAGCGAAATAGCACTATGGCGATCAAGAACTTAACATTGGAAGAGCTTTACAATCTTGAAGTGGATCACCCTCCGCTCACAGGGAACAAATCTGCCGTGTTCAATCCGCCGCGCAGACTCGCCTACCATTTTCTGGACCTGCCATATCATGTTCAGATGGAAATTGCGCAAGCGCTGCATCTGCTACAAGATGAGGACAGGGACCAACTGGACGACGAGTTGTTCCGTCGCTTTTTTCGACGCGCCGCAGGCAGCGGGAAACTGTCCGATCTGTGGAGCGAAGTGGAGAAGAGACATCCCGACGGCGAACCGGAGAAGAATCCATTTAAAGAAGGCAGATAGGGGAGGCGCCTCACATGCACAAGGACTTCGCTGAATGGTACAGATCCGCCGGCATCACGCCGAACGGTGAAATGCTACCTAAGCGCTGGAGTGCAATCGAGGAGTATGAGCCGGGGCGCGAGGAAATCGTTTCCCTGGCCCGCCTCTTCTGTCGTTTGGGCAAGCCGAACGACGCCTTTTTGAACACATTCCGCGCCAGCTTCCAGAAAGCCGATCCCGCGTTTCCAATGCGGGATAACGATCAGGAATTGGTCGTGCTCGCAGGAGCTGAATTGGTGGACACCATCCAACGTGGCGCTGTGAAAGTAGCCGATTTCGCAGCCTTGTCGCTCATCTGTGCCGTTGCACAGAATACGCGCGAAACTCCAGCGGTCGTAGACATTCCAGAAATTGCGGTTAGCTATTTGGGCGAGCGGTCCATCGATAGAGCCGTGGATGGTGATGGTTCTGATGGTCCGGGGAATGAGGCTCTTTTTGCCACGCTCACAACTTTGGGCGCTCCGCACGATGGGGTGCCGAAGGAGTTTGAGCGCCTTCAGCGCGAACTTTCGGTCGTGTCGGAAGAGAGCAATATATTGTGGTGGTTATTCTCAGAGTACAGCCGCGACCTGAAAGAACCATGGAAGAAATTCGGCGTTCCGGCTGTTACCGTAATGGCTGGCAAAGAATTGGCGGATCTGACTCGTGTCATACCCGGCCCTGTTGCCGCGACGGCGTTCCTCGATCGCGTAATTCGGTGCGCCAAGTCCAAACCTCCCGCCAGAATTTTGGTCACTGATGCGATAAAGGGCGTCACGCCGGAATGGCGTCAGCGATATGCGAGCCAAGGCTGTCCCGCTCAAATCGAAGATCTGTTGCCTATCAGCCACGGCTTGAAGATTTCGCTCATGTCGTCCGATGAGGCGGCATGGGTATCGGCATTCACGCAGGGAACAGGCATTCGAGCGGATGTGGAACTTCCTCCCAAAGTATTGGCGTATCAGCTGTTTCTCGAAGCGCTGCTCTGCCGGGCGTGGAAAGGGGTGAAATAAGGCGATGAGTACGACGCCCCCGCAACCCACATCCGCAATTAGCCAGATCTTGGCTTCCAAGTCCGAGGCTCCGGCCGTTCCTGACCTGATCGATCTGCCTAGCGGCAAGGAGCTGGATGAAGCGAGTGCCGCGAAGTTGGAGGTAGCAAGGCCGGTACGACTGGTGGTTGTAGCAGGAACCGTCGGCTGTGGTAAAACAACGCTCTTAACGAGCTTGTACGAACTATTTCAATGGAAGGCGGTGTCTGGATACTCTTTCGCCTGGTCCGACACGCTTCCCGCCTTCGAGCGACGCTGCTATCTTTCCCGCATAGCCTCGGAGCGTTCGATGCAAGATACCGAACGAACGCCCTATGGGCAGGTCCGCTACCTACATTTACGTGTCTGCGGCCAGGATCTCCCCCTTGGGGAACTCGACCTCCTGTTCACGGATGTTTCAGGAGAGTCCTTCGAACGCGCACGGGATTCGACGTTGGAGTGCCAGAGGCTGGGTTTCTTGAGTCAAGCGCATCATTTTCTCCTCTTGATGGACTGCGAGAAACTGGTCCGCAAGGAAAAACGCTGGGAGGTGGCGCACGATTCCATGACTCTATTGCGTTCCTGTCTGGACAGTGGAATGTTGTCGAGCAATTCCCTGATTAGCGTGATGTGGACGAAATTCGATTATTTTGAAGCAGTTAAATCGCCGGAGAACGCTCAATTTCTGATCCAGCTGAGAGGCGAAATGGAGAAGGAATTTGGTGCTCGTGTCGGTCGCCTGTCCTTCAGTGAGGTCGCAGCCAGACCGACACGGGTTACCACTCTGAAATTCGGGCACGGATTGCCAGAATTACTCAAATACTTGTTGAGCTCCAGCCCGTATGAACGCGCAATGAATCTTCTGCCTCCAACAACCCTAGGTTCCCGGGAAAGCGAGCTGTTCGCTTCTCGCCATTTTGCAGCTTCCGACGAGTCACAATGAGCGCACAAACATCAAAGCATATAGTCCTGATCGGACTACCTGCCACAGGCAAAACCAGTTTTTTAGCTGCGCTCTGGTATTTAGTGCAGCACTCCCAGGTCCCGAGCGGTCTGCGTCTCGACAAGTTGGAAGGCGACAGTAAGTATCTCAACCAAATCGCCCAGGCATGGGCTGGGTATGAACCAGTTCCACACACACGAATTGATTCAGAAACACTCGTGTCCATGTCACTCAAGGACGCCCACACCGGCCAAACGCTGACTCTCTCGTTTCCAGACCTTTCCGGAGAATCGTTCACGCTGCAGTGGACAATGCGACAATTCACCCAGGGCTATGACAACTTTCTGCGACAGGCGTCTGGAGGAATTCTGTTCATCAGTCCTTTAAAATATGCCAAGCCCATCAGAATCGACATGGCCAATCCGCTCGTGGAGGAACTAGGCGGAGATCAGCAAGAGGAGGGAGACACGCCGGACGCCTCATCCACACCGAAGCCATGGGACCCCGAGCGCGCGCCAACGCAGGTGCAGCTCGTGGAGTTGCTGCAATTCATTTCAGGCCGCGATTACTTCAGGCCGCCGTTCCGATTGGCCGTCATTGTTTCAGCCTGGGACAGACCGCGTCAGCTAAAGAAGTCCCCAACGGATTGGCTAGCTCACGAATTCCCACTGTTTCACCAGTTCCTGAACAGCAACCATAAGCTTTTCGAGAGCGCGATCTACGGAGTAAGCGCGCAAGGAGGCGACTACAGCCAGCGGGACGCCATCGTGGACAAGATCCCTTCCGAGCGTATCGAAGTAGTTGGCGCAAATATTCGCAATCCTCATGACCTCACCGAGCCGCTTCAATGGCTAATGCGTTGAAACAACCATCCCCTTTCATGCAAGGGCCCGCACTACACCAGCTTCTTCACGGCTACGCTGAGGGCCACCGCCTCCTAGAAGGTTCCTTCCCTCTGCAAGATGACCTGACGCGCCTGATGTTACGCATGAGTGATCTCTCTGGCAGCACCATGGTGGCAGGTTTCGAGGACTACATAACTGGCTATCCGCTCGCCTCCATCAATGCCTACGCGCTGGCAAAAACATGGTACGCGCCGGAGATGCCGCGTCCAGGCTGTGTCTGGACCCATACTCTTGTGATTCCTTCAGACGTATTGACCCAGATCCCTTCTTTGCGCGTCCTCTTGGACCTTTTCAAGCGCCCCACGGAGGAGGCTTTTCGCGGGCAATACAGCAAGGATCTGGGGCTGGACACCGCTTCGTCGCAGGGAATGCCAGCACCGGCTTCACCGCTCGACGAAACATGGCAGGAATTCCAGCCGCTCTTGTGGTCCTACTACGGTATGGGCGATAGACCCTTAATACTCGCGGCAAAGAGTTCGAGAGAATTCGAGAGCTTGATATTCGCATTGTGGTCGCAGCAATGGCCGAGCTTGCGGCTGGGCTTCACTTTCTGTACTGGTTCACTAGCTACTCGTACCTTTGCTGGGCGCCCTTTTGACCTTCAATGTGCGCCAACAGTGATGGCAAGGGAGGTGTTGCTCGAAGCGTCCAGAGGATCTTCGGCAGAAGCGCTCCTAATACCACCCTTTCCAACGACGTATCCGCAATGGATTACCTCGGTTGTCAGCGACGCCCTGAGTCCGAGTGGTGCAGAAATCCGCGAGTTTCTGTGGGCAGCAGGCAACGGTTCCGGCGTGCGTGCAGACTTCGTGTCGTACATGACGGTTTTTGATGCGCTGAGCCTTTTACCGGATCTAAGCGACGTTGTCACCCTGATCGCGAAGCTATTTCCTGAACCAAGCGCTGGATCTTCGTTGAAGGAGATGTTGTTTGGTCAACAGCCTCTCCGCCATTGGCTTGCCAAGTACGGAGAACGGGACATTCTCTTTGCCCTGGCGACTACTGCCGACTATCCAGTCTTTGATGCAGATGCACTGTCAATCAAGGAACGAACAGCGAAGCTTTGCGCTGAAGGCCCTGAGTCGGCTCGATGGCTAGTAGGAAAACTGTTCCAGTCGTTCTTAAATCCCTTAGGCGAGGAAATCTTGGCGGGCCTGATCGCAGCTATGGAGCCTGACATGGCTGGCCAGGTAACAAGCCAGCATCCTCAGTTTCTTCCAGCCCTTTTTCGAGCTAAGCCCAGTCTGGCGACTTCCGCCCAACTTTGGTTAGCAGGTGGAGATCGTAGACGCGAACTCTTTGAATCGATTGCTTCTCATGAAGACCTCGATTCCGCCATTGTAGGAGGCGTTATTTGGGCGATGCTAGAGAGTGGCTCTGACGGGTTTATGCAGCGTGCGCTTGATCGCTGGGGGCAACCAGCTGTTTTTCATACTCTGGATTGGATCGAGGCGCATAACGGCGCTATGTCAGAATCATGCCGAGTCGCCCTTACATTTCATTTGCCTTCCGTCATGGAGTGGATTGAAACCAGCCCCGCCAGATCGACAGAATCCCTTGTTGCCGTAGCGCATGTAGTGGCTCCCTATGCTTCCAAAATCTCGCACCACGACTCGACCGTGTGGCTGCGAACTTTCCGCTCCCTCCCTAATCGTAAAGACGGTGACAAGAATTATGTCGGTGCGTTGCTGCTTGCCTTGGCATTTGCCAATGCGCCACCTACTCCCCTGGAATTGGTTGGAGAGTCTTTCGAGCTAGTCCATGAAGCTGCCCGGAGAGAGAGCTTGAGTGATAGCGCCTGGGTCATCGTCGAGCCCCATGTGCCAGAGTTGTCATGGCTATCAAACTGGGACAAGTGTGAGCGCCTGAGGCGGGGTTTGATTTCAGCCTTTGTGCGCAACAATTGGCCAGTTTCGGAAATGGAGCGGCGAATAAAAAACAATGACTTGGTCCAGCAGCTTCTCAGGAGTGCAAGAAAGGCAGACGGAGGGGACGATTTCCTTCGCCGCATCCACTCTTCGCGCTGATACTTCTTGCTTGCATCCGCTGTCGGTTCAGCGACGTTCGCCTTCACAAATCCATTGCTGCTCTGTCCCTAAGCCGCACTATTACTCGTACTTCACATGGGTTGTCGGCTGTTTTCAGTCTTACTTCTTGTTCCGATCATTGGGGAACCCCGCGACATAGGCGCCAATCTCTTCTCTCTTCTCAAAAACCGCCCATGCCAGAAGCCTGTGCAAGCCGTCGAGGTTCATGAACACGCCGTTCTGATACTGCAAGAAAATGTGGACCTGAGAAAAATCGCGGTCTTTATGGGAATGTATATTCTCCCAGCAGAGACCCTTCTCCTGCGTTATATCTTTGACTCTTGCCGCAGCGGTCGAAACCGTCATCCCTGGCTTTGGGATAAGTACATTTTGGTTTTCGCGCGGGTGTCGGTGATCCGGGAGCATGATGTCCAGAATCTCTGCTCTGGAAAAGAGCACGAGGGTCCAGCCACCCCCGGCATCGCGGTCGGCATGTGCCAACAGACCCTTTGCATATTCAAAGCTTGCTGATCCTTGATTCTCGCGTTCGTAGCAACTCAGAACCTCGTTCAGTTCGACATCCTTTTTTAGGATTTCCATTGGTACAGCGTACTTTATTTGACGTGCCTTCATTCATTCGCAATGCGCGGCCCAGTCTAGCTCAGCTTTGCCAATCCTTGCGCCGGTCATAGAGCTTGGTCGTTCGCGGATCGGCATGATTCGCCTTATCCTGAGGCGCTTCGAGCGAGCCGCCGTTACTGAGGAATCCATTCAAGTCCCTCATTTCTTGATGTTTCTTTCTCTCATCTGCAACTAAACCGCACACCATTCGGTGTTCTTGGCCGAAGTCTTTCTCTCCTCCATTTTTTCTCCACTCAACCCGCGCCTTTTCAAAACCGGCGTTATTCCAGCGGTGCTCCCTGTCAAGGGTCTCCGATGAACGCGAACAAACCGCGCCCTTGACAGGTCCGCGCCGCTGAACGCCTTCAAAACCGTCGCGGGTTTTCGCGAAGAAAAAATTTGTTTTGAAGGAGAAGAAGACAATGCAAAACACCACCGAAAGAAAAGACGTATACAGCCGCATCACAACACAGATCGTGGAGTATCTGGAAAAAGGCGTACGCCCGTGGACTCGTCCATGGAATGCTGAGCACGCCGCCGGCCGGATTACCCGTCCTCTGCGTTTTAACGGCCAGCCCTACTCCGGAATCAACGTCCTGTCCCTCTGGATGTCTGCTCTCAGTCAGAACTTCGCCGCGCCGATCTGGATGACTTACCGCCAGGCCGGCGAATTGAACGCGCATGTCCGCAAGGGTGAGAAAGGCTCACTCGTGGTCTACGCCAACGCCATCACGCGGACCGAGCATGACGACAAGACCGGCGAAGATGTCGAGCACGAAATCCCTTACATGAAGGGCTATACGGTTTTCAACGTGGAGCAGATCGAAGGGTTGCCCGAAATCTACTACGCTAAGGCTGTTCCGACGCACGATCCTGTGGCGCGCATAGACCATGCGGAGAAGTTTTTCGGCAGTCTAGGCGCCACGATCAAACACGGCGGGAATCGTGCCTATTATGGCCAGGAACTAGATTACGTACAGATGCCGCCGTTTGAAGCGTTCCGGGACGCCGAGAGCTACTACGCCACCCTCGCCCACGAGTTGACCCACTGGACAAAACACGCGCAGCGCCTTAACCGTGACTTCGGCCGCAAGAGCTGGGGCGATGAAGGTTATAGCCGCGAAGAACTCGTTGCCGAGTTGGGATCTGCTTTTCTGTGCGCCGATCTCGAACTTCACGACGAGCCGCGCGAAGAAAACGCCGCCTATATTGCGACGTGGCTGGAAGTCCTCAAGAAAGACAATCGTGCTATTTTTGCTGCAGCCGCTCACGCGCAAAGGGCTGCCGATTACCTCAATCAGAAATTTGCCGCCGCGCAGGTCTTGGAGACCTGCGCGGCTTGATTCGTTCTTCAGCCTCTCGTCTACGACAGTGGCGATGAGCGAAACCTACCTTTCGGTTCCAGCCATCCCTCAAGAAACGACACACTCTCGCTGCTCCGTGAGCAGGACTAAATTCCTGTGGAAAAGTCTTCCCCGTTTGAGAGATCTTTGAGGCAAAAACCTGCAAGCAACGGCTTTCCTCTGTCACAAGAATTTAACAAAGGCGAACAGAAGTTTTCTTTATGATGCTGATTGCATTGCAGGTTCTCCTCAGTGGTTCGAGAAGCATCCGCAAGACTTTCCCATCAGCGAGCAAGCGCCGTGCGAGAACGAATCCCGGTTGAACGGCCATTTCGAGCAAGACGCATTGTTCACGCCCTCAAAGCACATGATGTAAACAGCTTCTAGCAAGAATCGGTAGCACGAGATGGGGACCGTCCGAGTACGCATTCCTAAGAAGAGAACGGAACCCGTTCGCGTGGCAGGATACGTCCGTATCTCGGCCGAAAATCATTCGCATTCAACCAAGCAGAAATCCGACATTCGCCGCTACGCGAAAAGGCGGAAACTGTACGTTGCAAATATTTACCTAGATCGGCACCAGCGCAACAACAAGTAATCAGATCTCCAAAGAGAGTTTTCGGAAGTAGGGACGAAATGAGGCTCGTCAGAGAGATCGCTTCTGAGAAGATTGCGGGACCTGCCCGAGCAGCCCAGTACGTCAGGATGTCTACGGAACACCAGCAATATTCGACAGAAAACCAGATGGATGCGGTCGGCCGTTATGCGGACGGGCGCAAAATGCAAATCGTGCGCACATACTCGGATGAAGCGAGGAGCGGTCTGAATATTGAGGGCAGAAACGGGTTACGCGACCTGATTCGTGATGTTGAGACCGGACGCGCCGATTACACCGATGTCCTGGTATACGACGTGAGTCGCTGGGGGCGATTCCAGGATGTGGATGAAAGCGCCTATTACGAGTACATCTGTAAGCGAGCCAACGTTCGCGTCCACTATTGCGCTGAGCAGTTCGAGAATGACGGGAGCCTGTCATCGACCTTGCTCAAGACCATAAAGCGGACGATGGCTGGTGAATACAGCCGCGAACTCTCTGTGAAGGTGTTTGCCGGACAGTGCAGGTTAATTGAACGTGGATTCCGTCAGGGTGGACCCGCTGGATACGGGCTGCGCAGGCAATTAGTCGATCAGGACAGAAATCCCAAAGAAATCTTAGGCCGAGGCGTTCATAAGAGCATTCAAACTGATCGCGTCATCCTAGTTCCAGGGCCGGAAGCTGAAGTTCAGGTTGTGCGGCAAATCTATGATCGCTTCACGCAAGGGCCTTCAACGGAGAGTGAAATCGCTGCGTGGCTTAATGGACGCGGTCTGGTAACTGATCTGGGGCGGCCGTGGACGCGCGGGACAGTACACCAGATCCTTACGAATCCCAAATACGGAGGCGCAAACGTCTATAACCGCAGATCGTTCAAGCTCAAGCGGAAACGAGTCGCCAACCCACCCGAAATGTGGATCAGGCGCGATGACGCCTTTACCCCCATCGTTCCGACTGAACAGTTCAAGCAAGCGCTTGCGATCATCGAGAGCCGGCACACACACTTGACGGATGAGCAATTGCTTGAACGCCTACGGAGTCTTCTCGCCCGAATTGGCGAGGTGTCAGGCATCGTCATTGATGAAGCGGAGAACATGCCATCTAGTGCGGTCTATCAACGACGGTTCGGCGGCTTGGCGCGAGCGTATGCCCTGATCGGCTACACACCGCTGCGAGACCTCCGATACATAGAGATCAACCGCACAATGCGCGAATATCACAAGGATCAGTGTTCCCGAATTATCGAGGAGTTGAAGAACCAAGGTGCCGAAATTCGCGAGGGAAAGAATGGCCTGGTAGAGGTCAATCAAGAATTCACAGCTTCTCTCGTAATCTCCCGCTGCCGCGAAACCTTAACCGGGAGACATCGCTGGCTCATTAGGCTTGAGAACACTCTCGATCCCGACATCACGATTGCAGCCCGCCTCACGCCAACTAACGAGCATATTCTTGACTATTACATCTTCCCGAAAATCGAGACGTTGACCAGCCAGCTCAGACTCAGTGGAGAAAACGGCATCAGGTTGGATTCCTATCGCTTTGACAATCTGGATTTCTTTTTGAGCATGGCACGCCGCACTTCAATTGAGGAGATACCGTGAACAAGACTGACATTGAAAACATTCCTATTTCTGAAATTCGAGTAACGAACCCACGCACTCGGAGCAAAGGGAGATTTCAAGAGATCGTCGCGAGCATCGCTGCGGTAGGCCTCAAGCGGCCAATCACAGTATCTCGGCGCGAGCTTGAGCCTGATGGCACGAGGTACGATCTGGTGTGCGGGCAAGGACGAATGGAGGCCTGCCATGCTCTCGGTGAGGCCACAATCCCGGCAGTCGTGACCGATGCTCCTCGGGAAGAACAGATGGTGATGAGCCTCGTCGAGAATTTTGCCAGGAGGGGACCATCAAATCGCGATCTACTCAGGGAAGTTCGGAGCCTTCGGGAGCGGAAATATAAGGTCGAGGAAATTGCTCAAAAACTCGGCCTTGATCGTACATACATTAACGGCATCATCCATCTGTTGGAAAAAGGGGAGGAAGGGCTGGCGCAAGCGGTTGAAGCTGGGCGTTTGCCGATCAGCGTCGCAGTCCAGATTGCGACCGGCAATGACCACGAAGTGCAACAGGCCTTGGCTGAGGCTTATGAAAAAGGTGACCTCAGAGGAGACAAGCTGAAGAGTGCTAGGCGCGTAATTTCTCAGCGAATTGCAAAGCTGCAAAGTGCGGGCAAGCTGGCCCAGACTCGTCGCAAACTCACAGGTGACGCGCTTGTACGCGAATACAAGGACCGCATGCGAGAACAGCGCCACCTTGTTCAGAAAGCAAACCTCACCAAGGAACGGCTGCTGCTACTCACCAGCGCTATACGTCGCCTTATGCAGGACGAACACTTCACTACGCTTTTGCGAGCCGAGAATCTGGTCGATATGCCTGAACAGCTCGCGGCTCGCCTCACATAGAAAGGAGCTCACACGTGGCAAACTCAAATGTGAAACCTGCATTCAACCAGCAAGTTGTTGTCCTTCCGATTGAAACCATTGTTCCCCAGAAGGAGTTGTCTCTTGAATTTCGAAAGAGCACAACCTACAAACGAATCAGCGCTTCCCTGGAACATGTTGGTCTAATTGAACCTCTCGTTGTGTATCCACGCGGGCCGAGAGATTACCTGTTGCTCGACGGCCACGCTCGTTTGGACATTCTCAAGCAGCGCGGTGTGACAGAGGTACGCACAATCTTTGCTATGGACGACGAGGCATACACATACAACAAGAAAGTGAACCATGCTCCGCCTGTTGCCGAGTACTTCATGATGCAGAAAGCGCTTTCCCACGGTGTAACCGAAGAGCGATTAGCTCAAGTGTTGAATGTTAGCGTTTCGGCCATCAGACAACGTCGAAACATGCTCGACGGAATTTGCAAAGAGGCAGTTGAAATCTTACGAAATCGCGACGTGTCTCCTGCCGTCTTTGCTTACCTTAAGAAAATGAAGCCGATTCGGCAGATCGAAGCCGCTGAACACATGCGTGCCACCGGTACCCATACAGTTCGCTTTGCAAAAGCACTACTCGAAGTGAGTCGTCCTGAAATGCTCGTGGAAGTGCCCTCAAAGCGCAAACCAACGATTGAAGCGACCTCGCGAGCGGCTCAGGCGATGCTTGAGCAGGAAACCGACCTATTGATTCGCGAACTCAAAGCTGTGGAGGAATCCTACGGAACAGACATGCTCACGCTCTCCATAGCATGTGGCTATGTTGAGCGTTTGCTCTCGAACTCTCGGGTTGAGAAGCACCTCGATAAGCATCATTCCGACATTCTAGGCGAACTTCGCACGCTTCTGGCGGATGTGAAGCCTCAAAAAGGCAAAAGTCCAGAGGTAGCGGCATGATGCTCCTGAATGAAGCCAAATACGGTGGCGAAGCAACAAATTCCTCTAGCGCGGGTTGACTCCAATGTAGAATAGAGCAACCACTTCTCTGCAGGTTCCCCATGTTGTCGCAGTTTGTCGTGATCCCGCCTTCGAATAAATCCCCAGAGGAGGTTCTGTCCTATGTCCGCCCAGCGAGCCAGTTTTGCCCAATCGGCATCGAACGCCGCATGGTCATTCGCTAGAAACGTCAATGCAATCTTGCCCAAGGGGCAGTCCCCGCGTCCGGCTTGGGCGCCCGGCCCGCTTCTCAAAAGTTGGGAGAGAATACAAATGGCAGCTGGTGTCCCTAGGAGGACACTCTCACTGTGCCCACACTGCAATAGAGAAGCAGTGGACGCGGTGATCAATGGTGCCGCCGCTATTGCTGACTTCAGGGATAAGCCCGGAATCATCGGGGCAGAAATCCTGGAGGAAGCCGGGCGCATTCTGATGCGTAAGGCGTGCGAAAAACACGGTCCGTTCGAAGACTTGCTTTCCGATCATCCGGATTTCTTCCGAAGGATGGAGAGCCTTGCTTTCGGTAGGGATTTCAGATGCGTAGGAGATGAAGGAGTCCACAATCACGGCGCAAACGGCATCAAGACGGGACGAGGGTCATATTTAATCGTCGATTTGACGAACCGCTGCAACATGGTGTGTTCGCCGTGCTATATGGATGCAAACGCCACTAGCTTCGTTCACGAATTGGATATGCAAGACGTGAGGGATCTCTTTGCAAGGGCGATGTCCTTCAAACCTCAACGAGAAATCAACGTTTTGTTCTCCGGTGGAGAGGCAACACTCTCACCGATTTTTCTGGAGGCCATCCGCCACGCAAAAAGCATGGGCTTCCACCGAGTTCATGTAGCCACCAATGGAATTCGCTTTGCCCAAGAGAGGGATTTTGCGGCCCAGGCACGGGCGGCTGGACTCCACGCAGTGTATCTCCAGTTCGATGGCACCACGGAAGCAAGGAATAGCCATCGAGGAATCGGCAACAACATGGACGTGAAGCGATCCGCATTGGAAAACATCGCCGCCGCGGGAATGAAAACTACGCTCCAGGTGACCGTGGTGAACGGGCTGAACAACGATGGGTTGGGTGATATCGTCCGCTTTGTGGCGGAACACGTAGACAAGATTCACGGGGTTATTTTTCAGCCTTTAATGTTCTGTGGCCGAGACGAAGACGTATCGGATGATGAGCGTTACACGAAGCGTTATCCAGTCTCACAAATCGCGTACGACTTGGAAAAGCAAACGTCGATTGACTGGCAACCCATGCGCGATTGGTTCCCCGTCTCAGCCTACGCAGCATTCGCCCATCTGTGCGATGTTCTCCATCCGGACGCAGAGTTAGGAAGCCTCTTTTGCGATATCCATCCTGACCATGGGATCTTCTCCCCGATTCTCATCAATTCCCATACAAGAGAAATAATCCCTGTGGCAAAGTTCTTCGACGTGGAGCAATTCCTCCGTGACCTTGTGGAGATCACGGATCTCGGGAGGCGACCGGCAATCATTAAGGCAATGGTCTCGCTGTCAGCGGTACGCAACTTCGATCGCACCAAGGCTCCAGCCGATTTTGGATTTGACCGGCTTCGCAAATTGCTTGCGGACTGCTTTTATAGGGTTGGTGGCAGCGGCTCAGACTGGTCCCAGCGGGCTTACCTATATAAGGAGCCGTGGAAACTCGTGATGATCACTCCGATGAGCTTCCAAGATCTCTACAACTACGATCTTGCAACGATGTCCGACTCAAGGACTCCTATGGCGACTCAAGAAGGTGAAATCAGTTTCTGCGCCTACAACGGAGGTCGATGGCGAAGTGTCGTCGAGCATGTGCACCAAACCGCAAGCTTGACAGAATGGAATCGGACGCATTCCCGCCATCCCATCTACGCCAAGGGCAAAGAGGTTGATTTGGGTGCTGGGAAAAGAGCGAAGCCCGAATTGGTCCAGATCGAGAAGCAACGAACGCCAGTTTGATTTCCGAAAGTACGGGACGACCGTGACAGACGCCGAAAACCAATTTCTCGAGAATATGCCCGACGAGATCAAGGAAGTGCTCCGCTGGCATGCGGACTCACAATCTAGGGGCCGGGCCAGCCAGACCATAGCCGATTTCGCCGGGCGGTTCTTGGGGGGTATGTACGAGGACGGGGCTGTTCTTCCCACAAACCTTTCAGCTTCTGCTCCCGAGGTGCTCGCTCTGGTCCTACTGCAACACCGGACCAGTGCTCGGAGTACTGCCGCATGGCTCAATCTCGGTTTCGCGCTCCGCCGCGTAGCCCTTTACCGAACCCAAGACGCAGAAGAAACGAATAGAGCACGTCTGCAATCCGCAATACAAGTTTTCGGTCGTGCGATACAACTCGACCCGGATAACACCGGCAAGAACATAAGGGCGTGGACAGGAATGTCCTTCGCCTACCACATGCTTGCCATGTACGAGAAGGAGCTTGAGTGCTGCGGCAAGGCTCTCGAATCCGATAGATCCGATCCAAAACTTTGGCTCAAGTACAGTTTCGCTCTGAAATCGGCAGGCAGGGACGACGAAGCCCTTTCCACCATGAATGACGCCTACGACGCATACATACGGGCGGGAAGACCCGAAGAGCTCAGAGAGGTTTTTGCCGATGTGCAATCGGCAACTCAGCGCCGCTGCCGGGAGAGGATGGCGCAATGAAATCTGTGAGCGGAATTCATCGTACTCGATTGGCAGCGTCGAAAGTCCATCGGCATCTTGTGAAGGAGGCGAGGCGCACCGTCCAAAAACTGGGCTGGCAGGTTCCGGAGCACGGAATTTCGCCAACGCTAGTCGGGGCTATCCCACTCCCGTTTCCGGTACCCGACTCGTTCGAGGCTGCTTTCGGATACAGGGGAAATCTACGTTTCGTTCAGTTCGGGTATGTAGCCGGTTCCCGTCAATTTGGCTACAGCGATGGCGGCGACGACTTGCCTTCCGACGCGAGCCTATGGTCCTGGTTTCTTCATCACCCGGTCATAGCCCCACACCTGCCCGAAACCCTATATCCCACCCTGTACGGGACGTTCCCGTCCGGAAGCGAGCGGCCCTCGCTTGAACAGATCATGAGGAGGGGAGCTGACCTGCCGACTTGCCATTGCCTATTGCTGGATACGAGAGATCGCCGGGCATACGTTGCCGAACGGGACCAGGCAATGATCCTGTTCGCACTCATGGAGCCCGAAGAGGGTGACGCGCATAACGTATTTGTGGATGGGATGCTGATTAGCTCAGGGAGCGAGGACTATAAAGAGCCGCCTCCCCCATGGCTCCTGGAGCAGATCCGCCGGTTCCTGGATGGCCAAGTTGTGGGTTCCCAAGGCGCCTGAGTCGGGTTTACTGGGGTCAAATGGATGGGGGTCCGGGTTAGTTTTAGTGTCGGAAAACGCTGCTTCGCAGCGGCTGAAGAATGACACGTCACCCCAGGATGGGAGCTGCACGCTAACTTTTGGTTACCGTACGCGAACTATTTGAAAAAGCAAGAGATTGCTTCGTGGTGACGTTTTAGGACGACGAATTTATGGTGAAGCCGAATCTGCGCACCAAATCCATAGGGACAAAGGTCAGCGAAGAGGAATTCGCCCGGCTGGAGCAGGCAGCTCAGAAGGCCTCGAAGACCCTGGGGGAATGGTGCCGCGAGGTGATGCTGGCCAGTACGAACGGCCAACCGGAGAAGCTGAACGGAACCGGGGGCGAAGCCCATGCGGTCATGGCTGAGGTGGTGGCGCTTCGAGCGATCCTGCTGAACGTCCTTTTCAAGCAAGCGAAGGGCGAACCACTGACCGCCGATGAGATGCAGCGGCTGATCGACCGGGCTGACTCGGACAAGCTGAAAAAAGCGCGAGAAAGGCTGGACCAAGCAGCTTCCAGAGCGAGTTGACGATGACCAACGTTTTTGGGCCCGTCTTTAACGGCCTCGTCGGTTCGCGCGGCAAACGGCGGCAGGACTGCCTTGACTGGGGTGAACAGTGAATCGGTTATTGGGTCGAGGGGAATCTCGGGGTCCGTCTAAGAATTGGCTGCTTTCGACTCTTGTGGCTTTAGTCCTTGCTTTTGTAGCTGGGATAGGAATCTTCACGTACCGAAACGTCGAGGTCTGGACGCCGTTGCAGCAGTGGTATTGGGTTCAATATTCGAGCACCAAGAATTTTCCCAGTCCGAATGGTACCTACCAAGTGCTCTCGAAATTGGACCGACAAGGGCAACACAGCATGGCCACCGACGCCGACGTGATACCCGCCCCCTTGCAGGTATGGCCCTCGTTTGCGCTCACGGCCAAAGCGCGACAGGCGGGAGCGGTTGCTCTGAAGGTGGACACGGTGCATTACACGAGCGCGCAAATGAACCGGATGCTTGCAGAGAGGATTTACTTTGGGCAGACGCCCGGCGATCTGCTATGGCCTGCATGGGTCGGCGCATTGGGAGTTTTTGTGTTGACGCTGGTGCTGGCAATGCTAAGGAACCGGACGCGACGGCGCATCGAGGAACCGGGACGAAGACTCAAGGGCCCCGAGATGGTCACCGTCAAGGAATTCAATCAATGGAGTGGAGGGGATGGGATCAGCTTTCGGACCACGCAGTCAAGAGAATCGCTCTCGATTCCGCGCTCGTTAGAGAGTAGTCACATGATGATGATGGGAGACACAGGAGCAGGAAAGAGCGTTCTGCAACGGCGGGTGCTAATGCAGATTGCCGAGCGGGGCGAGACGGCCATCGTGTACGATCCGGCGCTCGAACACACGCCGCAGTTTTTCAATCCCGCCCGCGGCGATCTGATACTGAATCCTCTAGACGTGCGTTGTCCTTACTGGTCGCCGTCCGATGAAGTGACGCATGAGGCGGAAGCGCTGACCTTGGCAACATCGTTGTTCCCCGACAAGCCGCACGAGAACACATTCTTCGTCGAAGGTCCGCGAAAGATCTTCGCACACTTGCTCACGTTGAAACCGACGCCTGAGGAACTGGTCCGCTGGATGAGTCATGAGGAAGAGCTAGATCGCGTTCTGAAAGGCACCGAACTGACAGCATTCATCTATCGCGGTGCTGGTCCACAGCGCGGTGGTGTGTTAGGTGCGCTCAATATGGTTGCTGACAGTCTAAAGCTGTTGCCAAAGGAGAGTGAGACGACGCAGCGATGGACAACTGAAGAATGGGCACGAAAGCGTAGTGGGTGGATATTCCTGACCTCGACTCCCCGATTCCGCGAGCGACTGTTGCCCCTAATAAGCTTATGGCTGGATACGCTAGTGCTGCGATTGATGAACCAGGGAAATCCTGCGATGCGTCACGCGTGGTTTGTGCTTGATGAGCTTGCTAGTCTGCAGCGACTGCCGCAATTGCACACTGCGCTGACCGAGAATCGCAAATCCGGGAATCCCGTCGTCATCGGTTTCCAAGGCCGGAGCCAACTTGAAGTACGATACGGGCATGAAGCTGAGTCAATGCTGTCGCAGCCAGCCACCAAAATCTTTTTGCATACCAGTGAGCCTCGTGCAGCAAAGTGGATCTCGGACACGATTGGCGAAGTGGAAATGGAACGCGTTAAGGAGACGGTGAACACGCATCCTCTCAAAATTACTAAGTCCAGGAGCTATCACACTGAAAGGCGAACGGAGCCTCTAGTACTCCCATCGGAAATCAGCGGCCTGCAACGTCTACACGCCTTACTCAAAGTCGACAATCTGGTAGTGCCGTTCAGCTTTCCATATCTCGCTCCCGTAAAAACCGAACCCGGTTTTGTCCCAAGAGAGGTCACGCCGCGTGTGATCGAAATTGGGAAGCGCTCGTCTCAGCCGAGCACTGTGGCTGCGCAGGAGATCAGTCCGCGCGAGACGGAAAACTCCAATGGCATCGCCGCAGGGCAAGAACCGTACTTCGAGTGAGTCATGCTGACCATTTCCAAACCGCTAAGTGCCGGCCAGGCGCAGACCTATCACAAAGAGGAGTTCGCGAACGCGGAGGAGAATTACTACTCGGAGGGAGACCGCATTCGCGGCGAGTGGCACGGCAAGCTCGCCACAGAATGGGGTCTGCGAGGTGAAGTGCGTGAAGAGCACTTCGGGAGACTTGCTCACGGGCAACACCCGCTGACGGGCGAACAACTTGTGCGCCACCAAACCGCGCGTGAATACGTTAATGAACGCGGCGAGACGGTGAGCACGATGGAACACCGCGCAGCCTGGGATGCAACGTTCTCCGCGCCTAAGAGCGTGTCGTTGACTGCCCTCGTGGGCGGAGACGACCGAGTACGCCAGGCGCATCGCGAAAGCATGAAGGTAGCGCTTGGCGAAATGGAGAAATATGTCCAGGCTCGAATCGGCGGAAACCATCCGGCAGAAACAACGGGCAAGTGGGTGGCAGCGAGTTTCGAGCACGATAGTGCGCGACCAGTGAACGGGTACGCTGCACCGCAATTGCACACCCATGTTGTGTTCTTCAATCTAACGGAAACTCAGAACGGAGAATCGCGGGCCCTTCAACCCCGAGAACTGTACCGCTCGCAGCAATATGCAACGGCGATCTATCGCTCAGAGCTGGCGTTGCGGCTAAAAGGCCAGGGCTATGACATTGAAAGGGGCAAGAGTGGCCAGCCGGAGATAAAAGGGTACACACGAGAATATCTTGACGCCTCCAGTCCACGGAGTCAGCAAATCCAGGTATACCTCGACCAACAAGGTTTACGAGGCGCAGGAGCGGCGCAAATCGCAGCGCATCAGACCCGTGACGACAAACTGCCGGCCATCAAGCGAGCAGAGATGCAGCAAAAGCACCGCGACGTGGCCGCGCAGTTCGGCCAGCAGCCAGAGCATGTGGTCCGCACGGCGCTTGAACGTCGGGTCGAGCAGGAGCAGCCACAAAAGCAGAAGCATCTCGAATCCGCCTTGACCTATGCGCAAGAGAAGAATCTAGAGCGCCACGCCGTGACAGACGAACGCGAACTGATGCGTGATGCTCTGAAACGTTCGATGGGCGAAGCGAGCTTCGCCGAGATTCGAGAGAGGTTCGAAAAGCGTGTCCAGTCAGGTGGCCTGATTGAAGTAGAGAGCAAATCGCCAGCCCGCGCGTTCACAACAGAACAAATGATTGGCTATGAGCGCGACAACGTCGCCGAGATGCGAAGAGGACAGAATCTGGACAATCCATTGGTCACTACCGAGACATGGCGTCACGTCGAGCAGAAACATCCACACTTGAGCACCAGCCAACGCGCGGCGGTTGAGCAGATTGCGAGCAGTCACGACAGAATCACCGGTCTTGAGGGCGTTGCGGGTGCTGGCAAAACCACTTCCTTGGCTGCAATCCGCGAAGCGGCCGAGGATGAAGGGTACAAGGTGTTCGGACTTGCACCCACGTCGCGCGCCGCGCAGAAATTGGCAGAATCAGGCATCGAATCAGGCACCTTGCAACGTCATCTGGCCCGAGGCGAGCAACCTGATGGCGGTGAGAAGAGGCTTTACGTCCTGGACGAATCGAGTCTCGCCAGCACGAAACAGATGAACGAGCTACTGCATCGGTTGGACGGCGGCGACCGTATGCTTTTGGTCGGTGATAAGCGGCAACATGAGGCAGTAGAAGCGGGCAGACCCTATCGACAGCTACAAGAGGCAGGGATGCACACTGCACGTCTGCATGAGGTCGTCAGGCAGAAGGAACCGGGACTTAAGGAGGCTGTCGAACAGCTTGCCAGCGGGGATGTTCACGGAGCCGTAGCGAATCTCGACCGGCAGGGCCGCGTGCATGAGATTGTGGTCCGCGAAGAGAGGCTAGATGCAATCGCCCGTGAATACGCGCGAGAGCCTCAAGGCACGCTGGTCATTTCACCTGACAATGAGTCTCGACGCCAGCTGAACACTCTGATCCACCGTGAAATGCAGGCCCGCGGCGACGTGAATCCGGAGGAACACAAACTCCGAGTGCTCGACACGAGAAATGAGATGACCGGCGCAGATCGGCAGTGGGCCGCACAATACGGAGAAGGCGACTTGGTGCGCTATACCCGTGGTAGTAAGGTTTTGGGGATCGAGCCTGGCGAATACGCGCGAGTGGATTCGGTGGACGCCCGCGAAAACCGTATCATCATCGAGCGCGAGAATGGAACACAACAGACCTACGATCCGAGACGGCTGTCGGGTGTGGCCGTATACCAAGAAGTTCAGCGCGAATTCTCGCAGGGCGACCGCGTTCAATTCACGGCCCCGTCGAAGGAACTACAGGTTGCGAACAGAGAACTTGGCACGATCCACCAAGTAAGCCATTTCGGCAATCTCGAAATCCGAATGGACTCAGGACGCGAAGTTCGATTCAATATCCGCGAGCATCCGCATCTCGACCACGGATACGCTGTCACCAGCCACAGCAGTCAAGGGCAGACTGCGCAGCGGGTGCTAATCCATGTGGACACCGAGAAAAGCGAGCTGTTGGTAAACGACCGTTTCGCATACGTATCTGTTTCGCGAGGCCAACACGATGCACACATTTACACGAATGATGCAGGCGAGCTCTCACGTAGCCTCAGTCGCGAAAGTTCACAACGTACGGCGACGGAGGTAGAGCAACAGCTGGCTAAGCCGAAGACCGAGCTAATTTCCGTGCGAGGAGCAAGGCCGTCTGAAGAGGAGCAAGGCCATACTCTAGGCGTGGGACTGGCGTGATGCAGAGCACGCCTACGAAGTGTTCCGAAGTGGTACCGCCTCCTTGGTGCCCGCGAATCCCGCTTCGCTCTTGAAGTTCACAAGGAACTTGCGTGCAAGCTGGAGGAAGAAAAGCAAAGCACTCACAAGCGAAAGGCCCTGGCAAAAATTCGTCAGACAAAAAATGCCAGCTGGAACTTCGACTCTGGTCTAGTGTTCGAGCATGATACATGTTGGAAGGTTTCGTCTGTCCCCAGTTTTCCTGATTTCGAGGCATTACCCCCGCGTTCTAACAGCCTCGTCAGCCAACCGCTTGTATTCATCCATATCAAACACGCCAACGTGCTTTGATAGATCATCGCTATGGATGCTTCTGTCGTCGATTGTTATGACGTGGATTTCTGCTCCATCTTCACACATGATCCGCTTCCATATCCTTTCATAAGCGCGGATGTCCTTGCGATCGTCCCGGTAGAAGCGATAGCAAATGTTCGCGCAGATGTCAGCGACCTGTAGCCCGATGAACGATTTTGAATCGTGAAATCCCGTGTGCTCGTGGAACAGGGTTCTGAAATCGTTCAATCCTTTTTGTACCTGATACTTCTTCCTGAAAGGATGATCCGAGGGCCACTGCTTTATGGTCTTAAAAGACTCACGACTCGGCTTCATCAGGTCAGCGCGAAGCCATTCTTTCCAAAATCGAAGATGTTCATCCCTATTGATGAAACTCTTGTCGATAACGAATTCAATGTTCTCGAACTCGCTGCTGTGTTTTGGGTCCGCGAAGCGGATGATACCGTGTTGTAGCGTGTCAAATATTGTCTGCAATAGGATCACGATCCATAGACAATTAACAGCACTGCGTTTTCCAACCCAGCCGCTCATCTGACGATAAAATTCAACTATGCTCTCGTTCCTGTTTGCCGCGCTTGTGTACTTGGCGCACAATTCTGATGAGAGCCTAAAAATCTCTGCGTCCTGGTCCCTCATTTTGACCACAAGCGATTCATCTGTCACGCTCGTGTCCCCGCCGACAACGGTCAAAACAATATCGCTGGAAGGCGGTATCACTTTCTCCACAAACGAGACCAACTGATTCGCCGTAAGTTGGCTCCCCTTCAATTCTTGGCCGCTGGCTCCCACGATGCTTCGTTTCCAAGTAACGAAACGTTTCTCCAAGTCCGGCAGTTCGAGATCGGGGACGGTAACTCCACAAAACAGGGATTTGCCTTTGTTGTTTCCCCAGGCGAACGATCCCGAGTCATCAATGAAATTCCACACGTCTATCGTCATCATATCAGGCGAGTTTAACCATAAGCGAAGAAAGAGCGAATATGCTGCGATTTCCAAATGGAAGAAGGCCATCAGCGCGTCATCGCCGGGATTCTCGTCGTGAAGCAATTCCGCTAAGAGGAGTTCCGCCAAAATGGCACCAGTCCGCGTGCTCAGTCTGTGATTTCTAACGCGGTCGTGTGGGCGGAGCGAATCATGCGACACATCGATGGCGTCTTCGGGAACAAGTAAAATGGAAGTAGGAGTTGCAACATGAAGCACAAGTTTACTGGTGAAATTTGCGTTTTCTGCAACAAAGCGCCATCGGATACTTCCGACCACGCGCTTGGCAGAAAATTCTTTTTGGAGGAGAGGCGAGGCGATCTTCCGCAGGTTCCGGCTTGTAAAAGCTGTAACAACAAGAAGGCGGAGTACGAGGCCTACTTGATGACAGTTCTGCCGTTTGGCGCGAAGAACTCTGACGCGGGCCAAATTCTATCCAAGTTAGTTCCGCGACGGCTGGCGAAGAACGCGAAGCTCCACCGGAAATTGAGGCGCGGTTACGACGCATCAGGCGGCACTTCGATTCCGTTTGATCATAGGCCGCTGATCAAACTTTTCTCCATGATCGCGAAGGCTCTCGCCTTCCAACGTTTTGGTGTGAGATTGGACGAAGGTTTCTCATCTACCGCCGCTGTCTTCATGGATCAGGCGATGCTGGATTTTGAGCGGATGCTCACAATCGGAAACCGCGTTGAAGGCGACTTGGGAGAAGGCACGTTCAAATATGTCGGCACGCAGCCCGGCAAATATCCAGAACTGACGCTCTGGAGATTTGAAATTTACGGCGGTGTGGATTTCGCGGGTTCGGAAATGCCGGGTGGAAGAGCATCGCTAACTATGGCGGCTACGGGCAGTAACGAGATGATACGGAATTTGTCTTACAGCACGCAGATGACAGACCCAGAAGTCCGAAAAAGCGTCGGCAGGAACGATCCCTGCCCTTGTGGTTCCGGCGAGAAGCATAAGAAATGTCACGGATCAGTCGAAAAGCAGAAAGCTCGCGAGCGTATGAAGGCTCAAGCGCGAGATAGTCGGACGTTGCCCTCCGTGTATCAGTCCTTGTCGGCTCACGGCTATGGGCCTGGTCAGGCCGAAGAGATGCGGCGTTACATTGACGAGATTTTCAATCGATAAATGGCAAACCAAACTGATCTCGAAGCAGAGTTTCAGAAGGAACTGCAAGCCTTCGAAAACGACATTGATGAGGTCGTTCAGTGTTTCTACATATGGCGCACCGTCCACGCCGCTGCCCGTAAGAGCCGGAGAGTCTATGATTCGCTGAACCGAAATGCGGGCTTCTGGAACGTGGCAATAGGTTCCATTCAGGCCAATTCTCTAATCGCCTTGGGCCGAATCTTTGATCACAGTCACGACTCTCACAACGTTAAGCGTCTCCTCAAACTCATCGAAAGAAATCCCGCGATCTTCTCGAAAGCGGCCTTGCGAAAGCGCAAGGAAAAGGACTTGGCAAATGCCCTTCACTTGTTAGACAACGTCATGAAAGACGTGAAGGAGCCGACGCTTTCAGATTTCAAGTGGCTTGACGAGTTCGTAAAACAGCGACGAAAGATTTACGGGAAATGCTACAAGCAGATTCGAGACAAGCATTATGCTCACAAACAGCGCGGAGGCGTTACCGTTTTCGTCGCACAATCCGACAGGGCGGAACTGGCCAAGCTCGTGACCGACCTGAACAATCTCCACGGTGCCATTTGGCATTGGTACCGCAACGGGGTGAAGCCTCAGAAACTGAAGCCGAGTAGAACGGCTGGAAAAGACGTAGTGAAGAGGACAGAGAAGTTCATTCGGTCTCTGCCGTAAATTCTCCGGGGGAAAATACGGGAACAGACGGGACGTATACTGCTTATTGATGTTTGAGAAAGAGATCATTTTGAAGGAGCAGGTCGCGGTACGCGCCTCTTCCAGTGTAGCCCGGCCAGAAAATTGCCGGCCAGCGCACCCGCCGAGCTCAATGTAGCGCCGACAGTGTTCATCGGTGTATCCTACTCGTAGGGAAGGGGGCATATGGCCAAGAATGAGCTGTATATCGAGCAGCGCGAAGAGGGAGATTATGCGGTAAGAAAACCGGGTTCGGAAAGGGCCAGTGCAATACTTCCAACCCAAGCTGAAGCCATTGAGAGAGCTCGCGAGATGAACCCGAATGCAGCCGTTCACGTTGAGCGCGTCCGTGACACCAATGTTGGCGGCAGGGACAAATGGCGGAAACCCTAACGGCTAAATACGTCAGCGCATGTAGTCTTCAGCCGATGTCCTAACTACATTGTGTAACGGTTCTTGATCCGGGCTGCAGCCTTATCGATCTCAGGGAAGAGTGTGCTTTCATTGATGCCAATGTTTTCGAGCGCCTTTCGGATAGTGCTCTTCTGATCCTTCGGAACAATGAACTGTTTTGGGTCAATCCGGGTTGGGAGATATATCTTGGGTTCATCTAGGCCGTAGAGAATGAAGGCACCGGATTGCGCCAGAATTCGCCTGTTGCTCATCTTGGGATGAACAAAATACGGCACAAACAAATCTATGGGGTTGATAATTGGCTGGAAATATGGTTTTTCCGACCGGATAAATTGATGAAGTCGCTGTATAACGTCGTATTTATTGAATTTCTTGATGTTACTAGCACTCGATATATCTCCCTTTAGATCCTTCCTCAATCGATTGATCTCGGTCTTCTCCTCGGATGTCATATTGGCCAAATTGGCAATGCAACTCACCGTATCGCTGTCAAACCATTTCTCGTGTTCCGGCTGAATTGCGAAAGCGGTTACCATGCCGTCACTCGGTATGCCACCATCAGTGCCAGGGTCGGTTGCAAAATAAAGCGCGACCAGTGCGTTCAGCGAAACATCCAGCAACCGAGTGGGCAGTCCAAAATGCTGCATCCGGACGAGTTTATCGAACATGGTTTCGTCGGGTGCAAACTCATGCGGCTGAACTGAGATCAGTTCACGAACTGCCCTTTTCTCATCCTTAAGAAGCTCTTTGAGATCAGGCCGGAATATACCCGCTACATTTGGCCAAGAGGAGTTCTGCTGGCCGCGAAAGCATTTCAAGTAGTCAGAGCCGGACGAGTATTGCGCAAACGCTTCTATGAAGCCGGTGAGAGTCTTTGGCGAGGCAGATGTGGTCGCGCTTTTCTTAGTCATGCGACACCTGAGATGGTCCGATACAGTGAGGTGTGGTGTGTAGCTTTCTGAGTCGGTTTTCAATATTAGATGGCAAAAATAACGTCTGCAACGGGGCGGGAGTCAAGTCCCGGAGAGCGATCTTCTTCGGGGGGATTTACTTCCCGCTTGCCTGTGATACGGGAGTCCCTTGAATCGATTCGCAAAAGCCGGCTTATCAATACTGATCTCCGAGGCATGCCTTGCTTTCTTATGACCTGGTAATGGACTCTTAGCCCAGAGAATTACTGGCAAAGCGCTTCACGGGCAAAAATGACAACGAACTGTGGAAATCCGGGAAAACCGACACACTTTCTTACACAGTTGCACATTCGTCATTTTTGATGAAGAGGGAAAATTGCCATAAACATGTCATAAAATCAGGCATTTACAAGTGGGGCCGGGATGGCGAAATTGGCAGACGCAGCGGACTTAAAATCCGCAGGTCCGAAAGGACTGTGGGGGTTCGATTCCCCCTCCCGGCACCAGCGATGGAGATCCTTCGCCGCAAAGGGCGCGGCTCAGGATTTCGCCTGCGGGCTCCCGTCCGCAAAAGACGCGGACTCATGCCCGCAAAGGGGCGCAACTTAAAATCCGCAGGTCCGAAAGGACTGTGGGGGTTCGATTCCCCCTCCCGGCAGCGACACTGGGTGTTCTAGTGCTGTCGAGCTAGCGCGTTTCGCCAGCGCGCACCGTCCGCACACCAAAAACGCCGCGGATTTCGTTCCCATCTGTCGCCTGGAAACGCACTGTGATTTTGGTCTTCCCTTCAACCAGTTCCGCCGGGATCGCGTAATTGGCATCAACAAAATGGGCCTCCTGCTCGGGGCTGCGGGGTAGCGCGAGGTAATGGCCAATCTTGTTTCCGTCGATCAGAATGTCGAATGTGCTCTTCCGCCGACCTTCGCCGCCGTACGTCACCCACAATACGATCGGGCGCGAATTCTCGACCGGCATATCGAAGGAGAACCAACCTTTGCCTGAGCGTCCATGGCGGCCGCGCCAGAGAAGCGGAGCAGAGTCTTCTCCTTGCTCGTTGAAGTTGCGCTCCGACTGCATCTCGCCCGGCTGGGAAAAAGCGATTGTGGCTGCCTGAAGTTGCTGTTGCTTCTCCTGCTCGGCTTTATATTCGGCGGAACGCTTGCTCCATTCTTCGGGAGTGAAAACATCCCAATAGACGGCGTATTTTCTGCGCGGGAGTTCGTAGAACGGTGCAAATTCGATGTTCTGGGAAAGACCAACACCGGCGGTCTTAAACCATCCTGGTTTTCCGGATTCCGGCTTGAGCCAGTGCTCCAGCGGTTCGTTGCCGACGACAATAGGAGGAGCCGAGGGCCCACGCGGTTTCTCTTCATCGCCGTCGTCTGCCCGGACCTCAGGTCCGAGGTCACCGGCCAGTACGAGCGGGCCCCACATGAACGCCATGCGAGTGGGATTGTCCGGCAGCGGTTCCTTGCGCAGGACCTTTGGAAGAGTGAGGTCAACAACGTCGCCTTGCCGCCACAGGCGGGTGATTTTGACGTAGGAATCAGCCGGCGAAAGGTCTTTGAGTGATTGGCCGTTGACTCTAACGCTGAAGCCGTCTCCCGCCCAGTTGGGCCTGCGCAAAGCGAGTGTGAACTCTTTGGGCGTCTTGGTTCGAATTTTGACCGAAGCAGATGAACCGATGGGAAAATCGGTGGCCATTTCCACTTCTACCCCAACGGAATCCCAGCGCGCGATCGAGGGAGCGTAGAGGCCGATCCAGAATTCCTCTGAGCCTTTGTAATAATAAATTCCCGCTCCATGCAGGGCATGGCTTTCCATGCTGGTCCCGACGCAGCACGTGAAGTCCTCGAACATGCGCTGGTATTCGTGTTGCACTCCGCGACCGACGGGAAGCATGTATGAGGTGGTTCCGTCTCCTGGATCCTGTGAGGCCAGAATGTGATTGAACAATGCCCGTTCGTGGAAGTCCGCATAGCGGATGTCGGGGGCGACGGAAAACAGAGTGCGAGTCATCTTCAGCATGTTGTAGACATTGCATGTCTCCGCGGTTCGGCCGTCCACCATGTCGTTTAGTTTGTCAGGCTCGCCGAAGTATTCGTTCTTACCGTGCCCTCCGGTGATGAAACTGTAGTGATTTACGACGCGGTCCCAAAAAAACTTTGCTGTTTCTTCATCCGCCTGGTTGCCGGTGTACACGTAGCGAACAAGCGCCCCATAGACCTTGGGAACCTGCGTATTGCCGTGGGTGTGTGCGAGGACATCGTGATCTTCCGCAAGAGCATCCAGCACGGCTTTCTGATGGAATTTGTCGGCGAGTGCGAGCCAGCGTTCGTCCGCGGTGTCGGCATAAAGCTCGGCGAGGACTTCGTTCATTCCGCCGAACTCGGTTGCCAACATGCGTTGCAGCTGATCATCGTTCAGCTTTGAGAGAATCTTCTCGACCCAGGCGGCAAACTTGATCTCCACCTGCAGGGCAGAGGCGTTATCGGTGTACCGATATGCATCTCTGAGGCCAGCGAAGAGTTTGTGCTCGACGTACCACGGGGACCATAGGCCGTTGAGATCGAAACCTCCCGACCGGATGACGCCGTTGCTCAGGTCGATGAAGCGTTGTTTTCCATCGACGCCCTGGCCGTCCAGCAGAGCACCGATGTATCCGTCGCCCTGGGCGTCTTGAATCGCTTTCAATTGTTCGACAATGTAGTTCGCCCGCTCTTTGAATCGAGTGTCGCCAGTCGCCGCCCACATCAGACTGACGGCGGAGAGGTAATGACCTGCGATGTGGCCGGTCAGGTTGCGGCCGGGCCCATCCCATCCGCCGTAGCCTTCCGCTTTGGGCTTGAGCCCGGCACGCTGACGAAGGAATGCGAGCATGCGATCGGGCTGGAGTTCCAGCAGATATTTCGCATCGGCATCCTGGGCCGCCTTGAGCGGACCTCCCGTCAGCCTCACATGGTTCAGCGGCAGAGGATGCAGCTTGATCGTCTTGCTGCTTTCCAGTTCAGCGGGATTTTCATTCTGGGCCGATGCCCGTGGCTGGAGGATTAGGCAGGCCAACAAACAAATGAAGAGGACGCTCATCCGCAGGCGACTACCAACGCAGTACAGTCTTTCGGTATTTAACATTGCGACCTGGTGACTCGACTTTGCATACTTGTCAACGGCTGGCAAATACCAGAGTGTGCCTTTCATGAATGCGCCTCCCTGCCAAGGAAAACGTTTGCTAAGCCCTCTGTCCATTCCTATGGTGGATAATTGTATATAGGCGCTACAGAAGAGCGTTGATAGTCTGAATCACGTGGATTTGTCAAGCACAAAAAGAATGGGTTATCGCCATAAAGATGGCTTTTGGTTGACAACAAAGCGCATAAAGCATACAAAATCGGTGATTGGGCAAACGTTTGCTCACTCTGTATTTTCAAGACGTTTCGTTACCGGGTCGCCTCACAGGTAACGGTCAAAGATAGAGATAGAGATCGAGAAGCAAAAAGGCAGGCGTCCGAAGATATAAAGCGCCTGAGCTTGTTTGGAGCGCCAGACTCCTGCGGCATAAGCGAGTCAAATTTCCCTTTAACTTTCGACCTGATCCGAGATCAGATCCTACGGAGTGGCTTGAGTGCTTGACACGAAAAAAGCGCAATTTCGAAAGCTCATCCTCATCATCGTTTGCTCACACGGCATTCTTGCGTTGAGCCAGCAACTCGAGAACGATCAATTCAAGATCGCATTTTCCGCCTCCGGTCTCACCAGCTTGAAACGGGTGCAGGATGTTTTTGATACGGACTACGTTCTTGGGGGAAGAAGTCTCGGGGACGTTCTGATGCGTTACCGTGAGCCAGGAGAAGCCTGGAAAGAAATCTCGAGCGGGACTTCTGTTTCGCAACGTTCGCCTGGAGAAGTCAGGTATGAGATTGGCCGCGCGATTCCGACCATTGCTACGGCGAGCCGCGCGAACTCCTCGATCGGGCCCTGGCGAGTAAGAGCGCTGAACGATCAGGCTGAGCCTAAAAATTCGCGCGACAAAGGAATTCCTTTTTTTGCGTGGGGCGACCGGCACGGAACCGAGGAGTGGGTGGAATACAACTTTCGTGGTCCAAAACAGGTGTCGTCGGTGGAGGTGTACTGGGCAATTGGGTCGTATGAAGACTACAAGTGGGATCTACCCGTGTCCTGGAAAATCCAATATCAGGACGGCGATCAGTGGAAGGAGGTTCAAACGTCGGACAAATATGGCATTGCTCCGGACGGGTTTAATCACGTGAGTTTTGAGGCGGTGACGACGGCCGCCATTCGGCTCCTGGCAAGACTTCCGCAGGATGCAACTTCAGGAATCTACGAATGGCGTGTGAATACGGATCACGGGAAGGAGGTCGAGTCGGTCCCAGATATTGAGGCGACAGGAGCGTTCCGCCTGGAAGGAGATTCTCTGGTGTGGACGATCGAGGCGCGCAATCAGACTTCACAGCCGCTGGAAGTCGGAGATCTCGGCGTCGCTCTCCCGTTCAACACGGAATACGTTCCAGACAAGACCGAGACGTACACGAAGCGGCTGATCCGGCATAGTTTCATAGGAGGCGACGGCTCCTACATTTTTTGGATGCGCTGCAATGGGATTGGGCCATATCTGGTGATGCTTCCGGAGCAGGGGACACATCTCGAGTACTACGACCAGCAGGAAGGGCGGAGCTTTACCGCTTACATTCATTCTGCGGCTCGTGGTGAAGAATTGGCGGCGAAGGGCGGCAAATGGCGATTGCCGAATACGAAGCTCACGTTGGCGCCCAAGGGACAGCCGGGAGATTCCGCGAAATATAGTTTCCGGCTTCGCTGGGCAAAAGATTACGCGGCAGTCCGTGATGTCCTTTACCAGGATGGCAGTGTTGACGTTAATGTTGTGCCAGGCATGACCGTTCCCACTGACCTGCCGACGATGTTCTCATTGCGCACACGCAATAAGGTTCGCAGCATCGTGCCTGAATTTCCTGACAAGACTTCTGTGAAGCTCATCGGAGAACGCGGCACCGATACCCATGTTTACTCAGTCAACTTCTCGCGCCTCGGCGAGAACATGTTGAGGGTGCAATACGACGACGGGAAATATTTGTCGCTGGAGTTCTTCGTTACCGAGCCGCTGGAGACCCTTATTAAAAAGCGTGCGCGCTTCTTGATGACGCACGAACAATGGAACGATCCCAAGCGCTGGTACAACGGCCTGTATTCTCAATGGGACATGAAGCACCAAATCCTGCGCAGCCCCGATGATCTCGACGGGCTGCAAGCCTACGCTGTAGCTTGCGATGATCCGGCGCTGGGCAAAGCGCCTTATCTCGCAGCCAAGAATGTCTTCTTCCCCGAGAAGGATGAGATCGCGTCGATCGAGAACTATATTCAGCATTATGTCTGGGGCGGGTTGCAGCAGACGGACAAAGAATCGTATCCGTACGGGATTTACGGAATACCGAACTGGAAGGTCAACCGCGAGAGTCCGGAAGACAATGAGCGCGGCAAGAAACACCTTTGGAGAATTTACGATTACCCGCATGTGATTTTGCTTTACTACAACATGTATCTCATCGCGAAGGACTATCCGGCGATGGTGCATTACCTTGACGCATCCGGTTACCTTGAGCGCGCCTATCGCACCGCCATGGCTTTCTTCACGGTACCGATGGAGATCGTGAAGTGGTCCGCATATGAAACCGGCACATACAACGAATTGGTGATTCCGGACTTGATTCGCGTGCTCGAACAGAACGGCCTGACGGACGAAGCCGACAGACTCCGCGCGCACTGGGAAACCAAGGCGGCATTCTTCATCAACCAGCATCCCGATCTGTTTCAGTCAGAGTATCCATTCGACTCGACCGGATTCGAATCGACGCACGCGCTTGCGATATACGCGGTTCAGCGTGAGCAGGATGCGACAGCAGTGGAGTTTCGGAAGACAGTGAAGTCCTCCGATGCCAATGACTTTCTCGAAGAGCAGATGCGTTTGAACATTGCTGCGCGCGGCACGGAGCCCGCTTACTTCTGGATGGGAAGCGACTACCGCGCCAGCGGCAACACCGCCTACACGCTCAGCTACATGTCTCAGATGGGGGGCTGGGCGGTCGAAGACTATGGGTTGAATTTCGCCCTGGAACCGGTTCCGTATCTGCGCCTGGGGTATGCGTCTTATCTGAGTTCGTGGGCGTTGCTCAACTCCGGCACAGCCGAGTCGAATTACGGTTACTGGTTTCCTGGCAAGGAAAACGACGGCGGAGCGGGCGGAGGATTCGAGCCACGTCCCTGGGGGCGAGCCTGGCTCGGAAACAAGGAAATGGGGCAAGGTTCATGGTGGTACTCGGGCGAGATTGATTTAGGCTTCAATGCAGCATTGCGCACTGCGGCGACGGTCGTAAGCGATGATCCAATTTTTGGGTTGTATGCCTATGGCGGCGAATTGACGCGGCACGGCGCTGCGATAGAAGTGATTCCTCGAGATGGTCTGCGCGACAGGTTTGACGTGGTGCGTGGAAACACGCGCTTTCAAATGCGGCTCGATCGCGACGGTTTCGAAGAAGGCAAACCGATCGCGTTCAGCGAGTCTCTGAACCGTCTCAGTTTCAGGATTGAAAATCGTTCCAACGATCAACACGAGACAACGCTGATGTTGAAAGGGTTGCCCCCTGGGAGCTATCGCGTATTGTCAGCTGGAAAGCTGCTGTTGGCGTCGGTAATCAGAGATGGTGAAGAAAAGAGCGTGAAAGTTACAGTGTCGCCGAGGGGCGATTCTCTTGTGACAATCAACCGGGATTGAAACTACATTCTGCCACCATCACCTAAGGACAGGGTTTCAATCAGCAGCCCTCCCGCTGATTGGGAGCACACAGAACGGACCCTCGCTATCACGGAAGAGCGGGAACAGACGAGGCAGCGGAATGGGGGAAGACGTGAGAAGGCGGGGCGTTGAATATCTGGTGCGGTCTGGCATCTTGGGTTTATGTACGTTGCTTTGCTATCACAACCTATCGCACGCACAAGACGAACGAATCGAGCCAGGGCATACGATCGGCCGAGTATCGACCGATGGCAATCTGGTGGTTATGGAACTGGATGAAGGTGCGCTGGGGAAGGCGAACCTGTTCGACCTGGTCGGCCAGACGCTCCGTTTCACGCCAGATGGCTCGCAGTATCGTGTGGACCATGGACCGTTGAAGTGGGATTCAGATTTCGGCTCTCAGCTGACCGGCGCGGAAGTTGTGCTTCATCAGTTTACTTTTCCATTCTCCGGCAAGAAGTGGGGTTCTTTCTCCATAGGAACGACCGGATCCATCAGCTTTGGCACGCGAGAAAAAGACGACAGCCCCGATGGTTCTCGCCGCCCCGAAGGAGGCGTTTCCATCGGCCGATTCGAACCGCTGGCGGAGGCCGCCAGCGCCCTGATCGACCGGGCGCCGGCCATCTGCGTCTTCTTTAAACCGCGAATGTCAGGACCTCATTACGTCAAAGAGCTGGCGGATCGTGTGGTCGTTACGTGGGATACAACCGAGCCATTCGGAAACATCCAGGACTTCACTTGGTTCAAAACGATCAACCGGTTTCAGGTGGCCCTGCACCGCGACGGATTGATTGAGATGTCGTACAAGGAACTCGCGGCGAAGGACGCTATTGTTGGCATCTATCCCGAACTTTCGGGCACCGGAAAGGCTTTGGCGACTGTCAGCGCAGAGCCACATGGAGCATTGGCTGCGCATCTGGATGTTCGGAATCTCAAATTGTCAGTTGAAGACAGCATTCGACTGAAGGTGACGTTCGAGACGCGTGGACCAGTGCTGCGCGAAGGCGACCCTGCGGTCGACGGCCTTATTTACCGCGTTTTTCTTGACCCGCAAAATCAGACTTCGACGAGTGCGGATCCTGCTCAGACAAAGCTTACGTGGACGGCGCGGGGGATCGTGTGGCATCAGCGTCCTTCAAGGTACATTGCATTCGGTCCCGGAGTTTCGCGCAAGGCGGTAGCGAGCGGGGATACGATCACGCTCGAAGGAGTTCTACCCAGTTCGCTCCGCGGACTCCAGCAGGTCTCGGTCTCCGCTGAGGTCGCTGCGTCGGGGAATCCCGAGCCTGTTGCCAGGATTTCGCCTCACGTCCTCCGCCTGTCGGGAATTCGCAATCCTGAAGTTCACCTTTCTGCTCTGACGCGCAAGGATGGTCTGTTCGGAGTCGTATACGAAGCGTTCCACTATCTGAGTTTGCCGAGACCTCAGGATCTCTCCTGCACAGTGATCAAGGCTCTCGGGGATAAGTTCGATTTTCTCGCCTACTACTCCGATTTTCGCATCGATAACCAGGAGGCGGGAACTCCCAGCGATGGTCCGGTGGGAGGCAACGTCACCGGGATTAGCGCACCCATGCACGATCTCCAGAGCTATTGCACTGAAGGCAGGTTTCAGTGGGGGTACGTGCAGCCCGTCTACGTTGGCTCGAACCAGATGCAGGAATGGCCGCCCGATGGCGCGCCAGTGGGGAGCGACCACGACTTAACGTTTTACTTACACCAGCTGGGGGAGCGTACTTCGGACGGAAAGATCCTTCCCTACAACTATGCGATGTCGCAAATCGGGCACGAGATGGGGCACCGCTGGGCTGCTTTCGTGTCCGCGAAGGTCAACGGACAAGCAATCCAGCTCGGTCCGGTCCACTGGGCTCGCGGATTGCAGGCCCCGGTGGCGTTTCCCTACCAGCGTCCGACGGAGGCGTCCGCGATGGGCGGGAGCGTTTGGCAGGATAATTTCGATGGCACCTACACCCAGCTCGACGACGATTACTATGTGCCAGCAACCGGCTATTCCTATCTTGATCTGTATTTGATGGGTCTGATCTCTTCCGGAGAGGTGCCTGACTTCTTCATCCTGCAGAACCTGCTGCCCGCCGGAAAGGATGCGAACGACCATCCCATATTCAAGGCAGATCGAACGAAAATAAAAATTGAAGACGTAATTGCGGCAGAGGGTCCACGCCTACCCGACGTCGATCACTCCCAAAAGAAGTTCAACACCGGGATTGTAGTTGTGGTGGAACACGGGCACCCCCCGAGCCTGGAGCTTCTAGAGCGCGCCAACGGCATCCGCACGCGGTGGGCCGATTACTGGGAAACGACCACCGGACATCGCGCATCGATGACAACGATTCCGCGCTGAGCGTCACGTCGCTGAGCGTCACGTCGGAGGTCCGAAAGGACTGTGGGGGTTCGATTCTCCCTCGCGACACGAGCTAACGGTTTCGTTGCTCGCCGAGTCCGCTCGACACATCCTGCTGATCTAAGAGAGAGGAGTTTCGGTCATGTGGCGGTCGTGAGCGTCCTTTTCTCAAACATCCTTTTATTGAACGTCCTGGACTCTTCCTTTCCAGTCGCCGCCGCTGCCGTTCCAGTACTTGACCGCCGAATGCATGGTCGCGGCCAGATAAAACAGGGCTGCCAGTGGCAGGGTCAATGCCCATGCGGAGTTCAGTCGATAGTGGCGCACCATGGTCGAGTACGTGATGGTCATGGCCAACCAGGCCGCGGCGCCCATAACGACCGCCAAAGTGCCGCGGGTGAGCAACAACAGCGGGGGCGCCAGATAGGTGATCACCATGCCCGCAATGGCGCCCAGGAGCAGCAGGGAGGAGTGCTTCAATTGGTAGAAGGCGGTGCGCGAGACCATGTGCTCGACGTCGGAGAAGGTGTCGTATCGTCGCAAACTTTGGCTGTGATCGGTTAATCCTAGCCATAGTTTTCCGCCGTGCTGCTTCAGGATGCGGGCAAGCGAGCAATCATCGATAACGGCGCTGCGAATGGATTCCAGCCCTCCGGCGCGCTCCAGAGTTTCTGCTTTCACCAGCATGCAGCCCCCGGCCGCACCGGCGGTCGAGCGCCGGGTATCGCGAATCCAGGCTGGAGGGTAGAGCATGAAAAAGAAATACACGAAGGCGGGAATGAGCAGTTTTTCGGGAAGGCTCTCGCAATGCAGCTTCACCATAAACGAGACCAGATCGTAATGACCCTGCGAAGCAATGAGACCCAGATTTGATACTGTCTCTGGACCGTGCAGTACATCGGCGTCCGCGAGCATGAGCCATGCGAGATTCAACGTGCGTGCGTGCTCAATGCCCTGATGCATCGACCACAATTTACCCGTCCACCCCGCCGGCAAGGGCTTGCTGCGAATCACAATCAGCGCGTCGGCCTTGCCTGCTTTTTCTGCCGCACGCCGCGCCACATCCGAGGTGCCGTCTGTACTCTCATCATCCACCAGGATGACGGGCATAGCCACGGTCTGATTTAACAGGGATGTGACGACGGGTCCGATCAGTTCCGCTTCATTGCGGGCCGGAACTACGGCAACAACGCCGCCCGAAAGTCCAGCCTGGTCACTGATGGCAGGCTTAGCGCTTTTAATACGCCAGAAGGACCCCCGGGCCAAGGCGAGGTAAGACCAGGTCACGGCGGTAAGCGTGGCAACGCTCGTGGCAAGCAGCGACATCGGCGTGAACGCGAGAGTACAACTGAGAAGATGTCAGATCAAGGCTTGATCAACCCCGGCACCCTCGTTTGACGATCATGGGGCTGCTTTGCGAAATGTAATCCAGAAAGGAGACCGACCGCGATGATTACTTTGCGATTCGTCCGGGTCATCGCCTTGGCCGCTTTGACGGCCAGCGGCCAACGAGTTCCGCATCAAACGGGTTCGCCGCGAACCGAACCCTCAATACCCGCCTCTTGTCCGGTCACCCGCCGGCCGGCACACGAATTCGTTCCACCTACGCCCTATGAGCGGGATGATGTTGCCTTCTGGCTGGGTACGGAGAAGCTGTGGACCTTCCTTCCCGAACGCGCGATGTGGGAATGGGAGCCCCACCGGCCAGGGCAGGAGCGGGAAGTCCAGCCTTTAACAGCAAAAATCTTTTGGATGCGTTTGGGCTACGACTCGCGTGCGGAACAGCGCCCTGCAATAAAAGTCACGGGGAGGCGACTCGACGGGCCCGCTTCGCCCCTCTTGGTGTCGCCGCCGACCAACGCCTTTCAGGGAACTGGCTCTGCCATGCTGACAGGTGTATATGTACCCACTCCCGGCTGCTGGGAGATCACGGGAGAATACCATAGCAATAAGTTGAGCTTTGTCGTCTGGGTCGAACCCGCCAAGTCAACCGGGGAGTGATCCTGGTCATTGTTGGGGAAAAAATCGCCATAGCATTCATAATCCCCAGTTCAAGGAATCAGCGCGGTGCCTGCCAGATGCTTACGATCAAGACTTGATCAACGCCGTTCAGGCGGAACAGTCGGACAGTCTGCCGACGGCGCGCGGGATGGCCTCGGTGAAGGTCATGCGGATGCCGTGTTCGGGTCGCAGGATCACCATGGGGCGGGCTTCGATGGTCTGGCCGGGAACCAGACGGAAATCGTATTTTCGGAGCAGAACACTCAGAATCATGAGGACCTGCAGCATGGCGTAGTTGCCGCCGATACAGCCCCGCGGGCCGGCCCCGAAGGGCAAATGGGCGAAGGGCGTGTGGAGCTTTTCTTGCGCTTTGGAGAAGCGCTCCGGGTCGAAACTCTCCGGGTTCGGCCAGTACCGCGGCGAATGGTGCACGCCGTAAATGAAGACCACGACCGTCGAGCCGCGGGGTATAGCGACATCCCCGGCGCGGTCGTCGGCGAGCGCCATGCGGTCGACCATCCAAAACGGGGGATAAAGGCGCAGCGCTTCCAGAATTACCTGCGTTGTGAACTCGAACTTGGGAACGTCGGAGAAACTCAGAGGCTTTTCGCCCAGCACGGAATCGAACTCGTCGCGTACCCGATCGATACAATCCGGATGCGAGCTCAGCAGGTAGAGAAGCCACGATAGGGCATTCGACGAGGTTTCATGGCCGGCGACCAGCAGCTGCATGCTCTCGCTGAGGATCAACTCGTCGGGCATGCCGTGGCCGTCGCTGTAGCGAGCGTCCATCAGAATTTGCAGCAGATCGTGGCCGGGGGCCTCTTTGCGCCGCCGCTGGAGGTATTCGTCCAGCACGCCGAAGGCGCGGGATCGCAATTCCCAGTGCCTGCGCAACTCGCCCGAGACGGCAAACCAAGGATTCAGGTAGGGCTGGATGGTTTGCCGAACCATAAATTCCTGCACGGTCGAAATGGCCAGGCTGATGAGATCGATGTCTTCCTCTTTCAAGCGGGCGCCAAAGAGAGATCTGCCGACCATGGCGAAGGTAATCTTCATCATGAGCGGGTAAATGTCGACGGGGCCGATCTGGGCTTTTCTGTCGAAATCCCGCAAGGAGTCGGCTAGGGAGTCCTGCATAATCGAAGACAGGACTTCGAGCTGCTTACGTTCAAAACCAGTCTGGATGAGGCGGCGTTGCGTGCGCCATGGTTCTCCCTCAGTGGTGAGAAGGCCTTTACCCAGGAAATGGCCCATCCGCTTCTTTTGGATCTCGGACTTGTAGTAGTTCTCCGAATTGGTCTTCAGCACATGCTGAATGACAACGGGATTGGTGGTGACAATCGCCTCTTTGACGCCGCCAAAATAGAAGCGGAAGGTTTCGCCATGGAGTTCGGTGTACTTCGAGAGAACCTGCACGGGATTGCGGGCCATGGCGCGCGAATCCGCGAAGGATTGGAATCGGGAGACGGCGGGCACGCTGTGGGGCAAGGTCACGCTTCGCTATCCATATCCAGGCGCTTCAGACGAGAAACAGGATCCTCGTTTCCCAGCTGTTGCAAGAGAAGTAGATGATGTTTGATGGCCTGCGTCATGGTGGGATGTTGCCGATAAGGAATGCCATACTCCTCGGCGGTCTCCTTCACAATGCGGGTCAGCGGAGCATAGTGAGTGTGGCACACAAAAGGGCACAGATGATGGACGATATGGTGGTTGAGCCCGCCCACCAGCCAGCCGACAAGCGGGTTCGTGGTGGCGTAGTCGGCCGTGGTCGCGAAGATGTGGTAGATCCCGTTGTCAAACTCGTTGCGGCTCAAGGGAAAGTAAGTGCTGTCAACCGAGTGCGTGGTCTGGAATACGAGGGCTACGCTCAAACCGATGATCAAATGGGCGAGCACGAAAGATACGCCGACCAGCAGAGGCGATTTCCCCAGCAACATGACCGGCAAGATGAGCATGTAAGTGAGGTAGAAAGCTTTGCCTGCAAAGAGTATGACGTATTCCCGCGCTGGATGTTTCGCACTTTTCAGATAGTCGTGGGAGGGGAAGAAAAAGCATTCGAAATCTCTCACGAATACATAGTCGAGAGAAAACACCGCGTAAAGGAACAGGGCGTAGATGTGCTGAAACCGCTGCAGGGGCGCCCTGGGTTCGTGAGGTGTAAACCGAAGGATGCCGCGTCCGGTAAGCGCGTCGTCTTCCCCTTGGAGGTTGATGCAGGAGTGGTGGCCGCGATGATGAAGGATGCGCCACATGTAGGAGCTGATTCCGCACACATCGAAAACATAGTTCAGGGCTTTGTTGACAGAGCGCACCGAGGAGATGGCGTTGTGATTGCTGTCGTGGGCGATGTTCAGCAAAAGGAATGTCTGCGCGATGGCGTTTAAGAGGTAGAGGCCGACGAACCTCCAGGAATCCGGCTTGAGGGCGTAAAGAGCAATCCAGCTGCCTGCCAGCACCGCCAGCCCCACTGTGATTTTGACCCACATGGTGGGGTCGGCTTTGGGGGAAATGTTCCCGTCGGAAAAGAAATCGTCCAGGCGGCGGCGCAAGACTTTCGGGAATGAAGACACACCCACCGGGTCGCCAACGGAGCGCCGCAGCGCGGCCTCCGAGGGTACAAGATCATCAATCTCCGGATTCAGAATAGCCGCCTCGTCTCGGACGTTACCGGCGCAAGATGTTAGGTTCGGCCGACGCATCCCCGGCTCGGTTTGCGGAGGGTTGACTCGGCCAGCGGCGGGTTTTGTTGCCCAGATACCGCTTCTGGCGCAAGCTTCAAAATCTGATGTTAGCTCGAAAACTTAAGGAAGATCAAGGGAATTTCGGATCACGCGGCGCTATAGTAACGGCGGATGTTCCTGAAGAGGCAAGGGCGATCATTCGTAACGATCATTCCTAGTTCCCAGCTTTCCAAATCTCTGTTAACATCGAGCGCTCGGTGAAATGGAACGAAAACCCTTGAGTCGGCTGATCCGACGGCGGGCGGGGCTCGTTCCACCGGACCGAGAGAACGAATGGTCTTAAATAATGGCTGTGCCGCTGTTTTCGAAGAGGGTCTTGCCCATGGGAGCAGCATGATTTTTTTTTATAACGGAATCTTCTCATTCAACATAGGAGGTTAGCGGACGGCGGTGCCACCGCCATAAGTACCGATCCGAACTATGATGGCTTCGATTTTGGGCAAGTTGGACAGTCTAGGGGATCAGCACCCGCACAAAGTTCTCTATTCGTACATTGACGTGAACGGCAATCCGATTGGAGACTACTCCTACGAGTCGTTTCTCCACCGGACGAAGGTGATTGCCGGACATTTGCGCAAGGAGCATGGTTTCAAGGCGCAGGACCGTCTTCTGCTCGCCTACCCGCCGGGCCTCGAAATGATTTGTGCGTTTTTTGGTTGCGTGCGCGCGGGGTTGATCCCCGTGCCTGTCTATCCCCCCAGTTCTCGTGGTTTCCAGGGATCGCTGTACAAAATGGTCCACATTGCCAAGGATTGCCAGGCGGCGGGCATTTTGACCAGCAAAGACTACCTCGGATCCCTGAAGACAAATCTTGCCAGAAGCGGAGTCTCAGCATGCGGAGTCGACGTCGACTACATCTCCGGTCTTCGTTGGCTTGTAACTGAGGACTTCGTCGATATGATTTCGGACGAGACTTACAGCGGCGGGTCTAACGGCGGTTCCAACGGTGCTTCGAAGATTCTGTTCCTGCAGTACACGTCGGGGTCGACTCGAGATCCTAAAGGCGTGATGGTCACGCACGAGAACATATTGCATAACTGCCCGCTGGTGATCGACCATCCCGCGCCAGTAGTCGTATCGTGGCTTCCGCAGTATCACGACATGGGGCTTATTGGATGCTACCTTTATCCCGCCCTTACCGGCGGCACGACCTACGGCTTCGCTCCCACGGATTTCATTCAGCGCCCCACCCTGTGGTTCGACGCGATCAAGACCTATGGGGCGAGCGCTTCGGCGGCGCCCAACTTCGCCTATGACTACTGCCTGCGCGCCGGACGGATTTCGAAGGAGAGCTTGGAAAGTTGCGATCTGAGCTCGCTCCGGTTGCTGATGGTGGCCGCGGAACCCGTAAAACCGGAAACGTATACCCGGTTTCTGCAGGCCTTTCAGCCCTATGGACTCCGGTCGGAAAGCTTTTTTGTAGCCTACGGGCTGGCGGAGAATACTCTGGCGGTTTCGCTCCGTGGCCGCAATATTATTTCAGTCAACAAGAACGCTGTCGCGCTGGGGAAGGCGCGGATGACGACGGAGGTTTCCGAAATCGGCGCGGCCGCTCAGATTGTCAGTTGCGGAACTCCCCTACCGGGCCTCACCGTAAAGATCGTGGATCCGGAGAAGCATGTCGCTCTGGAGCCGGGTCGAATCGGCGAGATCTGGATTGCCGGCGGGAGTAAGTGCCCGGGGTTCTGGAACAATCCAGAACTGACGCTGAAGCTGTTTCACGCCCGGCTGGTGGATGACAGTCCCTATGACGATGGCTACCTTCGCACCGGCGATATGGGTTTCTTCCACGGGGGCGAACTCTTCGTTTGCGGCCGTATCAAAGACATGATTATTATCCGCGGGCAAAACTACTACCCGCAGGATATCGAAGCAGTAGTGGAGAAGGCGTCGGGCCTGGTCCGAGCGAATTGCGTGGCCGCGTTCCAGATTAACGAAGACAGCGAACCGGCGCTGGCGATCGTCGCCGAGGTGAAAAATCCAAAAGCGCTTCCCGACGCGCTGCAGATTGCGGCGGCAGTCCGGAATTACCTCAACGTGGAAGTGGCGCTGATTTCTTTTATAGCTCCCCGTGCCATACCGAGAACCAGTTCGGGCAAGATCATGCGCCATAAGACCAAGCACATGTGGCTGCAAGGTCAATTTACCGTGCTCTCGGAGTTTTCGCGGGAAAAGGATGCTGACGCCTCCGCCTCGGGTTCTGTAAGCCATTCGCCTTTCGACGCATTGAAAGCCCGTTACAACCTGACGGGCACCGAATCGTACAACCTGGTCGAAGCCGGACTGGATTCCCTGGATCTGGTGGTGTTCATGCACGAGATCAAGGAACTACTGAAGAATCAAGACGCCGAGATGCTGGCGAGACAGGTGGATATCGGTCTTATTCAGCGGGTGAGCGTAGCCGAGCTGTTTCGACTGGCCGAACAGTTGGAGCATGCTCCCGAAGAAGCGCTGGGCCCGCTGCGGCAGTCCCTGGCCGCTTTCCGTGAAGAGCAACGCGCGGCGGAACAGCGCATGATGAAGAACGACCGGGAGCTCATCTTCGAGCCTGCGGCGCCTGCAGTATTGCCCGAGACACCGATCCTGAATCATGTTCTGCTCACCGGCGGCACGGGCTTCATTGGGCCGTTTCTGGTGAAAAGCCTGCTGGAACAAACGCAGGCGAAGATCCATATTCTGGTGAGGTCTACCGATGAGCATCAGGGCAAGCAAAGGCTGAGGGCGGCGATGGAATCAATGGGGCCTTGCCCGACGGAACTGATGCAGATGTTCGAGACTCGCGTGATGCCCGTGTGCGGAGATCTTGGACAGAAGGAACTGGCCCTGACGCGGGAGACGTGGGATTTCCTTGCGAGTGAAATCGATGCGGTGTTCCATAACGGCGCAACCGTGAACTACCTGCTTAACTACGACCGGATGCGTGACGCGAACGTGCTGGGGACGAATGAGGTTTTGAGGCTGGCGTTCGAAGGACGAGCCAAGAGCTTCAATTACGTTTCGACGACATTCATATTTGGCTGGGCGGTGAAGAAAGTTCTCTATGAGACCGACTTCAACGAGAACATGGAGCTACTCGATTTTGGCTACAGCCAGTCCAAGTGGGTATCGGAGCAAGTGGTGATGGACGCACGCCGCAAGGGGCTTGCTACGCGAATCTTCCGGCCCGCTCTGGTGAGTCCCTCCATTACCGGCGGAGGCAACAACTTCGACATAGCCGTGCGTTTGGTGGCATTCATGGTGAATCACGGCATTGGAGTGGATGCCCTGAACCAGGTGAGTTTCGTTCCCGCGGACATCACGGCGGACAATATCGTTGCGATTGCCATAACGCCCGGCACGGAGAACAAGAATTATCACGTCGTGAGAGACGACTATGCGAACATGCTGGATATTACCGGCCTCATTACCAAAGCGACCGGCCGGCAATTTGAAATATTCAGTCTTCCCGACTTCGTTCCCGAGCTGATCCGGAGATGCAGGAAGGAAGATCTGCTCTTTCCGCTTCTGGACTTTCTGGTGAACTCGGTGGACAACATCTCGGCGATGGAGTTCAAACGCTACGACAGTTCCTGCTATCAGGCCGCTCGGGATGCTTCCGTATCGGGCAAGCCGGATCCGTCGCTCGAAGATACGGTCAATGGCATCCTGAAATTCATGCAGCGCAAGGGAATCATTTCGGTTGCGACGCGAGAGTTGAATGCCGTGAGTGGCCGCTAGAGGTTCACGTGCGGGAATGCATCGGGCATGGCGCGGCGAGTTTACTTTTTCTGAAATACCATTTTTTCTTTTACTTGCTGACCGGTTTCCAGCGTGCCGGTGGTGGTTAGCGTCATTTGTGCTCCGTCGGTGGAAACCAACCACCGATCCCTTTGAGTGATTTGGTCGTCTCGCCGGTAAATCGCATCGACCGTGTGAGCGTCGACCAGTTGCAGGCTCACGGTATCGTTGACGGAGTTTTTCAGGTCGTATTCCTTGCCGTCAAAACGGGCGCTGTAGCTGAACTCACCCGAGAAGCGCACCCCCTCTCCATCCGCCTCGATCTTGAGCGCCAACCCTTGCCGTAACCGAGTCCTGCTCAGATCCTCGGTCCATTCGTCAGCGAATAAATCATTGGCGGATCTCTTTCCCCCGCTCCGCTTCCACACGGTAATCCGGTCGGCGCGGCCGTTCTGTGAGGTCGTGCTGGTTAACTCGTTACCATCACGCGACAGTTTGTCATGAATCGTCGTCACCAGGGCCCCATCCTTTTTCTCTTTGACTTCGACTTGACGCTTATCGATCCGCCGCAGCTCGATCTGATTGAATGCCGGATTACCTTGTACGGACGAATCATGGCCGTCCAACTTCGCCGTGAGATCGACGTGGGTGTCGCCCGAGATCACTATGTGCACGGCACCGTGTAGACGTGTGATGGAGAGCTTGTTGGGGGGATCCAGGGAAGACTGCGCCGAGATGAGCGTCCAGGAGCCGATGCGGGGGTCTGAGGCACCAAGTTGAAGGGCGGCAAACAAGCCGAGCAACGCGAGTTTGTGCAATGATCCTCCCAGCAGCCGAGTGTTCTTACCAGACAATAAAATAATACGATCCCGCTCAGAATGCGAACCCGTAAGCACCGGGTTATTTGGAAAGAGCCTTCAAATTTCAACCGAGAATGATCCGAAGTCTAGCCCGGTCTCTGTGCAGGATGCGAATCTCTCTGACGGTAACGATTTTGAGTAGGGGGTTAATTCCTTGTTGCTGATCTTTCCGCCGATCCTCTAGGATTTCGAACAACGACAAGCCAAACGAAGAAGAATTCGTCGCCACCCGTTTTTTGCGTGACATTATGAATCTCATGCATGTGCGCCGTTTCTGGCTGCCCGGGGTAGTCCTTGTCGCCGTCCTTGTGTTGCTTCCATTTTCCTTTCATGCCGAGCGCCATCTGGAGACTGCGACACGGATCGAAGGTAGCGAAGCGGGAAGAGTTCCGCAGGAGTTGGCCACTCGCTTTCGTTCGCCATTCGTGGACCGCGTGGTCCTGGTGATTCAGGGACTCCCACCTGTCGACTCGGAGGAGGGCGAGCAAGCGTTAGCAACCATCGAAAAGGCGCTGCAAGAGGAACCCGGAGTGTCCGGAGTTGTGTCCCATCTGGACTTTCGCGATCCGATTTTCCTGGGCAAAGGAGGAGGAACTCTTATTCTGGTGGGACTGGCCTCGACCGAGGGGTCCGTGGAGTCGCTCGTCCCAAAGCTTCACGAGCTAGAGAACGATCTGCAAAACCAATTGCGAGGCCGCTATCCGGCGGTGAAGCTCGAACTGACGGGAGAGACACCACTTAATTTCGACATTCGGAAGGCCAGTGCCGACGACGTAAACCACGCCGAGAGTCTTGTGATTCCTGGCACACTCGCGCTCCTGCTGGTGGCTTTCGGAAGCCTGGTGGCGGCCCTGATTCCTGTAGCTATTGGTCAGTTTGCCATTGCGACCGCGCTGGCGATTGCAGGATTCATGGCCCTGCGTTGGCACCTGTCCATCCTGGTTCAGAATTTGTCTACAATGCTGGGGCTAGGCTTGGGGATCGACTACGCACTTCTCATGGTCAGCCGCTTCCGGGAAGCGATTGCGACCGAGCCAAACGGACTCAAAGCCTCGGTCATCGCGGCTCGTCAGGCAGGTCGCACCCTCCTGATTTCGGCCTCAACTGTGGCCATCGGATTTCTAGCCCTTTTGACCGTCCCTATCAGTGAAATCCGTTCCATTGGTGTGGCTGGATTCCTGGTGGCGGGAACGAGTCTGCTGCTTGCAAATACCGTCGTTCCGGCACTGCTGGGAGCTCTCGGTGCGCGAATCAATGCTGGCCGGTTGCCCATTATTGCAAGCTTTGACGAGCATCGGGCAGCACGCACGGAAGACCGCTGGAGGCGATGGGGTAAGGTGATTGTCGCTCATCCCTGGCTGGCTATCTTTCTGGCCGGCGTGCCCTTGCTGCTGCTCGCCTCGCAAGCCGCGCGGCTCGATACCAGCGTGCCTAGGGGGGATTGGCTGCCGTCAGCCGCGGAATCGGTTCGCGCGCTGCACACTCTTGAACATATGGATCGGGTGGGCATTGTGTACTCGTTGCGGGTGATTCTGGAACTTCCAAACGATTCCATGGCGCAAACCGACGCGGGCTGGAATACGCTCGATCGTTTCAGCAAGCGGCTGGCGAGCGACCCTCGTGCTGACCGCGTGATCTCCCTCACAACGATTGCAGAGAGTAACCGGTCTGGTCTCGTCAACCTCTCGCGTGACACGCGTCGAACGTTCCTGAGTCGCGACGGGCGGGCGGCGCTGATTGAAATCTTACCCGCGACTTCGGTCTCCCTGAACGATCAGGTCAACTGGGTGCGGGAAATGCGGAAGGAAGGCGCGGAGGCTCTCACGGGGGTACCCGGCGCCACGCTGCGTATTGGAGGCATCCCGGCGCTCACTGCCGATTATCAGACGATTGTCCGAGACCGGTTCGCGTCGGTTATGGCGCTGGTGGTGGTGGGAACGCTCATCGCGCTTCTCGGCGGGTTCCGATCGCTATTCGCCGCGGTGAAGGCCATTGCGCTCAACCTACTCTCGGTTGCGGCTGCCTTCGGCGCGTTGGTTCTGGTGTTTCAGGACGGACACGGAATTCGCTTCCTGGGAGTTCGTGAGGGAACGGGCAGTGTATTTCCCATCGTGCCCATCGTTGCCTTTGCCATCGTGTTCGGACTGAGCATGGATTACGAAGTGTTTCTGGTCGCTCGAGTCCTCGAAGAGAGAAGGAGAGGGCTGAGTGAAGTGGAGGCAATCCCCGAGGGGATGGCCAAAACCGCGGGCCTGATTACGAGCGCCGCCGCGATCATGATCGTAGTATTCGCGGCATTCACCTTCGGCAACTTCCTGGTAATCAAGATGCTCGGATTTACGCTGGCCGTAGCCGTGCTCATTGACGCAACCCTGGTTCGCATTGTGATTGGACCTGCGCTGCTGCGGGTAGCTGGTGATTGGAACTGGTGGCCTGGAGGGCTCTCCACCCCACGCAGTGCACCGTGATCGCCAGCGGCCAATGATGAATCGATACGCGCTATGGGGATGTTTCAACTGCTACCGGCGGCTATACCACGCGGATTGAGGCATTCACCTGCACCGACTCCAACTCCGGGATGCAGCGGGAGTTTTGCAGGGATTTGACCGCATCTTCGGCCGTGAATTTCCCCATCACCAGGGCCAGCTTACGGTTGGTCGTCATTTGGATCGGGGTCGGATCAACGCGCTGTACATATTGAGGGACGCGAGTTCCGCCTCGGTTCACTTTCACAACAAATTTGATGTTTTTCATAACCTGTGTCCTTGGCGGAGAGGTAAGAAATCAGCGTTTTCATTTCTTTGAAGTTGCGTGCACCACCGCTATAAAAGGCTTGCCGCATTCCAGGCAACTTGCCTTCAATCGGGATGTGATCAATCCGCAAGAGGGGCACATCCTTTGTAATTGCAACCCGGCCGTCCGCGGTCTCAGCTTGCGCATCCAGTTAAGCAGCAAGATTGTAATCAGCACGACGAGCAGACCGAAGGAAATACTGGTTGCGCTCATACAAGCGACCCTTCTTGGCGAGTTCGGCACCAAACGGGTTGGACGGGCCACTCACTCGCTGAAAAGCCTAAGGTGGGACAACTTCAGATGGACTGGCTTAGGTCAGAGGACCTGAAAGAGGAGAAAACATAACCGCCCCAGCTGTGATTATAGCATTCCGTGCGCTCTGTCGTTGCCAAAGCGGCGAGGCGTACCATTGAGCATGCACCGAGTGAATGCAGAATACCTCGACCCGGCACCCCTTTATCGTTACGACGCGCTCCTGCGGCAAGAACCCGACGAGGAAGACGAAGAAGACGAGGAAGACGAGGAAGACGACGAAGAAGAAGATGACGATGACACGAGGAACGACGACGGCTACTCAGAGTGACGATCAACTCGCCAGGTCTCCCTTCATAGCGGATTGCGGCAGATGAGGCTCACTGCACTGGCTCGCCTGAAGCTGAATGAGGGTTCCTTAGCAGCTTAGAGACAGGTTGTGAGTGCGGCAATGTTGCGACAGCCGACCGATACTGCCATACAGCATTTGTTTACTCAGTCAAAGCCAAACAATTCACGATACGGTTTAATGTACCCTCTAACTTCGTCGCGAGGCCTGAGTCAGCGCACCGCACTTCCTCGAGTAGAGCGCTCATAGTGAGCCGAAAAGCGCGGTTGAGTTCATCCGGTTCCAAGGATCGAGCCAGACATTCTGCAGCTCGCCTCTTTTGCTCTTCGGTAAGGTCGTCAAGGCCTCTGCCCTGGACGGCGGCTACGCCGTGGCGCTTGCACATCAGCGCAAGCACGTTGTCTCGCATCCCACTCAACATATATTCTGCCTGCAAAAGTCGAGAGCGCGCGATACTCGAACGCACGTGCAGCGCATACAGCCACGCCATTCCAATCAGGTCCTGTGAATCGGGAACTGGCGCTGAAATCGGCTCTCCAGCAGCACCAAAAATCAGATTGAATTTTGGGCCAATCGCACGCAATTCGTTGGCGGGCCAGAATGAGAGGTCAACTTGCAGAGTGTTGTCGAGCAGGAACACACGGTACAAAATGTCGCCACGCCTAACGTCATAGTTCGCAAGCGCTTCATAGTCACGATACAAACGGTTGGTCCAATCAGCCAATACCTGGTTCAGTTCGGCAGCGGGCGCCAAACAGAGTGCGAGATCGATGTCAGACCAGCGGTCCAGCTGCCCCAGAGCCGCTGAGCCCAAATGTGCGGCGCCACCGATACGCGAGTCTGCCTTTGCGGCCACAACTAGTTCCTCACGAATCTGTTCTCGTCTCTGCGATGTGAAAACCAAAACGTCGTCCATTCATTCAGCGTGGATCGAGTACTGCCTATCAATCCGGCTATCCTCGCATTTGCATATCCTGTTCAGTTCTGAGTGTGGTCTGCGATGTCGAAGACATAGGCCGTGCCGCCGAGACTGAGAGGCACGAGCAAGCTGGTGAACAGCGTTGCTCCGTTTGGGTCGACGGAGCGGATCTGGTAGTTGAGGGCGTGGGTTGAGCCCAGCGCACTCGCGTCCAGTTCGATCAGGTTGACGCCGGCATCGAGAAACGAGATGCGGGCGTGGGCTTGAACTTCATGCCACTGCCAGTCTGAACCGCTCCCCGTGTAATGCAGCAGGTGCGCGCTGCCGTCGTCGTCGGCCTCGATCAGGTAGTCGGCGCCCAGGGCGAGGCCTGAGCCTGATCCGTGATAGCCGGTCTGCGGGTTGCGATCGGTGTCCAAAAAGATTTGCCAGCCGGCGCCGTTGACCGCTCTCCAGCGAAACGAAACCTGGCTGGGAATGGGATTGCTGTTGTCGTCGCTCGATGCGGGACGGAAGCTGGCGTAGAGCGCCTGGACTCCCTGGGTCACGACTTGAGCGCCTTCCAGCGCCCAATAAGAAGGCGGCCGATCGTAAGGATTGCCACCACCGCGATCGGTAACGTAGAGCCAACTGGCGCCGCGCTTCAGGCTCAAGGCGATTACATCGTTCAATTCTGTAGTGGTGGGAACTGTGTAGACGATGTGCCAGAAACGATCGGGCGGATAGCGATGGAACCAGGCTTCGTCCTGGTAGTTCTGCGCGTAGTCCTGCAGGCTGCTGGATTCAGATGTAACCAGGATGTTCGCGATCGACATCCAGCAGTCGTCGTTGGGCTGGGTTCCGGGATTGAGGATGACGATGCGCCCGCCCACTTGGGTGCGGCGCACGTGATCAGCCAGGTCCTGATAGTAGGCGTAATTGGAACCGGCGAAGGAGTTCGCGGCGCTGCAGTCGGTGGGAACTTCGTCGAAGAAGATTCCATCGACGAGGTAGTTGCGGAAAACTGCGTCCACCTTCTTGCGAATGATGGCGGGGTCGCGCTGTCCGTAGCCGGTGTAGACGTAGCCGACGACAAAGATGCCGCTTTTTCGCGTGTCGCGAACGGCCTGGTCGACGCTGGGGTAGTAACCGGTATCGTCGCCGTTGTTGAGATTGACGATCATGATGCCGACCGAGGACGAGCCGAGGGCTCGCCACGCTCCCCATTGACCGCTTCCGGGGTTCTGATAGGAAGGAATGGCGATGCGGCTTTGGGCGGGGGATGCGATCCCAGTGAACAACAACGCGACTAAAAATAATGGCAGCGAGAGTTTCTTCATGGCCTGAGTCCTCGGCTTTCCGCGCCACGCCATTCTGCTTGCAAGCCTAGTCCGGAATCAAGCTCTATTGGGCGTCCAGCGGGCGAAGCCGGGCGGCGCGCCTGGTTGGGAGTCCGCGGAAGTGAGGTCGGCTGCGTCGAAACACTGGTGACATTTGTCACGTCGGGGGCGTGATGGATGGCACTGGTGCCGGGCGCGTCGATCCTCCATGATGCAATCACTGTGGGGATGAACAAGCGTTGCCACACAGTTATCCAAGCGGTGGAGAGATCAAAAATGATCGCGACCATGGATTCGGCGCAGAGCGACACAACGATTTACTCGGGCCAGATTGTGGCCAGCCTCGAGCGCGTAAACAAGAACTACGGGGATATCCGGGCGCTGCGGGGAGTGAATTTCAGCGTGCGGGCCGGAGAAGTAGTGGCGCTACTGGGACCGAACGGCGCGGGCAAGACCACGGCGGTGAAACTGCTGCTTGGGCTTTTGCAGCCAAGCGCAGGGAAGGCGCGGGTGTTCGGCGGAGATCCGACCAATCCTGAAAACCGGATGCGAACCGGCGCGATGCTACAAGTGGGCCGCGTGCCCGAGACTCTGCGCGTGCGCGAGCACGTGGATCTGTTCTCGAGTTACTACCAGCATCCAATGGCTCCTGGGGATGTGCTGGCCGCGGCCGGGCTGGAGAAACTGGCTGACCGCAAATTCGGCGATTTGTCTGGGGGGCAGAGGCAGCGCGTGTTGTTTGCACTGGCGATCTGCGGGGATCCTGATCTGCTTTTCCTCGATGAGCCGACGGTCGGCCTGGACGTAGAGTCGCGTCGCGGGTTGTGGGAGGAAATCCGCGAGCTGGTGGATCGCGGGAAAACTGTTCTGCTGACCACGCATTATCTGCAGGAAGCGGACGCGCTGGCGGACCGCATCGCCGTTATTAACCAGGGAGAGATCATCGCGGAGGGCACACCGTCGGAGATCAAGGCGCGGACCTGCGGCAAGCGGATCCGCTGCATTACGGGACTTGGCCTCGCCAGCCTGCGAGAGATTCCGGGCGTGACGGAAGTGAAAGAAGACCGCGAGGCGGTTGAGATCCATGCCATTGAGGCCGAGCCGGTGGTGCGGGAATTGTTGGCGCGCGATCCGAATCTCTCGGGTCTTGAGGTTACCAGCGCCGGACTGGAAGAGGCGTTCCTGGCCTTGACCCAAGATAAAGAAAACGGGCAGAGCATGAACCAGCAGAAGTAACGCACAAAGTTCATCGGCGCGCAGGCGCGGAGAGGAATGTTATGAGTACAGCGACGGCGGTAATGGGCGGCACTCGAATCGGGCGTTCACCAGGCCATACTGCCACTATCTATTTGAAGGAAACGAAATATGAGTTTCTGAAAAACCTGCGGATGCGGGTCTATACGGCGTCCGTGCTGAGCTTCCCAGTCATGTTCTATGTGTTGTTTGGGCTAGTGCTGAACGGCAGGGAATCGATTGCGGGCACGCGCGTTCCCACTTACCTGATCGCGACCTACGGAACGTTCGGAGTGATGGGAGCTTCGCTGTTTGGCACCGCGGCCGGCCTGGCCTCGGATCGCGGTTTGGGATGGTTGCAGGTGAAGCGAGCGAGCCCGATGCCTCCGTTTGCATATTTCGCGGCGAAGGTGGTGGTGAGCATGATTTTCGGCGCGATCGTGGTGCTGGCATTGATGGCACTGGGAATCGGCCTGGGCGGAGTGCGAATGCCGGCCACGGAATTGGCAAGGCTGCTGGGAACGCTGGTAGTTGGATCGATTCCATTCTCGGCGATGGGATTAGCTCTTGGCTATTTTGCGGGGCCGAACTCGGCGCCTCCGGTGATCAACTTGATTTATTTGCCCATGTCGTTCTGCAGCGGGTTGTGGGTGCCTCTCATGTTCCTGCCCAAGGTAGTGCGGCAGATCGCTTTGGTGTTGCCGCCGTATCACCTGTCGCAATTGGCGCTGGGAGTTGTAGGCGCGGGAAACCACGAATCGCTGGCGTCACACTGGGAGGTACTGGCGGCTTTTACCATGATTTGCCTGGGCGTGGCGCGCGTGGGATTTCAGCGGGATCAGGGAAAGTTGTACGGATGATGGGCGGATGATGGCCGGAGAGATGAAAAACTTGAGATTCGCGGACGTCGGACTGCGAGCGGAGAGAGTGGAGTATGAGTGCGGAATCGAAAAAATCGATGGGATGGACGGTGGTTCTGGTGATCCTTGGAATTCTGTCGATTGTGGGCGGGCCGGGATGGCTGGCGATTCTGATCCCGGCGGCGATGTTGATATGGTTTGGATTTGCGGGACCCATGCTGCGAAGTGGCCGGAATTGACCGCCGGGGTGAGAATAGGAGACAGGAGTTTCTAGTGCGGGGTTGCGCGAGTGAAGCTTAAACCGATGAGTGCGTTGTTCCGTGACCGGGACCACGGGTGGGGCCCTCTCATCTGGCTGGTTTACTTCGGGTTCTTTTTTATCCAGCCGGTGATGGATCACGTGAGCCGGCGGATGTGGTTCCTGGATATTCTGGGGACGCTTGCCTTTCTCTTTCTCTATCTCGGGCTGTTCTGCCTGGAGGAGCCGCACGGGATTTTGCATGTCATCGGAATGTTGGTGCTAGGAATTGTCTTTGCGCCGGTGAATGGCGGAGCCTCCACCTTTTTCATTTTTGCAGCGGCCATGCTTCCGTTCGTGGTGCAAACCCAAAGAACGGCTATGGTGGGGCTCGGCGCCATCGTGACCATCGCCGGGACTGAAGGCCTGTTGCTGCACCTGAATATCTGGGCGATGTTCTGGTTCACGGGATTTCCGCTGCTGTTGGGTGCGGGGAATATTCTTTTTGCAGAGCGCTATCGAGTGAATCGGCAGCTGCACAGGGCGAATGAAGAGATTGAGCATCTGGCCAAAGTGGCCGAGCGGGAGCGCATTGCGCGCGATCTGCACGATGTTCTTGGTCATACTCTGTCAGTGATTACGCTGAAATCCGAACTGGCTGGGAAGCTGATGGAGCGTGATCCAGAGCGCGCCGGAAAAGAGATTCGCGAGGTGGAACAGATTTCGCGGCAGGCGTTGTCGGAAGTGCGCGATGCAATTCGCGGCTACCGCTCGCAGGGATTAGTCGCCGAACTGGCGCAGGCGAAGGCTACGCTGGAGACGGCGGGCCTCAGCGTGCAATGCGACGCGGCAACGACCGTGAAGCTTCCCGCGATACAAGAGAGCGTCCTGTCACTGGCGGTGCGCGAAGCGGTGACGAATGTGGTCCGGCACGCACAGGCCCGCACTTGCCGGCTGCGCATCGAGCAACGCAACGGTTCCTGCCGGCTGGTGATTGAAGACGACGGCCGAGGCTGTTCCAACGGCGAAGGCAACGGATTGCGCGGCATGCGCGAGCGCGTCGAAATGCTGGGAGGCACGCTGAACCGGGATACGGAAAGCGGTACGAAGCTGACCATCACCCTGCCGTTGAAAGAAATGACGATCCGAGATGAGGGCTGCGCGAATTGAAGGCCACGGTGTCCAATTGAATCCCACGGTGAAAGAAGGCCGCAAGACCATCCGCGTGGTGCTGGCCGAAGATCAGGGGATGGTTCTGGGCGCACTGGCGGCATTGCTTGAGATTGAAGGCGATATTTCAGTGGTAGGCCAGGCGCGCAACGGCAAAGAAGCGCTCGACGCGGTGCTCGCTCAAAAGCCTGACGTGTTCATCACCGACATTGAAATGCCGCGCATGAGCGGGCTCGATGTAGCGGCGGAACTGAAGCGGCGGCGTACAGGAACGCGGGTGATCATCGTGACTACTTTTGCCCGCGCAGGATACTTGCGGCGCGCGCTGGAAGCGGGCGCGTCAGGATATCTGCTGAAGGACATGCGCGCAGAAGAGCTTGCAGACGCGGTCAGAAGGGTGCAGCAGGGATTGCGCGTGATTCACCCTGAGTTGGCGACCGAGGCCTGGAGCGAGGTGGATCCGCTGACCGATCGCGAGCGCCAGGTGTTGCGGCTGGCCGGGGAGGGCATGGCCAGCGGCGATATCGCGTCAGAGCTGGGGCTCTCCGATGGCACAGTGCGGAATTATCTTTCCGAAGCCATCAGCAAGCTCGGAGCGGGGAATCGCGTAGAGGCGGCGCGCATCGCGCGGACGAAAGGCTGGTTATAGAAGCAACGAACATCACTCTGCACGGCGAGGCCTTGCATGTTGATGCGCTGGATCAGCGTGGCGGCTCCGAGCGCGTAGAGCCGGTGATTTCGTGGGCCCACTGCATGGCCTGATTCGACGTGCTGGCAACGAAAGACAGAGACAGATTCAGCTGTTTTCCCAAGTTCGTAACCTCTCCCAATCGCCCACCTCCCGCGCCACCATCAGTTCGTAAATGGGTGAAAGGGGTGTCTTCTTGCCTGTCTTGGCGCTAATGAGTTGCGCCTTGATGTCGGGCGCCAGACACAATTCCTCGATCACCATTCCGATGGGTACGGCCAGGATCGAGTCGATCAGCGAAAGCATACCCATCAGGAAGAGATCGGAATTGCCGTGCTCTACTCTCGGGGCGATCAACTCGCAGAAGCGGGCCCGCACCAGCGATGACAAAACCAGGTCGGAGGGTTTCTCCTGGCCCATGACTAGGGTCGTGGCCATTCGTATCCAACGGATGGTCTCGCGTTCCCCCAAAAGCGTTAGCGCATTCCGGATCGACTGCACGGGCGACGACAAACCCAGCAGCGGAGAGTTCAAATATCGCAGCAATCGGTAGCACAGAGAAGGCTCGTGCTTGATGAGGGCCTCGATCTCGGCAAAGTCTACTTCGGCTTTTGAGACGGCAGTCAGTAGACGGACGTAGGTGGCCTGGTTTGCCGGAATCTGGCGGGCGCGCATGTTCTCGGGATGGCGAAAGAAATATCCCTGAAACCGCGTAAAGCCGTTCTTGCACGCAGTCACAAACTGGAGGCGGGTTTCCACCTTTTGCGCCAGCAGGCGGCAATCCTCGTTGGCATAGCGACCGGTCAAAACCGCGCTCTGTTGCGACAGGACCTTGCTGGTGTCAACTTTGATAAAACGGGCGTAGGGAATGAGCGCGGCCCTCGGGTCGTCAGGCACAAAGTTATCTAGGGCGATCGAATATCCTTCCTGCTTGAGCCGCTGGCACGCCTGGATGACGTCTTTATCCGCGGGGACGTTTTCCTGGATTTCGATCACAACGTCATTGGGAGGCAGCAGCGCGAAGTAATCCGACAGCAACATGTGGTGCGTGCAATTGATGAAGGCCAGCCGCCCGTCGCACAAAACCCCGAGGCCCATGAAATTCAGCATATCGATGGTAGCCGAAGTTGCGGCCTCGCCATCGGAGGAGAAGCGTTTTTTCTCGGCATCTTCGCGAAAGAACAGTTCATAGCCGACCACAACCTCATCCGCGGTTAGAATCGGCTGTCTGGCGATGCAGGGGATAGGCTTTTCCGATGAGACCGCTTGAGCTGGGGTTGCCATAGTTCGCTCTCTTCTTCATCGGCAATTTCTGGTGCACACTTCAGCCCGGTTCGTGGGGACCTTCAGCCCACGGCCGTGGTGGAGGCGCCGGTCCGTTTCACCTGGTGCCAGCTCAAGTCGCCGCGCAGATACTCCCAAATTCCCCGCAAGCGCCAGACCATGGTGAATTGACGATAAGGGAAATGCTCGAACAAGCAGTAAATCAGCAACCATGCGACCTCGCGCCAACTGGCGTAGCGCCGGTAATTCATTTCCTCAAGCAACACGGAACCGACCGAAATCAGCGTGGCGAAGGCGTATCCGAATAACAGGAACTGAATGAAGAAATGCTGGCTCAGAACTCCCATCACGGCCGCAAGGAGGATCGTGGTGTAACCGAGCAATTCCAGCAGCGGGGAAAGGCATTCGAAAAGCCACATGTAGGGAAGAATGATCCAGCCGACACGGCCGTAGCGCCGGCGGAAAAGCATGTCGCGGGTGGACCATAACGTGTCCAGCAGGCCTTTGTGCCAACGCGCTCTCTGGCGGGCCAACGACGAGTAGTCGGATGGCGCTTCGGTCCAACAGGTCGGGTCTGGAATGAAGTTGATGTGATAGTCGACACCTTTGTCGTGAAGATAGCGGTGGAGACGAACGATCAAGTCAAAGTCTTCGCCGACTGCATCAGCGCGAAAGCCTCCGATCTTCAGCAGGAGATCCCGGCGGAAAATGCCGAAAGCGCCCGATATGATGGGCAACAGATTAAATGCGGCCCAGGCCTCGCGACCCACCAGGAACGCGCGCAAATACTCGATAACTTGCAGCATCTCGATGTGAGTGCGCGGCAGGCGGACTTCCTTGAGTTCGGCTCCTTCGACGATCGATCCATTCAAAATGCGGACAATCCCTCCAACCGCGACCACGCGGTCCGGATCGGAGATGATGCCGGCCATAATGCGGGACAGGGAATCCTTTTCCAGAATCGAATCGGCATCCACCACGCAAACGTAGGGGCTGCTGGCCGCGTTGATTCCAGCGTTGATGGCGTCGGCCTTGCATCCTGCGGACTTTTTATCGAGCACCAGCAATTGCGGATGCGCGAAACTCCGGTAAATCGCGACCACCGGTGCGGTTGCAATCTCTGCGATGTAGAGAATCGGGGAGCGATGGAGTGCGAACTTGTCGCGGAGCGCTTCCATGGTCCGATCGCTCGACGCATCATTGACTACGATCACTTCCACTTGCGGATAGTCCAAGCGCAGCAACGATCGCACGCTGGCCACGATGCACATCTCTTCGTTGCGGGCCGGCACCAGCAGGCTGATGGGCGGAGTAAACGGAGACGAGCGGATGCCTTCCAGACGAAGGCCCTCCAGCCGGTAGCGATGGAGGGTGTTCTTGTATATGGCCACGATCAAGAGCGCAAGATTGATCAGGTTGGAGACGAGGTAAAAGATAAACAAGCTGTTGTTCGAGATTTCGAGAAAACGAAACATCAGCGTTTTCCTGCCGCAGCGGCCACTGCAACATTCTTGCCGGGAACGGCGAAATGCTCGCGCACCACCGCGGCCACGTTCTCCACGTCAGCGGCTCCGGGAGCGCGATCGAGAATGTTCCCCAACCCATCCAGAGCGGCGTCCAGCGAACCAACGCGCTCCAGTTCCGACAGGAATGCCTGCAAGGCGTAGTTGTCTTCCGTGGCCACTACTTTCTCCAAAATGTCTTCCTTGCCCTGATGCATGCGGGCCAGCGTCCATGCGGCCCGCTGCCGCACGTGGCGGTTAAGATCGCACAGGGCGCGCAACAAAACGTAGACTTTGCCCGTGTGCTCGAGCGAACTAAGGGCGATCACCGCCCGCAGGCGCACGAACCACTCGACGTCAACCGCGAGGGTTGAAAGCACGGGGAAGGAAACTTCGGGCTGGACTTTCGCGAGAGCGCGGGCTGCCGAGGCGCGAACCTCGGGAAGCGGGTCCGCCGCCAGGATCAACAACTCTTCGCCGAGGCCGGAATTGGCGAGCTCGCCGAGAACGCGGGCAATCAGCTCGCGCGTGCTTCCACTGGTGCGATCGAGGTAGGGCAAGAGAACTTCGGGCGCCTCGCGGCAGCAGTTCAACAGGGCATTCTTCAAGGTGTGCTCGGGAACATTCAGCTCGTCTGTCGCGAAGAGGTCGAGCAGAGGCAACGCTGCCTGGGGCAACGAAATGCGCCCGAGTCCGCGAACGGCTGCCACGCGGGTTTCTTCGGAGGAAGACTCCAGTGCTTCAACCAGAGCAGGTACGGCCTCGGGCGCGCGCGTGCGGCCCAGTGCGAGCAGTACCGAGCGCCGCTGCCATCCCTCCGAAGTGCGCGCCTCGCGGATGCGCAGGTCGAGCAGTCCGCTATTGCGCAGGCAAGCGAGAAATGGGGGCAACTGATTTTTTTCGGATATTTCGATGTTATCGAGCAATATGCCTTCCACAATCTGGCAGTCGAGTGGTTTCAACCGCCAGGCGGAACCGGGAATTTTGCCCGAGAGAATGTCCGGCCATTGCTCGCGAAGAATGACGGTGCGCTGGCTTAATCGGCTGAAGTAACGTCCGCGATACCAGCGGCGAAACACGATGAACGCCACCAAAAGCAAAATCCCCAGCAGGGAAAACAGAATCGCCCGGGCCACCAGCCAGGCAAGTCCCAGATCGCGAAGCCAGCTAGAATCGGATCCCATAGCTCAATCCAAGGCTGATTTGTTTCTGGCTGTATTCGCGGTCTTGCCTGGCGAAGAAACCAGTGAAGTCCTGATTTTCCGCGAAGCGAAAACGCAGACCGCCGCCGTAGGTGCGGGCTGACAAACGTCCGATTTGATCGACCTGAGCGAAATTTTCCGCGCCCACAGCAAACAGCACGTTGCCGGAGAGCCTGCGAGATATAGGAATCCCGACTCTTGTAGAGCCCGAGGGCACCCAATCCGACTCACCCCCGGCAAACCGGGTGTGCGATCCAGTGACGGACAGTGTCCACGTCCACTCCCGGGGCAGGTAAACGATCTGAGTTGAGTTGAGGGTGACGACCTGAGCTCCCCGGTACCAGAGAGAATGTTCCTGATAAGAGCTTTCCAATCCTTTGAACCAGGTGTTGGAGAATCGGAAGCCGTGCCCGTATTCGATCAGGGCCTCGGTTTCCGGCACCACATCTTGAGGATTGGCCCCGGCGGCCAGCACACGCAGCCAATTGTTCTGGTGGAAGCGATAGGCAGCATCGGCCCAGATCTTGACGGCGTTCTCGCCAAAAAGGTGATAGGGGCTAATGCCAAACGAATTCGTCCACCTCGCGTTCCAGTGGGCGGTGAGAGTCGCGGTTTCGACCTGGGCGTTGTCGGTATAGTTGAAAAAATCTGCTTCCTCACCGATGCGAAGCTCGTATCTCGAAACCTCAGCGAGACTTGCCAACCCGCTGATGGCGGCAGGGTTCGCCGGGTCGTAACTCAGAACCGCATGAAACTGGGCTCTCGCCTCGGAAACGCGCCGCAGCAAAGAAAGGATTCGGGCACGGCGGACCAGGACTTCCTGATTATGCGGAGCGATGCTTGTCGCCCGTTCAAGAACGGCCAGGGCTTCTGAGTATTTCTGTTGCCAGAGAAGAACGTCGGAGAGGCCGGTAAGCACGTCCACATCGTTGGGAAAGTCGCTCAGTACGAGTCGATACTCAGTCTCGGCGTCCTGCCAATGACCAGTCCACGCCAGCAGGCGTGCGCGCCAGGCATGGGCCTCCATGTCTTTCGGCGCTTCTGCCACACGGCGATCCACGATGGATAACGCGACGGGAATCTGGTGCTGATCTGCCGCGGCCTGAACTCGCTGCTGCCAATCGTCCTGCGCCAGCATGCGCGGGGAAGGCAGCAGGAAACACACCACTGCAACCAAGGCAAAGGCCCCACGATGGCGCAGGAACGAGCGGTAGAACGGGCTCAATTTCCGTCTCATATCCCAGTTTCTGCATCGACTTGCGAAGAAGAATTCGCAAGAACCTGCCGCCCAGTCGAAAGGAGCCGCCGCCAGGGACACTTTTCCCAGAGACCAACCGGCATTAAGAACATCGGGAGGAAAGGCCTATGCAAACAGGTGACTGAGGTAACCGCGTGTGAAGCCTTGCTGAGGCCTCTGGGAGTTGCGATGGAAGTCCGCTATCGAGGCGATGCGGCGGCGGCAGCTTTCAGGTAGTTGACCTGGACAACCACATGCGATTTGCCCGCGAGATCGGGGAGAAGTACTTCACGATCGGTCCAGCGAATTCCCTTCATCCCAGAAGCGCTTTGAATCTTGCGAGGTGAAACGAGAGTGAGTCCGGCGACAGGTAGCTCGGAACTGATTTCGATTTGCTCTCCGCCGGCAACCGTCTGCGGAAACCACTGCACCTGGCTGCGCGCCTGCCAGAAGCGGGCGTACTCCGTCATGCTCTCGACCAGAACGTCTTTGGGAAGCTGGGCGAGAAGTTTACGTTCAGCCTCCAGTTTGCCCAGCGAGTTGTTGCTGTGAATCAGGAGAACCGAGGGCGCGCCGTTCTCGGCGTTGGCTTCAATAACATCGAGCATCGAGGGCAGGCGATCGACGAGCGGTGGCAACTGTTCGTCCTCGAACGTTACTGGAAACTCGAAGATTTGCGTGGGTTCGGTCATCCCCAAATCAAAATCCAAGGCATAGGGAAAATTGGTCAACACATCTCCGGCGGTAAACGACGAATCGAATTCATAGCCGCAGCGCACGAGAGCCTCGGGAAGATAGGGAGGCACGCGCAGATGGCCGGCGCGGAAAAAAATCGCGTTGTGGCCGGGCAGTTCGCCATCCAGCAGACTTTTGCTTACGCAGACTTCGCCGAGAGCGGTCGCATCCTGCGCCGGGTTGTCGCGCGTGGCCCGAGCCTGATAAGTCGGGTATTGTTCGTTCCCCGTTCCCAGCGGCACTTTGTTGAACAGCCTGGAATGGATCACGGTGTGGCTGCCGATGTCGCTTCTGCCGGTCATCAGTTTGCGCAAAATCTCCAGCGACGGCCCGAAGAAGAAAGCGCGGCTGTTGGCATCGTCCAGATACTTGGTCTGAACAAAAAATGTGCTTGAAATGCCCGCAGATTGTTCGAAGTCGGCGAAGGCGAGCATCGGTTCAAACGAGTATTCCCAGTCCACGTCGTGCGATAGCAGCAGTGCCGACCGCTTACCCTGCGGAATCGTGCCCAGGCGAATGCCCGAGTTCGAGTACGTTTCGTACCAGGCGCGCAATATTAACAGCCAGACATCGGTTCCGGGCTCGAAGCCGTTCACATAGATCCGCTGCGCTTCGTAATCTCGATTCTGCTGATTTCGCAGCACGACATCATTTAAGGCAACGCCGATCAGGTAGACATGACCCCGCCCAACGTCGTGCCTGAGGACCGCAGCCGAACCATCCTCGAAGCGGGCCAGGGTTTGCGTTCCTGCGGCAGCCTTGTAACCATTGCTCCAGATGACCTCTGCGATCGTGGGAGAGCCAAGCGGGACTTCTTTTTCTTCCGCGCGATTCAGATAACGCAGAACCGGATCGGTTGAGTCGGGACTCGTCGTAGCAAAGAGGATTCGGTGACGCGTGCGGAGAGGAATGACATCCTCGAACCCGAACAGCGGCTTGAACCCTCCCCAAAAGACATCCTGCGCGAAAATGATCCCGCCCTGCGCGACGAAATCGGTGAGGTTTTGAGCCTGGGCCGACCTGAAAGTTGTTGCATCAACCTCGGGATACAAGATGAGCAGTTTGTGGCGCAACGCCGTGCTCAGGTCCAGGGTGACAAAGAACGGAATCCCCATGGCCTGCAAACATCGCACCGGCGATTCAGCGCTCGGTTCGGACTGGGTTAGAAGAATGGCAACCTGAGAGGGCGCTCTTTCGGGGAAGAGTTCGGTCAGGTCGCGCTGAGAGGGCGCGGGTCGGTTCGTGACGTACAGTGCCGAGCGATGCAAGCGGCCGCGCGCCAACGAGCCCAGGCGCAGCTGCCGATAGATCAGGAAGGCAAACAAGCCTGCCAAGGCGACGAGAAGAATCAGGCGCAGAGTCCTCATGATTAGTCAAAGGTCACTGCATTTATCGGCATTTCTGATGTTTTCGATGAGCCTGCCCGAAAGCGACACTCTTCCCAAATCAGGAGGGGGTCAAAGAGATAAGAACGCCCAGGAACAAATTGGACTACAGCTGGAACGGCAACCGCCGCAGCCGCTGGCCGGTGGCGGCGAAAATCGCGTTCGCAACGGCGGGCGCGATCGGTGGCAGGGCTGGCTCTCCCATGCCTCCTGGATCTTCGTGGCTCGGCATGAGATGCACTTCAATCGGTGGGGCTTCGTTGATGCGAATGGGATCGTAGCCGTCAAAATTCGTCTGTTCGATGGCTCCGTTTTTGACCGTAATCTGGTTTTTGAGTGCGGCGCTCAAGCCAAAGATGATGGCGCCCTCGGTTTGGGAGCGAACTGACTCAGGATTTACGATCTGGCCGCAGTCTACGGCGGCCACGATGCGGTCAATCTTGAAATTCTTGCCGGTGACTGAGACCTCGGCCACTTCCGCAAAGTAGCTGCCAAAGGAAGCAAATGATGCGATGCCGCGTCCGCGGCCTTTGGGCAAGGGCTTGGTCCAATCGGATTTCTGCGCCGCCAGTTCAAGTACGGAACGCAGCCGCGCCGGATCGGGATCGTCTTCGTCGCGCCGTTTCCAATTCGGCGGCTTCACGAGAAGCGCCTTGCGAAACTCGACGGGATCCTGGCCGGCGGCCGCGGCCAGTTCGTCGATGAAGGACTCCACCACGAAGCCGTTGAAGGAGTTCTCCACTGAACGCCACCACGCCCGCGGCACGGCGCTTGCGACCGGGTTGAATTCGAGACGCACATTGGGGATCGCGTAAGGCATCTGTTCGGCGCCGCCGACTTCCTGGCCGCCGGGGTCGGCCTTCGGATCCCAGAAACCGCGAATCGAAGTCGAGGCCAGGGTGTGAAGCCATGTGGTGGGACGTCCCTTGGCGTCGAGGGCCCCGCGCAGGCGATGGCACGTCGCCGGGCGGTAGAAATCGTGCGTCATGTCGTCTTCGCGGGACCAGATTAGTTGCACCGGCTTGCCGGTGACTTTCGCAATCTGCGCCGCTTCCGCTGGATAGTCCGCCATGTAGCGGCGGCCGAAACCGCCGCCCATCAAAGTGGTGTGCACGATTACTTTCGCAGGCGGAATTCCCAGCACCTGCGCAACCGTGCCCTGCACCCAGTCGGGCGACTGGGTCGGGGCCCATACCTCGCAGTCGTTGCCGCGCGCGTGGATCGTGATGTTCATCGGCTCCATGGTCGCGTGGGCCTGTAGAGGGAGCTCGTAGATCGCTTCGATCGGCCTTGATGCCTTGGACAACGCGGCGTCGACGTCGCCGTCGTTGCGCGAACGCTTACCGGGCTTGGCCGCCGCGGCGCGCAGAGCATCGCGCATTCCGTCGCTCGACTCGGAAACTGACGGGCCGTTGTCCCAAGTGATTTGAAGAGCGTCGCGACCCTTCATCGCAGACCAAGTGGAGTCAGCCACCACCACGATCCCTCCCGCAGTGAATTTATCGGCGCCAAGGGCAGGTATTTCGAAAACGTCGCGCACGCCGAAAACGGCCTTAGCTCGGGCGGCGTCGAAGTGTGCGGGCTTTCCGCCGAAGGTGGGGCAGCGCGCCACCACCGCAAACAACATCCCGGGCACGCGGACATCGATGCCGAATTGCGCACTGCCATTTACTTTGGCTGGCACGTCCACTCGCGGAGTAGCGTGGCCAATGAGTTCGAACTTGGCGGGGTCTTTGAGCGGCACTTTCTCGGGATCAGGGATGGGCAACTTCGACGCGGCTTCGACCAGCTCTCCGTAGCTCGCGCGCCGCGATGACGGGCGATGCAGTACGACACCCTTTTCAGCCGTGCACTCGCTTCGCGGCGCTTTCCATTTCGCCGCCGCGGCAGTGACCATCAACTCGCGCACAGTGGCCCCCGCGCGGCGAAGGGGCATGTAGTTTTCCATGGTGCTGCCGCTGCCGCCCGTGCCCAGGTGCGGATAAATGTCCGGCCTGGTTTCCGCTTGCTCGACTTTGACCGCACTTAGATCAACCGCAGCTTCCTCGGCAAGAACCATCGCCAGACCGGTGCGGATGCCCTGGCCCATTTCGGACTTGGCCACGATCAGCGAGATCTCTCCGCTGGGTTTCACGTGGATCCATGCGTCGAACGGGTTGGGCACAGGCTTCTTAGGTTCTTTCTGATCCTCCTGGGCAAGCAGCAAAGATCCGGGAAAGCGGACGCCAATAATGAGTCCCGCGGCGGTTCCAGTAGCAATAAAATTTCGGCGGTTGATGGGCACGGGTCAGGCTCCTTGGGCGGCGCGATGGATGGCGCGCCGGATTCGCTGATAAACACCGCAGCGGCAAAGATTGCCGGCCATCGCGTTATCGATGTCGTCGTCCGAGGGACGGGGAGTTTTCGCCAGCAGCGCGGCCGCGGACATAATCTGGCCGCACTGGCAGTATCCGCACTGGGGAACCTGCTCGGCGATCCACGCCAGCTCTACGGGATGGTCGCTGCCCGCCGACAGTCCCTCGATAGTTGTGATTTTTCGTTGCCCGACGGTGGAGACCGGAGTCTGGCAGGAGCGAACCGCCTCGCCGTCGAGATGTACGGTGCAGGCGCCGCACAATCCCATGCCGCAGCCATACTTGGTGCCAGTCAGGTTGAGCTGATCGCGCAGAACCCACAACAGGGGAGTGTCGGGCGCGATCTCGATGTCATGTGGAGTGTTGTTGATCAGCAGGTGAAGCGAAGCCATGCGAACTCCTGCGCGAGGAAGATGATCTGTTAGACGAGGGTAAAGTAGTTCGGTTTATTCGGCAACATCGCTGCGACCCGAGCGAGGTGAGCGATGATCTTTGGCGTGTACGAGACTAACTGCGACGATCTGTACTTGCGCCGCAAGCGCCAGGCTGCGATTATCTTCCTTTGAAAATTCATCCCTGAACCACGAGGCCTCCATGCTCGATAAGCGGTTGCTTCCAGTCGCCGTAGCGGCAGCTATATCGGTCCCCTTGTTTGCGCAGAAGCCCGCATGGGAGCCCGCGCCCGGACACGCTACCAGCGTGCTCTGGCCGAATGGAGCACCGGGCGCGCAAACGAATCCGGGCCCTGAACTCGACACTACGACAGCCAAAGACAGACTAGTTGCTGGCAAGCCGGTGATTCGTCTCGGCAATGTCTCTAACCCCACCCTTACGCTCTACGCGCCTAAGGGCAAGAACACGGGCGCTGCCGTGGTTGTTTTTCCCGGAGGCAGTTACCGAATCCTTGCCATCGACCTCGAAGGCACCGAAGTATGCGGCTGGCTGACATCGGCGGGCATCACCTGCGTGCTGCTCAAATATCGCGTACCCGACACAGGGCCTTATCCCAAGTCACCGGCCGCGCTTCAGGACGCGCAACGCGCCCTGGGGATGGTTCGCGCTCGCGCAGCCGACTGGCACATTGATCCGCATCGCGTCGGGGTGCTGGGATTCTCTGCCGGCGCTCACCTGGCGGCGGCCCTGAGCACGCACTTCGATCCGCGCATGTATGGTCCGCTTGACTCTGCCGATCAGCTCAGCTGCCGACCCGACTTTGCCGTGATTATTTATCCCGGCTACCTCGCTCTGGCCGAGCAGAATTTTGCGCCGAATCCCGAGATCCATGTGACGGACCAGACCCCGCCTTCGTTCATTGTTCAAGCCGAAGACGACCCGGTACACGTCGAAAACTCCACGGTCTATTTTTTAGCTTTGAAAAGCGCAAAGGTTCCGGCCGAATTGCACCTTTACGCCGAGGGCGGACACGGCTACGGATTGCGGCGGACGGAGCTTCCCATCACTGCCTGGCCCGGGCTTGTCGAGAATTGGTTGCGAACGATCCATATCCTGCCGGCGTCTACACCGTGACAGGAGATTCGCCGCCAAGAACGCCAGAAGGGAAGCGCCTCGCCAGTTTCCCGGGCTGGCAAGATTCGGTGATTCCCTTATAATGACCAAGCCTCGCCATGACCGAAGCTCAAATTCGGCGTGCCGGGATTCTTTCACTCGCTCCCTTAGTGGTCCAATGGTGATTCACAGCATGGACGTTAAGCCGGGGATGGAAGTGGCGTGTCTGACCGACGTTGGGCGCCAACGGGAGAACAATGAGGACTCGTGTCTCTATTGGGAGCCGCTGGACGAAAGAGAGTTTCTCCGTAAAGGCCGCCTGGCCGTGATCGCCGATGGCATGGGGGGTTATGAAGGCGGGCAGGAAGCCAGCCGCCTGGCGGTCGAAACCGTACGCGAGATCTACGACGAGGCGTTGGAAGACGATCCCCAGCCCGCTTTGGTCAAGGCATTTGCGGCCGCTCACGAGCGGATTCAGGACTACGCGGAGGCGCACCCCGAACTTCGCGGGATGGGAACCACGTGCACGGCTTTGGTGATTCGCGGACATGAGCTTTATTTTGCCCACGTCGGGGACAGCCGCTTGTATCTGGTCCGCGGCTTTGTACTATCCCGGCTTACTCGCGACCACTCGTATGTCGGGCGGCTGGTGGAGAGTGGCATCGTGCGCCCCGAAGATGCGGAATCGCATCCCCAGCGGCATATTCTTACCGCGGCCCTGGGTTCGGGAAATGAGGTGGCGGCCGACGTTTCGCAGCAGGCGGTTCCACTGCAGGAAAACGACACGCTGGTACTGTGCACCGACGGGCTTTGGGGGCTGGTGAACGAGCAGGAAGTCGTGAATGCGGTCAGCGAATTTGAGCCGGAAATGTGCTGCCGGGCCTTGGTCAACATGGCCCTCGATCGAGGCGGCCATGACAATATCACGGTGCAGATCATCCGCGTGGGAGCGGACTCGGACTGATCGAAGATCGAAAGGCCAGAGGCCGAGCCGCTGGCACTTAATCTTCCTGGTGCCGTCGTCTGGGGCCGTAGGAAGAGACCCGCTGCAAGAGAACTGGTTCGTCGCTAAACTGCAAATAGATTCACAAGCGCGTGATCCGGCCCCGGTCGGGCGGCTGGCATGTCACTCAATCTAACCGCAAAAGGCTGAAACGATCCCAGCGCAGAGATGGCATCCAGCGTGCTTCTTGTTACGCCGATAAAGTCTATTAGTTAACTTGGGTTGTATGGCATAATCGAAAACCTTATGAAGATCTCGCAAAAAGGCCTTTACGCTCTGCAGGCCATGATGATGCTGGCTCGTCATCACCACCAGGGCGCCATCAAGATCCGCGACATCGCTTACGAGGAAGACCTGCCGGAGAAATTTCTGGAACTGATTCTTCTGGAATTGAAGAACGCCCGCATGGTGGAGAGCGCGCGCGGGGCCAAGGGTGGCTACCAGCTGCGCCGCGAGCCCGGCGAGATCCGTCTGAGTGAAATCATCCGCCTGATTGACGGCCCCTTGGCGCCCTTTGGCGATGCCGAACAGTTGCGGGTGCTGATCGACCGTGATCTGCCGCACCGGGCCCTCTATCAGGTCTTCCTGGATGTGCGTGACGCAGCGGCGAAAATCCTGGACAACACCACCCTGGCTGATTTGATCACCGATGCCGGGCCGGGCGCGAGTAAAAATTCCAAGCGGCAACGGGCGCCGAAGAAGAAAAGAGAAGCGGGCAGCGTCCTGCCCATGGTGGTCGGAGGCGGCAAGGGTGAGTAACAGGGCCCGGACTCAACTGCCCCTCGGCGGGGAAGAGACAGAGATCTAAAGGGCCGCGTCACAGGGCGGAGTTTTTCCCCCAGGCTGTTTGGCTTTTTCCCAAAAATTAACAGTTCAGTGATGTTGACAGGGAGAATCCTATAGTAAAGTCTAGTTAGTAGATGTACTTAGTTACATATAATCTTGAGATTTTAAAAACGGAGAGGAATGGTAATCCCATGAAAGCACCCAAGAGCCTACTCTTAGCCAGCCTCGTGGTAGGAGTCCTTGCAGCCTCCGCCTGGGCTGAAGATTCGGCGGCCGCATCGAAAAGCAAATCTGAAGCGGCGATAGCGTCTCCGCATCCGACGGTGACTGCGGCGGACATCCAGGAGTTGAAAGACGCTCTCGCCGCCCAGCAACAGCAGATTCACGCTCTGCAGGAGCAACTGCGGCACAAGGAGGATAAAAATCAGGCCCTGCCTCGAACTGCATCCACGGCTCTATCGGAATCCGCGCCTCAGGTTGCGCTTTCCACCGTGCCTCCCGCGAAACGAACCGCCGACAGCGCCCCATCGAACACTCCCGCAGCAGTCGCGACCAACCTCTCGCCCCCACAACTTGGCCAGGGTGGCCAGAACGCCGGCAGTTCCGATGAACGGATTCGGAACCTGGAGAGACAAATCAAGGGCCTTGGGCCGATCTCTTTCAGCGGCGACGTACGCGTTCGCGCAGAACCATTCTTCGGAGGGCCGTCGGACCAATCGCTCGATCGCATGCGCGGACGTTTTCGCTCCCGCTTCAATGCGATGGCTGACCTCGGGGAACAATTTCGCGCTGTCATCACCCTGGCGAGCGGCGACATCAACGACCCCACATCGACGAACCAGACTCTTGGCGGCTTCTACACCCGCAAGGCGCTTGCGCTGGACCAGGCATTCGCGGAATTCACCCCAAAGGAGTTCAAGGCTCTTACCCTTACCGGCGGTAAGTTTCGCTATCCCTGGTACAACACGGAACTGACCTGGGACAAGGATTTGAATCCCGAGGGTGCAGCCCAGACTCTGGCCTTCAACCTGGATACGTCCGTCCTGAAGCGGATTGGGCTGGTCGGCTTTGAATTGCCCTTTGCGGAGATCGCCGGCACGGCTCCCACCGACAAGAGAATTACACAAGCCATCACGTATGGAGGCCAACTGCAGACGACGTGGCAGCTCACCCCTCGGGCGACCCTGAGCATCTACACGGGCTACTACGACGTCCGGGGCTCCGATGCGATTGCGCAGGCTCTAGCACGTGCCAGCGGCAAGAATCCGCAGACTCCTCTTACCGGCCTCCTCCCATTGACTTCCGGCAACCCGGTTCAGGACTCAACCTACACCACCACCGCGACCACCATCATCGCGATAGGCGGAGTCAACTACCCGACGGGGGTTACCTCCATCAGCAATGCGCAGTTTGCCTCGAAGTTCGGGCTGTTCGACAACATCGCTCGCCTCGACATCGATACTGGGCGCCCACGCGTTCCGGTGAGTTTTATTGGAAACTACGTGCAGAACACCGAGGCTTGCGGCAACCTAACCAACATAGCGGTGGCTCCCGCAGCCACCGCCACGCAGACCTTCAAACAGACCGTCAATGCCGCCTGCAACTCTCACTATCGCCGCGGATATTGGGCCGAAGGCACTGTGGGCCGCCTGCAGAAGAAAGGCGACCTGCAATTCGGATATGCCCGTATCTACATCGAGCGCGAGGCTGTGCTGGGAAATTTCAACTACAGCGAGATTCGCCAGGGAACGAACGTTACCCAGCATCGCTTCACTTCGTTCTACCAGTTAGACAAGAGCGTGCAGTTGGGTTTCACCGCCCTGGTCGGCCGTCCGCTGGGCACGACCGAGCCTTGGCTGACGCGCTTGCAGTTCGATACGATTTATATTTTCTGATTCGGAAGGTTGGTTCGCGGGGCGCTGTCGTTGGAAAAACCACCGGCCCGGTTCTGCTACTCGCTTTTCCAAGGCCGGGGTTATCATTTGTTTTCCTAAGTGATCGAGCGGGTGTAACCTTCAACAGGCTGATCAAGCTATGAGTTCCAGGCGCGATTTTCTGAAGCAGATGTCGAGCGTGGCGATAGCGGCGGGCGCATCGTCATCGTTGTTGACTTGGGCTCTGCCGCTCCCGCAGGGGAAGGGAATTGAGGTTCCCGGCGAAGACGGAATGATCATCCGCTCGTTTCGCTTCGTGGACCTGGAAACGCCGGTCGAATATTTCAACACCTGGCTTACGCCGGTTCCTCATTTTTTCGTGCGCAACCACATGCACGAACCAAGCGAACTCAACGCCGACGATTGGCGATTGACGGTGAGCGGCGAAGTCGAGAAACCACTGACGTTGAGCCTGCCCGATCTCTCCAAGCTCGACGCACATTCAGTGGTCAACACGCTGGAGTGCGCGGGCAATGGCCGCGGCCTGCAGCGGCCGCAGGTTCCCGGCATTCAATGGGGCAAGGGCGCGGTGAGTACGGCACGTTTCTCTGGTCCGCGCCTGCGCGATGTGCTGCAGCGCGCAGGAGTGAAGCCGAGCGGCAAGCATGTGATGTTCCGCGGACTCGATGAGGTTCCCGGCAAAGTGCCGCCTTTCATTCGTAGCATCCCGATCGAAAAGGCGCTGGACTCCGATACGCTCGTGGCCACAAACATGAACGGCGCTGCTCTGACCAAGCATCACGGCCTTCCCGCGCGGGCATTGGTTCCCGGGTGGGTTGGCGCGGCGTCCTGCAAGTGGTTGACTGAAATCAAAGTGCTGGACCACGAATTCGTTGGCAACTTTATGAGTCCAGCCTATCGTTTTCCTAATCAGCCGGGAGAGCCTGGTGATGCGGTGAAGCCGGAAGATACTCACCCAGTGACTGGCTTGTTCGTGAAGTCGGTGATCTCCGGCCCTGCCGACGGCGCGAATGTAAAGGCCGGGACAGTGGCCGTCCATGGAACGGCGTGGGCGGGCGAGGCCGACATCGTGAAGGTGGATGTCTCAACCGATGGCGGTGACACCTGGAATCCCGCAAGGCTTGGCCACGAGCAGGCGCGCTACGCGTGGCGACTGTGGAGTTATGAATGGAAGGCCAAGGGCGGCGACTACGCGATTCTCTCTCGCGCTGCCGATTCGCGAGGACGCATCCAGCCAGCTGCGCCGGTCTGGAATCCCAGCGGCTATCTTTATAACGCAATCGATCAGGTGAAGATCCATGTTTCATAGGCGGCGGTTGCCAAGCGCGCCGGGAAGCCGCGCATCGGGAAGAAGAGCTTCGGGAAATAGAGAACGGCTGCGGCGTTTTCTTGCTCCGATTGTGCTCGCGACGGTGGGCGTGATGTTTGTTGTCGCAGCATCACCCTTCTGGGTAATAGCAGGAGAGTCATCAGAAGCGCAGGTGAACGAGAGTCTGCCTGCCGGCGCCATGCAGGCAAAAGCGACCACGGCTTGTCTCGAGTGTCATGAAGCGCGCATCATCCTGCAGCAAAGGCTGAGCAAGGCCGCCTGGACCAAGGAAGTCGACAAGATGATGAAGTGGGGCGCGGTGGTGGATTCTAACGATCGCGACGCGCTCATCCATTACCTGAGTACGAATTTCAGTCCGGATCAGCCTGCCTACGAAGCGCATCGGACCGCAACCGGCACGACTCAGAAGAACGCGGGAAAAGTATCGAAATAAACTTGAAATAGCAAAGCGCTACCGACCCAGTGTCCGGAGACTTCGCGGACGCTACGGCAGCGCTGCCCTTGATAAGCCCAAACTGACAGCAAAAGTATAGGAAACCGGACTGCACCTATCATAGTGCATAGTACGGTACTGAGGGGTTAATACCCAGAATCTTAGCTTTTAACGCAACTAAGCCTTCCCCTGTGTTTCCCCCGTGTCCTCTGTGGTTGAGCTCTTCTCCGGACGCAACAGCGGAAAGAGAATTACATCGCGGATAGTGTGCGAGTCGGTCAGCAGCATGACCAGGCGATCTACACCCACGCCCACCCCGCCGGCGGGCGGCATTCCGTAAGAAAGCGCGCGAATGTAGTCTTCATCCATCTGGTGGGCTTCGTCGTCGCCGCGCTCGCGCTCCTGTAATTGCGCTTCGAAGCGGCGGCGCTGGTCTTCGGGATCGTTCAGTTCGCTGAAACCGTTGGAGATTTCCATCTGCCCGGCATAGATTTCCCACCGTTCGGTCCAGTCGGGCTCGTCGGGCTTCTGCTTCGAGAGCGGCGAGATCGCGGTAGGGAATTCGTAGATGATCGTGGGTTGGACAAGTTCCTCTTCCGCTACGGCTTCGAAAAGGCTTGCGATCGCCGCGCCCGTACTTCCACCCTTGCCAAGCTCGATCCGAATCAATTCAAAGACAGGCTGAGGGGCTTCGCGCTTTCCTACGAACACGGAACCCTTAGCATCGGTGTCTTCCTGCATCAGTTTTATAGCTCGACCCAGAAGTGCCTCGACGGTCGCGGGGCTGGCGAATTCGCTCATCTCAGGCTTTACACCGGCACGTTTTGGCCAGTAATGAATAATCGCCTCACGCATGGTCAGGCGTTTCCAGTTGGCCCAGTCGATCTCCTGATCTCCCCACTTCGCCTTCGTGGTCCCGTTCACGTCCTTCGCCGCCTGAGTAATGATTTCCTGGGTCAGGTCCATCACGCCCTGATAATCCGTGTAGGCCTGGTAAAACTCGAGCATCGTGAACTCGGGATTCCAGCGCCAGCCCAGACCCTCATTGCGGAAGTTGCGATTGATCTCGTAAACGCGATCGAATCCACCCACAACCAGCCGCTTCAAATAAAGTTCGGGAGCGATGCGCAAATACAAATCCATGTCGAGCGTGTTGTGGTGCGTGACGAACGGCCGCGCCACGGCTCCGCCCGCTATGGGCTGCATCATGGGAGTTTCCACTTCGATGAATCCATGCGAGTCGAGCGTGCGCCGCATCGACTGCACCAGCCTGCTACGTTTCAGAAAGACTTCGCGCACCTCAGGATTGACCACGAGATCGACATAGCGCTGCCGGTACCGCAGTTCGACGTCGGCGAACTCGTGCCACCTCTCCGCCGGAACTTCGGGAGCGGACGGATCTTTCTGGACCGTTTTGCCCACCGGCAGCGGCAGAAGATCTTTGCTGAGGAACGTGACTTCATCGACATGGATCGTCAGCTCGCCGGTGCGGGTGCGGAACAGATAGCCGCTCACGCCGATGTGGTCGCCGATGTCGAGCAGCTTGTACAACTCGAAGCCGGTTTCACCAACCGCATCTTTTTTCACGTAAATCTGCAGCTTCTGTCCGCCCTGCTGCAAATGCGCGAACCCGGCTTTGCCCATGAGCCGGATCGCCATGAGGCGTCCGGCCACGCGCACATTGACACGCGCGGCATCCAGTTCCTCGGCCGTTTTCGGCGAGTATCCGGCCTGAATCTGCGCGATCGTGTGCGTGAACTGGTATTGGCTGCGGTACGCGGGCTGGCCCAGCGCCTCGATCCGCTTCAATTTTTCGCGCCGCAGTTTATAGATTTCGTCGTCGAGTGCCAAGAGTGTCCTTTGAGCAGGGAGCTGAGTGCGCAGCGATCAGTGAAAACAATGAAACGAGATTATAAACAACTCAACCGTCACAGGCGTCGTCGGCAGGGTCGACCCGTGGCGCTCGCGCTGCCGGTTGCTTGATCGAACTGTGGTACCGTGGTACATTGGTACAAATGACGGACGAGCAGAAACTGGTCGTCGAACGGGTCCAGACCGGCGTCCGCATCGAGAAGCGGATTCTCAAGGTGCTCAAAGCCTTCGCCGAATACCACGACATGACCCTGGGCGACGTGCTCGAAGGCATCGTGTTGCACGCCTTCGACGGGAAAACGCCGTTCAGTCCGGCCTCTCTCGAACGCATCCAGGCTTTAAAGAAGTTTTACGAACTCGATCTCGACTCCAGCGCCAGTCACCGGCTGAAAGAAATCAAGGGACGGGCGGCGCGCAAGCGAACAGCAGAAAAGTAGGGAGCAAAAAGTAGGGAGCAAAACAAGAATGGCCGACCAACGCAGCAAGATTGCGCTCACCGGGTTGCAGTGGACGCTGGGCATCGTGATTCTGATCGAATCAGTTTTGTTTCTCCTGCCCGCCGCGGCCCACGATTTCGCCCGCACCCACATGCCGAACTTTGTTCGGCTGTTCCTCGGGTTTGGCGAGGCTGCCGGCTCGGTGCTGCTTCTGATTCCGCGCACGGCGATCCGCGGCGCCTGGTTTCTGGCGGCTATCTTCGTGCTGGCGATAGTGCTCCATCTGCTCCACGGCATCTACAACGTAGGCAATCTGGCGATCTACACAGCGGCGGCGTGGGCCGTTGCCGTCGGCACCGGGAAGTAAAAGCTGCCGACGCTGTTGTGCGGGGCCTTTCCCTAATGACCAACCAAGAGCTCGTGCAGCGCTTTGAATCCGATACTCTCTCCGACGATTCCTTCCACCACGCCGACCACGTTCGCCTGGCGTTTGCGTATCTGTCGCAGTATCCGGTGCTGCAGGGCCTTGATCGATTTGCGACCGCCCTCAAGCGTTTTGCCCACGCTCGCGGTAAACCGCAGCTCTATCACGAGACCATCACCTGCGCCTATTTCTTCTTGATTCGTGAGCGGATGGCTCGGACAGAAATTTCGGATTGGGAAAAGTTTTCCCGCCACAATCCCGACCTTCTTGTGTGGAAGGACGGCATACTGAGCCGTTACTACCAGGAAGCGACGTTGAAATCCGATCTCGCTCGCACCGTTTTTCTCTTCCCGGACAAATGCTGTTGACCCCGTGATACTCAGCAAACCTTGGGAGTCGATTCCATGGCGATACCCCTCCGCGCTCGTTTTCCACCAGCAGTCCGAATCTAAGAAATTTGCTACACGCAGGTCCACACGAAACTGAGATGGTGAATCTGCTCGCCAAATTGGTTTCACGGATTCTCTCTTGAAGCGGCACGTCATCGGCGCTACTATGACTTGCTCCACGACCCCGAGGTTTGCGGAGCTGCCGCGAGAGGTCCGATGCCGCAAAATTACGTTCCCATTTTTATCTTTATCGCGCTGGTGGGCCTGCTGCTGCCGGTTACGCTACTGGCGGCCAAACTGGTGCGCCCCGACAATCCCAGCAAGACCAAACTGATGCCCTATGAGTGCGGCATCGACCCCATCGACAGCGCCCGCGGACGTTACACGGTTCGTTATTACATCATCGCCATTCTTTTCGTCGTCTTCGATGTGGAAACCATCTTCCTGTTTCCCTGGGCGGTGAAGTTCAAGGCGTTCGGATTATTCGGCCTGATCGAGATGCTGATTTTCCTGCTGATTCTGATCGTGGGCTACGTCTGGGTGTGGAAAAAGGGCGCACTCGAATGGGTGTAACGCCGACTTCCGGAGCCAGCGGGCCCTCCGACACTTTCACCGCCAGTCGCTGGACGCATGGCAACTTTCTGTTTCCCACTCGCCTCGTCGTGAGTCCACAGCGCGTGAGCCGCGTGAAGTCGCGCTTCTTCGGCAGCAACGAAGAGAGCATCGCCATGTCAAAGGTGGCGTCGGTGCATATTTCCACCGGAGTTTTCTGGTCAGAGATTGTCATCGAATCGACTGGGGGAACCGATCCCATCACCAGCCACGGTCACCGCAAAGCCGACGCGCAACGCATCCGCGACTTGATCGAAAGGTATCAGGCGCAGTACCGCGTCTAGTCTGCGAGCTGGCAGGTTGCGGCGCTAAGATTTTACAAATTCTTTCTCACCGCACTCGTTGACACGGTATCTTTAAGCTGATAGAAGTTAACGTTCTCCTCAGACTCCGTTGAGCCGGAGACTTTCTGCGTTCGCGACATGCCGGACGAACCCAAACCGCCCGCTTCACCTTCGCCAGACGCCACGCCAAAGCCTTCGGCGGATCAGACCGCCGCACCCCCAACTTCCCCGAAGCCCGCTGCCGTCGCATCTCCCGCGGCGTCGGCCGCGAAACCTGCGGCTCCTGCCGCTGCGCAGGCCGCTCCCGCGAAACCGGCTGCCCCCGTGCCGACGCCCTGGGACTCGCCCATGGTGGCGAAGTTCAAGCGCGAATATGGTTCGGGCGTTGAACCGCTCACGCACCTCGGCCAGAACTACATCATCGTGGATCGCTCGCTCATCCCTGAAATCCTGCAGATCCTGCGCAACGACGAACAGTTCGACTACTGCGTGGACATCACCGCCGTGCACTACCCCAAGCGCGAGAAGCAGTTCGACGTGGTCTGGGTCCTCTATTCGTTCCCCCGCAACGAGCGCATTCGCGTGACCACGCGCATCGCCGAGGACGAGAGTCTGCCGAGTTCCGTTCCCATCTGGGCGGCGGCGAACTGGCTTGAGCGTGAGGTGTTCGACATGTTCGGCATCAAGTTTGACGGCCATCCCGACATGAAGCGCATTCTGCTGCCCGACGGCTGGAAGGGACATCCCCTGCGCAAGGATTACGGCATCCTGCAGCAGGACAACGAATGGGTGCAGATCAACCTGGGAATTGAAAGCGGCCAATAAACAGAATCACAGATCACAGAATCAATGACCGATCCGAACACACTCTCGCCGCCCTCGCTCGAAACCCACGTCGCCGCCCACGACGACACGTTTCTGGACTCGAACGAGCTGGTCATTAACATGGGCCCGCAGCATCCTGCGACCCATGGTGTGCTGCGCGTGATTCTGCGGCTCGATGGCGAGAAAGTATTGGGCCTGGAGTGCGTGATCGGCTACCTGCATCGCGGCGTCGAGAAGATTGCCGAGCACCGCACCTATACGATGTTCAATCCCTACGTCGACCGCATGGATTACGTGGCCGCGGTCTCGAATGGCCTGGGATATTGCGAAACCGTGGAGAAGCTGCTCAGCGTAGAAGCTCCGCCGCGCGCGCAATACATCCGCGTCATTCTGACCGAGTTGAACCGGATGGCTAGCCACCAGCTCTGGCTGGGCACGCATGCGCTCGATATCGGAGCCATCACGCCGCTGTTTTATACCTTCCGCGACCGCGAAGAGATTCTCAAGATTTTCGAAAAGTATTGCGGCGCGCGCCTCACCACGCACGCCTTTCGCATCGGCGGCTTGCAATACGAGGCCTACGACGGTTTCGAGAAAGATGTGAAGAATTTCGTTTCGTTCGTCACGCCCAAAATCGACGAATACGAAGAGCTGCTTACCACCAATCGCATCTGGGTGGAACGCACCAAAGGGATCGGCGTGATCTCCGGCAAAGACGCGATCGCGCTGGGCGTGACCGGCCCGGTGCTGCGCGCCAGCGGCGTGAAGTGGGACCTGCGCAAAGCGCAGCCCTACGCCAATTACAAGAACTTTGATTTTGAAATTCCCACCGGCCAGAACGGCGACACCTACGACCGGTATCTGGTTCGCATGGTCGAGATGCGGCAATCGTTACGCATCATTCAGCAGGCGGTGGACGGGCTGCCCGAAGGCCCGGTCATGGCCAAAGTTCCGAAAGTGATGAAGCCGCCAGTGGGCGAGGTCTACCACTCGATCGAAGCGCCCAAGGGCGAGCTCGGATATTTCATCGTGAGCGATGGTTCTACTCAGCCTTATCGTGTGCGCGTGCGACCGCCGTCATTCGTGAACCTGCAAGCGCTCGATGTGATGTGTCGCGGCCAGATGGTCGCCGACGTGATCGCCGTGATCGGAACCCTCGACATTGTTCTGGGCGAGGTGGACCGCTGATGCAGCCCATCATCGATTACATAAAGTCCTACCTCGACAGTAACCAGACGCCCGGCGGCGCGGGAAATGTCTTCTGGGCTTTCGTCTACATTCTGCTGGTGTTCGTGGGATTGTCGGTTGCGGTCATTGCGATGAACTGGCTCGAGCGGAAGATTCTGGCCCACATGCAGGTGCGCCTCGGCCCCATGCGGGTCGGGCCCCATGGCTTGCTCCAACCCATCGCCGATGCGCTGAAGCTTCTCCTCAAAGAAGACATCATACCCGCCGAAGCGGACGGCCTGGTCTTCTGGATCGCGCCATTCATCGTCGTGTTGGCGGCGTTTACGGTTTTTGTGGTCGTTCCCTTCGGCCCTACCCACGCGATAACTGACATGAACATCGGCATCCTGTTCATGCTGGGCGTATCGTCACTGAGCGTGCTCGGCATTGTGATGGCCGGATGGGCCTCGAACTCGCACTATCCGCTGATTGGCGCGCTGCGCTCCAGTGCGCAGATGGTTTCTTACGAAGTGGCCATGGGGCTGGCAGTGGTCTCGGCCATCCTGATGACCAGCCTCAACGATAGCGGCACCGGCACTCTCAGCATGATTGGCATCGTGCAGGCGCAGCAGGCGGAGGGCGTCTGGTTCGTCTTCAAGTTCTTCCCGCTCGGCCTGGTCGCGTTCTTCATCTTTGCCATAGCCATGGTCGCGGAGACGAACCGCGCGCCCTTCGATCTGCCAGAAGCTGAATCAGAGCTCACCGCAGGTTTCCACACCGAATACAGCGGCTTCCGCTGGTCACTATTTTTCCTGGCGGAATATTCGGCCATGATCGCGGTCTCCTCGATCGCGATCACTCTCTGGCTTGGCGGTTGGCTGCGTCCGTTTCCGAACTGGCTGAGCGGCTCGGTTTGGACCCTGGTCTTCAACCTGTTCCCAGGGATCACGTTCCTGTTTCTAGCCGGCCTGTGCTTCTACAATGTCCGGCGCATGCCGAAGCATCCATATTTCAAGATTCAAACCATGGGTCTCGCGGGGTTCGGCGGGCTGCTGGGTCTGATCGGTTTGTTCCTGTTCGTCCCGGCAGTCTTTACGCGAGTGCAGGATATTTACTGGTTCTCGATCAAAGTTGCCGGCTTCATGTACCTCTATATCTGGTATCGTGGCACGTTCCCGCGTTACCGTTTTGACCAACTGATGAAAGTAGGATGGAAAGTGCTGCTGCCCACAGGATTGACCGTCCTGGTCCTGACGGCGCTCGCAGGTTTTCTGGATCCATACGCGTACCTGGAAGCGTGGTTGAAGAGATTGCTATGACACCGGTCGCCACACCATTTTTCTTTTACCTGCTCTCCGGGACTATGCTGATCGGCGGCATCCTCGTGATCACGCGCAAGAACGCGGTGCACTCGGCCCTGGCGCTGATCGCGACCCTTCTGGCGCAGGCCGGAATCTACCTTATGCTCTACGCCCCATTCGTTGCCGGCGTGCAAATCATTCTTTATGCTGGCGGCATCATGGTGCTGTTTCTGTTCGTGATCATGCTGGTGAACATCGAACGCACGCAGAAAGAGCGCCAGTTCAACAAGCAGTGGCTGGTAGGAGTGGTCGCCGCCGGGGCGCTGGGCGGACTGTTCATCGCCATCTATACCAAGGGGAAGGGAATATTCCCCGATCGCGTGATGCCACCGTCGAACCTGGAAGCCTCAAACGTGCAGCAAGTTGGGGCCCTGCTTTACGGCCCGGGTACCGGCCAGTACATGTTTGCATTCGAGATCGCGTCTTTGTTACTGCTGGTGGCGATCATCGGAGCGGTAGTCATGGCGAAAAAAAGGATTTGAAGGGACCGGCTTCTAGCTGCTGGCTCCAAGCTTCTAGCAACGCGCAGATCGCTAGACGGCATAGCTAGAAGCTAGAAGCTGACTATGGACACCATGCTCCACATCTCGACGCTGCACTACCTGGTCCTGGGCGCGGCACTGTTTCTGTTGGGCGTAATCGGTGTGCTCACCCGCAGGAACGTCGTGATCGTTCTGATGTCGATTGAGTTGATCCTGAACGCGGTGAACCTGAATCTGGTGGCTTTCTCGCACTACTGGCAGGGCATTCAGGGACCAAACGCCCTGCACGGCCAAGTGTTCGCAATTTTCGTAATCACCGACGCCGCCGCCGAAGCCGCGGTCGGCCTGGGAATCCTGATCGCCTTCTTCCGCAACAAAGAGACGATCAACGTGGACGAAGTGAATTTATTGAAGTGGTGAGAAACAGCTCTTAAGCCTTTAGCCAAGAACCTTACGGGTTTGTTTGAGCTAAGAGCCAAAAGCTAAAAGCTAGAAGCTGGCGCAAGAACTGAAAACAAATGTTTCTCTCTCACATCTGGCTCATCCCGCTGCTGCCCGCCTTCGGCGCGACCGTCATGTTTTTCTTCGGCCGCAACTTGCAGAAGGCGGCGGTTAGCGCGGTCTGCGTCGGCACCATCCTGCTGGCCTTCATCATGGCGTGCGGCGCGGTGTGGCAATACTCCGCCTGGTCGTCCACCCCCGAACACTTCCACCAGCCCTTCGAGAAACCTCTGTATACCTGGCTCGGAAGCGACACCGGCCATCTCACTTACAACACGCAGTCCGGCAAGCCCGCTGAATTTCGCGCCGATGTCGCTTTCCTTCTCGATCCCCTCTCCAGCATCTGGCTGCTGTTCGTCACCGGGGTCGGATTGCTGATCCACATTTATTCCACCGGATACATGGCGCATGAAGGCGGCTACTACCGCTTCTTCGGATATCTCAACCTCTTCATGTTCTCCATGCTAACTCTGATCCTGGCCAACAACTATGTATTGCTGTTCGTGGGCTGGGAGGGCGTGGGCCTGTGTTCGTACCTGCTGATCGGTTTCTACTTTCACCGCAAGTCAGCCAGCGACGCGGCGAACAAGGCATTTATTGTCAACCGCATCGGCGATGCCGGATTTCTTCTCGGCATGTTCTTCATCGCCTGGATATTCGGCACGCTCCAGTTCACCAAAGTTACTGACCTCGCCCGCGCCGGACACTTCGCCATCGGCGACCACTACATCACATTGGCCACGTTGCTTCTATTCGTCGGAGCCTGTGGCAAGTCTGCACAACTTCCACTTTATGTCTGGCTGCCCGACGCCATGGAAGGCCCCACCCCGGTTTCCGCGCTGATCCATGCCGCGACCATGGTCACCGCGGGCGTCTACATGGTCGCGCGCTCGAACGCGTTGTTTGTACTGGCACCGATGTCGATGAAGACCGTCGCCATCGTTGGCGCTCTCACCGCCATCTTCGCCGCGTCGATCGGCCTGGTGCAAAACGACATTAAGCGGGTGCTGGCCTATTCGACCGTATCGCAACTTGGATATATGTTTCTTGCGCTTGGGGTTGGAGCTTTCAGCGCCAGCGTCTTTCACGTTTTCACTCACGCCTTCTTCAAGGCCCTGCTCTTCCTCGGCGCCGGTGCGGTGATCCACTCCATGAGCGGGGAGCAGGATATGCGCAACATGGGCGACCTGGCGCATCGCATTCCCATTACTTATCGCACCATGCTCGTCGCCACGCTGGCTATCGCCGGCATTCCTCCCTTCGCGGGGTTCTTTTCCAAGGACGAAATTCTCTGGCAAACCTGGGCATCGGAAGGTGGCGCCTATCGCATTCTGTGGGGTGTCGGCTACGCCACAGCGCTGATGACGGCGTTCTACATGTTCCGGCTGATTTATCTGACTTTTTTCGGCAAGCCGCGCATGAGTCACGAAGTCGAGCACCACATCCATGAGTGTCCAAATTCGATGGCTGTGCCGCTGCTGATTCTGGCACTCTTCTCGCTCTCGGCCGGATGGTTCAGCTGGCCGCCAAGTCTCGGCGGCTCGGCCAGGTTCGAGAAATTTCTCGACCCTGTTTTCGCCAACGGAGCGCAGGTTTTCCAGGAAGAAGGTAAGGCCGCGCAGCTCGCAGCCGGGGAGAAAGAAGCGGAACATACCAGCCCGGTCGAATACGGCCTGATGTTTCTTTCCGTCGCGGCCGCGGGTGTCGGCTGGTTCATGGCTCGGCGCGCTTACGTCAATGCTGACAAAGGTTACTCCGAGCCTATCGCCGCCGCCGCGCCGCCCGTCTACAACGTTCTGCTCAACAAATATTACGTAGACGAAGGTTACGATTACGTCTTCACCGGCCGCCGCAAAATCGGCGATGTGCGCCTGGGCGTAATGGGCCTCGGCGAAGCCAGCTCATGGTTCGACGCGAACGTCATCGATGGCGCGGTCAACGGCGCCGGATGGATCACGCGGCTCACCGCAACCGTCTCCAGCTGGTGGGACAAATGGATCATCGACGGCTTCGGCGTCAACGGCCCCGCCATTTTCGCGCGCATGCTGAGTTATCCCGCGCGCCTGTTCGAGTGGGGCCTGGTGCAATGGTATGCGCTGGTGATGACCGCGGGGTTAGTAGGGTTTGTATTTTATTACGTGTATCACTGAAGGGCAGCTTCTAGCTCCTAGCTTCTAGCAAAATGCTGCTAGCTAGGCGGCAAAGCTAGAAGCTAGTAGCTAGAAGCTAGAAGCTGACTATGTATAACCACATCCTATCCATCATCCTCTTCACGCCGCTCGTAGGCGCGCTTGTGCTCCTGTTCGTCCCCAAGGAGAACAAGGACGCCGTCCGCTGGATCGCGAATTTATTTTCGCTCGGCGGCCTACTGGTTTCGATGCCGCTCGTGCCCTGGTTCTGGGACAAGCGCTTCGAGCCCGGCTTCAAGTTCATCGAGGGCGTCACCAACAACTGGATTCCCTCTATCGGCGCGGGCTACGTGCTGGGCATCGACGGCATTTCCTTCCTGCTCATCATGCTCACCACGCTGCTGGGCTGGATCTCGATTCTTTCTTCCTGGACCGCCATCGAGACCCGGGTGAAGGAATACTACATCTGGTTTCTGGTGCTGCAGACCGGCATGCTCGGCGTGTTCATGGCGCTCGATTTCTTCCTCTTTTTTGTTTTCTGGGAAGCCATGCTGGTCCCCATGTATTTGCTGATCGGCATCTGGGGAGGCCCGCGCAAACTCTACGCTGCCATCAAGTTCTTCCTCTACACCCTGGCCGGATCGGTGCTGATGCTGCTGGGCATTCTGTATCTCTACTTCAATCATCACGCCCTGACTGGTGTCTACACTTTCAGCATCACGGAACTGTATACTACCGCGCCTCAGATTCCTTTCCACTTCGCGGTGTGGTTGTTCTTCGCGTTCTTCGTTGCATTCGCCATCAAGGTTCCGATGTTCCCGTTCCACACCTGGCTGCCCGACGCCCACGTGGAAGCGCCTACCGCGGGTTCGGTGATTCTGGCTGGTGTCCTGCTGAAATGGGGACGTACCGGCTTCGTCCGCTTTTCACTCCCGTTCTTCCCGCAAGTGCTGTCGAATCCCTCAACCTTTCTCAACGTGACCGTCCGCGGCTGGATGATCGGCCTTTCGCTCGTTGCCATCATTTACGGCGCGCTGGTCTCGCTCATGCAGAAAGACATGAAGAAGCTGGTGGCATATTCCTCTGTCAGCCACCTCGGATTCTGCACCCTGGGAATCTTCGCTCTCAACTCCGCAGGCCTGAGCGGTTCGGTGCTGCAGCAGATCAATCACGGTATCTCGACCGGCGCGCTTTTCCTGATCGTCGGCATCCTCTACGAACGCCGCCACACGCGCGAGATTTCCGAATACGGCGGCATCTCGAATGTGATGCCGGTGTACGCCACCATCACCATGATTATGTTCCTCTCTTCGATGGGACTGCCGCTGCTGAACGGTTTCGTCGGCGAGTTCACCATCCTGCAAGGCACCTTCATGGAGAACTGGAAATGGGGTGCGTGGGCGGTGCCTGGAGTGGTTCTCGCGGCGGCGTATCTGTTGTGGCTCTATCAGCGCGTGTTCTTCGGCACGGTCACGAATCCCAAGAACGAAAAGCTGCACGATCTGACGCCACGCGAAGTTCTCACCTTCGCTCCGCTGATCATCGTCGCGTTCTGGATCGGCCTGTACCCCAAACCGTTTTTCCAGATTTTGGAACAGCCCGTCAATCACCTCGTAGCGACCGTGCACCAGAACGATGCGCAACCCCAGGGCACGGTGAATGCCGCCGTACTTCCTGAGATTCAGCCCGAAATGCCAGCGCCATCCGCCGCGCTGCCGTTTGCTGGGAAAAAATCTCCGGTTGCCAAGCCTGCGAAAGAGCCTGCGAAAGGGAAGAACTAGTGGGCGCGTCTCCATTCACGCTGACCGACCATCTGGCGGCCTTGCCCGTTGTTCTGCTCGCGCTGTTTGCTCTCGGCCTGCTGCTGATTGACCTCTGGCTCTCCGCAGAAGAGAAGTGGATGAACCCGGTCCTGGCCATGGCCGGTGTGATCTTCAGCGCCAACGGCGTGCGCACTACACAGGTTTTCATGCGCTACCACGGCATCGGAGCCGTGCGCGGATTCATGGGAACCATGCTTGTGGATCCCTTCGCCATCTATTTCTTCTACTTGTTCCTGGCGGCCACCGCCGTCGCGATTCTGATCTCCAGCCGCTATTTGCAGATCGAGCACGAGAATCACGGCGAATACTACGCACTCATGCTGCTCTCGGTCGCCGGCATGATGTGCATGGCCGCCGGTTTCGATATCGTTCTCATATTCATCGGCCTGGAGCTCATGGCCATTTCCACGTATGTTCTGGTCGGTTTCCTGCGCCGCGACCGCCGCTCCAATGAAGCTGCCTTGAAGTATTTGCTGCTGGGCGCGTTCTCTTCGGGAATTTTTGCTTACGGCCTGTCATTGCTCTACGGACTCACGGGTAGCACGAACCTTTACACGATTGGCCGGACCCTGGCCTTCATGCTGCAGAACGCGCCGCAATATACGCCGGTCGCCATCGTCGCCCTGCTGACCACCATCACCGGACTGCTCTTCAAGATCGCAGCCGTACCCTTTCACCAGTGGGCGCCGGACGCCTACGAAGGTGCGCCTACCAGCATCACCGGATTCATGTCCGTCGCAGTCAAAGCCGCAGGATGGGCCATGCTTCTGCGCATCCTGCTCTGGGGACTGCTCCCCTTGCGCCCCACCTGGGTTCCGCTGTTGGTCTTTGTTTCCATCGCGACTATGACGGGCGCAAATTTCGCAGCCCTCACCCAGACCAACACCAAGCGCCTGCTGGCCTATTCTTCGATCGCCCACGTCGGCTACATGCTGCTTGGCCTGGTCGCCGGTACCGCAACCCAAGTCAGTATCGACGGCATCAAAGGCATCCTGATTTATTTGCTGGTCTACACTTTCATGAATCTCGGCGCGTTCGGCGTGATCACCTCCCTGCGCCACCGGAACGTCGTCGGCGACGAACTCGACGATCTCAACGGCCTTTACTCGCGCGCTCCCGTGGAAGCCGTGCTCATGCTGGTGTTCCTGCTTTCGCTGGCGGGCATTCCACCCCTGGCCGGGTTCTGGGGCAAGTACTTTATCTTCCTGAGCCTGATTGAGACCGGACACTACGCCTTGGCCGCGCTGGGCGTGCTGTACTCCGTCTTCGGCCTCTACTACTACCTGAAGATGGCGAACGCCATGTTCATGGGCAAAGCCGAAGCCGGTGAAGGACGCCTGCCCGTCAGTCTGGCGATGCGCGCCGCTCTCGGTGTCGCCGGATTTGCCACGCTGTTCATCGGCATCCTGCCCAACCGCTTCATCGAACTGGTGAACTGGGCACTGGGCATCGCGCAGAATCCGGCCATGGCCAAGCTGATACGCTAGAAAGTGGCGCCGCCGTCCCGGCGGCTGGCGTGGCGCGTCCCGCCGCCACTTGGCGGGGCAAGATGTCGGCGCAGTGAGTTCACAACCGGATACCCCGTGCCCTTTCTCATCCGCCAGGCCGTTCCCGCCGACATTCCTGCGTTGCGCGTGCTGATTGACGCCTCCGTCCGCCAACTGCAGGCCGGGGACTACACACCCAGCCAACTGGAGAGCGCGCTCGAAACCGTGTACGGCGTAGACAGCCGGCTGATCGCCGACGGAACGTATTTTGCGGCGGAAGTTTCTGCGGCGGAAACCCATGCCGCACCGGCTCGCGCCTCCGACGGGCAGGTCGGCAGGCACACAACGGTAATCGGCTGCGGAGGCTGGAGCAAGCGCAAGACTTTGTACGGAGGCGACCGCTGGTCCGGCCGCCAAGACGATCTACTCGACCCGCACCGCGACGCCGCCAGGATTCGCGCCTTCTTCGTCGATCCAGCATGGGCGCGCCAGGGCATTGGCTCTCTGATCCTCGAAGCCTGCGAATCGGGTGCGAAAGCCGCCGGCTTTACCCGCCTGGAGACGGGCGCAACCCTGACCGGCGTTCCTTTCTATCGCGCCAAAGGCTATGCCGACCTCGAACATCTCACGGTCCCGTTGCCGAACGGAGAATCGCTGCCCATCGTGCGCATGGCCAAAGGTGTGTAGCCGTTTGCGACCAACTCCGGTTTCAAGTGGCGCACGCTCCCAGCGCCGCGATGAAGCTGCTAATTTTCAGCTAGAGCTTCAGAGACCGCGTGAGACCTGGATTCCGGGCGAAGGTAGATCGGACTTGCTAGATTTCAGCCCCGAATGGGGCGGCATTCGATAGCCCGGCACGTAAGCGCCGGGTAGAGTGTGAGGTTTGAGTGAGTCCCGAAAGGACGGCACCGTTCTCACGCATACTCTTCCGCCCTAAGCTAGATGGTCCCGGTTGTCTTAGCAATCTGCGGGAGGGATATACTTCTGATTCGGGCGACACCGACGAGCTCCGCGACCCTGCCGAGTCAGAAACGTGCCCAACGAAAAGTTGCCAAAACCGCCGGACCGCGAAAGCCCCGAAGAGCAGAAGCGCAGCTTCTGGCTCCAATTCGGCCGCTACAGCCAGTTGGCGTTTGCGCTGCCTGCGGCAACAATTGCTGGCTGGCTGCTGGGCTCCGCGCTTGACCATTGGCTGCATACTTCGTGGATCAGCGTTGTCGGGCTATTGCTCGGGATCGCGGCAGGTTTAGTTGAGGTGGTGCGCACCGCCTCCCGCGACATGCACTGATTTTCGAAATAGTGGAAATCGAGCCGCGGAAAGCCAGCGTGCGTCCGCGCCGGCGTCATTTCACAAAGAGCGTCGGAAAGAGTGTCGAAAACATGGATTCGGCAACGTCAGCATCCGATGATCGCGGAACAAAGCCCGAACCCATCCGCCCGGGAGCCGGAACCGGCAACGACTTCTACTCCGGCGCTATCGGGCGAATCCCGCGCTTTATGCTTGGTCTTGCGCTGGTTCTTTCGCCCGCGGCGTGGTGGAAGTTTGGACGCTTTCCGGCCCTCGGTTTTGTTCTCGGCTGCGGCATCGCATACCTGAATTTTCATTGGCTCAAGCGTGGCGTTACCGGCCTCGCCGACCGCATCACGAACGCTGGTAAACCCCAGTCCGGCAAGGGGATCGTGGCTCGCTTTCTGCTGCGTTATGTTTTGCTGGGCGCCGCGGCATATGTTATATTAACCAGTTTTCCCGCGAGCCTCAGGGGCCTCTTTGCGGGCCTGTTCTTGCCCGTAGGGGCAATTGCCTGCGAAGCCGCCTATGAACTGTATGCCGCACTGGTTCTCAGCCTGTAGGAGATGCCAATTCGGCCGCGTCGAAGTTACGCGTCCGAAGCTAAGAGCTAAGAGCTAAGAGCTAAGAGCCAAGAGCCGTTTTTTATGCCTGAACAACTGTGGTTTACCGAAATCCTGAACCGCCTGTTTGGCGCCCCGGTCGCGGCGTTTCTTCATTTGCTTGGGATCGCGCCCAAGCATCCGCAAGCTCCAATCACGAATGCCTTCGCCATGGAATTGCTGGTGGCGATTTTCCTGATCGCTGTTTTTCTCATGCTGCGCTCGCGGTTGTCCGTTGATTCGCCGGGCGCCCTGCAACATATTTTCGAAGGTACGGAAGGATTTGTGCTCGGCCAGAGCCGCGAGATTATCGGCCATCACAGCGAACCTTACGTCGCATTCTTTGCGATTCTGTTCCTGTTCATTCTCGTCTGTAACCTCATCGGGGTGATTCCGGGCTTCGAGTCGCCTACGGGAGTGTCAGCCGTGCCTTTAGGGTGCGCGATCTGTTCGTTTTTGTATTACCACACCCAGGGTTTCAAGCATGCGGGACCGAAATACCTGCTGCATTTTTTCGGCCCCCCGATGGAAGGCATGCCCCTGATCGCGCGGATCTTTCTGGCTGCTTTGATGTTGCCCATTGAGTTAGTCAGTCATCTGGCGCGATTGTTGTCTTTGACGGTTCGTCTCTGGGCCAACATATTTGCCGGAGATCTGGTCACGCTGGTGTTCTTTTCCATGATCCCGATCGGCATTCCCATAATTTTTGTTAGCCTGCACATTGCGGTTGCGTTTCTGCAGGCCTACGTATTCATGCTGCTGTCGATCATCTATGTCTCCGGCGCAGTCGCCGAAGAGCACTGAGAGGCAGTGGCTAGTGGCTAGTTGCTAGTTGTTGGTGAGTACGGTACTGGTTTTTCTGAGAACTGAGAACCAAGAACTAACTGTGTCCGCAAGCGTGAGGGCGTCTGCACGGAATGACGTCAACCACCCACTGGCGGAAATTTGATACGAGGAGAAAAACAATGCGCAAGCTGAGTCATCTTTTTATGGCCCTGTCTGCTCTGTGCTTCGCCGTTCCTGCGTTTGCCCAGGGCGGAACACCGGGCGAAACCAACTGGGTCGCTATCACCGCCGGATTTTCCATGGCGATCGCCTCCGCGGTTTGCGGCCTGGCCCAGGGCAAGGCGACCGCGGCCGCGGCCGAAGCACTAGCCCGCAATCCTGCCGCACGTCCGGGCATCCAGTTCGCCCTGCTGTTGGGGCTGGTGCTGATCGAATCGCTGGCCCTCTACACTCTGGCGATTATTTTCTTGAAGGTGAAGTAGTCCGGATTGGCCGGAAAACTAAAGCCTCTGCCCAGATACGGGACGGAGGCTTTTTATTTGCTCGCTAAGATCCAGACGAGAAGCGGACAGCTAGCAGCTAAGAGCTAAGAGCCAACGGCCGTTCTCTTATCCCTTGCGTTCGCCGCCCCATTCCTGGCCCTTGTTCGGCACGCTGTTCATCGCGTCCACCAGCACGCGGCGCAGGCGGTAACGGCTTTCCAGGTCCGTATTCACAATCTCGAATCCCACTTCGTTGACTCGCGCGCGGCGCAGCAACACATGGGCCCGGACCTTCGACCGCATGCCCACCGAAATCTCCAGATCGGCTTCGCTGCCGATGCGCAGGTTATCTTCCTTGGTGCCCATGCCGCCGCCCAGGCTGAGCTCGCGGATCAATATCCGCGATTTGCCCCACGAGCTGCCGATGGTCGCGCTGATGGTGCGTGACAGCACCATACGCTCGTAGCGGCGTTGCCGTACCCACGGGCAGGCCGGAGCCATATCCAATGGCGCAATCGCCAACTCCGCCGGCTCCAGGCCGCTGTCCGACATCACTTGCGTTCCGTACCTCGGATCAGTTTTCGATAAAGCCTGCGCCGCGGCAATCCGCAGTTCCCGATGATGAACCCAGCCAAAAGTCTTCTTGGCTTCAAGAATTTCGCGCAGCGTGGCCACCGCTTCCGGATCACGCAACCGTCCCAGCGACTCAATGGCTTTCAGCTGAATGAAGGGCGAGCGGGAAGCAGCCTCTCCCGGCCGCGCCATAGCGATCAGCGGCTGGGCGGCGGACACATCCCCGCTCATGCCAATCTCGTCCACAGCTTCCGGCAACACCAGAGGGTCCAGAATCTCGGCCAGCTCCAGAAGAGTGCGTCCGCGATCGACAGCCGCCCCGTAAGCGATTTGCCGAACCGTGACGTCGTGGTAGAAGCGGTTCCATTCCGGCAGGCGCACGGGCAACAATTCCAACAGTGTAGCCACGTCTAGCCGGCTCAGCAGTCCCACCGCGGCGGAAGCTTGCCGCAACTGTCCAGTTCGCAGAATCTCGCGCAACTGTGCCATCGCTGGCGCGCCGACTTCTTTGACCAGTTCGATCATGCGATCGCATTCATCGCGCCGCATGCAGCGGAAGAAGCGGTCGGCCAGATGTTCCGCTCCGGCGCCCGCAGTGCGCCGCAAAACCGCGATCAGATCTTTGGGTACGGGGTCGCTGCGCAGCGCCTCTTCGATGAATTCCGGCAGCCGGTTTTCCACTCCCACCCGCGGCCGCAGGTCATTCCCCAGCACTGGACGTTGCGTGAAAACCGCTTCCATTCCGGCGCAGACCTGATTCACGGCCGCGTAGTTCTTGGCCGCGCTGGCTTCCTGGCTCAGCCGCACGAACGCTGCGCTGATTAAGCTTTGCAGTTCGTTGTCCTTTTCCGTGACCAGTTGCTCGCTCAACTTGTGGATGGCGTCGCCCATCGCTTCTCCGCCCAGGCGGGCGTAGAGGTCGGCCAGCTGGCTCAGTCCGATGGCCGTCTTGCGCCGCGGCTCGGCTTCTTTCGCGCTCAGGCAGGCGGAGTAATTCTTCAGAATGTCTTCCGAGGTCTGCTTGTCGTCCCGCTCCAGCAGCACTTCTACAAACTGGCGCACGTTGCGCGGCGGAACGCAGGCCGCCTCATGCGAGAGCAGCACGCTTTTCTTCCCCGACTCCGGCACTTCCGCCCAGAACATGCGGTCAAGAATGTCGGCATGCGAGTCGATCAGGATGCCGGCCTTATTCATCTTGTCTTCTTGCGTGCGCAGGATTTTGCGCAGCGAGTCCATCTGCCGGCTCATGTGCTCCATCATCTGGTGCACGGCATTTACTTTGACTTCGCCCTTCTGGTAGCGCTCCAGAGCGAAACGAATCGCCATATGCTCAGCCGCTTTCATCAGCAGCGGAGCATCCTGCTCCTCCGAGGTGGCGGCCTTGGCCGATAAGCTTCCCAGCAACTGCTGCAAATTCAGCCGCGTATTCGGGTCGACCTCGGCCAGATCCTTCTGCAGATCCTCAGTTCCAATACTAGGATCGCCCTGCGCCTGTCCGAAGCGAGTAAGCAGACGAATGGCCTGGATGACCTCGGCTTCCTGTAGGGGCACGATTCCGCCGGTCCAGGCTGGAGCGGCGCCCGTCCCAGTACCCCCACCTCCTCCGCCACCGATGGGAACATTCGGCACGCTGCCCAAAGGTGCGCTGGGTCCGCTGCCCGGTCCTCCGCCCCCCCCTTTCGAGTTTGCCCCTTCCGCGGCTGCAATCAGTTGCAGCAGTTTCTGCGGATCATTCAACCACTGCTTGAACTCAGGACCCAGGGTCTGGGCCGCGATCTGCGCCGCGATGCTGACGTCTCCCGTGAGCGGATCGGCGGCCACAAACTTGACTTCATTAATCCTGATCGTGCTGTTGTTATTGCCCATCCCCAGCGCGTCTTTGATTTGCTTGGAGACGTCCCCAGCCTTCGACCCGCCGATGGTGAACGCGCGCACCAGGCGCGTGAAATCTTCCACCGTAACTTCTTTCGAGAAATGAAGGCTGGCCAGCCCGGCCGCGTTCAACAGATTGGCAAAGCTGCGCTCCGCGTTTCCCGTCTCCAGCGGAATTCCATCGAGCAACAGTTTGTTGTCCGAGACTCCCAGCAGAAAGCCGGCATCCCCGGCCGTGGGCAGGCCGTTCTGCAATTCGTTCCACGTGATCTCGAATTGCGCTTCGGTACGCTTGTGTTCGTAGCCATACATGCGCGCATACTTGATCAGAATGTTCAGGCTGTGAACAAAGGCGCGCGCCGAGGCGGACCGGTTTTCTTGAGATGTGCTCTGGGCGGTGATAAGAAGCTCCTCTAACCCGCAGTAGCGCACACCAAGGGTAAGACCAATCGGTAAGTACTGGCAGATTACCGAGGTAACGGGAACATGACCCTCATGCACCCGCAAGTCCATGACCTGCCAGTCGATACAGCTTGTTCGCCGGAATGGACTCTTCAGGGCAGGATCATTCAATCGCTCAGTGGGAAATCTTCAAATAGACGCTTACCCAGTAGCCGGGCCGCGGCGGCGCCAGGAATCGGTCCTTAAGCAGAGCTTCGTGCGCGCACGTTCCAAGCTTTGTCGTCGGATATAGCAAGACCTCCCGCGCGGCTCCATCTTTATCGAGTTTCAGCAGGATCCAGAAACTATCTAGATCGTTTCCCGCGGATTGCCTGCACTGCCGCAGCGGGCCCATATGTTTTTCGAAGAAATCCTTGCCCAGGCGTTCGTCGAAGTCCTTGCCCTCTGGCGTCTTCAGGTTGGCGTCGATTGCGGCGCGCGCCTCGGAAAGGCTGGTGGGCCTGTCCTGGGCGTGAGCCAACCAAGTCGCCACTGCGAAAAAGATCAAAGCGATAGCGCGGATATTCTTCACGTTCGCCTCTTCTGGCCGCTGGCCGCGTCCTCTGGCCACGTCATCCTAGTCTACCAACGCACAGCGACTGAACGATTGGAACTCCGTGAACTCGTCCTTCACCGTAACCGACGCAGAACGACGCTCTTCTCCCGGCCAAGAAAGCCCTTCGTGATACCTGGTGTCCCTGGTGGTTTAACGCTTGTGGTTTGGCGTTTGGTAGCTCAACGCAGTGGTTCAACGCTTTATCTTCCTTGAGCAACCCAACACTGGCGCTCGCGGCCCTCCGCAGGCGAAAATGCTACAGTCGGTTAGTTCGGGGGAAATTCCTTGCCATCACCCACCATTTCGAAGAGCGTGAATGGGAAACCCGGGGCGGGGATCGTCAAGCAAGCGACGGTCAAGGAAAAGACGGTCAAGAAAACGGCCGTCAAGAAAACGATCGTCAAGAAGACCACCGGTCTGCGCTACTGGATGCTGCGCGTGCTCGAAGAGTGCGACCACGTCTCCACCGATTTCAGCGCCGACCCCGTGCACGACCTTCGCGTCTCCCTCCGCCGCTGCCGCTCCATGGCCGACGGCCTGATCGCCATCGACCCCGACCCTGACTGGAAAGCCATGAAGAAAGCCGGCAAGCGCCTGTTCCAGAGGCTCGGAGACCTGCGCGACATCCAGATCATGATGGAATGGATCGAAAAGTTGTTTCCCGCGGAAGCAAGCGTGGCGGGTGCAAGCGTGGTGCGAGCAAGTGTGGCGCGGGCACTCTTGCCCGCGACGTCTCCACCGGATCGGAGTTCCGGGATCATCGAGAACCCCGCAGCCGAGCCACCAACCGAATCATTCGAAGACCTCACAACAGAAGACCTCACAACCGAGGAACACAATCCCCCTCCCGGTGACCCTGCGGCCCATGCCCTGCTCGAAATACTGACCAGCCGCGAAGCCGAACAAAAGCGCGAAGCCCGCGCCGCTCTCGAAGAATTCGACCGCAAACAATGGCGGCAGTGGAGCAAGTCGCTGCCGCAACGTGCGGCGCACATTCGCCCCGGCAGCGCTGTCTTCAAGCACCTGGCTCTGGAACGCTGGACCGCTGCCCGTGAGCTCCACAAGCACGCCCTGCGCAACCGCTCCAAAGTTGCCTTCCACACCCTGCGCATCGGCATCAAGCGCTTCCGCTACATCGTGGAAAACTTCCTTCCCGCGGAGCACAAAGCCTGGAGCAACGACCTGAAAGCGGTGCAGGATCTTCTCGGCGAAGTCCACGACCTGGACGTGCTTTGGGCGACCGCGCTGGCGAGCCAGATTTTCTCCACCCAGTCTTCCTCGCGCCAGATTTTTTCGAGCCCCGTTTTTTCGAGCCCCGTGTTTTCAGGCCCTTCGAGCCAAGTATCTTCGAGCCCGGCGCTTTCCGGCGCTGAACTGCGGGAAACTTGGCATCGCCGGATCGTCGCGGAACGCAACCAGCGCATCGACAGCTATTACAAAAAGATGGTAGGCGCCAACTCCCTGTGGAATGTGTGGCGTGTCGGCCTGCCACAAGGCAAGCAGATTCAAGCGCTTGCAACGCAAAGAATGAAGTTATGGGCGAAAGCGCTCGACCCCGATTTCGCGCACTCCGAGCGCGTCGCCCGTCTGGCCCTCGAACTCTACGATGGCCTCACGGCGAAACGGCTGCTGGGTGGAGCGGCGACTAACCGAACCGCTCCGGCGGCGGGCACACGCGTGGTTCCAGGAACGAGTCCGGCAAACGGCGCAGGCGCGCGTTCCAGCCTGATGATGGCCGCGCTTCTGCACGATGTTGGTAAATCGCAAGGCAAGAAGGGACATCACAAGGCGTCGCTCGAACTGATCAAGTCCCACGCCACGCCCCTGGGATGGAATCCGCAAGACATGCAACGCGCCGCCACGGTCGCCCGCTTTCACTGCGGAGCGTTGCCCGCGCCCAGCCACAAAGCTCTGCGCGATCTTCTCCCCGACGAACAGAAGACGACCATCCAGCTGGCCGCAATCCTCCGCCTGGCGAATGCCTTTGATTCGTTCCACGATGGCCACATCCGCCAGATCGAGATTGAAAACGGCCAGGCAGGGAAGGGCCGCTTTGAAAACGGTTCTAGGCACAGCAAGTCCGGAGCGAGACATCCCGGCCGCACCAACGGATTCCTCCGCAAGCCGGCCGTCGGTCTGGCCAAAAACGAAGCCCTCATCATCGCCGCCGAAGGCTACACCCCCGGCAGCCCCACCGCCCAAACCATCGCCGCCGAACGCCATCTCCTGGAAACCGTACTGCGCCGCCCGGTGATGGTGAGGGCGGTGAAGAGTCCCATTCGATAGCAAACCGGGTGCGAGCGTAACACGGACAAGCCAGGACGCCGGCGCTAACTGTCATAGACCTTGCTAGTAGCTCCCGAGCCACTCCCGCCCTTCGTCGGCTCAAGATACAAATGTTGTTGTTCATCGCGGGCTGTTCCGGCCACCGGATCAGCCGAAGCCCGAAGCCGAACCTATGACTCACGCCCAACTGGTAGAAAAAGCTGTCCGCTGGCTGCGGCACTACCGCTGCGGTGTCGTACTCTCCGAACAAGCCTGCGCCAGCGGCGAAATGCCTGACGCCATTGGATGGAAGCGCGCCTCCCACTCCGTGCTGGTCGAGTGTAAAGTCACGCGGGCGGATTTCCTGGCCGACCGCACCAAGCCCTTTCGCCTGAAGCCGGAGCAAGGAGTCGGCAGCGAGCGTTTCTATTTGACCCCTTCTGGTCTCGTGAAGCAGGAAGAACTACCTGCAGGCTGGGGACTGCTCGAAGTCCGCGGGCGCACCCTCGAGATGGTTCATCCCTCCGCCAAGAACCTGCGCAGCGCCACCGGCTTTCGCTACGAAATGAATCTTCTGCTGGCCAGCCTGCGCCGCGTCGAACTGCGCATCGAACCGCAGAGCATTACTGATTTTCTCAAATGGAAAAACCGCATGGCGGAGTACAACCGCGGCAAGCTTCCGGCGGGGCTTACGGCGGCTGAGGATGAAATGAATGTATTCCTCGAATCGGATCTGACGCAGTAATCAGCCGTCAGCCAGTGCACTTGACCTAGACGGCAGCCCTCAGACTACAGACTAAGACCCAAGAACGGGGACGCCGGGCTTCGCCCAGGCTTGGACAGACGAGGCGGCTGTCGCTACGTGGTCTGCCGGGCTTTCGGGACCGCAAACCTTGAACCGCAGACTTCGGGTCCGGTTCGGGGAGTGAGCATTGCATTTAGACTATTGGCCGACCCCGAAGCCCAAGCGCCGAGGCCCGAATCCCAAAAAAGAAAGCCGGGCTGGTTCGCCCGGTTTCCTATTGCGTCGAGTTGGATGCGGTTACATCGCAGCGCGGCGCGACTGGCGCTGAGGCTGCCTCTGGCTGGGTTAGGGCCAGTCCGGTCGCCCGAAAGTGCGGCCTCAGGCCAATCTCTTGCGATCCGAGGAGCGAAGAAACGGACTGCGTGAGAGCTGCAAACCGCTTGCCAAGTGCATACTTTAAGTCGAAGGATCACAAAACCTGCTAAATCAATGATTAAGAGCCAGTTATTTGTTATTACACGGTGTATAAACAATATCCGTAGACGCGAGCGCGGCGTTTGGTGGGAAAAGTCTTGCACAAACTGCACAGCTGACGGTGCAACCATGCTGAAGTTCGGGGAACTTCGCTCGCCGCATGCTTTCGTCGCAGGTCAAAATGCCGAGCTTTGGCTCGGCGGACAGCCGAGGGCGGCTGTCCCCACATGTGAGTTCACATATCTCGGCGACCTTCGATAGCTTTCAGCATAGTGATCTCGTCGGTATATTCGATGTCGCTGCCGACGGGGATGCCCATGGCGATGCGGGTAACTTTCACGCCCGCACGCTTGAGTTGCTGCGAGAGATAAGTGGCGGTGGCTTCGCCTTCGACGGTGGGATTGGTGGCAACGATCACTTCGTCCACGTTGCCGGCGTCGACGCGGGTGATCAGATTGCCGATATGTAACTGCTCAGGGCCGATGCCGTGCAGTGGCGAAATCGCGCCGTGCAAGACGTGGAAGACGCCGTTGAAATGCTTGGTCTTTTCGATGGCCGCAATGTTGGTGGGTTCCTCGACCACGCAGACCAGGCGCTGGTTGCGGGTCGTGCTGGTGCAGTAAGCGCAGGGATCAACGTCGGTAATGTTGTTGCAGACCGAGCACAGGCGCAGTTTCGCCTTGACGTCGATCACGGCCGCGGCCAGGGCTTCGGCGTCGTCTTCGCTCGAGCGCAAAATGTGAAAGGCTAGGCGCTGCGCGCTCTTGGCGCCCACGCCGGGGAGCTTCTTGAGTTCGTCAATCAGGCGGGACATCGGTTCGGCAAATTTGGACATTTCTTAATTGGTCCTGAGGTAGTCGATCCTGGCTAAGTTTCTAATTATGAATTGTCATTCTGAGTGAAGCGAAGAACCTATGCAATTTGTTTGCGCCGCCAAATGCATAGGTCCTTCGCTTCGCTCAGGATGACAAGAGTTGAGGTGAATGACAAGTTTAAGGGGAAGCGCTAGAGTCCGGGAAGGCCCAGCCCGCCGAGCAAGCCGCCGACGGTGGACTGCATGGCTCCGTCGATTTTGCGGGCGGCTTCGTTGACGGCGGCCAGGACGAGATCCTGCAGCATTTCTACATCTCCGGCCTTCACGGCTTCGGGATCGATGCGCAGGCTGAGCAACTGTTTGCGGCCGTCCATTTTAGCGGTGACGGTGCCGCCGCCCGCCGAGGCTTCGACCACCGTCTCCTGCATTTTCTTCTGCAGGTTCGCGTACTGCGCTTGCGCTTTCGACATCAGCTCTTGCAGGTTGAATCCACCCATAGGAATTCGGCTCCTGGCTCCCGCCATCCAGCTTTCGGAATGCTCGTGCAACCGGAAGCCGGAAGCCGCTCTTCTACCGTTTCTCTCTGTAATCAATCACCGTCCGAATTTCCGCGCCGAATTTTTCGCGCATGCGCTGCACTACGGGATCTTGCTCAGCGCGGCTGCGACCAGTGAGTCCGTTTGCGCCGTTTCCAGCAGGGCGCGGAGACCCACCGTTGCGCTTGTCTGCCTGAGTTGTAACCGCTGCGCCGGGAATGATTTTCAGCTTCACTGCCCGGCCCAGAACTCCGCTGGCCGAGGCGATGGCCAGGCGCCGCGCTTCAGGACTGACCGACATGTCGACGACCGTTTGCGATGCGGCAACTTTGATTACCAGTTCGTTGGCCTGTACGCTCCACTCGCCAGCTTCAAGCATGGAGACCAGGATGCGCTGGTTGCCGTCGCTCAGCGCTTGCAGGACGGCGGCTTGCAGGCGTTCCAGCGGGGGTTCTGAGGTCGATGCCGCTGGGCTCGATGTCGTCGCTGGCGCTGGCGCTTGCGATTCGGTGCGCGGCTGCGGCTCGGGAGCGAGCGGTTGGGTCGCGCCGGCAGAGACGTAGCCAGCTACGTCTCTACGATCTTCGTTTTTACGATCTGGATTTCTAAGCTCCGTGCCGCGATCGGGTTCTGTTTCTGGAGCGGAATCGCGCATGGGCGCAGGCGCGGCCGAGCCCATGATCACGGGTTCCGGAGCACTGGCTGGAGTTGACGCGGCTACGATGCGCGGGCCGGGCAGAGACCCCGGTTGGGACGAATCTTCCTGCCGCGGAGTACCTTTGCGCGCGGAATCGGCCGCGAATGGCGAAACATGACTCGACGAAACATGATCCGACGAAAGATGATTCGGGCGCGCCGTGGAAGGCGACTCAGGCCGGCGCATTTCGGAGTTCGAGGCATGACCGCCCACAAGCGCTGGCCGGGAAGAAGTTCGTGGCGCAGCGCTCGCATGCGGAGCGGCCGCCACATCGCTCAATAATTGCTCGATGGGAATCAGCCGCTGGGCGTGAGACATCTTGAGCAAGCCGAGTTCGAGATGGAAGCGTTGCTCCTGTTTGTATCCGAGCTCGCCGTGGGTACGCAGCATGATCTGCAGATGCCGCGTGAGGTCTTCTTCGCCGAAAAGTTCGGCCACGCGGGCCACACGCTCGCGTTCCTCGCTGGAAATCTGCAGCAGGGAAGAATCCTGCCCGGCGATCTTAGCCACGGTGGCGTTGCGCAGGAAGCGCACCATCTGGCGGGCAAAGTGCGTCGGGCTGTGGCCTTCGCTGATGAGGTGGTCAACCTGCTTAAGAACTTCCTCACTCGCGCTGCGGGCGATCGCCTGCATGACTTCTTCGAGAATGTGAGCGGGCGCGGCGCCTACCAGGTTGCGAACCGAGTCAGCGGTAATTCTCCCGCTGGAGGAAGCAATCGCCTGATCGAGAATGGAGAGCGCATCGCGCATGGAGCCATCGCCGGCTTCGGCCAGAAGCGCGAGTGCGTCGTTATCGGCTTCGATCTTTTCGCGCGTCACCAGATCGCGCAACTGGCCGACGATGTCCTCGAACTTCACCGCGCGAAAACTGAAATGCTGGCAGCGCGAGCGGATAGTCTGCGGAATGTCTTCCGGCTGCGTGGTCGCCAGCATGAAGACGATGTGGTCGGGCGGCTCTTCCAGAGTCTTGAGCAGGGCGTTGAAGGCCGCGTCGGTGATCTGGTGAGCTTCGTCGAGAATGTAAATCTTGAAGCGATCCCGCGCAGGGCGATAGCGCGCCGCCTCGCGCAGTTCACGAATCTCGTCAATGCCGCGGTTGGTGGCAGCGTCAATCTCGATCACGTCGACCGCATTGCCCGCCCGAATCTCAGTGCAGGATTCACACACTCCGCACGGCTCCGGCACAGGTTTGTCTTTCGAGCGGCAATTCAAGGCCGCGGCCAGAATGCGCGCGACCGTGGTCTTGCCGATGCCGCGATGTCCGCTGAAAATGTAGCCGTGGGCGGTGCGTCCCTGTTCGATGGCGTTCTGCAAGGTGCGGGTGACGTGCTCTTGTCCGATGACCTCGGAGAACTTCTGCGGTCGGTACTTGCGGGCCAGGACGGTGTAGCTCATGAGCGAGAAGCTATGATTATACGTGAGGAAGCAGGCAGCGGGGCGGAAGCGCAACCGTAAGACCAACGCCGCTCCCGCCTTTACGCTCCACAACTCCCCGTGTTACTCTGGAACGGTCACAAAGACAGATAATTAAAGACAGGAGTGCACCAGGTTAGTGTTAGCCAGAGAGCAAAAAAAGTCCCTCATTGATCAGTACGGTACGCACACAACGGATACCGGAAGCCCGGAAGTACAGATCGCGTTGCTGAGCGAGCGTATTGGGCAACTGACGGAGCACTTCAAGACGCACCAGAAAGACCACGGCTCGCGCCGCGGCCTTCTCATGCTGGTCAGCAAGCGGCGTCGCTTGCTGGACTATCTGAAGAAATACGATTCCGAGCGTTACAAGGGCGTCATCACCAAGCTCGGCATCCGCAAGTAAACCACTTGCCCGGGTGCCCCATCCCCGCATGCGTTTCGTTTAAGGATGGGAAGCGGCCGCTCCCACTGTGAGCTTTTCCGCCGGGACCCTGGGATATTTCTGGAAACTCCGTCAACCCTTGCAGACGGTCCAGCATTGAGGAATCTTCCACACGTGCATCTTTTAGCGCAGTCCATCGCCGTTCGCCGTGGCAGTCAGCCACGGGCGGGAGGGTGTGACTTCGTTTTCACCTCCGCATCTCGGAATTCGCCCCATACATTTCTCGTCTCTTCGTCGTCTCTGGCAGCCGCCTTGGGTGGCGCATCTCTCAAAGGAATGAATCATGAAACCAGAAGTTAGCAGCATCACTGTAGAACTCGCCGGCGGTAAACACATCTCATTCGAAACCGGAAAATTAGCCAAGCAGGCCCATGGCGCCGCCGTAGTGCGGCTGGGCGAAAACGTTGTACTGGCCACCGCCACCGCCAATGCCGATCCCCGCGAGGGCATCGATTTCTTTCCGCTCACCGTCGATTACCGCGAATATACCTACGCTGGCGGACGTTTCCCCGGCGGCTTCATCAAGCGCGAAGGCCGCATGAGCGAGCGCGAAGTGCTTACCAGCCGCCAGATTGACCGGCCCGTCCGGCCCATGTTTGCCGAAGGTTTTAAATGCGAGACGCAGGTGATCGCCTTCGTGCTGTCGGCCGACAGCAATAACGATCCTGACGTGCTCGGCATCAACGGCGCATCGGCCGCGCTCACGCTTTCCGATATTCCGTTCCTCGGCCCCATCGGCGCAGTGCGCGTGGGACTGGTGAACGGCCAGTTCATCGTGAATCCCACATATGACGAAATGCGCGAGAGCCTGCTGAACATCATGGTCGTCGGCACGGCGGAAGCCATCGTGATGATCGAGTCGGGCGCGAAAGAAGTGAAGGAAGAGACCGTGGTCGACGCCATCGAATTCGGCCACACCGAAATCAAGAAAATCTGCGCCGCGCTGAAAGAGCTGCAGGCGAAAGTCGGCAAGGCCAAGCGCAAAGTCGAGCCGCCGCAATTCGATCAGGCCTATTACGACGACCTCAAGAAACGCGTAGGCAAGGATCTGGCCGACCGTCTCGATACCCAGAAACATCCGAAGGCGGAAAGCCACACGCTGGTCAAGGAACTGAAGAAGCAGCTGCAGGCCGCCATCCCCGAGGACGACGAAGAAGCGCAGGCGAAATTCAAGCACTATTTCGAGAAGCTGCGGGAAGACATTTTCCGCTGGCAGGTGATCACTGACAAGCGGCGGCCGGACGCGCGCGCGTTCGACGAGATTCGCGAAATCTGGATTGAAGTTGGTGTTCTGCCGCGCACTCATGGTTCGGCAATTTTCACCCGCGGCGAAACTCAGGCGCTAGTGACCACAACCCTCGGCACCAGCGACGACATGCAGCGCATCGAGGGTTTCGAAGGCGAAGCCAAGAAGCGCTTCATGCTGCATTACAACTTCCCGCCGTTCTCGGTGGGCGAGGTTGCGTTCCTGCGCGGAGCGGGACGCCGCGAGATTGGCCACGGTGCACTCGCCGAGCGCGCCATCTCGGCGGTGCTGCCCACGGAAGAATCGTGGCCCTACGCCATGCGCGTCGTCTCCGACATCCTGGAGTCGAACGGATCGTCGTCGATGGCGTCGATTTGCGGCGCGTCGCTCTCGCTGATGGATGCGGGCGTTCCCCTGAAGGCTCCCGTGGCCGGAGTCGCGATGGGGCTCGTGAAAGAAGGCGAGCAGTACGCCATTCTCACCGACATCGCGGGCGCGGAAGATCACTACGGCGACATGGACTTCAAAGTAGCGGGCACGAAAGATGGCATCACCGCTCTGCAGATGGATATCAAAGTTGCCGGCATCACTTCGCAGATCATGCGCGAGGCGCTGGCGCAGGCGCAGCGCGGGCGTTTGTTCATCCTGGGCAAAATGGAAGAAGTCATCTCCAAGGAGCGCGAAAAGATTTCGCAGTTTGCTCCGCGCTTCTACACCGTGCAGATCCCGGTCGACAAGATTCGCGACCTGATCGGCCCGGGCGGAAAGATGATTCGGAGCATCGTGGACCAGACCGGCGTCAAGATCGACGTGGAAGATTCCGGCCTGGTGAAAGTTGCATCGAGCGACGAAGCCTCGGCGGCGAAGGCGCTGCAGATTATCGGCGACCTTACGGCGACGGCGGAAGTGGGGAAGACTTATCTCGGAAAGGTGACGCGCCTCGCGGATTTCGGCGCGTTCGTCGAGATTATTCCGGGAACCGATGGACTCCTGCACATCAGCGAAGTGGCCGAACATCGCATTGCCGATGTTCGCGATGAGCTGAAAGAAGGCGACCAGGTGCTGGTGAAAGTGCTGGCCGTGGAAGGCAACCGTATCCGGCTGTCGCGCAAAGCGATTCTGAAAGAGCAGCGCGCCAAGATGGGCGGTGCTCCGCCGCCAGAAGCCGGAGTGGCTGCAGTGCAAGGTGAAGCTGCGCCGACTGGCACTGTCGTGATCGAAGGCGGCGGAGATTTTCCAGATGAGCCGGAGAGCGGCGAGCCGAACTTCAATCGCGAAGGCGCTCCGCATGTTGGCAGCAGCGATCGGCCGCAGGGCGACCGTCCGCACGGCGGAGATCGCGGCCGCGGCGGGCGTCCTGGAGGTGGCGGCGGTGGTGGTCGCGGACGCGGTGGCCGCGGCGGGCGCAACGGCGGAGGCGGCGGACGCGATCGCGGACGCGGCGGACCGGGCGGCCCGCGACATTAACCCACGCCGGACTTTTCTCCGCGGATTTTGCTCATGAACCCAGGTTTAGGAACCCAGGTTTACGAAAGGCCATGACTCGCGTCGTGGCCTTTTTTGTTTTCATCCCATCATCGGGGTTGCGGATGCTCGCAGAAAGCCCCGCTCTGGCGAGCGGGTGGCGGACAAGAGTGTCCGCCCACACATTCTTGCTACGCTCAGGCCGGGAGGTCTCCAGGTAGAGTCCGCCTCCCGGCTGAGCACCGGTCCGAAGGGGGCAATACTACGGACCGAACTTCTCGCGCACGAGCACTCTGATTCTAGCGCCCGAGCCCCAGCGCCATGTGCTTAACCAGAGTGCCGTTGGCATCGTCATCCTTGAATGCCCAGAAGAAAGCGCCGCCCAGTCCGCCGGGCACGCGGTTCTGCAGGTAAAACATCTTGAGGTTCGCGGTCCTCACGTTGTCGTAAGTCCAGAACGTTTGCGTTGCCGGATTATAGATCCACTGTGCCAGGCCGATGGGATCGAAGTAGTGCGTGAATCCAGTCTGGCTCTGCAGGGTGCCGTAGGTGGCGACTCCGGCGGTTTGCAGAACGTCACCGGCGGGCGAAGGCGCGGGTCCGGTGGAAGCCTGGTACAAGCCGTGATTCACGTCGGGAACACCGGTCCAGCCGTAGCCGTAAAAGGGAACGCCCACCAACAACTTGCGCGCCGGGACTCCCGCGGCCAGGTAGGCGGCCATCGTGTCATCCACATCGAAGCCCTGACCGAACGATGGATCGTTGGGGCTATCGAACAGCGGGGACGCGTGGTTGGTGCTCGTTTCCCAGGTTCCGTGCATGTCGTAGCCCTGCACGTTCAGGAAATCCAGCGTGCTGGCGGCCTTGGCCAACTCGATGTTGGAATAATTGGCCGATCCCGCAGGCGCGAAGATCGAGAGCAGGTAATGCGTGTCGGTGGCCGCTCCGAGCGCGTCCAGTTGCTTGCGGAACTCGCGCATCAGCAGCGTGAAGTTGTGTGTGTCGGTAGAGGAGGGAAACTCCCAGTCAATATCGATGCCGTCAATCAAGCCCGCTATCGAAACCGGATTGCCGTTGTAATCAGTGCCCACGTTGCCCGTGATGAACATGTTGAGGCAGGAAGCGACCAGCTGCGATCGCAGTTGCGGCGTGCTGGCGGCGTAGGAGAATCCTGCGGCGTTGGTAGCGGAGGCTCCGCCCAGAGAAATCATGATCTTCAGATTTGGATGAAGTTGCTTGAGTTGAATGAGCGCGCCGAAGTTTCCGTAAGGCCAGTTCGTATAAGGTTGGCCATTGACGCTGGGCAGATAGGGTGTTTGATAGTCGGCCCAGGAATCGGCGAGCTGGCACTGCGCATTGGGCGCGCCCGCGGTGGGCGCGACATTGCCGAAGGCGTAAATCAGGTGCGAGATTCTATTGGCGACGTGGTTCTGCTGCAGGTTAGCGATGTTGTAATTGGCGCCGTAGATACTCCACTCCTCGAAATATCCGGCGAGAATTTTGGCCTGGCTGCTGTCGGGGGACTGCGCCACGGCTGAAGGGACGTAAGCGACGACCAGCAGGCTGGTGAGAATCAACGTGCTGAGAAGCGGGGTGCTGAGGATCGGCTTTCTGAGAATCAGGGAGCGAAGCATCGTGCGGTGCGGGCTGGGAGAGGAATTCTGGGTCATGGGGATTTCCTTTTCTGCAAAAATACGAACGGCGAGAGTATAGCTCTATATAGCAGTTAGGGCAATCATAAATGTAAATGCTTTATATAGCCGTAAGTGGCTCGTAAGAGCTATATAGCACATGTATATCTGAATGCAGAAGCACAGGCTGGGCCGGGGAGGGGGAAATGGGGCGGCGGCGGAATGCCAGCCGAGCTGAATCCTGGTGGACTACACTCGTAAGAAAATGGCGCAGAGAACATGGAATACGATGCGATGGAAGTCGATGCGATGAAACGCGATGTGACGAAAAGAGATATCACGGAAAGCGAAGTGATGAAAAACGACGCGCGACCGTCGGCGTGGATAGCGATTGTGCAACAACGCTGTCCGCGTTGCCGCTCAGGAAGAATTTTTCGCGCCTCCATTTTTCGGGGATTTCCCAGGATGTTCGAGCGCTGTTCAGTCTGCAATCTTAAATTTGAGCGCGAGGCCGGGTATTTTCTGGGAGCCATGTACATCAGCTACGGTATGGCGCTGGGCACGATTGCCATCGTCGCGGCGATCCTGTGGAGCCTCACTTCATGGTCGGTCGTGAAAGACCTTGCCTGGGCGGCCGTGCTGTTCCTGCCCTTCGCGCCGTCGCTCACGCTGTTTGCCCGCGTGCTGTGGATCTATCTGGATCAGACGATGGATCCGGAGCGGCCTGCCTCAGAATCGCAGAATTGGTTAAGATAAAGCCTGACTTGGTTAAGATAAAGCCTGACCAGGCCCGCAGATGCGTCTCTGCGCTTGGCCAGCAGATAGGCGATCGCTGACAGTTGATAGCCGAGGTTCCACAAATGTGCCGCAACATCAAAACCCTGTTCAACTTCGATCCTCCCGTCACCGATGACGAGATTCGCGCCGCCTCGCTGCAGTTCGTGAGAAAAATCACCGGCTTCAATAAACCGTCGAAGGCCAATGAGGCCGCGTTCCTTGCGGCGATCGACGACGTGGCCGGCGTTGCCATGCGTCTTCTGCATTCGCTCGAAACGACTGCCCCGCCGAAGAATCGCGAAGAAGAAGCGGCCAAGGCAAAGGCGCGCGCCGCGGAACGATTCGGCGTCTAGGGCGGACAGCAACACCCCTCCAGATAAGCGGCTCATATCACCAGCCGAAGCGGTTGCGTCCGGCGCACTCATTACGAAAGTAAATTGATCGCGCTTACGACCGTACCTAACATAAGAGATATCGTGCTGCGGGCGCTCACCGTTGAGCGCGGACACTCACCCGCGGCCTGGAGATTGCTTATGCGGGTCCGGCTGTCGAACCTTTGCGGTTGGCTCGTTGTCATTTTCTTTGGGGTGGTTTGTTGCTGGGGTCAAGCCCAAAAAGATCAACCGCAAAAAGAACAAGCGCAGCTAAAACCCGAAATCAAGATTGGGTTCTCCATCGAAGCCACTTACGGCGAGCGCTGGCAGACGGATCTGGACGCATTTCAAGTACGCGCTCAGCAACTGGGTGCGCAAACCATCACCCGGTCAGCCGATGGCGACGATGAATTGCAGTTCAAACAAGTCAAAGAATTGCTGGACGCGGGCATTGACGCGCTGGTGCTGCTTCCTCACGACTCCGCCAAGGCAAACCGCATTGTAGAAGCGGCGCATGCCAAACATGTGCCAGTAATCAGCTATGATCGCCTCATCCCCGATCCGAACGTGGATCTGTATATCGGATTCGATCTGTTCGCAGTGGGTGTGCTGCAGGCGCAATGTTTAACCGAGCACGCGCCCAAAGGGAATTACATCCTGCTGGGTGGTTCGCCGCTCGATCCCAACTCCAAAGTGGTTCGCGCGGGTCAAATGAGCGTGTTACAGCCGTTCATCGACCGCGGCGATATCAAGGTTCTCGCTGACATCTGGATCCCGGACTGGAGTCCCACCCAAGCCTACATTCTGGTTGCGCAGGCCCTGCATGATCTCGCGTCACGTGACCGGAAAGCTCCGCTGACCGCAATCCTGGCCTCGAATGACGGCACTGCGGGTGGTGCCATCCAGGCACTCGATGACGACCATCTGTCCGGGCAAGTGCTGGTCACCGGACAAGACGCCGACCTTGCCGCCGTGACGCGCCTGTTCGACGGCACGCAGCTCATGACCGTCTACAAGCCCCTCACCGGGCAAGCCCGCACGGCCGCGGAAGCTGCTGTTACTCTGGCCAGGCACGGTAACGTCGAAACCACCACGACGGTGCCGAACGGCGCGGAGACCACAAAGGCGATCCTGCTGACGCCCATCGCCGTCACCCGGCTGAACGCGAAAGACACGGTTTTCAAGGACGGCTTTCAAAACATCGAAACCGTCAAGCGGACTTTGCCCAAAGATAAATGGTCCGAACTCGAGCGCTAATGCGATCGGGTTCACATCAACCCTGATGGGACGCCCCATCGTTTCCTTCGCCGCGGCGCATCCTTGCGCTTCTCGCAAAGCGTGGGATTCTTTGATCTATCCCATTGACTCTCAGGCCAGACCCTGGGGAACTGATGACCCCGGCTCACGGCAGCTGCCGCTCTTTGGGGCACGACCCCTCGCTTTCCGGTTGAGTCATTCAACTCGCCGAAGCGGGTGATATGGCGCAGCCCGGTTTATAAAGCTTAATCCCGCTCCTTTCTGGCGCTCGCATTCCATTCATTTTAAAAGCGTTAGCCTCTGCCGGTGGATTTGCCGGAAATGGCAAGCTTTGTGCCTTCCATAAGTATGTCTGGCCGAACGAAAGGAAGTTCCGACAGGCGTTTAAGGCGCCAGCATCATGGACAAGCTCAGAAGCGCGTTAATGCCAGGCGTGATCGGACTGCTGTTTCTGGTAACCATTCCGCTGGCTGCGGCCCAACTGCAGCTCGGGAACGACGTTAAATTAAAGGCGAACGGCCTGTTCACCACCGGCTACCAGGGGAATTACGGAGACGGTGGCGGGATCCAGAATACCCACGGGCTCGACTTCGGATTCAACGGGAATATTTCCGGCTCCTACTACAATCCTAACTTCTTGTCCTTCAACATCACCCCCTATTTCAATCAATCGCGGGCCGACTCCGACTACCAGTCTCTGACTGGGGCCAGCGGAGTGACGGCGAGCGCGAATCTGTTCACCGGCAGCCATTTTCCGGGATCGGTGACCTACCGCGACGACTACAACAGTACTGGAACTTTTGGACTCGAGGGACAGCCCAATTTCACCACCCACGGCCGCGGGCAAGGTTTCGGAGTGGGCTGGAGCGCGCTGCTTCCCGGCTTGCCCACGCTTTCCGCCAGCTACTCGCAGGGCAGCGGATCGGGCACCGTCTACGGGACCGACCAGCAGAGCGGTTCCGACACGAAGCTGTTCAATGTGCGGTCGACGTATGCCATCGACGCCTTCCGCCTCAACGGCTACTACGATCACAACACCTTGCACTCCATCTTCCCGCAATTCCTGGCGGGCGAGCAGGAGTCGGTATCGGATACCAGCGGCCACGATTTCGGCTTCGGGGCGAACCGCAACCTGCCGATCAACGGCTCGTTTTATGCCAATTACAGCCGCTCCGAGGCATCCACTGATTTTCTGGGAGGGCAGGACAGCAATTCCAGCTACACCACCAGCACCGAGACTTCCGGAGTCACCTTCCACCCGCTGCAGAAGTTGAGCCTGACGGCCAACGAGAGCTACACCGACAATCTCTCCGGCTACCTGAGCCAGAATCTGGCTAGCAGCGGAATCGTGCAATCGCCCCTCAATCTGGGAACGGGTTCGAACTCGCTCACCTTCGGGGGCGGCGCCACCTACCAGTTCACGAACTCTCTCTCCACGCAAGCCCAGGCGACTTATTACGACCAGCGATATTTTGATAAGAGTTATACCGGAACCTACATCAGCGGCACGGTCTACTATGCGCGCCGGCTGTGGGACCTGTTCAGCTTTTCTGGCGGGGTGGTGGAGAGTTCCAACGGCCAGGGCAACAACTCCGTAGGCCTGATCGGGAACATTAATTACTTTCACCGCATCCAGGGCTGGGAGACTTCCGGGTCGTTCAGCTACGCGCAGAATGTCCAGTCGTTGCTGATCACCTATACGACCTCTTACTACAACTACAATGCCCGGGCACACCGCCGCCTGGGTCGTGGCCTGGCCTGGATCGCGTCTTTCAGCGGAAGCCACAGCGGCGTGGCCCAACAGGCGGGCAGCGAAAACCACAGCGAAAACTATTCCACTTCGTTCAGTTCACAGCGCTTCACCCTGACCGGCAACTACACCAAATCCAGTGGCGACTCGATTCTCACGAGCACGGGGCTGGTCGTCCTTCCGCCGACTCCTGGACTGCCGGTGAATAGCCTCATTCTGTATGGTGGGGATGCATATGGGGGCGGGATTTCCGTGGTGCCATTGCGGCGGCTCTCCATTTCGGGAACATTCAGCCGCGCTCTAAGCAATACGGTCAGCGGTGCGATCGAGTCGCGCAATAATACCGAGATTTTCAACGCGCAGCTGCAGTACCATTTGAGAAGGATCGGCCTGCTGTCCGGCTTCACCAGGTTCACTCAGGGCGTCAGTGCCAGTGGCGCTCCGCCGGGAACCGCGAACTCGTACTTCATCGGAGTTTCAAGATGGTTCGATTTCTTCTGAGTGGCCGGCCAACAAGTAATCGGCCAACCGGGCGATTCCGAAAAGCCGTGGCGGCCGCGGGTCTGGTGGTCTTGCTGGGTGTTCCCGCCGGCGCCGGCAGCAAACCGAAGACGCCAATTCGCCAGCCCTCTCCTCCTGATTTGTTGTTGGACGGCGGGCGGAAGCTCACGTTTGAACGCAGCTTCAGCCTGGAACGTGAGGTGAAACCGAAGCGCAGTTTCTGGACGCGCGTGGTCGACGTGATCGCGGGCGAACCCGAATTCCACTTTCTGGTCAATCCCTACAGCATCGCAACCGATTCTCACGGACGAATCATCGTCACCGATCCGGGAGCCGACGGGATTCACATCTTCGACTTCACCGAAAAAAAATACAAATTTCTTTCCCGCAAAGAGAGCGGCAAAGATCCCATGCTTTCGCCGCAATGTGTCGCGGTCGACGCCCAGGACAATATTTACGTAACCGACTCGCTGACGGGAAAAGTTTTCGTGTTTGACGCCGGGGGAAAATACCGGCGGGCCATCGGCAGCCTGAAAGGCGGCGAAGGTTATTTCAAGAGGCCTACGGGAATTGCCGTCGATTCCGCAGCCCAGCGCATTTACATCACCGACACGTTACGCAACAAGATCTTTGTCATGGATATGCAGGGCAATGTCCTGGCGACGATCGGCAAGCAAGGCACCGGCGAAGTTGAATTCAACTATCCGACCGAGTTGCGCCTGAGCGGCACCGAACTGTTCGTGGTGGATGCCATGAACTTTCGGGTGCAGGTCATGGACCGGTCCGGCACTTTTCATTACGCCATTGGGAAGCTCGGGGATACCGCGGGTGAGATGTTCCGCCCGAAAGGGATCAGCCTCGACTCGGAAGGGCATCTTTACGTAGTCGACGGTCTTTGGGGGATGGTGCAGGCCTTCGACCGGGAGGGCCGGCTTTTGTATTACTTCGGGCAGCGCGGAACCGGTCCTGGGCAATTTCAGTTGCCCACTGGATTGCAGATCGACAGCAACGATCGCATCTACGTCGTGGATTCCTTCAACCACCGTATCGAAGTGTTTCATTACTATGCCGCGGCTAAACCGCCCGACGGGGGCAAGCCATGAGGTGGATCTCAGGGTCGGTGGGGGCGGTCGTCCTTGCTCTGGTCCTTGCTCTGGTCTTGGCGCAGAGCCTCGCCTTAGCGCAAGTGCCCGCGGACGTTCTGGGCATGCACAACTTGAACCCCTCCAGCGGTGCCTCGGTTTACTCCCAGGGAGCCCTGGGCTGCACCTTCTGCCACGCTCCGCATAGCGGACTGGGAGCGAATACTCCCCTGTGGAGCCAGACGCTTTCGAAGGCGACCTACACGCCGTATACCAGCACAACCTACGTCGAGCAAGGCAACACTCAGCCGACGCTTGGAGTAACCAGCAGTCTGTGCTTGAGTTGCCATGACGGCACCGTGGCCGTGGGACAGTCAGCGGTTTATGGAACGATCCCGGTCTCAGGCTCGATGGCCAGCGTGGATTCTTTCGGCACGAACCTGAGTGGAAGCCATCCTTTCAGCCTGATTCTGCCCATGAAGGATGCGTCGAACCTGGTGGCTTCTCTGGTTTCGCAGGGCAAGACGGCGGACCCGACCGGAGCCGTGCAACTGATCAAGGGGAACATCGAATGCACCAGTTGCCACAATCCGCACGTGCAGGGCACGGATCGGATCGCGCAGAATTTTCTGGTCCGCGACAGTTCCAGCGGACAGATGTGTCTTGCCTGTCATGACCCCAACCGCGTACAAACCGGGCAACCCAATCCGCTGGCAGGTTGGACCAACAGCATTCATCAAACTGCGACCAACCAGACCTCGCCCGATGCGCACGCCGGCGCTTACGGCACGGTGGCACTCAATGCTTGTACGTCCTGCCACATGGACCACAATTCGACAACCCCCATGCGCCTGCTGCGGCCGGCCTCGCCGGCTTCACCCGGTACGGATACCGCGACCCAGGATTGCATGACTTGCCACAATGGCGGGGCCCTGCTGTCGCCGGCGGCTCCGAACATCATGGCGGAGATCGCCAAGACCGGCCATCCCATGCCCGCGGGAAATAATTTTCACGACGCTGCCGAAACGGCTGTGCTGAACAACAATCGTCACGCCACCTGCGTGGATTGCCACAGCCCGCACGGCTCTAACCAGGTGGCCGCGTTTTCGGTTCCGCCTGCCATTCGACCATCGCAATTGAACGCCACCGGAGTCAGCGCCAGTGACGGCACCACGGTTCTGATTCCCGCCGTCAATCAGTATGAGAACTGCCTGCGCTGCCACGGCACGAGTGTAGGAAAGCAGAGATTGCTGGTTTACGGATACGCGCCCACCCGGCTGGTTTCGGCGCCCGATCCGCTGAACGTAATTCCCGAGTTTGGCGCCACCGCCACGTCGAGCCATCCCGTAACCCATGACCGGATGAGCCCTCTGCCCCAGCCCAGTTTGCTCATCAACATGCTGAATCAGAGCGGAACGCCCGGGCGGTTGATGGGAGTCCGGATTTTCTGTACCGACTGCCACAACAGCGACGATAATCGCGAATTTGGCGGAACCGGGCCGAACGGTCCGCATGGTTCGATTAACTCGCACATCCTCGAGCACAACTATCAGTTCAGCCAGGCCGCTGTTCCGGGCGGGCTGGTCACGAACATGTTTCCCAATCCTGACATCACCCTCAACGGGCCCTATGGCATGTGCGCCAAGTGCCACAATCTGAGCAACATCCTGGCCAACGCCAGCTTCACCGGACACGGCAACCACGTCTCGCAAGACGGCTTTTCGTGTTCGGTATGCCATACCTCGCATGGCATGGGTTCGATTTCCGCCAGCGTTTCGGGCGAGCGCATGGTCAATTTTGACGTAAACGTGGTAGGACCCAACGGTAGCTCTCTGGTCTCTTACAACCGCAGCAGCAACACGTGCGTGCTGATGTGCCACACGGTCGCCCACAACGCCGACGGCACGGTCTCGAGCGCGCGCAGGCCGGCGAAAGGGCCAAAGAAGTAAAGTTGGCTGAGATACCTCAATCTGGAAACGCGAAGCTCTGAGGGAAAGTGCTGACAGGAGTTCACAAGATGGAACAGGAACCGAACGCATCCGCCACGTCGAAGGCGAGTTGGACGTTGAAGCAACTGTTGGCGGTGTGCGCTGTGTGCCTGGCAATGGGGTTCCTGATGGGCTACTTCCTGAGAGGATCTGCGGGGCAAACCCAGGCGCCGGCAGCGTCAGCCAGTGTGGCTGCTCCTGCGCCTCAGGCGATGGCCGGCGCTGAGGGTCAATCACAGCCGGGCCAGCCGACGCCGCAAAAGATGCCGACCCTGGACGACCTGAAGCGCATGGCAGACGAAAAGGCCGCGCCGCTGCTCGCGAAATTGAAGTCCGATCCGAAGAACCCGCAACTGCTGAACCAGATCGGACTTACGTTTAAGAGCGCTCATCAATTCAAGGAAGCTGCCGGATATTTCCAAAAATCGCTGCAATACGATCCCAAAAATATCGGCGTGCGCGCGGACTACGCTTCGTGTCTGTACTACACCGGGGACGTGGATGAAGCGCTGGCAGAACTCAACAAGACGCTGGCGTACGACCCGAAACATGCGGGCACGCTGATGAACATCGGCATCATCAAATGGAAAGGCAAGAACGACGTGGATGGGGCGGTGGCCGCGTGGGAGAAACTTCTGCAATATCATCCTGACTTCCCGCAGAAAGACATGGTCCAGCACATGATCACGCAGGCCAAGGAAGGCGCCAAGGCCGCGACGGGACAGAAGGGGTAGGGCGCCTTGGGCCAGTGAAGTGAATTTGACAGCGATACAACCCGAAACGGCGGAAGAACCTACAGCCCTTGCCTCGCCAGAAACCAAACCAGTTTCTGCCGGTTGGCGCATCTGGGCGGTGCGCATTGCGCTCAGCATGGTTGCGCCGATCTTGCTGATTGTATTGGTGGAAGCAGGCCTGCGGATTTTCGGAGTGGGATATTCCACCGATGTTACGGTTCCGTGCACCGTGCAGGGGAATGCTGCGTCCTGTTACAACTTGTTTTTTGCCGCTCCATTTTTCCCGCCGGGCATGATCAAGACGCCGCAGGTGTACGCGATTCCCGCGGCCAAGCCGGCGGGAACTTACCGCATTGTGGTGCTGGGGGAATCGGCGGCCATGGGCGATCCCGATCCGGCCTACGGATTCAGTCGCTATCTGGAGGTGATGCTGGGTGAGCGCTATCCCTCGATGAAGTTTGAGGTGGTGAACACCGGCAGCGTCGCCATTAACTCGCACGTTACGCTGCCGATAGCCAGAGGGCTGGCGAAGCTGAATCCGGATTTGTTCATTATTTACTCGGGCAATAATGAAGTAGTTGGACCGTATGGTCCGGGGACGGCACTGACGTCTGCGGGCATGAGCCTGCCGGTGATCCGCGGCAGTATTTTCTATCACTCCACCCGCATCGGGCAGTTGCTCACCGAAGTGGGCACGCCGAAGCGGGAATGGGGCGGCATGGCGATGTTTCTGGAAAAGCAGGTCCCAGCTAGTTCGCCTCTCATGAAGCATGCCTACGCCAACTTCGAACAAAACTTGCGCGACACGGTTGGGGTGGCTCGCAATGCCGGAGCGAGGGTGATTGTTTCCAGCGTGGCTACAAATCTCAAGGACTGCCCGCCGTTTGCGTCGATGCACCGCGACGGTCTCACACAAGACGAACTGCGTTCCTGGACGGCGCTGATGCAGCAGGGAAGCGAGCAGGAGAATGCCGCAGCCCATGGGGACGCGCTGAAGTTGTATGTGGCCGCGGAGAATATTGACGGCCAGTACGCGGAACTCGAATTCCGCATCGCGCGGTGCCTGCGGGCTCTGGGAAATCACGATGCGGCGAGGGAGCATTTCATTCGAGCCCGCGATCTGGACACACTGCGCTTTCGCGCCGACAGCAGAATCAATGACATCAACCGCGCCGTGGCAGCTTCGGCAGCGGGCGCGGAGCTGGTTGACGCTGACGCGCTTTTTGCCAAAGAGAGTCTGAACGGAATCACCGGCAGCGATTTGGTCTACGAGCACGTCCACCTTACGCCACATGGGAACTACCTGCTGGCTCGTGCCATGTTTCTGCAGATCTCGAGCGAAGTGCCTTTCGGCGGGCAAGCGGTGAAGGCGGAAGACGCTCTCTCCGAGGCTGAATGCGAGCGGCGACTGGCATTTACCGCGCATGATCGTTCCCGGGTAGCGGCGGAGATGTTGCGGCGGCTGCAAGAGGCTCCCTTCACCAATCAACTGAATCATTCCGATCAGGTTTTGCGGTTGGCGATGCTGGCGGAAGGGCCGGACGAGAATCCCAACGACACGGCAGCGCAGTATCAGTGGGCGATTGCGAGAAGCCCGGGTGATCGCATCCTGCATCACAAGTTTGGGCTGTTTCTTTTTCCGTACGCTCCGGATGCCGCATTTGAGCAGTTGAAGATGGGGCAGCCCTGGGATGGGTTTCCGGTGGTCACGCCGGACGGGCGGCCGATCGAATAAGAGAGATTCCAGCGATTTCAAGTGCCGGGGCTGAAGCCCGCGCTGACTTTGGACTCTTACGCGGCGCTGAAGCGCCGCTCTTCCACGGTCGCGCACACATTCGGGTTAGTCGTAATCCCCTCTGGAAGCCTTGCGGGTCAGAAACGGCGATACATGAACTGTGCCGCGCCTGCGTCCTGCGCGTGCGTGACGATCAAGACAACGATCAGCGCCAATGCGTACAGAGGCGGAATCCAATACCAGCGATGGCGAGCGAAAGCGGCGGCGATTCCTGCGGGCGCGTTTGCCGGCGGCGTTCCGGGCGCTGCGGTGTAACGGTCGAGCACATCGTTGACCAGAATTACTGCGGCGTATGCGGCCGCGAGCGCGAAGACCAGTGCATACAAACTTCCACTCAGAAAGTGCGACCGATAGCTCGTGGAAGAAAAAACTGCCACCAGCATCTGAAATGCCTGGGGCAGGGAATTGGCACGGAAGAAAATCCATCCCAGGCTGAGGAGAGTGGCGGTGGCAAGCCACGCCAGCGGAGTCCAGAGGAGCGCGGGGGGCACCCTTTGGAATTTCTCTTCGATCATGCGCTCGAACTGCTGGAACAGGCGATGCAAGACGAGCAGCACTCCGTGATAACAGCCCCAGAGCAGAAACAAAAGCGTTGCCTTGTGCCACAATCCGAACAAGACCATCGAAAGCACAAGCACAAAATTCCGCCACCACATTTCGCGGCGCAACGTGGCCAGCCCAAGAAAGATGTAGTCGCGAATCCAGAAGGAAAGCGACATGTGCCAGCGTGTCCAGAAAATCGATGGCGTCGTGGACTGAAAGGGACGGGCAAAGTTTTCCGGCAGTGTGAAGCCGAGTGCTTTGGCGGCGCCGATGGCAATATGCGAGTAGCCGGCGAAATCGAAGAATAGCTGTAAGCCATACCCAAATGCCAGACACCATACGTCGGCGCCGCCCCAACGCGTGGCTTGATCGAATCCGCGGTTGATGCCGTCGCCGGAGAGAATGCCCTGTCCCAGAAGACGGGCCAGTTGCATCATCAGGATGCCGGTCGCGATGCGGGCAAACCCGCGCCCGATGTCGGCCCATGGGGTCGGCGTTTGAGATCTAAATTGCGGGAGCATATCCGGCATGCGGCAGATAGGCCCGGAGATGGTCACCGGAAAGAACGCCATATACAGCGCAAACTCGACGAACGATGGATCGAGTTCCTCGCCACGATAAAGATCGAACAGGTAGCTCATAGCCTGGAAGGTCCAGAAGGAGATTCCCAGCGGCAAAGCCAGGTGAGCGAACCTTTGCAAGGATGAAAACGGAATATTGACTGCTATTTCCGGAAGATATTTAAAACTGGCGAGCAGCGTGAGATTCAGAAGAATGCCGAGCGTCAGCACAATCTGAGTGGGCATTCGGCGAAGGCGTTCGCCGAGCAGGAAATTCATCGCTGTGGAAGCGAGAAGCACGCCCGCGAACCACGCGTCCCAACTGAGATACAGCGTGTAACTGCCGACCAGAAGAATGGACTGCCGCACCCTTGGCGAGCGGGTCTTAGTGAAGGCGGCTACGCTGAGCGCGAAAACCAGACTGTATAGGATTTCCCGGAACAATGTTCTTCGTTCCTCGTTGCGATGTTCCTCGCTGGGGCTATCGTACCCGAAAGCACGCAACGGACGGGGCTCACAGCGGGCGTAAGCAAGCAATTGAGAATTCGCGTTACTATGGCGTACTCGTGAACAACTTTCGCAATCTTATCGAGGCGCTGGAGGCGGCCGCCGCAGATCGTCCGTTTATTACGAATTGGATCGACGAAGACGAACACGAGATTGTGACCTTTGGCGAGTTTCGCCGCCGCGCTCGAGTTCAGGCACGAATGCTGCGAGGGCGCGGGGTGACCGCAGGCGATCGGGTGATTGTGGTCATGCCGCAGGGCATTTCTGCGATGACCGCGTTTGTTGGGGCGATGATGCTGGGCGCGGTGCCGGCTTTTCTCGCGTATCCGAACTTCAAGGTGGAGCCTGCCAAGTACCGCTCCGGGCTGGCAGGGGTGACGGCGAATCTGAGAGCCAAAGTTGTCGTGGTCGACGAAGGATTTCCTCAAGAAATGCTTGGCTATGTGGCGCTGGGCGATCGAACGGAATTGCTTCGCGTCGGCGGAGGCGGCAGGTCCGACGCGGAGATTGAGCTTGCCGCGAGAGATCATTCATCCGACAGCCTGGCGTTCATTCAACATTCTGCCGGCACTACCGGACTGCAGAAGGGCGTGGCGCTTACTCATGCGGCCGTGCTCAGACAGCTCGAACACTTGGCCCAGGCGCTCAGGATAGAAGCAGCTACCGACAGCATCTATAGCTGGCTGCCGCTTTACCACGATATGGGTTTGATTGCGTGCTTCATGCTGCCCATGGTTTGCCACGTGCCGGTCGTGATGCAGTCGCCGATCGACTGGGTGATGCACCCGGAAACCATGCTGCAGATTATCGGCGAATACGAATGCACACTGGCGTGGATGCCGAACTTCGCATTTCAATTTGTTCCGCGACGCACGCCGCGGAGCCGGTGGGGGCAGTACAATCTTTCGTCGCTGCGGGCTTTGATCAATTGTTCCGAGCCGGTGCGGGCCAACAGCATGGATGAATTCCAAAGTGCATTCGCCTCGATCGGACTGAAGCAGAACGCGCTGCAATCTTCTTACGCCATGGCGGAGAACGTTTTCGCCGTGACCCAATCGGATGCCGGGCCGCTCACAGGCCCGGCGCGTATATGGGCGGACGGTCCAGGATTTCGCGGCACGCACGTAATCGCCCCGGTTGCGGAAGGAACTGCGGGCGCAATTTCGTTGGTATCGTCCGGACGATTGCTGCCTGGGCATGAGTTGCGAATCGTGTCGGACGGTGGAGAACTTCTGGGTCAGGGACAGGTCGGTGAAATTCTTATCCGGAGCGGGTGCCTGTTCGAGGGCTACTACAACCGTCCGGACCTCACGGCTGCCGCCATCATCGACGGCTGGTACCACACGGGGGATCTTGGCTTTTGTCTCGCGGACGAATTGTTCGTGATCGGTAGGAAGAAAGATTTGCTGATTGTGGGCGGCGAGAATCTTTATCCGCAGGATGTTGAGGAGATTGTGGGGAGCCACGCCGCCATTCACGATGGCCGAGTGGTGGCGATGGGCGTGTACAACCCTGATCTGGGGACGGATGACGTTGTTGTAGTGGCGGAAGTGGAACGGGAAGAAGAGCTCGCGAATTATGAGGAAATCGAACGGGAGTTGCGCAATCTGGTGGTGGCTGGGATGGGCGTGGCGGTTCGAACGATTTTCCTGAAGCCGCCGAGATGGATTGTGAAGAGCACGGCGGGAAAGGCCGCGCGGTCCGCCACCCGGGAGAAGTTGTTGCGAGAGCATCCGGACCTTAAGCAAGAGGCCGAGGAAAGTTAATTTTCATGACGCCTGAAGCGCGGCAGATGATTGATCACATTGGCCGCCTGATCCGAAAACCGAACCTGAAAATCGAGGAGAGCACTCCTCTGGTTTCCTCGGGACTCATTGACTCGATGGCGCTGGTGGATTTGTTGCTGAAACTGGAGGATCTGACGCACGTGCGCATCCCGGCGGGAAAGGTGCAACCGAAAGATCTGGACACGGTGGCTTTGATGTTCGCAACGGCGCAGCGGGTGGGGAAGCCTCGGAAATGAGCAGCGGTCAACTTCGCAAAGCCGGACTGGCTATTTCGAGCTTCTTTGCCGGTCGACGAGAGCGTCGGTGTCGAGTTGGGCCTTGGTTTCGCGATTGTCCAAGTCCGCCTGGCGGCGGTGCGTGGCTTCGGCAGGATCGGTTCCGGCCTTCATCTCGGTTTTCTCCAGGAAGTAGCGCCAGCCTTCGTGGCGGTCGGTAGAATCCTGGCCGTCTTCGAATTTTTTCAATGCTGTCTCGGCGTTCTGCTTGCCTTTGATGACTTCCACCACGCCCGCGGATTGATAAGTTCGAACGTTATGACGGATGATGGCGTAGGCAGTGATGGCTTCTTCGCGTGTCAGAGAGGCTCCGTTCGGGGGATGGCTCAAAACAATATTCAAAACAATCCTAGCACTTTCCGCGCCCCTGAAGATGCGGCGCGACTTGCCAGCCACCGTCCATATGTGCTGTGTCTGGGGAAGTTGCGATTGGGCAACCGCGATGGGGTGGGTGAACAAACGAAAGGCGATCTCCGTAGAAATCGCCGTTCGTGGAAGTTACAGGCTTACAGCGCCTGGACGTTTTCGGCTTGCCAGCCCTTGGGCCCCTTGGTAACGTCAAACTGCACTGTCTGGCCCTCCTGCAGGCTCTTGAAGCCGCCCGCTTGGATCGCTGAGAAGTGCACGAAAACATCTTCGCCAGTCTGACGGCTGATAAAGCCGTAGCCCTTGGCGTCATTGAACCACTTGACTGTTCCTTGTTCTGCCATGTTGATAAACGTTTCCTTTTCAATCAATTTACGCTGGAGAGATTCGGAGGTACTACCGGCAGGTTACTGGCTGTTGAGGCGAGGGCTGCTGACGACCGATTCGGTCTAACGCACAGAATCATCCTACGCGCACAGGTGGCGCATAGCAAGCTAATTGTGGAACGGGTGGTGGCTCAATTTGAATTTCTTTGCGCTCATTGCGGTTTTTCCTTTGCGCACTCTGCGGCTAAAGGGCCTTGTTCTTGGGCAAATCAAAAGACTTTAACCACAAAGTTCGCAAAGAAAGTCCGCAAAGAGCGCAGAGAAATTCAAATTGAGCCACTGCGGTGGAACGTAATAAGTTGCGGAAAGCGGCAGTGGAGGACTACGCCGATAACGGAGGGCCGACAACCTTCATGGCGTACTGCTCCGAACAGGCTGTCTTGGGGAGCGGCTCTCCCCCGCAGCAACGACAAAGTGCTTGACGGTTGTCCTCCTTCCTTTTTGAACATGGGCGCGTGGCGATGGCCAGACTCTGAACCGGGTCGCTGTCCTACTTCTCCTCTTATTTTTCTTCTTTCATTTTCCTGCAGACCAGTGTGGCGTGGCCGGTTTTGGAATCGACCACGGTGGTCGCGGGCACGCAGCTGCAAGTCACGGTATTGGCATTCTCCTGCTTGACGACTACACAGTGCTCGATAATCTCGGCGGTCGGCGGCGGCGCCTGGCTGCGTATGGGGGACGGAGCCGACGGGGCAGCCGGAACCGGCTTCTTCGCCATGCAGCCGACCAGGAGCAGGCACACCGCCAACCAGGCTTTCCTCATGCCCTCTGTTTTCGCTCGGTCCTGCCAGATTGTCGATGGCAATCTTGATTACACCGGGAAGGGGCTAGAGACACTAGAGGCTGTCTCATAAATCCCTTAGCGGCTGAACGCGAGCGAAGCCTCAGAGGCTAAAGCCCGAGTTCCTGGCGACTTGAGCGGCACGGCTGCAAGCCGTGCCCCTTCCGAACCCAGTTGTGAAATGACTTCCAGTCGGCGAAGTGAGGAATCTGATGGCACGCAATCGGCTCCAGCACGTCTTGATCTTCAACCATGATTCTGATGGAGCGATGAGCGCAGGACTTGCGTTTCAATGTCCTCCGAGCAGCATCAACCTCGAAAAATGGAGGATTTCAGTGGCTGGCGTTTGATAGGGAATAGTGGATTCAGAAGGTCCTGATCAAGCTAACGGGAATGTGCCATGCTACATTTACCGCAATGCGTTCTGAGATTGAACAAGCCGTGCAACTGCTGCAGCGGGGTGACGATAAGGCGATCGAGCAGGCTCTGGCTCTTCTCCAAAATACCGTGTTCTCTTTTAGTATGCGGGTTTGCGGCCAGCGCGAGGACGCGGAAGATACCATGCAAGAAGTGCTGCTCAAGTCGGTTCCGTACCTACCGAAATTCGATAGTCCCAAAGCCCTCATCGTGTGGCTCTATAAGGTGGCAAAGAACCGGTGCCTGATGAGCCGGCGCCGGAGCAAGTTTGCTCCCAATCCAGACCTCTCTCTGGAAGAACTCATGCCGGATCGGAAAGAACTTGAACAACTGGGGACCGATGGCGGCATCAACCCCGAAGCGCTCGCTATCCGGAGTGAAGAAGCAGAACGGCTGCGGGATGCCATTCAGCGGCTGCCGCCCCAATACCGCATTGTTTTGGTGCTGCGTGATATGGAAGGGCTGACCGACGACGAAGTGGCAGAGATCACGGGACTGCGTTCTGGAACAGTACGAGTTCGTCTCCACCGTGCCAGGTTGTTTGTCCGGAAGGAATTGATGAAAGGGTTGAAGCCGCGCCCCGGAAGAGCGGCAGCCGCTTCGCGGGCGTCTTTCCAGGAACAACCGGGCAACGAACGGCCCAGGCTTGCACGCTGCAAGGCCATGTTTGCGGAGCTCTCGAACTATCTCGACGAAGAACTGGATGACTCGCTGTGTGAAGAATTGGAGCGCCACTTGGGCGGTTGCGAACCGTGCCAGGCGTTCCTCTCCAGTCTCAAGGCAACCGTCGAACAGTGCCGACGATCACCCGCGGAAAGCCCTGACCGTGAGAAGGCGGCCCAACTACGCGTGAAGGTACTTGCTGATTACGAACGCCTGGTCGCGAAAAACATAAAGCCGTAGTCGAGGACGCGAGCCGGGATCGCGAGACGCAACTCTACTTCACAGCGCGTTCTTGATCTCTTTTTCGAAGACTGAGATGTCGGTTGCGCCAATATGTTTGGCGATGATCCGGCCATCCCGCCCGATCACAAACGCGATCGGCAATCCGAGAACTCCGCCATAAAGTTCACCCGTATTTGCATTTCCCATTCCCACCGGGTAGTTCAGTTTGAAGCGCTGGTAGAAATCGCGGACAGGTTCCGGTCCATCATCCATGGAAACGCCGATGATCTGCAGGCCCTGGTCGCCGTATTTGTTTTGTAGTCCGACGAAATGCGGGATCTCCTCCCGGCAGGGAGCGCACCAGGTCGCCCAGAAGTCCAATAGGACGACCTTGCCTCGATAGGACGAGAGAGTGAGTTTTTGTCCGGTTAAATCGGGGAGGGAGAAATCGGGAGCCGGGGATCCTTTGCCGATACTCGTGCCGCGGGGGACGCCATAATGACGGGCGACGATAAAGAGTCCCGCTACGATTGCGATCAGTACCAGGCCGCGGAGAATCCCTTTCCTCAATATGCCAACCCCAATCCGGAAGCGTTCGGGTTGCTAGTCTCCCTTGGCCACCGGATACCCTTTCTCGACCCAGTCCGCACCGAAGTTGTTCGCAATATAGAGAACCTTCACATTGGAGAAGCCCATGGCATGCAACGCGTCGTCGGCAGGCTGGATGTTCGGACAATGGCTCCACGGGCAACAGCCGCAATAAAGAACGATGAACTTGTTTCGTGGAAGAGACTCCACCCGCTTGCGCAACGACTGCAAGCCATTGTCGCTGGAAGCTGGGCCAATGTATTCCGAGCCGGGAATGTGCGCCTGCGAATAAAGGACGTGGGACCCCACTTGAATCATGAGCGGTTTCTCACCATTGGCAGACTGAAGAATCTTGACCAGTTCGCCGGGGTTAACCAGGCGTGAGGCCGGGATAAGACTAGCCTGATAAGCGAAAGCCAGGGATGCCACTGCGATTGCGACGCTCCCCAAGATGTAGACAGACCGCAACTGGCGAAATTTGATAGGAAGACTCATAGGAGTTCTCTCCGCATTATCAATTCCTGACCACACAGTCCGCAAGGAGAGGCGCTGAATTCCAGGCCACCGCCCAGAAAAGTTTTTCTGTAACAAAATCCGGCCGTCTGCATTTATTCGTGTGCTTTGTCGATAGAACCAAGGAGGAGGCAATCATGATCACAGCCAAAGTCGAACTGACTCAACCACTTAAGCAGCAGCGCCAATTTGTAGGCCACACCGGAAGCGGCCACCACCTGCTTTTGGACGATGCAGCCGGAGGTACCGGCCCCAAGCCGATTGAACTGGTCGCCGCCGGACTGGCCGGGTGCACGGCGTTCGATGTCGTCACCATCCTCCGCCAGAAGTACCACCAAAAGGTCACCGGTTATGAAGTGCGGGTCGAAGCCGATCAAGCCGAACGCCCGCCCCAGGTGTTTACGGCGGTGCGAATCCACCATGTGGTTACTGGCTTTGAACTTGACGTGGCGGCGCTGGAGGAGGCGATTCGTCTCTCCGAGGAAAAGTATTGCTCGGTGGGGGCCATGGTGCAGAAGACGGCGAGTTTTCACACCACGTACGAAATCATTGAAGACAAGACGGAGTGGATGAAGCCGGCTCAGGCTGCGGGAGTGCAAGGTTGAAAGGCTTGTTCAAACTGGTTCTGAGCATCGCCACGCTGTGGCTAGCTTGCCTGTCGGCTTCGGCGCAGCAAGAGGTCCAGCCTTCGTCTCTTACTCTGCAGCAGGCGGTGACCATTGCCTTGGAGAAAAATCCTCTGCGCAAGGCAGCGATGGCAGACACGAAAGCTGCCTCGGCCGGAGTTCGTGAGGCACGTTCATTCCTCATGCCGCACTTGAGTTTTTCCGAAACGGCGACTCGCGGGGATGATCCGGTCTACGTCTTTGGCAGCAAGCTTCGGCAGCAGCGTTTCACCACTGCAGACTTCGCGCTGAACCAACTGAACTCACCTCTGCCCTTCGGCAACTTCGCCACACGGTTTGGAGCAAGCTGGACCCTTTTCGACTCATTCGCCAGCTGGCACGGAATCAATCAGGCAAAACAGATGAACGAAGCAGCAGGACACCAGTTAGACCGCACGCAGCAGGAGATTATCTTTCGCGTGGTCAGCTCCTACTACGACGTTCTATTGGCAGCCAAGGAACTGGGAGTTGCGGAGCAGTCGGCCAAAACTGCCCAGTCGATCATGGAGCGTAGCCAGGCGAGATTCGACAGTGGGCTGACTGTAGAGTCAGATCTGCTGACAGCGAAGGTTCGCATGGCGGCGCGACAGCAGGAAGTGATCCGGGCCGGAAACACTCTCGAAGTGGCGCGGGCACAGCTGAACACGGCGATGGGTATGCCGCTTGATTCTCCGTTCCAGCTCACTAAGGCGTTGACCGAGCGCACACTCTCGATCCCGGCCATGCTGGATATTGAAAAGCAGGCACTCACAAATCGCCCCGACTTGAAAGGCATTGCCTCCGAGGAGGCGGCGCAGCGGCAGAGTGTGTCGGTGGCCAAGTCGTCATTCGGTCCGCGGGTGAACGCCTTTGCGGGCTGGGAAATGGATAACCCTACGTTCGTAGCGGGGGGCGGGGGTAACAACTGGCTGGGTGGGATCGAAGTAAAATTCGACATTTTTCAAGGCGGCGCCAAACGGGCGGAACTGTCCCGGCAGCGCGCCCTCGAAGAAAAGGTTGTGGCCATGAAGCAGGCAGCCAGCGACGCAGTTCGCCTCGAAGTGAGGCGGGCTTATTACGAGACGGATGCCAATCGGCAGCAAATCGAAGTGGCCCGGGTTGCAATCGCCCAGGCACAGGAGAGTCTGCGAATCAACCAGGATCGCTACGACAGCGGACTGACCACGATTACCGATTTGCTGGGCGCTGAAGATGCCGCGCGCCGCAGCCAGACCGACTACTGGGAGGCCGTTTATCACTTCCAGACCAGCTACGCCAGCCTGGAGTTGGCGAGTGGAAGCTTGAATCCGCAATCTCCCGTGGTGATGCCATGAAGCCTATGAATATCCGACTCAGATTTTTGTTTCTGATGGTGCCAGCAGTTTTGGGCCTCGCCGGCTGCTCTGGCGAGCAAAGCCGCACGGCCCCGTCGCCGGAAACCGTGCGAAACATTCCCGTGCTTGCGGTACAGCAGGCCAACGTCCCCGATTTGCTGGAAGCGGTAGGGACGGTGCGCGCCGCCCAGACCAGTGATGCCGCCAGCCAAATGATGGGGAACATCGTCGAGATCCGCGCTCACGAGGGAGATCACGTGCAACGTGGCCAAGTGCTCGCCGTAATCGACGACTCCCAGCCGCGAGCCGCAGTAGACCGCGCGACGGCAGGCGACCTTGCCGCCCAACAGCAACTGGTCGGAGCCGATTCCGATCTGGCCCTGGCGGAATCAACGCTGAAGCGCTACCAAACTCTCTTTGAAAAGAAATCGGTGAGCCCGCAGGAGTTCGACGAGGTGAAAGCCCGTCAACAAGCGGCGCTCGCGCGTCGCGACATGGCAAAAGCTGGGCAAGCCCAGGCGCAGGCCGCATTGAGCCAGGCCCGCACGTCTCTGGATTACACGCGGATTCGCGCGCCATTCGACGGCGTCGTGACGGAGAAGAAAGCCGATTCCGGCGCGCTGGCTTCACCCGGCATGCCGATCTTCACGGTCGAGGACGTGCGCCGCTATCGACTGGAGGCCACTGTTAATGAGAACGATCTCCGGTATGTACGAACAGGAGAACAGGTTTCGGTCGTGATCGATGCCCTCGACAACGCGGGTCTGAAAGGTAAGGTTGTGCAAATCGTTCCAGCCGCGGACTCCGCCAGTCGCACGTTCCTAGTGAAGATTGATTTGCCCGCGGACACACATCTGCGTTCGGGCCTCTTCGGGCAAGCTCAGTTTTCTCGCGGCCAGCGGCAGGCACTGTTGATTCCGCGTTCGGCGGTGGTTGAACGCGGCCAACTGCAGGGCATTTATGTGCTGGACCAAAATCAGCTTGCCAGCTTGCGCTACATCACTTTAGGCAAGCCTTCCGGGGCCGAGGTCGAAGTGCTGGCGGGCCTCCAGAGCGGCGAGCGCCTCGTGGCCAAACCGGGCGCAGTCGACCTGAATGGCAAACGCGTCGAGGTCCAGTAATGACTGACAGCAAATCCAAGTCGGTGATACAGCCTCCGAAGACCTTGCGCCTGGCCGGTCGCATTGCCCACACTTTCATTGATTCGAAACTGACACCGCTGGTGATCGTCGCTGCGCTGCTTCTGGGTACCTTCAGCATCCTCAAGACGCCGCGGGAAGAAGAGCCCCAGATCGTAGTACCCATGCTCGACGTTTTTGTTCAGATGCCGGGTGCATCGGCGGACGAGGTGGCACAGCGCGTCAGCCTTCCCATGGAGAAGTTACTGCGTGAAGTGCCGGGCGTTGAGTACATCTACTCGATCAGTCATCCCGGCGTGAGCATGCTTGTTGTGCGTTTCTACGTTGGCGCCAAAGAAGAAGACGCGATCGTACAGATCTACAACAAGCTTTACTCCAACTTTGACCGCATCCCGCCCGGCGTGTCACAACCGATCATCAAGGTCCGCTCGATTGATGATGTGCCGATCATGGCCCTAACGTTGTGGGGAAAAGACTATGACTCTTATCGCCTGCGGCGAATCGCAGGTGAGCTGGAAAATTCATTGAAGCCGCTCAACGATGTGTCTGAAACCAAGATCATCGGCGGGCAGCCCAGGCAAATGCGAGTTGTGCTCGACACAAAACGGCTTGCAGCCTATGGCCTTACGCCGGGCATGATCGTGGATCAGCTCCAGAACGCAAACAGCCGTGGCCAAGCGGGTAGTTTTGCGCGTGACAATCGCGAGTTTCAGGTCGAAGCAGGCACCTTCTTCACGAGTCTCGAAGACCTGCGTCACGTCGTGGTCGGGGTTCATGCCGGACGTCCCGTCTACTTACGTGATGTAGCTGAGAAGCTTGAGGATGGCCCCGCCGAAGCAAACACCTACGTCCTGTTTGCCAATGCTCGCGGTGGCGCAGGGCAGACTGACGGCGCGGAATATCCCGCGGTAACCATCACGCTGTCCAAGCGCAAGGGTACGAACGCCACCGACATTTCCGAGCGCGTGCTGGACAAAGTCAATGCTCTGCGCGGTTATGTGCTTCCAAATGACCTGAACATCACGGTGACGCGCAACTATGGCGAGACCGCAAAAGACAAATCGGACGAACTTCTCAAACACCTGCTGATCGCAACCTTGTCGGTTACATTGCTGATTGCACTGGCGCTAGGCTGGCGCGAATCAGGCGTCGTACTTCTGGCAGTGCCGGTTACGCTCGCTCTCACACTTGCCGTGTTTTACCTGTATGGCTACACCCTGAACCGGGTCACATTATTTGCTCTGATCTTCTCTATCGGTATCCTGGTCGACGACGCCATCGTTGTAGTCGAGAACATCGTGCGCCATTTTCGGTTGCCCGAGCGTCGAGGGCGATCCTTGTCTGAAGTCGCGGTCGAGGCGGTGGACGAAGTTGGCAATCCTACGATTCTCGCTACGTTCGCGGTCATCGGAGCGATCCTGCCCATGGCCTTCGTGCGCGGCCTGATGGGCCCATACATGCGCCCGATTCCCGTTGGTGCTTCGGCAGCCATGCTGTTTTCGTTGATGGTGGCCTTCGTCGTTTCGCCGTGGGCGGCATTAAGGCTACTGAGGAAATATGCGGGCGGTAGCGACCATTCCGGGCACGAGACCGAAGGCTGGACCACCCGCCTGTACCGGCGGATGATGAACCCGCTCATCCGCGACGCGCACCGCCGCTGGATGTTTCTCGGCGGCGTCGTATTGTTGCTGCTCGCCGCAGTCACCTTTGTCCCGTTGAAATGGGTTCGCGTAAAGATGCTTCCCTTCGACAACAAGAGTGAGTTCCAGGTCATCGTTGACATGCCCGATGGCACGCCACTAGAACAGACAACCCGTGTGGCGCAGGCGCTAGGGCAGTATCTCGGCCAGCAGTCCGAGGTCATCAATTATCAGATCTACGCGGGGACATCCGGCCCTTACAACTTCAACGGTCTTGTGCGGCATTACTTCTTGCGCAATCAGCCCAATCAGGCTGATATCCAGGTGAATCTGCTCTCCCGCCACGATCGCAAGGCGCAGAGTCACGAGATCGCACGACGACTGCGGCCGGAGTTGGACAAGATTGCAGCGCCCTTCGGTGCGCGCATCAAGGTGGCCGAAGTCCCGCCAGGTCCGCCCGTGTTGCAAACACTGGTCGCCGAAGTTTACGGGCCTGACTACAAAGGACAGATTGAACTTGCCGCTCAAGTAAAGAAGGTCTTTCAGCAAACGCCCGGCGTCGTGGACGTGGACTGGTACGTCGAAGACCCGCAAATCAAGTACGACATGAAAGTGGATCTGGACAAGGCAGCGCTCCATGGCATCTCACCTGCCGAGGTCACGCGCACTCTTCAGGTGGGGCTCGGCGGAGCCAACGCGGGCTTGCTCCACGATCCCCATTCACGCGAGGACATCCCTATCGAAGTGCGGCTGGCGCGCTCGGATCGCTCTGGGATCGAAGACCTTGGCAGCCTGAGGCTTCCGACGCCCTCCGGTGGCCAAATCGCCCTGCAGGAAGTAACCACCCTTCGACAAACGAGCATCGATACCAGCGTGTATCGCAAGAATCTGCAGCCAGTCGTCTACGTGACCGGAGATGTGGCGGGCGGAGAAGAGAGCCCTGTGTATGCCATCATGAAGATGAGCGAGGCCATCGACAAAATCAAATTGCCCGATGGCTACAGGGTAAGGCAATACAAGGGCACAACCATGCCCGAGCGCACCGACCGCTTTTCCATGAAGTGGGACGGCGAGTGGCACATCACGGTGGAAGTCTTTCGCGATCTGGGGCTGGCCTTTGCGGCTGTGTTGATCTTGATCTACGTGCTGGTCGTGGGCTGGTTCCGCTCGTTCGTCACGCCACTCGTTATCATGGCGCCGATTCCGCTGACTCTGGTTGGGATTCTGCCCGCACATGCGCTGATGGGGGCTTTCTTCACTGCGACGTCGATGATTGGCTTCATCGCCGGAGCCGGCATCATTGTTCGCAATTCCATTATTCTCGTCGACTTCATCGAACTTCGCCGCTCCCAGGGCATGACGCTGGAGGACGCCGTGGTCGATGCGGGCGCGGTGCGCTTCCGCCCAATGCTGCTTACCGCAGCCGCCGTGGTGGTGGGAGCGAGCGTGATCCTGTTCGATCCGATTTTTCAGGGCTTGGCTCTGTCGTTGATGGCGGGAGAAGTCGCGTCTACCGTTCTGTCGCGAATGGCAGTGCCGGTTCTTTATTACCTGTCGAAGAGGGGCGACTCGCTTCCACCCATGCATCCGCATGCGCCAGAGAATGTCGCTGAATGCGAAACACCGCAATGCGAAATTGCTTAGAACAGCCTGTAGTTCCAAGGAGAACCGCTATGACCGTAGAACGAACAGTTCGTTTGATCGCTGGCAGCTTTGTTTTGTTGTCTCTGGCACTCGGGCACTACGTCAGCCCATACTGGTACCTTTTCACGGCTTTTGTTGGACTGAATCTGTTTCAGTCCGGGTTCACGAACTGGTGCCCGATGATGACTTTCCTGCGTAAGCTTGGGGTCGGAAGGTAGGAGAAGGTAAACACGGGTCGCCCTGATCGACCGAGAAAAAGGCGCAACCCAGATCCCGAAAATAGCGTTCCCCCCTATTTTCACATTCCGCGATAATAGAGATCGCGCTATTGCTTGGCTACGGATCCGGGTGATCGTGGAGGACCCATGTACTTGCTCTATCTCTCGATTGGCTTGCTGGTCGGTTTTTTGGTGGGATTGATGGGCATCGGCGGCGGAGTACTCCTGGTGCCAGCCATGGTCTACATATTGCGGATGGACCAGCACATGGCGCAGGGGACATCCTTGTTTCTGCAACTGCCGCCGCTAGGCCTGGGCGCTCTGCTGATGTATTACAAGCAAGGTCAAGTTAATTTGAGGGCAGGCGCGATCTGCGCGTTAGGGATTCTCCTGGGCGGGTATGTCGGCAGCAAAGTCGCCATCCGCACTGGCTCGAGGGACTTGCACGAGTTGTTTGGACTATTTCTGATTGTGGCGGCGGTATTAATGTGGCGCAAGTCTGATTCCCCGCAATCACCCGGAGAGCCTCGATGAATTCGCGATTCCGGCTTCTTTTGATTTTCCTGATGGCCACCATCGTGGGAGCGGCGAGCGGCTTGTTCGGCGTGGGCGGAGGCGTGCTGCTGGTGCCGTTGCTGGTGGTGGCGTTCGGGTTCGACCAGCATATTGCCCAGGGGACGAGCCTGGTCGCATTGGTGCCGCCGACCGGCTTGCTGGCGTTCCTCAACTATGCGTCCGTAGGAAAAGTGGATTGGACCGTTGGCTGGTGGATCATGCCTGGCGTTTTTCTTGGAGGCGCAGCTGGGGCTTACTTTGCCGAAAAACTTTCCTCCCACAGTTTGCGCCGAATCATCGCAATCATGGCCTTCGCGATCGGCGTGTGGGAGGCCTCAACGGCATTACGACAATGAAAACAGGCCTTGTCCCACGCTCGCGAACGAAAATGCAAACAGGAGTTCTCATGGTCACTGATGAACCAAAGAAGACGATGGCTCAGCAATTTCTCGAAGCCTTCAAAGCCGGGACCGGCGTTTGCTTCGATCTATCGTGACAGACGACATTGTTCGGGACTTTGCCGGGAACCGTGCGTTATTCTCCCTAATCCTTTAATAACTTGCTTTTTATCAGTAACTTAGAGTGGTGGAGGCGGCGGGAGTCGAACTATTTAGGCTATTGATAACACGTAACTTATTGATTCTAGGACGTGCCCCAACGGCCAAAAACGGCCCCATTGCCCAATCCATTGTACGTTTATTGTACGAAAATGCTGTCGCTCCCGAGTCCAACGGATACAACGCAGTGACCACAGTATCCCATAGACTCGTCGGGATAGAGAAAAAACACCCTTCCTACTAACATCCTTGTTCGCCTACAAAATACCTGAGCTTCCGGCCCACCGGGCGATGTACGCCCGCAAGAAAGACGTGAAGTCGTCCGCGCCTGGCGGCAGCTTTTTTCCTCGGAGGCTGATCCGACAGAAGTCCAAATTCACAACGGGATTGATCAGCCTGCTCATCACGACTTTGCGATTTCGGCAAGCAGGTAACACGAAAGAAGGGATGACGGCAATGCCCTCGCCGGCTTCCACCATAGCGATCATGGTGTCCAGATAGTTGAAGACGGCGCGAGGGTGGACGAAAACACTGGCACGGGCCAGATGCCTGTCGATGAACTGCTGGACCAGATTACCCGGCACCAGCGAGATCAGTGGCTCCCCTTTCAGCGCGGACCAGGTAGTTGACGTACGGCGCGGTGCCAGATCGTTGTCGGGTCGAATCACCATCAAGGAAAAGCGAAACAATGGCATGCGGCGGAGTCCGGGCGCAGGCTTGAAAAACGCACCCACGCTCATATCCAGTTTGCCTTCCTCGACCAGCCGTGTGAGGGCCTCTCCGCCGACATCGAATAATCGAATGCGGAGGTCGGGCCGGTAGCTTCGAAATTCTTTGATTGCTTTCGGCAGTATGTCAGCCGCGACAAGTGGCGGCGCGCCAACCGATAAGGAGAGGCTCGCTTTGGCGGCCGATTGCCCGACGCGGGATACCGCAGCATCGAGCTTCTCAAGACTCTCCCGGACCACTCCCAGCAGTTCGCTGCCGGAACTGGTCAGGCCGACATGGCGTGTCGTGCGATCAAATAAGCGGAATCCGAGTTGGGTTTCCAACTCTCGAATCAAAACGCTCAAGCCGGATGGGGTTATGTAAAGTTCTTCCGCAGCACGCGAGAAGCTTCGATGCTGGGCCACAAGCGAGAAAGCTCGAAACTGGCGGGACGTAAAATCCATTCCTGAGAATACCTCAACAATTATTGAGATATTTGAACTTGTATCACAAGACGGCATGAATTGAAATAATGCGGCGACAGTCTTTCGGGCGGCGACACCTGACGATGAAGGGAAGGCTCCCTTGCAAGAGTTATCTGGCAAACAGCGCGTCTTGATCGGCAATGCCCGGGTCCCGGAATCGGCTTTCGCCAGCCTGAATCCCCGCCAATGGATCATCTGCGGAGTCGCGGCCCTCGGCTTCGCCTTTGATCTGTACGAAATCGTGATCCTGCCGCTCGTCGTGCGACCTGTACTCATTGCCCTAGGAAACCTCAAGCCAGGCAGTCCTGAGTTCAACCTTTGGGTGGGGCTGATGTTCTATCTTCCATTGGCCTGTGGCGGGGTGTTTGGACTTCTCGGAGGCTACTTGACGGACCTTCTTGGCCGCCGACTCTCGTAACTACGGGCGCGCCGCTGGCTACGGACGTCGAAATTTCAGGATCGCCTGCATTGGTCCTCAACATCGCTTCCTCAGCGACTGACGGTGCATTTTTCGCTTATCTGGAAGACGTTGGCCCCGATGGCCACGTCACCTACCTGGACGAGGGAGAACTGCGGGCGATCAACCGCAAGCAGATGGATATGCACGAGCGGGCGTATAACTCGCCGTGTCCAGCTTCTGGCAGCTCCCGCCACAATGCCCAGCCGCTTGTTCCCCGAGAACCCGCCGAATTGAAGATCTGCATGTGGCCAACATCCGTCCTCTTGCGAAAAGGTCATCAGATTCGTATTGCCCTCGCAGGTGCGGACGCTGGCACTTTCCGCCGGTACCCGCCAGTGGCTGATGTCACGTGGACAGTTTATCGACAAAGCGGGTTGGGGTCTTATCTGGAGCTGCCTCTGCAGCCACGTTAGAGAGATCGGGTTACCCCGTCTAATGAGGTTCGTCCGGATGAAAACGAGTGACCTCCTTCTCTTTGGATCGGAGTGACGCTAGTGCTTTTTCGGATGCGACGCCGGGATGAGTGCTCAAGGCTGAGAGAAGGTGTGAGGCGTCGCGTTCGAAAAAGCACTAGCATCATCTGCAAGCAGTCGCAGTAGGAGCATAAATCCGTTGCAAGAGTAAGATCCATGGAGTATCCGCCAACGGATCGGACGGTATATGGAAGTCGATACCGCGATGACGCAGGTCCTCTGTGAAAATTGCCATGATCCGATCAAGAGTTAGATTGTCAGGCCTCGAATCTCGGTTCCGCACTTCGGCTTTCCAGAGAACGGAAAAACGAATCGCGCGACTTGGGTAAGTTGCCCGAACCTCTCCGTCCTCAAGAATAGTCCAGTTGCCATCACCATCCGGTTGGATCGTTGCAGAGGCTGACATCTGTGGCAATTCAGCAGCATCATTTCCAATCGCACCGATACGGTGGTACACACGATCCGTATCTGCGCACAGAACGACATTTCCAAAGGGCGGCTGCTCGGTCCACATTGGACTATCGAGCCCTTCTGGCCAGTAATCGAAGCTACCGCCGGGACCTTCATAAAACCAGCAGAGTGTGCTGGCGCGAACGACGCGCCAAGCGTTGAACAGCCCAGAAAAGCCCATCACTCTCAGAAATGGCAATGGATAATCCACGCGAGTCGCACCGTAGAACGATGGGTTGTCCATGTGGGTTCTGCCAGCGGGCGAGGGGCCATTAATATTGACGGCTACGAACTCAGGATCCACGAACGATGTGCCGAAGGCGGCCTTTGCAGCATCGACAAACTTCCTGTTGTGCAGGATTAGTTCGGCTCCCTCGACGAGGGGCTTTCCATCCAGAGCCCAGTCTCCTCGGAACCACGGAAGAAGCGGCTTCTTGTCTTCTTCGCGTGTTTCGTCTTTGACCCCTTCAGGAGCATAAGCCGCGAGCGCCCGATATGGAGCATTCCGCATAAACATGGCACGGACTCCGCACCAGACCTACACCATTTTTTGCAGCTTCATGGGCCGGCATGACGAAGCTGTGTTTCATGCCTCCAAAGCTGTTGAACTTGACCCGCTGGACTTGATGACCAACTTTCGCCTCGTGCAGGCCAATTGTTATGCGCGCCGCTATGACGAGGCAGTGCGTGCTGGGCGTATTGCCATCGAACTGACACCGGACTCGCCTTACACCTGTTTCTATCTGGCCTTGTCCCTGGCGGCATTGAGCTCCAATGAAGAAGCCTGGGAAATGGAACGCATGGGCAGAAAGCTTGCCGGTGGCATGCCGCTTGGCGAGGGCTATTTCGGCTATCTTGCCGGAGTGCTGGGACACAAGGCCGAAGCCCGCGAAATAGTCGAGAACTTAGAGGCCGGTCGTGAGAGAGGCTATGTTCCTGCCTTGCCCATTGTCTGGACTTATCTCGGTCTAGGTCAAACAGCAGAGGCCTTGCACTGGCTGGACAAAGCCCTGGCGGAACGCGACCCGTTCATGGGATCGCTAATGGTGCATCCCGCCTACGATTGCATACGAGATCGGCCAGAATTCAGACGCCTGGCTCATGAACTCAAACTCTCGGCCCACTAAAGTCCCGTACTCGAATAGGCGCGTTCTCGCAGTTGGCGCAGCACTCGAACCCCAACTGGTGTCAGTGGGCGCATCATCGGCATGCGGAAGTAATCCGTAGCCCCTCAACTCTTCGTCCCGCGGTCCAGAAACAGGTTCGGTGCACCTGGATGAACTTCTGGATTGGCGATTAACCAAGAGCTAGCTGCTTGGCACGAGGATGCCCTACGATGTCTCTCAGAATCGTGGGCACATAAAGTCGAGGTCAGAAGGGAATTCCAACGCTATGACAAAGCAAGTGGGAGCTTGTTGTAGCTCGCCAGCAGCGATCTGCTACTGGTTCATCGTCTCGCTGATGGCGTGGGGAGTTCTGAGCCTTGTGGGAATCTATTGGCGGCCTCTCCATGAATCGTCAGCGGCTGCGTGCCTTTTCGCCATGGCCATCGGCTGCCTCGCCAACTGGCTTAGAGATCGCTCTTTTCACTGTGCTATCACTGGCCCACTATTTCTGATTGGCGGCGTCCTGTTTCTGCTCTCTGGCGTGCGCATCATCCATGTCGACACGCATTGGGTCTGGCCAGTCCTTCTCATCGGCGTTGGCATCGCGTTTCTACTGGAATGGCTCTACGGGGAACGTCCATCGTCCTAAACTGTTGAAAAATCGCCATGTTCGTTGTTGCTTGCTAGTATTCCAACGAGAACGAGCGGCGGTGCCCCCAGCCGAGGGCTCTGCCAAGGAGCCGGTATTTGCTATGAAGAAGAATGTCTGGAGAGCGGTGATCGAGGTAGGATTTATCATCTTCCTCTTTTATTCCAATCTTTTGATGGGAGAGTTTGAGCGCTCAGGCATCGGGCAGAAGAGGGGTGTGGCTGGGGCAATCGCAGATGTTTTTACTGCCGCCAATTTTGGAATTGCCACGGTCGCCGCGCTCATCGGTTATAGCCTCTTTGAATTCCTTCGAAGGAAATTTTAGACGAATGCGGCTCTGATTCTTGGCTGCAGCAGAAACAGCAATAGTGCACCGGCGATGATGACGCCAGTTCCGCCGCGCAGCCAGTCGCCTCTGACGCAGTTAACGATCTCCCCTAGAACCTGCGTGGAGATGATTACGACCGCTAGTCTCCATCCCCAAAGGCGGCGTCGGAACCACCCGATTGCCGCTGTCGTAAGGGCCGCGCCCAGCACCGAGAAGAGAATCCCAACGATGCGGCCCAGAGGCGCGAGCTGGTTGTACGCGGTCGGATTGAGCGTCCAGAGACGATCGAGATCCGTGCCTCGCCACTGCAAGGTAGTTGCGGCGAGAGTCGCCATGATGGCACCAAAGAACAAGAAAACGCCTATCGCAGTGAATCCTGGTGTCTTAGGTCCTACAGCGAGATCAAGGCTAGTGCGATCGCCGTCGAGCATCTGCTGAATATAAGCCGACATCGCAACACGTGCTCGGATTGTTAGCGAAAGACCACCAGGCAGCACAACACAGAATCTGCCAATCGCTCGCAATCAGCGTCCTGGTCAATTTGGCACTTATCTCGCTGTCAGCTTGCCTATTTTGATTAACTATGGTTAACTATGCAAGATAATCACTAGTTAATCAATCTGAGGCTTGACCTCAGGATTCTCTGTGGCCGGTGAGGGAAAACGTAATGAGTCTAAAGACATGACGCACCTCCTCCGACAGGTGCTCATTCTCGCGGTTGTGGCATCGCTCTCTCTGCCTCGGGCGCTGGCACAGGGCGAGACCACCAGCGCCATCGTCGGCCAAGTTCGGGATACGACTAACGCCGTCGTGCCGGGTGCCACCGTGACGACCACGAACCCAGAGACCGGACTCAGACGGAGCGCCAAGACTGATGACTCGGGCCGATTCAACTTCCCCCAACTAAAGCCGGGTACTTACTCGGTCAAGGTGGAAGCGCCAGGTTTCGAGCCACGGCAAAACAATAATGTCGTTTCGGGCTTGGGCCAAAAGCAGACGGTGGATTTCGTCCTTGGTGTGGCCCGATCCCGTGAGACGGTGGAGGTCAGCGGCGAGGCTCCTATCCTCAATCCGGAGAACGCCAACACATCCACCACCCTGAATGCGCCGGCCCTGGAGGATCTGCCCAATCCGGGCGGCGATCTCACCTACCCATTGCAGTTTGCTCCGGGCGCCCTGATCAACACGGCAGGCAGCGGCAATGATTTCGTTGGCGGCACAAACGGCTACGGCAACGTGGAATTCAACGGCCTGCCTGCCCTCTCCAACGGTTATATCGTTGACGGGCTCGAAACAAACGACCCGCTCACCAACCTCAATAGCGGTCTTTCCACCAATCTCGTGCTGGGGCTGAATTCCATCTCAGAGGTGACGGTCAATACACTTTCCTATGCCGTGGATCAAGGACGCTATGGAGCATCCCAGGTCAACTACGTCACCAAGTCCGGATCGAATCAGTTTCACGGGAATCTCTACGAACTGTGGAACGGGGCGCTGCTGAATGCCGCTGACTACTTTACCAATGCGACACCGGGGAATCGCAAGCCCGGAGCGACCGTGAATCACTTTGGCGGTAGTCTGGGCGGGCCGATCGCGCACGACAAGCTGTTTTTTTTCTTCGACAGCGAATGGGTTCGGATCGCCCTGCCCATCGTGACGCCCACGACCGTTCCCAGCGCGGCTTTTCAGCAATATGTGCTGCAGCAGGTTCCGCTCGGCGGAACCGACTCCGTAACCGGATCAACGTATTCGCCGGCGCCGCAACTGGTCCCGTTTTATCAGAAGATGTTTTCCCTGTACGGGAACACGGGCGGAACGCCTCTCGCGGTGCTCGGATGTCCGTTGAACTCGGACGGCACGACCTCGTCGGGCAGTCCACCGAGCGGAAACGGATGCGCGAACCGGCAAAGTGTGTCGCATTCCAGCGATGACCACGAACAGGTACAGACGGTCCGCTTCGACTACAACATCAATCAGAAGGACACTGCATGGTTTCGTTTTCAGGCGGACACGGGCGTACAAGCTGCCTACACAGATCCCATCAACTCCTTGTTTGATGCGGTCTCTCCTCAGCCTCTCGACTCGTTCGCAGCGGGCTACACCCACGTCTTCTCACAAAACCTGGTGAACTATTTCAATCCGGCGTTCTCGTGGTACGAAAGCTTGTTTGGGCCTGCCAACTTGCAGAAGACGCTTGCGGCATTTCCGATTGTGTTGCAGGGCAGCGGAGCCAACGCACCCTTCACCACGATTGGAGGGCTCGACAATACCTGGGTACAGGGTCGGAGAGCCTCTCGCTTTTTCATCAATGACAACCTTGCTTGGAGCCATGGTGCTCACGAACTGAGGTTTGGCACGAACACCAGAATCTTTCGCTTGAATGACTATGACTTCGGGCAGGGCACGGTTCCAACCGTGGCCTACACGACGTTGCCGCAATTCGTCTATGGAGTGGCGTCTACTGCAACCCAGACTTTTCCCCTGTCGGCGAACGAACCATTCCGCTTTCTCAATCTCGATTTATATGCTCAGGACACCTGGAAAGTGACGCAGAAGCTTACCTGGACATTCGGCGTGCGCGACACCTTCAACTCAGACCCACTCAATCCACACGACCAGATCGCGCGTCTCGGCGGTTCTTTCAGTTCGATCTCGCATGATGTGAATCAGCCGCTGAATGCCGCCATCCAGACTCATCTCGGTAATTTGTTTCCGTCCACTCCGCTGGCCATTTTGCAGCCGCGAACCGCGATCGCATGGCAGTTCGAACCAAAATCTGTGCTGCGAGCCGGTTTCGGGATCTTTAGCGATATTTTGCCCGGCAGTGTGGCCGACCTGGTTGGCACGAATCCTCCATACGACCAAACCTTCCAGGGAGGTCTGCTGGGTACGGTGGGCGGGACCGCCATCGCTCCGGGAGTGCCGAACAGTGCAGTGGATGCAACCGTCGCCGCAAATCAGAGATTTAGTGCGGGGTTTCCACTTGGCCAGCTTTCGTGCTCATCTTCACAGGCAAATCCCGCAACGTGCCTCCCACCCGTCGCAATCACAGCAGTGCCTACTGGCACTCTACATGCTCCGTACTTCATGGAGTGGAGCTTGGGAGTTGAACATCAATTCGGGACCACGGCGAGTTTGCTGGCGAGATATGTGGGAACACGCGCTGTGAACCAGCCCTATCTAACCCAAGTGAACGGATACCAGACGGTGTGCCAGGGGTGCTTTGCACCATTCCCCTACCTGCAGCCAACCGATCCACGGTTCAGCGCGGTGACGCAGCTCGCAACCGGGGAGAACAGTCATTACAACGGCTTTCAACTCACTGCGATGAAGCGCCTGGGCCACGGTCTGCAAGGACAATTCAACTACACTTGGAGCCGCTGCATGGATACGGTTTCGAACGGAGGATTCCTTCAGTTCTCCGCGGGAGGGATTCTTTCTCCGCTGCCCGGAGAATTGGCCCGCGATTACGGCCCTTGCGACTATGACATCCGGCACAACCTCAACGCGCAATATGTATATCAGTTGCCCATCCACGTTCGGAATCACCAGTTGGCCCACGCGCTCAACGGCTGGCAGATTTCCGGGACCATGTTCTGGCACAGCGGGGTGCCGTTCTCCGTTCTGAGCACACCCTATTCGGCCAACGGAAACGGCATTGTGCAGGGCAGCGGACCGCAGTTCGCAAGCGTCGTTACCGGCGTCCCGCTCTATGAGCGTCATCCTATTGCTGGTGCAACGCAACCGGGCACTCTACAGTGGCTCAATCCGGCCGCGTTTGTTTCCGCTGTTGATCCGAGCACTGGGCAGTGCGCCGGTGGCGATGACCCACAGCATTGCCAATTTGGAAACCTTGGCCGCAACGGCCTCCGCGGCCCCGATTTTGTCTGGAATGACTTCTATCTGACGAAATGGTTTCCGGTGAGCGAGCGGGTGAAGTTTAGAGTAGAGGCCCAGTTCTTCAATGTATTCAATCATCCGAACTTTGGGCTTCCCAGCATGACGCTAGCGGGGATTCCAGGAAAGCCTTCCACGCAGACAGGGTTTGGAGCGCTTGGCTATACGACTTCGCCACCCACAGGCCTGCTGGGCGTCGGCTTGGGTGGCGATAGCAGTCCACGCATGATCGCGCTTCAGGCACGCCTGGAGTTCTGACCGTGTCCCGGCGATTTTGGTCGGCTTATCTGCAAACAGGAACTTACGTGACCCAGCCCTGGAAGGGCATTGCAAAAACCCACTTTTCCCCAGTATTCTTGCCAGGAATAATCGGCCGGTCGATTAGTTCGTAATCGTAGAGAAGGAAAACCGTGAGGAAAAGCGCGGCGGAGAGCCCGCCTCCGTAGAATGCTATTGTATGAAATTAAAATGTGTATGTAAACTATTGATAATAAATGAGATATTTGTGGAGGCGACGGGAGTCGAACCTTCCAGCCCCACGTGAAATCTGTAACTTACTGATTCTACAAAAGGAGGAAAGTGCCAAAAAGCATATATAAGCCTGCCCATCGTACAATTATCGTAAAATTTTAGTTGCCGAAAAGCCGCGCTATCTCTCGTCAAACTCTCACTAAAGCCTGTTTGTGGCCAGTGACGGGCAGTTCTCGCAAAACGCTAATGTGAAGCCAAGGCTGTGTCCGTAGATTTGCGTTCCAGCTAAGGCTGCGCTGTAATAATTTCCTGATGAAAGTATGGAAAGTCTTTGTTTTGCTCTCGGGTCTGGCACTGCTCGCGCTTGTTCTCTACGGAGTTCGGCTAATTTGGCACGGCGTTAGCACCGCAGACCAGCCATCGTATTTAGAAACCGTTGTAGCTCGCATTGCGCGCAACCTTGCCATCCCCCGAAAGGCCCGCTTGGAAACGAACCCATGGAAAGCCACGCCCGATGTTCTGAAAGAGGCGCGTGAGAGTTTCCTGGATCGCTGTGCGGTTTGTCATGGGCCTGATGGCGCCGGACAAACTCAAGAGGGGCGGAATCTTTACCCAAAAGTGCCAGATTTGCGTTTGCCCGAAACTCAGAATCTGTCTGATGGAGAGATCCGCTACATCATCCGTAATGGCGTGCGACTCACCGGCATGCCAGGCTGGGCGAAGCCACACGACGAGCAGAGCGACGACAGCTGGAAGTTGGTCCTCTTCATCCGTAGCATGCGTCAGCTCACCAAGGAGGAGCAGGCGCAGCAGTCAGCCACGGCAAATTCGGCTCACTACGTGGGTTCGCAGTCCTGCCAGAAGTGCCACGCACAAATCTACGAACACTGGCGAAAAACGGCGATGGCAAATGTTGTTCGCGACCCTCGCGAACATCCCGATGCCATCATTCCCGACCTATCGACAAATTCCGTCGCCAAGTTCGCAAAGGACGATATCGCTTTAGTTTACGGCAGCCTCTGGAAGCAGCGTTACTTCACTAAAAGAGGAGACGATTATTTTCCGGAACCTGCGCAGTGGGACGTGACCCATCGCGTCTGGCGGACGTATTTCGTCGCCAAGGGGACCGATTGGTGGGAGCCATTTTATCCGCCGGACAATATGCAGCGGCCCACGGGTCCGACCTGCGATGGATGCCACTCGGTCGATTACAACATCCACACCAAGCAGGTGGCAGAGTGGAACGTTGGCTGCGAAAAGTGCCACGGGCCGGGAAGTGAACATGTGGAGCATCCGTCTCGCGGAAACATTCTGAATCCGGCGCGAATGGATTATGTCGCGGCAAGCGATACCTGTATCCAGTGCCATTCGCAAGGACGCCCTCTGACGATTCCGATCGAAGACAAGTATTACGACTGGCCCGTCGGGTACCACGTCGGACTAAACCTACGGGATTTTTGGCAGCTTGAGGAACACACGCTGGGTGAGGCAACATTCACTCACTTTCCCGACGGCACGGCACACAAAAACCGCATGCAAGGGAACGATTTCATTCAGAGTGTCATGTATCGACGTGGCGTGACGTGCTTTAGCTGCCACGATGTACATGGCACCGATAACTACGCGCAACTACGAAAGCCGGCGGATCAACTGTGCCTGGATTGCCACGGTCCGCTTTCGTTGAACGGTCCACGCACCGGCACCATCGAGGAGCACACTCATCACAAAAAAGGATCAGCAGGAAGCAGTTGCATTGCCTGTCACATGCCGAAAATCGAAACGACGATTGCGGACGTGAAGGTGCGAGCGCATACGTTCACCTTTGTAACGCCAGGGATGACCGACAAATACAAGATCCCAAATCCCTGCACCACGTGCCATGCGGAAAAAACCACGGCTTGGGCCGCTGAGGCCTTACGCCACTGGCCGGAGCGCTCGCCTTGGGTGAGCAGGATCACTTCGTTCGGGTCGGCTCCATGATCCTTAAAAGGGGACGGCCATCGATATTTTGCAAAGGGAAATAGACCAGATGGGTGTTGGAGTCAACAGACACTGTGTGCGCGTGCGGCATGGAGAACGTTCCCACGGTGACAAGCGTTTTCCCGTCCTCGCGAAAGACGGTCACGTTCCCGGATTCCGCCGAAACGTACAACCACTTCAGTCCAGTATCGAACGCTAGGACATCCGGGTCTTTGCCGACTGCGTACGTGGCCAGTACTTGCATGTTTGTGAGATCGACCACTGCGAGCTGGTTATTCTCTTCTCCGGCTACAAACGCCAGTCTTGCGCTCACGTCGAGGGCAATCCCGTGCGGGCTATCGATTCCAGCGACTGGATAGCGAGCGATAATCTTGGCCGTGGCCGGGTCAATCGCTACGAGTTCGTTCTTTTCATGGACCGCAACAAGGATGTGGCCCGACCCAGGGTCATAGACAGTATTACCCGCACCGCCGTCGAGAGGGATCGTGGCAATCAGAGAGTTGGTTGTAGCGTCGATCACCGCATCCGCGTTTCCGTGTTCGTCAGATACGAAGACTCGCTTCGCGCCGGGAGCGTATGCGATGCCGTCGGGATATTTGACTGGTCCAGTCTTGGCAATAGTCTTCAGATTTTGCATATCGACGACAGCTACTTTGTGTTCGCCAGTGGCCGATGCGTAGACTCTGCCCAACTCCGGAACCGCCCAAACACCGTGAACGTTGGGGAAGCCGTCGAGATTAGCCACAACTTCGCGTTTCTTCGTATCGAAAACGACGAGATGATCGGCGTTCATGTGGGCGATATAGAGACGGCCATGCGACGCCTCGAGACTCTGGTAATCGAAGCGCACGGCGGGGCCAGGCAGTGGCACGTCCGCAACCTGCTTCAGCGGTGCCGACTTTGGGCTGCTGGAGGGAGTCGCGAGTGTCGCGCAGCCGAGTATCGATACCAACGTCGCTAATGTCGCAAAATGACGCAAACCGCTGCACTTTTGCATAGGAATCCTCTCAGTCAATTCGTCTTCACGTGGCTTTCAGGTAGGCACCAGTATATTGCTTGTGTGCACAACGCGTGATCATCTCCATAGACGGCGATGGTTGTGATTCATGCAGGTCTATTAGAATTTCACTCGAATCCATGAGACGCGGAGGCTTACTCCGGCGATGGTGGCTGGCCGAGTGACCATGCTTGGAGTTTTGAGGAAATCGTAGCGATGGCCGACAGCTATATGCCGAAGCCCGGCAGGCCAGGCGCCCACAAGAAGCGGGAGAAGATAGCACAGATGTCCCGTTTGCTGGCAATACTGGGTATCGCCTTCCTGATTGTAGTTGTGCTGATACATGTCGCAGAGCGTTGGCATTTCTTTCCCGAGATGGGGTGGGGGTTGCCTAACAGTCCCGGCCATTACCTCGATCTGGCGAGCGCGATTCTCGGTGTGGCGCTATTGCTTGCCGCCCTGATTTGCCGTCAAATTTCAAACTGAGGCACTACCCCGCAGACTCAGTTCTACGTGAACGGATTTATCGTCAAGTACACTTACCCTTTCCGGCATCGGCGCGCGAGGAGGCATTGGAACTGTGAACTACGGAGCGCTCTTTCGATCTGCATTGGTTGCGTTGCTCAGAAACAAACTGCGAAGCATCCTGACGGTTCTGGGGATCACCATCGGGATTGCGGCAGTCATCTGTGTCGTGGCAATCGGCAACGCGGGACAGGCGCGAGTCCAGCAACAACTGAACAACCTCGGAGACAATTTCGTTTGGATCGAAGCTGGGGGCCGGGCGGTGAACGGAGTGCGCACAGGCACGCATGATACGAGCACGCTGGTAATAGCCGATGCTATTGCGGTCAAAAACCAGATTTCTCTCATCAAGAGCGTTTCTCCGAATGTGGACGATCCGGTGCAGGTTGTCTACGGCAATCAGAATTGGCATACCTCCTACCGTGGCGTTTCGCCCGAGTACTTCGACATCAAACGTTGGTACGTGGATCAGGGCGCGATCTTTTCACAGGAAGATACGGATCGCGCGGCCGACGTTTGCGTGATTGGGCAAACCGTTCGGGATCAGTTGTTCGGCGTTGAGAGTCCGATCGGGAAAGTGATGCGAGTGAGTAACCTTCCCTGCAAGGTGGTGGCGACGCTTCATCCGAAAGGGCTTTCGCTTTCGGGGCAAGATCAGGACGATACGATCATCCTGCCCTATACGACTGCGATGAAGAAGATCAAGGGCATTACTTGGCTGGACGACATCCTTTGCTCGGCAGTGTCACCCGACGCGGTCAAGATGGCCGGACAGGAAGCAACTGCCGTACTTCGGGATCGACACCACCTGCGTCCTGAGGAAGAGGATGACTTTAATATCAGGAATCCGGAGGACATCATTCAAGCGCAGCTGGACGCGAGCAAGACTCTCACCATTCTCCTGATCGCAATCGCATCGGTTTCTTTGATCGTGGGAGGAATTGGAATCATGAACGTGATGCTGGTTTCCGTTACCGAACGTACCCGTGAGATTGGTGTGCGAGTGGCTGTGGGAGCAACCGAAGCGGCCATCCAGCTTCAGTTCCTGGGAGAATCGATCATGCTGAGCCTCGTGGGCGGCGCCGCCGGTGTGCTTTTTGGCATCTTTGGCTCCTATTTGGTAGGACAGACCCTGGGTTGGCCCATCGAGATGTCGGTCGAGGCGGTCGTGGTGGCCGCGATGTTCTCGGTCGCTGTCGGGGTATTTTTCGGATATTACCCCGCGCGCAAAGCGTCTCGACTTGATCCGATCGAAGCGCTGCGATACGAGTGAAGGGATTGTGATTTTCGGGACCAGACATAAATGACAAAAGGCAAGTGGCTCATCTTAGCGGCCGTTGTGGCCGTGGCCGGATTGTTCGTCGCATTAGGACTGAACCGGGACACGCAAGTGCAGCATTTCACCGCGAAGGTGGAACGCGGGGATATCCACGACGTTGTGGAGGCTACCGGAACTATCAACTCCGTGATCACCGTTCAGGTGGGATCGCAGGTGTCCGGCTCCATCGCGAAACTGAATGCGGACTTCAACTCTCGCGTGCATAAGGGGGACATTGTTGCCCTCATTGATCCGGCGTTGTTCAAGGGGGCTCTGCTGCAGGCCACGGCGGATTTGAAAAACTCAGAGGCCAACCTGGCCGCCGCCCGAGCCAATCTTGAAAAGGCGAAATCCGCTTTGGTGCAGACAAAGGCCGACTACGATCGCGCCGTCGGCTTGACCAAAGATGGCGTCATGAGCAAGCAGCAACTGGACCTTGCTCTGTCGAACTACGAAGCGGCGAAGGCATCGGTGGATGCCGCCGAGGCGAACATCACCCAGGCCGAGGCGCAAATCAGTCTCAAAGAGGCCGCGGTCACGGTCGCCCAGACTAATCTCGACTACACCGTGATTCGCTCTCCGATAGACGGCACCGTGGTCGCGCGAAATGTGGATGTCGGGCAAACCGTAGCGGCGTCTCTGCAAGCGCCAACCATTTTTACGATTGCGCAGGATCTTACGAAGATGTGGGTGTATGCCAAGACCGACGAGTCGGACGTGGACAACATTAAGGTCGGCAAAGCGGTCACTTTCAAAGTGGACGCCCTCCCGAAGCAAACTTTTCAGGGGGTTGTTAGCCAGGTTCGAATGAATCCGACGATGGTGCAAAGTGTGGTCACCTATGACACCATCATCGAATTTGCCAACCCTGAATTAAAACTGTTCCCAGGTATGACCGCATACGTGACCATTCCGGTGGCCACGGTACAGAGCGCATTGAAACTGCCCAACACTGCACTGCGATACAAGCCCCCGATGGCTCCCGAAGAGATCTTGGCCCTGTATCAGCGCTATGGAATCGAAGGAGTTGATGGGGCGCAGAATGGGTCTGAACCTGCGGCGACAGAAAGTGAGAAGCCTGCGGGAGCCCAGAATCTGCCGCGTGCACCAAAAGCTGAGACTGCCGTGGTGTGGAAACTGCATCCAGACAAAACGATGGAGCCAGTGAAGGTTTCTCTTGGAATCACAGACCATGCCTACACGGAGGTCAGCTCGGTTCTTAAAGGGGAACTGAAGGAATCGGACGACGTGATTATTCGATCCGTCGTGCCCAAGGGACAAGCTCTCGGCGGCATACGGCCCTAAGGCGCAAGTCGGAGCCATCCCCACATGGGAACAATACCCGCTACCAACGAACTCGGAGCCACATCAGCCGCTTCCGCAGCTAGCCCGGTCATCCGTGTAGAAGACGCGCACAAGTATTACGAACTGGGCGAGACACGCGTGCATGCGTTGCGCGGTGTAAGCCTTGAGATCCAGCGCGGCGAATTTGTGGCGATCATGGGGGCGAGCGGCAGTGGCAAATCCACTTTCATGAACATCCTTGGCTGTCTGGACCGCCTTACCTCGGGGCGCTACGCGCTGGAAGCCATGGATGTTTCGAAACACGACAAGAAGGCCCTGGCACTGATTCGGAACGAGAAGATTGGCTTTGTTTTTCAAGGGTTCAATCTCCTGGCTCGGACAACGGCCCTTGAAAATACGGAGCTACCCACTCTGTACGCGAAGATCGATAACATAGAGCGGCGCAAACGTGCCGCCGATGCATTGACAATGGTTGGTCTCTCCGAGCGGGCGCAGCATTTCCCCTCGCAGATGTCCGGAGGACAGCAACAGCGCGTGGCCATCGCACGGGCGCTAGTAAATCGCCCTTCCATCCTTCTTGCTGATGAACCCACAGGCAATCTTGACAGTCGTACTTCAGTTGAAATCATGGAGATCTTCCAGGATCTAAACGATAAGGGGCTAACGATCGTACTGGTTACTCACGAACTTGACATCGCACAATTTGCTAAGCGTGTGCTGGTCTTCCGCGATGGTAAAATCCGCAAGGACGATCCCGTACTTAGTCGACCCAGGGCCAGCGCGGTGCTGAAAACATTGCCCACGCTGGAAGACTGAGGCGATGATTTTGCTTCAGGTCGGCTTCGAGGAAAGAGCGGTTTTCACCGATGTTTTGGCCTGCTCTGTACGTCCGGGCGAGGGTCGGGAACGAAACCGTTGTGATTGGGCATTTTCACCGGAAGCAGCGTCGTTTCATTTAGCTTAGCTTCCAGATCAAGAATTCCATTGAGGTAAAGAACGAACGCTGCAACGGCGTAGGTTTGGTCAAGGGTAGCCTACTTCGTATCCGTGCGGCATCCCCTTTGCGAGCGAGGCTTTCATCGCGGACTCGCCGCTCGACTCCAGTTCCTTCACTCGCGTGGAGGGAGTGAGCAAATCTTGGGCCATATCACCACCTTGACTGAATGACGGTTCGAATTCTTTTAGAACGAGAAAGACTTCCCGGTCGTAACTTCCAGCCTCACGCTTGGATTCGATGTACACAGGGCCGACTTGGCCGCTGTACTGTCCCGCGTGGAGATCGGCGCCCGCCCGATTATGCGTGTGATAGAACCGGAAACCTGACGGTCGCGGGGTGAAAACTATTCGGCGCATTCCGCGCGCCGGAATGAAGCGAGTCCCTTCTTCGGCAGCGCCATCCACGTCGGTGGAGACCATTTGACCGTGCCAGTGCAACTGCTCAGGCGTGTCTGTCTCGTTGTGGACTTCGACCGTCGCTGGCTGACCTTCTTTGAAGCGTAATAACGGTCCAGGGAACTGACGGTTATAGGTGATCGTCGAGACGATGTGTTTCGGGGCGATCTCAACGGGACTTGCGGATATTCGCAAGACGTAATCCGGTCGGTTCGAATCGGACTGAGAGGAAACCGCTCCGAAACTCCCTAATCCGAGCGTCGCTCCTAGGCCCAGTGGGCCTCGGGAGCGAAGCATACCAGAACCGGCTATCATCCCCGTCATTCTGAGAAGGTCTCGGCGTCCGGGTTCTTGTTTTCCCACAAAGCGTCTCCAATACTGCGGACTTTTGTTTCCGATTAGTTTATTCCGCGCGCAAGCGTTTTGGACAGAATCGCCAGCCATTCGCGATAGGGTAGGATCTTCGAGTCGAGCAAGGGCTCAGCACCTTTCAATTCAGTTCGACTTCGACAGGCGGTCGGATTTCTGCAATTACGGAAACATGCCAGCAGCGAGTTTAGGCGGAATTGAATCGATGAGATGGGTAAGACAGGGAGTAACTGCCCTGCGCGAATCCAAACGGCTTAGTGGTGTAGCGGTGTGAACCCACGATGGAGAAGGAAACCATGAGAGAAGCCCGGCGGAGAGCCGCCCGTGCAGAAATATATTGTACAATATTAACATATGTACGTAAACAATTGATAATAAATTAGTTATTGGTGGAGGCGGCGGGAGTCGAACCCGCGTCCGAAAATGTTACTGGTCAAGAGACTACATGCTTATTCGCGTTCATGCCCCAGGCATTAGGCGTTTCCACCCTACCCAGGACGTTCGCGGCCCACGCTCAGAACGGACAAGAAACGCTAGCCGCTAGCCTGAGATCTTAGCCTCTCTCCCCAGACGTAGAAGAGAAGAGCAGCCCGCTGTGTGACGTCCTTCGGAGGCCCACGGGCGAAACCTCTTGGGACGGCTGCCTAAACTAGTTAGGCTGCGTATGCCATTTGTTGATTGGCAATTATCATTTTGCCCACGATTACGGGTGTGTGCACCCCGGCATGCCTCTTGGCCGCAAGCATCTCCGTCGAAGCCGTGACGCCCCCACTGGTGGGATTGGCCATTAAGTCTTGAGAGCTTGTCCAAGTGGCCGGACGTGGGATCGATCTGGATTTCAGGCGAAAAAAACAAATTCCAAAAATCTCTAGAATCAATCACTTACAGCCCTTGGTACTCCTAAA